>MRWG01000021.1_pt1 | contig 407295 bp, 387 predicted proteins | sample 1013341 | NCBI WGS metagenome assembly MRWG01 (sample SAMN06117577, study PRJNA244670) | biofilm metagenome | biome: Water; feature: Cathode Biofilm; material: Biofilm; isolation source: microbial consortium enriched at the cathode of a solar microbial fuel cell | place: USA: District of Columbia...
ACGAGGTCAAGGACCTGTTCTTCTCCAACATGTCGGAACGCGCCGGCAAGATGATGAAGGAAGACATGGAGGCCATGGGGGCGGTGCGCCTGAAGGATGTGGACGAGGCCCAGTCGGCCATCGTGCAGGTCGCCAAGAACCTGGCCGACAGCGGCGAAATCGTCATCGCCACCGGCGACGAAGAAGGCGAACTGGTGTTCTAGAACACGCTTCTTCGCTCTGTCCTCTACCGCGCCAGCAACACTTCCCACAACGGACCCGACACAACGGGCGGGGCGTCCCTGCCCTCAAACACCGGCGACGGCTGAAACGTCACCGTGACGTCGCCCGACGGCATGTCCCAGGTCAGGCCCGCACGGGCGTGGCCGACCTCGAAATCCAGAAGCAGTTCGTCGCCCGCGACCAAACCGCCCTCGATCGTGAAGTCCATGGACGCGCGGCCGAGCCCGATGGACCGCTTGTCCTTGTCGACTGCACGCTGCAGGGGAGAGCCGAAGATACGCCCTTCCGACAGCGTCACGCGCCCGCCGCCCGACGTGGCGGCCAGCATTTCCGGCCCCGAGCCCCCCACCGCCAATACATCAAGATTGCCGTGCAGGCGCCCGGCGACACCGTGCCCGCCCAGCAGGCTTGCCGTCATCAGGGCGGCATCCAGATCGCTGCCCGACACCGCGAGGGACAGCGCCGTCTTGCCTTCATTCGCCGTGGCTTCCAGACGGGCACTGACCGTGCCGCCGAAAAGCGGCAGCGAGCCGACATCGGCCGCCAAATTCGGCTCCCCCGTGCGCCACGACAGGCCGAGCCCGCCCGCGCCCAGGTCGACCCCGGGCACCTTCAGGCGCGCCCATTTGATCCGCCCGCGCCCGCCGATGGCGAAGCGTCGCGGGGCCGACCCCGCCGCCGGTTGATACAGCCCGGACAGACGTGCAGCGGCGACCACGTGGCGCATGTCGAGGGCCCCGGCCGCCAGGTCCAATTCAATCAGCGGTAATTTATCGTCCAGATCGACAGCAACGCGCCCTGTCATGTCCGTTGCACCCAGGACCAGACTGCGTATGGCAAGGTCAACACGCCCGCCTTTCACTTCCGCCTGCAGGCGAGCCGAAGTCTGACCGATCAGGTCGGCCGGCACCGGCGGCCAGGCGGCGGCCAAAGCCTTGGGATCATCCAGGTCCAGGTCGATCCCCGTGCTCAGCGCCCAGCGATGGCGGTGGGCCACGGTGCCGCGCATCAGGAGACTGCCCGGCGCCGCGTCGAGCATGACCTTGAACGGAACGCGGATGCCGTCGCGAAAATCGTTGAGGCGGTGCAGTTCGGCTTCGACATAGACCGGTTCGCTCCGCAACCGGGCATCGCCGCGCAGGCGCAACACGCGGCCCTCGGACGCGCGCGCGATGCCGGCCTCCATGGCAATGCCGTCAAGCGTAACGTCGCGATCAAGCCCGGCGTCGGTATAACGCAAGGCGCCGCCCTCGATCGTCAGCGCCGCGATCTCCACCCCCGGCAGACCGGATGCCTTGAAGGCCGGCGTCCCCGGCGGCGGCGCCTCGCCGTCCAGACGGGGCTTGCCCCGGATGCTCCAGTTGTTGACCCCGTCCGGTCCGCGGTCGAGCCGCAGGCTGGGCCGCACCAGGACAAGACGGCGTGCCCGAACGGTGCCGCGCGCCAGGGCCCATAGGTCGAGATCGGCCTCCAGCCGCGCGATGCGTAACAGCGGCGGGCTGTCCACGGGCACGAAGCGATTCCCCGGCAAACGCAGGATGACGTCGTCGGCATCCAGGCCCGGCGTCCCCCAAAAGCGCAATTGGGCGCTGCCCTTGACCTCGACCTCGTAACCCGTGACCCAGCCGCCGACGGCTGCGATCAGGCGCTCGGCGCCGACCAGAATGGGCACCGCGGCGGCACAGAGCGTCAACCCCACCGCCACGGCGAGGGCGAGGGTCAGGCGTGCCAGGGGCCGCGCCCCTCCGGCGTCAACGTCGTCGGTGATATACGGAGGTTCGGTCAAGGTGCGCTATCTGCTCCCCATCGTGGTTCGCCCCCCATCGTGGCATGTGCCGCCATGGTCAGGTCTTGCGCACGACGATGGTGAATTCCCCGCCTTCGGCGCGGCTCTCGATCAGGCCGTAGCCCGTGGCGGCGCAGAATTCCTCGAAATCCTTGGGCGCGCTGGGGTCCGTTGCGATCACCGTCAGCGTATCGCCGGCCGCCAGCGGCTTCAGAGCCTTTTTTGCCTTGAGCACGGGAAGCGGGCATTTCAGGCCGCGCGCATCCAAAGTCTCCGCCATGTCGTTACCCTCAAGATCAATTAGGAAGTCCGCATTTTTCGGGATGCGCCGGGCCACCGCAAGACCAATCGGCGGCCTAATTACATGGTTACACGGAAATTTCCCACTTCCGGGGCTTTTCTTGGCGGGCGGACGGGACTACAACGTGCGGGCCGCGACCCGCCCCGGCCTGTCCCGGCAACACGCACAACTCTGCTGATTCTCCCCTAGATCCGTCAGGAAGCTGATTTGGATATCTATATGCCCATCGCCGAAATGTCGGTGAACGTCCCTCTTATTTTAGCGGTCGGCGCCGGTGTGGGACTCCTGTCTGGCCTGTTCGGAGTCGGCGGCGGGTTCCTGATGACACCGCTGCTGTTCTTCATCGGCATTCCTTCGGCCGTGGCCGTGGCGACCGGGGCAAGCCTGATCGTCGCCGCGTCGATTTCCGGGGTGCTGGCCCATTGGAAACGCGGCAACGTCGACTTCCGCATGGGCGGATTTCTTCTGGTCGGCGGCGTCGTTGGATCATCGGTCGGGGTCTGGCTGTTCACCGTGCTGCGCGAACAGGGTCATATCGACCTTGTCATCCGCCTCTGCTACGTGCTGTTCCTGGCGATTATCGGCGGTCTGATGCTGGTGGAAAGTGCGCGCGCCATGATGCGCAAGAAGAAGAACCAGGCCCGTCGCGACCATATGCACAATTGGCTGCACGGCCTGCCGTTCAAGGTCCGGTTCCGCCGTTCCAGGCTGTACATCAGCGCCCTGCCGCCGCTTGCCGTCGGCCTGTTCGTCGGCCTGCTGGCCGGAATCATGGGCGTGGGCGGCGGCTTCGTCATGGTCCCCGCGATGATCTACGTCCTGGGCATGCCGACGGCGGTGGTGGTCGGCACGTCCCTGTTCCAGATCATCTTCGTTTCGGCCAACGTGACCATTCTGCAGTCGGCGACCAACCAGACGGTGGACATCGTGCTGGCGTTGATCCTGCTGATCGGCGGCGTGCTCGGCGCCCAGTTCGGCGCCCGCCTGGGGGCAAAGATGCAGGGTGAACAGCTGCGCGGGCTGTTGGCGCTGATCGTTCTCGGCGTCTGCGCCAAGCTGACTTACGAACTTGTTCTGCAGCCGGCCGATCTGTTCTCCATCGCCGAAGTCGCCCGCTATTGACCCCTGTCCGGCAGATGTGGTGACGAATTCTGTCCCGATTTCGAGAAAATCGCCGCTCTAGAGCAAATTAAGGGTTTTACAGTGCAGAGTGCTATATTATTACTTCCTCTAAGGGCACAGGATTTCCTTGTAATTTCACGCGGTTACAAACTTGGCCCGCTGCATTTTCGCGCTAAGCCCACCGGGATACAGAGTTGGATATCTACCTCCCCATCGCCGAGATGTCGGTCAACGCATTCGCGATTTTCGGCATGGGCGCAGGCGTGGGGTTTCTTTCCGGGCTTTTCGGCGTGGGCGGCGGCTTCCTGATGACCCCGTTGCTCATCTTCACCGGCATTCCACCCGCCGTCGCCGTGGCGACCGAGGCCAACCAGATCGTGGCCGCATCCGTGTCCGGCGTACTGGCCCATTGGAAACGCGGCAACGTCGACCTGAAAATGGGCATGGTACTTCTGGTCGGCGGCGTCATCGGCTCGTCGGTCGGGGTCTGGCTGTTCACCGTGCTGCGCGAACTGGGCCAGGTCGATCTGGTCATCAAGCTTTGCTACGTCGTGTTCCTGTCGATCATCGGCTTCCTGATGCTGGTCGAAAGCATGCGGGCGATTATGGCGCGCAAACGCGACGTGCCGCGCCGCCAGCACACGCACAACTGGCTGCACGGGCTGCCGTTCAAGATGCGGTTCCGCCGCTCGCGCCTGTACATCAGCGCCCTGCTGCCGCTCGGCGTCGGCGTCTTCGTGGGTCTTTTGGCCGCCATCATGGGGGTCGGCGGCGGCTTCGTCATGGTCCCGGCCATGATCTATCTGCTCGGCATGCCGACGTCGGTCGTCGTCGGCACCTCCCTGTTCCAGATCATCTTCGTCACCGCCAACGTCACCGTGCTGCAATCGGTGACCAATCAGACCGTGGACGTGGTGCTGGCCCTGATCCTGCTGTTCGGCGGCGTCATCGGGGCCCAATTCGGCGCACGGTTCGGCGGACGCATCCGCGGCGAACAACTGCGCGGCATGCTGGCGCTGATCGTGCTCGCGGTCTGCGCCAAGCTGACTTACGACCTGGTCGCGACGCCCGTGGATCTTTACTCCATCGGCTTGGCGGGGCACTGACAATGCGACAATTAATCCCCTTCCTGACCATCCTGCTGGCGCTCACCCTGCCCGAGCGCGCCCAGGCCCGCGACATCACCATCGACCTGACGGACCCCATCGTGTCGATCACGACCGGGTTCACGGGCACGGACCTGTTGCTCTACGGCGCGGTGAAACAGGCCGGCGACCTGGTTGTCGTCGTGCGCGGCCCGGCCCGGGACGAGGTCGTGCGCCGCAAGGAAAAGGTGCTGGGCGTATGGGTCAACCGCGACGAACTGGTGTTCGACAAGGTGCCGTCCTATTACCGCATCGCCAGCAACCGCCCGCTCAAGGAATTCATGAACCCGGAGGACGCCGACCGTCTGCAGATCGGGCTGCCCAATCTTGACCTGCGCGCCAAGGTGTCGGGCAAACTGCTTCCCGAAGCCCCCTATGATTTCCGCGAAGGCTTGATTCGCAACCTGCAGCGCATCGGCCTGTATATGACCAAGCCGGACAACGTGGTGTTCCTGTCCGAACAGCTTTTCCGCACACGCCTGCGGTTTCCGGCCAACGTCTCGGTCGGCACCTTCACCATCGAGGTCTACCTGTTCCGCGACAACAAACTGCAATCGACGGCAACGACACTGCTGACCGTGCGCAAGTTCGGGGTCGAGGCCCAGGTCTACGATCTCGCCCACCGCTACTCGCTGGCCTACGGCGTGCTTGCCGTGATCATCGCCGTGGTGGCAGGATGGGCGGCGAACGCGGCATTCCGAAAGGGATAATCCGATGACCGACGCCAAACAGCCGACCGGCGCCGACATGCCGGACGACGATCAGCTTACGTTCCTCTGTGTCGTCGACCGATCCGAGGAAATGTCCCGCGCCGTGCGCTTTGCCAGCCTGCGGGCGCGCAACGCCAACCGCCGTGTGGCCCTGCTTTACGTGACCGAACCCGCCGAATTCCAGCACTGGATGGCGATCGGTGAGCGCATGCGTGAGGAAGCCCGCGAGGAAGCCGAGGAAATGGTACAGGCCGTGGCCTCGGTGGTGCAACGCATCACGGGCAAGATTCCGCCGGTCTATATCCGCGAGGGCAAGGTCGCCGAGGAACTGATCAAGCTGATCGACGAGGAACAGAACATCGCCCTCCTCGTCCTGGGTGCTGCCACGGGCAACGAAGGCCCGGGACCGCTGATCGAACTGCTGGTCGAGAAACAGGCCGGACGCCTGCGCGTGCCGATCACCATCGTGCCCGGCAACCTGAGCGACGCGCAACTCGACGCGATCTGCTGATCACCTTTTCCCGCACCATCAAGCGCGTGCCGCCAGAACCGGGCCTTGAGAACTAGCGATGTTCGGGGTTTGGCCCGGGATAATCCGGCTGCATTTCCGGACCCGCCAGACGAAAAGCCTCCAACTCGGCGCAAGCGGCGTCGATTTCCAGGATCAGCGGGAACTTATCCAGCGGGAAGCCGTACCAGCGCGCGTTGAACAGCACGGGCACCAGGTAAATATCGGCAACGCTCGGGCTATCGCCGTAACAGAACGTCGTCTTGCGCGGCCGTTGCCGCAACATCGTCTCCAGCGTCGTCAGACCGGCGGTGATCCAATGGGAATACCAGCCCATGGATTTGTCTTCGCTCCAACCTTCCTCGTCGGTCAGGTAATCGCGGACCCGGTGGTTGTGAATGGGGTGGATTTCACAGGCGATGAATTGGGAAAATGAAATGGCGTCCATCCGGTCCTGCGGGTCCTGCGGGTAAACGGACGGGTCCGGATAGGTCCGTTCCAACCAATCGATGATCGCCGTCGATTGGCTGAAGACCCGGCCATCGATTTCAAGCGCAGGCAAAAGCCTCTGCGGATTGACGCGCTGATAGTCGTCGGACTGCATGTTTTCGACAGCGATATACTCGTAGGGCACCTTTTTCAGGTTCAGAGTGGTTCGAACCCTCTGCCCGGCCGAGTTCCGATACCGGGAATACAGTTTGATGGTCATGTTTCCGATCCTCTAGTTGGTTGGTCCGGACCACTTGTCGAGGGCCCGTTTCAGGTCTTCGAAGTGCTGGGTCATCACAGTACCCGCACGTTCGGCGGACCGGGACCGGATCGCCCTGGCGATCGGCCAATGTTCTTCCTGAAGCCCCTTCCATTCTTCGATCGGCACAGCTTCCTTGAAATCGAGGGCGCGGTATTCCTCAAGCGCCATGAGGATCATCTGCGCCAGATAGTCGTTGCCCGAGGCCAGGGCGACGGCGGTATGGATTTCCATATTCAGATCAGTCTCCCGAGAGTCGGGAGCCGCCATTTCGCCCATCAGGATGATCGGGCGCTCAATCGCCCGGATTTGTTCCTCGCTGGCATTGACCGCCGCCAGGCGCGCGGCCTGGACCTCCAACAAGGTGCGCACTTCCCAGATCTGCAACAGGGACTGGCGCCGGTCGATCAGATGTCGGCGACGCAGATCGTTGGCATCCAGCGCCCGGACAGAGCGCACATAACGCCCGTCGCCGTGGCGGCTTTCGACGATCCCTTGCGATTGCAGCACGCGGAAGGCCTCGCGCAGAACCGGCCGGCTGACCTGCCAACGGTCCGCCAGCACCCGCTCGGGCGGGAATTTGTCGCCCACCCGCAGGGTGCCGGACTCGATGAGCCCCATGATCTGCTCGATGATCGACTGATGACGGAGGACCGCCTTGACCGGGGAAAACGACAGGATGGAATCCGCTTTCTCTGGGGTTTCGAGCACCATGGCGTTCTCCGTCAATTCGACCGGGCGGGCGGAATCACCCGCGCGTTGCGTCGTCCTACAGTTATCCATATCAAACAAAAAATAGAATAGATAGATAATTGGGTTGCCCAATTTTAAACCGAGAGATACCTTTTCCCATCGGTCTCGGCCGTCCCATCTCATTCGACACCCCCGTTCAACGCACAGGAGGCCCCAACGATGGCGCAAACACAGGAACAGGCAATCGACGAAATGGTCGCGGCCCTTGCCGGCGAACAGATGCCCGACTGGTCCGTGCAACAGCGCCTGGCCGTCGGCTGCCGGATCCTGGCGGCACACGGGCACGGCAGCGGTCTGGCCGGGCAGTTCACGGCACGGGGGGATGAGCCGGACACCATGTGGACCCTGCCCTACGGGCTGGGGTTCGAGCAGGTGACGGCATCCGATTACCTTCTCGTCGACGGCGACCTGAAAGTCATCAAGGGCAAGGGCACGCCGAACATGGCGAACCGTTTTCACATCCATGTCTACCGCGCACGCCCCGACGTGCAATCCATCGTCCACACCCATCCGCCCTATTCATCGGCCCTGTCGATGATCGGCGAGCCGCTGCGGGTCGCCCATATGGATACGATGGCGTTTTTCGATGACGTCGCGCACCTTCCCCATTGGCCGGGCGTGCCGTTCGGCGACGAGGAAGGCGAGATCATCACCAACGCGATCGGGGACAAATCCGCGATCCTGTTGGCCCATCACGGTCAGCTTTGCGCCGGCAATACCATCGAATCCGCCTGTGTCATGGGGATCTTCTTCGAACACGCGGCGCGCATCCAATTGGCGGCAATGGCGGCGGGGGAAATTAAGGAAGTCGATCCGGAACTGGGCAAACTTGCCCATGCCTGGCGCCACAAGCCGGAAGCGATGAACGTCACGTTCCGGTATTTCGCGCGGGCCATCCTGGAACAGCCGGCCCATCCGCTAAGCTGATCAGGCGGCGGCGGTCCGCAGCGCCCCGATGGTGGTGGCGTAGTCATCGCCTTTGAACACGGCACTGCCGGCGACCAGAACGTCGGCCCCGGCGTCGACCACGGACTTGATGGTGTCCGTGTTGACGCCGCCGTCGACCTCAAGCTCGATGGGCCGATTGCCGATCATCTCGCGGATGCGTTTGATCTTGGGCAATTGCGACGGCATGAAGCTTTGCCCGCCGAAGCCCGGGTTCACGGACATCACCAGGATCAGGTCCAGGCGGTCGAGCACGTATTCGATGGCGCTTTCCGACGTGCCGGGATTAAGCGACACCCCAGCCTTTTTCCCCAGGTCCTTGATCGCCTGGAGCGAGCGGTCGAGGTGCTTGTCCGCCTCCGCATGGACCGTGATGATGTCGGCCCCGGCGTCGGCATATTCCTTGAGGAACGGCTGCGCCGGGTCGATCATCAGGTGCACGTCGAGGGGCTTGGTGGTATGCGGGCGGATCGCCTTCACCACCATGGGGCCGATGGTCAGGTTGGGCACGAAATGCCCGTCCATGACATCGACATGCACATAGTCACAGCCGGCGGCATCGATCGCCCGGATTTCCTCGCCCAGCCGCGCAAAGTCGGCGGACAGGATGGACGGCGCGATCTTGATGTCCCGGCCCATGACGCTGCGCCGCCCTTAGGCGGCTTTCTCCGCTTCGCCGGCGTAGGTTCCGGCGCAAGCGGCGCTGTTCAACTGCGCGCGCTTCAGCAACGCGGCCTGGGCGGCGGGCACGTTGCCGGCCTCGCCCTTCCAGGCCTTCAGCGCACTCTGCTGCAAGGCGCGGCCATAGGAATAGCTGAGCGCCCAGGGCAGCGGGCCGTGATTGGCGTTCATGGCGTTGAGGTTGCGGGTCGCTTCCTCTTCCGACTGGCCACCCGACAGGAACATGATCCCCGGCACGGCCGTCGGCACGCAGCGCTTCAGCACCTTCACCGTGCGCGCGGCGATCTCGTCCGTCGTAGCTTGGCTCGGGCAGTCCGACGCCGAAATGATCATGTTCGGCTTCAAGATCGTGCCTTCAAGCTGCACGCCCTGAAGGTAAAGCTCGTGATAGACCGCTTCCAGGGTCCTGGTCGTGACCGCTTCGCAGACGTCGATGGTGTGCTTTCCATCCATCAGGACTTCCGGTTCGACGATCGGCACCAACCCGCCTTCCTGGCAGATGCGGGCATACCGCGCCAGCGCATGGGCGTTGGTGTGGATGCAGTAATCGGACGGCATGCCGTCACCGATGGTGATGACCGCGCGCCATTTGGCGAAGCGCGCCCCCAGCGTGACGTATTCGGCTACCCGTTCCGGCAGGCCGTCCAGCCCTTCGGTGATCTTTTCCTGGGACGCGCCCGGCAGCGCCTTGGCGCCGCCGTCGACCTTGATCCCCGGAATGACGTTTTCCGCCTGCAACAGCTGCACCAGGGTGGTGCCGTCATCCGCCTTCTGGCGGAGGGTTTCGTCATACAAAATGGCGCCGGAAATGAACTTGCCGATGCCCTTGGTGCGGAACAGCAGTTCGCGGTAATCGCGGCGCATCGTTTCCGTGGACTCGACCCCGATGGAATCGAACCGTTTCTTGATCGTACCCGTGCTTTCGTCGGCGGCCAGAAGCCCCCGGTGATTGTCGACCATTTCCCGCGCCGTGGCGGCCAAAACATCAAGGTTCATCATTCGTCCCCTGTGCCCCTGCGTTATCCCTAGTTGATCCGTGATTTGGCTTCGGCGACCACGGCATCCGCCGTAATGCCGAAATGCTTGTACAGCTCACCCGCCGGTGCCGAAGCACCGAACCCTGTCATGCCGACGAACCCGCCGTCCGAACCGATGTAGCGGTCCCAACCCATGCGGATTGCGGCTTCGACCGCCACCCGCACCGTGCCCGGGCCAAGCACTTTGTCCCGGTAGGCCTGGTCCTGTTCCTCGAACAGTTCCCACGACGGCATGGAAACGACCGCAGCACCAATTCCGTCGGCCTGCAGCATATCCCGCGCCGCCATGGCGATGGACACTTCCGAGCCCGTCGCCATCAGTGTCACCTTGCGGGTACCCTCGGCCTCGGCCAGGACATAAGCTCCCTTGGCCGATTTGTTCTCGGCCCCGGCATCCTTGCGCAAAAGCGGCACGCCCTGGCGCGTCAGCACCATGCCGGACGGACCGTCAAACCGCTCCACCGCCAGTTCCCAGCACTCCGCGGTCTCGATCGGGTCGCAGGGCCGGAACACGGCGAAGTTGGGCATGGCGCGCAGACTGGCCAGAGTTTCCACCGGCTGGTGGGTCGGCCCGTCTTCGCCGAGGCCGATGGAATCGTGGGTCAGCACATAGACCACGCGCTGTTCCATCAGCGCCGACAGACGCATGGCACCGCGCATGTAATCGGCGAACACCAGGAACGTCCCGCCGTAGGGAATGAACCCGCCGTGCAGGGCCATGCCGTTCATGGCCGCGGCCATGCCGTGCTCGCGCACGCCGTAATACATGTAGCGGCCCGAGAAATCGTCGGGCGTGACGGGCTCCAGCCCCTTGGCCTTGGTATTGACCGATCCGGTCAGGTCGGCGGAACCGCCGATCAGGTCGGGCACGGCAGCGCAAAGCAGATCGAGGAACTTGCCCGACGCCTGCCGGGTCGCCCATTTCGGGGCTTCCTCGACAACGGCTTTCTTGTAGTTGAGGACCGCCTGTTTCCAGCCCTCGGGCAGCTTGCCGGCGACACCGCGTTCGAATTCGGCCTTGTCCTTGGACCCGTCAAGCCGTCCCAGCCATCCGGCGCGGACTTCCGCACCCCGGTTGCCGGCGGCGCGCCAGGCGCTCAACACGTCGTCTGGAATCGTGAACGGCGCATGGGGCCAGCCCATCTTTTCCCGCGCCAGGACAAGTTCGTCTTCGCCGAGCGGCGCCCCATGGGTGCCCGAGGTCCCCTGCTTGTTGGGAGAGCCGTAACCGATGATGGTGCGGCAAGCGATCATGGAGGGTGTATTCGTCCCCCGCGCCTTTTCGATGGCTGCCGCGACGGCAGCCGGATCGTGGCCGTCGACCGCCTGCACGTCCCAGCCCGACGCCGTGAAGCGCGCCATCTGGTCGTCGGACACAGACAGGTCCGTGCCGCCATCGATGGAAATACGGTTGTCGTCCCACAACACGATCAGCTTGCCCAGCTTCAGGTGCCCGGCCATGGAAATGGCTTCGTGGCTGATGCCTTCCATCAGGCAGCCGTCACCGGCGATGACATATGTATGGTGATCGACCAGGGCGTCGCCGAAGCGCGCATTATGCAGCCGTTCCGCCAGCGCCATGCCGACGGCGGTGGCGATACCCTGTCCCAGCGGCCCGGTCGTCGTCTCGATCCCCGGCGCGTGGCCGTATTCGGGATGGCCCGCGGTCTTGGAGCCCAACTGGCGGAAGTTCTCCAACTCGCTCATGGGCATGCCCGGATAGCCGGTCAGATGCAGCAAGCTATAGAGCAGCATCGACCCGTGGCCCGCCGACAGCACGAAGCGGTCACGATCCGGCCATTTTGGGTCCGACGCATCGAACTTCAGGAACCGGGTGAACAACACCGTCGCCGCATCGGCCATGCCCATGGGCATGCCCGGATGGCCGGAATTGGCCCTTTGCACGGCATCGGCGGAAAGGAATCGGATGGCATTCGCCATGTCTTGATGGGATACGGCAGGGGTGGCCGACGCTTGCGCGGCCACGCTCGAACCGTTGTCTGGAGCCGTCATGGGAGTCTCCTGAAGCGGACATCGCCGCCGCCCGACGAACCAGGGAATCTGGCCGGATTTCAGGACCGGACGGCTGCGGCATGAATAACCGTTCGCCGTGCCCAGGGCAAGCCGCCAAACGGGGATAAATCGCGCATAACGGGGAAAACTTGTCGTCACGCAGGGCGGTCCCTAGATTAAGGCCCTAAGACAGCCCGAACACAAGGATGCATGCCGTGCACGTTCAACAGTCAATCGAGAGAAAACTGACCGAATCCCTCACACCGGACCATCTTGAGGTGATCAACGAAAGCCACATGCATTCGGTGCCCCCGGGATCGGAAAGCCATTTCAAGGTGATCGTCGTCTCTCCCCGGTTCGACGGCCTGAACCGAATCAAACGCCACCAGACGGTCAACGCCGTTCTGGCGGATGAACTTGCCGGCCCCATTCACGCCCTGTCCATGGAAACCTACACGGCCGGAGAATGGCAAACGCGCGGCGGACGCACCCTGGCGTCCCCCCAATGCATGGGTGGCGCCAAGGCCGAGGCCGGGTGAGAACCCTCCCGTCACCGGGGTGTTTTCCGTCCTTCCCTTCTCACCTGCCCCGCACCTGCGGCCGGACGCGTCGGTAATTTCTTTGCTGCGGTGCAAAATTCACGCTTGAAATTTTCGCCGATGAGGCCGATGTTCACGCCTCAAGCGTACCTCGGGCCCGTGCCCGGTTTTTTTTGTGTCTATCCAGAACAGTCATTCCGTTAAAAATCAGAGAGCAATTCTCATGGTGACCTTCCCCCGTCTACTTCCCCTGACCGCCGTCTGGGCGCTCGCCGCCGTCATATTCGCGGCAGTATCCGCCCCCGCCGCTGCCCAACAGGGCCCGATGCCGGTGACCGTGGCCAAACCCCTGATCAAGAAGATCACTGAATGGGATGAATACACCGGCCGCTTCGAGGCGACGAACCGCGTCGAAATTCGCGCCCGGGTGTCGGGTTTTCTGGAATCGACCCATTTCAAGGACGGCGACCTGGTCAACAAGGGTGACCTGCTGTTCGTCATCGACCCGCGCCCGTTCGAGGCCCAATTGGATGTCGCCAAGGCATCGCTGGAAGCCGCCAAGACCCGCGTCAATCTGGCCGAACGCGAATTCAAGCGCGCCGAAAGCCTGTTGAAACGCAACAACATCTCGCGCGAGACCTTCGATCAGCGCCAGGCCGAACTTGCAACCGCACAGTCCACGGTGCTGTCGGCCCAAGCGCAGGCCCGCATTGCCAAACTGAATCTGGAATTCACCCAGGTGAAGGCGCCGATTTCCGGGCGCGTATCCGACGCCCGGGTCGATGTCGGCAACTTGGTTGAGGGCGGCTCGGCCCAATCGACCTTGCTGACGACCCTGGTCTCCATTGATCCGATCCTGTTCACCTTTTCCGCATCGGAAGCCGAATTCCTGAAGTATTCCCGGCTTGACGCCACGGGGCGGCGAGATTCGTCGCGAAGTGCTGCAAACCCCGTGTTCGTGCGCCTGATGGACGAGGACAGCTTCACCCGCGAGGGCCACATGAACTTCGTCGACAACGAACTGTCGCCCAACACGGGCACCATCCGCGCCCAGGCCGTGTTCGAAAATTCATCGGGCTTTCTGGTGCCGGGCGTGTTCGGGCGTCTGCGCCTGATCGGATCCGACGAATACGAAGCGGTGCTGATCCCCGATTCCGCCGTGGTCTCGGATCAAAGCAAGAAAATGGTGCTGATCGTCGATGCCGACGGCAACGTGAAGGCGGCACCCGTCGACATGGGCCCCCTGCACGAAGGCCTGCGCGTCATCCACGGTGGGCTTGGCCGCGACGACAGAATCGTCGTCAAGGGCATTCAGCGCGCGCGACCAGGCGGCAAGGTCATCGCCAAGGAGGCCGACCTGCTGCCTGACGGTACAATCATGGTTCGCTCGGGGTCCTGACGTCTCATGCGCTTTACACATTTCTTCGTCGATCACCCGATCTTCGCATCGGTTATCTCGATCCTCATCACGCTGCTGGGTTTCATCGCCTATCTGAGCCTGCCCGTCGCGCAGTATCCTGAAATCGCGCCGCCGACCATCCAGGTCACCGCGACCTATCCGGGGGCATCGGCGGAAACCGTGGCCGACACGGTGGCGACGCCGCTGGAACAGGAAATCAACGGCGTCGAAGGCATGCTTTACGCCAAGTCGGAAGCGACCGGCGACGGCGTGCTGAACCTGCAGGTCACCTTCAAGCTGGGCACCAACCTGGACGACGCCCAGGTCCAGGTGCAGAACCGGGTTTCCATCGCCGAGGCCCGCCTGCCCGAGGAAGTCCGCCGCTTGGGCGTGACGGTCAAGAAAAGCTCGCCCGACCTGATGATGGTCATCCACCTGCTGTCGCCGGACGGCTCGCGCGACCAGCTTTATATCTCCAACTACGCGCGGACCCAGGTCCTCGACCGCCTGGCCCGCATCCCCGGCGTCGGCGAGGCCCGCGTGTTCGCCGAGCGCGCCTATTCCATGCGCATCTGGCTGGACCCGGAACGCATCGCCAATTTCAACCTAACGGCCGGCGAGGTCGTCGCGGCCCTGCGTCAGAACAACGTGCAGGTGGCATCGGGCATCATCAACCGCTTGCCCGTGCCTAAGCCGGCGGCGTTCGAGCTGAACGTGGAAACCCAGGGCCGCCTGATCGCGCCCGAGGCCTTCGGTGACATCGTGGTCAAGCGCGGTGAAGGCACCGGCGTGGTCCGCGTGCGCGACATCGCGCGGGTCGAACTGGGGGCGCAGGATTACCAGACCACGGCCTATCTCGACCGCTCGACGGCCCTGCCCATCGTCATCATGCAGCGCCCGGGCTCCAACGCCCTGGAAACGGCGCAGCAGGTCATCGATGCCATGGATGACCTAGCCAAGGACTTTCCCGAAGGCCTGAAGCACACCATCGTCTACAACCCGACCGAGTTCATCGCCCGCTCCGTCGATGCCGTCTACACGACCATCGGCGAGGCCATCATCCTGGTGATCCTGGTCATCCTGGTGTTCCTGCAAAACTTCCGCGCCGCCATCGTGCCCATCGTCGCCATTCCGGTGTCGTTGATCGGCACCTTCCTGGTCATGGGGATGCTCGGCTATTCGATCAACAACCTGACCCTGTTCGGCCTGGTGCTGGCCATCGGGGTCGTGGTCGATGACGCCATCGTCGTGGTGGAAAACGTCGAACGCTATCTGGCCAAAGGGCTAAGTGCGCGCGAAGCCGCCCACAAGACCATGGACGAAGTCGGCGGCGCCATCGTCGCCATGTCCCTGGTGCTGGTCGCGGTGTTCCTGCCGACCGGCTTCATCACCGGCATTTCCGGCCAGTTCTACCGCCAGTTCGCCATCACCGTGGCGACGGCGACCATGATCTCGATGATCGTGTCGTTGACCCTGTCGCCGGCCCTGTGCGCGCTGTTGCTCAAGGCCAACCACGGCGGCACTGAACGCCGGGGCGTCATGCGGGTCCTGATGCTGCCCATCGACAAGTTCACGGCCGCCTTCAACTGGGGGTTCGAGCGCCTGAACATCGCCTATACGGAAGGCACCAAGCGGTTCGTGCGCAAGGCCGCCATCGTGCTGACCGTCTATGTCGGCCTGCTCGGCCTGACGGTCTATGAATTCAAAACCACGCCCTCGGGCTTCATTCCGGAACAGGATCAGGGCTACCTGATCACGGTCGTTCAGTTGCCGGCGGGGTCATCCCTGGCGCGCACGGACGAGGTCGTGCGCCGCGCCATCGACATCATCCTGAAGCACCCGGACGTCGAACATGCCGTCGGCTTCGCCGGGTTCGACGCCGCGACCTTCACCAACGCGCCCAACGGCGGCGCCATCTTCGTGCCCATGAAGCCGATCGCCGAGCGCGACAAGCGGGGGGCGACCGTCAACAAGGTGCTGGGTGAATTGCAGGCGCAGCTGTTCCAGATCGAGGACGCGATGATCTTCCTGGTCGCCCCCCCGCCCGTGCGCGGCATCGGCCGTGGCGGCGGCTGGAAGCTTTATGTCCAGGACCGCCGTGGACGCGGCATCGAGGCCCTTCAGGCCGCGGCGCAGAGCCTTGTCGCCGCCGCCAACAAGGAACCGGGCCTGACCCGCGTGTTCTCGCTGTTCAATTCCGCGACGCCCAAGATCTACGCCGACATCGACCGCGTGAAGGCGGAAATCCTCGATGTGCCGGTGGAAAACGTGCTTGAGGCGCTGGAGGTCTATATCGGGTCCGCTTACGTCAACGACTTCAACTTCCTAGGGCGCACCTTCCGCGTCACGGCACAGGCCGACGGTGAATTCCGCGACCGGCCCGGCGACGTGGCCAAACTCTACGCGCGCTCGACCAAGGGCGACATGGTGCCCATCGGCTCTCTCGCCACATTCCGGGACATCACCGGTCCGCACCGCGTGCCGCGCTACAACCTGTATCCCGCCGCCGAGGTCCAGGGCGCCAAGCTGCCCAGCATCTCGACCGGCGAAAGCCTGGACAAGATGGACGCCCTAGCGGCCAAGATCCTGCCAGACGGGTTCTCCTACGAATGGACAGAAATCGCCCTGCAGCAGAAACTGGCCGGCGATACGGCGGTGTTTGCTTTCGGTCTGGCGGTGGTGTTCGTGTTCCTGCTGCTGGCGGCCCTTTATGAAAGCTGGGCCCTGCCCTTGGCGGTCATCCTGATCGTGCCCATGTGCCTGCTGGCCTCGATCGTCGGGCTCAACCTGCGCGGCATGGAATCCAACATCCTGGCGCAGGTCGGCTTCGTCGTGCTGATCGCGCTGGCGGCCAAAAACGCCATCCTGATCGTCGAATTCGCCAAACAGGCCGAAGAAGAAGGCATGACCGCCGTCGACGCCGCCATCAACGCGGCCAAGACCCGTCTGCGCCCGATCCTGATGACGTCCTTCGCCTTCATCCTGGGCGTGGTGCCGTTGATGATCGCCGATGGTGCCGGCGCGGAAATGCGTCAAGCCTTGGGCACCACCGTGTTCTCGGGCATGGTCGGGGTGACGTTCTTCGGCCTGATCTTCACGCCCACCTTCTATGTCGCCTGCCGTTGGCTGGCCGACAAGATGCGCGCCCTGATGGGCCGCCAGACCCCGGCGACCTAACGGACGCTGCCGGGGGCCCGCGGCTCGTCGGGCGTGGGAACGTAAGTGAAATCGTAGGCGACGATGATGTGGCCGATGGTTCCATCCGCGCCGGCAAGCGGCAGATACACGGATTCGAACGCCGTCGGCAGGTTCTTTTCCACGGCTTGGATAAAGCCCACGGCGCGCGTGGGCTGCCCAGCATTGAGGACCGACCGATAGCGCGCAAGTACCCCCTCGGCTCCCCGCTTGTAGGTTTCGCGCACCAATTGCCCCGTGCCGTCCACCCCCAGGACCGCCGACAGGCCCGTGCCCGAGAACCGGCAGCGGAATTCCTGTCCTCCATCAAGCACGTCCCGCACCACGACATGCGGCGCGATCTTGTAAACATCCATGAGTTGGATGTCGCTCCAGGCCGGGCACGGCCGGTCGCCGCGCTTGGTCTGCCAATAGTCGAACAGGGTCCGCGTGATGGGGGAGCGTAAATCCTCCGCCGCCGTGACGTCGCCGATCAGGTTGGGGGTTTCGTTCTCGGCCACGATGGACCTTTGAGCACAGTTATATGATGCGGGATAAAGAACACATAGCAATCACAGCCTAACACGGCAAAGCATTCCTCGACCGGCAGCGGCTCATGTCCCCGGCTTGGGCACCTCGTCACCTTCGGGATCGTAAGCGAAATCCAGGGCCAGCAGGACATGGCCGATGGCGCCGCCCTCGCCGCTTAGGGGCAACATCACGCATTCGAAGCCCGTCGGCAGGTTCTTCTCGATCACCCGCAGATAGCCGACCACGCGCACCGGCGCACCGGCCGACAGCACCAGATGGTAGCGCTGCAGCATCATGTCACGGCCGTCGGGCGCGTAACATTCGTCGAGCAGCAGTCCCGTGGGGTCCATGCCCAGGACCGACACCAGTTGGGTGCCGCAATACCGGCAGCGGAAATCGCGGCCGCCGTCGACCGCATCGCGCACCATGATCAAGGGTGCGATCTGGTAGACATCCATGAGATTGACGTCGGTCCAGGCGGGGCGCGGGCGGTCCCCGGCGATTTCCCGCCAATAGGCCAACATGCGGCGGGTCACCGGGGATTTGAACGCGGCATCGTCCTCGGCCACGGAAAACCGTGAATAGAGAAGATGGCTCTCCCGCTGGTCCATTCTGTGCCTATCCCCTCGTTGGACGGGGTCCGTCTGCCCGCGTTCAGGTCTTCCCGGGTTTGCGGAACTTGATCCCCAGGTCTTCCTCGTACAGCTTGATCATGGAGCTTTTCGGGCCCTGGCCGTAGCCGGCCTCCAGCGCCCGTTCGTAGATCGCCGTCATGGCATCGGCCAGCGGTGTGGCGGCGTCCGCATCCTTGGCCAGGCTTTGCACGTTCACGATGTCCTTGTAGGCCGCCTCCATGGGGAAATCGCCGGAGAAGTCGCCGTTTAGGACCTTGGGCACGAAATGCTCCGAGGCAAAGGACCGGGACGATCCCGTCAGCACCAGCTTTTCCAGGGCTTCAACCCCCATCCCGGACTTGAGAGCCAGCGGCAGCAGCTCGCAGAACGCCGCGATGTTGATGTTGTAGATCACGTTGTTCAGGCCCTTCATGGCTTGACCGGCGCCGAGCGGCCCGGAATGGATGATCTCCTCGCCACAGGCCTTAAGGAACGGCAGGGCCGCGTCATAGCCTTCCTTGGTGCCGCCGAACATGATGGTCAGGGTGCCGTCCGCCGCCCGCCGGGGCAGGCCGGAAATGGGGCAGTCGAAATAGGCGATCCCCTTGGCCGCCGCGTCCTCGGCGATGGCGAGCGCGTCGGGCCGCTTCATAGTGGTGGCGTCCAGCACCGTGATGTTCTTGCGCTCCGCATCGGCGATGCCGCCGGGGCCGTTGCCGCCCGGCCCGAACATGACGTCGCGCACCTGCGGCGCGTCGGGCACGCAGATAATGACCGTGCCCGCCTTTTCCGCGACCTCGGCCGGGCTGGCGCAGGCGACGGCGCCCGCATCGGTCAGCAGCTTCAGCGCGTCGGGCACAGGGTCATAGACGAAAACCGTCTCGGCCGCCTTGACCAGGTTAAGCGCCATGCCCCGGCCCATGGTGCCAAGGCCGATGAAACCGACAGCGGGAAGTGTCATGGAGGTATCCTCTTTGCGTTTGTTCTTTGGGCAGGGTGTCGTGTTTATCTCTTATCCGCGATCCAGCGTCACCTCGACAACGCCCAAATCGCCGAAATCGGCCACGGCGCGGTCGCCGGGGGCCACGGCCTCGATGCCCGTGCAGGTGCCGGTCGATACCCACTGCCCCGCCGTCAGGCCGCGCCCGCGCCGCGACAAGCCGTTGACCAGCCACAGCAGGGAATTCAGCGGATCGCCGAGCGCCATGGACCCAACGCCCTTGCCCCGTTCCGCGCCGTTGATCCGCATGACCACGCCGTGGTCGCGGAAATCCATATCCGGGGTAAAGGGTTTCGCGGCGCCCAGAACCAGGGCGACATTGACGCCGCCGTCGGCGACCAGAAGCGGCAGCATGGCGCCCCCCTCGGGCCCGCCTTCGAACCGCCGCCCGACGACCTCGATGGCGCCCGCCACCTGATCGACGGCGGCGCGGACGTCGGCGATCGCATAGCCCCCTGCCCGCGCCGGCAGGTCGGTGCGCAGGTGAAAGGCGAATTCGCCCTCGACCGCAAGGGTATGGGCGACGGACGGCACGATCGCACCACTTTGCGCCATGAACGACTGCGCCACCGCGCCGAACCAGGGCTCATCCGTGCCCAGCTTTTCCTGGGACGCCTTGCTGGACGAGCCGATTTTGAAAGCCGCGACGGGTGCGCCGCAGGCCTCATCGACCGCCACCTGCGCGCCATAGCCCTCATCCAGAGTGCGCGGCAGGGTCACGGCATCGAGATCGACCGTCCCGCCGTCCCGGCGGGCAGCCCAGAGCTGGTTCGCGAGATCGGCAAGGGCGGGAGACAGGGAAGCAGCCGACCGGGCGGCCGCGGAATCGGATGACATGGGGATGAGTCCTCTGGATGGTTTTGTTTGATGGGCGCGGCCGAACGGCCGCTAGGTTTTCACCACCTTAGATGGCCCATCGGCCCCTGTGCCATCCCAAAATCACATGTCCATTTGAACGACCCCCGAGTGACCCGGAAAAAATCCACAAGTTTGTTCGGCCTGCCGACGGCTCCTCTTGCGTTGCCAGAGCTTCAAGGATTAATGTTCTGGTTATGTTCTTATGCATTCGAAATCATCATGTATTCATGCCCGTGGCCCATCGACGCCTCGCGCTGCCGGTATTCACATCCCGCGTTTCCGCCGGTTTCCCCAGCCCGGCAGAAGATTTCACGGATGGCGTTCTCGATCTCAACGACCTTATCGAACGCCCGGCGGCAACCTTCATCGTGCGGGTTTCCGGCTGGTCCATGTCCGGGGCGGGGATCTTCGACGGTGACCTTCTGATCGTGGACCGCAGCATCAAGTCCCGATCGGGGCAGATCGTCGTCGCGGTCACGGCTGGGGAAATGGTGGTCAAGCGCCTGCGTCTGAAGGGGGGGCGCTGGTGGCTGGTTCCGGAAGCGCCGGAACATGACGAATTCAAAGCCGTGGAAATGAGCGAGGACTCGGAAATCTGGGGCGTCGTCAAGAACGTGGTCCGGTGTCTGACGTGACCCGCGTCTTTGCCCTGGCCGACGCGAATAATTTCTACGCCTCGTGTGAACGTGTGTTCCAACCGGAACTGCGCGGCAAGCCCACAGTGGTTTTGTCCAACAACGACGGCTGCGTGATCGCCCGTTCGCCGGAAGCCAAGGCCATGGGCATCGCCATGGGCGCCCCCTTCTTTAAGCTTAAAGAACGGGCGGACTTCCGGCGCGTTCAGGTGCGTTCCGCCAACTTCACCCTCTACGGCGACATGAGCCGCCGCTTCATGGACATCATCGCCGCCAACACCCCGGACATGGAAATCTACAGCATCGATGAATGCTTCATCGACTACACCCGCGCGGGCGCGGCGGCGGCAGACAGAGCGCGGGACTTGCGGGCCATGATCCTGCAATGGACCGGCCTTTCCGTCAGCTTCGGGCTGGGCGCAACCAAGACCCTCGCCAAGATCGCCAACCGTCAGGCCAAGGCATCGCCGGATGGGGTATTCGCCCTGCTTGATGCGGACACACGGGCCGATGTCCTCAGGGAAACCGACGTGCGCGACGTATGGGGGATCGGCAAGAAATGGGCGAACCGGCTTAAGTGTCATGACATCCACAACGCCCATGACCTGGCCCGGGTGGATCGGCAATGGGCGCGCAACGTCATGGGGGTTGTCGGTTTGCGCACGGTCGATGAATTGAACGGTTTGTCCGCCGTGTCCCTGGAACAGGTTACCCCCGACAAGCAGACCTTGTGCGTCTCCCGCAGTTTCGGAACCACCGTGCGGGACCGCGCAGAATTGGCGTCCCGCCTGCATCACTTCGCGTCACGGGCGGCGGAAAAACTGCGTCAGGGCGGATTGGTGGCAAGCGCCGTCAATGTGTTCATCAAAGGCAACACATTCCGCCCCGATCTGCCGCAGCACGCAAACAACGTCACGATGGAATTGCCCTTCCCGACATCGGATACGGGGGACATCGTGCGGGCGACATTGCAGGGCCTCGGCAGGCTGTACCGCCCCGGCATCCCCTACAAGAAAGCGGGCGTCCTCATGCTGGAGGTTTGTAACGCCAAACTGGCCCCGCACAGCCTGTTCGCCGCCCCCGACCCGCGCCGCGACCGGCTGATGCAGACGATGGATAGCCTGAACGCCAAGCACGGCCCAGGCACCCTGTGCTACGGCGAAATCCCCCAGCCCCGCACTTGGTACATGACCCAGCGCCACCGCTCACCGCGTTTCACGACCCACTGGCGGGAATTACCGGTGGCGCGCACCTAATCCGAACGGCCGCGGCCAGGGCCGTTCACCCCGAACAGACCCGACCAATCGTAAATCAGCATAATTTATGGAGAAATGGGGTGGCTGATGGGATTTGAACCCACGACCCTCGGCACCACAAGCCGATGCTCTAACCAACTGAGCTACAGCCACCATTCGGACCCTTTTCGAGCCCCGGAGCCGCCAATTTACTGGGCGCGGCCCACGAAAGAGCGCCCTGTGTAATCCCCTGCCCCGCTTACGTCAAGCGGGCTTGAAATGAAGCGCCAGCCAGACCGTTTCCCCGTCCGCCGCCGTCCATTCGACGCGGTGGCGCTTGTGCGCCGGCAGCAGCAGGAAATCGCCGGGTCTGAGGGTATGGGGGGCGGCCGCGCCCTCGATCAATAGCCCGGCTTCGCCCGCGAGCAGAATCACCCATTCATCTTCGGCCTGATCGTACCAGGCGCCCTCGGGCGTCGCCTGGCCGGTGGAGACGATGCGTTCCAGCCGGAAGGCCCCGCCTTCGGCCAACCGGGTGAACACCTCCGCCCCCCGGCCGTCCGGCAAGTCCGCGAAAAGGTTGGCGATTGCGCCCGGGTTGAATTCGCTCATGACCGTTGCCTCCGCCCGACCGTCTACCATAGAGTGCCGCCCACCGGAAACGGGCCGCCAAGGCCCCGATACAAAGACCACCAGACGGAGAATGCATCCATGGTACAGATGGCCGCCGCGATGTCGCGGCTTGGCACCGAAAGCGCCTTCGAGGTTCTGGCCCGCGCCAATGCGCTGGCCGTCCAGGGCAAGGACATCATCAACCTCGGCATCGGCCAGCCCGACTTCAAGACCCCGCCGCATATCGTCGAGGCCGCGATCAAGGCGCTGAAGGACGGCCATCACGGCTATACCCCCGCCAACGGCATCCCCGAGCTGCGCGAGGCCGTGGCGCGCGACATCGCCCGCCACCGGAAAGTGACCGTCGATCCCGCCGACGTCATCATCGTGCCGGGCGGCAAGGTCACCATGTTCTTTGCCGTGCTGGCCCTGGGCGAGCCGGGAGCCGAGATCATCTATCCCAACCCGGGCTTCCCGATCTACGAAAGCGTCATCAAGTTCACGGGCGCGACGCCCGTGCCCATGGCCCTGCACGAGGACAAGGGCTTCGCCTTCTCGGCCGAGGAAGTATTGGCCCTGATCACGCCCCGCACCCGGCTGATCATCCTGAATTCGCCCGCCAACCCCACGGGCGGTGCCGTGCCGCGGGAGGAAATGGACAAGCTGGCGGCGGGTCTGGCCGAACATCCGCATGTCACCATCATGTCCGACGAGATCTATTGCCGCATGCTGTACGACGGGCGCGAGCACGTCAGCCTGCTGGAATACGAGCACCTGCGCGACCGGGTGATCCTGCTCGACGGCTGGTCCAAGACCTATGCCATGACCGGCTGGCGCATGGGCTACGGCGTATGGCCGAAATCCATGGTCGAGCCGATCACCCGCCTGGCCATCAACTGCAATTCCTGCGTCAACGCGGCCAGCCAGTTCGCCGGCATCGCGGCCCTGGACGGGCCGCAGGACGCGGTCGACGATATGGTCAAGGCATTTGACGAACGCCGCAAGGTCATTCTGCGCGAGTTGAACCAGATTCCGGGCTTCCGTTGTGCCGAACCGGGGGGCGCCTTCTACGCCTTCCCCAACATCGAAGGCACGGGATTGTCGTCCATGGAGTTGCAGAACAAGCTGTTGAACGAAGCCGGCGTGGCGATCATTTCCGGCACCAGCTTCGGCGCCCAGGGCGAGGGCTACATCCGCTTTTCCTACGCCAATTCCAAGGAGAACATCCTGAAGGCCGTGGCCCGCATCCGGGATTGCCTGTCCGGTTAACACGGCCCCGGCTCGCAACGATCTCAAGGGCATGTGCCGAAATTATTCGCACATGCCCTTTTTTTCGGCATTATGGATGGGCAGGCGGTTGACTCAAGGCCGCCAAATTGCATCGTAAGTCTTTGAATTGGGCCATTTTTCGTCAAGGCCCGGAACTGGCACGCCTCCTGCTATACAGAGGCGGACGAGGAAGGACGGACGCCGCGCCAAGAACGGCTTCCGACCCGAGAAATCCGTCTCTTCTGATGGGGGGGACAACCCCAAGGGAACCAAACTGATGAAAAAAATCGAAGCCATCATCAAGCCGTTCAAGCTGGATGAGGTGAAAGAGGCCCTCCACGAGGTGGGCCTGCAAGGAATTACGGTGGTCGAGGCCAAGGGCTTCGGGCGCCAGAAGGGGCATACGGAGCTCTACCGCGGTGCTGAATACGTGGTCGATTTCCTGCCCAAGGTGAAGATCGAACTGGTCGTCAACGACGACATGGTCGCCAAGGCCGTCGAAGCCATCCAGCAGACGGCGCAGACCGGTCGCATCGGTGACGGCAAGATCTTCATCATCCCCGTTGAAGAAGCGATCCGCGTGCGCACGGGCGAACGCGGGTCGGAAGCGATCTAGCCGTCCGGTCCCCGCCGGCCATCGTGCCGGCGCGCCAGGGAGGCCTAAACCAAAGCGCGTTCAAAATATCGTCTGGACACTTAGTCAAGAAAAGGAATCGAGTATGAGCTTGGATCTGAAAACACCGGCGGAATTCGTTAAATACGTGACGGACAACGAAATCCCCTTCGTTGACCTTCGCTTCACGGACTCCCGCGGGAAATGGCAGCACCTCACCATGGTGTCGGATTTCGTCACCGAGGCTGAATTCGAAGACGGCATCATGTTCGACGGCTCGTCGATCGCCGGTTGGAAGGCGATCAACGAATCCGACATGGCGCTGATCCCCGACGCGTCCACGGCGGTCATGGACCCGTTCTCGGCGCAGCCCTGCGTGATCCTGTATTGCGACGTTCTCGACCCGGTCACCGGCCAGGGCTACGAGCGCGATCCGCGCTCCATCGCCAAGCGCGGCGAAGCCTATCTGGGCACCACGGGCATCGGCGACACGGCCTATTTCGGCGCCGAGCCGGAATTCTTCGTGTTCGACGACGTGCGCTATGCCGTCGACATGAACAAATGCTTCTACGAGTTCACATCCGAAGAAGGCCCCTATGTCTCGGGCACCCTGTTCGACGAAGGCAACCTGGGCCACCGCCCGGGCGTCAAGGGCGGCTACTTCCCGGTTCCGCCGGTTGACTCATGCCACGACCTGCGCGGCGAAATGGTCAGCGTGATGCAGGAAATGGGCCTGACCATGGACAAGCATCACCACGAAGTCGCCGCCTCCCAGCACGAACTGGGCATGGCCTTCTCGACCCTGGTGCGCGCGGCCGACAACGTGCAGATCTACAAGTACTGCACCCATATGGTCGCTCATACCTACGGCAAATCGGCGACCTTCATGCCGAAGCCCGTGGCCGGCGACAACGGCACCGGCATGCACACCCACCAATCCATCTGGAAGGACGGCAAGCCGACCTTCGCGGGCTCTGGCTATGCCGACCTGTCGGAAACCTGCCTGTACTACATCGGCGGCATCATCAAGCATGCGAAGGCCCTCAACGCCTTCACCAACCCGTCGACCAACTCCTACAAGCGTCTGATCCCCGGCTTCGAAGCCCCGGTGCTGCTGGCCTATTCGGCCCGCAACCGTTCGGCCTCCTGCCGCATTCCGTATTCGGGCAGCCCCAAGGGCAAGCGTTGCGAAATCCGCTTCCCGGACGCCACGGCCAACCCGTACCTGGCGTTCACGGCCATGATGATGGCCGGCCTCGACGGCATCCAGAACAAGATCCATCCGGGCGACCCGATGGACAAGGACCTCTACGATCTGCCGGCCGAAGAACTGGCGGGCGTGCCCACCGTCTGCGGCTCGCTGCGCGATGCCGTCCAGGCGCTGGACGCCGACCGCGACTTCCTCAAGAAGGGCGACGTCTTCACCGACGACGCCATCGACGGTTACATGGATCTCAAATGGGAAGAGATCTACAACTTCGAACACACGCCGCATCCGGTTGAATTCATGATGTATTATTCCTCCTAAGACAGACGGCGGGCGGGACCGCACGGCCCCGCCCTGCCCTGTCTTTCGGAAACATCACGACCAATCGGAAGACCGGCGTTCACCCGGTTTTACGCGCCAAACTTGGGGGCTCTGTCGTTTCGGCGGCGGGCCCCCGATTTTCTTGGGCGATTTGGGGAGTGGCTAATCTTCGTGCCCCGGCGGCGGCAGGTCGCGGGGGTCGAGGGCGCGGCCGTGCAGCACCGGCATCAGGTCGAAATAGGGCCGGATGATGGGCGAGGCCGATCCTTCGAAGTCCGCGAACGGCCCGTCGAAGAACACCCCGCCCTCGTGCAGCATGATCGTGCGCGGCTGCAGCCGGCGCAGCAGATCCTTGTCATGGGTGACGATCAGGGTCGTGCGATGCTTACCCGACCGCGTCGGCGCGACATGCGTGCGGGCGATCAGGTCGTGCATGGTCGACGCCGTGGTCGGATCCAGGCCCGTGGTCGGCTCGTCGTAGAACAGGACCTCCGGGTCCATGGCAAGAGCGCGGGCCACGGCCAAGCGCTTGGCCATGCCGCCGGACAGCTCGTTGACGTCCGTCGCCATGAAATCGTCGGTGTCGGGAAGATCGACCGCCGCCAGGACCTTTTGCGCGACGGCGATGATCTCGGGCTCTTCCAGGCCCCGCACTTCCGACAACCACAGGCCGATATTGTCCAGCACCGTGCCGGAAAACAGGGCGTTCCTTTGGAACACAACGCCCCAATGGGTGTGCAGGCGGTCTGTCTCCATCGTATCCAACGCCGTCAGGTCGATCAGGGGGGCGCCGTCCATGTCGTGATCGGCGACCAACACGCGGCCCTGGTCGGGATCGAGGCGGCCCAGGATATGGTTGAGCAGAACCGTCTTGCCGCTGCCCGAGCCGCCGACGATGGCGACGATTTCCCCCCGTTCGATCGACAGGTCGATGCCGGCGAGCACCCGATGCGCGCCGAAGGCCTTGCACAGGCCGTCAATCCTGATTTCCGCAGGCGCGCCGTTCATCAGGCCGGGGCCACGCGGGCCCGTGGCGGCTGCGCCCTCATCCCCGCACCTTGACGGGCTCGTATTCCTCCAGCCGGTCCGTGGCCGGCGCCGGGGTGCGCGACAGGGCGGCGACGGCATCCCACAGGTCCTGGGTCATCTTGACGTCCAGGGACTTGAGCGAAGGTTCCAGCTGTTTGACGTTGCGCGCACCGACGATGGGGGCGGTGACCGCCGGATTGGCCGCGACCCAGGCAACGGCCAGGGTCACCGGATGGATGCCCTGCTTTTCCGCGAACTCCGTGAACCGACCTGCGGTTTCCAGCATCCAGTCGTCGGAATAGCGCACGGCGTATTCCTGCTTGTCCTTGACCCGGCCGACCTTGGGCTGCACGCCGGGGCGGTATTTGCCCGACAGCATGCCGCCGCCGACGGGGCTGTAAGTGATGACGCCCATGCCTTCGGCCTGGGCCTGGGGGAAGATTTCCGCCTCGGCCGCGCGCTTGACCAGATTGTACATGGGCTGGATCACGTCGAACTTGGTCCAACCGTTCTTTTCCGAAATACCCAGGGCCTTGGCGACCTGCCAGGCGGCGTAGTTGGACGCCCCGATGTAGAGCACCTTGCCCGCCCGCACGAGGTCTTCCAACCCGCGCAGGACTTCCTCCAGCGGCGCCAGTTTCTCGAAGCGGTGCATGAACAGCACGTCCAGACGATCGGTCTTGAGGCGTTTCAACGAGTCCTCGACCGCCATCACGACGTGGCGGCGGTTGCCACCGCCCGAATTGATGTCCCCCCGGATGTTGTTGAAGCATTTGGACGTGATGACCAGATTGTCCCGCTCGCCCTTCATCAGCTCGCCCAGGATGGTTTCCGCCTTGCCCTTGGTATAGGCGTCGGCGCAATCGAAGAAGTTGACGCCGATGTCGCGTACCTTCTTGTACATGGCCTTGGACGCGGCCTTGTCGGCTTCCGCCCCGAAGGACATGGTGCCGAAGCATAACTGCGACACGCGCACACCCGTGCGACCCAAAGTTCTATATTCCATGGATGGTTCCTCCCGTCGGCGCTCCCGGCGCGATGCGGGACGCGGTTGTGATTGGTTGTGGCGCAGATTGCCGGGCCGATGCGAAAGACGCAAGGGAAAGGCCGCTTTCTTGCCCCCCTGCCCACATCATCGGTTGCGCAAAACCGTGTGTAATTACAATATGATGGATTGCATCCTTACAGCACCTCTTTTCCCGGATCGCGGAAAATTATGGAACTCTCGAACCACCTCATTCTGATCGGGTCTGCCTTGATCCTGGTCAGCATCATCGCCGGCACCTTGTCGTCGCGGTTCGGGGCTCCTTTGCTGCTGGTGTTCCTGGTGCTCGGCATGCTGGCCGGCGAGGACGGTCCCGGCGGGCTCAAGTTCAACGACTACGACACCACCTATCTGGTCGGCAGCGTCGCGCTCGCGATGATCCTGTTCGACGGCGGCCTGCGCACCCGGTGGAAGGATTTCCGCGGCGTCAGCGCGCCGGCCGCGGTGCTGGCGACCGCCGGGGTGCTGATCACCGCCGCCATCACGGGCGTCGCGGCGCGGTTCCTTCTTGGCGTCGATTGGCTGGAAGGCCTGCTGATCGGGTCGATCGTCGCCTCGACGGATGCGGCGGCGGTGTTTCTACTGCTGTCGGCGCGGGCCATGCGCCTGCGCGACCGGCTTAGCTCGATCCTCGAGGCCGAGGCCGGGCTCAACGACCCCATGGCCGTGCTGCTGACGATCACCTGCGTCGGCCTGATCACATCGACGGACCCGTCCTTGACCCTTGATACGGCGACCATCGTCGCCGGGCAGTTTTCCCTGCAGATCGTCGGCGGGCTGCTGGCCGGGCTGTTCGGGGGGTATGCCCTGCTGACGGCGCTCAACGGCCTGAGCATCGCATCCGGCCTTTATCCGGTGCTGGCCGCATCGGGGGCCTTGCTGCTGTTTGCCGGCGCCCAGGAAATCGGCGCCAGTGGTTTTCTTGCCGTCTATATCGCCGGTCTTGTCGTCGGCAACCGGCGGCACAAGGCGACGCTGCTGATCAACCGCTTTCACGACGGTCTGGCCTGGCTGTGCCAGATCATCATGTTCCTGATCCTGGGCCTGTTGATCACGCCCAGTTCCCTTATCCCGGTCATCCTGCCCGCCGTCGCCATCGCCGCCGCCCTGATGTTCATCGCCCGGCCCGTCGCCGTGGGTTTGTCCCTGGCGGCGTTCCGCTTTCCGCCCCGGGAAATCGCCTTCGTGTCCTGGGTCGGGCTGCGCGGCGCCGTGCCCATCTTCCTCGGCACCATTCCCGTAATCGCCGGTGTCGACAACGCGGAAACCTACTTCGGGGTGGTCTATGTCGTCGTCATGGCCTCGCTGATCGTGCAGGGGTGGAGCGTCGGCGCCGTCGGACGGCGCCTGGGCGTGCTGCTCGCCCCCCGCCCGGCACAGCCGCCCCGGGTCGAAATCGACCTGCCCTCGGATCTCGGCAAGGACATGACCGCCTATACCGTCCAGGCGCGCAGCATGGCGCTGCGGCGCGATCTGGCCCGCCTGCCATTGCCGGAAAACATCGACGTCGTCTCCATCATCCGCGACGGCATCCTACGGACCCCCGCCGACCTCGAACGCCTGGCCCCGGGGGACGACGTGATCCTGCTAGCCCCCCCCGATCAGACGGCGGCGCTCGACCGCTTGTTCGGCGCGCGGCAGCCCGGTCAGAACGATCCCGACGCGGTCGGCGAGTTCTCGTTCGATGCCCAAGCTCCCCTCGGGGCGATCGCCGACGCCTACGACTTCTGGATCCCCAACAACCGACGCGAGACAGCGGTCGGCGATTTCCTGCGCCGCAACCTTTTGCGCATGCCCATCGCCGGGCGTCGCCTGCACTTGGTTTCGGTCGAGCTGATCGTTCGGCGCGCGGAGAACGGCCGAATCATCACCGTCGGCATTGAACTGGACCCGGTGGCGGGCCGCTGGCGGCGGCTGTTCGATCTCGCAAAGGTTTGGCTGGAAAGCCGCCTCGGCCGGCGTTGAGGGAAATCGGCCTGACAACGGTTCAATCCCGGAGAAAAACCCTTTAACCTCAATTCAGGCATGCTGGTCACCGTCCGGTCGGCAAACCTTTCCGGAACCGAAGGCTTAAGGACCGCCCATGGGATCGCACGCGACCCTGCCCTATCTGCGGGAAACGATCATCTTCCTGATCGCTGCCGGCGTTATGGTTCCCCTGTTCCACCGCTTCCGCGTCAGCCCGGTCCTCGGCTATCTGGTCGTCGGCGGGGTCATCGGCCCTTTCGGCCTGGGCCTGCTGGCTGATGATTTCCCGATCCTGTCCGAGGTCGTGATCTCGGACATCGCGGGCGTTCAGGCGCTTGCCGAACTGGGCATCGTGTTTCTTCTGTTCACCATCGGCCTCGAACTGTCGCTTGAGCGGCTATGGGCCATGCGCCGGCTGGTGTTCGGCCTGGGCAGTCTGCAGGTTCTGGTGACCAGCACGATCATCGGCCTGATCGCCTTCGAATTCGGCAACTCGGTGCGGGCGTCGATCGTGCTCGGCGCCTGCCTTGCCTTGTCGTCGACGGCGATCGTCATGCAGCTTCTGTTGGAGGGCCGCCGGATCGGCACGCCCCTGGGCCGATCCAGCTTCGCGATCCTTCTGATGCAGGATCTGGCCGTGGTGCCCATCCTATTCGTAGTCGGCGTGCTCGGCACCAAGGTCGACAGCGGGTTCGGGGTGGATCTCGCCCTGGCGCTGGGCAAGGCGGGGTTGACCATCGTGCTGATTTATATGGGCGGGCGGCTGATCCTGCGCCCGGCCCTGCGTCTGGTCGCGCAGACCCGCAGCCCGGAAATGTTCATGGCGGCGGTCCTGCTGACCGTCATCGGCATCGCCGCGATCACCGGCTATGCGGGCCTGTCCATGGCGCTCGGCGCTTTCCTGGCGGGCCTGTTGCTGGCGGAAACGGAATACAGCCACGAGATCGAGGTCGATCTCGAGCCCTTCAAGGGCCTGATGCTGGGCCTGTTCTTTATGTCCGTCGGCATGGGCATCGACTGGCGGGTGATCGGCGACGAGCCGATGTGGATTCCCTTGTCCGTACTCGGCCTGTTTCTTGTGAAATCGGTCATCACGGCAGGCCTCTGCCTTGCCTTCGGCCTGCCGCGTCATACCTCGCTCGAAGCCGGCCTGCTGTTGGGCCAGGGGGGCGAATTCGCCTTCATCGTCGTCGGCTTGGCGATGAGCCTCGCCCTGCTGCCGGCGGATGTCGGACAGTTCATGCTGATCGTCGCCGGCCTGACCATGCTGGTCACGCCGCTGGTCGCCAAAGCGGCGGAGGTGCTTGCCGGCCGCATGGAGCGTGAAGAAACAACCCGCGCCCATCAAGGCAACCTGGCAGCCATCGGGGACATGGAGGGCCATGTCATTTTGGCCGGGTTCGGGCGGTTCGGGCGCACCCTGGCCAATACCCTGCAGGCGGAATCCATCGCTTACATCGCGCTCGACACGGACCCAGGACACGTCGCCCGCGCACGGGCCGAAAACCTGCCCGTATTCTATGGCGACGCCTCGCGCCTCGACCTGCTGAATCGCGCCCATATCGAACGCTGCGCCGCCGTCGTCGTTACCATGGACAACCCTGCCGCAGCGGAACGCATCGTCGGTGAAATCCGCAGCACTTGGCCGCTGGTCGCCGTCTATGCGCGGGCACGCGACAAGGCGCATGCGGTCCGCATGATGAATGCCGGCGCAACCCAGGCCGTGCCGGAATCGATCGAGGGCAGCCTGCAACTGGCCGGGCGCGTCCTGTCGGGCCTGGGGGCGACGGAAGAAGTCGTGCGCCGCCGGTTGGAACACCAGCGTTCGATCGAGGAACTGTAACGCCCGAGGGGACGCCCTTAGAACGGAATCCAGGAGTGTTCCTTGGAATAATGCAGATAGCCGATGCTGGCCCCGGCGCGCAGGCCGACGCCCGTGCGGATCGGCGCCAGGATCACCTTGCCCGACTGCTGGTAGTTGATGCCGACGCCGGCGACCACATAAAAGCTGCCGTCGACACCCGGATAGCGCTGAAACAGGGCTTCCGTATCGTCCAGGTTATAGATCAACGTGAACACCTTGGACGCATTGCCGCCGAAATCGAAACCGATGGACGGCCCCTGCCAGTAGACCTGGCGGCCGCCGCCGGCCTTGCGTTCCAGCATGCCTTCACCATAACGCAGGCCGACGCCGATGGCGCCGGACGCTTCTTCGCCCAGGATCACCGCGTTGGGCTGTCCCTGTTCGGCAAAGACCTTCTGAATGGCTTCAGCCAGGCCTTTGGTGGTGGCCCCGAAGAAGCCCTTGGCCTTGGCCATGATTTCGTCCTGGCTGTAGGTATCGTCGGCATGGGCGGGTGCCGCAACCGTAACGGCGGCGGCAAGAACGCAGGCGAACAGCGTGGGAATCAGGCGCATGGGAATGGTCGCTCCTTTGGCTCGGCCGGGACGGCACCCGAAGATATCTCCGGGGCACGATACGATTGCCACTCTAGGACCGCGAATGCGGCGATCCAATGACAATGGTCACAATTTACCGGACACGAGCCTTGGCTAAACCGGATCAACCCATTCAACGGTCCGGTAATGTGATTGTTACCGCTTCCTTGCCGTAGCCATGCACCTTGTCATGGGCCCGCACGATCACACTTTTGATCCCCGCCGGCACCTTCACCCCGTCGGTCGAGCGCGTGAACGGCTGCTCGTCGACATGCGGATGATATAGAACCCGGCGATCCAACAGCGTGCCGTCCGGCGCCAGAACCTCGAAATTGTCGGCGTAATGGTCCCAGCCCGTGTCGCCGTGGCGAACGGTCGCGGTCACCGTATAGGTGCCGTCGCCGTTGGGGGACGCCTCCGCATGAACGACACGGGGCGCATCGGCATGTGCGGCGCCACCAGCCAGCATCAGCGACAGAACCATGACGGCGGCGGGAAACGTTCGGGCCAGATAGGGCATGTCGGGGATTCTCTTTCAATTAATTCAGGGAAAACCCCCGGAAGTCTTTGGATTTTAGTCCGGCAATACGGCGGCAGCCAAGGTCATGACGAAAAAGTGTTGACCAAATGTTCTTGTTATGTTCTTTTCTGGTCACACAATGATTCAACTCTGGGAGAGACCCCGATGACCATTTCGCGCCTTCATGAACTGTTCGCCCTCGCCGTCATGTTCACCGCCGGCTATGCCTGCATGGTGGTTGGCTAAGGCTGTTGCCGCCGCGCCTTCGTCGCCTTAGGGCTTGAGGACCGGACGCTTCTTCCCGTTCTCGTCCAAGGCGACGAAGGTGAAGATTCCCTCCGTCACTCTGACCCGCCGGTCACGCGCCCGCTGACGCAGGGCCCAGGCTTCGATCCGCAGGGCGATTGAGGTATTACCGACGCGCACGACCTCGGCGTAACAACACAATACATCTCCGACGTTGACCGGTTTGTGGAAGATGAATCCGTCGACCGCCACGGTGGCGACCCGGCCGTCGGCGTGTTGGGCCGCGACGATCCCCCCGGCGACGTCCATCTGTGCCATCACCCAGCCGCCGAAGATGTCGCCGGACGGATTGGTGTCGGCGGGCATGGCCAGGGTCCGAATGGCCAATTCGCCGCGCGGTTGATCGTCGCGGGAACCGGTCGAATCGGCGGAATTCTGGGTCGTCATCACGAAATTATCCTGTTTCTGCAATAGGGAATTCAGCACAATATATGGTAATTCATTGCACCCCCCCTACCCCATCGTGGTATAGCTTGGGGCAGGCTGAGGCCAGCGCAAGGCCATTCGGCCGGAACACGAAAACAAACGAACAAGCGCCCCACGAGACATGGGGCCGGATAGCCAATGAGCGACCTATTTCAACACGCCCAAGACAAAAAGCAACCGGATAAGGCGCCGCCGAAGGCCGCCGTGGCAAAACCTGCCAAGGCCTCCCAGCCCTCGGGCGACGGTGAATATACTGCCAAGGACATCGAGGTTCTGGAAGGCCTGGAGCCCGTCCGACGCCGCCCCGGCATGTACATCGGCGGCACGGATGAACGTGCCTTGCACCACTTGGCCGCGGAAATCATCGACAACTCCATGGACGAGGCCGTGGCCGGCCATGCGGGCCGCATCGAAGTCGCGCTCGGCGAGGATGGCGCGCTGACCGTGCGCGACAACGGACGCGGCATTCCCATCGACCCGCACCCCAAGTTCAAGGACAAGTCGGCGCTTGAGGTCATCATGACCACGCTGCATTCCGGCGGCAAATTCTCGGGCAAGAACTACGAAACCTCGGGCGGCCTGCACGGTGTCGGGCTTTCCGTGGTCAACGCCCTATCGTCGGAACTGGTCGTCGAGGTCGCCCGCGACAAGAAGCTGTGGCGCCAGACCTATTCGCAGGGCAATCCGACCTCCAAGCTTGAGGACGCGGGTGCGGTCAACAACCGGCGCGGCACCACGGTGACGTTCTCCCCCGACCCTGAAATCTTCGGCGCGCGCTGCGCCTTCAAGCCGCAGGCGCTGTACCGCATGGCGCGGTCCAAAGCCTATCTGTTCAAGGGCGTCGAAATCCGCTGGTCCTGTGATCCCAAGCTGCTGAAGGCCGATGATCCGACCCCGGCGGAAGCCACCTTCCACTTCCCGGGCGGGCTCGGCGACTATCTGCAGGCGTCCCTGGACACCCGAAAATGCCTGACCGATCAGCCCTTCGTCGGCGAGGGCAAGCTGAACGGCGGCACCGGCCGCGCCGAATGGGCCATCGCCTGGCCGCTCGACGAAGAAGGCTTCTGTTCGTCCTACTGCAACACCATTCCGACGGCTCAGGGCGGGACCCATGAAACGGGCCTGAAATCGGCCCTGTCGCGGGGGCTGCGCGCCTATGGCGACCTGGTCAAGAACAAGGAAGCCGCCAAGGTCCAGGCCGACGACATCACCGGCGGGGCGGCGATCATGCTGTCCGTGTTCATCGGCGATCCACAGTTCCAGGGCCAGACCAAGGACAAGCTGGCGACGGCCGAGGCCCACCGCCTGGTCGAAACCGCCGTGCGCGACCATTTCGACCACTGGCTGTCCGGCCACCCGGCCCAGGCCAACGCCCTGCTGGAACACGCCATCGAGCGCGCGGAAATGCGCCTCAAGCGCCGCGCCGCCAAGGAAACGAAGCGCCAGTCGGCGACCCGCCGCGTGCGCCTGCCGGGCAAGCTGTCCGACTGCACGCGCAACACCTCCCAGGGCACGGAAATCTTCCTGGTCGAGGGCGACAGCGCCGGCGGCTCCGCCAAGCAGGCGCGCCTGCGCGAGACCCAGGCCGTGCTGCCCCTGCGCGGCAAGATTCTCAACGTCGCCAGCGCCACCGCCGACAAGATGCGCGCCAATCAGGAACTGTCGGACCTGATGGAGGCCCTGGGCTGCGGCACCGGCGATCAATTCATGGAAGACGACCTGCGCTATGAGAAAGTCATCATCATGACCGACGCCGACGTCGATGGCGCTCATATCGCGTCGCTTCTGATGACCTTCTTCTTCCAGGAAATGCCCAAGCTGGTGGAAACTGGCCACCTCTATCTCGCCCTGCCGCCCTTGTACCGGCTCAGCCAGGGCGGCAAGTCGGCCTATGCCCGCGACGACGCCCATAAGGACGAGTTGATGGAGACTGTGTTCAAGGGCCGCGGCAAGGTCGACGTCAGCCGCTTCAAGGGCCTGGGCGAAATGCCGCCGTCCCAGTTGAAGGAAACCACCATGGATCCGACCAAGCGCATCCTGCTGCGCGTGACGATCCCCACGGGCGACGGGCCCGAGATCAAGACCGAGGCCAAAAAGACGGCGAAACTGGTGGAAAGCCTGATGGGACGGAAACCGGAGCTGCGCTTCGCCTATATCCAGGAACACGCGAAGTTCGTGCAGGACATCGACATCTAGTCACCGCCGTTCAGGTTCAGCCCGCGAGACCGACCCCCGCCGCCACGGCCGCCGCCGTGCGGTCCGGCACCCGGTAGACGTAGACCTGCGGGCATTGCGAATCATAGAGCTTGTGCACCGCCTCGGGCGTCCAGCCGGGGATGTCGAACACGTTGGACACCACCAGGGTTCCGGGCTTGAGTTCCGCTTCCAGCTTGTGCCGGAGCTTTTCCAGAAGCTCGCTGTAGAGATAGCAGACCACCGCGTCCGTACCCGCGAGCGAGACCTTGCGGAAGTCGGCGCGCCGGACCGTCACGTTGCGCGGGCCGAACAGGCCGTTGCGCACCTTCATCACCGCCCAAGGAAACGGCGACAGCTCATAGGCCATCGTTTCCGATTCCGGCATCGCCTTGGCGATGGAGAACGCGAGGTCGCCCCAACCGGCCCCCAGGTCCACCACGGCGCAAACCCCGGCCAGATTGAGGATTTCATTGATCTTGCGCCGCGACGTGCGTGACGACGGCATGGGCGAAATGCCGGTGATCACGACGTAGTAGGTCGTGACGATGACGAACAGCAGCACGCCGGCGAGAATCAGGTAATCGCCGCGCACCCGCTAGGGTCTCAGTTCAACAGGTCGTCGGAAGGATCAAGGCCCGTGTCTTCGTCCATCCCCAGCATGAGGTTCAGGCATTGCACCGCCTGCCCCGACGCCCCCTTGCCCAGGTTGTCGAGCAGGGCCGTCAGCACGGCCTGTCCCGTGGCTTCGTTGGCGAACACGAAAAGCTTCAGGTCGTTGGTGCCGTTCAGTCCTTCAGGCTCCAGATGGCCCAGGCCGAGGGCGGCGTCATAACCTTTGACGGTGACGAAGCGCCGGCCCGCGTAATGGTCGGCGAGCACGTCATGCAGGTCCTTGGCCGTCGGCGTGCCCGGCAGCGACCACAGGGGCACCGGAATCTGCACGATCATGCCCTGGCGATAGCGCGCCACGGAGGGCACGAAGATCGGTGCGTGGCTCAACCCCGAATACTTGTGGATTTCCGGCACGTGCTTGTGCGCCAGGCCGAGCGCATAGATTCGCACGGCGGCGTCGATATGACCATCCGCATTCGGGTCCTCGAAGGCTTCGATCAGTTGCCGCCCGCCGCCGGAATAGCCCGACACGGCGTTAATGCTGGCGGCAAAGTCCTTGGGCAGCAGCCCGGCCGACACCAGCGGGTGCAGCAGCGACACCGAGGCGACGGCGTAGCAGCCCGTGTTGGCGACGCGGGCGGCCCCGGCGACCGTGGCCTCATGTCCCTTGTCGTATTCTGGAAAGCCGTAGGTCCAGCCCGGGGCCGTGCGATGCGCGGTCGAGGCATCGATCACCCGGGTCGAATTGTTTTCGATCAGGGTCACGGATTCCTTGGCCGCCGCATCGGGCAGGCAGAGGATCGCCACGTCCGCCGCGTTCAGCAGCTCGGCCCGCGCCGCCGGGTCCTTGCGGCGGTCATCGGCCAGGCGCAGAAGGTCCACGTCGGCGCGGCGGGACAGGCGCTGGCTGATCTGCAGTCCCGTGGTCCCTACTTCCCCGTCGATGAACACCTTGGCGGTCATGGTCTCTGGTCCTTGTGGTTTCTTGGCCTTGTCGCGAAATGGTCGTTGCGACGACAGGGTATAGGCGCAGGCGGGCCGACGCGCAAGAATGCGCATTGATCGCGAGGTTCCGCAGGGTCTAGAGTTTCGGCCACATCCCGCCCACCCGTCCGTCACGAAAGCCCCAATCTCATGCTGCTGCCGACTTCCAAGACCTACACCCATGGCGACTTCAAGCTGTCCACCGGGGAGACCCTGCCCGACCTGACCATCGCCTACGAGACCTGGGGCACATTAAACACCGCCGGCGATAACGCGATTCTGGTCTGTCACGGATATACCAACTTCCCGCACGCGACCGGCGACGCCAGCGGCTGGGCCGTCAACCTGATCGGCCCCGGCAAGGCGGTGGATACGGACAAATACTTCGTCGTCTGCTCCAACATGCTGGGCTCGGCATACGGCACCTCGGGTCCGGCCTCCATCAACCCGGCCACGGGCAAGCCCTGGGGCCCCGATTTCCCCGCCTATACCTGCGCCGATATGGTCGAGGCACAGCGCCTGTTAATCGACCACCTGGGAATCGGGCAGTTGAAGGCCGTCATGGGCTATTCCTACGGCGGGCATCTGACCTTCCGTTGGGGGGCGACCCATCCAGAGCGCATGCGGGCCCTGGTCCCCATCGCCGGCGTCATCAAGCGCGCCACCAAGCCCGAGCAAGTGCAGGCGATCATCGACCGTTACGCCGCCTGCCCCGGCTGGAACGGCGGCCATTATTACGGCAACGAGATCGACGGCGGCGTGTTCGACCGCATGGTCGCCGACCGGATTGAGCGGCTGACCAACTACGGCATCGGCACCCATCTCGCCGACACGGTAAGTGATCCGGCGGAGCGTGAGCGCATCATCCGCGGGCGCGCCGAAACCTGGGCCCGCGAGTTCGACGCCAATTCCCTCTATATCCTCTACCGCGCCGGCATCGGCTCCGACATGACGCCGCTGGCCGGCAACATCAAGGCGCCGCTGCTGAACGTGCTGGCCGACACGGACAGCGTGGTCGACGTGGCCCTGGGCCAGCCGACGGTGGACTTGCTGAAATCAAAGGGCGTGGATGCCGAATTCCACGAGATCAAAACCCGCTACGGCCATGCCGGGCCGATGATCGACGCCGACCTGTGGGCGGACAAGCTGCGGGCGTTCCTCGACCGCACGCCCTGATCAGGGTCACCAGACCTTGGGCTTCTTGCCGGCCTTTTCCATTTCCTCGAACTTGTGCTGCAGGAAGCGCTGGAACGGCTGATCCTTGTAGGCCCCGGCCTTCACATATTCGAACATGCTGTGAAAATGGAATGGCTTGAAATAGCCGGGCATGCGCGCGACCTCGGTCTCGCCCGCCTTCATTTCCTCGGGCGTCGGCAGGAACACGATGGTCGGCGTGAAGTTGACGCGCCAGCGGCGGGCCAGATCCCGTTCCTCCATGGCCTTGCCGTCCAGGTCCGTGACCTCGCGCGATCCCCATAGGTTCAGTTGCAGGACGACGAAATTCGCCTTCACGAAGTCGGTCAGTTCCGGCACCTGGAAGTTTACGTCGTGCATCTCGCGGCAGTAGGGGCAGCCCTTCTGCTCGAAAATCACGGCGACGCGCTTGCCCTGGGCGGCCGCCTCGGCCATGTCCTCGGCCAGGATCAGGAAGGTTTCCGCAAACCAGGGCTGCTTGTGCAGGCCGTCGTCGCCGACCGCGGCTGCGCGGGCCGTGCCCGAGATCGCCAATAACACAACCACTGCCGTCAAAAGCCGTCGCATATCCTGATCTCCCATCGTTGGGCAAACCAGTATAGCGCGAAAGCCCCTTGCCTGACAGCGGACACGAAAAAGGCCGCCTCCCTTTGGGAAGCGGCCCTTTCGATGGTGTCCGGGTAGATAGGCGATGGCCGACCCGGCCATCCCCATCGCCCTGAAGCGCTTTTCTGTCGCGCAAAACAACCTTCGCGGCGGCAAGCCGCCGCTCGGGTTTTGCGACTAGCGCTTCGAGAACTGGAAGCTACGACGGGCCTTGCGGCGGCCGAACTTCTTACGCTCGACGGCGCGGCTGTCACGGGTCAGGAACCCGCCCGCCTTCAGCTTGCCGCGCAGGGTCGGCTCGAAATAGGTCAGTGCACGGGAAATGCCGTGGCGCACGGCGCCGGCCTGGCCCGAAAGCCCGCCGCCCTTGACCGTGCACATGACGTCGTACTGGCCCAGGCGCTCGACCGTTTCGAACGGCTGCTTGATCATCATCTGCAGCACGGGGCGCGCGAAATACAGCGCGGCGTCCCGGCCGTTGACGGTGATCTTGCCTGGTCCCGGCTTGATCCACACGCGGGCGACGGCGTCCTTGCGGCGGCCCGTGGCGTAGGAGCGGCCGTGTTCGTCGATCACCGGCTCTGCGGGAGCGGTTTCCTCGACGTCCGGAGCACCCGTCAGTTCCTTGAGGTCCTCAAGCGTTTTCACATCTTCGGACATGGATTAGGCGCTCCTTTTGTTCTTCGGGTTCATGGACGCAACGTCCAGAACCTGCGGCTGCTGGCCGGCATGGGGATGCTCGGAGCCGGCATAGACATGCAGCTTACGCATCTGTTCGCGGCCCAACGGGTTGCGCGTAACCATGCGCTCGACGGCCTTGATGACAACGCGCTCGGGATGGGCGCCGCCCAGGATGCCGCCGGCCGTGCGGGTCTTGATGCCGCCCGGATGGCCCGTGTGGTAATGGTACTTCTTGTCCGCCAGCTTGTTGCCGGTCAGACGCACCTTGTCGGCATTGATGACGATGATGTGGTCGCCGCAATCGATATGCGGGGTATACATCGGCTTGTGCTTGCCGCGCAGGCGAGAGGCGATGACCGACGCCAGACGACCGAGGACAAGACCCTCGGCATCGACGACGAACCAACCCTTTTCGACTTCCGTCGGTTTCGCGGAATAGGTTTTCATCGGTTCACGTTCCTTAAAAGCTTTCGCGGCCCGGTCCCCAGGCGAAACGCGCACAGGGAGGGCCGAAGGCGGCGGAATATGCCACACAAGAGCGGGAAGTCAAGCGGAATAACACAACATTTTCCGTCGCTTACGCGAGCGGTATTATAATACCTTAATTGTGCACCTCAGCCTTTCGGCGGGATCGAATAGGTCCCCGTCATATGCGCGACGGCGGCATCGAAGCCGTCGGAACGGACCGTCACCTCGATCACCGCAAGGCGCTTGCCCAGTTTCAGGACCGAAGCCTCGGCGATCAGGTCCGCCGGTTCTGGCCGGTGCAGGAAATTGGCGTTGAAACTGGTGGTGACGGCCAGTTTCACGGCCCCGATACGGCCCAGCAGGGCCGCGTACATGGCGGCATCCGCCAGGGCCATCATGGCCGGGCCCGACACGGTGCCGCCGGGGCGCAATTGCCGTTCACTCGCCGGCATGCGCAAAACCGCCGTGCCCGGGCCGATACCGTCGGCGCGCATGCCGACCTCGTGGGCGAAGGGAATTTCCTCTTCAAGGATGCGGTTGAAATCTTCGACGGTGATCGCGGCGGATGTTTCCGGCATCGTTTGGGCTCCGGGCTGGATTGAATGAGACGCGACGGTAATTTACGTTAACGTAAACGTCAATTCACGGTGCGGCCCTTCCCCGCCCCGCTTGGGCGGGCTTGCCATGCTGTGCCGCCGGGCCGTAGAACCAAGACAGGGAAGGAAACCGTAGCCATGACCGACAACAATAATTCAGGTGCGAATGAGGCCCTGCTTCTGCGCGACGACCGCGACGGCATCGCGACCCTGACCCTCAACCGGCCGGACAAGTTCAACGCGCTTTCGACCGAATTGATGGGCGCAATCCAGGACCAGCTGGACGCCTTGATGGACGACCGGTCCATTAAGGTCGTGGTCATCGCCGCCAACGGCCGCGCGTTTTGCGCCGGGCACGACCTTCAGGAAATGAAGGCCATGGACGGCCGCGCACCGCTGGAAGCCCTGTTCAAGCAGTGCTCGCGCATGATGACGTCGCTCACCCGCATTCCGCAGCCCGTGATCGCGCGGGTCCACGGGGTTGCCGCGGCGGCGGGCTGTCAGCTGGTCGCGCAATGCGACCTCGCCGTCGCCGCCGAGGGCGTGCGGTTTTCGACCTCGGGCATCAATCTGGGGCTGTTCTGCTCCACCCCCATGGTGGCGGTGACCCGCAATCTGCCGCGCAAACAGGCCCTGGAACTGCTTTTTACCGGTGATTTCATCGATGCCGAAACGGCACGGCAATACGGCCTGATCAACCGGGTGGTGCCGGCGGATCGGCTCGACCGCGCCACGGATGAGCTGGCCCGCACCATCGCCGACAAATCGCCCCGCGCCATCCAGTTCGGCAAGGAGCTGTTCTACAAGCAGATCGAGGAAGGCCTGGACGCCGCCTACGACCTGGCGACCGAAACCATTGTCCAGAACATGCTGCATCCGGACGCCCAGGGCGGCGTCGGCGCCTTTCTGGAAAAACAGCCCATGCCGGAATGGCAGGACCCGTCGAAGGACCCGAAGGACACCCCATGAACCAGCCCGCCGAACCCCTGCCCCCGCCCCTGCATTACGACGACGCCCTGGTCGCGGGCGTGCTGAAGAACGTGCGCACCATCGCCATGGTCGGCGCCTCGCCCAATTGGGTCAGGCCGTCCAACTTCGCCATGAAGTACCTGTTGGGCAAGGGTTACACCGTCATCCCCATCAATCCGGGCCACGCGGGCAAGGAGATCTGGGACCAGAAAGTCTACGCCGAACTGGGCGAGGTGCCCGGCCCCATCGACATGGTCGACGTGTTCCGCGCGTCGAAGGACGCGGGCGGCATCATCGACCGCGCCATCGAATTGAAGGCCGAGAAGGATATCAAGGTGATCTGGCTGCAGCTCGGCGTGCGCGACGACGCGGCGGCGGCGCGGGCCGAAGCCGCCGGCCTGACCGTCATCATGGATCGCTGCCCCAAGATCGAATACGGGCGGCTGTTCGGCGAACTGGGCTGGTGCGGCGTCAATTCCGGCGTCATTTCCGCCAAGCGGCCGAAGCGCTGATCCGATGGCAGATAAAAAAACCGCCCCGGACGGCCCCCATGAATTCGGGTTCGAGACCCGCGCTATCCACGCCGGGGCCCGCCCCGATGCGGAAACGGGTGCCCGGGTCACGCCGATCCATCAGAACACGTCCTATGTGTTCGAAAGTGCGGAGCACGCGGCCGACCTGTTCAACCTGCAGACCTTCGGCTTCATCTATTCCCGGCTGACCAACCCCACCGTTTCGGTGCTGGAGGAACGCCTCGCCAACCTGGAAGGCGGGCGCGCCGCCGTTTGCGCCGCCTCGGGCCATGCGGCGCAGTTCCTCACCATGTTCACGCTGCTGGAACCGGGCGACAGCTTCATCGCGTCGAAGAACCTCTACGGCGGCTCCATCACCCAGTTCGGCCATTCGTTCAAGAAACTCGGCTGGACCTGCCATTTCGTCGACCCGACGCCGGAAGAATTTCAACGTGCCCTCGCCGCGCATCCGGGCGCCAAGTGCATCTTCCTCGAAGCGCTCGCCAACCCGGGCGGGCTCGTCGTCGATCTGGAGTCGGTCGCCGAAATCGCCCATGCGGCGGGCATTCCCCTGATCGTCGACAACACGCTGGCGACCCCCTATCTGCTGCGCCCCTTTGATTGGGGGGCCGACATCGTCGTTCATTCGACGACCAAGTTCCTGTCGGGCCATGCCAATTCCATGGGCGGGGCGGTGATCGAATCCGGCAAGTTCGACTGGGCCGCGTCGGGCAAGTTCCCCGGCATGACGACGCCCGACCCGGCCTATCACGGCCTGACGTTCCATGAGACCTTCGGCGACTTCGGCTTCACCATGAAGGCCCGCGCGGTCGCCCTGCGCGACTTCGGCCCCTCCATGGCGCCCATGAACGCCTTCCTGACCATCACCGGGACGGAAACGCTCGCGCTGCGCATGGACCGCCACGTTCAGAACGCCCAGGCCGTGGCCGAATTCCTCGAAGGCCATCCGGCCGTGGCCTGGGTGTCCTACGCGGGTCTGAAATCCAGCCCCTGGCACGCGCTCGCCATGAAGTACCTGCCGAAAGGCGCGGGCTCCGTGTTCACCTTCGGGCTCAAGGGCGGCTATCAGGCCGGGATCAAGTGTGTTGAGACGGTGGAGCTGTTCTCCCACCTCGCCAACGTGGGCGACACGCGATCCCTGATCATCCACCCCGCCTCGACCACCCATCGCCAACTGACCGAAGAGCAGCAGATCGCCGCCGGGGCCGGACCGGACGTGGTGCGCCTGTCGGTCGGTCTGGAAACAGCGGAGGATTTGATCCGGGATTTGGACAAAGCGCTCGCGGGCTGAGTCTTCCCGCCTGTCCATCCATTTAACCCGTCACCCCCGGGCTTGACCCGGGGGTCCATGGCGGCGGCACGCATGGATGGCCGGGTCAAGCCCGGCCATGACGCGTTAGGAAGAACGGCAGCGCGCTCAGACGTAGTTGGAAACTTCCACCAGATTGCCGTCCGGGTCGCGGAAGTAGATGGAGTTTAACTCGCCCAGGGCACCCGTGCGCTTGGACGGCTTGACCTCGATCTCGATGCCCAGGCCTTCCAGATGCGCCATCACCTCGGCGATCGGGGTCTCCGTGATCAGGCAGAAGTCCCCGGCCCCGGTCACCGGATTGACGCCCTTGGGCTCGTAGGGGCTCGGGAACGGGTGCAGGTTGATCTTGTTGCGCCCGAAGATCAGCGCCGAGCGGATGTCGCCGGGCCGGGCCTCGAAGTCTTCCCGCGTCATGCCCAGCGCCTTTCCGTAAAACGCACAGGTCTTGTCCACGTCGGCGACGGTGAGGACGAAATGGTCGATGCGGTCGATCTGGAACGGCGCGGTCATGGGAACTCCCTAACGTTTCTGATTCTTGACGGTGACTGAGTTGGATTACTTGCCGCGCACGGCGGCGACGATTTCCTGGGCGACGCGGTCGGCGTCGTCCGGGGCGACCTGGCAGGTGCCCACGGCGGCATGGCCGCCGCCGCCGTACTGCAGCAGCATCGATCCGACGTTGGTCTTGTTGCCGCGGTCGAGGATCGACTTGCCGACGGCGATCTCGACCAGGCCGCGGTCCGCCAGGTTGGTGAGGTGGACCGAGATATCGCATTCCGGATAGAGCGCGTAGACCAGGAAGCGGTTGACCGTATAGAGCGTGTCCTCGCCGCGCAGGTCGACCTTGACCACGTTGTCCGTGACCTCGGCGCAGCGCTTGATCTGCAGCTCGGCGAATTCCTCGTTCAGGATGTAGGTGCGCACGCGCTCCGCCACGTCGGGGATCTGCAGGATTTCCTCGACCGGGTGATGGCGGCAATAGGTCATCATGTCGATCATCAACTGTTCTTCGGAAATCGCGAAATCGCGCAGGCGCGACAACCCCGTGCGCCCGTCGAGGATGAAGTTGAGCAGCGTGTAGCCGTCGGGGGCGAGGATTTCCTCTTCCGTGAACTGGGCCGCGTCGGCCTTGTCGACGGCGTCGATCAGGGCCGGGTCGACCAGGGGAAAGGTGTCCTTGCCGCCGTAATGGTCATAGACCACCCGCGCCGCCGAGGGCGCCTTGGGGTCGATGATGTGGTTTTCCATGGGACCCACACGTTCCGATTCGGACACGTGATGGTCGAAACACAGATGCACGCCCGGCACATAGGGCAGGTTGGTGGTGATATCCTCGCGGGAGACCTCGATCTTGCCGTGCTGCATGTCGCGGGGGTGGGCGAACATGACCGAGTCGATCATGTCCTGCTCCATGAACAACGCGCCGCAGACGACGCCGTCGAAATCGGGCCGGGTAATCAGCCGGTAGGATCCGGTGTCCGCGCTCATGCCTGTTTCCTCGCCCGTTTCGGTGCGCGTTTCATTGTGTCGAAGGTACCGCCTAAGTTCAGCACATTGCAATATGAACCGGGGACAGGCCGATCATGCGGATCGGCGTGCCAGCGCCCCCGGTGATGTGCTATAGCAGGCGCCAAGACGCGACGCCGCGCCACAGACGAAGGGACAAGGGCCATGGCCAACCACGACGATCACGATCATCACCATCACGGGCATGTCCACGGCCCCGATTGCGGCCATGACCACAGCCATGACCATGGCGACGACGACCATACGCTGAGCGTGCAAATCGCCAACCAGATCATCAATGTCGCCAACACGCGCCTGGAAAGCGGCCTGCAGCCCGAGGTCATCGCCGAAGGCCTGCGCCACGCGGCGGCCAACTTTTCCGCCTTCGTCGCCCAGCATACGGACCCGGAAGCCATCGCCGAGGGCCATATCACCGAAGAATTTCACCACATGCTGGAATATTACGCCCAGGTCCACGGCAGACAGCACGAACAGCCCAAGCCGGCGGCCGGCCTGCATCAGCTGATCAATCAGGTGAAGGACGAGTTCTGATCCCCCGGCGATAGGGGGATCGGCTACTCCGCCGCGCCGGCGCGGCTGGCGGGAACGGCGTTGGCGTCTGCTTCCGCCTCGGCGTGATAGCGCTCGAGGATTTCAACTTCCTCGGCCGAGCCCATCATCACCGGAATGCGCTGGTGGATGTCCGTCGGCTGAACGTCGAGGATCGGGCACTGCCCCGTGGTTGCCCGCCCGCCGGCATGTTCGATGATCATGGCCATGGGCGACGCTTCGTAAAGCAGGCGCAGGCGCCCACCCTTTTCCCGGCATTTCTCGTCGACCGGATACATGAACACCCCGCCCCGCGAAATCGCGCGGTGCACGTCGGCGACCATGGCCGCGACCCAGCGCATGTTGAAATCACGGCCGCGGGGGCCGGTTTTGCCTGCCAGGCATTCCCCGACGTAACGCGCAACCGGTGCGTCCCAGAACCGCTGATTCGACGCGTTGATGGCGAATTCCTTGGCTTTTTCCGGCACCTGGATGTCGCGCTCGACCAGCACGAATTCGCCGACGTTGGGATCCAGGGTAAACTTGGAGACCCCTTTGCCCTCAAGCGTCAGCAGCATGGTCGTGGACGCGGAATACAGAACGTAGCCGGCGGCGATCTGGTTGCGCCCGGGCTGCAGGAAATCTTCCTTGGTCGCCAGACGCGTCGGATCGGGTGAGCGCAGGATGGAGAAGATGGTGCCCACGGGACCGTTGATTTCGATGTTGGACGACCCGTCCAGCGGATCGAATACCAGAAGGTATTTTCCGCGCGGCTCGTCCATCGGGATGATGTAGGGATCTTCCAGTTCCTCGGACGCCAGGGCCGTCAACTGCCCGCCGCGGCGGGTCCAGGCGAGGAAGGTGTCATTGGCCAGAACGTCCAATTCCTTCTGGGTCTCGTCCTGAATGTTCTGACCGACGGCCCCACCCAGGTTGCCCGCGAGATCGCCGTGGTTGACCAGACTGGCCACGGCCTTGCAGGCCGCCGCGATGTCGTTGATCAGCGAGGCAAGCTCGCCCGTCGCCTTCGGTTCGTTACGGACGTCTTCGTACAGGAAATGGGCGAGTGTCAGTCTTTCGCTACCCATTGTATCCCTCTTGGTTGATTTCATTATTGGGGAGCCGGCCGGCTAAGAACATATGCCAGACCCCCGCCGCCGATACCAGGGATTTTGCCCCGCCGAACCGGGCCGTTCAAACGGGCTGAGGCCCCTCGTCCTCATCCGGAAAGGTGGCTTCCTTATCCTCGATATAGCGGCTGAGGGCCAGCACCTTTCCCACGCGCTCCCCACCGTCCGTGACCGGCAGGCGAAGCGCCTCGTACTGCACGGTCCGGCCCGAAAGGGTGGTGAAGCGGTTGAGGTAGAGAATGGGGGCGCGTGCCGCAACGGCACGTTCGTTCTGATGCAGCATGGCATCGGCCAGGCCCTGAATCTTCAATTCCTTCACCGACTTGCCGGTCATGTCGACACCCTGCAGGTTGGTGCGCTCCGTCCCCCAATAGCGGAACACGAAGCTGCGGTGGTCCGCGACCACATCCATGACGACCAGCCAGGGTAAAATCGTGGCGGGAAACTCGACAAGCCGGATATCGGCCCAGGCGGGCATGCCGTTCGCACCCGCGCGCGCTGCCCAATAGCCGTGAAGCCAGGCAAAGTCACCCGTAAACGTCGACGGATCGACGGGCAACTCCTCGGCGCTGAACGCGTCGTTCACAAAACCCACTCCCAAATCACCGCAAAAATCCGCGGTGCCTCTTCCCACACGCCATTGCAACCGGAAACCGGGTCCGGTGCAATGAATTACGTGTCGGATTTATCTACAGAAAATTGGCGTCCCCAAGGGGATTCGAACCCCTGTCTCCTCCGTGAAAGGGAGGTGTCCTAGGCCGGGCTAGACGATGGGGACGCAGTGGCCCATGGCCCGAAGGCGCACTTGGTATACGGCCCAAGACGCAAAATCAAGGGGACTTTTTCAATAATCGACATCAGCCCGCCGGCTGAGCGTCCTCGATCTGGAATTGCACCGTGGTTCGGCCGTTCCAGTTGTTGAAACGCAGGCGTCCCGCGAGGTGCATCAGCCGTCCGTCATGATTCAGCAAAGCCGGCCCCAAATCGGAATCAAGCGCCCGAAATGCAATGCCTTCAAGCGCCCCTCGGCCGTCTTTCGCGACAGAACACTTCACATGATTCTCGCCGACCCGGTCGGCATAGGTCAGGCGCACATGCGGCATGACGAAGCGCGGTTCCGGATTGCCGGCCCCGAAGGGGCCCAACAGGGCGATTTCCTCGACCAGAGCCTCGGTCGCTCCGTCGGGACGGAGACCGCCATCCAGGTACAGCGTCGGCAGGATGCCGCCCTCGGCCACATGGGCCGCCACGCGGTCATCCAGAAAGGCGCGGAACGCCGCCAGACGGTCGCGCGCCACGGTGAACCCCGCCGCCATGGCATGACCGCCGCCCTTGACGATCAGGCCCGCCTGCCGCGCGGCGATGATGGCGGCGCCCAAGTCCACGCCCTTGACCGAACGGCCCGAACCGACACCAAGATCACCATCCCCGCCGTTAAACGCAATGACGCAGGCCGGCCGGTTGTAGCGCTCCTTCAGGCGGCTCGCGACGATGCCGATCACCCCCGGGTGCCAACCGTCGCCATGGGCCAGCGCCACGGCCCCCATGGCATTGGGGCTGCCGCCGCCGGCGTCCTCAAGCTGCGCCATGGCGCCCTGCAGCACCGCGCCCTCGATGGTCTGGCGGTCGCGGTTGAAGGCATCGAGCTTGCGCGCCAGATGCCAGGCCTCGTCCTCGTGCTCCGTGGTCATCAGGCGATATCCCAGGTCCGATTCGCCGACCCGCCCACCGGCGTTGACCCGGGGTCCCATGACGAATCCCAGGTGATAGGCGGTCGGTGCCTCGTCCACCCCGGCCACATCGGCCAAGGCCCGCAGGCCTAAATTTCGCCGCCCCGCCATGACTTTCATACCTTGCGTAACCAAAGCACGGTTAATTCCGGTCAAAGGCACCACGTCGCAGACCGTGCCCAGGGCGACCATGTCGAGCCATTGCAGCAAATCCGGCTCCGGCCGCGACGTGTACCAGCCCGCCCCGCGCAGCACCCGATTGACCGCCACGACCAGCATGAACGTCACGCCCACGGCGGCCAATTGGCCGTATCCGGCCGTCTCGTCCAAACGGTTGGGGTTGATGACGGCCTCGGCCTTGGGCAGGTCCGCCTCGGCCGTGTGGTGGTCGACCACGACCACGTCGATGCCGGCGTCGCGGGCGGCGGCCAGGGGCTCGAAGGCCAGCGTGCCGCAATCCACCGTGACCACGACGGATGCCCCGTGATTATCCTTCAACCCCAGGATAGCCGCCGTGTTGGGGCCATAGCCTTCCTTGATGCGGTCAGGGATATGAACCGCCGTGCGTCCCCCCACGGCGCGCACGAAACGGCTCAACAACGCCGACGAGGTCGCCCCGTCCACATCGTAGTCACCGAAGATGCCGATGCATTCGTTCTGCATGATGGCGCCGGCCAGGCGTTCCGCCCCCTGCCCCATATCGAGGAACCGGTCCGGGTCGGGCAGCAGGTCGCGCAGGGTCGGCGCCAGGAACCCCGGCACGTCCTCCACGCCGATGCCGCGGCCGGCCAGCACGCGGGCCGTCAGTTCGGAAAGCTCCCAGCGTTGAACGAAGGTCTGCACGGTGCGCGGATCGACAGGCCGCTCCAGCCACTGCCGCCCGGTCAGCGACCGCTCGACACCGAGAACCCGGGCCGTTTCGGCCCCAACATGCCGCGGATGACCCGCTGTCCCGATGTCAGGACCTGCGAGAGAGCTTGGACACATGATGGTGTCCTTCGATATAGCGCAGCGTCAGCGTCTTGGAGCGCACGACGAGCGAATGAGTGGTTGCCATGCCGCGACCGGGGAACTGAACGCCCGACAGCATGGGCCCCGTGGTCACGCCGGTGGCGGCGAAGGTGACGTTGCCGGCGGCCATGTCGGTCAGCCCGTACTTGCGCTGGGGGTCCGTAACTCCGGCCTTGCGCAGGCGCGCCGTCTCATCCTCATTGCGCACGATCAGGCGGCTCTGCATCTGCCCGCCCAGGCCACGCAAGGCGGCGGCGGCCAGCACGCCCTGGGTTGCCCGGCCGCTACCCAGGTAGATATCAACGCCCGAACCCGGCAAAGCCGTGGCGACCACGCCGGACACGTCACCGTCCAGGATCAGGCGAATGCGCGCCCCCGCTTCCCGCACCTTGGTAACGATCTGCGCGTGGCGCGGCCGGTCGAGCATGCAGACCACAAGGTCCGACACCTTGACCTTCTTGGCCTTGGCGAGCGCCGCCAGGTTATCCGCCGGATCGGCGTCCAGATCGACGACATCCTGGGGTAGCCCAGGGCCAACGGCGATCTTTTCCATGTAGATGTTGGGGACCGACAGAAACCCGCCGTCCTGGGCCAGGGCGATGACCGACAGCGCGTTGTAGCCGCCGCGCGCGATGATCGACTTGCCCTCGAGCGCCAGCACGGCGACGTCCGCCTTGGGAGCGCCGCCGGTGCCGAGCTTCTGGCCGGTGTACAGATCCTCGACCTCACCTTCCTCGCCCTCGCCCATGCGCACGGTGCCGTCCACCATCAGGGTGTCCAGGCTGTCCATCATCGCCTTCACGGCGGCCTCGTCGGCGGCGCGTTCGTCGCCGCCGCCCAGATGGGCCATGGCCGCCACGGCGGCGGCCTCGGTCACGCGGACGGCCTCAAGGGCCAGGTTGCGGTCGGTCACGGCATCGGTCACGGACGGATCCTCGTCATTCTTTTATTCGGACTACAGGTCTTCGATGCGAATGATACGCGGCGCCATAACCACGGCGTCAAGGGCGGCGATGGCGGCGACCGCGTCGATCATGTCCGATTCCAGGGTGTCGTGGGTGGTCATCACCACCGGCACGGGTTCTCCGGGATCGCGGGCGCGCTGAATGATCGATTCCATGGACACGTTATGCGCCCCCAATGCCTGGGCGATATCGGCGAACACGCCCGGCTTGTCCACGACCTCGAACCGAAGGTAATAGCAGCCCCGGTGTGCCGCCATGGGCACCGTTCGGGGGGCGGCCAGATCCGCCGCCGGGCGGGCAAAGCACGGCACCATGTTGCCGCGCGCGATGTCGATAATGTCGGCGACCACGGCGGAAGCCGTCGGCCCCGCACCGGCCCCGCGGCCCTGCATCATCACACGGTCGACGAAATCACCTTCGGCGACGACGGCGTTGAACACCCCGTCGACATGATTGATCGGCGCGTCCAGCGGCACCATGCAAAGATGCACCCGCTGCTCGATCCCCTCCGCCGTTTCCGTGGCGATCCCCAGAAGCTTGATGCCGTAGCCCAGTTCCTTGGCGAAGGCCAGATCGACGGGCGAGACATGGCGGATACCCTCGACATGGACCGATTTGAAGTCGACCTGGGTACCGAACGCCAGGGCAGCCAGGATCGCCAGTTTATGAGCGGCATCGACGCCGTCGATGTCGAAGCTGGGATCAGCCTCGGCGTAGCCTTCCGCCTGGGCCTCGGCCAGCACGTCCTCGAATTCACGCCCGGTGTCGCGCAGTTCGCTGAGGATGTAATTGCAGGTCCCGTTGAGGATGCCGTAGACCCGGGAAATCGCATTGGCCGCCAACCCCTCGCGCAGCCCTTTCAGGATCGGAATGCCGCCCGCCACGGCCGCCTCGAAGGCCAGCGCCACGCCCGATCTCTCGGCGGCGGCGGCAAGCGTCTGACCGTGATGGGCGATCAGCGCCTTGTTGGCGGTGACGACGTGCTTGCCGTTGGCCAGCGCCGCCGCGCACAGGTCCTTGGCGACACCGTCAGAACCGCCGATCAGTTCAACCACCACATCCACGGCGGGATCGGCGGCCAGCGCCATCGGATCGTCGGTCCAGGAAACCCCGGACAGATCGACGCCGCGGTCCTTGTTGGGATCGCGGGCGGAAACGGCAGTGATGTCGATCACGCGGCCGGCCCGGCGGGCAATCTCGTCCCGATGGGTGGCCAGGACCCGGACCGTGCCCGCGCCGACAGTGCCAAGCCCGGCAATGCCTAAGCGCAACGGTGCCGTCATCCGCCGAGGGCCCGCCTGCCGGAGTCCAGATTATCCAGATTACCGGCGCGATAGCGTTGCATGAAGGACTTGATGGCGCGCAGGGCCTGCCGCGTCCGGTGGACGTTTTCCACCACCGCGATGCGCACGAAGCCGTCACCGTGTTCGCCGAAACCAACCCCAGGCGCCACCGCGACCTGGGCTTCGGACAACAGAAGCTTGGAAAATTCGAGCGATCCCAGATGGGCCATGTCCTCAGGGATCGGCGCCCAGGCGAACATGGTCGCCGGCGGCGCCGGCACGTCCCAACCGGCGGACGCCAGGCCGGAAATCAGCACGTCGCGGCGTTCCTTGTAAACCGCGCGCATTTCGTCGACGCAATCCTGCGGCCCGTTCAGCGCGGCGGCGGCGGCCACCTGGATCGGGGTGAAGGCGCCGTAATCCAGATAGGATTTGACCCGCGCCAGGGCGGAAATCAGCTCCCGGTTGCCGGCCGCGAAACCGATGCGCCAGCCGGGCATGGAGTAGGTTTTGCTCATCGAGGTGAATTCGACGGCAATGTCCCAAGCCTTCTGAACCTGCAGGATTGACGGCGGCGGATTGTTGTCGAAATAGACTTCCGAATAGGCCAGATCCGACAGGATGTAGATTTCGTGGAAACGGCAGAAATCCACGACCTGCTCGTAAAACGCCAGATCACAGAGTTCCGCCGTCGGATTGTTCGGGTAATTGAGAACGATCGCCGTCGGCTTGGGCACGCTGTGCTGCACCGCGCGTTCCAGGGCTTCGAAGAAGGTCTGGTCCGGTTTTACCGGGATATTGCGTACGGCAGCGCCGGCGATGATGAAACCGAACTGATGGATCGGATAGCTCGGGTTCGGCACCAGGATCACGTCGCCGGGGCTGGTGATCGCAGCCGACAGGTTGGCGAGGCCTTCCTTGGACCCCAGCGTCACGATGGCTTCGTGTTCCGGGTCCACGGCGACGTTGAAGCGGCGTTCGTAATAAGCCGACAAGGCCTTGCGTAGACCGGGAATACCGCGCGAATTGGAATAACGGTGGGTCTTCGGATCCTGTGCCGCCTCGACCATTTTGTCGACGATATGCTGCGGCGTCGGCAGGTCCGGGTTGCCCATGCCGAAATCAATGATGTCCTCGCCATTGGCACGGGCGCGCGCCTTCATGGCGTTCACTTCCGCGAACACATAGGGCGGGAGACGGCGAATACGGTGGAATTCCTGTTTCATCGTGGCTTCATCATGTGCCAGAGCGGGGACGGATACAACAGCCATGCCGGGCGCGAACGCGCGCTCTGCGGCGCGTTCCGGCCCCGGACCGGCGGCAATCCTTTAGCGGCAAAAGCCTCAGCGCGTCAAAAAGATTTCCGCGCGACGGTTTCCGGCCTCGCCGTTCGGCATGATTTCCTGGTACAGCGGCTGCGTATCGGACAACGCCGCCGTTGCGACCGTGCGGCGATTCGCGCCACGCCGGATCAGTTCCTTGGCCACCATCTTGGCCCGCTCCGCGGACATCTTGTAGTTCACCAGACGATGTTTTTCCGGGCTCAGGTTGCGCGTCCGCGAGGACGAATGGCCGACCACATGCAGGGTGCCCCCCCGCTCCTTCTGCAAGGCAACGACCTGGGCGAGGATCTGACGGTCACGCACCGACAACCGGGAAGAGCCATTCGGGAACACGATGGTCGCAACCCGGGTCGCCCCCGGCGGCAGTGGCTGCGACTGGGGCGTGCCCGCCACGGAAGCCCCCTCCATGACAGTGGCCGGAAGCTCGGTCATCCCCGGCTCGATGACGCCGTCACCGGAAATCACCATCGTTTCGCCGACACCCACGCCGGACGGCATACCGGTCGGACGCACGAACTTGGGTTCTTCCCCGGCGGCGGCGAGAATTTCAGCCAACCGCTTCTGCATGCGGTTCTGGAACCCAGAGAATTCGGCTTCCTGTTCAGCCTGGGTCGGGATCGTGAATTGCGGCACACCCGGCACCGTGGTCGCCACCTGCTCCTCGCCGGCGGGCGGGGTCAGGGTTTCCTTGGGCTGGGTCAGCTTGGGTCCCTCGGCCATGGCCTTGGGCGTTTCGGATGCCGCCGGCTTTTCAGCCATCGGCGTCGGGGCGGGCGGCGCCGCTGGAGCGGCTGCCGGGCGCACCGGATCGGCGGCGGCGCTTTGGTCCTGGCGGGTGATGGCGGGGGCGTAACGCGGGCGGTCCGGATCAGCGGCAAGGCCCAGATTGCGGCTTTCCTGCTGTTTGGTCACATCGGATACCTTGGGGTATTCCTTGGACGACTGTTCCTGGCCGGCGGCTTCCGCGACCTGCTGCTCGCGCTGACGGCGTGCCTCTTCCTCAGGATCACCCGCGGATTTGTCGCCGGAGAACAGGTCAACTGTGCTTTTGTACCATTCGGCCGGATTGACGGCGTCGGGCACCGATGAACAGCCGGTCAAGAGGACCACCAAGACGGCAGCCATCGGCACGGACCGCGACAGGCCTCGATGCAGACTCGCTCGAAACTGAATAACGTCCTCCTTGATCACGCCCATGTGCCGCAATACTCCCTTCCCTAAATTCAGCCCCCGAACACTGATGATACGCACTTTCGAGGGGCTCCCCACCTTGAATTTCCTAATATGCCGGTTTACAACCCCGCCAACCGGCGGAGACGGCAGATACCGCCTGAACCCAGGATTCTCACCGCCGATGATGTCGTTTGCACAACAACGATTTCACGCCACCCCGGCTTCTTCGCAATCCGGTATCATATTTTGCCTCAATCGCCTAGTCGGAGCAAAGGACGCAGCGCCCAATGAGTAAGAAGCCCAGCGGCCCGACACCAGCAGAGAATACACCCGAGTCCGCAAACCCCTACGTTGAGATCGCTGAACGCAGCCAGCGCCTCGTCAACGACTGGCTGAACCGGCATGGCAATGAAATCCAGGCGCCGGACGTCGACCCCTTGAACGTCGGCGAGGCGTTCATCGAAATGACCCGCCACATGATGACCAATCCCCAGAAAATGATGGAATCGGGGTTGTCGCTTTGGCAGGGATACATGGAGTTGTGGCAATCGACGGCGCTTCGCTTGTTGGGCGCGGAGGCCGAGCCCGTGGCCGAACCGGCACGCGACGATCGGCGCTTCCGCGACGAGGCCTGGACCGAAAACCAGGTCTTCGACTTCATCAAGCAGTCCTACCTGCTGACCGCGAAGTGGCTGGAATCAACGGTTCACGACGTCGAAGGGCTGGATCGCAAGACCCAGCACAAGGTCGATTTCTACACGAAGCAGTTCGTCAACGCCCTGTCGCCGACCAATTTCCTGATGACCAATCCGGAAGCCCTGCGCGCGACGGTCGAAAGCAAGGGCGAAAATCTCGTCAACGGACTTAACAATCTTTTGGAAGATCTGGAACGCGGCGACGGCAAGCTGGCGATCCGCATGACCGACATGGAGGCGTTCGAGATCGGCAAGAACGTCGCCACCGCCAAGGGCAAGGTCGTCTACCGCAACGACCTGATCGAACTGATCCAGTTCGACCCCCTGACAGACAAGGTTTCGCAGACGCCCCTGTTGATCGTGCCGCCGTGGATCAACAAGTTCTACATCCTCGACCTGCGGCCGGAAAACTCGTTCATCCGCTGGGCGGCGGAACAGGGACACACCGTCTTCGTCATCTCCTGGGTCAACCCGGACGCAAAGCTGGCCCGGAAAACCTACGACGATTACATGCTCGAAGGCCCCCTGGCCGCAATGGATGCCATCGAACAGGCGACCGGCGAACGCGCCATCAACATCATCGGCTATTGCCTGGGTGGCACCCTGACGGCGGCGACGCTGGCCTGGATGGCCTCGCAAAAAGGCAAGCAATGGAAGGACCGCGTCAAGTCCGCGACCTTCTTCACCACCATGGTCGATTTCGCCGAGGCCGGGGACCTGTCGGTGTTCGTCGACGAGACGCAGCTGGCCAACATGGAAGCCAAGATGAACGAGCGCGGCTACCTTGAAGGCACGGAAATGGCGACCACCTTCAACATGCTGCGGGCCAACGACCTGATCTGGTCCTTCGTGGTCAACAACTACCTGCTGGGCAAGGATCCCTTCCCCTTCGATCTGTTGTTCTGGAATTCGGATTCAACCCGCATGCCGGCCGCCATGCATGCGTTCTACCTGCGCAACATGTACCTGGAAAACAAGCTGGCGACGCCGGGCGGCATCTCCCTGGCGGGCACGCCCATCGACCTGACCCGGGTCGACGTGCCGACCTATATGATCTCGACCCGCGAAGACCATATCGCACCCTGGAAGGCAACCTACGCGGGGACACAGATCTACAAAGGCCCCGTTCGCTTCGTGCTGTCGGCATCGGGCCATATCGCCGGCGTGATCAATCCGCCGGCGGCGAACAAGTATTGCTATTGGACCAACGTCCAAACGCCTGCGGACCCGGACGCCTGGTTCGACAAGGCCAAGCAGCACGAAGGATCCTGGTGGCTGGATTGGGACGCCTGGGTCAAGAAGCAGTCGGGCAAAAAAACGGTGCCCGCGCGCGTCCCCGGCGACGGTAAATTGCCGGCCCTGGACGACGCCCCCGGCACCTACGTCAAGATCCGCGTTTCCTGACCGCCCGCAAGCGCCCGTCCCATGGCCTGTTCCAATAAGCCTGCCGCGTGTTTCAGGGCATCGGCGGGATAGGCCGTATAGCCCAAGACCAGCCCGTGGCGGCGTTCAGGCCCGGCGTAGTAGCCGGACAAGGCACGTGCGGTGATGTCGACGGCCGCCGCCTCGCGGGTGATCGCCCCGTCCGCCAAGTTTCCGCCCGGCCCGCCGGGCGCCAGGGTCACGGTCAATTGCATGCCGGCATCATCGTCGGGCACATCGAACAGCCCCTCGAACCGTGTGATCAGTTCGTCCCGCAAGACCGCCTGGCGCTCACCGTAAATCTGCCGCATGCGCCGCACATGGGCGCCGAAACGCCCTGACTCCATGAAATCGGCCAGGATCGGCTGCATGGCCAAGGCGGGAAAGTCGTCGACGGCGCCGCGCAGGCGGACGAAGGCATCAATCAGCGGCTCCGGCACCACCAGATACCCCAAACGCAGGGCCGGAAACATGACCTTGGAAAAGGTCCCGACATAGATCACCCGGTCACCGCCATCCAATCCCTGGAGGGCCGCCAACGGCCGCCCCCGGTAGCGGTATTCGCTGTCGTAGTCGTCTTCCAGCACCCAGAACCCGGCATCCCGCGCCCAGGACAGCAGGTCCAAGCGGCGCGCCAAAGACATGGTCGACCCCAGCGGGAACTGATGCGACGGCGTCACCGCCAGCAGGCACGGATGCGGGGCCAGCTTGCGCGCATGGGTCACATCCAACCCCTCGCCGTCCACCGGTGCCTGCACAACCCTGGCCCCGGCCGAGGAAAAGGCCGAGATCAGGCCCCGGTAGCCGGGGTTTTCCATAACCACCGGAGCCCCCGGTTCCAACAGCACGCGCGCACACAGATCGATGCCTTGCTGCGCACCCGACGTGATGATGACCTGATCGGCAGTGCATTTGGCCCCACGCACGGCAACCAGATAGTCGGCGATGGCACGGCGCAGGGGCGCATGCCCGCGGCCGTCCCGGTCGTCCAGCAAGGCCAGAGGCGGTCGCCGCCAAAAGCGGCCCACGGCGCGGCCCCATTCATCGAAGGGGAAGGCCGCGACATCCGGAAGGCCCGGCAGGAAAGGACGGTGGGTCCCGGGCCCGGGCGAATGACGGGATATCAGATCAAGCACCCGCGCCGGCAAGGGCGGCGGCGCCACGGCATCGGCGGGCAACGGCCCCGCGGCGCGCAGGTCGCCGGACAAATCCGGCAGATCCACCGACACCCGCGTGCCCGCCCCCGGCCGGGCTTCGGTGAAGCCCTCGGCCAGCAGCTGATCATAGGCGGCCAGCACCGTGTTCCGGGAGATTTCCAGTTCGCGGGCGAGGATACGGCTGGCCGGAAGGCGCGCGCCCGAGCGCAAAACCCCGGCCAGGATCAAGCCCTTGATCCCTTTGTACAACTGTTCGTTCAAGGGCAGCGCACCGGACCTGTCCAGGTCCAGATCGATCAGCTGGGAATCCCGGCCCAGTTTCATGCGGCCCGGAGAGGTCATTTCAATGGCTCCGTAAGAATAACATTTATGGCTCTTTCTTAAGAACCAAGTTGCACGGTACAGGGAGATCATCAGTGCCGGCAAGGCAGTATTCGATCATGTGAAAAGGAACCGGACCATGCCCACTTTCCCCGACCTGCGGGTCACCGAGCGCTCAAAGGTCAAACGGGTGCCCAAGCGCGCCGCATACGATCGCGCCACGGTGGACGCGATCCTGGACGCGGGCCTGATGTGCCATGTCGGCTACGTGATCGACGGCGCGCCCTATGTCACGGCGACCTGCTATTGGCGGCACGGCGACCGGGTGTATTGGCACGGATCGGCGGCCAGCCGCATGCTGCGCACGGTGACCAGCGGCGTGCCGGTCTGCTTTACCGTCGCGCACCTGGACGGCCTGGTCATGGCGCGATCGGGCTTCCACCATTCCGTCAATTACCGGGGCGTGACCCTATTCGGCGAGGCGGTCAAGATCGAGGACCCGGCGGAGAAGCTGGCGACCTTGAAGGATTTCACCGACCGCCTGACCCCGGGCCGCTGGGAGGAACTGCGCGAAACCACGGACCAGGAACTGAAAGGCACGACCATCTGCGCGCTCACCATCGACGAAGGCTCGGCCAAGGTGCGCTCGGGCGGGCCCATCGATGATGAACCCGATTACGATCTGAACGTCTGGGCCGGGATCGTGCCGATCACCACGGTGGTGGGCGAACCCGTGGCCGATGACCGCCTGAAGCCGGGTACCCCTGAGCCGGATTACCTGCGCCGCATTTCCATCGGCGCGCCACCCCGGGGATAGGGCTATCATGCGCCGATGACCTTCGACGGCCTGACCCTCACGACAATCCTTATCGCCATCAGCGCCATGGCCTTCGGCTGCGCGTTCCAGGCGGCGCTGGGGCTGGGGTTCGCCTTGTTGGCGGCCCCGGTGCTGGCGCTGCTGGACCCGGCCTTCGTGCCCGGCCCCATGCTGCTGGCGGGAACCGCGCTGGCCGCCCTGACGGCTTACGGCGAGCGCGACGCCATCGACCGCCGCATGCTGGCGACCTGTCTGATCGGTCTGGCCGTGGGCACGCTGGTCGGCGCGGTTGTCCTCCAGGCCGTACAGGGCATGGACCTGCAACGCGTGTTCGGCGTCATGATCCTGCTCGCCGTCGGCGTCAGCCTTATGGGGAAAACGGTCGCGGCCAAGGGGCGCAGCCTGCTTATCGCCGCCGGTATTTCCGGCGTCATGGGGATCATGGCCGGGCTGCACGGCCCGGTGATCTCCCTCGCTTTTCAGAATGCCGAACCCCGGGTCGCCCGCGCCATGCTGGGCGCCTATTTCACGGTCGCCTATCTGTCGGCGGTGGCGGCCCTGGCCCTGGTCGGATCATTCGGCGCGCCCGAGGTCGGCCGCACCCTGGTGCTGCTGCCCGGCGTGGCGGTCGGTCTGGCCCTGGCCCCGGTCACCCGGCGCTACATCAACCGCGACCGCCTGCGCATCGCGATCCTCGCCATCGCGGCGGTCAGCGGCCTGATCCTGGTCGTGAAATAGCCGACCGCGCCTTACGACGGCTTCAGGGCCTTTTCCAACAGAAGACGCGCGGCGGCGCGTGGATCGGCCCGGCGCTCGGCCAGGTCATCGATCAGATTGGCCATGTCCGGCGCCAGGCGCTTGAATTCCCGGCGCATGTGATCGAGCGCCGCCGATTCAAGCCGCATCAAGGCGATGCGCCGGCGCCGGGCCTTGTCCTCGCCGCTGACCGCAAGATGTTGGCCATGGTCGATCACGGCCTGGGCCAAACCGGCGACCCCGTCGCCCGTGTTGGCGCTGGTCGCGATCACCGGCACGCGCCAACCGGTCGCGCCGTCGCCCCGCCCTTGGCGGCCGGTCAGGCCCAAATCCTGGGCCCCCGCCAGGTCGGCGGCGGTCTGGTCCGCGTCGGCACGGTCGGCCTTGGTCACGACATGAATATCGGCGATTTCCAGAATCCCCGCCTTCATGGCCTGGACCCCGTCGCCCAACCCCGGCGGCGAGGCGACGATCACCGTATGGGCCGCCGCCGCGACATCGACCTCGTCCTGGCCGACGCCGACAGTCTCGATCACCACGACCCGGAACCCGCAGGCGTCCAGCACGTCGACGGAATCCAGCGCCGGGCGGGCCAACCCGCCCATCGCCCCCTGGGTCGCGAGCGACCGGATGAACACGCCGTCATCGCCACCATGGTCGCCCATGCGGACCCGGTCGCCCAGGATGGCGCCGCCGGAAAACGGGCTGGAAGGATCGATGGCGATGACGCCGACGGTCAGGTTCCGCCGGCGCAATTCCTTGACCAGGGCGTTGACCAGGGACGACTTACCCGCCCCCGGCGGCCCGGTGACGCCGACCACATGGGCCGATCCCGCCGCTTGGTAAACTCGGGCCATCAGGTCACTGTCTGCGGCCCCCGATTTCGATGCGGCGTTACCCGTGGTTTCGGCCAGGGACAACAACTTGGCGATGGCCCGCCGGTCGCCGCCTTGCGCGGCGGTAAGCAAGTCGGATGACATTTCCGGCTTAGGGGATGCCATGGCCAGGCCTCAATCGCTCGGCGGTACGGGACGGTTGCGGCTCAACTTGCGCAGATCGTGGCCCGCCAGGCGGTATTCGGCGCTCAGGTTGTCGTACACGGGCCAGATGTAGTCGAGCATCTTCTGGTCATTGGGCCCGACCTTGCGCAGGAACTTGGCCGGCCGCCCGGCCCAGACCTCGCCGGGGCCGATCTGCTTGCCCGGCGTGACCAAGGCGCCGGCGGCAATCAGCGATCCCTTGCCGACCACCGCACCGTCCATCACGCAGGCCTGCATGCCGATCATGGCGTCGTCCTCCAACGTGCAGGCATGCAAAAGCGCCATATGCCCGACCGTGACCCGGTCGCCCAGGATCGTTGGATAGCCCTTGGAATCGACATGCACGACCGTGCCGTCCTGGATGTTCGTATCGTTGCCGATACGAATGAAGTTCATATCCCCCCGCAGCACGCAGGAATACCAGATCGATGACTTGGTCCCGATCGTCACGTCACCGATGATAACGGCGTTTTCAGCGATGAAGGCGGTTTCGTCGATCTGCGGGTGCTTGTCCTTGAAAGGCAGGATCACACCGCCGGGCTGGCGCGAAGATGTCATTCAGAAATCACCTTAGTTTCTTGTTTCAGTATATTGTTTTTTAAGAATTTTTAATGAACGGAAGCATTTCCTTGAAGGCCTCCGTTCCGGCCCGTCCCAGCCATTCGTAGATAACCATTTCCGTGGTCACGATGCCGGCCCCGGCCGCGCCCAGACGATCCAGGCAGGCCTTTTCGCTTTCCAGGGTGCGCGAGGCCGTGGCGTCGGTGACGACGAAGATCTCGTAGCCCTTGTCCATCAGATCGACGCCGGTCTGCATGACGCAGATGTGCGCCTCCATGCCCGTGATGACCACTTGGCGGCGGCCCGTGGCCTCGAACGCCTTCTGGAACAGTTCCTCGTTCATGCAGGAGAAATGAATTTTCTCGAACACCTGCGCCTGGGGCGCGATGCCCTGCAGCTGCGGCACCGTGCGCCCCAACCCCTTGGGGTACTGTTCCGTCATCAGAATGGGCACGCCCATGCGATCGGCGGCCCGCATCAGCAGCGCCGTATTGCGGATCACCTTGGCCGGTGATTGCATGGCGGGGGCCAGTTTGTCCTGGATGTCGATGACGACCAGGCAGGAGAGTTCGGGCTTTATCAGCATCTTGATTTCCTTAATCGGCGAGCCAATAGCGCAGAACCGCGCTGACCGCCTCGGGCCGTTCCAGGGGCGAAAGATGGCCGCAGTTTTCGACGATCACCAGTTTAGCACCGGGGATGGCGGATGCCATTTCTTCGTGCACCGCAGGCGGCGTCATGACGTCGAGCCGACCACACAGAACCAGCGTCGGACAGGCAATCGCGGCCAGGTTAGGCCGGTTGTCCGGGCGATTGATGATCGCTGTCTGCTGGCGCCGGTAAGCCTCTGCCCCCACGTTGCGGGCCGAGGCGCGGACGATGGCCGTCAGTTCCCCGTCATCCTGGCGGTTTGCGGCGATGAAGCCCGTCATATGGTGATCGATGACGCCGTCCAGATCGCCCGCGGCCGCCCGCGCCATCAGGTCGCGGCGGCCCGCCGTGCGTTCCGGCGTGTCCGGGCCGGGGGCGGTGTCGAGCAGGGCCAGGTGGGTCACCCGTTCCGGCGCCAGACGCATGACGGCCTGGGCCGCATAGCCACCCATCGACAACCCACACAGCGCGAAGCGGTCGGGCGCCGCGTCCAACGCGCGCCGGGCCATGGCATCAATGCTGTCGTCCTGTGTCATGTCGGCCACGGTCATTTCCGCGACGTCGGTCAAGGTCGCCAACTGATGCCCCCATAGCGCCGTGTCACACAGCAACCCGGGCATGAACAGAAGCGGCGTTCGGTCAGGCATGAAACCTCCTTCGGGGACCGTGGGAAATCGGTAGCGGTTGGCAGAAATCCGCCGCCCAACCCCCGCTTATCATTGACTTCGGGACGGGAACACCTAATATCCGGCTCACACGGCCCGGGGAAGTCTCCAAGGGCCAAAATCCAAGCCCCCATAAGGTGACCACCCAGCCCGGGCGGCGCAACTCCCGAAGTGGAGCAATATGTCCTTTTCAGACCTCGGCCTCAGCGACGAACTCCTCAAAGCGATTTCCGACGCGGGCTACACCGATCCCACCCCCATCCAGGCCCAGGCCATCCCCCAAGTCCTGATGGGCCGCGATATTCTAGGCTGCGCCCAGACGGGCACGGGCAAGACGGCATCCTTCACCTTGCCGATGATCGACATCCTGGCCTCGGGCCGGGCCAAGGCGCGCATGCCGCGCTCGCTGATCCTGGAGCCGACCCGCGAATTGGCCGCCCAGGTCGCCGATAACTTTGAAATCTACGGCAAGTACCACAAACTGAACCACGCGCTGCTGATCGGCGGCGAGAACATGAGCGAGCAGATCAAGCGCCTGGAAAAGGGCGTTGACGTGCTGATCGCCACGCCGGGCCGCCTGATGGACGTGTTCGACCGCGGCCACCTGCTGCTGCGCGACGTGAAGATCCTGGTGATCGACGAAGCCGACCGCATGCTCGACATGGGTTTCATCCCGGATGTCGAGAAGATCGTCTCCAAACTGCCGCAAATGCGCACGACGCTGCTGTTCTCGGCGACCATGCCGCCGGAAATCAAGCGCCTGGCCGACCGCTTCCTGATCAATCCCAAGGAAATCACGGTGTCCAAACCGGCGACGGCGGCGGAAACCATCGCCCAGGGCCTGGTCATGGTCACCGGCGCCGGGCGCGACCAAGCCTCCATCGCCAAGCGCAAGCGCGAGGTGCTGCGCAAGCTGATCGAGCGTGAGCAGCCCAAGAACGCCATCATCTTCTGCAACCGCAAACGTGACGTCGACGTCGTCTACAAGTCGCTGGAACGTCACGGTTACAGCACGGCTGCGCGTCTGCATGGCGACATGGTGCAGTCCGTGCGTATGGAAACCCTGTCCAAGTTCAAGAGCGGCGACGTGACCCTGTTGGTGTGTTCCGACGTGGCGGCCCGCGGGCTCGACATTCCATTGATGAGCCACGTCTTCAACTTCGACGTGCCGACCCATGCCGACGACTATGTCCACCGCATCGGCCGCACGGGCCGCGCCGGGCACAAGGGCGTGGCGATCTCCATCGCCGTGCCGTCCGACGGCAAGTACGTGGACGCCATCGAAAAGCTGATGGGCCGCCCCATCGAGCGCGACGCAATGAGCAGCGCCGCGGGCAGCGGTGGCGATGACGCCAGCGCCCCGGAAAAGCCGGAAAAGAAAGAACGCGGCGAGCGCGGCCGAGGACGTGATCGGGGCCGGAGCCGCAAGCCGGCAGCCGCCGACGCCAAGGCCGAACCGTCGCCCGGCGCCGCGTCCGAGCCCACCGCAAGCGCAGAACCGGCCCAGGATGCCCCCAAGGCGGAAGCCCCAGCACCCGCCGCCGAGGAACCGGCCGCAAAACCGAGTCGCGCCCGTAGAAGCCGTTCAGACCAGCGCAACGACGCGGGTACGATGGACGACAAGGATGTCGTGTTTGGGCAGAGCGATCAGGTTCCGGCCTTCCTCAAGAACTTCTAAGCCGCCGCCCTGCCCCTCTGGGGCAGGAAAACCCGCCTGTTCCCTGTCAGTGCATTGACGCCTCGGCGCCGGTCAATCCGGCGGCCGAGGCTTCGCACTTTTCGATACAGATCATGAGAATTTTTCGATGTTCGGCGGCGGGCTGCTCTTCGATATTGAGCGCCTTCCGTCAACCACCAACCGAGGAACATCTGCAATGAAACGGACCGTTCTTTCTGCCGCCATCTTCGCCTTCGTCATGGCTCTGGGATTCTCCGCCGCGTCGACCGCCGTCCTGGCCGCCGACAAGAAGGAAAACCCCTGCGCCAAGATGACCGACAAGGCCGAGAAGAAAGCCTGCATGAAGGCCCAAGCCGACGCGAAGAAGGCGACCAAGAAGTAATTGGGACACCGCGCCCGCAGTTGCGGCGCGCACCGATCAAAAAGGGGCAGACGGCTTGAACCGTCTGCCCCTTTGCGATTCAGGAGACCGCGCGCCCTGCGTCGGTCAGATCAGCCCGGACAGCGGCGACGACGGATCAGCGTACATCTTGCGCGGCATGCGCCCGGCCAGATAGGCCATGCGCCCGGCCTTGACCGCGTGCTTCATGGCGCGGGCCATCATCACCGGGTCCTTGGCTTCGGCGATGGCCGTGTTCATCAACACGCCGTCGCAGCCCAGCTCCATGGCGATGGCCGCGTCCGACGCCGTTCCGACGCCGGCGTCAACGATCACCGGGACCTCGGACTGCTCCTTGATCAGACGGATGTTAACCGGATTCTGGATACCCAGGCCCGAGCCGATGGGCGCCCCCAGCGGCATGATGGAGACGGCGCCCGCCTCTTCCACCCGCTTGCACAGGATCGGATCGTCCGAACAATAGGCCATGACTTGGAAGCCTTCTTCCGTCAGCGCGCGGGTCGCCTCAATGGTTTCCGGCATCATCGGATAAAGCGTGCGCTGTTCGCCCAGAATTTCCAGTTTCACCAGGGTCCAGCCGCCGGCTTCCCGCGCCAGGCGCAGGGTGCGCACAGCATCGTCGGTGGTGAAGCAGCCCGCCGTATTGGGCAGATAGGTGTATTTCTTGGGGTCCAGATAATCGATCAGCAGCGGCTGATTGGGGTCCGTCAGGTTCACGCGCCGGACGGCGACCGTAATCATTTCCGCCTCCGCCGCCTCGGCGGCCTGACGGTTCAGGTCATAATCCTTGTACTTTCCGGTGCCGATGATCAGGCGCGAGCGGAATTTGTGTCCGGCGACCTCCAGAATATCCTCGTCCTCGGATACGAGGGCCGAATCCGGGGCGCCACCGCCGATGAAATGCACGATTTCCAGGCGGTCGCCGTCTTCCACACCGATCTGGCCGTAGCCGGATTTGGGCACGATTTCCAGATTGCGCTCGACCGCGACCTTGGCCGGGTCCAGGCCGATTCGGGTGAGAAGCTGCGCCACCGACAGGGGAGCATCCAGGGAATGGGTTTCGCCGTTGATCTGAACTTGCATGAAGAATTTATCCTCGGGGCCGTTGGTCGCGCCGTCGTTGAAGCCTATACAGGCCTTTGTCCGGGGGGCTTTACAGGGATTATGGGGCCGCGACCAGCCGCTTTCAACGCCCGGATGGGGAGAAACGGGATGTTTCTCACTTCATGGCGCGTGCTATAAGCCGCTACCCTATGATGGCAAGCGACCTGGGGTGCCGTGGGCACCCGGAACGGAACCATGACAGCAACGATTCTCATACTCAACGGCCCGAATCTGAACCTTCTGGGTACGCGCGAGCCCGACATATACGGGCGCGAGACGCTGGCGACCATCGAATCCGCCTGCCGGGCGCGCGGCCAGGGCCTGGGCCTGGACGTGGATTTCCGCCAATCCAACGACGAAGGCGAACTGGTCACCTGGATCCAGGAAGCACCCAAGGCGCATGCCGGGATCATCATCAACGCCGGCGCCTACACCCATACCTCGGTCGCGATTCTGGACGCGCTTTCGGCTATCGACATGCCGATCATCGAGGTGCACCTTTCCAACATTCACAGGCGTGAAGAGTTCCGGCATCATTCCTTCGTCTCCAAGGCTGCCGACGGCATGATTTGCGGTCTCGGCGGACAGGGCTACGAACTGGCGCTCGACGCGCTGGCGAAACGACTGAAAAACAACGGGTAAGGGACCATGGCAAGAAGCCCCAAAGCGACCGATATCGACGCGGATGCTGTCCGCAAGCTGGCCAGTCTCCTTGAAGAGACTGGCCTGACGGAAATCGAATACACCCACGACGACTGGTCGCTGCGCGTATCCAAGGGAGCGACCGCCGTGACCGCCACCCCCGTGGCCGTCGCACCCGCCGCCGATGCCCCCGCCGCCGAACAGGGTGTGCCCGCCGGTGCCGTCACCTCCCCCATGGTCGGCGTGGTCTATACCTCGCCCGATCCCGAAAGCGCCGATTTCGTCAAAGAAGGCGATACGGTCAAGGAAGGCGACACCCTGCTGCTGGTCGAAGCCATGAAGGTGTTCAACCAGATTACCGCGCCGCGCGCGGGCACGGTGAAGCGGGTCCTGGTGACCAGCGGCACCCCCGTCGAGTTCGGCGAACCCCTCCTGATTCTCGAATAGGAGGCAGGCCTTGTTTGAAAAGGTCCTGATCGCCAACCGGGGGGAAATCGCGCTGCGCATCCTGCGCGCCTGCCGCGAAATGGGCATTTCCACGGTCGCCGTCCATTCCACCGCCGACACCGACGCCATGCACGTACGCTTCGCCGACGAAAGCGTGTGCATCGGCCCGCCGTCTGCCAAGGACAGCTACCTGTCGATCCAGGCCGTGCTGTCGGCCGCCGCCATTTCCGGGGCCGACGCCATCCATCCCGGTTACGGCTTCCTGTCGGAAAACGCCGATTTCGCCCAAATGGTCGCCGAACACGGCTTCACCTTCATCGGTCCTTCGGCCGACCACATCCGGCTGATGGGCGACAAGGTTCAGGCCAAGGCCGCCGCCAAGGCCGCCGGTATCCCCGTGGTGCCCGGATCGGACGGCGCCATCGAGGACATCCGGGACGTGGCCCTGGTCGCCAAGGACATCGGCTATCCCGTGCTGATCAAGGCCGCCGCCGGCGGCGGCGGGCGCGGCATGCAGGTGGTGCGCCGGGAAGAGGACCTGGAAGACCTGGTCAAGGTGGCGCAGAGCGAGGCCAGCGCCGCCTTCGGCAACGGCGCCGTCTACATGGAAAAGTACCTGGACAAGCCGCGCCACATCGAAATACAGATCATGGCCGACATGCACGGCAACGTCGTGCATCTGGGTGAGCGCGACTGCTCCCTGCAGCGCCGGCATCAGAAGGTTTTGGAAGAAGCCCCCTCACCGGCCCTTAATGCGGCACAGCGGGCCGAAATCGGCGAGATCACGGTCAACGCCATTTCCAAACTGGGGTACCAGAGCGCGGGCACGGTCGAATATCTGTACGAAGACGGGCAGTTCTACTTCATCGAGATGAACACCCGCCTGCAGGTCGAACACCCGATCACCGAGGCGATCACCGGCATCGACATCGTGCGCGAGATGATTCGCGTCGCCCAGGGGGCCAAGCTGTCGATGACCCAGGAAGACATCGTCCTGCGCGGTCACGCCATCGAATGCCGCATCAACGCGGAAGATCCCGTGACCTTCGCGCCCTCGCCGGGCAAGGTCGGCGTCTATCATGCGCCGGGCGGTCTGGGCGTGCGTGTCGATTCCGCCCTGTATTCCGGCTACACAGTGCCGCCCCACTACGATAGCATGATCGCCAAGCTGATCGTTCACGGCGCATCACGGAACGAATGCCTGATGCGCCTTAGGCGGGCGCTTGAGGAATTTGTGATTGATGGCATCTCGACGGGCATACCGCTGCAACAGCGCATCATCGGCGAACGGGATTTCGTCGATGGCTCCTACGACATCCACTGGCTTGAAACGCTCATGGCCGCGGACAAGGACAACGCCTGACGTCCCTGCCGGGAGCATTTCATGAGCCGGCGCGACCAAACCCAGGAAAGCCTGCCCGCCGAACTTTTGCTGCGCGCCTATGCCGCCGGCATCTTTCCCATGGCCGAAAGCCGCGACGACCCGCAGGTGTTCTGGGTTGATCCCAAGCAGCGCGGCGTGCTGCCGTTGGAAACCTTCCACATCTCGAAAAGCCTGCGCAAGGAGCTGCGCCGGGGCGAATTCATCGTGCGGGCCAACTCAGCCTTCGAGCGCGTCCTCGACGAATGCGCCGCCCCCGGCCCGGGACGCAAGGATACCTGGATCAACGAACCGATCCGCGACGCCGTCATCGAGCTGCACAACCTGGGCTTCGCCCATTCCCTCGAAACCTGGAAGGACGGCGAACTGGCCGGCGGGCTTTATGGGGTGGCGCTGCGCGGCGCATTCTTCGGCGAAAGCATGTTTTCGCGCACCGCCAACGCGTCCAAGGTCGCCCTCGCCCATCTGGTCGCGCGCCTGCGCCTGGGCGGATTCCGCCTGCTCGACACCCAGTTCGTGACCGATCACCTGAAAACCTTCGGCTGCGAGGAAATTCCCGCCCGTGACTACCAGAGGCGCCTGGAATCGGCGCTTGAATACCAGGCCCGCTTTCCTCTCAACCCGCCCCCCGAACGGGTGATGCAAGAGATAGAGGCGATGGCCTGCGGTCACTGACCCTCCTGCTCCAAACGGCACCCCGTCCGCCACACTTCCGTTCGCTGACAGCCAACTCATCGCCGTGACTTTGTCACAGATCAATGCCCGGCGGCGGGCCTAGTGTTATGCAAAGCACAACATGGCCAGTCGATTGCGATCGCGGTGCCTTTGCGAAGGAGTGAACGATGTTGAAACGTGCAATGCAGTTGCTGATGGCGGGCGCAGTAGTCCTGACAATGGCTGCGCCGGCGGCTGTTCAGGCAGCACCTGCGCCTAAAGATGCGGCCAAGCAGACGCCGTGGGGTTTCTACCTGACTTCCAAGGAGGCCTATGACATGAAGACGGCCGAAGGTGGCAAGGTCTTGTTCGTTGATGTCCGGGACCCCGTCGAAATCATGTTCACCGGCTTCACCGATGTGGTGGACATGAACGTGCCGTTCTTGCTGTCTGACCGCAGCCAGTGGAACGAGAAGAAGTCCGTGTTCCTGATGAAGAAGAACCCGGACTTCGCAGCCACGATCGTCCGTGCGCTTGAAAAGCGCGGCCTGAGTAAGGCCACGCCCGTGATCCTCATGTGCAGGTCAGGTGGCGAGCGCGGCGCGCCGTCGGCCAAGGCTCTCGATGGCCTGGGTTTTGAAAAGGTTTATGTCGTCGTCGACGGGTTCGAGGGCGGCACCCTGAAGGACGGTCCCCATAAGAACTGGCGCCTGAAGGACGGCTGGAAAAATTCCGGGCTGCCGTGGAGCTACAAGCTCAACAAAGCAAAGATGTACGGACTGCCGTGATTGCCGGTTCCTTCCTGCCAACGCCAACGGAGCAAGTAGCATGCATATTCGCAAGACCATTGCCGGCGCCATTGTCGCCCTCACCGCCCTCGCGCCCAGTGCAAACGCGGACGCGACCGTCGACAAGGCCCTGGTCATTCTGACCTCGCCCGATACGGAAACGCAGGCCATGGCGCTGGTCCTATCCAACCAGATCGCCAAGCAAGGCAAGCCTGTGCACCTGATGCTGTGTGGCCCGGCCGGTGAGATCGCGCTCAAACAGCCGCCTGCCGCCGCAAGCAAGGTTGTCACGCCTATGGGAATGACCGTGCTGTCTCTGCTTGCCGGGCTCAAGACCAAGGGGGGTGCGGTCAGCGTCTGTGCCATCTTCCTGCCGAACCGAAAACTCGATCCCGACGCTCTGGCGCCCGGCGTCAGCGTCGCAAAGCCGCCAGCCATAGCCGGGGAGATGATGGATCCGCAAACCCGCCTGGCAACATTCTAAAACTGTCGGCGGCGGGTCTCTCGCCCGGTTGCCTGCGCCCCCCTAAGATGAAAAAGTAGGCGGGTTCGAACGCGCCGCCGCAAGCCGCCGTATTCAAGGGGGATGGGATGCTCAAGATAAAACGAATCGCCATCGACACCCATCCCGAGAACGTGGCTCTGCTGTCGCGGTCCTGCTCGCTCTACCGTGCCGAAGATTTCCAGGCGCTCCGGAAGATCGAAGTGGTTTCGGACGGCAAACAGATCCTCGCCAACCTGATCATTTGCGATGATTGCGGCCTGGTCGCACCGGACGAACTGGGATTGGGGGAACAGGCTTTCCGGCGGCTTGGCCTGCCCGAAGGGGAAACGGTCCGCATCGCCCAGGCGCCCCAGCCGCGAAGCCTGGAATCGATCCGCGCAAAGATCAACGGCCACACGCTGTCGAAATCGGAGATCGAGGCGATCATCACCGATATCACCGCCTACCGCTATTCGCCCATGGAGATCGCGGCCTTCCTGATCTCGTCGGCCAGTTTCAGCACGACGGCCGAGATGCTGGATCTAACCGAGGCCATGGCCAAGGTCGGCAACAAGCTGGATTGGGAAGCCCCCATCATCGTCGACAAGCATTGCATCGGCGGTATTCCGGGAAACCGCACCTCGATGATCGTCGTCCCCATCGTCGCCGCGCACGGCCTGCCGGTGCCCAAAACATCGTCGCGTGCCATTACCTCGCCCGCCGGCACCGCCGACACCATGGAGGTCCTGGCCGAGGTCAATCTATCGATCACCGAGATGCGCGCCGTGGTCGAACGTGAGAAGGGCTGCCTGGTATGGGGCGGTCACGTCAATTTGTCGCCGGCCGACGACATTCTGATTTCCGTCGAGCGGCCGCTGCGCATCGACACGCCCGAACAGATGGTCGCCTCGATCATTTCCAAGAAACTGGCCGCGGGCTCGACCCATCTGGTCATCGACATTCCCGTGGGCCCCACCGCAAAGGTGCGCAGCCATGCCGACGCCATCCGTCTGCGCAAGATGTTCGAATACGTCGGCGACAAGGTCGGCCTGATCATCGATGTGATGTTCAGCGACGGTGCACAGCCTATCGGGCGAGGAATCGGCCCTGTCCTCGAGGCGCGCGATGTCATGGCGGTGCTGCGCAACGCCCCGGAAGCACCGCAGGACCTTCGTGACCACGCGCTTCTGCTGGCCGGGCGGATGCTCGACTTTGACCCCGAACTGCGGGGCGGCAGCGGCCATGCTCGGGCCTGCGAAATTCTTGACTCTGGACAGGCGCTGGGTGCCATGGAGCGGATCATCAAGGCCCAGGGCCCGAGCAAGATCAACCATCAGCTCGGTGCACTGGCTGAAGATGTCAGCGCTCCGGCCGACGGCGTGATCCAAGGTATCGACTGCTATCGTCTGGGCCGCATCGCCCGTCTTGCCGGGGCCCCCTTGGACAAGGGCGCGGGCGTCGACCTTCTGAAAAAGACCGGCGACCGGGTGACCAAGGGCGAACCGATCTACCGCATCTACGCCTGCGTGGCCGCTGACTTCCGTTTCGCGACGAAAGACGCGGCTGAATACAACGGCTATATCATCGGGCCTGCATGACGGCGGCCGCGCTCACGCTTCAAGGGTTTCCGGAATCGGCGCCCCAGGCCCGCCGCCTCGCCGCGGCATTGACGATTCCGTTCTCGGAGATCGCCGCACGCCGTTTTCCCGACGGGGAAAGTCTTGTCCGCGTCGGCGACGTGGCCGATACGGTGATCCTCTACCGCTCTCTTAACGACCCCAACACGAAGCTCGTGGAACTGATGCTCGCCGCCTCGGCGTTGCGCGACGCCGGTGCGCGGCGCCTTGTCCTGGTTGCGCCCTATCTGTGCTACATGCGCCAGGACGCGGAGTTTCATGCCGGCGAGGCCGTCAGCCAACGCATCATTGGCCGCTTTCTGGACAGCCTGATCGATGGTGTCATCACCGTCGACCCGCATCTGCATCGGACACGTTCCCTGGCGGCGGTGTTTCCCACGGCGCGAGCGGTGGCGGTCTCGGCGGCGGGCTTGCTGGCCGCCCGCCTGCATGACAAAGGCCTGGCGGGGGACGCCATCATCGTCGGCCCGGACAGCGAATCCCGACAATGGGTCGAGGCCGTCGCCGCGCCCCTCGGGCTCGATGTTCTGGTCGGCTCCAAGCTGCGCGCGGGCGACCGCGACGTGACGATCGAAATACCGGGGATCGAGCAGGCGGCCGGTCGGCCGACCGTCCTGGTCGACGATGTGATCTCCAGCGGCGCGACGCTTTCCGAAAGTGCCCGCCTGCTGCGGGCCGCGGGGGCGACATCAGTCGATGTGGCGGCCGTGCACATGCTGGGTCCGCCGCCGGTTCTTGCGATGCTGAAGGCGGCCGGCGTCGACGCGGTCGAATCCGCCGATTCCGTGCCGCATGAAACCAATACGGTCACCCTCGCACCCCTGCTGGCGGATGCAGTACGGGACGTTTTGGACGATCTGGATTAGACTCGGACCCGAACCAACGGGACACGGCCATGATCGACCATCAGTCCATTTCCGTATTCGAACTGATGCTGGGCGTGCTGATCGTCGCGGCGGTGTTCACGCGCATCTGGTTCAAGAAGATCGGCCTACCCGCCTTGGCCGGCTTCATCGCGTTGGGCTTCGTCCTCCGCGTTGCCGACGGGCAAATGGCCTTCATGTCCGGGACGGGACGCCACTTACTGGAATTCCTCGCCGAGACGGGCGTGTTCATCCTGCTGTTCCGGATCGGGCTCGACAGTAACCTGCACGGCCTTGTCGCAAAGCTGCCCCGGGCGGCACCCATCTGGCTCGGCAACGTCACGATCAGCGGCGTGCCCGCGTTCCTGTTATGTCATCAGGTGTTCGACCTGGGTGCGGTACCCAGCATGTTCACGGCCATCGCCATGACGGCGACCAGCGTCGCGGTCACCACGGAACTGTGGCGCGAGGCCGGCGCCCTCGACACCCCAGACGGCCAAACCCTGATCGACGTGGCCGAATTGGACGATCTGTCGGCGGTCATCTTCATGGCCATGGCCGTGGCCGTGGCGCCCCTGATCCATTCAGGGGACGGCGGCAGCCTGGCCACCCATATATCGGAAATCTCTCTGATTCTGCTGGCCAAGGCAGCCGCGCTCGGCGGCCTGTGCCTTGCTGTCGCCTGGGCCAATCAGCACCGTCTGGCCGCCATCCTGACTCGTCTCGGCGAACCCCATGCGGCGATGATCCTCCTGGGCATCGGGCTCTGCGTCGCCGCCGTCGCCTCGCTGTTGGGATTTTCCATCGCCATCGGCGCCTTCTTTGCGGGCCTGATCTTCAGCCGCAACACTGACGTCGTGCGCATGGAAACGGGATTCGTTCAGATCCAGGCCTTTTTCGTACCGTTCTTTTTCATCGCCATCGGCTTTCGTATCGATCCGGCGTCCTTGGGCATGGCCCTAGCGTTCGGCGGAGCATTGCTCGCCGTAGCCGTCGGCGGCAAAATCGCGGGGGCCGGACTGCCGGCCCTGATGACGACATCCGGCGCCGGTGCACTCTTGATCGGGGTGAGCATGGTGCCGCGTGCTGAAATGGCCATGGTGATCGGCCAACAAGCCCGTGACCTGGGTGATTGGGCCATGCCGGCCGAGGTCTTTTCGGGAATCGCCCTGGTGGCGCTGGCGACCTCGATCGCCACGCCGATCGTGGTACACATTCTGCTGCGACGATGGCAGCCATCGGCGTGACCTATTTCGCCGGTGGCGATGATTTCACTTCGACACGCCCATTCTCAGTGGGGCCAAGCGCGGCAAAGTAAGCAGCCAAACCGGCGATATCGGCATCGGACAAGGACCGCGAAAAGGATACCATCACCGGGTGGGTCCGTTCTTCCGAGTTGAAGGCCCGCACCGCGGCGAAAAACGTATCCATCGGCATGCCCGCAAGATCCGGCGCGATTGTTCCTTGAGGGTTGTGACAATTCCGGCACAGAGCCGGATCGGCCGCCTGCGCGCCTTCTGTCAACGCGATCAACACCGAAGCCAACAAGACCAGAATCAGACGCACGCCGATTGCCCCCTGCAAAACGATTCCTCCATCAAAACGCACCTGCCTGATTCCATAAACAAGGACGCGCGCGCGCCACACGGACTGCGGCAAGGCAACAAGCTATTTGGGCGGGGCGACATCCGCAGGCTCCACGCAATCAAGCACCCAGATGTCATAGACCGGATGTTCCAGGGCGTTGAGCGCCGGGCTGGAGGCGAACATCCAACCGCGGAACAGGCTGATCGCCGGCTCGCCGGGGCGAATTTCCCAAATATCGACAAAGGCCGCGGATTCCGGCGGCTCCTCCGGCGGGCGCTTATCGCAGCTGCGGGCGATGATCTCGAGGGTGCCGAAGCGCACGACCTCGCCGACCCGGGCTTCCAGGGTCGAAACCCGCGCCGTGACCTTGTCCAGCCCCTGCAGGATAACCTTGTTCATGGGGGCGGCACCTGCCGGAAAGGCGGCGATGATGCCGATCAAGGCGATGAGGAGAGGCCGCATCGCGGCCTATTTCCCACCCGTGGCCAGGAAGATGATCTCGCCGACCTGATCCTCAAGGGACTTGAAGTCCTCGACCTTGGCGATGCGCCCGCCCTCGGGCAGCGTTTCCGCAGCCTGGCCCGGCTTCAGGCGAATGTATTTTCCGCCCAGGATGCCTTCGGAGCCGATCGTCGCCACCGTGTCCTTGGGCAGTTTCACATCCGGGCGGATCGACATGATGACGACGGCCTCGAACGTCTGTGGGTCAAGAACGCGGTCGAGCACGGTGCCGATCTTGATGCCGTTGATGCGCACGTCGCTGCCGTTGGACAGGCCACCGATCTTGAGGAAATGCGCCTTGATTTCGTAGCCGGAGACGGCCTTGACCTGGGCCACGTTGAAGGCGAAGAACAAAAACACCCCGGCAACGATCAGCACGACGCCGCCCAGGACCGTTTCGATTGCATTACGTCCCATATCCGGTCTCTCCGCCCCTTATTTCGTCTGCCCGGCCGTCGTTTCGGCGGCTGCCCGGCGCTCTTCCATGACGGCCCGGCCCTGGGAAATGATGAGATCCAGAATGTCACCGACAACCTGGGCATCCTGGGTAATGGCGATCAGGTCGCCGGTTTTCAGCCCCTGTTCCGACGCACCCGGCTCCAAAACGATATATTTTCCGCCGAACAGGCCGTCGGTCTGCACCGAGGCCGACGAATCGTTCGGCACCATCACGCCATCAGTCAGATTGAGGGTCAGCACGGCGCGGAACTTGTCATCCAGGCGTTGGGCCGCGACTTTGCCGATTCGAACGCCGCCCATGCGGACCTCGGCCCCGGGTGCTATTCCATCGACCCGGCCGAACAGGGCATCGACTCGGATGCGGCCGTCCGCACCGGAGGTCACGTCGCGGCTTTGGTTCATGAAGCCGAGAACCGCCAGAAGCAAGACAAGCGCCAAAGCGCCGATCATCTGTTCCTTGGTTTCGAGTGTCATCGGTATCCGACCGTCATCGCAGCGCCCCGGCCAAGGAGCCGCAAATCATTCCGGCTTCCAGGCTTCGTAGTCGCCCGTGGCATGGGCGCGGGTACCGCCCTTGAAATCGTGGCCCGCGGGGCGGTAGGCACCGGCGGTTCCCGTCAGGTTGGGGACATGTTCCTTCTGCCACGGCCGCGCCCGGGTGGCGCTTTCGGTCAGCGGCTCGGCAGAGGTGTGGTGCAGCCAGGAATGCCATTCCGGCGGCACCTTGGAGGCTTCCTTGCGCCCCTTGTACAGAACCCAGCGGCGTTCGCGGCCGTACAACGACCCGCCCTTGTTCTTGTAATAACGGTTGCCGAACTCGTCGGTGCCGACGAGCTTGCCGTGAATCCAGGTATGCAGCAGCGTTCCGATGTCCATGGAGTCTCATATCCGCCTGATGTACCGCGGGAATATGGCACCATGCGGGCGCAAGGTCCAGCCCGCTTGACCGTCTTTACCGGCTGTCGATCGCAATATCTAGGACGCCCCCGACTATGACCTAAGGCATAACCCCTGGATTTCCGGGGGCTTCCACAAAATCAAGTAATTTATTCGTAACATAACCCCTAAATGTTGAAATAATCCTGTTGCTGCCCCCAAAGCCGCTGGCTACATTTAGCGTCCTTCACGCCTGGGCAAATACACTATGTAGTTTCAGGAAGCGAAAGCCTTCCGAGCCAACGGCAAAGAAGCGACCCGGGTCTGTTGTTGGGCCCGCCGGCCAGCAATAGGGCCGGAAATGACAGGGACCATTAAGGGAGCGCAGACGGGGTAGCCATGCAGATCAAGCGGCATTTTACTAAACAGGATCAGTCACCTTACGCGGCAATCAAGTTTCGCCGGGCATCCAGCGAAATCCGGAACCCGGACGGATCCGTGGTGTTCGCGCAGGCAGATATCGAAGTTCCCGACTCCTGGTCGCAGGTCGCCTCGGACGTGCTGGCGCAGAAATACTTCCGCAAGGCGGGTGTGCCGGCAAAGCTGAAGAAGGTCGAGGAGAACTCGGTCCCGTCATGGCTGTGGCGCTCTGAACCCGACACCGCCGCCCTCAAGAAGCTGCCCAAGGAAAAACGCTCGTCCGGTGAAACCAGCGCCAAGCAGGTGTTCGACCGTTTGGCCGGCACCTGGACCTACTGGGGCTGGAAAGGCGGCTACTTCGATTCCGAAGCCGACGCCCGGACCTACTTCGACGAAATGCGCTTCATGCTGGCCAAGCAGATGGCCGCCCCCAACTCGCCGCAGTGGTTCAACACGGGCCTGCATTGGGCTTACGGGATCGACGGCCCGGCCCAAGGGCACCACTACGTCGATTTCGAAACCGGTAAGCTGGTCGCCTCCAATTCCGCCTATGAGCATCCGCAGCCCCATGCCTGCTTCATTCAGGGCGTCAACGACGACCTGGTGAGCGACGGCGGGATCATGGACCTTTGGGTCCGCGAGGCGCGATTGTTCAAGTACGGTTCGGGCACCGGGTCCAACTTCTCGGCGCTGCGCGGTGAGAACGAAGCCCTGTCTGGCGGCGGCAAGTCATCAGGCCTGATGAGTTTCCTCAAGATCGGCGACCGGGCTGCCGGCGCCATCAAATCCGGCGGCACCACGCGCCGGGCGGCCAAGATGGTCGTCGTCGACGTCGATCATCCGGACATCGAGAAGTACATCAACTGGAAGGTTCAGGAAGAGCAGAAGGTCGCCGCGCTGGTGTCCGGCTCGCGCCTCGCCAAGAAGCATCTGACCCAGGTCCTGGCCGCCTGTCAAAACATGGAAACCGACGGCGAAGAAAGCTGCACCGAGGATTGCTTCGACCCGCGCAAGAACCCGGCCCTCAAGACCGCCATCCGGGAATGCCGCCAAGCCATGATCCCTGACAATTACGTCCAGCGGGTCATCCATTTCGCCCGCCAGGGGTATACGGATATCGAATTCCCGACCTACGATACGGATTGGGATTCAGAAGCCTATGTCACCGTGTCGGGGCAGAACTCCAACAACTCGGTGCGCCTGACCAACGAATTTATCCAGGCCGTTCTCGACGACGGCGAATGGGAATTGATCCGCCGCACGGACGGCGAGGTGCACAAGCGCATCCAGGCCCGTGATCTGTGGGAACAGATCGGCTATTCGGCCTGGGCCTGCGCCGATCCGGGCCTGCAGTACGACACCACCATCAATGAATGGCACACCTGCCCCAATTCGGGCCGCATCAATGCCTCCAACCCCTGCTCGGAATACATGTTCCTGGACGACACGGCCTGCAATCTGGCGTCCCTGAACCTGATCACGTTCGCACAGAAGGACGGCACCTTCGACGTCACCGGGTTCGAGCACGCGGTGCGCCTGTGGACCGTCACGCTTGAGATTTCGGTGCTCATGGCCCAGTTCCCGTCTAAGGAAATCGCCCAGCTGTCCTACGAATTCCGCACGCTGGGTCTGGGCTATGCCAACATCGGCGGCTACCTGATGAATGCCGGGCTGTCCTATGACTCCGTCGAAGGCCGGGCTATCTGCGGCGCCGTCACGGCGCTGATGACCGGTATTTGCTACGCCACCTCGGCCGAGATGGCAGCGGAGTTGGGTACCTTCCCCGGCTATGAGAAGAACACCGATGCCATGCTGCGGGTCATTCGCAACCACCGCCGCGCTGCCCAAGGCGAAAAGACCGGTTACGAAGGGCTGGAAGTCACCCCCGTGCCGCTGATTGCCGGCGACTGCCCGGATGCGGCACTGTCCAAGGCGGCAGCCAAGGCCTGGGATCAGGCACTGGAAGGCGGCGAGGCCCATGGCTATCGCAATGCCCAGACCACGGTAATCGCGCCCACGGGCACCATCGGCTTGGTCATGGATTGCGACACCACAGGGATCGAGCCCGACTTCGCCCTGGTCAAATTCAAGAAGCTGGCCGGCGGCGGCTACTTCAAGATCATCAACCGCATGGTGCCGAAGGCGCTTTCGGGCATGGGCTACACGGCCGACGAGATCACCGACATGATCAACTACGCGGTCGGCCACGGCACCTTGGAAGGGGCGCCGGGGATCAATGAAGAAACCTTGAAAATCAAAGGCTTCACAGACAACGTTCTGAAAAAACTTGAAGGGTCTCTCGGCGAAGCCTTCGACATCAAGTTCGTGTTCAACAAGTGGAACCTGGGCGACGCCTTCTGCCGCGAAGGTCTCGGCATTCCGGCCGACAAGTTGAACGACATGAGCTTCGACATGCTCAGCTATCTCGGCTTCTCCAAGGCCGAGGTCGAGGCCGCCAACACCTACATCTGCGGCGCCATGACGCTGGAGGGCGCGCCCCATCTGAAACCCGAACACCTGTCCGTGTTCGACTGCGCCAACCCCTGCGGCAAGATCGGCAAGCGCTATCTTTCCGTCGAAAGCCACATCCGCATGATGGCGGCGGCGCAGCCCTTCATCTCGGGCGCCATTTCCAAGACCATCAACATGCCGAACTCGGCCTCGGTCAAGGAATGCAACGACGCCTACATGCTGTCCTGGAAACTGGGGCTGAAGGCCAACGCGCTGTACCGTGACGGCTCCAAGCTGTCGCAGCCGCTGCAGTCGGCCCTGCTGGACGACGTCGACGCCGAGGAAACCCTGGGGGATGCCGTGGCCGCTGCCCCGGCCAACGCCTCCAAGGCCGAGATCGTCGCCGAGCGCATCGTCGAGCGTATCGTCGAACGCGCCCAGGAGCGCCGCCGTCCGCCCAACCGGCGCAAGGGCTATATCCAGAAGGCGTCGATCGGTGACCACAAGGTCTACCTGCACACCGGCGAGTACAGCGACGGCAAACTGGCGGAAATCTTCATCGACATGCACAAGGAAGGGGCTGCCTTCCGTTCGTTGATGAACAATTTCGCCATCGCCATCTCCATCGGCCTGCAGTACGGCGTGCCGCTTGAAGAATACGTGGAGGCCTTCACCTTCACCCGCTTCGAGCCTTCGGGCATGGTCACCGGCAACGACACCATCAAGATGGCGACGTCGATCCTCGACTACATCTTCCGTGAACTGGCGGTGTCCTACCTGGACCGTAACGATCTCGCCCATGTCGAGCCGGCGGATCTGCTGCCCGACACCGTGGGTGACGGTTCCGACGAAGGCGACCTTCCGGAAAATGCCGAGAAGTCCGGCATGATGGAAGCCGTGGCGCAGCTGACCAGCCGCGGTTACGTGCGCTCCAAGCAGTTCATGGTCGTTCAGGGCGGGCGCTTTGGCGGCGAACAGTCCGGATCAACGGCAGGGGCCGTCCGCACCAGCGGCAGCAATGGCGGCGGCAACGGCGCCGGTGCCACCGTGCAACGGGCGGAAAGCACCGAGACGGTGCTGGAGATCGAGACCAGCGTGATCAGCCAGACCGATAACAAACTGGACCAGATCCGCGAAGCTCGCATGAAGGGATATGAAGGCGACTCCTGCGGCGACTGCGGCAACTTCACCCTGGTGCGCAACGGCACCTGCATGAAGTGCGTCACCTGCGGCGCCACAAGCGGATGTTCATGATGCCGCGAACCGGCATCCCATCCATTCAGGAATCCTCCCTGGGAAACTTGGGGCGTGCGGCGGGCTTCGGTCTGCCGCACGCCTCTTTTTTGGCCTGACGATCTGACGTTACGCCGCCTTGTCGCACCCGCCGCCGGCATTCCGTGCGCAGGCCGGTTTCCTGTGTCCCGTGACGACAAGAAAGACGGTTTGCGGTTGTCCCCCATGTTCTGCTACAACCCTGAAAACCCTGCCCAAACGATCCTTTTCCGGGTACGGTGATAATCAACGTTTTGAGGGATTGTTAATCTGTTCAAGCTCTACTCGCTTGAACAGTTGGGCTTTTTTTGGATGACCGGATCAAGACCGGCACACTGGGACAGGAATGGCAGGTAAGAGCGACCCCATCCATTTTGTCGCGGTCGATGACGACCCGATGATCCTTGACGCCATCACTTCTATGTTGGAGGCGGCGGGTCATCGCGTCACCGCGTTCACGGACTCCAAGGAAGCCATGGACAAAATGGTCGCCCTGGCGCCCGACTGCGTCATCTCGGATTTGATGATGCCGGACGTTGACGGATTCCAGCTGTGCAAGTTCGTGCGCGGCAATGAAGACCTTGCCGATACAGTCTTCATCGTGCTGACGGCGAAAAGCTATGAATTCGACGTCAACCGCGCCTATGAATTCGGCGCCCACGGCTTCATCCGTAAACCCATCGTCGCGGCAACCTTCCTCGACAAGGTCAACCGCATCCTGCGCGACGACATCGAATTGTCGTTCTGGGGTGTGCGCGGCACCCTGCCCGTTTCCGGCGAAGGCAGCTTGAAGTACGGCGGCAATACGAACTGCGTGACCCTGCAATTCCCGCGCGATCAGATCTTCATCTTCGACGGCGGCACCGGAATCAAGACCTTCGGCGACAAGCTGATGGCCAACGGCCGCCGCAACATTCGCGGCCGTATCTTCATTTCCCATCCCCATTGGGACCATATCAACGCCATTCCGTTCTTCGCCCCTCTGTACCGACAGGGCAATGAGTTCCAGATTCTCGGCGCCAACCAGGGCGACATATCCATCCGCGAAATCATCTCGGCGCAGATGGATGGCGTATACTTTCCGATCACGCTGAAGGAATTCGCGGCGCGGGTCTATTTCCGCGACCTGGAAGAAGAAGAATTCGAAGTCGACGGCATCCGCGTGAAGACGAAGCTTCTGAGCCACCCGGGCCAATGCCTGGGCTTTCGCATCGAGTACAACGGCCGCGCCATCTGTTACGTCACGGACAACGAAATGTTCCTGGCGAACAGCGACGGTTATAACCCTCACTACGAGGAAAAACTGGCCGAGTTCGTGCACGGCGCCGACGTGCTGATTACCGATTCAACCTATACGGACGCCGAGTACGCCACCAAGGTGACTTGGGGGCACTCGTGCATTTCCAAGGTTGTCGAATTGGCCGACCGGGGCAAGGTGAAGACCCTCTACCTCTACCACCACGATCCGGATCAGGACGACGCGGCCATCGACGCCAAGCTGGAAATGGCCCAGACCCTATTGAAGGAGCGGGGCAGCGACACCATCTGCATCGCGCCCAAAGAACGCGACACCTTCTATATCTGATTTACCCTTGTTTGATCCGCCTTACCCGGCCGCGCCGGGCGCCCGCCTTATGAAAGGATCCCCCACATGACCGGAACCGTTGAATCCCGTTTGAAGGACCTGGGTATCGAACTGCCCAAGCCGTCGGCCCCCGCCGCCAATTACATTCCCTACACCGTCGTCGGATCGACTGTGTTCGTGTCGGGCCAGGTCTGCGTGTGGAACGGTGACATCATGTGCCGGGGACGTCTGGGCGAGGACGTCTCGACCGAAGACGGCTATCAGGCGGCGCGGGTCTGCGGCCTCAACCTTATTTCGCAAGTTCGCGAAGCCTGCGGCGGGGACCTGGACCGCGTGGTGCGGGTCGCCAAGTTGGGCGGTTTCGTCAATTCGGCCGCTGATTTCACCGATCAGCCTGAGGTCATCAACGGTGCTTCCGATTTGATGGTCGAAGTGTTCGGCGACGCCGGCAAGCATGCCCGCTTCGCCGTCGGCGCACCGTCCCTGCCCCGCGGTGTGGCGGTGGAGGTCGATGGGATTTTCGAAATCCGCTGACCAGGCGTCGGCGCTCAGCGCGTTATCAGGCGCTCTAAAAATTCCAACATCCGCGCTTTGGCCACCGGGTCCTTGGCAACCACGTGCAGGTTTCCCGTAAGCCCCAGGACCTGCATCCCCGTCGTGCCCACGTAATCCAGACATTTGATCGCCCGCCCCTTGCGCCAGGGATCGTTCTCCGAATAAACGGCAAGGGCCGGCTCCTCCGGCGGCCCTTGGTAGCCTGTTGAACAGCGCGTGCCGCTCATGATGCGGCCTTTGAAGACGCTGCCCGGATAGGACGCGACGGCGTTGGAGCCCTGGGAATGGCCGAACAGGAAGATGTTGTTCCAGTCGACCCAGGAAAAGTCCTTCAAACCGATAAGGGCCCGGTCCAGTTCCTCAAGCCGCCAAGCGATGACGTTCTTGTAGATTCCCTTAGGCCCGGCGCGGGAATGGGTCTTCGAATCGCAAGTCCTGACGCGCGATGGCCGGGCAAAGCTGTCGGGCGCGACGACGACGAAGCCGGCTTCGGCCAGCATGACGGCATTGGTGCTGCCTGAATTGCCGAACCCGCCGCAGCCGTGCAGATAAACCACCACGGGCCGGAGCGGCCCCTTGGCCAGGCCGTCCAGCGCCCGCGCCACGGACACCAGATCGCGTGGGCCGCCCAGCACGCCCGTGCCCAGGGGATTGGCGTCGGCGGGCACATAGAAATGCGCCCGTTCCCAGGTGCGTTCGACCGCCTGGGGGCCGAGGGATTCCGGCGGCACTTCGTCCATGCCGGCACCGGCGGGGCCGGACGCCATGACGAGACCAAGAACAAGAGAAAGCAAAAAGGGCCGCACGCGCATCACACCACCCTCCATAACGCGGTTGCCGATCGTGAACCGCGCGCGCAGATTAGTCCTGATGGAACCCGCCGAGAATAGAGAAATGAAACGCGTGGTCTCGCTGCTGCCGAGTGCGACGGAAATCGTCGCGGCGCTGGGCTGCGCGGACTGGCTGGTGGGACGGTCCCACGAGTGCGACTTCCCGGACGGAATAGAAGCCCTGCCCGTCTGCACGGCTTCGCGCCTGGACCTGTCCGGCAGCAGCGCAGAGATCGACGCCAAGGTGAAGGCGGCCGTGGTCGACGCCGCGTCCGTCTACGAAGTCCTGCAAGGGCCGCTCGCCGACTGCGCGCCCGACGTCATCATCACCCAGGACCAATGCGAGGTCTGCGCGGTCAGCCTGGCCGATGTCGAGGCCGCGATCTGCGACTGGGCCGGCCGGGAGACGCGGATCGTGTCGCTGAAGCCGATGGCGCTCACCGACGTATTCGCCGATGTTGAACGGGTCGCCGATGCCCTGGGCCTGGCGGACCATGGCCGCGCCGTGGCGGACGGCCTGCGCGACCGGGCGCGGGCGCTGACCGCCTCGCCCACAGGTCCCCTCCTCCGCGTCGCCTGCATCGAATGGACGGACCCGTTGATGGCGGCGGGAAACTGGGTGCCCGAACTGGTCGCCATGGCGGGTGGCGAAGACGTATTCGGCACGGCGGGCGAGCACGCGCCCTGGATCACCTGGGACGACCTGGCCACCGCCGATCCCGACGTCATCGTGTTCATGCCTTGTGGGTTCGATCTTGCACGCTCAACCGCCGAGGCGCGCCTGCTGATGGAACGGCATCCGAAATTCAAAACCCTCAAGGCCGCTCGCACGGGGCGCGTCTACGCCACCGACGCCAACAGCTATTTCAACCGGCCGGGGCCGCGGCTGGTGGAGAGCCTCTCCCTATTGGTCGCCGCATTCGGCGGACAGGACTTGCCACCAGGCATCGAACGGATGGTAGATTGACCCATGCCCGACGGACGCGACGCGGTCGCCATCAAGATCGTTAAATCCCTCTCCGAGGTCTCGCCCGAGGCCTGGGACGCCTGTGCCGGAACGGACAATCCTTTCATCCGCCACGCCTTTCTATCGGCGCTGGAGGACTCCGGATCGGCCACGGGGGAAACCGGCTGGCTCGGCCAGCACCTGGTGATCGAGGATCCGGCCGGCGGCATTGCCGCCTGCGCGCCGCTGTACCTGAAAAACCATTCCTACGGCGAATACGTGTTCGACTGGGGCTGGGCCGATGCTTATGAGCGCGCCGGCGGGCGCTATTATCCCAAGCTGCAATGCGCCGTGCCGTTCACGCCGGTGACCGGGCCGCGCCTGCTGGTCAATCAGGCACTGCCCGACGGTCAACGCCGCGAGATGCGCCTTACCCTGATCGCGGGGATGGCCCAGTTGGCGCAGAACCTGGGCGTGTCGTCGCTTCACGTCACCTTCCCCACCGAGGACGAGTGGGAAGCGTTTGGATCAGCGGGCTATCTGCAACGCATCGGCCAGCAATTCCATTGGGAGAACAAGGGGTTCAAAACCTTCGACGACTTCCTGGGCGAGCTATCGTCGCGCAAGCGCAAAAACATCAAGAAGGAACGCCGCGCCGTCCATGACGCCGGCCTGGACATCCGCGTCCTCGAAGGAGCCGACATCACCGAGGCCCATTGGGACGCCTTCTTCCAGTTCTACATGGACACGACCGACAAGAAATGGGGCCAGGCCTATCTGACGCGCCGGTTCTTTTCCCTGCTGGGAGAACGTTTGGGCCGGGCCGTGGTCCTGATCGTGGTGGAAAAGGACGGCCGGCCCGTGGCGGGCGCTTTGAACCTGCGGGGCGGCGACACGCTTTATGGCCGCAACTGGGGCTGCGTCGCCGACTACAAATTCCTGCATTTCGAAGCCTGCTATTATCAGGCCATCGACTATGCCATCGCGCACGGCCTGAAATGGGTCGAAGCCGGGGCCCAGGGCCCCCACAAGGTCCAGCGCGGCTACCTTCCGCGCCGCACGTTTTCCGCCCATTGGATCGCCGACAAGGGCTTTCGCGATGCCGTTTCCGGCTTCTTAAATGACGAATCCAGGGGAATCGAGCGGGAAATGTCCGCCTATGGGGCGTTCTCCCCCTTCAAAAAATCAGAATAAAATCAATTTTCTATACAAATTTTTCAAAAATCGCGCGCAAGTGTGATGCCGGTCACGTTTCCTTTACCAATATTCCCTAAAGTAAAGGGGTTATGGAACGGTATGTGCAAATTTACCTGCTGACCGCCGCCGCCCTCGTCGCGGTGCTGCTGCTGTCGGCGGCGGCCATCGCGGCGCCCCGGGTGCCCGATGCGGAAGGCATGGGGATCAATCCCCTGATCCGCACGGCGGCGGCCCTGGCCCCCGGCGCGGATTGCATCCGCCACGGCCGCACGGGCACGGGCGAAGTCCTGGTCAACAAATGCAATGCCTGCATGGTCGTCGGGGTGACCCGCCTGCGCCAGGGCTATTCCAACCCGGAAGTCCGCAAGTTCAACGTCATGGCCAACATGACCCTGCCCCTACCGTTCCGCGGCCCGGGCCGAACCAGCCTGGGGTCCATCTATCCCTGCAAGCAGGCCAATCTGGTGAAGCCGGAAACGCTCGTCGACGACAGCAACAAGACATGCATCACCCTTGAAACGGACAAGGACAATGGCGGCGTGTTCCTGGTGAACAACTGCCGCGCCTGCCGCGCCGCCCAGGTCGTGCGCATGGCCGCCAACGGCAAGCCGCTCGGCAGCCAGTCCTACGTGATCGGCGCCAAGGGCAATCTGCGTTTGTCGTCGCAGGGTGCGTCCATGGTTGGCCTGACCCGCGAAGCCGACTGCCCGCAGGTCGTCGGCCGCTAGGTCTTCTCCCAATTCTGTAAAATCTGTTCCGCCGTGCGCAGTGCCAGCGGCGCCCGTGTGCCCGTGGTCATGCCGTCGGCGAGAATCGGCAGCAGTACCTGGACCCCGCCAAGGGGATCGTCCGCCACAAGTCCCCGCGCCTTGACTTGCGGTTGGTCCGCGACACTCGCGTAATCGGCAACCATCTGCACACAGGTATCGACGCCATCCAACAAGGCGAGCCAATGGTCCAAAGGCTGCCCGGCAAGATGGCTCGCGACCTCGGCGATCAGGTCCGCTTGCGGCAGCCCTTCCCACTGACGCGGAACCCAATCATCGCGGTTGACGGCGCGGCAGAAGTTTTCCCAGAACCGGGGCTCCAGATTGCCCAGCGTCAATTCCCGTCCGTCGGCGCAGGCATAGACCCGATAACAGGCCGCCCCACCGGTCAGGAGTGCTGCCCCCCGCGCCTTGCCCAGACCGAGTTTTTCCGCCGTCAGTCCGAGCGCCTGCCAGGACAGCACGCAGTCGGACATGGCGACGTCCAGAAAGGCGCCCTGCCCGTCCCGGCCTCGGCGCACCAGCGCCCCCAGAATGGCCAGCGCCGACATCACCGCCCCGGCACAATCGGCCATGGGCGGCCAGGCCATGGCGGGCCCGTCCGCCGTTCCGGCCTGGCTGAGGGCACCCGTGGCCGCCATGTAGTTCAGGTCATGCCCGGCGGCCAGACGCAGCGGCCCCGTCTGCCCATAACCCGTCAGCGCGCAATAGATCAGCCCAGGGTTCAGGTCCTTGGCCGCGTCGTATCCGAAACCGAGCCGGTCCAGGACACCGGGCCGGTAGCTTTCGAGCAGAACATCGGCGCCCTGCACCAGGGCCTGAAACTGCGCCCTGCCGGCGTCGGATTTAAGATCAAGACGGGTCACCGTCTTGCCGGCGTTGAGCACGTGATAGAAGGGTGAGGCGTCACCGCCTTCGACGACGTCGGGATCAAGCGGTCCCGCCGTGGGATCAAGGTGGCGCTGCGGGTCGCCTGCGGGCGGCTCGATCTTCACCACCTCAGCCCCCAGGTCGGCAAGCACCTGGGCCGCAAGCGGTCCCGGCAGATATTGGCTGAGATCGAGAACCCGGATCCCGGAAAGGAAGGAAAACGCCACGCTGCGTCTGCCCTGGCCGGGGATAGGCTATTCGACCAGGGCGGGAACTTTGCCCTTCTTGCGCTTGGCCGGCAGGCGGGTCGATCCCGGTTCGGGGAAATCGAACACCAACTTGTCGTCGTCGACACCGACCAGGACGATGCCGCCCTTGACCAGTTTTCCGAACAACAATTCCTCGGCGAGCGGCTTCTTGATGTTCTCCTGGATCACGCGGCTAAGCGGCCGCGCACCGAACAATTTGTCGAAGCCCCGTTTGGCCAGCCATTCGCGCGCCGCGTCGGTCAGCTCGATCACCACGCCCCGGTCCTCAAGCTGCAGTTCCAGGTTCATGATGAACTTGTCGACAACGCGGGCGACGACTTCCGACGTCAGCGCCGCGAAGGGAATGATGGCATCCAGGCGGTTGCGGAACTCGGGCGTGAACATGCGCTCGATCGCTTCCGTATCCTCACCCATGCGGGTTTCCCGTTCGAACCCGATGGCCGGCTTGGCCAGGTCGGCCGCGCCCGCGTTGGTGGTCATGATCAGGATCACGTTGCGGAAGCTGACGGACTTGCCGTTGTGGTCGGTCAACTTGCCGTGGTCCATGACCTGCAGAAGGATATTGAACAGGTCCGGATGCGCCTTTTCGATTTCGTCCAGCAACAGCACGCAATGGGGCTGCTGATCGACGGCGTCGGTCAACAGACCGCCCTGATCAAAACCGACATACCCCGGAGGGGCCCCGATCAGACGCGATACGGAATGACGCTCCATGTATTCGGACATGTCGAAGCGCACCAGATCGATGCCCATCATGTGCGACAGCTGGCGCGCGACCTCGGTCTTGCCGACACCCGTGGGCCCCGAGAACAGGTAGGAGCCGATGGGCTTTTCCGGTTCGCGCAGGCCCGCGCGGGACAACTTGATGGCGCTGGCCAAGGCCTCGATGGCGTTGTCCTGACCGAACACCATGGTCTTCAGATCACGGTCCAGGTTCTTGAGCGCCTTGCGGTCATCGGACGACACCGATTTTTCCGGAATGCGAGCGATCTTGGCGACCACCTGCTCCACGTCCTTGACCGTGACCGTCTTGCGCCGCTTGCCTGCCGGCAACAGCATGCGCGATGCCCCGACCTCGTCAATGACGTCCAAGGCCTTGTCCGGCAGCTTGCGTTCGTGGATGTACTTGGTCGACAGTTCCACCGCCGCCTTCAATGCGTCGTTGGTGTAGCGCACATTGTGGTGTTCCTCGAAATAGGGCTTCAGGCCCTTAAGGATCTTAACCGTGTCGTCCATCGACGGCTCGTAAACGTCGATCTTTTGGAACCGGCGCACCAGGGCCCGGTCCTTTTCGAAGTAATTGCGGTATTCCTTGTAGGTGGTCGAGCCCATGCAGCGCAGGCCGCCCTTCTGCAGGGCCGGCTTCAGGATGTTGGACGCGTCCATGGATCCGCCCGAAGTCGCCCCGGCGCCGATCACCGTGTGAATTTCGTCGATGAACAGGATCGCCTTGGGCATGGCTTCCAATTCAGCCATGACATTCTTCAGGCGTTCCTCGAAATCGCCGCGATAGCGCGTTCCAGCCAGAAGGGCGCCCATGTCGAGAGCGTAAATGGTGTTGCCGAGCAGGACCTCGGGCACGTCCTCGTCTTCGATGCGCTTGGCCAGACCCTCGGCGATGGCGGTTTTGCCCACCCCCGGGTCACCCACGAACAGCGGATTGTTCTTGTTGCGCCGGCACAGGATCTGGATGGCGCGGTCGACCTCTTCGTGGCGGCCGATCAGGGGATCGATACGGCCTTCGTTCGCCTTCTTGTTCAGGTTGGTGCAATAGGCGTCGAGCGCTTCCGAGCCCTTACGGGCGGCGGCCTCTGCCTCGGCTTCCGGATCGGCGCCGGACACGGTGCGCTGTTCCGAACGACCGGGCACCTTGGCGATGCCGTGAGAGATATAATTGACGGCGTCGAGCCGGGTCATGTCCTGCAGCTGCAGATAATAGACGGCATGGGATTCCCGTTCCGAGAACAAGGCGACCAGCACATTGGCGCCGGTCACTTCCTCGCGGCCCGACGACTGGACATGAATCACGGCGCGCTGAACGACGCGCTGGAAGCCCGCCGTCGGCTTGGGCTCAAGCCCGCGCGGATTGTCGATCTCGGCCAATTCATTGTCGAGGAACTCGGTCAGGTCGGCGATCAGACGCTCGACCTCCACGTCGCAGGCCTTCAGCACCGCGATGGAATCGGGATCTTCGGTCAGGGAAAGAAGCAGATGTTCGAGGGTTGCGTATTCGTGATTACGCTCGGCGGCGAGTGCCAGGGCGCGGTGAAGGGTCTGTTCTAGCTCGCGTGAAAGCATTTAATCCTCATCTCCGCCGCCATCTTTCTCGATCGTGCACTGGAGAGGATGCTGGTGCTGACGCGCCAGATCCATGACCTGTGTCACTTTCGTTTCGGCGATTTCATATGTGAAGACACCGCATACGCCCACACCGCGCTGGTGGACGTGCAGCATCACCTGGGTGGCCTGCTCGCTGTTCATGCCGAAAAAGCGTTCCAGCACGTGGACGACGAACTCCATCGGCGTGTAGTCGTCATTGAGCATCAGGACTTTGTACATGGACGGACGTTTGGTCCGCGTGCGGGATTTGACCGCCAAACCGGTGCCGGAGTCATCGTCCCGTCCCGGGTCGATGGGAGATTTTGGCGGGTCTGTCGGTCCTGTCATCTCCGTCCTGTCCTTGCCGTGTTCGGGTCGGCGACCGCCGCCCATCGGCGCCGCCGAAGCGGCCTAACCACTCCGACGGTAATCCAATTCTATTTAAAAAGGATTGCCCGGGGAAGCCCCGGGTCCGGGGTGCGGTTGCCGCTTATCCCTGAATATATGGGCAGGGCGTTCGCCAGCGCCAAGTCCCATCCCTGGGAATTCTCCAACAGACCGTCCACAACCGGAGCAACCGAGGCCCGAAACGACTTGGCCCATGGCCCAGACCGGAGAATCGCCCCTTGCCGCCCCCGCGAAACCGGCAAACGAAAACGCCCGGCATTTTCAGCCGGGCGCTTGTTCAGGGACGCATCACATTGCGTGAGGCGGAAATCGTCAGGCGGCAATCGGCTTGGTCACCTTTTCGACGGCGACCGTCACTCGGCTGGCGATCGGCGCCGTGGCTTCTTCTGCCAATTTCACCGCCATGTCGGAAATCTTGCGGCTTTCGTCGAAGGCCTTGGAGTAATTGGTCTTCAGCAGGCTGCTCTGCAGTTTGACCACGTCGTCGACCGACTTGCAGCCGAACATCTTCTTGGTCAGATCGACCGTTTCTTCCACGTTCTTCTGGGCCATGGCGAACAACACCTTGTTCAGGTCCTGCATGCCTTTTGCCATGATGTTATTGGCCTGAACGAAGGCGTCGACGTTTTCCTTGCTGTAGGTAACCGCGTCTTCATAGGTCTTGAACACCTGACCACCGGCCTTGACGGCCGCGGCGATCTGCTCCTGGCCCATGGTGGCGGCCTTTTCAACGCCCTTGGCGGCGACATCGGCGCCGGCCTTGACGACGGTTTCAACGGTTTCCTTAGCGGCAGGCGCGGCAACCTCGACCTTGCTGGCCGCGGGCGCCGGCGCGGGGGCGGCAGCGGCGGGTTTGGCGGGGGCGGCAGGCGTGGCGGCGGGTTTCGCGGTCGCGGTGGGCTTCTTGGCTTCAGCCATCGTACTCTCCATCTGGGTTCTTTGTCGGGTGATCAACATCATCCTTGGCGGCTTCCGGGCGCTTTGGCGTCTCCGGTGCCGCTTCTCACTGCCGGGCAGCGATGCTGCACTGCAGCAATGACCAGAATATAAGCCCTGCCCCGGCCTTTCGTCAAGATCGGATGGTGCGTTGCACAAAAATTTATCCCATCTGTAACCTTTTGTTTTTATGCCAATTTTTTGTTCCCAAAATGTCCAGCAACAGCACCTTTTCGACCTGCTCAGGGGCGCCCGGATCCCCCACGGACCGGTCCCTTAATCAAATATTTACGATGAATCCTTAAAGAAGATATTGATTCGGCTGCGAAATTTCTGGAGACGCCGTTAGCGGATTCCGCTACGATACCGGCGAATCGGGGGACGACGCGACGACGATAATGAGGCATAAAGCTCAACACGGGGAAAGAGAGCTCTCATGACTGAGACGACGCGTCCGATTACACGACGGGGAGGCCTGCGCCTTTTGGCTGCAGCCGCTCTGGTTCTGCTGACCGCCCTGGTGCTTTCGCCGGGACAGGCGGTCGCCAAGTATGCCTCTTTGGTCATTGACGCCGAAACGGGCGAGGTTCTGCACGCGGTCAACGCGGATACGCGGAACTATCCTGCTTCCCTGACCAAGATGATGACTCTCTACAAAATGTTCGAAGCGGTGGAAAACGGCCGCTGGTCCATGAACACGCGTCTGCGCATGTCGGCCCGCGCCGCCGGTCAGCCTCCGTCGAAATTGGGCCTGAAACCCGGCCAAACCATTTCCGTACGCGACGCCATCCTGGCTTTGTCCGTCAAATCAGCCAACGACATCGCCGCCGCCGTGGCCGAAAACTACAGCGGCAAGGAATGGAAGTTCGCCCGGGAAATGACCGCGACGGCCCGCCGCCTGGGCATGAATCGGACGACCTTCCGCAACGCGTCCGGCCTGCCTCATAGTGCACAGATGAGCACCGCCCGCGACATGGCCAAGTTGGCCCGCGCACTTCTCCGTGACTTTCCGCAGTACTATCATTTCTTCTCGCGCACCCGGTTCGATTTCGGCGGTGTGTCGCACAAGACCCATAACAAGCTGCTGCTTTCCTATGACGGTGCCGACGGCTTCAAGACAGGCTATATCCGGGCGTCCGGCTTCAATCTGGTGACCTCGGCCAAGCGCGACGGCCGGCGCGTGATCGGTGTCGTGTTCGGCGCCAATTCATCGAGTGCCCGCAACCGTCTGATGGCCAAGCATCTCGACCGCGCATTCGCCGAATTGGGCAGTGCGCCGGTGCTTGCCAAGGCCAACATTCCGGCCCCCGCGCCCCTGCCCACGGCCCCCGGCCGCGAGGAAGAACAGGGCGACGGCGACGGGCCGCCCCGGATCGTCGAGTTCGATAAGAAGTCACGCTGGGGCATCCAGGTCGGCGCTTTCGCCCAGTCCGAACAGGCCGAGAATATGGCCATGAAGGCGCGCAACACCGTGCCGTCCCTGCTTGACGGCGGCGTTATCTCCGTCGTTCCCTTGACCAAGAAAAACGGCAAGGTTCTGCATCGGGCTCGGGTCTACGGCCTCAGCAAGCGCGACGCCTACCGCGCCTGCAAATTGCTGGAGCGGCGCCATATCCCCTGCATGGAATTGCGCGGGCCGGAAACCTTGGAAATGGCCTCCCTCCCAGCCGACAACTAAGCCCACCCCCCTCTTCCGCACCTTTCTCGACCTGCCGCCACGACCTTTCAGGCCATGGTGACGCTTGGGCGTCTGCTTGTGCTCAATATCCGGGATCCAGCGAAGTTTTCATGGCATTAGCCAACAAATTTTGCCACAATTGTCCATGGTATCGAAATGCTGCGCGCGGCCCATCGGGTGCCACGCGCGGCAGGGGGAGGGAGAGGAATCGCCTTACGGCGGTTCCTCTCCGTTTTTTGGCCTCCCGCACTGGGATGCCAAAGACCTGATAACTGAGTAAAATAAAGCGACGACCTAAAGGTCCGGCACAGCCACGTTGCTTTGCGCCAACTGCCCGGCCAGCGCCGATTTCAGCCGCGCCAGGGCACCCGCGTCCGCGGCTTCACAGCGCGCGACCAACACCGGCTGGGTGTTGGATGCACGCAGCAGCCACCAGCCGTCCGCCGACTGCACCCGCACGCCGTCCATGCCGTGGACATCAATGCCCGTTTCCGTAGCCAGCCGGGCGCGGACTTCCTCGACCACCTGGAACTTGCGGTCATCGGCGCAATCGAAGCGGATCTCCGGTGTCGAGACGGTCTTCGGCATGGCGTCCAGCAAATCACCCAGGCTGGCCTCCGTGCCGTTCAACACGTTGAGCAGGCGGATCGCGGCGTAAAGCGCGTCGTCGTAGCCGTAATATCGGTCCTTGAAGAAGATATGGGCGCTCATCTCGCCGGCCAGCGGTGCGCCGATCTCGGCCATCTTGCTCTTGATATGGGAATGGCCGGTCTTCCACATCAGGGGCTTGCCCCCCAGGCGGTCGATTTCGTCGAAGAACACCGTGGAGGTCTTCACGTCGGCGATGATCGTGGCCCCCGGATGGGCGGCCAGCACGTCGCGCGCCAGGATGGCGAGCAGTTGATCGCCCCACAGCACCCTGCCCTGTCCGTCGACGATACCGATGCGGTCGCCGTCGCCGTCAAAGGCGATGCCAAGGTCGCAGCCGTTGGCGGCGACCGCATCCTTCAACTGCGCCAGGTTCTTTTCCACCGTCGGGTCCGGGTGATGGGCCGGGAAGGTGCCGTCGATGGTCTCGTTCAACAGGATATGGCGGCCCGGCAGGCCGGTGACCATCTTGACCAATGCCTCGCCCGCCGCCCCGTTACCCGCATCCCAGGCGACCGTCAGCGGCTTCGCGCCGTCGAAATCCTGCAGCAGACGCGCCACGTAGGCATCCATGATGTCGATGCGCGCCTCATCGCCGTTGCCCGAGGCGACATCGCCCTGGGATGCCAGGGCACCCAGCTTTTGGATATCGGCACCGAAGAACGACCGCCCCTGCATCACCATCTTCACGCCGTTGAATTCCGGCGGATTGTGCGACCCCGTGACCATCAGGCCTGCGTCCGTACCCTGGTGATACGTGGCGAAATAGAGCATGGGCGTCGGCCCGAGGCCGACCCGCTGGACGTCGACCCCGGCGGCGCGCAGGCCCTCGGCCAGGGCCGCTTCGAGTTCGGGGGAACTCAGGCGTCCGTCATAACCCGTGGCTGCACTTTTGCCGCCGGCCCGCAACAGCAGGGTGCCGAAGGCCCGGCCGATGGCGAACAGGTCGGCCGCCCCCAAGGTGTCGCCCACGGTGCCGCGGATGTCGTATTCGCGCAGGATGCTGGGATTGAAGTTGTGGCTATCCGCCATGAAGGATTAGGTCCTTGTTCGCGCCGCGCCGTACTGATGGTCAGTTTGCCGCCGACACTTTTGATTTTCCGATGCAGGTATAATCGAACCCGGCTTCGGCCATGTCGTCCGGGTTGTAGATGTTGCGCAAGTCGATCATCACCGGCGCCTTCATCAAGCCCCGGACCTTGTCGAGATCGAGGGCGCGGAATTCGTTCCATTCGGTCAGGATGGCCAGCGCATCCGCATCGCCCATGGTGTCATAGGCGCTCTTGCACCAGTCGACGCCGTTCAGCATGTGTTTGGCTTCGTCCATGCCTTTGGGATCATAGGCGCGGACCTTGGCTCCGGCCGCGATCAGGGCGGGCACGATGTCCAGGGACGGCGAATCCCGCATATCGTCCGTATTCGGCTTGAAGGTCAGGCCCAGGACCGCGATCGTCTTGCCGGAAACGGCACCGCCACAGGCGTCGATGATCTTCTGCGCCATGGCCTTCTTGCGCTTGGCGTTGATGTCGACCACGGTTTCCACGATGCGCAACGGCGATCCCGCATCCTGCGCCGTACGCACCAGGGCGAGCGTGTCCTTGGGAAAACAGGACCCGCCATAGCCCGGCCCCGCGTGCAGGAACTTGCGCCCGATGCGCCCGTCCAGGCCGATCCCCCGGGCCACGTCCTGCACGTCGGCGTCCAGAATCTCGCACAGGTCGGCGATCTCGTTGATGAAGGTGATCTTGGTCGCGAGAAACGTGTTGGCCGCGTACTTGATGAGCTCCGACGTCTGGCGCCGGGTGAACACGATCGGCGTCTCGATCAGGTAGAGCGGACGGTAGAGTTCACGCATCACTTCGCGGGCGTCCTCGGACTCCGTGCCGATGACGACACGGTCGGGGCGCATGAAGTCCTCAATGGCCGCCCCTTCGCGGAGGAATTCCGGGTTCGAGACCACGTCGAACTTGGCGTCGGGCCGGGCCGCGCGGATGATCTTCTCGACCTCGGCTCCCGTGCCGACGGGCACCGTCGATTTGGTGACGACGACCGTATAGCCCGTGATCGCCTGCGCGATCTCTTCCGCCGCCGCATAGACGTAGGACAGATCCGCGTGGCCGTCGCCGCGCCGGGACGGCGTGCCGACGGCGATGAACACCGCATCCGCATCCTTCACCGCCTCGGCCAGATCCGTGGTGAAGCTGAGACGCCCAGCCTCGGCATTGCCTTCGACCAGCCTCTGAAGGCCGGGCTCATAAATCGGCATTTCGCCCTGTTTCAGGCCCGCGATCTTCTTCTCGTCCTTATCGACGCAGATGACGTTATGGCCGAATTCGGAGAAACAGGCCCCGGACACCAATCCTACGTATCCGGTCCCGACGACGGCGACATGCATGTTGTAACTTCCTTCAGAGGTAGGTTTTCAGGGTGGCGCGGACACGGTCGGCCATATCCGGACGCTCCAGCGCAAAGGCGACATTGGCTTCGATGAATCCGGCCTTGGACCCGCAGTCAAAGCGCCGGCCCTTGAACCGCAGCCCGTGGAACGGCACCGAGTCCAAGGTCTTGGCCATGGCGTCGGTCAATTGAATTTCACCGCCCGCCCCTTTTTCGTGGCGGTCCAGGTGCTCGAACACCTCGGGCTGCAGGATGTAGCGGCCGATGATCGACAGGGTCGAAGGTGCCACCGATGGATCCGGTTTTTCCACCAGACCCTTGGCGCGGGCCAAGCGGCCGTCGTCCTCGGCAACATCCAGGATGCCGTACTTGTTGGTGTCCTCAAGCGGCACATCTTCGACCGCGACGATGTTACCGCCGACTTCCCGGTAGGCTTCCATCATCTGCGTCAGGCACCCCGGTTCCGCCTGCACCAAGTCGTCCGGCAGCAGCACGGCGAAAGGCTCACCGGCAACCATCTGCCGGGCGCACCAGATGGCGTGCCCCAGGCCCAACGGGTTCTGTTGCCGGGCATAGGCCAGATGGCCCGCCGGCACCATGGCGTCGTGGACGATCTCTAGCTCGCGGGTCTTGCCACGCATCTGAAGAACCTGTTCCAGTTCGACCGCATGGTCGAAGTGGTCTTCCATGATCGTCTTGCCGCGTCCGGTGACCAGGACGAAATCCTCGATCCCGGCCGCCCGCGCCTCTTCGATGGCGTATTGGATCAGCGGCTTGTCGACGATCGGCAGCATTTCCTTGGCCATCGCCTTGGTCGCGGGCAAAAATCGCGTGCCGAGGCCGGCAACGGGCAGGACGGCCTTCCGGACGGGTGCATTCATGTCGGAACTTTCTGCTGTGAACTTTCAGCGTCGAAACGGTGCCAACCACGGGATGGCACGGCTATGGGGCCTTTTTGTGCCATACCGCCCCCGGCGCCGCAACCGCCCGATTGATCCGGCAGCGCCCCCTGGATTTCTCCCGTTTTCGCCTTTGGCACCGCGGATCGTCACGGAACCGTAACGCGAATCGCTTCTGCACGATCAAAATCCCTTAATCGCCCAGCAACACGTCCTTGGCTTCATTGACCTGAGCCGCCAGATAGTCCGACCCGCCGTGGTCCGGGTGCAGCCCGGAAATGATGCGCTGATAGGCAGCCTTGATGTCCTGGCGGCTCGCCCCTTCAGACAAGCCCAGCACCGCCAATGCTTCCGCCCGCGTCATGGCGCCCGAACGGGACGGCCCGGCACCGCCGGTTTTTGGCCCGGCGTCTTCGGCGTGGTCACGCCAATCGGGATGGACCCGGTCCAGATAGGCTTCGAGGACACGGGCCGAGGCCTCGTCCTCGGTCCAGCAATGACGCAGCAGATCAAGCTTCTCCGACACCGTCATGTCGTCAAGCCGGCGCCCCTTGTAGGGCCCGTCGATGACCTCGCCCCAAACATCGCCCGTGTCATGGTCCAGGCCCATGCGCAGAAAGCGGGTTTCCACATCCGATGTCTGGCCCGTGGGGGCCCCCTGCCCGGCGCCGGCCATGCGCGAAAAATTACGCGCCGCGCGGTAGGCCGTCCGGGCCCGCAGCAACATGGGGATCAGCGCCGACAACGCGAACACGGCCCAGCCGAGCCGCCCGGTAATGACGAAGAACAGCGCCAGCACCACGGCCAGGATGCCGAAAACGTAGAACAGGACCTTCTTCAAGGTCTTCACGTTCGCGGTCGCGTACCAACGCGCACCGATCAGGAAGGCCGCCAGCAGGGCCACACCCAGTACCAGATAGGACATGGCGCCTAAGCCCTCCTGATCTGATGGGCGATGCGCAAGGTCTCTCCGCCCTTGGCCTGGGCATGGTTTTCCAGCGCCCGTCGCCCACCCGCCGCATAAACCGCGACGGCGGCCAACAGTTCCTTCAACGTATCAGCGCTGGCCGCATCGAACGAACAATACGCACCGCCCGACAGCTTGGCGATCTGCTGGAACCCGAACCGGGCGATCGGGTCCTCGCCTTCGTGGAACATGAACACCGGCACGCCCAACAGACCCAGTTCGCCCGCCGTCCTGCCCAATGCGTCCACGTCCTCTTCGAAACTATCGCCGACGTAGACCAAGGCGTTGATCCGGCGCTTGCGGGTTTCGTTAACGGCGTGCTTCAGAAGTTTGCCGATCTGCGTTTCGCCGGCCAGGCAGCCGACGCCTGTCATCAACCGCGTCAGGTCATGCGTGTCGCCGGTCCATTTCGAGACCTTGAATTCACCGAACCCGCGAAAGAACGCAAGCTGGACATCCAGACCGCCCAGGTCGCGCGTGACCTGAAACATCTCGCCCTGCAGGCGGGCGGCGCTGTCCCAGCTCGGCTGGCGGCTGGCCGTCGCGTCCATGCCGAACATCAACCGGCCGCGGCCGTTCCCACGTGCCTGCACGGGTGCACGCGACAGTTTGTCCAGGAACGCATCGACGTCCGCCCGCTTGGCGGGTGCGCCGGCGGCGTCTGATTTCGCAAGCTTGTCGTCGTTGCCCATGAATCCCGTCCTTCACCTTGAAAGATAAGGTGTTCGGACGCCGTTCGCCAGCGCAGCGGGGAAACCGCCGGTCTAAGCCGGCAGCGGCGGCAAGTGCAGTGCGCCGATCAGGGCGCGGACTTCCTGCCGCGCCGCCAGATGCGACATGGACATGGCCGCCGGGTCGCCGGTTTCCTTGATGTCCATGATGGTAAGACCGGCCAGGAACAGTTCGCGGTAAATCACCCGTTCACCGAACCCGGGCAGAAAGCGGAAGCCGATACGCTGGGCCAGTTGGTTGAGCGCCTTCTCCATCTCCTGGCGGTTGCGCGAATCAAGCGGGCTCAGGCGGTTGCGCAGCACGATCCAGTCCATCTTGCCGCCGTCGCGCCGGGCGCGGACGATCTTCTGCTTCCAGACCATTTCCGCGTATTGGCTGGGACCCTTCACGGTCATCTCGTTGCTGACCTCGACCCGGGCCAGAACGTCCAGGTCGACAAAGCTATCGTTCAGGGGCGTGACCAGGGTATCGGCATGGGAATGGACGGCTTCCGACAACGGCGTGGCGCTGCCGGGGGTGTCGATGATGACGACCTCGGCCGCCGCGCGGGCGGCCGCGAGAACGCCCGGAAAGGTGTCCATGCCATCGCCGCCCGAGGGGGCGACGTCGAAGAATTCCGGCATCGGGACATGGCCCTTGATCGTGCGGGCGTAAGCGCGGCGGTTTTCCAGAAACCGGCGCAGCGATCCCTGGCGGATGTCGGTATCGAGCACGGCGACGCCGTGTCCGGCCCGCATCAGACCCACGGCAAGATGCATGGCGGTGGTCGATTTGCCGCTACCGCCCTTCTCGTTACCGACGACGATGACGTGGCCTTGCATACCCTGCCCGCTCACGCCGGGCGCATCCAGATGGCGGTATCATGGAACGCGGCCCCGCCGCCCGGCAACGCCGCGTCGGCGCTGACGATCGTGTTGATGCCACGTCCTTCCTCGAAGGCCTCGTTGGGCCAGATGCCCTCGACCACCACGGTATGGGCCTGCAGCCCGTCGAACGGCCGGACATGCACGACAAGATCGCCCAATTCATTGCCCAGGCGCACCCGGTCTCCCTCCTCCAGGCCAAGCGTTTTGCAGGTATCTGGATGGACCAGAGCCATGGGACGACCTTCCTTCTTGCGGCTGGACGGCATTTCCGTGAACGAGGTGTTGAGGAACCGCCGCGCCGGCGCGGCGACCAGACGGTAAGGATGGGCGTCGGTCGCTCCGTCGATAACGTCGAGATGGTCCGGCAGGGCCGACATGGCGTCGCAGTCCGCGCCAACCTTTGACCAGTCGGCGGCGAAGTGGAACTTGCCGTCACCATGGCCGAAACCGTTCAGGAAATGCGCCTCCTCGAACGGTTTGGTGCAGTCGATCCAGCCTTCGGCCAGAACTTCGTCGGCGCCGGGCCGGCCGCTGCGGCGCAGCGCGTCGTCGATCAGCTCCCAGGCCGTCATGTGGAATGCCGGATAGTCCGATCCCAAACGCCGCGCCAACCCGTTGATGACGTCGACGTTGGACCGGCATTCCCCGAGGGGCTCGATCAGCGCCTTGTGAACCTGGAGATAAAAATGGCCGCCGCCCTGATACATGTCCTCGTGCTCAAGGAACATGGTCGCCGGCAGGACGATGTCGGCCAGCTTGGCCGAGGCCGTCATGAACTGCTCATGCACGCAGGTAAACAAGTCGTCGCGCATCATGCCGTCGATGACCCGGGTCGTTTCCGGGGCCACTTCGGCCGGGTTGATGTTCTGGGTGAACAGCATGGTGACCGGCGGCCCGCCCTGGAGCGCCTTGGCGTCGCCGGTCAGCACGCGGCCGATCTGCGACATGTCCAACGCACGTGTATTCGGATCGACCACGTCGAGCCCTTTGATCAGGGTGCCGTCGACGCCGTAAAGCTCGCGGTTGGAAAACAGCGCCCCGCCGCCCCGGTGCTTCCACTTGCCCGTGACCACCGGCAGGCAGGTCACGGCATGCATGTTGGCGGCCCCGTTGCGTGACCGGGTAAAACCGTAGCCACAGCGCAGATAGGCGCGTTCCGTCTTGCCATACAACCGCGCGAAGTCACGGATGTCCGCTGCCGGAATGCCGGTGATTTCCTCCGCCCATTCGGGCGTGCGCGTGGTCAGGTGCTGCTGCAGGCGTTCCGGGCCGTCCGAAAAATCGCGCATGTAATCCCAGTCGGCCAGGTTTTCCGCGAACAGCACCTGCATGACTGCGCAGGCAAGGGCGCCGTCCGTGCCTGGACGGATCGGAATGTGGATGTCCGCCGCCTCTGCCGTCGGCGTGCGGTAGGGGTCAATGACGACCAGCTTGGCGCCGCGCGTTTTCCGCGCCTTGGCGATGTGGGTCATCACGTTGACCTGGGTCGACACCGGATTGCCGCCCCAGACGACGATCAGGTCCGATTCGCCGATCTCGCGCGGATCGGCCCCCCAGATCTTGCCGTGCCCGGCGACCCAGCCGTTACAGGCTGTGGTCACACAGATCGTTTCGTGTTCGCGGGAAAAGCCGAAGGCATGGCGGAAACGGTGGATGCTATCGCGTTGCACAAGCCCCATGGTGCCGGCGAAGTGATAAGGCCAGACGGTCTCTGCGCCATGCGCCGTGCGGGCGCGTTCGATGGCTTCCGCAACCTCATCCAGGGCCTGATCCCAGGAAATCTGGCGGAATTCCCCCGACCCCTTGGCACCGACACGTTGCAGGGGATGGGTCAAACGCTCCGGATGATGGACCCGCTCGCGATAGGCCGCGACCTTGGCGCAGATCACGCCCGCCGTGTAATCGTTGCGTGGGTTGCCCCGCACGCGGCCGATGGTGTGGTCGTCAAGGACCTCGACCTCAAGGGCGCAGGTGGACGGACAATCGTGGGGGCAGGCCGTGGGTCGGTATTCGGGTTGCATGGCGGAAATCTACTCTCCACCCCGCCGTCGGACAAGGAACCGATAGGGGCAAGACAGGAGAAATCGCGGTCCCGTTCACCGTGCCGCCGCCGCCGTGCTATGCTGCGGATCACTGCCGGATAAGGACTGATTAACCCTTGCCCACTATGGTATCGGCGGGAAAAAGCATCGACAGGAAGACCATGACCGCATTCCGTCCGACCGCCCTTTCGGGCGTCCTGAGCGCCGCCCTTCTGGCCATTAGCTCCCTCACGCCCGCGTCGGCACAGGCGCCGGGTCAGGTGCGTGTACAGGGTGAACAGGTGCAGGCCGGCCCTGCCACCCCCGGCGCGCCCGTGCTCGGCAAGCTGACCAATTACCGCGACGAGATGCGCCGCCTGATCACCAACATCGCCAAATTCGCCCGCGAGAAAAACCCCGGATTCGTCGTTATCACCCATAACGGGATGGAGCTTCTGCAAAAGCGCGACGAGGTCGATGAGAAAAAGGTCTATCCCGCCCGCGCCTACATGCTGTCGATCGACGCCATCATGCAGGACGGCATGTTCTACGGCTATGAGACCTTCGGACAGCCCACGTCCAAGGAAATGAAGGAAACCTTCGCCCATCTGGTCGATGTCGCCAAGCGCGACCGGGTCAGCATCCTGACCATGGATTTCGCCCGCGAGCCTAAAAAGATCGACGAGGTTCTGGCCGCCAGCCGCAAGCAAGGCTTCCTCCCCTTCGTCGCCCACAAGGAATTGTCCATCATGAACAGCCTGCCGCCCTATCCGGCCAGGCCGTTTCATGAAAATTCCAATAGCGTACTATCCATGTCCAACGCGGAAAATTACCTCTACCTGCGCGATACCACCGCTTTCGGCCAGGAAGACGAATTCGCGCTGAAACTGCACGACACCAATTACGACATGGTTATTGTCGACGTATTCCACGGCCGCAAGCCGTTCTCCAAACGCGCGATCGAGACCCTGAAGTACAAAAAACTGGGCGCGCGCCGCCTGGTCCTCGCGCGCATGGATGTTGGCACGGCGGCGACCTACCGCTTTTACTGGAAACCCGGCTGGCAGTCAGGCGCACCACGCTGGATCACCGCCCCCTACCCCACGGACCCGGACCGCTACTTCGTCGAATACTGGCGCCCGGAATGGCATAAGATCATGTACGGCGATGCCAGTTCCTTCACCTTCGGCCTGTTGGCCCAGGGATATGATGGCGTGGTCATCGAAACGGTCGAGGCCTACCGATACTTCGAATCCGACGGTCAGGACATGGCGGCCTTCAAGTAACCGGCGGCCCCTTCCATACCGCATCCGGGACATGGCCCCGGCCGTTTGGGAGAACGGGCAGAGCATGCTGACCAGGACCGACAACTACGACAGCCTCTACGACAGCTTCACCTGGAACATCCCTGCGCGTTTCAACATGGGCGTCGATGTCTGCGACAAGCACGCGGCGCGCAACGCCGACGCGCCGGCCCTGATCGTCACCTCGGACGAGGGCGACTTGGTGACCTACAGCTTCGGGGCGCTGCGGGCCCTGTCCAACCAGACCGCCAACATGTTCCAGGCCCACGGGCTGGCGCGGGGTGAGCGTGTCGCCGTGCTGCTGCCGCAGTCGGTGGAGGCCGCTTTGACCCATGTCGCGGCATGGAAGGCAGGCCTGATCTCGGTCCCCCTGTTCACCTTGTTCGGCGAGGACGCGCTGAATTTCCGGCTCGCCGATTCCGGGGCCCTCGCCATCGTCACGGACATGGCCAATTATCCTAAAATCGCCGCGCTGGCGGATGCGCTGCCGGACCTCAGGCGCGTCTACGTCATCGACGCCGGATCCGACGGCGCCGGCTTCACGGATTTCTGGGGGGCGCTCGGCCGTGCGTCCGACGCGTTCCGGCCCGTCGAGACCGCCGCCGACGATCCCGGGCTGATCATCTATACCTCGGGCACCACGGGCAATCCCAAGGGGGCGTTGCATGCCCACCGCTGCCTGCTCGGCCATCTGCCGGGGGTGGAGATGTTCCACAACTTCCTGGGCCAGCCCGGCGACCTGATGTGGACGCCCGCCGACTGGGCCTGGATCGGCGGCCTGATGAACACCCTCATGTGCGCCTGGCATCACGGCGTGCCCGTGGTCGCCCATCGCGCCCGCAAGTACGACCCCGAGGAAGCCCTGGCCCTGATGGCACGCTTGGGCGTGCGCAACACCTTCATGCCGCCGACGGCACTGCGGCTCATGAGCAAACTGCCGCCGCCCAGGGGCCGCCATGCGCTCAACCTGCGTTCCGTCGCCTCAGCGGGGGAGCCCGTAGGGGCCGAGTTGCTGCACTGGGGCCGCGAAGCCCTGGGCCTGACCATCAACGAGTTCTACGGCCAGACGGAATGCAACGTGATCGTCGCGACCTGCGCGGAAATCATGGCAGCCAAACCCGGCGCCATGGGCCGGCCCGCCCCGGGGCATGTGGTCGATGTCATCGCCCCAGACGGCACCATCCTTCCACCGGGACAGGAAGGAGAAATCGCCTGCCGCGCCCCCGACCCGGTCATGCTGCTGGAATACTGGAAAAACCCGGCCGCCACCCAGGCCAACCTGCGGGACGGCTGGTGGCGCATGGGCGACACGGGTTACCGCGACGACGAGGGCTATCTGTGGTTTGTCGGACGCGGCGACGATGTCATTACCTCGGCCGGCTACCGCATCGGTCCCGGCGAAATCGAGGACTGCCTGAGCCGCCATCCCGCGGTGCATTTGGCCGCCGTGATCGGCGTACCCGACCCGATCCGCACCGAAGCGGTCAAGGCCTTCATCGTGCTGATGCCAGGGTTTGAAGACGGGACCACGACGGAACAAGACATCCGCGAATTCGTGAAGACGCGCCTGTCATCCCACGAATACCCGCGGCAGATCGAATTCGTCGACCAATTGCCCATGACCGCGACCGGCAAGATCAAGCGCAAGGACCTGCGTGATGCCGAACGGGCAAAGACCGGCAGTACCTGACCACCAACCGTTTCAAGCTTCTTCTTAAGCTTCCGCGGCTGCCCGCAAGCCCCTGGTCAGGACGCCTGATCCACCCATTGAATGACAAAGCCATCGTCGGGCGGAAACCGCTCGGCGATCATCTCACGGGCCGTGTCTTCATCGGTGGCGACGATATCGTGAACCTGGGCGTCGGCCCAGTTGTCGTCGAAGAAAGAATGGGATTGATTGTCCTTAACGAGTGACCGGACATCCTTATTGTAGATGGCGACTTCGAAAACCTTGTCGCCGTCCTTGGTCGGGTGCCTCATCCGCCAGCCCCTTTTTCCGCGCGCCTTCCGGATTTGTTTCCTCCGGGTCCGCTGCCTCCGCATCCGAAAGAAAAGCGCAAGCAGCGGAATGTCTTTTGTTATGATTATGTGACAATCGTTGCCGACCACTACTTTCAATGTCAACGAGCACCTGGAATTGATTTATATATCCAGATAAATCATCGGTTTTCAGCCGTTTTTCGAAATACCCATGGCTCTCCCCGCCCCTCCGCGCGCCCCGCGTCGGCAACGAATCGCGGTACCCTCCGCCTGAACAGGAACAGTGATGCCCAAAACGATCGACTACTACTTCACCGTGACCTCCCCCTGGTCCTATCTGGGGGACGCCCGGTTCCGCGCCATCGCGGACCGGCACGGCTGGCGGATTGATCACAAACCGGTCGACATGGGCGAGGTCTTCGCCGTTTCGGGCGGGTTGCCGCTGGCGAAACGCCCGCCGCAACGGGTCGCCTACCGCATGATGGAATTGAAACGCTGGCGCGCCCGGCTCGGCGTGCCCCTGACGCTGGAGCCTGCATTCTTTCCCGCCGTCGACAAGACGGCGCGACGGCTGATCCTGGCCGCCAAGAAGGATGGGCTCGACGCCCAACGATTGGGGAAACTGGTCCATGCGTTCATGCGCACGGTCTGGGTCGATGAAAAGGACATCGCCGATCCGGCGACCCTGGCCGAGATCATGGACGGCATGGGGTTGGACAGCGCACGCCTGCTGGCAAGCGCGGACACCACCGAGGTCGACGATATTGCCCAGGCTTATACGGAACAGGCGAAAAGCATCGGCGTGTTCGGCGCGCCGACCTATGTCATCGACGGGGAACTGTTCTGGGGCCAAGACCGCCTTGATTTCGTAGAGGAAAAGGTGTCCGCTCAGGGTCATGGTTGATGCCGCCGCGCTGAGCACCGTCGAATGGGTTTTCGCCTATGGCTCGCTCATGTGGAATCCCGGGTTCGCATACACGGACCGCCAGTCCGCCGCGCTCGACGGGTTTCACCGCGCGTTCTGCATCTACTCTCACCACTACCGGGGCACACCGGCCAAACCCGGCTTGGTCCTGGGCCTGGACAAGGGCGGCAACTGCCGGGGCATCGCCCTGCGTTTCGCCCCCGCCGATCGCGACGCGGTCGTCGCCTACCTGAATGAACGGGAGTTGACCGGCTACGCCTACCGCCCGGCAATCGTCACGGCGACACTTGAAAACGGACAGCCTGTCACCGCCTATACCTTCGTGACGGACCCGACCCATCCGCAATACGCCGGCGACCTTGGCCCGGCGCGGTCGGCGGAACTGATCATGGCGGCCTCGGGGCAAAGCGGGCTCAACCGTGATTACCTGATAAAAACGCTTAGTCAGTTGGAATTGCTGGGGTTTCGCGATGACGCTCTGCATGCTCTGCTGGCCCGGGTGCAGCATCTGACGGGCCTTCTCGACCAAGGCAGCGGGATTTGACCTGCCCGCGCAGGTCCGTCGGCCATGTGCGCAATTCGGGACGCCGTGATAGAATCCGCCCGGCGATAAGGAAAGTTTAAGGTTTCCCTGGTCAAATTCACGGTTAATGGCAGATGAAGAACCTGCCCACGGCGGGCCACCGGCCCGAATGGCCGCACTCACCGCCGGATAACGGAGCAAAGCAATGGCTGAAGACACCGCCCCCGAAGAGAAAACGGAATCTGAAAAGGTTCATGCTCTCTATGACGTCCAGGTGGAAATCACCGCCGTCCTCGGCACGGCGGAAATGCCGATCAGCCAGATCCTGAAGCTCGGCCGTGGTGCCGTCGTCGAACTGAACCGCACCGTCGGCGAGAACATCGAAATCCATGCCAACAACCGGCTGGTCGCCAAGGGCGAGGTCGTGGTGGTCGAGGACCGCCTGGGCGTCACCCTGACGGAAGTGCTGAAAATCAGCCAATCCCTTAAACAGTAAGGCCGCTTGAAGGCCCTGCCCTGACAAGGCCGGGCCCCCTGGAGTAAAGGCAACCGCCATGGCCACCGACAGTGATATCTACCGCGCCGCCAACCTGTTAATTCAGGAATTCGGCGATATGGCGCCCATCGGCGCGCAAGTGAAGGCAGACCAGATGCAGGACCGGGGCGACCGTTCCGCACGGTCGGTCTGGCTTCGTGTCGCGCGGGCGACCGAGGAACTGCTTTCCAGCTCCACCCCCGACCGCGCCGCCCTGAACTGACGCGCAAAGCCGGGAACAACGCGCCGTACGGTTTCTCTAGCCGTCTTCTTCAAGCGGCCGTGCGATATCGCGCGGGCTGATCATCGTCATCGCCCGCCCGGGATCGATCATGGAAATGAAGTAGGACTTGAGAAAACTGTCGGTCAACACCGCTGCCTGACGCAGCCGCTCGCCCGCCGAAACCAGGCGGTCGACGCCCTGGGTTTCTTCCAGCGCCCGATTGACCGTTTCCGCATTTCCCACAAGATCGGCAAAACGTGGTTGCCGGGTTGCCGCATCGGATTCCAGATCCGCGGCGGGACCCTGATTTTCCGCCTGGGCCAAGGCCTCGGCTTCGAGACCGCGCGCCAGTGTGGCCGCGCGAATCTCAATCCGTCCATCACGTGCATCCGTCGCACGCAACCTGTTCAGGCGCGTGGCAAGGTCTTCCTGCACCTCGTTCTTGGACAGGATGCGGTCGATACCGGAACCGGAAACAATCTCAACCATGCCCAGAATATGGGCGCATTTCTTGGTTAATGCGAGCCCCCAGAGCAATCTTCACGCAGCTTTGAAGTCTCCCGTGCAATGCCTTAAGAGAAGGGATCATGGTATTGTTTCGCATTCCCAACTGGTCGAGGCTCCCTGCCGCCATGCCTTTTTTTCTTCGCACGCCCCCCTCTCTCCTGGTCCTGATGTCCCTGACAGGGATGATGCTGATGCTGATGCTGATGCTGACGGCGGCGCCGGCACGGGCCGACAGCGGCCTGCTCGACACCATGTTGCGGTCGGCCAAGGAGGCGCCGGTGAAACTCTACGAAGGCAAGGCCAAAACCTATCGCGCCGGGGTGATGACGCCTGAGACGCTGGCGGCCTGTCTGATCCTCGCCCACCGTATCGATGCGGTCGCCATCGAGATCGAGACGGCGAAAGGAACGATCCGCGACCTGGACGGCCGGATCCAGGAGGCCGGGCCGCGGCTGCAGCACCAGGCCATGGCCGCATTGACCGACCCGGAACGGCGCAAGGCCTATGAAGCGCAGATTTCCGATTACAACGCCTGGGTCGAGGAACGGCGCGGCACGGTCGAAGCCCATAACCGTCAGGTTCGCCTGTATTCGGAAATGTCCGGGCGGTTCAACGGCGAATGCAACGGCCGATCATACTTCCCGAGCGACCTGGACGTCGTCAAAGACAGCCTGCCGCCCGACGTCGCGGCGCGGGTCCAATAAGCAGCTCTGAAAGCCGCTCACACCAAAGTTAGTGGCGCTCGGCGTCAATCAGGACCAGACTCGGGCCGTGATGACATTTCAAGCGGCCTCACCCCTGCCCCGGCTAACCGCGCTCAGCACCGCGGTCCCGCCGCATAAGCTGGCTCAGGCCGACATCCGCACCTGGGCCCGCACGCAGTTTCAGGGCCGGGTCCGTGACATCGACCGCATGCTGCCAGCCTTCGATAACGCAGGCATCGATACCCGCTATTCCTGCATGCCGCTGGATTGGTTTTCCAAGCCGCGCGGCTGGGCGGAAAAGAACGCACGATATCTGGAACACGCGGTCGACCTGTTGACCGAAGCCGCCGAGGATTGCCTTGCCCAGGCCGGCATCACAGCCGAGGAGGTGGATGCCCTGGTCACCGTATCGACCACGGGAATCGCCACGCCGTCGCTCGACGCCCGCCTGTTCGACCGCCTGCCCTTCCGCGCCAAGACGACGCGCCTGCCCATTTTCGGCCTGGGATGTGCCGGCGGGGTTAATGGTCTGGCCCGCGCCGCCGAGGTCGCCCGTGCCCGGCCGGGGGCGCGCGTCCTGTTTCTGGTGGTGGAACTCTGCGGCCTGACTTTCCGTGGTGCGGACCTGTCGAAAAGCAACGTCATCGCCACGGCATTGTTCGGCGATGGGGCGGCGGCGGCGCTGATCACCACGGACGGTCCCGGCCCCCGCATCGCCAGATCGGGCGAACATACCTGGCCCAAGTCCCTCGGCGTCATGGGCTGGACGGTCGAGGAAGACGGCCTGGGCGTGGTATTTTCCCGCGACATCCCGAACCTGGTGGAAACGGAACTGCCGGCCGTGCTGCAACACTATCTGGCCCAGGATAATCTGGGCCTCAGCCATATCGACGCCTTCGTCGCCCATCCCGGCGGGGAAAAGGTCATCACCGCTTTGGAAACAGTGTTCGGGAAACCGGTTGGCGGGCTCGACCATTGCCGGTCGGTGCTGCGCGATTTCGGCAACATGTCGGCGGCCACCGTGTTGTTCGTCCTGCGCCGCACGATGGACGCCGGTTTCGGACACACACCGGGCAAACGTGCCTTGATGTCGGCCTTAGGCCCCGGCTTCACGGCCGGGTTCCTGACCCTGGAAACGGTTTAGGGCTGCCGCCGTGCCGGCCCTTTGGATCGTCATCGCCCTGGTCGTCTTGCTGCGTCTTGCGGAATTGGTTTATGCCGGGCGAAATACCGCCCGCCTGCTGGCCCAGGGCGGGGTCGAACACGGACGCCGCCATTACCCCCTTATCGTCGCCCTTCATGCGGGCTGGCTGGCCGCTTTGGCGCTGCTGGTGCCGCCGGACACCCCGGGGCAATGGCCTTGGCTGGCACTGTTCGCGGCCCTCCAGGCGGCGCGGGTCTGGGTGATCGCCTCCCTCGGGCCCTATTGGACGACGCGGGTCATCACCCTGCCCGGCGCCCCCTTGGTGCGGCGCGGGCCCTACCGTTTTCTGCGGCACCCTAATTACTGCGTGGTCGCGGCGGAAATCGCGGTCCTGCCGCTGGCCTTCGGGGCCTGGCAGATCGCGCTGGCGTTTTCCGTCCTCAACGCCCTGGTCCTGGCGCATCGCATTCGGGTGGAACAGGCCGCCCTCGCCTCCCGGTCCCCGGTCACGGACTGAGCGTCAGCACATCACCGTCGACCCGGTAGCCGCCCAGGCGGCCGAGGAAAGTCATGCCCAAAAGAGAGCGTTTCATCTCGGCCCCGTTGACCGACGCCCGCACATCCGTGACCACGATGGGGCCGATGCGGATGTCGTCCAGCCGCACGGGCGCCCCCGTGACCGTGCCGTTGGCGGTCTGATAAATACGATTGAAGCTGAGGGATTTCAGGTCGAAGCCCAGACGCATCGCATCGCGCGGGCTGAGCACCACCTCGCTCGCCCCCGTATCGACCAGGAACCGGATGGCCACGCCGTTGACCCGGGCTTCGGCGACGAAATGGCCGTGATCGCCGGCGCGGATGACGACATCGCCGGCGGCGGTTTCCTGGGCCCGGTGGGGCAACAGTTCGCCCATCAGACGGTCGCCCAATGCCTGAAACTCGGCGCGGAAGGAATAACCCAGCAACAACACGGCCCCAATCCCGACCCAGATGGCGGCATGGCGCAGGGCCTGGCGGGCCTGGAACCGGCCATGGGCGATGGCCGCCCCGCCGATCACGGCGACCAGCAGCAGGGCATGGGTCAGCTGGATTTGCTCACCCCGCGTCGTCAGGGCTTCGGGGAATTGTAGGGCCAGAAACAGGACCAGCCCTCCCAGGGCCAGTCCGATTACAATCATCAGAATGACGGAACGTCTCATGGTGCGGAAGCAGGCCTGCCCGCCGTCATTTCTTTGCGGGCGCCGGCAGGACGCAGCGGAACACGCTGACGCTGGACTGCACGAACAATAGCGACGATTGGCGCGGACCGGTCATCACGTGTTGAGCATGGCGCCCGAGAGTCTGGCAGTAATCCTCGGCCTTCGCCTCGGCGACGAAGAACTGGTTCGCCGCATGTTCGATGGTGATGTCCTCGCCGGTCTTCTCGACGACCGTACAGGCGCCAAGCAGGGCAAGCGCGGCAATGACGATGGTGTTGCGCATGACATTACTCCTCTCCGCGCGGCTTCTGGAGACGAGACTAGCACAAATTCAGGCAGGATTAAGGCCGCCGGATCAGCGCCCGGTCTTCTTTCGCCAGGCCGCGTAATCGGCCTTGGCCTTGGCCGTGGTCGCGGGGTAGAGGCCGATGACCACCCGGCCCTTCTTCACCTCCTCGGTGACGAAGTCCTCGAAGGCGGTCATTTCGGTCGCTTCCTTGGCGATGGCGTCGGCCATGTGCAGGGGGATGACGCAGACCCCTTCGTCGTCGCCGACGATCACGTCGCCGGGAAACACGGCGACGTCGCCGCAGCCGATGGGACCGTTCAGCTCGATCGCCTGATGGCGGGTCAGATTGGTCGGGGCCGAGGGCCGGTTGTGATAGGCGGGGATGTCCAGATTGCCGATTTCCGGCGCGTCGCGGAAACCGCCGTCCGAGACCACGCCGGCGCAGCCCCGCACCATCAGGCGGGTGACCAGGATCGATCCCGCCGAAGCCGCGCGCGGATCCTTGCGGCTGTCGATCACCATGACATGGCCCTTGGGGCATTCCTCGACGCCGACGCGCTGCGGATGCTTGGGATCCTGGAACACGGAAATGGGGTTGAGGTCTTCCCGCGCCGGGATGTAGCGCATGGTATAGGCCTGCCCCACCATGTTCTTCCCCTTGGGCGACACCGGATGGACGTCCTGGAGGAACTGGTTCTTCAGGCCGACCTTGAACAGCGCCGTGCACAGCGTCGCCGTGGACACGTTCATCAGCAGGTCACGGGTTTTCTTGGTCAGTTTTTTCGCCATCTCGGCCTCCGTTCAGAAAATTCAGCCCCCCTCACCCTGCCCCTCTCCCCCTCCGGGGGCGAGGGAACTCCCGTCGCAATCGTTTCTCCCTCTCCCCCTTGGGGGAGAGGGCCGGGGTGAGGGGGTACGCTCAAGCAAACTGTTCTAGAAAATATCCGGCTCGCCAACGGGCGCGCCGAACTGGGTTTCCAGGTAGTCGAAATCGCAGCCTTCGTCGGCCTGGCGAATATGCTGGGCGAACATCCAGCCGTAGCCGCGTGCGAACTTCGGTGCGGGGGGCGTCCAGGCCGCGCGGCGGCGGGCCAGCTCGTCCTCGTGCACCAGCATGTCGATGGTCCGGTTCGGGATGTCGATCTTCACGATGTCGCCGGTCTTCAGCAGGGCCAGGGGCCCGCCGACATGGCTTTCCGGCGAGACGTGGAGGATGCAGGCGCCATAGCTGGTCCCCGACATGCGCGCGTCGGACATGCGCAGCATGTCACGGATGCCCTGCTTCAGCAGTTTCTTGGGCAGCGGCAGCATGCCCCATTCGGGCATGCCCGGCCCGCCTTGCGGCCCAGCGCCGCGCAGGACCAGGACATGGTCGGCGGTGACGTCCAGGTTCTCGTCATCGACGGCCTTCTTCATTTCCGGATAGCTGTCGAACACCAGGGCCGGCCCTTCGTGATTGTAGAACCGGGGATCGCAGGCCGACGGCTTGATGACGCAGCCCTGAGGCGCGAGATTACCCTTCAGCAGCGCGAGCGAGCCTTCGGCGTAGAGCGGGTTATCGAGCGGGCGGATCACGTCGTCGTTGTAAACCTCGGCCCCCTCCAGGGTCTCACCCAGGGTCTTGCCGGTGACGGTCACGGCATCCAGCTTCAGATGCCCGGTCAGCCGCGACATCAGGCCGCGCAGGCCGCCCGCGTAATAGAAATCCTCCATCAGGTAGGTGTCGCCGGACGGCCGCACGTTGGCGATCACCGGCACCAGGCGCGAGAAGGCATCGAGGTCTTCCAGGGTCATCATCACCCCGGCGCGCCGCGCCATGGCGATCAGGTGGATCACCGCGTTGGTCGAACAGCCCATGGACATGGCGACGATGGCCGCGTTGTCGAAGGCCCGGCGGTCGAGAATTTTTTCCGGCGTCAGGTCTTCCCACACCATGTCGACGATGCGCCTGCCGGTCTGCGCCGCCATGCGGATATGCCCCGCGTCGGCGGCGGGGATCGACGATGCGCCGGGGATGGTCAGCCCCAGGGTCTCGGCCATGGCGGTCATGGTCGAGGCCGTGCCCATGGTCATGCAGGTGCCGTAGGACCGGGCGATGCCGGCCTCGACCTCGGTCCACTCCTCGGCGGACAGATTCCCGGCCCGGCGCTCGTCCCAGTATTTCCAGCCGTCGGACCCACTGCCCAGCGCCTGACCCTTGTAGTTTCCGCGCAGCATGGGCCCGGCGGGCACATAGATCATCGGCACCCCGGCCGAGATCGCGCCCATGACCAGGCCCGGCGTGGTCTTGTCGCAGCCGCCCATGAGCACCGCCCCGTCCACGGGGTGGGAGCGGATCAGTTCCTCCGTCTCCATGGCCAGCATGTTGCGGTAGAGCATGGTCGTCGGCTTGACGAAGTTTTCCGACAGGCTGATGGCCGGCAGTTCGATGGGGAAACCGCCCGCCTGCTGCACGCCGCGCTTCACGTCGTCGACGCGATGCTTGAAATGGGCGTGGCACGGGTTGATGTCGGACCAGGTGTTGATGATGGCGATCATCGGCCGGCCTTCCCAATCGGCCCGGTCGTAACCCATCTGCATGGTGCGCGAACGGTGCCCGAAGGAGCGCAGGTCGTCGGGGGCGTACCAGCGGGCAGACCGCAGGTCAGCGTAGGTTTTCTTAGTCGTCATCTTGGTCGCACGTCCTGATCAGGAAAAACCGTCCGCCAAGGCGAACATGAAAACGATCAACGCCGCACCGATAAGAACACCGGCGACGCCGGGCGCGATGCCATAAAAGTCGCTTTCATGGACGCCCTCCTCTTCAAGGTCGTCGTGCAGTTCTTCGGGTGTGGTGAGGGGATTGCTCATGTGACCTCCACTAAATCTAATTCAACGCCTGGGGCATCCACAGGGCGATCTGCGGGAAGAACATGACCAGCAGCATGCCGATGATCTGCAGGCAGATGAACGGCAGCACGCTGATGAAGATTTCCTGCAGAGTCACGTCCTTGGGCGCCACGGACTTCAGCCAGAAACAGGCCGGACCGAAGGGCGGACTGAGGAAATAGATCTGGATGTTCATGACGAACAGGATGCCGAACCAGACCGCCGCCCAATCCGGCGTCATGCCCAATGCCGGCCCCAGATCGCGGACCACCGGGGCGAACACCGGCACGGTGATGAAGATGATGGCGATCCATTCCATGAAGGTGCCGAGAACGACCAGGATCGCCATCATCACGAAAACCGTGCCCAAGGGACCCAGGCCGGCCCCCTTGATCAACTGACGCATGAAGTCGGCGCCGCCGATCAGGTTGTAGAGCCCGACGAAGGCCACCGCCCCCAGGATCAGCCAGATGATGGTGCCGACCACCGCCATGGTATTGGCGAGGCAGTCGCGCAGCAGGGCGTAATTGAACTTGAAACGCACGGCGGCGACGGCGATGGCGCCGAACACGCCCACGGCGGCGGCTTCGGTGACGCTGGTGATGCCGCCGTAGATCGACCCCATGACGCAGAAGATCAGGGCGACGCACATGACGACCGCCGCGACCTGATGGCGACCCAGCTTGGTCTCCTGCCCCGTCTTCAGGGCGATTTCCGCCGCCGTCGGGGCAAGGCTCGGGTTCAGATTGCAGCGCACGAGAACGAACGACACGTAAAACAACGCCAGCATCAGGCCGGGGATGAAGCCGGCGCTGAACAGGTCGCCGATGCCGACGTTGGCGCTCAGCCCGTAGACGATCATGACGATCGACGGCGGGATCAGCGTCGCCAGGGCGCCAGCGGCGCAGATCAAGCCGATGGTCAGCTTTCGATCATAACCCAGGCGCAGCATCTGCGGCAGGGCGACCAGGCCCAGCATGACGATCTCGCCGCCCATGACGCCCGACATGGCGGCCAGGATCACGGCAACCACGGTCGTCTGCACCGCCACACCGCCGCGCAAACCGCCGGCGAAAATCGACATGGCATCGAACAGGTCCTGGGCGATTCCGGCGCGTTCCAGGATGGATGCCATCAGCACGAAGAACGGCACCGCGATCAGCGGATATTTTTCCAGAAGGTCCATGGCGTTGGTGGACACCAGGTACATGCCCTGCAAACCGTAAAACGCCAAGGCGCAGACCACGGAGATGATCAGCGTGACGATGCCGAGCGGCATGCCCGTCATCATCAGAACCAGAAGCGCCGCAACGATCAGCAGTGAAATGGTCGCGATGCCGACGCTGTCGCGGTCGACGCGGAACTGGTCGATGACGCTGCCGGAGGCTTCGTGCAGGTATTCTTCCAGATTGACCCACATGCCGCCGCCACCCTCGCCGTAATGGGCGATAACCTGTATCAACAGGCGCAGACAGACCAGCGCCAGCACGGCATAAACCGTGACTTGCAGAACGTGGGTGCGGAAATGACGGCCCAGGTTGACCAGCAATTGCACGAGGTAAAGAAACAGCCCGGCGAACAGGATGGTCTTGAGCATCATGGGCAGCGGCGAGTTCCAGGCCGAACCGCCCCGCTCCACCAGGTCGATGCTTTCCAGCGCCCGCACCAGGGTATCGGACACCAGCATGTAAAGGGCAATGACGCCGACCACCATGGCGAACAGATCGAGCCACCAGCGGACCCGTTCCGACGCCATGAGATAGAATACGGTGATGCCGATATGGCGTTTCTGCAGGGTCACGAAACCGGCCGACAGCATCCAGGCGCTGGCGCACAGAACCATCACCACCTCGAACACCCATTGCGTGGGCGAATGGAAGACGTAGCGGGCCACGACCTCCCACATCGTGCAGAACGCGGCGATCAGGTAGAGGTTGCCGACCGCAAGGCCGAGAAATCGGCTGAAATGGTCGACGGCTCGGTCGAAGGTTCCGCCCGAAGGCGCACCCACCAAGGTTTCCGTGAATCCAGACATGGCCCCCTCCTGGATCGGCAAAAAAGAAGATGTGGAATTGAGTAGCAGAACCGCCGCGCCCAACCCGGGCGCGGCGGCAAGGTGCTATTTAGTCAAGAAGACCGACGGAACGCATGTACTTCAGATGCGCATCCAGGGCTTCCCGGGCGAGGGGCGATTTCGATGCGAAATCTTCCCAGGCGCCGACGGCGATTTTGCGGAACTTGGCGCGTTCCTCCGTCGACCAATCGATGACCGTGATGTCGCCACCTTTGCGCTGCATGTCAGCGATCTTCTGATCTTCAAGATCGGCTTCGCGGCGCATGGCGTCGTAAGCGGCCTGATACCAGACTTCCAGCGCGGTCTGCCCCTGCGGGCCCAGCTTGTCCCAGACCTTCTTGTTCACGATGAACTGCAGAACGGCCATGGAGTGGATGCCCGGGTAGATCGGATACTTGGCGACCTTGTAGAGCCCCTGGGCACTGTTGTTCACATGGGCAGAGGCATCGGCGGCGTCGATGACCTTCTTCTCAAGCGCAGTGTAGACTTCGGAGAACGGCAGCGACACGGGGGCCGCTCCGGCACGCTTGAACACTTCGGCGGCCAGGCCTTCCGGGGAACGCACTTTCACACCCTTGAAGTCGGCAACGCTCTTGATCGGAATGGTCGAAACGAAGGCTTCCTTGGCATAGGGGCCGCAGCCGACGACGTGGACCTGACCCTTGGTGTACTTGTCATACATCTTCTGCAGGATTTCCTTGCCGCCACCGTACTGGCAGAAGGTGCGCACCTGGTCGACCGTGTCGTAGCCGGCGATCAGATCACCGATCACGGCAAAAGCGGGATCGCGGCCCGAGAAATAGGAAACGGCGTTCAAGTCACCGTCGAGGATGCCATTGGCCACGGCGTCGATGGTTTCCCGGTGCGGGACAACGGCCTTGGTCGGCAGGACTTCGATCTTGACCGTGCCGGCTGTCATGGCGTCCAGCTTCGGCGCCCATTTGTCCGTCATGAAACGGTGGGCCCAGTCACCAGCCTTCGAACTGGCCTGAACTTTCAGCGTTTTTGCAGCGGCATCGCCGGTCGTCCCGGCAATGACCAAGCCGCCGACAGCAAGCGCCATCAGAGTCTTCTTAAACATGATCCTTGGATCTCCCTAAATTTGGTTCTTATGTCGGTGATATTGACTTCACCCGTACTGAAATACTAATATATCAGTTGACGAGTCAAGCGCAAAGCTGGCTCGCAGGTGCAGCAAAAACCAAGGTTTTGCGCCGTTTTCCGAGGGGTCCTGATCACGTGACGCCAGACTCGACGCCAGACACAATCGGCCTGTTCAAAGACCGTCCCACGCCACCGAAAGGCGGCCGCCTGACCGCCGTTCAACAGATTTACCAAAGCCTACGTGACCAGATCGTCTCCCTTGATCTGCCGCCCGGCACCGTGCTCCAGACGCGCCAGATCGCGGAGCAGTTCGGCGTCAGCCCGACGCCCGTGCGCGAGGCCATCATCCTGCTTGAGGAAGAAAGCCTGGTCGACGTATTTCCCCAGTCGCGCACCTGTGTTTCCTTCATCGACGTGCAGAGTGCGCGCGAAGCCCATTTCCTACGCCGCAGCGTCGAGGTCGAAATCGCCCGCACCCTCGCCATCGACATCAGCGACAGCGACGTCGATGCCCTGCGTGCCGCCATCGGCCGCCAAAGAACGGCACTTGAGGCGGGCGACCTGTCGGCCTTCCTGCCGGCCGACAACCGATTCCACGAAATGACGTACGAGATGGCCGGCGTCGGCGGACTGTGGGACATCATCCACGCGCGTCGCGCCCACCTGGACCGGCTGCGCCGCCTGCATCTGCCGACCGAGGGCAAGGCGGCGAAGATCATCCGCGACCATGAAGCCATCCTTGACGCCATCGCCGCACGCATTCCCAACGATGCCGAAGCCGCCGTGCGCGCCCATTTGAAGGACACGGTGTCCGCGACCGAAGAAATGCGCGCCGTCTTCCCCGAATATTTCGGATAGGCCATTATCCGGAAAACAAACACCACGCAAACAAGGAAACATCCCATGACCACAGCCCCCGTGATCGCCGACAATCAGGTCGCGGCCTATAAGAACAAAGGCTACATCGTCGTCGAGGACATCTATTCCCCCGCCGACGTCCAGGAAATGCGCGACGCCCTCGACGGCCTGATCGCAAGCGCCCATGGCTTGACCGACCACACCAATGTCATCGACCTGGAGCCCAACCACACGCCCGATGTGCCGCGCGTGCGCCGCATCAAGGAGCCGTTCAAGAACCACGACGTGTTCAACCGCATGGCCCGCCACCCGCGCCTGATCGCGGCGCTGACGGCGCTGCTGGGTCCCGCGTTCCGCATGCACGGATCGAAGATCAATCTGAAGTCGGCTGAATACGGCTCACCCGTGGAATGGCATCAGGATTGGGCCTTTTATCCCCATACCAACGACGACGTGCTGGCCGTCGGGGTCATGCTCGACGACATGACGGAAGAAAACGGCCCCCTGCTCTGCGTGCCGGGATCACACACCGGGCCGACCTATGATCACCACCAGGACGGCCGCTTCATCGGCGCCATGGACCCGGACGTGCCCGGCGCCAACCTGGACACGGCCGAGACCATCATCGGCCCGGCCGGGGCCTGCAGCTTCCATCACGCGCGCACCATTCACGGCTCGGGTCAGAACACTTCGGGCCGCAGCCGCACCCTGTTGCTTTACCAGATCGCCGCCGCCGACGCCTGGGACATCCGGGGGTTCGGCAAGGAAGCGTCCTGGGACGAATACGCCGCAACCTTCATCGCGGGCGAACCGACGCTGGAACCCCGTGTGGTGCCGGCCCCCATCCGCCTGCCTTATCCGCCGCCCCTGAAAGGCGGGTCCATCTACGAAAGCCAGTCCCTGGCCAAGAAGAAATTCTTCGGCGCCAAGACCGCCGCCGAGTAACCCTCTCCACCGACCACGTCCATCCAGACCAAGACCGGAGCCCCCATGGCCAAGAAAAAAGTTCTCATGACCGAGCGGATCCACCCCGCCGGACACGCAATCCTGGACGCCCGCGACGATATCGAGGTCGTCATCGCCGACGACGTCAGCGCCGAAGGCCTGGCGAAAGCCCTGCCCGGCGTGCACGGCATCGCCGTGCGCACGGCCCAGCTTCCCGAAACCGTGCTGGCCCATGCCAACGACCTGCAGGTCGTGTCGCGCCATGGCGTCGGCTGCGACAACATCGCGGTCGACCATCTGACGTCGCGGGGCATTCCGGTCTGCATCGCGTCGGGCGCCAATGCGCGCTGCGTCGCCGAACACACCATGACCATGATGATGACCCTGGCCCGCGACCTGACCGGCCAGACCGCCGCCGTGCGTGAGGGACGCTGGGCCGACCGCGGCACCTTCAAGGCGAAGGACCTGTACCGCTCGACCATTCTGATCGTCGGCTACGGGCGCATCGGCCGCCTGCTCGCCCCGTTGTGCAAGGCCTTCGGCATGGATGTCGTGGTCGCCGACATCAAGCTCGACCGCGATCTCGCCGCCCAGCAGGGTGTGCGCGCGGTCGAGGATTTCCGGCCCGAATTGCCGAGCGCCGATTTCGTCTCCCTGCATGTGCCGCTGGACGACACGACCCATCACCTGATCGGGCCCGCGGAACTGGAGTCCATGAAGCCCGGCGTCATCGTCATCAACAACGCCCGCGGCGGTGTGGTCGACGAGCACGCCCTGGCGGCGGCCCTGGACAGCGGCCATGTCAGGGGTGCCGGGGTCGACGTGTTTTCCCAGGAACCGCCGCAGGACGGCCATCCCCTGGTCAATCATCCCCGAACCGTGCTGGCGCCGCATAACGGGGCGGCGTCGTTTCTGGCGTTGGAAGCGGCCGCGATGATGACGGCGCAGAACATCCTCGATCAGTTCGACGGTTGCCTGAAGGATGAGATGATCTTCAACCTGGACGGCTTGCAGCGCGCGTCCTGACAAACGGTTCGGAAGGACATTACCTTGAAAGAACCACTTCGCGACCGCATGTTGCGCGGCGACGTTCTGACCGGAACATTCCTGAAGACGCCGGCCTTTCAGCTGGTCGAGGTTCTGGCCATGTCGGACTTCGACATGATCGCCCTTGATGCGGAACACGCGCCGTTCGACCGGGGGTCGATCGACGCCTGTCTCGGCATTGCCCGGGCCATGGACTTCCCCGTCCTGGTGCGGACGCACGACGGCACGCCCGGGACCATTCTCACGGTGCTCGACAGCGGGGCAACCGGGGTGATCGTGCCGCATATCGACAGCGCCGCCAAGGCCGAGGCCATCGCCCGTGCCGCCCGCTTCGGCCACGGCGGGCGCGGCTATGCCGGCTCGACCCGCTGGGCCGGCTACGCGACCCGCCCCATGCCGGAGGTTCTGGACCAAAGCCGCAAGGAGACCGTCGTGCTTGCGCAGATCGAGGAACCGGAGGGGGTCGACAACATTGACGCCATCGCCGCCGTCGAGGGCATCGACGGCTTGTTCGTCGGCCCGGCCGACCTGGCGGTGTGCTACGGCCTGACCGATCCGGCCGCCCCCAAAGTCCGCGCCGCGATCAAGCGCGTCGGCGAAGCGGCGCAGAAGCATGGCAAATGCCTGATCACCTTCGCCCCCAACGCAAGCTGGGCGGCGGAGCTCAAGGCGCTCGGCGTGACCGTGTTCTTCATCGCTTCGGAGCATGCCTTCATACTGGACGGCGCCAACGCCGCGGCACGGGGAGTATCGGACGCATGACCACGCAGACGGTTTACATCGGCTCCGGCGCCGGCTTCGCGGGCGACCGCATCGACGCGGGCCTGCCCGTGGTCGAGACCCTGGCCCGGCGTGACGGCCCCCGCTACCTGATCTTCGAGGTCATGGGAGAACGGACGCTCGCCATCGCCCAGCGCATCAAGATGCGCAACCCGGAATTGGGCTACTCCCCCTATCTGGAACCGTATCTGCGCGGCGTGCTGAAGCCGGCCAAGGACGCCGGCGTGCGCATCGTCGCCAACCTGGGCAATGCCAATCCGCTGGGCGGCGCCCGGAAGACCTTGGAGATCGCAAAGGAACTCGGCATCGAAGGCCTGCGCGTCGCCGTCGTGCTGGGCGACGACCTGCTGGGCTTCATGACCGCCGAGGACGTCGCCGGCCTGCCGACCATCGAGGGCGTCACCATCGATGGCAAGGAAATCGTCGCCGCCAACGCCTATCTGGGCGCCCGCCCCGTGGCCGAGGCCCTGACCCTCGGCACCGATGTCGTGCTGGTCGGGCGCACGACGGACGCGGCCTTGGTGCTGGGCCCGCTGATCCATGAATTCGGCTGGACCGAAGACGACTGGGACCGCCTCGCCGCCGGAACCCTGGCGGGGCATCTGCTGGAATGCGGCGGTCAGGTCACGGGCGGGTACTTCTGCGATCCCGGTTTCAAGGACGTGCCGGGGATGGACGAACTGGGCTTCCCCATCGGCGAGATCGGCGCCGACGGCACCATCGTCATCACCAAGGCCGAGAACACGGGCGGCCTGGTGACCAGGGCCACGGTGACGGAACAGATCCTTTATGAAATGCATGACCCGGCGGCTTATCTGACGCCGGACGTGGCGCTCGACGTGACCGGCGTGACCCTGGCCGACGACGGCAAGGACCGGGTGCGCGTCGTCGGCGCCAAGGGCCATCCGCCGCCGGAAACGCTTAAAGTCACTGTCTCCGCCGACGGCGGCTGGCTGGGTGAGGCCGAACTGACTTACGCCGGGCCCAATGCCCTGGCCCGCGCCAATCTGGCCGCCGACATCGTGCGCAAGCGCCTGGCCAGCCGGGGCGTCAAAGACCCCGTGCGGGTCGAGATCGTGGGCGCGGGTGCGGCCTTCGACAACGATGCGTCGGACCGTCAGCGCGGCGCCAACATGCCGCTGGACGGCGAATACCGCCTGCGCGCCGCCGTGCGCACGGACGACAAGGCGACGGCGCAGTATGTGAACGACGAGGTCCTGAGCCTGTTCTGTTCCGGCCCGGCGGGGGGCGGCGGCTATCGCTGCTCGATCACCGGACAGGTCAACACGGCCTCCGTCCTGGTGCCGCGCGGCCCGGTCGAGGCCCAGGCAAAGGCCGAAGAGGTGACGGCATGAGCGATACTCTAACCCTGCCCCTTCACGCCGTGGCCCACGGCCGCGCCGGTGACAAGGGCAACCGGTCCAACATCTCCGTCGTCGCCTACCTGCCCGAGGCCTTCGCCTACCTGTGCGATCAGGTGACCGAGGATAAAGTGCTGGGCCTGTTCCGCCACAAGGGCGCGACCCAGGTCACGCGCTACGTGCTGCCCAACCTGAACGCCCTCAATTTCGTGATCGACGACGCCCTGGAAGGCGGCGTCAATTCCGCCCTGACCCAGGATCTGCACGGCAAAACCCTGTCGTTCCTGCTGCTGGGTGAGATCGAGGTCACGGTGCCGCGAAGCTGCGTGCCGGCGGGGTCGCGCTATCTGGGTGACTGATCCAGATTTATGGCAGCTGCCGCGTCTAGCCCGCCATTAAGGAATTCCGCGTTGTCCTCGATCAGCGTCTTCAGGAAATTGTGCACGTTGCGGATGCGCGGAATGTGTTCCAGATCGTCGTGGATGCTGAGCCAGAAATCCCGCTTCACGCACAGCCGGTCCGCCAGCACCCGTTCCAGGCGCGGATCCTGATCGGCGACGAAGGTCGGCTGCATGGAAATGCCCATGCCCGCCGCCGCCGCGTGATATTGGGCGACCAGGCTGGTGGAGCGGAACACGATGTTCTGGTCGCGCAGCACGTCCGACATCCAGCGCACCGCCGGAATCGCCACCAGTTCGTCGATATAGTCGATGAACCGATGATTTTTCAGGTCTTCGATCGTCTGCGGGCGGCCGTAGCGGTCCAGGTAGTCCTTGGACGCGTAAAGGAACAACGCGAACTCGCCGATCTTTTCGCTGGTGATGCGATGGCCGCTCGGCCGCGGAAAGCTGATCAGGACATCGGCCTCACGCTTCGACAGGTTGACCCAATGGGAGGCCGTGACCAGTTCCACGTTGATCGACGGGTGCTGCTCGTACAGCCCCAGCATGCGCGGCGCCAGATACAGGCTGCCGAGGGCCTCCATGGTCGCGACGCGGATGGTGCCGCGGACTTCGGCCGTCTCGCCGCTGAAAGTCGCGGCGATCTGGGCAACATGCGCCTCGATGCCCTCGGCCTCGCGCAGCAGGTCTTCGCCCCGGTCGGTCAACAGGAAGCCGCCCGGTGTGCGCTCGAACAGCTTGGCGCCCAGCGCCGCCTCAAGCGTCTTGATCCGGCGCCCGACGGTGGAATGGGTCAACGACAACGACCGCGCCGCATGGCTGAGCGACCGATGGCGCACCAGAGCCAGGAACAACGCGATATCGTCCCAATCGAAACGGGACAGCTCCGAGGCATAGGCGCGCGGTCTAGGGTCCGGCTTGGTCACGGGACGGTTCTCCTGGAATGGGGAGGCGACTTTACCCCGCTGCGGCTTCGTCCTCCAGAGCGTCGGCTTCGAGGGCCGCAAACGGCACGGCGCGCCCTTCCCCGCCGATATCGTCGAACTGGGCCGGCGCCTGGTCGCGCCGCCGCACGGTCAGCCCGAACACGTCGTAGCGATTGTAGTAGCCGGACACGTCATGGAACTGTTTGGGCACGATGCAGTCGTCCAGATCGATCTGTTCGATCAGCAACTGATCCTCGTCCTTCGAACTTTCGGTGATGGCCAGGCCGCTGGGACCAACGATCATCGACACACCTGGGGGCGATTCTTTGACGATGCGCAGCGCATCGCCGTTGATCTGGGAAATGATCTCGTAGGCCGTGTCGTCCAGGCGCGCGGCGCAGACGATGTTGAACACCTTGCCCTCGAACGAATGGGCCGCCGCGCGGATGCGGTTGGCCGACGCCAGGTCGTAGCGATCATTGGCCGACGGCTCATGGGTCGGCCATACGGGCGGGTAACTGGAAATATGGATCTGTTCGCCCTGGGCGATCAGGCTGAAGCGCGCCAGCGGATTCGTGTTCTCGCCGCAGATCAGCGCGCCGATGCGGCCAAGCGGCGTATCGACCACGCGCAGGCCCGCGCCGTCGCCGTTCGCCCATACCAGTTTTTCATAGAACGTGGGGACCAGCTTGCGGTGATGGTTGAGGATCGAGCCGTCTGCGCCGATCAGCAGGTTGGTGTTCCAGATGCAGCCGACGCTGCGGTCCGTGGACTCGCTGATGCCGATCGACACGATCATGCCCGTGTCGCGCGCTGCCGAACAGATTTTCAAAATCTCCGGCCCCGGCACGCGGATCGACTGGCTGACGAACCGTTTGAACAGGTCGTGGTTATGGATCGGCGCCGCCAGCGCCGGCCATACGGGAAATCCGGGCACGAAGGATTCCGGAAAGGCGATCAGCTGCACGCCTTCCGCCGCCGCCTTGTGGATGTAGTCGCAAACCTTGTCGACGGTTGCGCGGGCATCGAGGTAGACCGGCGCCAAATGGGCCGCCGCGACCGTGATTTTCTGGTTCATAATCGGTCTCGTGTTGTCGCAAGGGTGCGCCGGCCGTCTCCCTGTGGCGCGGGGAGAAAAACGCAGGTGGAGACGGCCGGCCCCTTGCGGGGTTTCAGGTACCGCAGGCGTGGACTAGAGCTTGTGCGTGCGGAAGTCGTAGCGCGGCGGCAATTTCGCCATCAGGTCCTCGCGGGGAATGTGCTTCTTGAGGACGAACTTGGAGTCTTCGACGCGGCTCATATAGCAGTCGATCATGCCGCTGTGGTCTTCGGCGCGCAGGATCTTGGTGCCCTGCGGATGGGCCAGGGAGTTTTCCATCTTCAGGCCTTCGAGCGCTTCGATCACACCGGGGGTGTCCTTGTCGCTCTGCCAGCCGGAGGCCTCGATGGCGGCTTTGAGCGCGAAGAAGTTTTCGTAACTCTGCCAGGCATGGCTTTTCGCCATGACCTTTCCGGAGCTTTCTTCCTTCGCATAGACCGGATCGACGCCCATCATCTCGATGAACTTGGCATGGTATTCGTCGTTCTTGAATTCCAGGGGCCGCGGGAAGTTCTCCAGGAAGTAGACCCCTTCGGTGGCGCCGTTGATGTCGCGAGGGTCGATCGCCTCGATCGTCCCGGACACGGAATACATCTTCATCTTCTCGTCCAGGCGCATGGACTTGGACTGCGTGTAGAACGCGACCGAGAGCGCCCCGAAGAACACCGAGAACAGGACTTCCGTTTCTTCCGGAATTCGCGCCAGATAGGGCACCAGGTCCTTGGTGCCGAGCGGCACGGCGATCGGGTCGTTGACCTTGCCTCCGGCGGCTTCGATCAGCTTGCGGTGTTCCTGATGATGGCTGTGGCCCCAGGCATAATCGGGGAAGATCATGGTCCAGTTCTTGCCCAGGTTTTCCATCGCCCAGGGCACCCCGGCAGCAGCCAGGGCGTAGGTATCGGTGCCCGTACGGAAGCTGTAGCGCGAGCCCTTGGAGCCCGTGGCCTCGGTCGCCTCACCGGCCGAGAAATAGGGCGTCTTCAATTCCGTCGCGATGGGGATCGAGGCCAGCATGATGCCCGAGTGGACGGAGCCGACGACGAACGACGCCTTCTGCCGCTGGATCAGCGAGCGCAGCTTGCGGGCACCTGCGGCCGGGTTCGATTCCGTGTCGGCGACGGCCAGTTCGACCTTGCGACCGGCGATGCCGCCGCCTTCGTTGATCACCTTGACCGCGGCCTGGGCGCATTTGTCATGCCAGTAGCCCCAGGACGAAAACCCGCCGGTCAGTTCGCACTGATGGCCGATCACGATGGGGCCCGATGCCTTGGCGAAGGCGTTATGGGTAATCCCGAAATAAGCCGTCGTGGCGGCGGCACCGCCCGCCAGGGCGGTCTGCAGGAAGGATCGCCGGGTCTGGCCCGAACGGGGCGCCTTGGCCGGCTTCGATTTCACGTCTTTGGTCATTGTTCTGTCTCCAGCTGGGTTGTGACGGATCGTCGTGAAGCCCCGCCTTCATCGGCGGTTGTTAAACGGTGACCCCGAGATATCGGTGCAGGGTCTCCTTATCGTCTTTAAGGTCCTGGGCGGCGGCCTGATGCACGACGGCCCCCTTCTCCATGATGTAGATGCGCGAGCACAGGCGGAGTGCCGTCTTAATGTTCTGCTCGACCAGCAGGATCGACATGCCGGCGTCGTTGACTGCCTTGATCTCGCGGCGAATGTCCTGGACCAGGATCGGCATGATGCCCTCGGTCGGTTCGTCCAGGATCAGCAGCCTGGGCTGCATGACGAGGCATCGCGCGATGGCGAGCATCTGCTGCTCGCCGCCGGACAGCGTGCCGCCGGGCTGGCTCAGGCGTTCCTTGAGGCGGGGAAAACGGTCGAACACGTAATCAAAGACCTGCGACGGCGGCGCCTTGGTCAGGCCGATCTCCAGGTTCTCCTTCACGGACAGCGAGGGGAAGATGCCCCGCCCCTGCGGCACGTAACCGATCCCGGTGCCGGGAATGGTATGCGGTGCGATGTCGGTCAGGTTGCGGCCGTCGAACATGATCTCGCCGCCGGTCGCCTTGACCAGGCCCATGATGGTTTTCAGTGTCGTCGTTTTGCCCACGCCGTTGCGACCCAAAAGCCCGACCGCTTCGCCGGATTGCACCTGCAGCGACGTCCCTTGCAGGACGTGGACCTTGCCGTAATGGGCGTGGACGGCGTTCAGCTCAAGCATCGTCATCCCCCAGGTAGGCCGCGCGCACGTCGGCGTTTTCGGAAATCTCGGCCGGCGTGCCGCGCGCCAGAACCGTGCCCAGCGCCATGACGATGATGTCGTCGGAAATATCGAACACGACCTCGATGTCGTGTTCGATGATCACGATGTCGATGCGCTTGGACAGTTCGCGGATTTTTTCGACGGTACGTTCCGTCTCGGCCGGGCCCATGCCGCAGATCGGCTCGTCCAGCAACAACAGTTTCGGTTCGGTCGCCAGCGCGATGCCGATCTCCAGCAGCGCCACGTCACCGTAGGACAGGTTGGCGGCCTCCTGCCCGGCCAGATGGGTCAGCTGCAGTTCCTCAAGCAAGGCATCCGCCCGCTCGTTCGCCGCCCGGCAGGCCTTCAGGCCGGTGAACGGCCGGAACACGCCGCGGCGGGATTGCGCCGCGATCCACAGATTCTCGCGCACGGTCATGCCGTGAAACACGCTTTTGATCTGCAGGGTGCGCGCCAGGCCCAGGCGGCTGATCTCATGCACGGAGCAGTCCGTGATGTCCTTACCCATGAAGCGGATGGAGCCGGCCGATGGGGTCAGAATGCCGGTGACGACATTGAACAGCGTCGTCTTGCCCGCCCCGTTGGGGCCGATCACCGCCGTCAGCTTGCCGCTGTCGACCGTGGCGTGAACGCCGCCCAAAGCGGCCAATCCGCCGAAATGTTTCTCGATGCCGTCGATTTCCAGGATCGGGGTCGCGGTCATGGCTGGTCCTCCCCTTTCGCATCGGTACTGGGCGGGGGCGTTTCCGGGCGCGCGATACGGCGGACCAGGGCCTGCCACAGGCCGCCCAGGCCCTTGGGCGCGAAGATCACGACCAGGATGACGATGACGCCGACCAGGATCAGATAGTGTTCCCAGGCGTGGGACAGTTCCTCGCGCAGGACGATCAGCAGCGACGTCCCGACGATGGGGCCGAGCAGCGTGCCCGCCCCGCCGATGATGGCCCAGACCACGGCCTCGCCCGACACGTGATAGAACATGTAGGAGGCCGAGGCGTAGCGCCCGAAGAAGGCGAACAGCGCCCCCGCGATCCCGGCGATGAAGCCGGCGATGACGAAGGCGGTCAGGCGGATCAGATAGACGTTGAGCCCGATCAGCGCGGCGCGGTGGTCGTTTTCCTTGACCGCGCGAAAGGCCGAACCGAGCGGGCTTTTCAGGATCACCCCCATCAGCGCATAGCAGATTCCGACGACGGCGATGATGAAGTAGTACTGCACCGTCGGGTCGGTCAGCGACAGCTCCCACTCGCCGATGCTGACGATCGGCGGCATGGTGAACGACAGGCCGTCGTCGCCGCCGGTCAGCGGCTTCCACGACAGGGCCGCGAAATAGAAGATCAGCGAGAACACGACGGTGATGATCGCGAAATAGTGCCAGGTCAGACGCACGGCAAGCGCCCCCGCGACCAGGGCCATGGCCGTCGCCATGACGACGCCGAGCCCGAAGGCGGGCCAGAAGCCCAGCCCCAGCTTGGCCACGCCGATGGCGACCCCGTACATGCCCATGCCGAAGAACAGGGCCTGGCCGAAGGACAGCAGGCCGACATAGCCGAACAGTAGGTTGACGCTGGCCGCCAGCAACGACCAGATCAGCATCTCGGCATAGATATCGACCCAGAAGCTGTCGACCAGGAGCGGCAGGAACCACGGCGCCGTGAGGGTCAGCAGGGCGACCACGACAAACCCCAGACGATTGATTGCCGCCGCCGTCATCGGGTCGACCCCGAGAAAATACCGTGCGGACGGACCAGCAGAACGGCGCTCATCAGGCAGAGCGAGCCGATACGAGCCAGGGTCGGGTCCACGAAGCTGGCCATCACCCCTTCGAAGAAGGCGAGCATGACCGCCGCCGCGACCGTGCCCTCCAGATTGCCGAGGCCGCCGATGATGACGGCCATGAAGCAGAACGGCAGGATATCGACACCGGCCTGGAAATCGACGGTGGTGATCGGGCCGGCGACGACGCCGCCGAGGGACGCCATGGCGAAGCCGATGGCGAAGGTCACCATGTAGACACGGCGGGCCGGGATGCCCATGGCCGTTGCCGTTTCCGGGTCGAAGCGCACGGCGCGCATCCAGGTGCCCAGCTTGGTGCGGTGCAGGAACAGGAAGAAACAGCCGATGGCGGCGATCGACAACAGGGCCGCGAACAGGCGGTAGACTTCGTATTCCAGGCCGAACAGCGGCACCGTTTCCTCGATGGGGGCGGTCAGGCGGGCCGGCGTCGCGCCGAAGGTCGCCCGCACGCTTTCCTGCAGGATGATCGACAACCCGAAGGTCGCGACAATGGACAACGCCGCCGCGTTCTTGATCGGCTGGATCACCGTGTATTCGATCACGGCGCCGATGGCGAAGCCCAGGATCGGCACGATGGCGAATGCCAGCCAATAGTTGCCCGTTGTATCGAACACGAACCAAGCCAGCACTGTGCCGACCATGAAGAAGTCGCCGTGCGCGATGTTGATGATGTCGAGAAGCCCGAAGATGATCGACAGCCCCAGGGCGATCAGTGCGATGATCAGCCCCCAAACGATGCCGTTCATCCCAAGTGCGATGACAAGTTCCATGCCGTGTTGGCCCCCTTGTGAGCACCCGTTTTTTGGTGCGTATTACGGAAACGGTGCCTTGAATTAATTTGAACGGCAATTCGAAATTTTTGCACGTATCTGTGCAAAAATAATCAGATATCTCTTTCAGAGATCATAGCTATGTATTCGCGCGCAGGTCATGGAAACCCGCAACGCAGGACAAGCCATTGGGATTAAGGCGTTATTTTCTGCGACCCAAGCCGTCGACCGGCGCTACCGGGCGGTCATTTGCCGCACAGGATCGCCCCGTAACGAAGGACAAACAGGGTAAATGCCGCGCACCAAAGCCCCCCCGAAAGGGTCAGCATCAGGTGATAATCGCCCGTAAAGGGTGCCAGGACTCGGCTCGCGGCGGCCAGGAACACGAAGATATAGACGGCCGCCGTGGCACCGTCGGCGGCCAGTGCGCGGCCCGAATGCCCCAGGGTCGCCCGAGTCATCACGGCCAGCACCATGCCGCCCATCGCGCCCGCCGTCAGGGCGTGCAGACCCGCCGTTTGCGGCACACCCTCGGCAATTCCAGCCGCCCCCATTAATAGAAGTCCGATCGGAACCCACAAATACCCGGCATGCAGGCTCCAGACCAGGGGATCGCGCAGGCAGACCACGCCTTTCCAACGCCCCAGGCGGATGACATGCAGCCCGCCGGCGGCCAAAAGGACATAGGCCGTCACCACATGATCCGGCGCGGCGACCCAGCCCGCCAGGGCGACCAGGGTCGCCAATAACACGCCACGGTCGAATCCGCCGAACGGCGCCGGTCGCGCGATATCGGGCCGGTTCTTCGCCAACCAATTGCCCGTGAAACTAGGAATGATGCGCCCGCCGACCAGGCAGATCAGCATGACGATCACGGCAACACCCAGGCGGGCGCCGATTCCGTCGGGCAACACCACGCCCGCCGCCTCGGCATGAACCAGGCCGTTGGCGACCGCCAGAACACCGACCGCGCCGACGACCGGCAGATTGCGCCAATTGCGCCCGGCCAGAATTTCGCGGAGCGCCACCGCCATCAAGGCGGGCAGAAACGCCCCGTCGATCACCGCGGCGGGCAGCACGCCAAGGACGGCGCTGTAGGCCACTGCCGCGCGCCCGGCAAGCCACAGCCCGAACAGGGCGATCAGCCCCCAGCCCTGCAGCGGCATCCGCCCGGTCCAGTTGGGAATGGCAGTCAACAGAAACCCGGTCACCACGGCGGCGATGACGCCGAACGTCATTTCATGGGCATGCCATTGAACGGCCGGAAATACCGTGCGCACCACGATGTCACCGGACAGAACGGCAACCCATAACGCGACGTAAACCACCGCCGACAGCCCTGCCGCCAGGAAGAACGGCCGAAACCCCTGGCTGAATAATGCGGGCCCCGACCAATCCGCATACCGTGGGATGGCTTCCGAATTCGCGATCCTGATGGCCATGTTGCGCCTCCTCGCTTGCCAACGGGCGCCCGCGGGGACGCCCTTGGACTGCCATGCCCCGCCTACGCCGATCATGTGGCCTTCGCCGACCGCAAGTTCAAGTTGAAGATCGAACGCCGCCACGACTGCGACTATGGCGCAGATCGGCGGGCCGCGACTTGATGCATCTCAAGCCGCGCCGTCAATATTTCGGCAAGTCAGGGGGAGGAGGATGGTACGCGCTGCAGGGATCGAACCTGCGACCTACTGATTAAAAGTCAGTTGCTCTACCAACTGAGCTAAGCGCGCATATCGGTATTCGGGGCCATCGCCGGGCGGTGCCCGGCAAGGCAGGCGGGAAATTACGGGCCAAAGGCCCCTAGGTCAACGCTGTAAACCGCTTTTTTCCAGGTTTTCGCACGACGCCCGGGCCGATGGGCGTCAGTCGGCCGCGTTCTTGCGCTCTGCGAAACGCACCATCAGCTGTTCCTTGACCGCCGGCGAGACGAAATGGCCGACATCGCCGCCGAGGGAGCCGATTTCCTTGACGAACCGGGACGAGATGAACTGATGACGTTCCGACGCCATGAGGAACACGGTTTCCACCTTGGGATTGAGGCGCGCGTTCATGCCCGCCATCTGGAATTCGTATTCGAAATCTGACACGGCGCGCAGCCCACGAACGATGAGCGATGCGCCGACCTGACCGACGAATTCCATCAGCAGGTTGTCGAAGGGTTTGACCTCGACCCGTGCCGCGATTCCGGGGTCGAGGGCCGCGATTTCGGCCTCCAGCATGGCGACCCGTTCCTCAAGCGTGAACAAAGGCCCCTTGCCCGCGTTGACGGCCACGGCGACGACCAATTCGTCGACTACCCGGGCCCCCCGCGTGATGATGTCCATATGTCCCTTGGTCACCGGGTCGAAGGTGCCGGGATAAACGCCGCGATGACCGGGCATCAGGGCTGCTCCTCTTCAGGGGCCTCGGGAGAATCGTCCGTGGTGTCGGCTGATGCCTCTTTCGGCGCGGCATCGGACGCTTCGGCGGTTTCGCCCTCGCCGTCTTCCAGGTCGTCGTCATCTTCGCCGTCGTCCTGCACATCGCGCAGACGCGACACGGAGACCACATGTTCGTCCTCTGCCGTGTTGAACACCCGCACACCGCGCGATGACCGCGAATAGATGGAAATGCCGTGCACGGGCACGCGAATGATCTGGCCGCCGTTGGACACCATGACAAGTTGGTCTTCCTCAAGCACCCCGAAGGCGGCGACCACGCGGGCGTCGGGCTTGCCCGCGCGTTCCACGTTGATGTTGCCGACCCCCTGCCCGCCGCGCCCGGAAATCCGGTATTCATAGGCGGACGTGCGCTTGCCGTAGCCGTCTTCGGTCAGGGTCAGGATGAACTGGTCGTTTTCCTGCATTTCCTGGAATTTGGGTTCTTCCAGGCGGGCCGCCAGTTCCTCGTCGCGGGCCTTGTCCTCAGGCCGCTCCGTATAATCGCCGGACACTAGGCGCCGGGCCGCGTTGCGGGCCTGCAGATAGGCGTCGCGGTCGTCCGTTTCGACCTTCACATGGCGGACCACGGACAGCGCGATCAGCTCGTCCCCCTTGGGCAGGCGCATACCGCGCACGCCGTGGGACGAACGGCCGGCGAACACCCGCACGTCAGGCACGGGGAAGCGGATGCACTTGCCGCCGGCGGCCGACAGCAGAATATCGTCGTCTTCCGTACAGACGCGCACGCGGACCAGCTTGTCCTCCGCATAGTCGCCCTCGAACTTCATGGCGATCTTGCCGTTGGCACGCACATCCGTGAAATCGGACAATGCATTCCGCCGCACATAGCCGGACGCCGTGGCGAACATCACGAACAAATCGCCCCAGGTTTCCTCGTCCTCGGGCAGCGGCATGACGGTGGAAATCGTCTCGCCCTCTTTTAGCGGCAGCAGGTTGATGAACGCCTTGCCGCGCGCCTGCGGCGTGCCGACGGGCAAGCGATACACCTTCATCTTGTAGACCATGCCGGCGGAAGAGAAGAACAGCATGGGGGTATGCGTATTGGCGACGAACACCTGGCTGACGAAATCCTCGTCGCGGGTCGCCATGCCCGACCGTCCCTTGCCGCCGCGCCGCTGCGCGCGGTAGGTCGACAGCGGCACGCGCTTCACATAGCCCGCGTTGGTCACGGTGACGACCATGTCCTCACGCTGAATCAGGTCCTCAAGATCGTGTTCGAACTCGTCGTCTTCCAGGGAGGTCCGCCGGGGGTCGGCGAACTTCTCGCTCATTTCGACCAGTTCGTCGCGCAACAGCTTGAACAGCATTTCGCGCGAGGCCAGAAGTTCCAGATAATGGCTGATCTGGGCACCCAGTTCCTTCAGGTCGCCGCCGATCTTGTCCCGCTCCAGCCCGGTCAGGCGGTGCAGGCGCAGTTCCAGGATCGCCCGGGCCTGTTCCTCCGACAGCTTGTAGACGCCGTCGACCACGGCGCGGCCGGGCTCGTCCAGCAGGCGGATCATGGGTTCGATCTCGTCGGCCGGCCAATCGCGGGCCATCAACTGCTCGCGCGCCGACTGCGGGTCCTTGGCGGCGCGGATCAAGGCGATGACTTCGTCGATGTTGACCACGGCGACGGCCAGCCCGACCAACACATGGGCCCGTTCCCGCGCCTTGGCCAGTTCATAAATGGTCCGCCGGCGGATGACTTCTTCGCGGAAGGCGACGAAGGCGACGATGATGTCCTTCAGGTTCATCATCTTCGGCCGGCCCTGGTCCAGGGCCAGCATATTGACGCCGAACGACGTCTGCAGCGGCGTGAAGCGGTACAACTGGGCCAGCACAACCTCGGGCTCGGCGTCGCGCTTGATCTCGACGACCACGCGCACGCCGTCGCGGTCGGACTCGTCACGCAGGTCGGAAATGCCCTCGATCTTCTTGTCGCGCACGGCCTCGGCCATGATCTCGATCATGCGCGCCTTGTTGACCTGATAGGGAACCTCATGAACGATGATGGCGAAGCGGTCCTTGCGGATTTCCTCGATCGAGGTCTTGCCGCGCACGACCACGGAGCCGCGCCCCGTGTGATAAGCGGACAGGATGCCCTGCTTGCCGAGAATCTGCGCACCCGTGGGGAAATCCGGGCCCTGCACATGGTTGGCGATCAGCTCGTCGATGGTGATGTCGGGATTGTCGATATAGGCGCAGCAGGCCGAGATCACTTCACCCAGGTTATGGGGCGGAATGTTGGTCGCCATGCCGACGGCGATGCCCGCCGCCCCGTTGACCAGAAGGTTCGGGAAACCCGCCGGCAGAACCACCGGCTCACGCGAGGATTCGTCGTAGTTGGGCTGGAAATCAACCGTTTCCCGGTCGATATCCTCCAACAAGGCATGGGCGGAACGCGCCAGGCGCGCCTCCGTATACCGCATGGCGGCGGCACGGTCGCCGTCCATGGAGCCGTAGTTGCCCTGCCCGTCGACCAGCGGCAGGCGCATGGAGAAATTCTGCGCCAGACGCACCATGGCGTCGTAAATCGCCTGGTCGCCGTGGGGGTGATACTTACCCATGACGTCACCGACGATACGCGCGGATTTACGGTACGGCTTGCCCGCCTCGTAGCCGTTTTCCTTCATGGAAAACAGGATGCGCCGCTGCACCGGTTTCAGGCCGTCGCGCACGTCCGGCAGCGCCCGGCTGACGATCACGCTCATGGCGTAATCGAGGTAGGACGAACGCATTTCGTCTTCGATGGCGATAAGACTTACGTCCGAATCGGGCGGCAGCGGCTCAGCGCCGTCTGGCGGCAGATCGTCGGGGGGTGTCAAAGAAATTTTTCCTGATTTTTCAGATAGTTACAGACCGCAACGGCCAGCACATCCGGTTCCTGGTAATACAGTGGCAATTCTAGCAGATCGGCCCTGCCGGAACAACTCGATCAGACCCTCAAATCGCCCGATTTACTGATTAATTTTCTTTTTTAATTCAATATATTAGCAACGTCTTCCTGAGGCGGCGGCGCAGCCGGGAGAATGACCCTCACCGTGGTCCCCTTACCGAGGCGGCTTTCGACCCTCAGACTGCCGCCATGCAACTCGGCAAAGGCCTTGGCCAGCGGCAGGCCCAGCCCCGTCCCCTCACCCTTCGACACGTGGCTGTGCCGCGCCTGACTGAACGGTTCCATGATCCGCGACATGTCCTCGGGCGCGATGCCGATGCCCGTATCGCTGATGACGAACTCGGCTGATCCATCGGTCATGCGGCGCAGCTGGAGGCTGACCGTGCCCCCCTTGGGCGTGAACTTGACCGCGTTGATCATGAGGTTCAGCAGAATCTGGCGCAGACGGGTGGGATCGGCCTCAATGGTGCCCGGGGCGTCGGGCAGGTCCGAAACCAGCTTCAGCCCGGTCTTGGACGCCCGCTCGGAGACAATGGTGACGCAACTTTCGACGGCCTCGCGCAGATCGACCATCTGAACCTCGAGGGCCATCGCGCCGACCTCGATCCGTGAAATATCCAACAGGTCGTTGATCAGGGTCAGCAGATGGCTGCCGGAATCATAGATATATTGCACGTACTGGCGGGTTTGATCGGGTTTCGCCAGGGCCGGGTCGGTGTCGCGCACGACCTCGGCAAAGCCTAGGATCGCGTTGAGTGGCGTGCGCAACTCGTGGCTCATATGGGCCAGGAACTCGGTCTTGGCGCGGTTGGCGTATTCGACCTCGGCCTTGGAGCGCAGCAACTCCTTTTCCGCGCGGTCGCGCTCGTTGATCTCCATGGTCAGTTCAAGCGTGCGGTCGGAGACCCGTTGCTCCAGTTCGTTTTTCAGCCGGCGCACGTCGTCGACGATGCGCTCGCGCTCCCGGTCGCGGGTTTGCATGCGGTCGGCCATGGTCGTGAAATTGGCCGCCAGGGAGGCGACTTCGGCGGGAACCAGAAAGCCTTCCGCATCAACGGAGCCCGGCGGCTCGTCCGCCGCGAGACGGCGCGACGCCGCTTCGATCCGCGCGATGGGGGCAGTCAGCCAGCCCGCAAGCCACCAGGCAAGCCCGCCGGCGACCAGAACCCCGACGATCAGGGCGATCTGGGTGCTTTTCTGGATGTCTTCGGCGTGGAACGCCAGTTCCTGTTCCGGCTGGGGCACCATGACCCCCCAACCAGCGCCCGGCACGGAGGCGAAGCCGGCGATCATCTTCAGATTGGCGGCGGGCGAATGGAATCGGGAAACGCCGGATTCCCCCTTCATCATACGCGCGACCGGATCGATGGTCGCGATGTTCTTGATCGCCGCTTCCCAATCGGGGCGCGGGTGGGACACGATGTTGCCACGGTGGTCGACAATGGCCGCATGCCCCTTTTCGCCGAACACGATGGAGCGCCGCAGTTCGCGCAACCGGTCCAGCGACATGCGCGCCGCGGCAAGCGGCAGGCCGGCGCGGAAATTGACGGCGAACACCGCGGGCTGGCCGTCGCTGTCCGCCAGAACCTCGGAAAACACGACGCCACCGCCCGTTTCGGGCAAGCGCGACCGGACGTCGCGCCACATGCGGTTTTCGTCCCTCGGCAGGCAGGAAGCCGTGCCGGAAATCACGATGGAATCCTGAGGCTGGCGCACTCCGCTCAACAGGCAGATCGCCGATACCCCCCGGTGATTGGCGCTGTCTACCAGCGCCTTGGGCAGCGCAGACAGGGGGTATTGCGTCGTCAGGGCGTCCAAAGTGTGCCGAAACTCGTTCAGGTCCCCTGCGATGAACCGGGCCAGGGTCTTGGCCAGCAGCAGGGAGCGCTGCGAAACGTCGTCAACCTGGATATCAATGGCGCGGGCATGCAGCCAGGACGCCAGGATGACAGACGGCACCGAACCGACAACGATCAACACGACCGCCAAAACGAAGCGCAGGCGCACGCCCTGGCGCGGGGGAACCGTCGTGCTCCCTTGGGTCGTCATTCAACGCCTCGCCTGCTTCCTTCAACCGTCCCCCAACGGCATTGGTTGTCTATCGCGGCCCGCCTCGGCGACCGTCAGAACGGAATTTCGTCGTCCAGATCGGAGCGACCGCCGCCACCGCCACTTGCACCAGAGCTGTCGTTGCCCGGGCCATCCCAGCTCGATCCACTGTCGTCGGATCCACCGTAGCCGCCACCGCCACCAGCACCACCGCCGCCTTCGCCGCGGCCGTCGAGCATGGTCATGACGCCGTTGAAACGGGGCAGAACGACCTCAGTCGTATATTTTTCGACCCCGTCATTGCCGGTCCACTTGCGGGTCTGCAGCGTGCCCTCCAGATAGACCTTGGATCCTTTCTTCAGGTACCGCTCGCAGACGTCGGCAAGCCGCTCGTCGAACACCACGACACGGTGCCATTCCGTCTTTTCCTTGCGCTCCCCGGACTGCTTGTCTTTCCAGGTTTCCGACGTGGCGATGGACATATTGACGATCTTCTGGCCGGACTGGGAAAATCGGACTTCGGGATCGCGGCCGAGATTGCCGACCAAAATGACTTTGTTGACGCTTCCTGCCATCGGAATCCTCGTTCTTGCTGTGTCTTGGTGGTTGTTCCGCCCCCCTGGGAGGAAAGCGAACTTTAGCCGGAATCGTCCGGCCGCGGCTAGGTGTCTGTTGCCCGGGGCGCCGGTGCCTGCGGCCCACCCTGGCGCGCCCGGGCGATGAAGTCGGCGACCAGGGCAGCGATGCGTTCCTCGCTCTCGTCAAGTTTGACCAGGGCCAGGATGCCGATCTCCAGCATCGCCATGCCATAGACTTCCTGGCTGACGCCGGCGCTGATGAATTCCTGCAAGGCATTGGACAGAATCATGTCCGCCTTGTCGAATTGCGCGTCGCTGTCGCTGGGCATATGGCGGGGTCCTCGGCCGGGCGTTTCAATCCGGCCCTTTTAAATCACCGGAGCCGATTTGCAAACGCCCATGGCCTTCTGCGCCCGCCCTCTTGGCCGGGCAGAAAAAAAACGCCGACCCAAAGGGGCCGGCGCAAGTTCCGTTGGTGTGATTCAGATGGCGTCTACGCGATTACTGGGTCAGCCAGCCAGCCGCGTAAGCACCGAAACCAAGGATAAGGACCAAGGCCGTGAACGCGAGCGTCCATTTGAGAGCCGTTTTATCGTCCTGTGTCATATGTGCCTCCATTCGATCGTGGCAGCGCTGCCGGTTTCAAGGGAGGCGCCTCCTTGCTTGACCGTCATATTTTATTCATGTTCGAAATTTAATTCACGTAAAAACGTTCAAGATTCTGTTTCCGATGTATTTTTTTGTGAATTTTCACGAATCATTTTAGTGAAATTATTCTCAAGAGAGTCTTGCTTTACGTCGGACGCGGGCCCCTATATGACTCAGCGCTTGTGAAAACAGCACCTTCCGCCCTTCCTCCTGACGGATGGCACTCGGAACACTCATGGAAAAAATTACCGTCCGCGGCGCCCGGGAGCACAATCTCCGAAACGTCGACGTGGAGATGCCGCGCAACAGCCTGACGGTCATCACCGGACTGTCCGGATCGGGCAAATCGTCCCTCGCCTTCGACACCATCTATGCCGAAGGCCAGCGCCGCTATGTGGAAAGCCTGTCCGCCTATGCGCGCCAGTTCCTGGAACTGATGCAGAAGCCCGATGTCGACCATATCGACGGCCTCAGCCCCGCCATTTCCATCGAACAGAAGACGACCTCGCGCAATCCGCGCTCCACCGTCGGCACAGTCACGGAAATCTACGATTACATGCGCCTGCTGTTCGCGCGGGTCGGCGTCCCCCATTCGCCGGCCACGGGCCTGCCGATCGAAAGCCAGACCGTGTCGGAAATGGTCGACCGCATCATGGCCATGAAACCGGGCACGCGGCTGTACCTGCTGGCCCCGGTCGTGCGTGGCCGCAAGGGCGAATACAAAAAGGAAATCGCCGCCTTCGCGCAGAAGGGGTTTCAGCGCATCCGCATCGACGGCGAGTTGTACGACATCGACGAAGCGCCGGACCTGGACAAGAAGTTCAAGCACGACATCGAGGTCGTGGTTGACCGCGTGGTGGTCGGCGAGGGGCTGGAGGCACGCCTGGCCGACAGCCTGGAAACGGCGTTGGAACTGGCTGACGGCATCGCCTATGCCGACGACGCCGACGCGGCCAAGGACGCGGCCCCGAAAACCGCCAAGGGGGCCCGCAAAGGCGGCATCCAGGACCATGTACCGGCCGGGCGCACGGTGTTCTCGGCGCGGTTCGCCTGCCCCGTGTCGGGCTTCACCATCGACGAGATCGAACCCCGGCTGTTTTCCTTCAACAACCCGTTCGGCGCCTGCCCGGCCTGCGACGGATTGGGCACGGAAATGTTCTTCGACCCGGAACTCGTCATCCCCGACGAAAAACGCACCTTGGCCAGCGGCGCCGTCGCCCCCTGGGCCAATTCGTCGTCCAAGTATTACGACCAGACCTTGAAAAGCCTGAGCACCCAGTTCGAATTCGATCTGGCCGCCCCCTGGACCAAGCTGCCCGCCAAGATCAAGGAAGTCATCCTGTTCGGGTCCGGCACCACCGACGTGACCATGCATTACCATGACGGCAAGCGGTCCTACGACATCACCAAGCCCTTCGAGGGCGTGATCCCCAACATGGAGCGGCGCTGGCGCGAAACCGATTCAAGCTGGGTGCGCGACGAACTGTCGCGCTTCCAGACCGTCACCACCTGTTCCGACTGCGGCGGTCTGCGCCTCAAGCCCGAGGCCTTGGCGGTCAAGATTGACGGCCTCAACATCTCGGAGGTCGCCGACCAGTCCATCGCCGATGCCCATGCCTGGTTCGCGGGGCTGGAAAAAAAGCTGAAGGGTCAGCACAAGGAGATCGCCCGGCGCATCCTGCGCGAGATCAACGACCGGCTCGGCTTTCTGATGAACGTCGGGCTGGAATACCTCAGCCTGTCGCGCGCCTCGGGCACGCTTTCCGGCGGCGAAAGCCAGCGCATCCGGCTGGCGTCGCAGATCGGATCGGGCCTGACTGGCGTGCTCTACGTGCTGGACGAACCCTCCATCGGCCTGCATCAGCGCGACAACGAACGCCTTCTGGCGACCCTGTTCCGCCTGCGCGACCTGGGCAACACCGTGATTGTCGTCGAACACGACGAGGACGCCATCCGCGCCGCCGACTGGATCATCGACATGGGCCCCCGCGCCGGTGTGCACGGCGGCCACGTGGTCGCCACGGGCACGGCCGAGGACATCATGAAATCGCCGGACAGCCTGACCGGAAAGTACCTGACCGGGATCGAACAGATCCCCCTGCCCGCCCAGCGCCGTCCGGGCAAGACAGGCCAGGCCCTGAAGCTGCGGGGGGCCAGGGCGAACAATCTGGCCGACTTGGATGTGGATTTCCCGCTGGGCACCATGACCTGCATCACCGGCGTGTCCGGCGGCGGCAAGTCGACCCTGGTCATCGAAACGCTGTACAAAGCTTTGGCCCGGCGCCTCAACGGGGCGCGGGAGCATCCCGGCGAGCACGATGCCCTGGAGGGTCTGGAGTTCATCGACAAGGTCGTCGACATCGACCAGTCGCCCATCGGCCGCACGCCGCGCTCCAACCCGGCGACCTATACGGGCGCCTTCACGCCGATCCGCGACTGGTTCGCCAACCTGCCCGACGCCAAGACCCGCGGCTACAAGGCCGGGCGGTTTTCCTTCAACGTCAAGGGCGGGCGCTGTGAGGCCTGCCAGGGCGACGGCCTGATCAAGATCGAAATGCACTTCCTGCCCGACGTCTACGTGACCTGCGACGTCTGCAAGGGCCAGCGCTACAACCGGGAAACCCTGGACATCAAGTTCCGCGGCAAATCCATCGCCGAGGTCCTGGACATGACCGTCGAGGAAGCGGCCGATTTCTTCAAGGCTGTACCGGCGATCCGCGACAAGATGGAAACCCTGAAACGCGTCGGTCTGGGCTACATCCACCTGGGCCAGCAGGCGACGACGCTGTCGGGCGGCGAGGCCCAGCGCGTGAAACTGGCCAAGGAATTGGCACGCCGCGCCACGGGCAAGACCTTCTACATCCTGGATGAGCCAACCACCGGTCTGCACTTCGACGACGTGAGGAAACTTCTGGAAGTTCTTCAGGCCCTGGTAGACCAGGGCAACACGGTGGTGGTGATCGAACACAATTTGGAGGTCATCAAGACCGCCGATTGGGTCATCGACCTGGGGCCCGAGGGCGGCACCAAGGGCGGCAAGCTGGTCGCCCAGGGCACGCCCGAGGACGTGGCCCGTACCGAGGGCAGCTTCACCGGCCAGTACCTGGCCCCCTATCTGAACAAGAAGCCGGAAAAGAAACGGGCCTGACGGCCTTTCCCATTACGGGAAGGTGCATCAGGCCCGGTCAAATTTCCTGGCCGGTATTCCTAACCGTTCAGCACCGTCACCACACCGTTTTCCGGATCGACGATGACCTCGTCCCCGGTCTTGATCAACGTGGTCACGTCGCCGTCGGCGAAGCGGTCGCACATGGTCAGGTTGGCCAGCGCCGCGCCCTGGGCCAGGATGGTGTTGGCCGTGTTGAACAGGATCGCCTTGGGGCAGATGTTCCGCGATTTCATTTCATGGAGCATCCAGGCCGAGGCCACGCCCCCCTTGGACGTGTTCAGAACCAGAATTTTGTCGTGATAGGACTCGCCGCACAGCTTGTGGGCCGGGCGGGAAAACACGCCTTTCTTGCGGTCCAGATCATAGCGGGCCGAGAAGTTGTCGTCGGCCACCAGGGCGATGCCCTGTACCTTGTCACCGATCCCCTTGTGGCACTTCAGTTCCTTGGTCATACGATTTCTCCTGCAACGGCCGACGCGACGCACTTTTCCATGCTCGCCAGCGCCGGGGTGTAGCCGTAGCCGCTGATGATGTTGACGATCTTGGCGGAGTTGCTGAGCAGCCGTGTCCAGCCGTTGGCCTCGCCGATCTCGCGGGCGTACTGGTTGTAGAAACAGGTCCCTTCCAGAACCTTGGCGCCGGTGCTTTCGATAGTATCGATCAGCCCCATGCGGGTCGCGTCAGGATAGACCTGCGGCGACGTGCAGACGATGACCGGTGTCTTGAAAGACTTCCCGGCGCAGAGCGCCGCCAGATCCTGCATCTCGACGATCGACAATTGCGGTGCGGCGAACACGACCACGTCGATCTTGTCGCCCTTGCCGCCGAACCCGGCGCGCAGCGCATCCAGATCCGCCTTGGTGATCTCTTCGGCCGGCAGCTTGTCGCCGCCGACGTCGGCCAGCGTCTGTGCTTCCGGCGTGATGCCGGCCATATGGAACAGCGGGGTCGAGCCGAAACTCGCCATGGCCGCCCCCATGTGCTTGGCCTCGTCCGAGGTCGGCACGACCTCCAGCCCTTCGATCACCGGCACCGCCCAGTAAGACCCGGCCAGCTTGCCGACCAGGGCGCCAAGCACACCCCAATCCGTCAGTTCCTTCGGCTGGTCGCGGACCACGAACCGACGCGTTGCCTGGCGATTCTCGTCCAAATGAAGGCCGTAGCGCGGCGTGCGGCCGGTCAGCCCGGCGGCCAACGCCGAGGGCCCGCCTTCGAAGTTGGAGCGCGCCCCGCAGATGCTGTTGGAATAGATCACCACGCCCGTATCGCCGTAGGCGACATGGTCTCCCAGCACCGGCGGCATGATCGTCTGATAGTTGACGCAGGTGTTGGTCATGAGGATGCCCATCTTTTCGCAGGCGGCGATCATGCGCCGTTCCAGCGTGGCCATTTCCTCGGACTGGCCCAGCGGCCGGTAATGGTTGAGATCGACCCCCCGGGGATCGGTGATCATCGGGATGGCGACCCGCGCCCCCTTGGCCACCATGTCTTCCAGGAAATCACCGCCAGCTTCGCCCAGGGATTCCGGGTCCGCCATCATGTGGGCCTGACTGACCGGCACCAGATCGGCCGCGTCGAACATGCCGCCGACCTTGACCTGATGGTCAAGGGCCCACTGCTTCGCTGCGCCCATTTCGCCGGCCAGCATGGCCTTTTCTTCATCCGTCAACTTCAAGGCTGGGTCTCCTATTTCATCGAATTCGGTAGCCACAGAACGATTTCCGGCACCAGGTATACGAGGTAGAGCATGCCGATCTGGATCAGCAGGAACGGTAACGCGCCGCGCGCAAGCTTCCAAAGGTCGATCTTGGAAATACCGTGGATGGTAAACAGATTGACGCCGATCGGCGGCGATATCTGCGCGATCTCCATGGAGATCGCGGCGAAAATCCCGAACACGATCGGATCCATCCCCAGTTGTTCGGCAACGGGGAAGAAGATCGGGATCGAGATCAGCAGCATGGCCGCACTTTCGAGAAACATCCCGAGAACGATATAGGCCATGATCATCAGGGTGACGGCCCAGATGCCGCTGGCGTTTTCGATGATCGCGGCGGCGATGGCCTGCGGCACCTGTTCGAAGGTCAGGAAGTGCGCGAAGTACTGGCCGAACACGATCAGCATGAACAGCATCGTGGTGGCCCCCGTCGCGACGACGGCGGCGGCCTTCAGGTCGGCGAAGCTGAGCTTTTTCTGCGCGAAGCCGAGTGCGCAAACATAAAGCACCGACAGGGCCCCGACCTCGGTCGGGGTGAACACGCCCGTATAGATCGCAACGATGATGACGACCGGCAACAGCACCACGCCCAGGGACCGCCGGGTGATGGCCATGCGCTCTTCCAGGCTGATCGAATGGGTGATCATGACCCGGGGCCGCGACAGCACGACGTAAAGAGTGAACAGGCTCATCATGATGATGCCGGGCACCACGCCGCCGATGAACAACTGACCGATCGAGGTTTCCGTGATCACGCCGTAGAGGATCAGGGGAATGGACGGCGGAATGATGATGCCGAGGGTGCCGCCCCCGGCCACGAAACCGCCGGCCCGGCGCTCACCGTAACCTTCTTCAAGCAGCAGCGGGATCGCCACCAGGCCCACGGTCGCGGCCGTCGCCACGGACGATCCGGAAATGGCGGCGAAGATGCCGCAGGCGGCGATGGTCGCCACGCCCAGGGAATTGGGGATCGATCCCGTCCAGGCCTTGGTGACCTCGAACAGGTCCCGTCCGGCGTCGGTCCGCTGCATGATCGTGCCGGTGAAGATGAACAGCGGCAGGGCGATCAGCTCGAAGATCGACGCCCCCTGCCAGGAAATGTTGATGAAGTTCCGGAAGGCAAGGAACGGGTCCTCGACCAGCAGCGCCGCCGCGAAGGCCGCCAGCCCCATGGACACGAAGACCGGCACGGACAGCACCATCAGGAAGAACAGCAGGAAGATCGCGATGAAGCCGACGTTGTCGTAGATGAAATCCATCAGCATCGGTTATTCCCCGATCCCATGGGCGTCGCCGATCGGCGCCTCGCCGGTGGCCATCTGGACAATCGTCTGCAGGACCAGCCCGATCCCGCCGAGCGGCACCGCCAACTGCGGAATCCACAGCGGCACCTCCAGCAAGGTCGCCGACAGGATGGCGTTGGAGGCCGAATACCAGACGAAGTAGCTGCCTGTTGCGATGATCAGGAAACCGAAAGCCAGCGTCGACAACTGCGCGATCAGGTCGAACATCCGTCGTTTGGACGGGAACATTTCCCGCAGCATGACCACGCGGAAGTGCGATCCGGACTGCACGGCCAGGGCATTGCCGCAAAAGCCGAGAAGAATGAAGGCGTAGAGCGTGGTTTCGAAAACCCAGATCGTCGGCGCGTTGAAGAATCGCGCAACGGCTTCATAGGTAATCGGAACGCACAGCAGGATCATCAAGGCGATCGAGACGGCGGTCATGCCTCGGCCGATCGTTCGGAATATTCCGATCATCGCGCGGGCCTCTCCTTTGGAGCGGGCGTTGGGGACAGACGAAGGATGCGGGAGACGGGCCGCGCAACGCGGCCCGCCTCCTCAAAGCATCAGTTCTTGGCGAGCAGGCTCTGAACTTCCTTGGAGTATTGCTCTTTCGCGGAGGCCGTCAACGGCTCCAGACGCTTGGCAAACTTGTTCCAAAGATCGCTGCCCGGCTCCACCGCCGTCACTTCGTTACCGTTCTTGCGCACGGTATCCAGCAGGCTCGCCAGCTTGTCGATGGCGAACTGCTGCATGTGGTCGCGGGCTTCCCCGGCAGCTTCCATCACCGCCTTCTGATTGGCCGGCGACATCTTCTCGAACTTTTCCTTGTTCATGACATAGGCGTGGATGAGCGTGCCCATCACGCCGTTCGGTACGAACATGTTGGACGTGACCTCGAAATGCTTCAGGCCGACCGCACCGCCCAGGCCGCCCATGGCGCCCTTGACCGTGCCGCGCTGCAGACCGGAATAGACATCCCCCACGCCCATGATCGTCGGCGCAGCGCCCAGCGCCTGCAGAACCTGCGCCGAGCCCTTGGAATAGGCGCGGATCGGCATGTCCTTGAACGAATCCGGACCTTCGATCTTGAAGTTAGTACTGACGACGGGCGGGCCGATATCGAACATGGCGATGATCAGGGCCCCTTCCTTGCGCAGCTTGGCGTCGAAGTAATCGAAGATCGGATTGCCGGGCTTCAGATTGTCGCGGGTCCAGGCCATGGACTTGTCCCACAGCGGCGTCGTGAGAATACCCACGTCGGGCACGCGCCCGGACCAGTTGTCGAGGGTCGTCAGGGAAATATCGACGGTGCCCTGGGGCACGGCGGTGGCCACGAACTGCTGCTTCACCATCTCGCCGCCGGCGAAGGTCTTGAGGCGGATGTCGCCGCCGGACTTTTCCTTCAGCAGCTTCTGGAAGTTCGGCACGAACTGCGCCACCTGATAGTGCTTGGGGCTGCCCCAGGACGACAGGGACAGGCGCTCCGCGGCATTCGATCCGGTCGACGTGCCGGACAGAACGATCAGTGCCGCCGCGGCGACACCGGTAATCTTCTTGAACATGGTAGTCCTCCCAATCTCAAGGGCTCGTTGGCCCTCCTTTGCTTCGGCGACGGCGGGAATCTGCGGGCCGGGCCGAAAAATAAGAATATAGTAATTACATCATAGTAATTTACTATGTCAATGCCGCCTTGTCCCGCCGGTGCTGGCTGGGGAAGATAAGCAAGTGATTCGCTGCGGCAGCTGAAGGGGGAACGGATGGCTGGCTTTTCAACGCGCAAGACCGAGGATTTCGTCAAACGCTACTGGTCGGATGAATCGGACCTGCCGAAACACGAAAAGCTGTCCCGCGCGTTCACGGAATCGATCATGGACGGTTTCTGGTCGGCCGGGGCGCGGCTGCCGACGGAGGCGGAACTGGTGCAGACCACGCCCTGCAGCCTGGGGACCGTGCAGCGGGCGCTGCGCAATCTCGCCTATGCCGGGGTCATTCAGCGTCGGCGGGGCAGCGGCAGCGTCGTCTCGGACCTCAGCCGCCCGATCCATGAACCCTGGCACATGCGGTTTCTGAACACCGAGGGGGCGCCCGGCAGCTTCATGCCCGTCGCCACCCGTGTGCTGCACCGGGACGTCACCGCCGACCACGGCCCCTGGTCCGCCGATCTGGGCCAGACCACGGAAAAAGTCGTGCGGATCGAGCGCGTGATGGTGATCGCCGACCAATTCGACGTCTACAACCTGTTCTATGCCCTGGCCGACCGCTTTCCGGAACTGGTCGATACCCCCTTGGCCGACCTCAACGGCATCAACCTCAAAGACATGATGGCCAGGGGACAACACCTCGCCGTGCAGCGGGGCCGGCAGTTGATGCGGTTCGAGGCCCCGCCCAAGAACATTTCCCTGAAATGCCGCTGGCCCGAGGGCGAACGGGCGTCCGTGCTGAACGTCGTGGGATATTCGATGGATGGTGATGCGATGTATTACCAGGACTATTTCATCCCGCCGACGGACCTGACACTGGACCTCGGCACGCCGCAGCGCACCTACGCCCAATAGACCGGCGGTACGTCAGGTCAGGATGCGCCGCGCCGATTTGCTGAGGTAGAGCAGCCAGAACACCTGCGCCCCGATGGCGGCGGCCGGAAGCAGAACCCACAGCCAGCCGCCGAGCGCCAGTCCCGCCACGATCAGCCAGAAATCCGCGCGCGCCAGTCCGCGAAAAGCGAACACGGCGACATCGCGCCATCCGGCGTCGCCGCCCAGGTCGGTCAGACGGGCGACCTGGGTTTCGCCCTCGGGCACACCGCCAAGCACCAACGGCAAGGCCGCGCTGATCGTGCCGCCGAGGGCCGCCGCCGCCCCCAGCCACATCCAGACCGTATCCCCCGCCTCCGCCATCGTGTGATAGCCGACGGCCAGGAAGAAGGCCGCATGGACGACCCAATCCGTGAAATCGTCGAAGGCGGCGCCGAACCGCGAGCCCATGCCGCGCAGGCGGGCCAGTTCGCCGTCACAGTAATCGAACAGGTAATAAAGAAAGAACATCCCCGCCCCCAGCACCTGCACGACCGGCGAGCCGAACGCGAAGCAGGCCGCGGCGGCCAAACCAGAGGCAAGGCCCAAGCTGGTCGCCTGATTGGGTGTCATGCCGAATGCGGCCAAGTGCGGCGTCGTCGCCCGCGACAGCATGCGGATCAGGGGGAGTCGCGTCATCATCACGCGCGCGCGTGACGGCGCCAAATTATGTTCCGTGGATGTCATGGCATGTCCCGTGATACAGCCTCCTCAGCCTCGGAATCCCGGGCCGTGCGTGCTCACTCGTGCCAAAGGCAGGGTAAAAGGTCAAGTCCGCCGAACGGCAGACCCCGTGTAATCACATAAACGGGAAATCAGAAGCGGGCGCGGAACGCGGCAAACAGGCTGCGGAATACATTGCGGAACAGGTTGCCTGCATGGAAGCCTTCGGCCAAACCGCTGTCCAGTTTCTCGGCCAAGTCTTCCGGCTTGGCACTACGCAATTCATCAGCCAACTGGCCACCGCGAGCAAGGTTCACGGCTTTGTTACCGTCTCCGAGATCGACCGTGGACAGGTCGATCCGGTCTTCGACCGTGCGCCCGCCCAAGGATTGCGCCGGATTTTCCAACGCTTGGCGCGCCTCGCGCATCAGCTTTTCGCCGAGCGTGGTCGGGCGCGGCAGCGCCGCAGCGGAATTGTGAACTTGGCTCACCATGAGTTGAGCATACGCCGATCGGGGTTAAATTGACACGGGATTCACGTTCCCCAATCATCCTGACAGGCAACCGGGCCAATCAGGTAATCGGGAACGTATCCATGAAACATCTTATATTCACTGTCCTGGCCCTTGCTGTGACGCTCGTCACCGCGCCCCCCGTCCCGGCCCAAGACAGAAAGCCCGTGGTTGTCGAACTGTTCACGTCACAGGGCTGCTATTCCTGCCCGCCGGCGGAGGCGTACCTGGGTGAACTGGCCGACCGCGCGGACGTGGTCGCCCTGGAATTCCACGTCGATTACTGGGACAGCCTGAATTACATGTGGCATGGCAAGTGGAAGGATCCGTTCTCGGCGCCGGAACACACGCAGCGCCAGCGCCTTTATAACGTCGCCATTCGCAGCCAATCGGGCGTCTACACTCCGCAAATGATCATCGACGGCCGGCTTGAGGGCGTGGGATCGCACCGCGGTCAGATCAGCGACCTCATGAACCAAGCAGCAAAGGCAGGGGGCAAATTAACCGTCACCGTCACGGCCCAGGGCGGCCGGTTTCAGGCATTGGTCTCCGAAGGGGCCGCCGGTGTGGCCGACATCATTCTCGTCCGTTTTCAGGACCGCGCCGAAACGGTGGTCCAGAAGGGCGAAAACCACGGCAAGGTGCTGATCAGCCGCCATATCGTGCGCGAGACCCGAAAACTGGGGACTTGGCGCGGCACACAGACAGCCCTCGATCTGCCCGCCGACGCCGCCCGCGGTGACGGCATGGGTTGCGCGATCCTGGTGCAGGCCCCGAACCACGGCCCAATCCTGGGTGCCGCCATCTGCCCCAAGGGCCCGTTATCCTAGAACCGCCGGTTCGGCGTCCCTATATGTCGACGCATGACCGAATATCTTCACCGCACCGCCCTGGCCGCCCCTGCCGCACTTTTAACCGCGCTTTTGCTGTCTGCCTGCGCAACCGCGCCGGAACACAGCCTGACCTTTCAAGGCATGCAGGCCCGGCAGGCGGCGATCCAGGCCGTTCTGACGGCGGGTGACATCGACACGCCCCGTCCCTGGCACAGCCCCGACGGCGCCACGGGCACGGCCACTCTTGTCGGCCCCCTGGATGCGGAGGACTGCCGCCAAGTCAAAACAACGGGGCCTGGTGGTGCGATCACCGATACCTGGTGCCCCACACCCCATGGATTCTGGGTTCATCCGGATGAACTGTTCTACCGCAACGCGACCGGGCGCGAGACCTATGGCGGCGCTGTGCGCTCGCGGGACGGCGCCGACGGCGTGAAGGCAGCGACCGAACCCGCCGACACCCGGCCCGATCAGATCGACTGCCTGCGTCTGCTGCGCGAGGAACAGCGCCTGTCCGACGACGGCCGCGAAGGGGCCGCCCGCGCCAAGCGCCGGGCGTTCCACAGGTGCTTACAGCGTAGCGACTGATTCCCCTCACCCCAACCCTCTCCCCTGAGGGGAGAGGGAGGTCAATTTCGGCAATCCTCGCGTAAGTTCAAAGGCCGTTGTGTGCGTTCCCTCTCCCCCGTCACCGGGGGAGAGGGTCAGGGTGAGGGGGCTTTTAGGGACGAACGCGCGCCGCGTAGGCGTCAGCCTCAGCCCCATCCCAGCCCAACACGTCCTTGAGAACCTCCGCCGTCTGCTGACCCAAAGTCGGCGGGGCGGAGCGCACGCTGACCGGCGTTTCCGACAGCTTGAGCGGCGAGCCGATGATGCGCTCGCGGCCGATGGTCGCGTGGTCGACCTCAACCACCATATCGCGGGCATGGACTTCCGGTGCTTCCAATACCTCGTCGACCGTGCGGATGGCGCCCGCCGGCAGGCCCGCCGCATGCAGATCGACCAGCCAATCATCACGGCCCTTGGTGCGGAACGCGGCCTCCATGATCTCATAAAGCGCGACGCGGTTTTCGGCTCGCGCCCGGTTGGTCGCGAAACGCGGATCGTCGGCCATGTCGGGATGCCCCAAGGCCGCCGCCAACTTGCGAAACTGGCGGTCGGCGCCGATCGCCAGCGCCAAGGGATGGTCCGCCGTGTCGAACGGCCGGTACGGACAGACCGACGGATGGTCGTTGCCGAGTCTCTGAGGCCGGTCGCCGGTCATCAGATAGGCCGCGCCTTGATTGGCCAGCAGCGCCACGGCGCTGTCCAACAACGCGATGTCCACATGCTGCCCCTTGCCGGTCCGTTCCCGGTGAAACAGAGCCGCGAGCACGCCCGCAACCGCGTCCTGGCCCGCGACCATGTCGGTCACGGCCGCGCCCACCTTCATGGGCGGCTGGTCGGCCCCGCCGATCAGGGACATCAGGCCGCTTTCCGCCTGGATCAGGAAATCATAACCTGCGCGCTCCGCCGCCGGCCCCGTGCGCCCATAACCGGACACGGCACAATAGATCAGCCCCGGGTTGTCGGCGCGCAATTGCTCGTAGCCCAAGCCGTACTTTTCCATGGCGCCGCGCCGCAGGTTCTCGACCACGATGTCGCTTTTCAATGCCAGATCACGAGCGATGGCCCTGCCCTGTTCCGTCTTCAGGTCGATGACGATGCTCTGCTTGTTGCGGTTGGTGACCTGGAAATAGGCGCTTTCCCCGGCTTCGAACGGCGGGCCGAAATGGCGCACGTCGTCGCCTTCCGGGCTTTCCACCTTGATGACCTCGGCCCCCAGGTCGCCCAGGATCATGGCGCACCAGGGCCCGGCGAGAACGCGCGAGAAGTCGAGAACGCGGATACCGTCGAGGGGTCCGGCCATTGTGTTGTCCTTTCTAACGCCGCTGGTCGAAGCGGCGGCCGACCAGGGCGGCGGCGATGTTGACCTTCTGGATGTCGATGGCGCCGCCGGCGATGCCCCAGCCCCAGCCGTCGCGCATGCGCCGTTCCATGTCGAATTCCTTGGAATAGCCGTAGGCGCCCATGACCTGCATGGCCGCCCCGGTGACGTCGCGCACCATTTCGTTGGCGAAGCATTTGGCCAGGGATGAATCCAGGATCGACGGCAGACCGTCGGCGGCGTTCTGCGCGGCGCGCCAGATCAACAGGCGCGAGGCCTCGCAGCGCAGGGCCATTTCCGCCAGCTTCATCTGCACGGCCTGGAATTCGACCAGCGGCTTGCCGAACTGCTTGCGCTCCTGAACATAGGCGAGCGCCTCGTCCAGGGCCGACTGGGCGATGCCCAGGCACATGGTGGCGTTGCCGCAGCGCTCCAGATCGAAGGCCTCCATCAGTTGCTTGAAGCCGCCGGCGGGGACGATCAAGTTGGCTTCCGGGACCTCGACGTTATCGAAGAAGATGTCGGCCGACGGCACACCGCGGAACCCCATGAGCCGTTCGCGCGCACCGAAGCTAAGGCCTTTCGTGTCCTTTTCCACCAACACCGCGCCGATACCCTTGGCGCCGGGGGCGTCGGACAGCTTGCAATAAACCACATAGGCGTCGGCATGGCCGCCCCCTGAACACCAGCGCTTCTGGCCGTTGAGAACGATCTTGCCACCCGAAATCTCGGCCCGGGTCTTCAGATCGGTTAGGGCCGACCCGGCCTCGGGCTCGGACATGGCGACGGCGACGACCATCTCGCCGGCACAGACCTTGGGCACGATCTGCTTGGCGAGGTCCGCCTGAGCGAAATGCTCGACTGCGCGCACCGGGCCGACGGAGCTTTCGAAGATGGGAAAGGCGACGGCGGGCGAGACCTTGGCGAATTCCTCCAGCACGATCAGGGCTTCCAGGTTGCCCAGGCCCAGACCGCCCAGGTCTTCCGATACATTGACGCCGAGAAAACCCATTTCCGCGTAGCGCTTGATCCATTCGGCGGGCAGCGCCTTGTCTTCCTGTTCAAGGGTGCGGGCGACTTCGCGCATTTCGCCCTGGGCAAAGGCGCGGGCCGCTTCCTGCAGCTGGCGCTGATCGTCGGTCAGTCGAAAATCCACGGTACGTATCTCCTTTGCCGGTTGACCCGAGGGTCCCGTCACATGGCCGGACCGAATGGGCACGGCAAAGTGCACAGCACCGGGCTGGAAGTAAATGAAACTTCATTTCATTTGATGAAACACCCGGCGCGGACACCACCAGATCCGAAACATCGCGATGAATGATGGCGAAGGTACTGAAAACGAAAGAGCCCCTCCGGGGTATCCCGGAGGAGCTCAGCCGTGCCTTCAGAACGTCTCCAAGGGTTGAGACAAGACCGCCCCGAGGGACGGTGATTTGTCACCCCCCCCAAACACTGGGGGAGCTAGAGTGTCAGGCAACATCGTTGACGACATTGCCCCTGGCGCCGCCGGCATTACTGCCAGCGTCGTTAGGCGTGTTCGCGGGGTCTTTTCCGCGGTCTTCACCAGAGGAGTTACTGTCCTGGGACGGCTGAGTGGCCGCCGAAGGAGAGGTCGATTCTTCGAGTGATTGCCGTTCCTCAGAACGGTAACCACTCTCGACAGCTTCCTCGACCTCTTGTCGAGTTTGTTGAAGCAGATTCTCAGTACTCTGAGAAACCTGCTTCGCAAGCGTCAAAGGAAATGACGCGAGATTTGAAGCTTGATCAATCATAGCGTTTCTCCGCTCTGAATTGCGACGTTCTGTCAGCACCTAAAATATGGCACAAGAAAAGGCAAAAATAAATACTATAGAGGAATCGGCGCTCCCCGCCCCATTACCCATTGAAAGCTCAGGGTTAATAGACCAAAGCCCGCGCTGACAAAGGGCCACGGAAAGGTTCCATCCCACCAAAAACGTGCGGAATCAGGAACTGAAGGATGCCGTCGCCACCTCTGGGCACGGTCTCAGGCGGATGCCTTCGCGCGGTAGCCCAGCACTCTTTCGGCGAAATCCGGATAGGTTCCAGCGACCTCGCGGCCGATTTTGGCGCGTAGGATGTCCAGCCGCTCGGGCTCTGGTTCCGGCGTGGTCGGCACGCTATCGGGCACGTCGAAATCAAAGCCCGTGTTATCGCGCACTTCCTCGACGCTGTGCCCCGGATGAACACTTTCCAGACGGAACCGCCCCTGTGCCCGATCGAACGACATCACGCAAAGTTCCGTGACCAGGGCATGCGGCCCGCCGGGCCGATGGACATCGGGCGGGCTGATGCCCGGCGCGCTGATGAAATCGACCTTGTCGACGAACACCCGGCGCGAGTGTTCCGGGCGGAACAGAATGACACGCGGCACGGTGAAATACATGTAGGCCGACCCGAACGAGCCCGGGAACCGGCGGTCGAGCGACGGATAGGCGCCGGTACCGACCAGGTTCAGGTTGGCTTGGCCGTCGATCTGCACACCGCCCAGGAAGAACACGTCGATGCGCCCCTGCCCGGCCGCGTCGAACAGTTCACGCCCGCCGTCCGTGAACGGATTGTTGGTGATGCCGTGGATCAGCGACACGCGGAAGGCGCCGCCGGTCAACTCCCGCTGCAACAGGGCCGCCGCACCGGGAATGGGCGAGGCCGCGCCGATCGCGCCGTTGCCGCGTTCCGGCAGCAGACGGGTGATGACGGAAATCAGGAATTCTTCGGAGGAATAGGCTTCGCTCACGACGCTGCCTCCGCCTGACGCCCCAGAACCTCGCGCTTGAGATAGGCGTCGAAGCCTTCCTGGCTGCGCGCTTCCTTGGCATAGGCACGGATGTGGTCCATGTCGATGGGATAGCAGCCGGCAAGCCCCAGGGGCTTGGCCCCTTCCCGCACCTGGGCGGTGGCGCCGATGTACATGGCGGGGATGGTGCCCGCCGCAAGCACGGGATCGGCGGTCAGGTCACCGTCGTGGATTTCTTCATAGGTCGCGAGCGTCGTCTTGGCCGCATGAGCGATGGTGAACAGCTCATGGCGCTTGCCGACCCAGACGTTGCCGTACTTGTCGGCCAGCGGCGCATGAACCAGCGCCACGTCGGGCTTGATCGCCGGCAGCAGCAGAATCTTGCCGTTACCCGCGCCCATGGGATCGTCGACCACCTTCCAGTCGTCGCGGTATTTGACGATGTCGGATCCGATGATGCCGCCCAAGGGCATGAACGGCACGCCCTTTTCCGAAGCCTGCAAGGCCGTGTGGATGGCCGGACAGGTGCTGTCCCGCATTTTGAGGCTGCCATCCTGCACCGCGCGGGTGAAGCTGGGCGCCAGGCCCGCCTCGCCCAAGCTGACCGCGGCCGCTTCCATCAACCGGACGCAGCCGGCACCGATCAGCAGATCGGCCGCCATGCCCGAAATCGGCACCGCCAGCACATGCAGGTCCTTGACGCCCCTGCGGATCAGGGCACGGATCAACGCCATGGGGACGAAACTGTAATCAGGCGGCAAAGCCAATAGTGCCCCGTCAGGCACCTGTTCGGCGAGAGCGTCAACGTCAGGGATGGTCATGCGGGCTGTCCGTCGGTGGATGAAGGACGCACAGGGTGTCACAGGGCCTTGGGTACGGTCAATTGTCCGCTATTTCAAAGGCCTGGCTTGTCAGGCAACCGTCACCGGTTGTCCCGCCTTTTTCCAGGCCTTCAGCCCACCGGCCAGCACCGCCACCTTGGTCAGGCCGTTCTTGCGCAGGATGCGTGCGGCGCGGGCCGACAACTGATCGGTCTTGCACACCACCAGCACCGGCGTTTCGGCGTAGTCGGCAAGGTCCGCCTTGATCTGCTTGATCCGCCCCATGAGGTCGATCAGCGGCAGGTTGAGCGCGTCCTTGATATGCCCGTCCTTACCGGTGAACTGGCTGGGCGACCGCACGTCAATGACCAACGTGTCCGGGTCCTGGTCAAGCTGCGCCTTGGCCGCATCCGGTTTCACGTAGGGCACGCCCGCCATCCAGCGTGGCAACTGGCGGCCGATATAAAAGGCGATGACGATGAGCACAAAGCTCATCATCGTGCGCTCGTCGATCTGAATGTTTGAAAAGTCCATGGGAATGATTTCTACGGGCTCGTGGCGGGCGGATCAATCGATAACGTCGTCTTCCCGGGCCATGTCGCTGGGCAGTCCCACCGTGCCCCGCTTGTCGGCGCCGGACAGATTGGCGCCGCGCAGGTCCGCATTGGTCAGGTCCGCATCCAGCAGGCTGGCGCCCCGCAGGTCGGCATCGCGCAGATCGGCGCCACGCAAGTCGGCCGATTCCAGATCCGCGTTGCGCAGGTCGGCGCCGTTCATCTGGGCGTCACGCAGGATCGCGTGGTCCAGGTTGGCGCGCACCTTTCCGCCCTGAGCCTTGGTCGAAATGATGATCTCGCCCAACAGCGCACCGACCATATTGGCCTCGGCCAGGTTGGCGCGGCTCAGCTTGGCGCCGCGCAGGTCGGAGCGCGCTAGATTGGCCTTGCGCAGGTCGGCAAAGGACAGATCGGCCATCAACAGTTCGGAGCGCGAGAAATCCGTGCGTTGCAAAATCGCGAAGGAAAAGTCGGACGCCGCCAGATTGACCCCGGACAGATCCTTGTCCGTCAGGTCGGTCTTGGAAAACACCGCCCGCTGCCCTTCGGAGCCGTTGGAATCGACCCAGCGCGCATGCATCAGGATGGCTTCCTGCAGGCTGACGTCCATGTCCTCGATACGCTTGGCCAGATAGGCGACGTCGAGATTGACCTTGGTCAGATCCATGTTGTCGAAGATGGCGCCGACAAGGTCGGCCCCCGACAGATCGGCGTTGGACAGGTTGGTATTGTTGAACACCGCGCCATGGAAGATCGCGCCGGACAGATTGGCGTCGGTGAAATCGGCGCCTTCCAGGTCGCAGCCGGTCAGGTTCGACAGCGACAGGTTGGTACGGATGAATTTGGCGTGACGAAGGATGCAGTCCGTCATGTCGGTCTGCACGATCATGGAATCGGAAACCTTGGCCCCGGTCATGTTGGCGCCCCGCAGATTGGCCTTTTCCAGGCCGCCGGTGGCGTCCTCGTGGACGACCTGGATCAGATCGCCGCCGCCCTTCTGCGGCTTCAACAGGATGCCGTCGCGCATGTCGGCATCGACCAGCGACGCCCCCTCAAGGTTCGAGCCGGCCAAACAGGCGCCCCGGATATCGGCCTTGTCCAGCACCGTGCGCTTCAGGTTGGTGAAGCGCATGTCGGCGGCAAACAGAACGGCGCCTTCCAGATTGGTGTCCGACAGGTCGCAATGACAGAACAGGGTGCCCGCGCATTCGATGCGCGCCAGGTTGCGCCGCGACAGATCGAGATAGCTGAGATCGTGCATGGACAGCGTCGCCCGCTCCCCCCCGGTCCGGCCGTTGGCGAACAGCATGTGCTTGTCGAGAATCACGTCGAGTTCCTGCTGCGACAGCTTCTTCCACGTGTGGTCGCCGAAATCCCGCGTCTTCTGCAACGACATAGGTATCCTACTCCCTTGGTCCGGCGCGGCAGCCCGTGCCTCCCCGGCCCGGAACTATAGAAAACCCATGATAAACGAAGGGTAAACGTCCGTCATGACCCGGTAACATTGGCACATCGCCAAGATTGCTCCTACCGCCTTTTACGTCTATCTAGGGGCCATGACGACATCCCCCGAAAATAACGCTCCGGTCCATGTGATCGGCGGCGGACTGGCCGGCTCGGAAGCCGCCTGGCAGCTTGCCCGCGCCGGCGTGCCCGTGGTCCTCCATGAAATGCGCCCCGACCGCGCGACGGACGCCCATAAAACCCAGGACCTGGCCGAACTGGTCTGTTCCAACTCGTTCCGCTCCGACGACCATGAAACCAATGCGGTCGGTCTGCTGCACGAAGAAATGCGGCGGCTGGGCTCACTCATCATTCAGATGGCCGACCGTCATCGCGTACCGGCTGGTGCCGCCCTCGCCGTTGATCGCGACGGATTTGCCGCCGCCGTGACCCAGGCCTTGGAGGCCGAGCCCCTGGTCACCATCGAACGTGGTGAGATCGACGGCCTGCCGCCGGAGGACTGGGCCAGCGTCATTATCGCCACCGGCCCCCTCACCTCGCCCGGCCTGTCACAGGCGATCTGCGACCTGACGGGCCAGGACCAGTTGGCCTTCTTCGACGCAATCGCCCCCATCGTGCACAAGGACTCGATCGATTTCGACATCGCCTGGTTCCAAAGCCGCTACGATAAGGGCGACGGCAAGGACTACATCAACCTGCCGATGACCCACGATCAGTACGACGCCTTCATTGAGGCCCTACTGGCCGCAGAGAAACATCAGTTCAAGGAATGGGAAAAAGACACCCCCTATTTCGAAGGCTGCCTGCCCATCGAGGTGATGGCCGAACGGGGGCCCAAGACCCTGTCCTTCGGGCCCATGAAGCCCGTCGGACTGACCAACCCGAACGCGCCCGATACCCGCTTGGCCGCCGTGGTTCAGCTGCGCCAGGACAATGCCCTGGGCACCCTCTACAACATGGTCGGGTTCCAGACCAAGCTGACTTACGGCGAACAAATCCGCGTGTTCCGCACCATTCCGGGGCTGGCAAACGCCGAGTTCGCGCGCCTCGGCGGCATTCACCGCAACACCTTCATCAACAGCCCCAGGCTGCTGGACCCGGCGCTTCGCCTAAAGGCGCAACCGCGCCTGCGCTTCGCCGGGCAGATCACGGGCTGCGAAGGTTACGTGGAAAGTGCCGGCATCGGCCTGCTGGCCGGGCGCTTCGCCGCCGCCGACCACCAGGGTACGGCCCCTGCCCTGCCGCCGGCCACAACCTCCATCGGCGCGCTGTTGAACCACATCACCGTCGGTGCCGAGGCGGATACCTTCCAGCCCATGAACGCTAATTTCGGCCTGTTCCCGCCGCTGGACACCGACGACCTGCCGAAAAAGCAGCGCCCGCGCGGCCGCGACCGCAAGATCAAGCTGTCGGAACGGGCGCTCGCAGACCTTGACGCCTGGATCACCGGCGCCAAGGCAGCAGCCGAGTAAGCCCTCCGGCCTTTTTCCGGCCCTTCGGTTCAAACATCGCCAAGTCCGCCGCGACCCGCGCCATGACGCCCGGCCAATCGCCAAAGGTGTCCTGTCGATAAAGTCGCATGGTCGGATACCAGGGGCTGTCACCCTGGCCCAGCATCCAGCGCCAGTCGGGCACCTTGGGCAACATCACCCAGACCGGCTTCGCCAGCGCCCCCGCCAGATGGGCGACGGAGGTATCGGCCGAGATCACCAGGTCGAGACAGGCGATGGCCGCCGCCGTGTCCGCGAAATCGTTCAGCATGGGGGTGAGATCGACCGTTCCTTCGGGCGGATTGCGGAAAGCCTCCAGCGTATCGTCCCGGACCTTCTGCAGACTGTACAGCGTCACGCCCGGCACCCGCGCCAGTCCCCCGAACAGGGCCGGATCGATGGCCCGTTTCCAGTCCCCGCCGTTGGTCGGGCTGCCGGTCCAGGCGATGCCGATATGCAGCCCCCCGCCGCGCCCGATCCGCGGGCGCAGGCGCGCGATGTCGTCCTGCGCCGCATGCAGGTAAGGCACGTCACGGGGCAAAGCATCGACACCCGCGCCGAACAACCGCATGGCGGACATGGCGGGGACGTACAGGTCGAACGAATCCCGGGCGATCTTCTCGGCGCAGACCTCGGGCGCGCCCGGAAGTGTTTCCATCAAACGCCGGATTTCCGGCTTGCACGGTATGACCACGCGGGCACACCGCGCCGCGATCAGCGGCACATAGCGGGCGAACTGGATGGCGTCGCCGAACCCCTGTTCGCCGTAAAACAGAATGCGCTTATCCGGTTGGGGCGTGCCGTCCCAATAAGGCTGCGCCACGTCGGGCAGCGCGATCTGCCCGGCCCGCCAACGCCATTCGTAATCCTCGACCCCGGCGGCCGGGCCGCCCAGGGTCATGCGAATCATCGCTTGGGACATTCTGGTGTCGGCATACTGCGCCCCACCTTCGTCCAGCTTCGGCAGTTGCGCCCCGTAGGCGGCATCGGCTTCTTCCAAGCGTCCGGCTTCCCACAAGGTCTTGGCCCGGGCCAAAGCCGCCCCGGGCGCCGCCGGGTTCAAGGCGACGGCCCGATCGTGAGCATCAAGAGCCACATCAAAATTGCCGAGCCTGCGGGCCACCACCGCCAAGGAGTTCCAGGCCCGGGCATCGTCCGACCGGGCCTGGGTCAGGGTCCGCGCCGCGTCGGCCGCCCCGGCCCAGTCCTGGTCCCGATAGGCCGCGGCAAAGGCAGCGGTGAGATCATCATCGCCTGCCATGGGTCGGCGTTTCGGTGTGATGTCGAACACCCGGCCCGGCGTAGCGGGCTGCGGGCGGAGACCGGCAAGGGCGGCCTGGATAGCGGCATCATCAGGGGCCAGGACCAACGCGTCCTCGAGATGGCGGACCGCGTCCGCCTTCAGGCCGCAATCCAGGTAGAACTGCGCGCGCTCCAGAATTCGCCGAACCTCTTCCGCTTGGCTGCCTTCGTTCATGCCCTGCCCCGAACCCGATCCGGCGTCCTAGAGTTTCCCGCCGATGCGGGCCATCAACAAGACCAACGGACGCAGACCGTCCACCCGCATGACCGATCCCGCGAACGGATCGAACCCGGCCTGCGTCAGGCGCTTCAGGTCGCGGGCCGCCAGACGTGCCGGCAACAGCGCCGGCAGTGCCCGGCGCGGCACCCGATGACGCCGTGCGGACGCCAAGGCCTCACCGGCCCGTGCCGCGACGCGGGCGACGACGTCGGACAGTGCGTTCTCCTGCCCCGTGGGGCCACGGTCGCGCAAACGGTCCAAATCCAATCCCGCCGTGCGGCACAGGTCATCCGGCAGACGCACCACCCCGGCCCGCAGATGAAAGGGCACGGCCCGCAGGATGCCGGTCAGGGCCTGGGCCATGGCGACGTCCCCGGCGGCGGCGGCGGCAGGACCACTGTCCTGCCCCAGCACGCGCAGGGCCAGGGACACCACCGGGGCCGCCGTCCGCCGGGCATGATCTTCCAGCGCCGCCAGATCCGCCGGCGCCTCACCCGCAAGATCGTCCTCGCGGGCGGTGATCAGATCTTCCAGAACGGTCCGGGGCACGGCGAAGCGGGCGACGGCCCAGGCAAGCGGCTCGGCCACTGGATGCTTGGGCGGCACGCCCGCGTAAATATCGTCCAGGCGGTCGCGCCACCACTGCAGACGCATGCGCCCGATCAATTCCTCGGACACGGTTTCCCGCACGCGGGCGATTTCCAGGTTGAAACCGTAGAGCGCGATCAGACCTTCGCGGGCTTCCGGCGGCGCCAGCAGGGCCGTCAGATAGCGGTCGCGGTCGTCGCGGCGCAGGTCCGCCATGACCGTCGCCAGGGCCTCCGGAGTGGGGATTCCGGTCGATGATTCGGCGTTATTTGCCATGATGGACGTGAATTTCTCCCGTTTCCGGGCGTTGTGGGATGGGTCGCGCAAGGCGCGGTGTGCCTTGATATATGCCTGTAATCGGAATTGAGAACGAGGATTATCATTGATGGAACCCTGTCAGGCTTTATATTCCGTGACATGCGGGCGGGTTTATTGGGGCTTTCAGCCCGACCGCCGGGTTTATTGGGGTTAATAGACAAACAAGTCGAAGGAGGGATCGGACAATGGCCGCTATCCTGTCAAGCTTACGAAACACGGTGATCGCCGGTTTCATTCTCACAATTCTCATGGTTCTTGCCGTCGCCGGTGTCACCGGCGAAGGACAGCCCGGCGGACACGCCTGGGCCGCCTTCCTGGTCCGCTGGCTGCACGTGCTGTCCGGCGTGATGTGGATCGGCCTGCTGTGGTATTTCAACTTCGTCCAGATCCCGAACATGGGCAAAATTCCGGACGAACAGAAACCGGCCATCGGCAAGGTCATCGCACCGGCGGCCCTGTTCTGGTTCCGCTGGGGCGCCATGGCGACCATCGTGACCGGCCTGATCCTGGCCGGCATGAACGGCTACCTGGTTGATGCCATGACCCTGGGCCTGCAAAGCGGCGTCGCTAAGTCGACCGCCATCGGCATCGGCATGTGGCTCGGCATCATCATGTGGTTCAACGTGTGGTTCGTGATCTGGCCGAACCAGAAAAAGGCGCTGGGCATCGTCGATGCCACGGCCGACGAAAAGGCCGCTGCGGGGCGCACAGCCATGCTGTTCTCGCGCACCAACACGCTGCTCTCGATCCCCATGCTCTACGCCATGGTGTCGGCGCAGAACGTGTTCTAGCAGACGCCTGAATCGCTAAACGAGCGGGGCGCCCCCATAGGGGCGCCCCGTTTCATTTCCAGTGACCGCCATCACAGTAGGTTTCTCTAATCTGCATGCAAAAAGATACCCGCGACAAGACCGGGGAAATGCAGCATGCCTTTTGAATTCAACGAACACGACAAGGGAATATACATTCGGTATTTCGACTTTGTGGCGCCTTCAGACCTGTTCGCATCTCGCGACGTAATCCGCGCCCTACCGAATCATGACAAGTTCGAGTTCGCTCTATGCGATTTCACGGACATGGATTCGGGCTGCGTCTGGGCCATGACGCCGGAAATCGCCGAAGCGGTCGGCAGACGCAATATCGAATCCCCCGGTAATCTGGCTACCCTGCGCAAACTGGCGCTGGTTTCCTCGTCACAGAAGATTCTCGAACTTCTTCAGCTCTACACTGAAAAGCATAAGAGCGCGCCAAATGCCGAGGCCCGACTGTTCCGCTCGCTCAGGCCGGCATGGGCCTGGGTCGGGAACGAGGGCCTGTCTGACAACTTTTCTGATTGATGACTTAAAGGACGCACGAAATCGCCCCGCACCCAAGGGTGCGGCCGCGATCAACAAACGGAAACGTTTGCCGTTTAGGCCGTCAGGTTGGCTCCGCCGAAAGCGCCCAGCGTATAGGACGCCGTCTGCACGCCCGCATTGCGGTGGCGGCCGATGGAATCGGCGATGTCGTCGAACACCAGGGCGACGAATTCCTTGCGGCCTTCACGCAATTCATCAGCGGAGAACGCGGGGATTTCCCGCCCCTCGCCGAGAATGGCGTTCAGCGCCGCGGTCACCGCGGGATCTTCGACTGCCTCTTCGTCGGGCACCGCGTCCGCCACGCCTTCAAGCTGGGTCCGGGCGTCGGCAAGCGATGCCTCGGCTTCGGCCAGGGTGGCGTCCAAGGTTTTCAGCCCTTCCGTGTCACCGGCGGCGGTCAGCTCGCTTTTGCGGGCCGCCAACACGCGGTCAAGGAAGGGAGCTGCGACCTTGAAGTCGGACAGCAGGGCTTCGAGCGCGGCGCCAGAGGCCGGAGGGTTGTCCTCAGCCTCGGAGAATGCCTTGCTCAGGCTGGCGAACACCGTCTTGAGCGCCTCCGCCGCCGAAACCTCCTTTGTCTCCCCACCGGAAATCGCGCTGGGCAGGTTGAAGGTTGCGGGCGCACCCTTGGCTTCGCCGGCTTTGGTATCGTCGCCGGGCGCAGCCGATTTATCGGTGCTTTTCGAGGGAGGAACAGGACGGTTTATGAGCTGGGAGGCCACGCCTCCCACTTTGGTTACGTCTGTCATCTTCTTTGCACGGCTCCGTAATGGAGCGGTCCTTCTGGATCGTTTTCCCATTCTGGGAGTCGGAACATCCTTCTGGAAGGCCTTTATTATACAGAAACCGGTATATAAAGGAAAGCCGTCCTGACGCCCGTCAATCGACGGCCAAAATGGCCGCTGCGGCGCGGCGATCCTCGCCCAGAAGAACATTGAAGGTGCGGCAGGCCGCCCCCGTATCCATCCATTCCACGGCGATGCCGCGCGCGCGCAGATCCTGGCGCAGGCCCTTGGGCGGCGCCAAAAATGCCGCACCACAGCCGATGATGAGAATTTCCGCATGGGGCTCCGGAGCATCCGGCCCGGTCATGGCCAGATGCAAGGCGTCGGCGTCCAGGTCGGCGATGGTGCGCGCGTCCCACGCCACGCAACGGTCGGGCCAAATCAGGATCGAGGTCTCGAAGGCCTCACCGGCGACCCGGAACCGCCCGTCTCCGTAGGCCTGGATGATCTTCCGGCCGGCGGGAACCAGGGGCGTGACGTCAAGTCCGGGCATGGATCAGGTCTTCGCTTACGGCGTTTCCGCCGCCTCCTTGGCGTCGCCGGTGCCGCGGGCACGGGCGGCCACGTTGGTATAAAGCAACAGCGGCGAGGCGACGCAGATCGACGAATAGGTGCCGACCAGGATACCGAAGATCATCGCGAAGGAGAAATCGCGGATCACCTCCCCGCCCAGGAAGAACAACGCCAACAAAGCCACCAAGGTGGTCAGGGACGTCATCAGGGTGCGGGACAGGGTCGCATTGATCGAACCGTTCAGCAGGTCGGGCACCGGCTTGGTCTTGTACTTGCGCAAATCCTCGCGGATGCGGTCGAACACGACCACCGTGTCGTTGATCGAATACCCGGCGATGGTCAGCACGGCGGCCACCGTCGACAGGTTGAATTCAAGACCCAGCAGGGAAAACATGCCGAGCGTCAGGAACACGTCATGGGTCAACGCCATAACCGCCCCCAGGCCGAACTGCCATTCGAAGCGCAGCCAGATGTAGATCAGCATGGCGATGATCGCCACGACCACGGCCAGCACACCGTCAATCAGCAGTTCCGACGACACCTTGGGCCCGACGAATTCCACGCGGCGGTAATCGACACTGGCCCCAAGCGCGTCTTTCACGGCGGAAACGGCGGCCTGTTGCGCCGCCGCGTCGCCATCCTGCGCGCCGATGCGGATCAACACGTCGGCCGGGTTGCCGAATTCCTGCAGGCTGACCTCGCCCAGGCCGAGCGCGCCCAATTGTCCGCGCATCTGGCTTAGGTTGGCGGCCTGCGGCATGCGCACCTCGATCAGGATACCGCCCTGAAAATCGATGCCGAAATTCATCCCCTTGACGAACACCAGGGCCAGCGACATCGCGACGGCCAGGGCCGAGATCGTCAGGAACACCTTGCGGAACGACATGAAGGGGATGTTGATGTCGTCGGGGACAAGCTTGAGCAGACGCATGATCTTTATCCTACCCGGCGCCTAGACCGGCAATTCCTGTGGCCGCGTGCGGCGCAACCAGGCGACGACCATCAGGCGGGTGACCATGATCGCGGTGAACATGGAAGTCGCGATGCCGACGGCGAGCGTCACGGCAAAGCCCCGCACCGGCCCGGACCCGAAGGCGTAGAGCAGCACGGCGGCGATCAGCGTGGTCACGTTGGCATCGATGATGGTGGTCAGCGCCCGGCTGTAGCCGGCGTCGATGGCGCTGATCGGCGTACGCCCGGCGCGTACTTCCTCGCGGATGCGCTCGAATATCAGCACGTTGGCATCGACCGCCATGCCGACGGTCAGCACGATCCCGGCGATGCCGGGCAGCGTCAGCGTGGCCTGGATCACCGACAGGACCGCCAAAATCAGCAACAGGTTGGCGATCAGCGCCACGTTGGCCATCACCCCGAACTTGCCGTAGGCGATGACCATGAACACGATCACCGCGATCAGGCCGACGATGCAGGCGGTTTCTCCGGCCATGATGCTGTCCGCGCCCAGGCTGGCGCCGACGGTGCGTTCCTCGAGAATCGAAATCGGCGCCGGCAGCGCGCCCGCGCGCAGCAGAAGGGCCAAATCCTGGGCCGACTGCACGGTGAACGAGCCGGAAATCTGGCCGCTGCCGGTGATGATCGGCTCGCGGATCACCGGCGCGCTGATGACCTTGTTGTCCAGCACGATGGCGAAGGGCCGACCCACGTTCTTGGTCGTCACGTCGCCGAATTTCTTGGCGCCGCGCGCATTGAGGCGGAACCCGACGACCGGCTGATTGGTGCGCTGTTCGAAGCTTTGGTGGGCGTCGACCAGGTCCTCGCCCGACACCAGCACCCGGCGCTTGACCAGATAGGCGTCCTGGCGGCCGACAGCGCGGTCTTCCTCGGTCGCCTCCAGCAGCACGCTGCCCGGCGGCACCCGGCCGCGCTCGCGGGCCTCGGCCACGGAATTTTCCATGTCGACCAGCTGGAACGTCAGCTTGGCGGTCTTGCCGATGATCGCCTTCAGGCGTTCCGGGTCTTTCAGGCCGGGCACCTGGACCAGCACCCGGTTATCGCCCTGGCGCTGGATGGTCGGCTCGCGCGTGCCCGTTTCGTCGATGCGGCGGCGCAGGATTTCCACGGATTGCTGCAGGGCCGACGACCGCCGTTCCAACAGGGTCTGTTCCAGGGGCGTGATGGTGATACGCTCACCGTCGACGGAGACCTGTGCGCCCGGCTCGATCGGCTTCAGAAGATTGCGCGCCTTCTCGACCTCGTCCGCCTTGGCGATGGTGACGACCACCGTATTGCCGTCGACGCCCAGGGCGCGGGCGCGGATACGCGCGGTGCGCAGCTCGGCACGGGCGCTTTCGGCGATGCCTTCCAGGTATTGCCTGACGACCTCGTCGACCTCGACCTCCAGCAGCAGGTGTGAGCCGCCCTGCAAATCCAGGCCCAGATTGACCTGCTGGCTCGGCAGTCCGCCGGGCAGCGATTCAGTCAGCGACTTGGGCAGGAAGTTGGGCAGGGAATAGGCCACGCCCAGCAGGCAGACCACCAGGACCAACGCAACCTTCCACTTGGGGAAATAGACCATGGGTGCTTAACCGGACGTGTCAGGAATGGGACGAAACGAAGACCAGGGGCAAAGGATCAACCGTCCTTCTTGCCGCCGCCCAGCAGGCCGCGCAGGCCGCCCGGCTTCTTCTTGGCGGCGCCTTCATCGTTGGCGGCGTCGCCCTTGTCGGCGGTCTTGCCGGAATCGGCCTGGGGCTCGGACTTGCTTTCGACCGAGGCCAGCGTGCTCTTGCGCACCTTGACCTTGATGCCCTCGGCGATTTCGACAATCACCTCGTCACCTTCGTTGACCTTGGTCACCGTGCCCACGATGCCGCCGCCCGTGACGACCTTGTCGCCGCGCCGGACGGCTTCGAGCATAAGCTTGTGTTCCTTCATCTTCTTCTGCTGCGGACGAATCAGCAGGAAGTAAAAGATCACGAAGATCAGGATCAGGGGCAGGAACGCCTCAATGCCGCCACCACCACCGCCACCGGCGGCCTGGGCATACGCGGGCGAAATCAACATGTTTATCTCCTCGTTCCCCCCGCATTTACCGTCGGGGGCGGTTCTTAAATACCCGGAAACCGGTCGTCTTATTTGGGTGCGCGGGACTATAACCGCAAGACCGCGCGATGCAAACGCAAACCGGCGAATTTTTGCCCATCGCCAACGACGGCACGCAGACGATTGACGCCTTGCGCTCTCCGGCCTAATTTCCGCCGCCATGACCGATATCGATATGTACAAGGTCCTCGACCGCATCGCCGATGCGCTGGACCGTCTCGCCCCGCCGCCCGTCCCCGAAAACGACATGTCCGTCGCCGACGCTTTCGTCTGGCACGCCGACTCTTCCTGGCTGGAGCCCGTGCCCAAGGTCAATCGGGTCGAAATGGGCCTGTTGCGCGGTATCGACATGCAGGTCGAACAGCTGATGAACAACACCCAGCGCTTTGCCAAGGGCCTGCCCGCCAACAACGCCTTGTTGTGGGGCGCGCGCGGTACGGGCAAAAGCTCCCTGGTCAAGGCGCTGCACGCGGAAATCAACGCGGAACAGCCGGGATCCCTGGTGCTGGTGGAAATCCACCGCGAGGATATCCCCTCCTTGCCCGCCCTGCTGTCGGTCGTGCGCGCCGGCGGTCGGCGCTGCCTGGTGTTCTGCGACGATCTCAGCTTCGATACCGAGGATACGTCCTACAAATCGCTCAAGGCCGTGCTCGACGGCGGCATCGAAGGACGGCCCGAAAACGTGCTGTTCTACGCCACGTCCAACCGCCGCCACCTGATCTCGCGCGACATGATCGAGAACGAACGCTCCACCGCCATCAATCCCGGCGAGGCGGTCGAGGAAAAGGTGTCGCTGTCGGACCGCTTCGGCCTGTGGCTCGGCTTCCATAACCTGGATCAGCAGACCTATTTCCAGATCGTCGAAGGCTATGCCGAGCGCTACGGCCTGGACGGCCCCGATGTCGATCTGCGCCGCGAAGCCAACGAATGGGCCGTGACCCGGGGCTCGCGCTCGGGCCGCGTCGCCTGGCAATACATCCAAAATCTGGCCGGGCGGCTGGGCAAAACCCTGGAATAGCCGCGGCGTCATCGCCCCCGTGACATTCTTGCAACCACTATGCCGTATTCAATGAATACGGGAACTGGCCGGGCACGCCGTTTGTGCTATGCTAAGTAGTTGCTTGGTAAGGGGGAATACGTGTTATGGTGGGACCGTCAGATGATGACGACTGGCAAGCCAGCATCGCGGAGCTGAAAAAGATGGCCCACGATGTCGCGGGCCTGCCGCCTTCCGTCAAACACATGATAGAGCAGGCTTGGCTGGCCGCCGAAAAGGGCCAGGAAGACATGGCACGCGAGCTTCTCGCCCAGGCCAAGCGTAAAATCGAATCCTGAAATCAGGCCGGCTTTGACGACAGAAACTTCTGCGGATTAACCGCGCGCTTGTTCTTTCGCAACTCGAAATGCAACTGCGGTTCCGCCACCCCGCCGGTGTCACCCACGGTCGCGATCTTCTGCCCCCGGCGCACCCGGTCGCCCTTGGTCACGGCCAGCTGGTCCGTATGGGCATAGGCGGAAATCCAACCGCCGTCATGCTTGATCAGGACCAGATTGCCGAACCCGCGCAACTCATTCCCCACATAGGCGACAACGCCGTTTTCCGTGGCCACCACGGGCGTGCCCCGGGGCGCTTTGATGTTGATGCCGTCGTTGCGCAGGCCGCTCTGCTTGACCCCGAAGCGCGAAATCACCCGCCCCCCGGAGACAGGCCAGTAGAAGCCGCTGCCGCTGCGCTTGGGCGGTCCCGGCAAGGCACGGTTGGCCACGGCCGCCGGTGCCTTGGGCCGATGCGGTGGGGTTATTTGGGCAGGGGATGATGCTTCGGCCTGAGAGACCGCCTGACCCGGTTCCGGGCGATGGGGCGCCTTGACCGCTTGCAGGGTACCGGTCGGAATCAGCAGATCCTCACCCACGCGGATCGTATAGGGCGGGCGGATGCCGTTGATGCGCGCCAATTCGTTGGGCTCGACATCGTATTTCTGGGCGATGGCGTAGACCGTTTCCCCGGCGGAAACCGTGTGCTGGCGCCCGCGCGGCAGAACCAGGCGCTGATTGACCTGCAGGATGAAGGGCGGCTCCAGGCCGTTGGCCTCGATCAGGGGGCGCAGGCCGACCCGATGGCGGCGCGAAATGGCGTAAAGCGTATCACCCGGGCCGACGCGCACGGCCGAAGCCCCGACGAAGGTCAGGTCCCCACCGTCGCGACGCCGGGCCTCCACGCCTTCGATGGCGCGCAGAGGGGCCTGAGACTGGGGTCGCGCACGCGGGGCCGTCGCGGTCGTCTCGTTGCGTGGTGGCCATTCGGCAGCGCCGCAGGCGGCCAGCGTCCACAACAGCACTGCCGCCGTTCCCGCCCTCCCGATTTCGCGCCAGCTTCCGGTCATTCGCATCCTCATGCCCGCTGTCACGCCGGTGCGGCGACGCCCGCCACCAGGGGCACGAAGCGGACTTCGCCCATATCCTCGATCTCCAGGCCCAAGGGCCCCTTGTCGACCCGGTACAGGCGTTGTTCGCCGTCGCTGGCCTGGCTGCCGACCGGCACGATCATGATCCCGCCCTCGGCCAGTTGCGACAACAGCACGGGCGGGATGTCCTCGGCGGCGGCGGTGACGATGATGCGCTCGAACGGCGCCTGCTCCGGCCAGCCAAGCGAGCCGTCGCCCAAGTGCGTGGTGATGTTGGTCAGGCCGAAATGGCGGAACCGGCGTTCGGCCTCGTCCTTCAATCCCTTATGGCGCTCAATCGTGTAGAGCCGGCGGCACAGCAGCGACAGCACCACCGACTGGTAGCCGCAGCCGGTGCCGACCTCCAGCACCTTGGTTCGGTCCGTGACCTCCAGCGCCTCGGTCATGCGCGCCACCACCCAGGGCTGGCTGATGGTCTGCTGATGACCGATCGGCAGGGCCAGGTTTCGGTAGGCCCGGTCCTGAAAGGCTTCAGGCACGAACTGCTCGCGCGGCACCCGGCCGATGGCTTCCAGCACCCGTTCGTCGGCGACGCCCAGGCGGCGCAGGCTTTCCAGCAGTTCTTCACGCTCCGCCGCCAGGGCCTCCTCAAGCGCGGGGCGGAGCCGGTTCATGGGAAGACCTCACTCAGGCGTTCAAGCTCCCGCCCCGCCGTCAGATCGAGGCTCAGGGGCGTCACGGAAATTACCTTGCGCCGGCAGGCGTCCAGGTCCGTGCCTTCCTGGAACTTCTCCTCGTCGCGCTGCACCCCGACCCAGTAGTAGGCGTCGCCCCGGGGGTCGCGGCCATCCTGGATTTCGCCGCCGATCTTGCGCCGGCCCTGGCGCGTGACCTCCATCCCGGTAACCTCTCCGGGCGGGCAGTCGGGAATATTCACGTTCAGCAGGATCGCCGGGTCGAAGTCGTAACCGGCCAGCCGTTCGAGAATTTTCGGCATCCAGAATTCCGAAGTTTCCCAGATCACGTTGCGGTTGTCGTCGTATTCCTGGGAAAAGGCGACGGAGGGAATGCCCAACAGCGCCCCTTCCATGGCCGCCGCGACGGTGCCCGAATAATGCACGTCTTCGCCCAGGTTACCGCCCCGGTTGACCCCGGACATGACGATATCGGGGCGCAGGTCCTTCATGACCCTGTTCACGCCCAGAAGCACGCTGTCCGTCGGCGTGCCGTCCACGGCAAAGCGCCCGTCGGACACGTTGCGGATACGCAACGGGCGTCGCAGGGTCAGGGAATGGCTGGTCGCCGACTGTTCCGTTTCGGGGGCGACGACCCAGACCTCGCGGGCCACGGCGCGCACGGCCTTTTCCAAAACCTTGATGCCCGGCGCATGGACGCCGTCGTCGTTGGATATGAGCACCCGGGCTTGGCTCAGATCGATTTGGCGGCGGGTCATGCTTTTCCGATGACCTCAAGCCCGCCCATGTAGGGCCGCAGAACATCCGGCACGGTGATCGAGCCATCGGCCTGCTGGTAATTTTCCAGCACACCGATCATGGCGCGGCCGACGGCGACGCCGGAGCCGTTCAGGGTATGCACGAAGCGCGTCCCCTTCTCGCCCTTCACACGGCAGCGCGCCTTCATGCGCCGGGCCTGAAAATCACCGCAGTTGGAGCAACTGGAGATTTCCCGGTATGCCCCCTGCCCCGGCAGCCAGATTTCGATGTCGTAGGTCTTGCGGGCCCCGAACCCCATATCGCCCGTGGACAGAACCACGACGCGATACGGCAGGCCCAGCTTCTGCAGCACCGTCTCGGCGCAGCCGGTCATGCGCTCCAACTCGTCGTCGGAGGATTCCGGCGCCGAGATGGTCACCATCTCGACCTTCTTGAACTGATGCTGGCGGATCATGCCGCGGGTGTCCTTGCCGGCGGCCCCCGCTTCGGAGCGATAACAATCGGTCAGCGCCGCATAACGGAAGGGCAGCCGGTCATCGTCGACGATCTCGCCCGCCATCAGGTTGGTCAGAGGCACTTCGGCCGTCGGAATCAGCCAGTAACCGTCATCCGTATGGAACAAATCCTCGGCGAACTTGGGCAGCTGGCCCGTGCCGTACATGGTGGCATCGTTGACCAGGGTCGGCGGGGCGACTTCCGTCAGGCCGTGCTCGTTGATATGGGTGTCCAGCATGAAGTTGGCGATGGCGCGTTCCAGCCGCGCCAGGGGCCCGGACAGCACGACGAAGCGCGATCCGGACAGCTTGGCCGCGTTCTCGAAATCCATATGACCCAGGCTTTCGCCCAGGTCGACATGGTCGCGGGCCTCGAACTCAAAGGTCTTGGGCTCACCCCATTTGCGGATTTCAATGTTGGCGCTTTCATCCGCGCCATCGGGCACGTCCGCCGCCGGCAGGTTGGGGATGCCGGACAGGGCATCTTCCAACACCTGCTCCGCCTCCTTGGCCTCGGCCTCGGCGGCGGCCTGGGCGTCCTTGGACTGCGACACTTTGGCCAGGATCTCAGAAGCGTCCTCACCCTTCGACTTGGCGATCCCGATCTGCTTGGACAGGGCGTTGCGTTCGGTCTGAATTTCCTGGGCCCGGGTTTCGGCGGTGCGGCGCTTTTTATCAAGCGCGATCAGCCCTTCGGCGGCGGGCGGAAGGCCTCTGCGCGCGAGCCCCGCATCGAAGGCGTCGGGGTTTTCACGGATCCATTTGATGTCGAACATCGCGGTCTCTTCGGGGTGTCGTTGGCGGGACGGCGGAACGGGCACCGACGCCGTCGGGCAGCCCTGTCCAATCGCGCACTTATAGGCGGGCGAACCGGCCCCGTCCAGGGGTGGCGGGGCGTTTATGAACGGGGAAACAAGGCCTACGGACCGGGCTCTGCCGCCGTTTTGGCGTTCTCGTCCTGGTCTTCGTCGTCATCATCCAAGTCGTCGTCTTCGGCGTCCGGCTCGTCGCCCCGTTTCTTCTCGACCAGGCGCGCGCACCAGATGGAGATTTCGTAGAGCATGATGGTCGGCACGGCCAAGCCGATCTGGCTGATGACGTCGGGCGGCGTCAGGATTGCGGCCGCGACGAAGGCGATGACGATGGCGTACTTGCGCTTTTCACGCAGTCCCTTGGAATTAACGATGCCGATGCGCGCCAGCAGCGTGATCACCACAGGCAGTTCGAAACAGATTCCGAAGGCGAAGATCAGCTGCATGACCAGGGACAGGTACTGGTCGACCTTGGCTTCCAGCTGGATCGGCAGGGAGCCGTCGATGCCCGCCGATTCGAAGCCCAGGAAGAATTTCCAGGCCATGGGGAAGATCAGGTAGTAGACCAGTGCCCCGCCCATGAAGAACAGGATCGGCGTCGCCACCAGGAACGGCGCCAGGGTGCGCTTTTCGTGCTTGTACAAGCCCGGCGCCACGAAACCCCAGAACTGCATGGCGATGAAGGGGAAGCCCACGAACAGGGCGGCGAAGAACGAGACCTTCAGGTAGGTGAAAAAGGCTTCGTGCAAGGCCGTGTAGATCAACCGCCGCTGGCCGCCCGCATCCTGCATGACGTCGGCAAGCGGATGGACCAGGAAGGCGTAGATATGTTCGGAAAACCCATAAGCGATGAAGAACAGCACGATCAGCGCCATAAAGCAGTAGATCAGGCGCGTCCGCAGCTCCAGTAGATGCTCCAGCAGCGGCATCTTGCTTTCGTCGGCGCCGATCCCATCTGGGTCGAAATTGTCGTGGGCGGTGTCGGCCATGGGGGCGCCTAGGTCTTCGCCGTATCGGCGGCGGGTTCTGCCACCGGCTCAGCGGTGGTGACCGGCTCGCTCGGTGGCGGCGGGGTGGTGGCGGTCACGGGCGCGTCCGCGGCGGGCTGTGCCGCCTCGGTCGAGGCCGACTTGGCCTCGGTCATGGTTTCGCGCACGGCACCGTCAAGATCGGCGGCCTTTTCGATCTCGCCGTCCGGGTCCAGGTTGTCCTTGATTTCCTTGGTCACGTCGTAATGGGCGATTTTGTTGGCCTCGCGGCGGATGTCGTCCAATTCGGCCTCGCGCGCGACCTCGTCCAGACCCGACTGGAATTCACCGGCCATGGACCGCAGTTTGCGGATCGCGCGCATCACCGTGCGCACGGCGCGCGGCAAATCCTTTGGACCGATCACGATGATCGCCAGAATGGCGACAATGAACAGTTCCTGCCAGCCGATATCGAACATGGCGGCGCGGTACTCCGTTTGGCCTTTATGAGTGAGCGGACGGGTCCAAATTCAAAAGGACACTCTGCCCGCGTTGGTTAGCCGGCGGCCTTGTCTTTTTCCGTCGCGGCCGTCTGCGACGGCTTGTCGGCCGGTTCGCCGTCGATCGCTTTGCGTTCGGCCGTTCCGTCCGTGGCCTCGTCGTCCTCTTTCATGCTTTTCTTGAACGATTTCAGGCCTTTACCGAAATCCCCCATGAGCCGCGAAATTTTGCCGCCGCCACCGAAAAGAACGAGGACAACGACCAGGACAACCAGCCAATGCCAGATGCTGAATGTACCCATTTTCTGCTTTCTCTTGTGGTTTTTACGATGTGGGAAGCCGGATGATGGCAGATACGAAGTAGTGCCGCAATGCCCCCGGTCAGCCCCCCTGACGGGGATAGATGTAAGGGAATCGACCAGCCATGCAAGGCTTTTCGGCCCGCTTTCGCGAATAAGTCCGACAGGCGGAATTCTTCGCCCGATCGGTCGAGCATCCCCTACCCCGCGGGCGTCAGACCGTCATCGGGGTCAAGGGCGTCAACGCGGTCGTCCTCGGTAATGTCGGCGCCGCCCGGTGGCGGGGCATCGCCCTCGTTATCGTCTTCGGTATCGACACCGCCGGTGCCGTCCGTCAACTCGCCATGGGAACGGTAGACGTTGAGCGCCGGCCCGGATTCCAGAAGCCCCATGGCCTTCAGTTCCTTGATACCCGGCAGATCGCGCAGCGTTTCCAGCCCGAAGTGGTCGAGGAACCCGTCCGTGGTGCCCCAGGTCAGCGGCCGGCCCGGCCCGTCCTTGCGCCCGCGCGGCCGGATCCAGCCTTCCTCAAGCAAAATGTCCATGGTTCCCTTGCTTAAACTGACGCCCCGGATTTCCTCGATCTCGGCCCGGGTGATGGGCTGGTGATAGGCGACAATGGCAAGGGTTTCGATGGCCGCGCGCGACAGCTTGCGCGTGACTTCGATGTGCTTGGTCATCTGCGCCGACAGATCCTCCGCCGTGCGGAAGGCCCAGGACCCGCCGGCGCGGATCAGGTTGACGCCGCGCCCGGCGTATTGGTCCTGCAATTCGGCTAGCAAGGCTTTCAGGTCCGCATCCTCGGGCAGGCGGTTGGACAGCACCCGTTCCGTCAGCGGCTCGGCCGAGGCGAACAGCACGGCTTCCAGCAGACGCAGGTAATCGCGGTTGACGTCGCTCATGGTTATTGCTCCCCGCCGTCGGCATCGCTGCTGGCGACCACGCGGGGACCGGTGGCGGAATCGGTGTTGTTGCCGCCGTCGGTGCGGGCCCGCAGATAGATCGGGCCGAAAATATCGGATTGGCGAATGTTCACTTTGCCTTCCTTGGCGAGTTCCAGACTGGCGGCGAAGGTGGACGCCACCGCCGACTTTCCGAACAGCCCGCCCCGCAGTTCCTCGGGCAGATAGCTCCACAGGGACTGCCAGTCGGGGGTCCGGCCGAGCAGATGACGCAGGCGCTTGAGCGCGTCCTCGACCGTATAAACCTCGAACGGTTCGATATGCAATGTCCGGTCGCCGCCGGCACCCCGCCGGCGCTGACGGGCATAGGCCTGCAGCAGCTCGTACAGGTTCACGTCGAGGATCTGTTCGGTCTCCACCGGATGCTTTTCAGGCGCCCCCCGGGCGAAGAAGTCGCGGCGAAGCTGCGACCGTTCGGTCAGCAGCTGCCCCGCGTTCTGCATGGCCTCCAGGCGCTGCATCTGGAACGCCAGGGCGGCGGCCATCTCCTCGCCCGTGGGCTCGTCCTCGCCGCCCAGGTCGGGCAGCAGCAGACGCGATTTCAGGTAGGCCAGCCACGCCGCCATGACCAGATAGTCGGCGGCGATCTCCAGGTTGGTCTGCTGGGCGGCGGCGATGAACTTCAGGTACTGGTCGGCCAGGGCCAGGATCGATATCTGGGTAATGTCGAGCTTATGGTCACGGGCCAGGGTCAGCAGAACGTCGAGCGGCCCTTCATAGCCGTCGAGATCGACCACGAAGATAACCTCGCGGTGCACCGTCGGCGTCTCCGGGGTATCGAAATCGTCGCTCATGCCATTCCTTGCGTTTTCGGCCTTGCGCATCCGGCCCCGCCTTCAGGCCCGGTCGCCCGGGTTTTAGGCGAGTCCGAGGCCCGCGAACAGGAAATTCATCAGGGCCGACGCGGGAACCCCCACCAGCCACCAGAACACGTTCAGGTCCATGCCGATCTGATCGCCGATCAGGGGCAGCAGGAACACGGCCCCCAGGATAATCAGGAATCCCACCCGTTCCAACCGGGCAAGCGGAATCGCCAGGAAATCGGGCAGCAGGCCGACGGCCACGCGTCCGCCGTCCAGGGGCGGTATCGGCAGCATGTTGAACACGGCCAAAATCAGGTTGATCCATACGGAATTGACCAGATTGCGCCCCATCCATTCACCCAGTTCCGGCGGCAGGGAGGCGACACTGGTCAAGGCCACGGCGGACAGCACCGCCAGGATCAGGTTGGCCCCCGGCCCGGCGGCGGCGACGAAGACCATGTCGCGGCGCGGCCGGTTAAGGCGGGAAAAATTCACGGGCACGGGCTTGGCATAGCCGAACATGAAGCGCCCGCCCGAGCCCAGCAGCAACAAGGCCGGCAGCAGGATGGTGCCGAAGAGGTCGATATGCTTCAGCGGGTTGAAGGTCACGCGGCCCAGGTTCTTCGCGGTGGCGTCGCCCAACATATTGGCGATGAAGCCGTGCGCGGCTTCGTGAAACGTGACGGCCAGCAGCACGGGCAATATCCAGACGGAAACCGTATAGGCCAGCCCGGCGAGGTCGAATTCGGTCATCATGCAGTCGTCTCCGGCGCGGGGCTGCGCAGGGCTTCGGCCCGGGCGGCACGGGCCAAGGCCTTGTCCGTCATGATATGGGCAGCCTCGGCCACGGGCGCCATCTCGGCCATCACGCCGTTGCAGTGCAGGACCACGTCGCAGCCCGCCGCCAGGGCGCGCCGCGTGCGGTCCGCAAACGTGCCGGAAAGGGCGTGCATGGACAGATCGTCGGAAATCAGCAGGCCGTCGAAGCCGATGTCGCCGCGAATCACGCGATCCACCACCTTGGCCGAGAACGTCGCGCAATTGTCCGCGTCAATGGCCGTATAGACGACATGGGCCGTCATCGCCCAAGGGGCGGTATTCAGTGCCTGGAACGGGGCGAAATCCGTGTCCCGCAGAACCGCAAGGTCCGTCTCGACCACCGGCAGGGCCTTGTGGCTGTCGACCGTGGCGCGGCCGTGGCCGGGGATATGCTTGATGACCGGCGTCACGCCGCCCGCATGCAGGGCGTCGATGATGACCCCGCCCAACGCCGTGATGGCCGCGGTATCCATGCCAAGCGCCCGGTCACCGATGATCGGGTCGGCCCCCGGCTGCGGCAGATCGAGCACCGGCCAGCAATCGACGGTGATTCCCAGGTCCGCCAGGTCGCGGGCGATGGCGCGGGCGTTCGCGGCTAGGTCCTCAGATGCCTGATGCGGATTGTCCAAATAGGCCGCCGCGAACACCGATGCCGGCGGCCGGTCCGGCCAATGGGGCGGCCTGAGGCGCTGTACCCGCCCGCCTTCCTGGTCGATCAGCACCGGCGCCGCGTCGTCGCCGACGGTCGCCCGCAGATCACGCACCAGGGCGCGGACCTGATCCGGGGTGTCGATATTGCGCGCGAACAGGATGAAGCCGAGAGGATTGGCGTCCTCGAAAAAATGCTTTTCCGCGTCCGACAGGGAGGGGCCTTCGCAGCCGAAGATCGCGGCCCGGGGCGGGCTCTTGCGCCCAGTCATCTGTCCGGTCATTTGCCGGGGGCGATCACCAGGCACCCCTGTCCCCGCTTGGCAAGCTGGGCGCAGACGGCGCGGGCCTCGTCCTTGTCACGGGCCGGGCCCAGACGGATGCGATAGAACACGCCCTTTGCGCCCAGGTCGGCGCGGACGATGTTGACCGTCATTTTGCCGAGCACATCCGAATGCTTCTGCTTCATCCGCTCGCCCTCGGTCTTGGCCGCCGTGGCGGCGCGGGACGCGGCAAGCTGTATCTGCCACCCGCTGACCGCTGCCGTTTCCGTCGCGGCGGGTGCACTCGGCGGCGGAGGCGCAACCTTGGCGACCGGGGCCGGTTGGGCCGCAGCGGCAGGCGCCGCCGTCGCGGATTTCGGCACCAGGGCAATCGGCCCGCCTGGGGTGGATGCCGCGGGTGCCACAGGAACGGGCGGCGGCGGGGCCGGCTGCGGCGTCGGCGCCTTGGCCACCGTCGCGGGCGGCGGCGGGGCGACCTCCCGGACCGGCATGGGCTTCGGCGCCACCGGTTTGGGCGCCGGGGCCGGGGCCGCCGGCAACAGGGCCTCCGCATTCGATTGTTCCGTGGGCGGCGCCAACTGTGCGCCCGCCGTGGCGGCGGGCACCGGCGGCACCTGGGACGGTGCCGTCGACGCCTGCGCCTGCGGCAATTCCCGGGGCTGTTCCGGCGGCGGCAGCAGGTTTTCCACCCGGCCCGTCGGCGCCTCGCCCTGCATGCGCTTGTTGATGTCGTAGTCGCGGAACGGAATGTCCTGGCCGCCCGGATTGTCCGGCCGCACCTTGATCGCCCCCTCGGCGGCATGGACCACGGGCACTTGGCCGCTTTCCTCGCCGCTCAGTCCCGCCAGGCGGTCACCGAACAGGAACCCGCCCAGCCCCGCCGCCGTGACCAGGATCAGCACCAGCAGCAGCCAGACCGTGGTCGGGATGCCCCGTCGGCGCCGGGGCTCCGGTTCGAACTCAAGCGCGTCGGAAGCGGAGACGCGGATGTCGCTGGTGGGCCGGCGGGCCATGATGTCGATCCCTCGAAACTCAGTCTTTTCTCGGCACGGCCCGTCTACGACGTCCGCGCGTGCAGGTCAAACAGGCGGCGGTGTTCCTCGCCGGCGTAGCGGTCGGTCATGCCGGCGATGAAATCGCACAGGTGCTGCGCCGTCGCCTGGGTTTCCGGTCCCTCGGCCTTGGCCCGCCATTCCGTCGGCAGGCATTCGGGCTCGCGGATCAGCAGGCAGAACAGGTCCTTGACGACGCGGCGCGCCTTGCTGGTCATACGGTTCAGCTTGTAGTGCCGGTACATATTGTCGAACAAGAACTTCTTCAACGCCGCGTCCCATTCGCGCATGTCGTCGGAAAAACCAGCCACGGGACGGCGCATATGCCGCACGGCGTCGGGGCTGTCGGGGTTGGCCTCAATCAGGCGGCGCCGGGTTTCCTCGATCACGTCCGTCACCATATCGCCGATCATGCGGCGCACGGCTTCGTGAATCAGGTGCGATTCGTCCAAATCGGGCATGTCATGGCGCACATCATGGAAGATACGCCCGACCAGGGGCACGTCCCTCAAATCGTCGATGGTGAACAGCCCGGCGCGCAGCCCGTCGTCGATGTCGTGGTTGTTATAGGCGATGTCGTCGGCGATGGCGGCGACCTGGGCCTCGGCCCCGGCGTAGGTATCCAGTTCCAGATCCTGCAGTTCCTGATAGTCGGCAATGGCCCTGGGCAGCGGCAGATTGCCGGAATTGACCAGCGGGCCGTTGTGCTTGACCACACCCTCCAGCGTTTCCCAGGTCAGGTTCAGGCCGTCCCAACCGGGATAGCGTTCCTCCAGCTTGGTCACCACGTGCAGGGATTGGGCGTTGTGATCGAACCCGCCGTAGGGCGCCATGACCTCTTTCAAGGCATCCTCCCCGGCATGGCCGAAGGGCGGATGGCCCAGATCATGGGCCAAGGCCAGGGCTTCGCCCAGGTCCTCGTTCAAATGCAGATAGCGGCAGATGGAACGCGCGATCTGCGATACCTCCAGCGAATGGGTCAGCCGGGTGCGGAAGAAATCGCCCTCGTGATTGACGAACACCTGGGTCTTGTAGGCCAGCCGACGGAAGGCCACGGAATGGATGATGCGGTCGCGGTCGCGCTGAAAGGCGCCGCGTGTGGCGCTGTCGCCCTCCGGATGCAGGCGCCCGCGCGAGGTCTCCGACCGGCAGGCATAAGCCGCCAGGGGAAAGGCGGAATCGAGGGATCGCCGGTGGGTGTCGATGGTTTCCTCCTGCCGTGGCCGGGGTGAAAGTCGTTGCATGGCTGAACGGCCCGATTATAACCGGGAGAGGAGGACGCCGACATGCTTGAAATCAAAAGATTGTCCCTGGACGACGCGCGCCTGCTGATCCGGGGGGCGACAAGGCGCGCCAACGCGATCAAGGTGCCCATGGTGATTGCCGTGGTCGACGAATCGGGACACCTGATCGCGTTTGAGCGCATGGACGGCGGCAAGATCCTGAGCACCACCCTGGCCGTCGAAAAGGCGACCACAGCGGCGGTCTCGCGCAAGGCCACCCACGATTACAATGCCGCCGCCCTGCCCGGTCAATTGACCTTCGGCATCCAGCACGCACTCGGCGGGCGGTTTTCCCTGGTCGGCGGCGGCCGACCCGTGGTGGTGGGCAGCGACGTGGTCGGTGGCATCGGCGTGTCCGGCGGCGCGCCGGAACAGGACATGGACGTGGCCCAGGCGGGGATCGACCATTTCCTGAAAACCCGGGCGGCCAGGAAGCCCGTAGCCCGCAAGAAAAAATGACGATAACGCCGACGCGCGCCGGCATTGAATTTTCACGCCGGGACGCCTAGATTCAGGGCAACCTGTACCCACCACGCATTTAAGGATTTTCGCCATGCCGGACGGCACACAATTGGCACCCGAGGAACGCATCCTGATCTCCGACAGCGCCGCCAAGCGCATCGGCGAATTGAAGGACATGGACGGCAACCCCAACCTGATGCTGCGCATCGCGGTCTCGGCGGGCGGCTGTTCGGGCTTTTCCTACGGCTTCGACCTGGACGACACGGTCAACGACGACGACCTGATCTTCGAGAAAAATGGCGTCAAGGTGGTGGTCGACGAGACCTCGCTCGACCTGCTCAAGGGCTCGGAACTGGATTTCAAGGAAGACCTCATCGGCTCCTACTTCCAGATGGCCAACCCCAACGCCAACGTGACCTGCGGCTGCGGCTCCTCATTCGGGGTTTAACCGCCTCCGGCATTTCGTGTTACGAGAGAGGCCCGCGCATCCGCGGGCCTTTTTTCATTGGGAGTGCCTGAGCCTTGAAGATCGCCACTTGGAACGTCAACTCGATCAAGGCCCGCCTGCCCCGGGTGCAGGAATGGCTGGCCGACTTCCAGCCCGACGTCGCCCTGTTGCAGGAACTGAAATGCCAGGAAGACGGCTTTCCGAAGCTTGAGATCGAGGACCTGGGCTACAACGTCGCGGTTTCGGGCCAGAAGACCTACAACGGCGTCGCGATCCTGTCGAAGCATCCGATGGAGGTCGAACGTACGGCCCTGCCCGGCGACGACAGCGACGAACAAGCCCGCTATATCGAGGCCGTGATCGACAGCGGCGACCGCCCCGTTCGCGTCGCCTCCATCTACCTTCCCAACGGTAACCCGACGCGCGACGACAATGGCGGCGACCACGAAAAATTCACCTACAAGCTGGGCTGGATGGACCGGCTGGTCGCCCATGCCAAGGAATTGCTGAAGACCGAGGACGCGGTCGTCCTGGGCGGCGACTACAACATCTGCCCGACGGACGCGGACGTGTACGACCCGGTGAAGTTCGCCGACGACGCCCTGTGCCGTCCGGAAAGCCGGGCCCGGTTCCGCACGCTCCTGAACTTAGGATTGACCGAGGCCTTCACGGCCATCAACCCGGGTGTGCATCAGTACAGCTATTGGGATTACACCGCCGGCGCCTGGCAGAAAGACAACGGGCTGCGCATCGACCACCATTTGCTGTCGCCCCAGGCGGCGGACCGGCTGCTCGCCTGCGACATCGACAAGACGCCCCGCGGCAAGGAAAAGCCCTCTGACCACACGCCTGTGTGGATCGAGTTGGCGGATTGACCACGCGACAGGGAACACCGCACATGCCGACATTCAAGAACGGCCCCGTGACGATCCATTACGAGGAAGCCGGTTCCGGCTTTCCCTTGTTGGTCCTTCCCGGCGGCGGCCTGAATGCGACGATCGCCGGGCTTGCCAATCATCCCTTCGATCCGCTTCAGGAATTCAGCGAAACCTATCGCGTGATCGCGCTCGACCTGCGGAACGCGAATACTGGCGGGACAGCGGGGCCGCTGGAAATCGAACGCACCTGGGACGGCTTTGTCGACGATCAACTGGCGCTGTTGGACCATCTCGGCATCGACCGGTTCCTGGTCATGGGCTTCTGCATCGCCGGCCCGATGATCTGGAATCTGCTGAAACACGTCGGCGACCGGGTCGTCGCGGCGACCCTGGTGCACCCCAGCGGCTATACGTCGAGCCATCCCGACATCTACGTCAAAAACGCCCTCAAGGGTTGGGCGCCGACGTTCATGAAACAGCGGCCCGACATCACCCCGGACATGATCACGGAATTCCTCGACACCATGTACACGAAGCGCGCCGATTTCGTGTTCACCGTCGACCGCGATTTCGTGCGCAATTGCCAAACGCCCGTCCTGGTCCTGCCGGACGACATCCCGGCCCATCCCTACGCGACGGCGATGGAAACGGCGCTCCTGGCGCCCAACGCGCAAGTGAGCCTCTACCCCTGGAAAGAGAACGACCGAAAGATCGCCCTGGCCCTGAACCACATCCGCGATTTCTTGGCGGTGAATACCCCCGCCGCCGGGTAGGGAAAGACCTCGGACCACACGAGTTGGCGGACTGAGCCCAGCTTATCGAACGATAAGAATTTCCCGTTTGTTGCAACCGGGCCCCCGACGCTAGCCTTCCCGGCGCATCGGAGAAGGAACCCCGTCATGACCGAGACGCTTGAGGGCGGCTGCCTGTGCGGTCGCCACCGCTACGAAATCACCAAGCCGGTTACCGCCACCCATTGCCTGTGCGAAAGCTGCCGCCGGGCCTCGGGCGGCACGCTGGTCACTTGGGTGACCGTGCCCCCGGGCGGGTTTCAATGGACCACGGAGCCGCCGGCCTTTTACGTCTCGTCGCCCAAAGTCAAACGCGGCTTCTGCCCGGAATGCGGCACCAGCCTCAGTTTCCAGCACGAAGACGAAGAAGACGTGGACATCGACGTCACGGCCGCGTCGCTGGACACGCCGGAAAAGGTCGCGCCCTATGACCACATCTGGGGAAACGGCAGGCTGGTCTGGAGCCCTCTCGACCCGTCCCTGCCGGTCCTGCCCGGCAGTCACCGCCACGACGGCTGAGAACAAGATTGATCTTCCCTGTCCGCTCACAATGCGGAATGGAGAGAGGCCTGGATTTCGGCAAGGGCCTGGGACAGGTCGGACACGAGAGGCGATATTTCGGACGCTTCCGCGCTGTCACGCAAGGCGGCGTCGAGCGTACAGGCCGATAAATACACGCGTTCGGCCTTCAAGGAGCCGCTCACCCCTTTGAGGCTATGAGCCATGCGCTTAGCCTCTTCAATTTCACCCTTCGCCAATGCGTTTTCGATGTCCTCGGCGTAGGTCAAATACCCTTCCCGGAACTTGATCAGCAGCCCGCGAAGAAGCTTGTCGTTTCCGCGCACCATTTTCAACGCGGCCGGCAGGTCCATGCCTGGAATTTCCCTCGGCAGGTTGTTGTCCCCGTCCCGAGGTTGAGGCGCCGGTATTCCGGTTGATGCCGCTTCCGGCGGTTCCGGCGAGGCGGTGACGACTTCGTGGATGGTTTCACCACAGGCCTCGTCCATGGCCTGAAGCAATTTGGAAACCTCGACCGGTTTCGCAACCACACCGTTCATTCCCGCCCCGGCGTAGACGACCTTGCTTTCTTCCATGACGTCGGCGGTCAACGCGATGATCGGCACCTCCCCCTTCGCCCCCGGCATTCCGCGGATCAGGCGGGTCGCGTCCACCCCGGACATGACCGGCATGCGGATGTCCATGAGGATCAGGTCGTAGGCCCCGCTGTCGTGCATGCTCACGGCCTCCCGCCCGTCGTTCGCAATGGCGACGTGATGGCCGAGGCCCTCGAGGATCGTTCTGAATATTTCCTGATTAAGTTCCGTGTCTTCGGCAAGAAGGAGGCTGAGTTTCCGCCTTGCCCTGAAATTCGCCGGCGCGTCGTTGGTCTTCTTCTCGTAAGACGAGACATCGCTTTCAGCCGGGACGAACGGAATCGTGAACCAAAACGTGCTTCCTTTGCCGTATTCGCTGTCGACACCGATCTGACCGCCCATCAGCTCGACCAGGCGCTTGCAGATCGCCAGCCCAAGCCCCGTTCCCTCAAAGCGCCGGGAAATGGATGCATCCCCCTGAGAAAACTCCAGAAACAGCGCGGATAGAACCTCCTCCTGGATGCCGATGCCGGTGTCGCGAACGGCGATGCGAAGGTAATCTTTCCCATCATCACCAACGACGGCCGCGCCTTCGACGGTCACCCCGCCCTCTTGGGTGAATTTCATCGCATTGCCCACGAGATTGACCAAAATCTGCCGAAGTCTTGTGGGGTCGGAGCGAATGGCTTGCGGACAGCTTTCGGAAAAAACCGTCTCAAGCGTTAAGTCCTTGGCGCGCCGGCCGAACCGTTTCTCCTCGAACAGGCCGATCACTTCTTGGATCAACGACGGCAGATGGAAATCGAGGCGTTCGGGCTCCATCTTTCCGGCGTCCAGTTTGGAAATGTCGAGAATGTCGTTGATGATGCTTAACAGCGACCGCGTCGCATCCTTGATCTTTCCAATCTTGTGTTTGGCATCACCCGGCAGCGGGTCCTTCAACAAGATGTCCGAGAACCCCATGATGGCCGTCATTGGCGTCCGGATCTCATGACTCATTGCGGCGAGAAATTCGGATTTCGCCTTGTTGGCGCGTTCCAATTCCTGGTTGCTGTCCATCAAGGCCACCGTCTTCTGGTGGAGGGTTCTGGATGATCTGTTCAGGGCGTCAATGAGGTCCTGGGTTTCCTTCGATGCCCCAGCTGTATCAAGCCGCTTTCCCGACGCCGACGTCAGTTCGCCGGCGAAATCGACCGCGAGCGACAACTTGCGCGCAGAGACCCGCAGCAACAGCAGCATCGCCAAGGCATTGATCAGAACGGTGGCAAGCACGCCGGCGACATTCCACAACACCGCGTCGTTCTGCAAAGCGCGAAGGTTCCGCATGTCGATTTCCGACTTCAGCCAGCCGACCGTGTCCGCGCTGCGGATCGGATGCCAAATCTCCATGGTCGTATGGGAATTCGAATAGGAGACCGTCGGTGCCGTTTTGTCCAATTGAGAAGGGTCGACAGGGCCGGTACCGAACCGGACTTCCTCCTCGCCCTTGTCGTTGACCGCCACGAATGACATGGACGCGCCGTTCGCATCCCAGATTCCCAGCGATTTCAGGCTGGGGAGTTTCACAGACTGGATGAGCAGGGTTTCAATTTCATCCAGCTTGTTCGTCACCACCATGTAGCTGCTCGCCAAGGCAACCGTGTTGCTCAAGGCGACCATTTCCCGTTCAAGGGCCCGTTCCATTTTTCTTATTTCGATGCCGGTGGTGAACCAAGCCGTGACGGTCATGGTGACCAGCAAGACCATCGACCCTGCGATCGTCAGCTGACTATGGAGGCGAAGACCGGACCACCATCGCAAAGGACTACTTATGAACAACCCAATATTGCTCCAGTTTTAGCAACTCAAGCGGCTGGTAATCCCTGTTGTAGTTCGCTGCGATCGCCGCCAACAGCAGGATTGGCTTTAACAGGCCGCGCCCTTCCTCCGTGTCATTGAGGGCAAGGATCGCTTTCTGAACGGCGGTCCGCACGTCCTGCGGCACGCGGGGATGAGCGGTAAGCGGATGGGACGGGTATTTCGGCGTCGAATAAATGGTTTTCAACGCCTGCTGAACCTCCGGCCGCTCCTTCAACAGTGTCCGGATGACGGCGCCGGATGCATCCGTCTTACCGGTTAAGGTGAAACGATAGGCGTTGCTATGCGTTCCCGAATAAACCGGTGTGAACTGGATACGTTCCTTTTCCTTCAGCAAGGCGCGCATATAAAGCGCCGCCGCAAACGCATTCGGAGACGGAAAGGCAATCTGCTTGCCGTCCAGTTCCTGCACGGTATTGATCCCGCTGTCCTGGCGCACGACGAGAATGCCCTGCAACTTGCGCTTGTCGCTGCGGATGATGGGGAGATAGCCCTGCTTTCGATGGGCCATGACCGCGTGATAGGGATTCATGTAAGCAAAATCGGGCGCGCCGTCCAAAAAGCCCAACTCGAACTTTGGAATCGTGTCGTAGATCTTGAGGGTGAACTCGGCGCCGGTGACCTTTGTCAGGTGTTTCAAAAGCGGCGTCCAATCCCGATGGACGGCAATACCGGAATATTGCGGGACGACCGACCAGATATAGGCGGCTTTCAGCGTGCCGGGCGCGATCAACAGAGCACACAGAAAAAGCAGAACCCTTAAACGGGATCGTATCGCCATCATCATCTCCGGACCGGTTTGCCAAGTGTCACTACATAAAATAGTACACCAGCCACCCCCGTATGGACATTAGGCCATTGGTCTACCCTGGCATCGAGATATCAACCATTGGCTGTCTGCGACATGGACAATCCGGAAGTCGCCGCGCGGTCCTAACACGATAGCGCGCAGGATCAGCCGCCGAGCGCCTTGCACGGCAGATAGCGGAAGCAGTCTGCCACATGGTCGTTCACCAGCCCGGCCGCCTGCATGTAGGCGTAAACGATGGTGGAGCCGACGAAGGTGAAGCCGCGCTTTTTCAGGTCCTTGGAGAGGGTGTCCGAAATCTCCGTCTTGCCCGGCACGTCGCCCATGGCCTTGCGCTTGCCGTCGACCGGCCTGCCACCGACGAAGGCCCAGACGTAGGCGTCGAAGGAGCCGAACTCTTCCTGCACCTTGAGGAACGCCAGGGCGTTCTTGCGCACGCCGTAGACCTTCAGCCGGTTGCGGATGATGCCGGGGTCGGTCAGGCGCTTTTCAAGCTGCGTGTCGGTCAGCTTGGCGCATTTATCGACATCGAAATCATGAAACAATTTCCGGTAGTTATCGCGCTTTTTTAAGATCGTTTCCCAACTCAAACCGGCTTGCGCGCCCTCCAGATTGAGCATCTCGAAATGATGGCGGTCGTCGTGCACGGGCACGCCCCATTCGATGTCGTGATAGGCCTCGTAAAAGTCCTTGCCCTGGCCGACCCAGCGACAGCGACTGCGCCCGTCTTCACCCGTTACCGTCATGGATGCCTCCTCCGTTACGCCTCATGTGTTCGCATTATGTTCCGTATTCGTCAAGCCTTATGAAGGGGCCTTTGCGGCGTTCCGGTTCTATGGCAGGCTCTGCCTCACGCGGGGATATCCCCTGCCCTTTCGGGAGAACATTCAGTCATGAAACGCTTACTGACGACGACCGTGATCGGCGCGCTGGTCGCCGGTTTCGCCTGGGCCGCCACCCCGGCCAAGGACGCCCAGGCCGCCGAGGTCAAATGGTATGGACAGGCCGCCTTCCGCATCAAGACGCCGGGCGGCAAGGTGATCGTGATCGACCCCTTCATCACCAAGAACCCGAAGACCCCGGCCGACGACAAGGACCTGGGGAAAGTCGGCAAGGTCGACCTGATCCTGGTCACCCACGGTCACGGCGATCACCTGGGCGATACGGCGGCGTTGGCCAAGATGACCGGCGCCAAGGTCGGCGTGAACGCCGACATGGGCCATACGCTGCGCATTCTCGGCATGGTCGACGGCAAGCAACTGGTCCGCTTCAACAAGTCGGGCCCGATCAATCCCATCGGCCCGGACATCACCGTGACGATGACCCATGCCGAACATTCGTCGGAGATCGTCAGCAAGGACGCCGACGGCAAGGAAGGCATCTATCCGGGCGGCGAGCCCGCGGGCTACGTGATCAGGCTGGAAGACGGCTATACCATCTATCACACGGGCGACAGCGGCGTGTTCAAGGACATGGAGCTGATCCAGGACCTATACAAGCCGGACCTGGTGCTGATCTGCATCGGCGGCTGGTTCACCATGGACCCCCGTCACGCGGCCTATGCGCTCAGCAAGTTCCTCAAGCCCGCGACCGCAATGCCCATGCACTACGGCACCTTCCCGCCGCTGAAGGGCACGCCGGACGAGTTGAAAAAGCTGCTCGCCGACATGGGCGGCAAGACCGAGGTCGTGGTCATGCAGCCGGGGGATGAGATGAAATTCGCCAAATAATCATCCGCACGACAGCGGACCCACATGGGGCGGCCCGAGCAATCGGCGCCGCCCTTTGTCTTGCGTCTTCCTCGCTCAGCCGACCGGGACACCTGCCCGCCCAAGGCCTCTTGACGGATTTGGACGATTGTCCTATTTTTCTGATTAGGACAATCGTCCAAATTTCTTCAACCATCCCTGCCCGCCCGGCGCGGGCACCAGGGGCCAAGGCGAAACGAGGTTTCCATGGGTGGCAAGGCGACCCGCGAGCACATCGTCGAAGCGGCCGATCAGCTGTTTTATCAACGCGGCTTCGAGCATACGTCGTTCACGGACATCGCCGACACGGTGCGCATCTCGCGCGGCAACTTCTACTATCACTTCAAGACCAAGGATCAGATCCTGGACGCCGTGATCGCCCGCCGCCTGGCCAACACTCAGGCGATGCTGGAGCGCTGGGAAACCGAGGGGGCGACGCCCCGCAGCCGCATCCGCAGCTTCATCCACATCCTGATCGCCAACCAGGCGAAGATCATGCTGTACGGCTGCCCGGTGGGCACACTGTGCGGCGAATTGGCCAAGCTCGACCACGCGGCGCAGGACGACGCCAACCGGCTGTTCACCCTGTTCCGGACCTGGCTTGCCCGGCAGTTCACCCTGCTGGGCCGCGCGGCCGACGCGGACCAGCTTGCCATGCACCTGCTGGCACGCAGCCAGGGCGTCGCCACCCTGGCCAACGCCTTCCACGACACGACCTTCGTCGACGCCGAGGTCCGTCAGATGTGCGACTGGCTCGACGCCTGCGCGGACGGCGCCTGATCACACCTTTCCGAACACGACACGACAACCATACATCAGGGAACCCGAGCCCATGTTCATCGTCTTCCTCAGATTTTCCGACAACAAGTCCCAGGCCGCTCAGTTCATGGACGGCCACAAGGCCTGGATCGAACAGGGCGTCGACGACGGCGCATTCCTGCTGATCGGCAGCCTGCAGCCCAACGCGGGCGGCGCGATCCTGGCCCAGGGCGCGTCGCTGGACGCGATCACGGAACGGGTCGATCAAGACCCCTTCGTCGCCGAAAACGTGGTGACGGCCGAGATCCTGGAAATCACCCCCAACACGACCGACCCGCGGCTGGCCTTTCTCATGGCCTGACCGGCCGCCGCACCGAACACCACAAGGAACCAACAATGCTGAAATTTTTGAAATGCGCGGCGCGCCCCTGCGCGGCGGTGGCCCTTCTATGCCTGACCGCCGCGGCCCCGGCCGCTGCGGGCGAAAATGCCGGGAAAAGCCCCTGGGGTCCAGACGACGAGATCGGCCGCCTGAACATGATGACCGAAGCCTCGCGTCACGACGCATTGCGGCGGATCGCCGGCGGCAGGGTCTACGATCTGGGCGTCGACCTGTTCGTCGGCATGCCGGACTGCTGCAGCGCCGCGTTCGGCGATCCGGCCTATCAGTTCTGGATGACCCATGTCCCCGCCCGGGGCGGCGACGCGCTGCTGTCCCATTCCAGCGACGCGGTCTCGATGAACACCCATACGGGCACCCATATCGACACGCTCAGCCACTTCGGCCTGCACGGGAATATCTGGAACGGCGTCGGCGCCGACGCGGCGCTGGGGGCGCGCGGCTGGGCCAAATCGGGCGCGGAGAAGTATCCGCCGATCGTCGCCCGGGGCGTCCTGATCGACGTGGCCAAGGCGAAGAACGTGCCGCACCTGCCCGCCTCCTATGCCGTCACCGTGGACGACCTGAAGGCCGCCCTCGCCCGGCAGGGAACGGCGCTGTCGCCGGGCGACGTGGTGCTGCTGCGCACGGGGCTGATGACCCTGTGGCCCGACCGCGCCAAGCTGCAGCTATTCACCCAGCCGGGTCTTGGCCTGGAGGCGGCGCGCTGGCTTGTCGAAGACCGCAAGGCGATGTTGCTGGGCGCGGACAACTTCGGCCTGGAAAGCTTCCCGTCGAAGGCCCCCGGGAACTTTGCGCCGGTCCATTCCTACCTCCTGGCGGAGAAAGGCGTGTCGTTCATGGAACTGCTGTGGCTGGAAGATCTCGCCAAGGACGGCGTCAACGAGTTTCTGTTTATCGCCGCGCCCTTGAAACTGCGAGGGGCGACCGGCTCACCGGTCCGCCCCATCGCGATCCCCATCCGGGCCCGCGGGTGACCGGATCAATGCCAAGGCCGCCGAGGGCGCGCCGGTTGGGCGTCCCCGCCCGCCATGGCTTCCAGGGCCGCAATCCGCTTTTCCAGCGGCGGATGGCTGGAAAACATCGCCTGCATGCGCCCGGCGCTGATGGCGAAAGCCCGCATCTCGTCGGGCATGGCGGGCGCGTCATGGGCCGCCTGCAGGGCCTTCAGCGCGTTGATCATGTTGCGCTGGCCGGCCAGTTCGGCCCCGCCCCGGTCGGCGCGGAATTCGCGCCAGCGCGAGAACCACATGACGATCATCATGGCGACGATGCCGAACACGAACTGGGCGATCATCGAGACGATCCAGAACGCCGGACCGTGGCCGCGTTCGACCTTGAACACCAGGCGGTCGACCAGATGGCCGACAATGCGCGACAGGAAGATGACGAAGGTGTTCACCACGCCCTGGATCAGGGTCAGGGTCACCATGTCGCCGTTGGCGACGTGGGCGACCTCATGGCCCAGCACGGCCTCGACCTCTTTCCGGTCCATGGTGTTGAGCAGTCCCGTCGAGACGGCGACCAGGGCGGCGTTCTTGTTCCAGCCCGTGGCGAAGGCGTTGGGCGAGGCATGATCGAAGATGCCGACCTCGGGCATGCCGATGCCGGCCTGTTTGGCCTGCCGGGTGACCGTATCGACCAACCATTGTTCCGTCGGGTTGGCGGGCCGGGTGATGACCTTCACCCCCATCCCGGCCTTGGCCATGGTCTTGGACAGGAACAGGGAGATCAGCGCCCCGGAAAAACCGATGACGGCGGAATAGACGATCAAGGCGTTGATGTTCAGGTCGACGCCATTGGCCTGCAGCAAGCCATCCAGCCCGAGCAGGCGGAAGGTCAGGCTGATCAGCGCGACGATCGCCAGGTTGGTGCCGAGAAACAGCAGAATCCGCAGCATCGAAATGTCCTTACCCCAAGAAAAGGCGCCCCCCCATGGGAACGCCGAAATTCTGGAAGATATCTAGGCCGCCGGGCCGCCGCCGCAAGGGCTCCGGCCGCGGAATTTCCAATGGCCTCAGGAACCGAGTGTCACCGCGTATTCCCGCCAACCGCCGAATTCGGAAATATCCTTGTGTTTGCCTTCCGCCATCTCGCGGGGATAGAGGATTCCGTCCAAAACCCGCCCGTCGTCCAGCTCCACCGGCCCGCAGTACAACCCCGGCGGCTCCCCGGCTTCGACCTTGGCCCAAATCTCGTCGCTCATTTCATAGATCTCGCCGGGGACGGAAATTCCGCCCTCGCCCACCCTGTACATACCGGGATGGATGTCGCCGATGGAATGAAGCCGGTATTCGGGCACGGTCCGGGCCTCGCCCAGGAAAGCCGCTCCCTCGAGATTGCCGTTCAAGGCCAATCCGCGCATCAGGGTACCGTTGACGAACAGGACCTTCGTCATGCGGCGACTTGCCCTTTCCGCCCGTCCGTGCAGCCGACGATCATGCGCAGCATGCGCCGGGGCTCGGTGTAATCATCGACGGCACAATGCATGGACGACCGGTTGTCGATCCCGACCAGGCTGTTCAGGGTCCATTTGTGCCGGTACTGGAATTCGGGTTTCTGGGAATGTTCGAACAGTTCGGCCAGCAGATCGTCGCTTTCTGCCTGCTCCAGTTCGTTGATGCGCATGGAATAGCCCGGATTGACGTAAAGGATCGGCACGCCGGTCTTGGGGTGCGGACGGACCACGGGGTGGATCACGTCCGGATGGGCGGCCTGCTGTTCCGGCGTCAGGGTCGGCGTGGCGCCCAGGGTGTTCCAGCCCCAGCGATGGGTGCAGGTCAGCCCTTCCAGCCGCGCCTTGGTCTTGTCCGGCAGGGTCGCATAGGCGGCCCGCATGTTGGCGACCATGGTGTCGCCGCCCTTGGACGGCAGGTGCGTCGAATACAGGAAGATGGCGTCCGACGGATTGACCTCGTAGGACAGGTCCGAATGCCAGAACGCCCCCGCCGGCTTGGGCGTGGTGCGGCTTTCCGCCGTGCCCATGTTCTTGGCGATGATCGAAACCTCGAACCCGTCCGGGTGGTGGTACTGGTTCAGAATGTGCGGAACCAGCGGGCCGAACCGGCTGCCGAAATCACGCAGCCAGGGCACGTTTTCCTCCAAATCCGGAATGACAATGGCGATGTGCTCAAGCATCGCCTGTTCCACGGCGCGGAAATCGTCATCGCTCAAGGGTTTGCGTGAATCCAGACCGTGGATTACGGCGCCCATGGGGGCGTCCAGGGGTTCGATCTTAATCGTCATGAATGGGCCTCCGTTGCGTTTTTCCAAACTATATCATTCCGCTGCCCACCGGTTCCAGAAATGGAAAACAGACCAAAATAATCATACCCCTGTGTGGTGTTCGCTTGGTGGTATGCCAGATAATCCACTACTCTGTCCCGGGAAGTGCCTTGGAGGAGGTGATATGGGAGAGGTGCCGATGGCCATCAGCCACGGTCCGGCGATGAATGCGGTCGAGGGACCGTTTGCCGAACAGACATGGGATTTCACAACCCCCGCACTGCGCTGGCTGCTTGATCATTGGCTGGAAAAGCGTGGCGATCGGGATTGCCCACGCTGGCGCGACATCGACCTGCCGTCCATGTACAAGTACGCGCCCAACATCGTCGTCAAGGACGCCGTCGACGGCGGCCGTGATTTCCGGGTCCGGTTCTGGGGCACGGCCGTCACGGAATGGCTGCGGATCGACGCGACGGGCAAGCTGCTGAGCGAGTATTTCCCCGCGAACGGGCGGGAACGCATCCTGGAATCGCACCGTCAGGCCTTGACCGGCGACATACCGGTCCGCCGCTGGGGCATCAGCGTCTACCCGGAACGCAGCTATGTCGGGTTCGAAAACATCACCCTGCCCCTGGCCAACGACGCGGGTGAACGCGCTCATATCATCTCTATGAGCCTATACCGGATAATCGATGCCGATCCGTCGACGGCGCCCGTCCAACCCGGCACTTGAACACCCAGCCAGCGGCGGTCGCTATCCAATGGGTTGTCGGACGTTGTTCAATAGGTCTAAAATCGCGATATTGGGGATGGGAGGAGAGCCCAGGTGGGAGGCTCTTCAATGTCGAAATTGCGCTGTGAACACCTGCGGCAAGGCGCACCATTCTTTTTTGAACCAACCCAGTCCTTTGACGCCTGGGAACTCCGCTGGCTTCTGGATTACTGGCAGGGCCTGTGCGACGGCCCGAATTGTCCCCGGCTGATTGACGTCGGCCTGCCGGCCATCGTGCGCCAGGCGCCGAAGATCATCGTGCGCGACGCCATCGACGGGGGCCGCGATTTCGTCAATCGGTTCTGGGGTAGCGAGCTTAGAAACTGGCTTGGTTTCGACGGCACGGGCCAGCGAATTTCGGAATATTTCCCGCAGCACGCGCGCGCCGCCATGTTGGCCTCCCAACGCCTTGCCCTGGAAAGCGATATACCCGTGCGCCGTTGGGGCGTGACCGCCTACCCCCAACCCAACCTCGCGACCTATGAGGCGATCGATCTGCCGTTGGCGGACGACGACGGCGTCCGGGCGCATGTGCTGTCGATGTACGTCTACCGGTCCGACCGCCTGGATGCTCAGCCCGATGCGGCGCCGCTCCCGGCGGAGACGGGGAACGCCTCGTCCTGGGCCGCGCGAAGCCGCCACAGCGCGGAGTCCTGAGGCGCCGCCACCATCTCGACCGTCAGAATTTCCCCGGGCCGGACATCTGCCACCAGCCGATTATTGGCCGCCATGTAATACGGCACCGGCCCGCCGGGAATGGCCGCCTCGGCGGGACGCACCAAGGGCTCCAAACCGGCAATGGTATGGTGATGGCCGCCCATGTCCAGAACCTCACCCGCCTTGAATTCGCGGGTCGCGCGGCCGACCAGGTCGAACGCCGGCCGGGGCGCGCGCCCACTGGTCGGCATGCTGCCCTGTGCCGCGGCGATGATCGAGGCCGCCGCCTCGATCCCCAACAGATGCACCGGGTTATGCAGCAGGCCGTAATTGCCGCAGGAACTGACCGGAATACCCTTGGCCTTGAGAACCTGCCAGGTCTCGCGGTCCGAACAGCGCACGATCACGAACACGCCGCCGGCCAGGCTCAGTTCATCGAACCGGCGCAGGCAGTTGACGATATCGACCACGCCGCCGCCCGCTTCCATCAGGATGCCGCCCTCGGTTTCCGGCCGGAACACGTCGGGCAGTTCCACCGTGCGCGCCAAGGGCGCATGAAAGGCGTCGAAATCCGGGCGCAGGCCCGTGGCATTGCACACCAGCATCATTTCGCACAGGTCGGGCACGGATTTCAGCGCCGTCGGCCCCAAGGGGGCGGCCCGGTCGGCCAGAACCTCTGGAATATCAGCGCCGTCCAATTGCCAGTTGTCGGCGAAATCGGGCACGGCGAAGGTCTGACCGTGGTAGCTGAGCTCGCCCTTGGCGCGATGCCAGACCACATCGTACTCGCTCGCCTTGCCGGCCATCACGACCTCAAGCCCCAGAAGCTCGGCCCGCGAAATCAGGCCGATCAGCAGGCTCGGCTGATCGCCGTCCGGCAGGGTGTAGACGACGCCCTTATCCGCCGCCAGCTTGGCCAGCCAGGGGCCGCAGACCGAGGCCATTTCCTTTGACGCCAGCACCACATGCTTGCCGGCCAGGATCGCCGCCTCGGAAACCGCCGCCGCGGCCTCCGGCGCCCCCGTGGCCTCGACCACGAGGTCGATGTCCGTATCGACCAGAAGAAGCCCGTCCGGCACCACGGCGACCTTCCCGGCCGTCATGGCGTCCCGCGCCGTGGCCGCGTCGCGGCAGATCTCGATGCCGTCCCCGGCCACGCCGCAGCGCAGCAGCACGTTGACCGCCCGGTCCGGATCGATGTCGGCCACCACGGGCACGTCGATGGCGGGATGGCCCAGGGACTGGGTGATCAGGCTGGCGCCGAATTCCCCGGCGCCGACCAGGCCGACCCGCACGGGGGGTGCCGTGTTCTTGTAGATCTCGTTGAAGTCGACCATCTATCCGGCCGCGATCAGAACGTGATGACCTGACGCACCGTATGGCCCTCGGCCAGATGGTCGAAGGCGGCGTTGATGTCGTCCAGGGGGATTTTCTCGCAGATCAGCTTGTCCACCGGCAGGGCGCCGCGCTTGTACATCTCGATGTAATGGGGGATGTCGCGCTCGGGAATGCAGCTGCCGAGGTATGAACCCTTGATGGTGCGTTCCTCGGTCACCAGGTTGACGTGCTGCACGGTCATGTTGGTGGCGGGGTGGCTGAGGCCGCTTGAGGTCGTCGTGCCGCCGCGCTTGGTGACCTTGTAGGCAAGGTCCATGGCCTCGACCCGGCCGACGCATTCGAACATGTATTCCAGCCCGCCGCCCGTGGCGTCCCGGACCTTTTCGACCACGTCGTTGTCGAGCGCGTTGAACACCGTGTCGCACCCCAGTTTTTTGCCCCATTCCAGCTTGTCGTCGAGCGCGTCGATGCCGACGATATGCCGGGCCCCCGCCATCTTGGCGCCCATGACGGCGGCCAAGCCCGTGCCGCCCAGGCCGACCACGCCGACGGACGCCCCCGCCGGCACCTTGGCCGTGTTGAGGACCGCGCCGACGCCGGTGATGACGGCGCAGGAAAAGGTGCAGGCGATGTCGAGCGGCAGGTCCTTGTCGATCTTCACGACCGAGGATCGGTGCGCCACCACGTATTCGGAGAAACAACTGACCCCCGCCTGGTGATAGAGTTTCTGGCCGTCCTTATGCAGGCGCATGCCGCCGCCCATGAGGGTCCCGGCCCCGTTGGCCGCCGCCCCCTTTTCGCAGATCGACGGACGGCCTTCCTTGCAGGGCAGGCACTGGCCGCAGGACGGCAGGAAGGCGAACACCACATGGTCGCCCACTTCCAGGCCCTCGACGCCCGGCCCCACTTCCTGCACCACGCCCGACGCTTCATGGCCCAGCACCATGGGCAGGGGCCGTTCGCGCACGCCGGCGACCACGGACAGGTCCGAATGACACACGCCGGCCGCCGCGACCTTGACCAGAACCTCGTTCGCCTGCGGCGGATCCAGGTCCACTTCCTCGATCTTCATGGGCAGGGACGTGGCGTAAGGGCGCTTGGCGCCCAGTTCATAGACGACGGCGGCTTTGGTTTTCATGGTCGGACAGGCTCCCGTGGGGACGTTTCGGTATTCAAAGATTGATGAGCGCGGAACCATATCCCCGCCGCCCGGTCACGGCAAGATGGGGACGGCAGGTCACGGATGCGGGACCATGCCAAACCGGCTATAACGATTGAAATTCTATACAAACGCATCCTTGGGAGTTGATCCATGCTGAAAACCACCGTCGCCGGAAGTTTGCCCAAACCCAGTTGGCTGGCCGAGCCGGAAAAGCTTTGGGCGCCTTGGAAACTGGAGGGTGAAGAGCTGTGGCAGGGTCAATGCGACGCCGCCCTTATCTGGATCAAGACCCAGGAAGACGCCGGGATCGACATCGTTTCCGACGGCGAGCAGTTCCGAAAGCATTTCGTGCACGGCTTCCTGGAATTCGTCGACGGCATCGACTGGGCCAAGATGACCACCATGGGCATCCGCGACAACCGCTATGACGCCGACGTGCCGACGGTCACCGCCAAGGTCAAGCGCCGCGAAAGTGCCCATTCCAAATCCACCGCCTTCTGCCGCGCGCATACCAAGGGCGGCCTGAAGATCACCATGCCGGGGCCCATGACCATCTGCGACACCATCGCCGACGAGGTCTACGGCAAGCGCGCCGACATGGCCTGGGCCTTCGCGGAAATCCTCAACGAAGAAGCACTGGAGCTGCAGGCGCTCGGCGTCAACGTGATCCAGTTCGACGAGCCCGCCTTCAACGTGTTCCTGGACGACGTGAAGGAATGGGGCGTCGCCTGCCTGAACCGGGCGTTCCAGGGCATCACCACCAAAAAGGCCGTGCATATCTGTTACGGCTACGGCATCGACGCCAACAACCAGTGGAAGGAAACGCTGGGCAACGAATGGCGCCAGTACGAGGAAACCTTCCCGGCCCTGAACGGCAGCGTGGTCGACCAGGTATCGCTGGAATGCGCCGGGTCGCACGTGCCCCATTCGCTGATGAGCCTGCTCAAGGACAAGGAAGTGATGGTCGGCTCGATCGACGTCGCCAACCTCAACGTGGAAACGCCGGAACAGGTCGCCGAGGTCATCCGGTCGGCCATGCGCTATGTCGATGCGGAGCGCATCTACCCCTGCACCAACTGCGGCCTCGCCCCCTTCCCCCGGCATGTGGCCGAGGGCAAGCTGAAGGCCCTGGCCGCCGGGGCGGCGATCGTGCGCAAGGAATTGGGCGCGGCCTGATCCTGGCGATACGCCCGGCACAAAACCTTTTCCCGCAAGCACCCTTGCCTTGCGGGGCCTTACGGCATTAAACCAACGGTCCCGAATTCAGGATATCCAGCCGTTCCAGGGAGAGCCCCATGGCCAAAAAGTTCGACAAGTCCAAACTGCCCTCGCGCTACACCACTCAGGGCCCGTCCAGCGCGCCGCACCGGTCCTACTACTACGCCATGGGCATGACCGAGGAAGAGATCGACCAGCCCTTCGTCGGCGTCGCGACCTGCTGGAACGAGGCCGCCCCCTGCAACATCGCGCTGAGCCGCCAGGCCCAGGCCGTGAAGACCGGCGTCAAGGAAGCATCGGGCACGCCCCGCGAATTCACCACCATCACCGTGACCGACGGCATCGCCATGGGCCACCAGGGCATGAAGTCGTCGCTGGCATCGCGCGACGTGATCGCCGACTCGGTCGAGCTGACCATGCGCGGCCATTGCTACGACGCCATGGTCTGCCTGGCCGGCTGCGACAAATCCCTGCCCGGCATGATGATGGTCATGCTGCGCCTCAACGTGCCATCCGTGTTCATGTACGGCGGCTCCATCCTGCCCGGCAAGTTCAAGGGCAAGGACGTGACCGTGATCGACGTGTTCGAAGCCGTGGGCACCAATGCCTCGGGCGAGATGTCGGACGAAGACCTGCACGAACTGGAATGCGTGGCCTGTCCGTCGGCCGGGTCCTGCGGCGGCCAGTTCACGGCCAACACCATGGCCTGCGTGTCCGAAGCCATCGGCCTGGCCCTGCCCGGATCGGCCGGCGCACCCGCGCCGTACGAGACCCGCGACGAATACGCCGTGGCGTCGGGCAAGGCGGTCATGGACCTGATCGAAAAGAACCTGCGCCCGCGGGACATCGTGACCCGCAAGTCGTTCGAGAACGCGGCCCGCATCGTCGCGGCATCGGGCGGATCGACCAACGCCGGGCTGCACCTGCCGGCCATGGCCCATGAATGCGGCATCGACTTCTCCCTGGAAGACGTCTGCGAGATCTTCAAGACCACGCCCTACATCGCCGACCTGAAGCCGGGCGGCAAGTACGTGGCCAAGGACATGTTCGACATCGGCGGCGTGCCGGTGCTGATGAAGGCACTCTTGGACGGCGGCTATCTGCACGGCGATTGCATGACCGTGACCGGCAAGACCATCGCGGAAAACCTGAAAGACGTGGTGTTCCCGACGGACCAGGACGTGATCTATCCGGTGTCCAACCCGATCACGCCGACGGGGGGTGTTGTCGGCCTCAAGGGCTCGCTCGCCCCCGACGGCGCCATCGTCAAGGTCGCCGGCCTGCACAGCCTGCAGTTCACCGGCACGGCACGCTGTTTCGATTGCGAGGAAGACGCGCTTCAGGCCGTGCTCAAGCAGCAGGTCAAGGAAGGCGAGGTCGTCGTTATCCGCTACGAAGGGCCCAAGGGCGGGCCCGGCATGCGGGAAATGCTGTCGACCACCTCGGCGATCTACGGCCAGGGCCTGGGCGAAAAGGTGGCGCTGATCACCGACGGCCGGTTCTCCGGCGCCACGCGCGGGTTCTGCATCGGCCATGTCGGCCCGGAAGCAGCCGTGGGCGGCCCCATCGGGCTTCTGAAGGACGGCGACGTGATCAAGATCGACGCCGAAAAGGGCACCTTGGACGTTGAATTGTCCGAGGCCGAACTGGACGCCCGCCGCAAGGACTGGACGCCGCGCAAACACGACTATCAGTCGGGGGTGCTTTGGAAGTATGCTCAGTTGGTGGGCCCCGCCTGCGACGGCGCCGTCACCCATCCGGGCGCCAAGGCGGAAACCCACGTGTTCGCCGACATCTAAGCCCCGCGTCCAGACGGGGCCGGAGGTCGGCCCGGGTGTGACAAAAACGGGATAACGGCCATGGCCGAAGACGCCTTCGCCTTAAACCGGCGCGAGCACGACCGAAAGTCCTCGGGCTTTCAGGCCCGTGTGACCGTCGGCGGCGCCTCCACCAAATGCCTGATTGAGGACATCTCCCCCGGGGGGGCCCAGATCATCGCCTCCCTGGACCTGTCCAAGGGCCGCCACCTGACCCTCGACCTGGGGGCGTTCGGCGACGTCTCCGCGACCGTCGCCTGGTGCCGCAAGGGGCGGCTCGGCCTCAAGTTCGAAGCCGACCCCGAGGTCCTGGCCGAACTGGTCATGTCCCTCGCCATGCAGGCGTGACTTCGGGAAAATTGAACCACGGAGACGGTGAGGCGGTGAGAAGAAGGCGTCAGTTGGACGGCTGCTTTCCAAATCGTCATGCCCGGACTTGATCCGGGCATCCAGGCGTTTCACTCTCGGCAATAGATCAGGACATGGATGGCAGGGTCGCGCCCGGCCATGACAAACTGAAATCTTCTCACGGCCTCACCGCCTCTGTGGTTTATTCTTCGCCCATGACGCAAACATCCCTCGACCTGCCCTTCGTGCGCGCCCAGTTCCCGCACACCTGCTTCAACGACGGCTGGGCGTTCTTCGAGAACGCCGGCGGCTCCTACGTGCCCAATGCGGTAATCGACCGCATGACCGCCTATATGCGGGACTCCCAGGTTCAGCCCCAGGCCCCCTATCCCAAATCGCAATTGGCCGCCCAGCGCATGGCCGACGGCCACGCCCGCATGGCGGAGATGATCGGGGCTGCGGCGGACGAGGTCGTGATCGGCCCTTCGACCTCGATGAACGTCTACGTCCTGGCGCAAGCACTCCGGCCGCTCTGGAAAGCGGGAGATGAGGTGATCGTCGCCGTCGCCAACCACGAGGCCAATTCCTCGCCCTGGCGGCGTCTCGCCGAATTCGGGATCGTCGTGAAGGACTGGCCGGTCGATGCCGAAACGGGGGCGCTGCGCCTTGATCTACTAGAAGACCTGCTGACCGAGCGCACGCGGCTGGTCGCCTTCCCCCATGTTTCCAACATCACCGGCGACATCAACGACGTTCCGGCGATCACCAAACAGGTCCATGCGGCGGGCGCCATGGTCTGTGTCGATGCCGTCGCCTACGCGCCGCACCGGGCCGTCGACGTGAAGGCCTGGGACGTCGATTTCTACCTGTTCAGCTTCTACAAGATCATGGGCCCGCACATCGGCCTGCTCTACGGCAAGCGCGACCGCCTGTTGGAAGCCAAGGGACAAGGCCACTTGTTCTTCGCCGAGGACGACATTCAGCACAAACTGAACCCGGCCGGCCCCAACCACGAAACCATCGCCGCACTCGCCGGCATCGCGGATTACTTCGAGGCGCTGGCGGCCCATCATTTCGACGCCCCCGCCAACACGCTGCACGCCCGCACCAAACAGGTGTTCGGCCTGATCGCGGCCCACGAACAGACCCTCGCCGAACGCTTCCTCGACTTCGCCCTGAACACCCCCGGCCTGCGCCTGCTCGGCCGCCACTCGGCCAAGTCCGAAGACCGCGCGCCGACGTTTTCCTTCACCCTCAAGGGCAAGTCATCGGCGGACGTGGTCGCGGCCCTGACCGCGCAACAGATCGCCTGCTGGAACGGCGACTTCTACGCGCCGCGCCTGCTGGAAGCCGTCGGCATCACCGACACCACCGACGGCGTCGTCCGCACGTCCATGGCGCATTACAATACGGTGGAGGAGGTGGCGCGGTTGGTGAAGGCGCTGGACCGAGTGATTTAAAGAAGACAAACCACTGAGGCAGTGAGGCACTGAGAAGAAGCATCCTCCGTCATGGCCAGGCTTGACCCGGCCATCCACGGCTTAGCGTCGTACGCCTCCACGGCAAGACGCGGATGCCCGGATCAAGTCCGGGCATGACAAGAGCCTTCTCAGTGCCTCACTGTCTCTGTGGTGATTTTCTTTTAGCTCGGCACCGGCGGCGTGGTGGCCGCGTGGAGGGTATCGACCTCCCCCCGCACCTTCTTGAGCTTCTTCTCCAGCATCTTTTCCTCTTTCTCCAGGGCCCGCTCCAGGCCCTTGATGCGCTTGTTGAGGGCCTCGATGTTGGCGAGGCGTTCGATGCGGAGTTGGGCGTCCTTCTTGCGCCGCCATTTGCGGAAGCGCCATTCGCCGGCGCAGATCAGCAGCAGGATGCCCGCCCCGGCGCAGACCAGCGCCCCCACCAGGTACGCCGTCTTGTGCAGGCTGACGGCCGTGCCCCAGAAGCCGATGGTGGTGAGACAGGCCGCCGTCATGAACAGCAGGCGCCGGGTCACCGGGTCGTCCTTCTGGACCTCGTTCTGGGCGGCGGCGACGGCGATGGCGATTTCCGTCTTGGCCATGGCCTGCCACTGCTTGAAGGACATGCCCTCGCCCACGCTGCGGCCTTCGCGGATGAATTGCTCCAGCCGCATCATGATGTATTCCGCACGCTGTTCCGGCGTCGGATTAAGGGGCAGTTCGGGGGCCTGAAACTCGGTCATCGTCATACGTCTCCGACGATCAGCGTATTTCAGTTGGCTTAACAGGCGGTTACCGCCGACACCCTGGGGGCGTCGGCGGCGTTCGCATTGCTGTCTATTCGGCCGCGGTGCCGACCTGATGCATGTAGACATCCTGCTGCGGGAACGGAATGGTGAATCCGGCCGCTTCCAGGCCCAGCTTGACCTCTTTGTTGAGGTCGAACAGGGTCGGCCAGTAATCACTGATCTTGACCCAGGCGCGCAGGTTGATGTTCACGGAGCTGTCGGCCATGGCCACGACCATGACTTCCGGGGCCGGGTCCTTGAGGATACGGGCGTCCTTGTCGAGAATGCCTTTCAGCAGGTCCATGGCCTTCGGCAGGTCGTCGCCATAGGCAATGCCCGCCACCACGTCGATGCGTCGCGTCGGGTTGCGCGAGAAATTGGTGATCGAGGCCCCCCAGATCGAGGAATTGGGCACCGACTTGAAGATGCCGTCGGGCGTCCGCAGTTCCGTGGTGAACAGGCTGATCTCCACCACCGTGCCCGACTGGCCGCCGGCGTCGATGAAATCCCCCGTCTTGAACGGGCGCAGCACCAGCAGCATGACCCCCGCCGCGACGTTCTGCATGGTGCCCTGCAAGGCCAGACCGATGGCCAGGCCGGCGGCACCCAGAATGGCGATCAGCGAGGTTGTCTGCACCCCGAACTGGTTGAGCACCGCGACCAGGACGAAAATCTTGACGACATAGCCGACGATGGACGACAGGAACGGCGTCAGCGTGTCGTCGATGGATTTGACCCGGTTGAGGGCCTTGGCCACCGTCCGCTTGGCCCAGCCGGCAACCCACCAGCCGACGACCAGGATGACGATGGCGCCGATCACGCTCATGCCGTATTCCGTGCCGACGTCGGCCACGGTCTGCATGACAAGCTCGATGGTCTTCTGGGCGTTGGCGATCTGTTGTTCTGCTTTATCCATGATGGATCTCTATCCTTGCGTTACGCCTCATCCCCCCGGAAAGAAGCGCCGATTATGTCGATGCCGCGCCAGGCTCACAAGGGGAAGTGTGCGGAACCGCTTGAAACGCAATCTGCGCGTCAGGCACACAAAAGCCCCGCCGTTTCAGGGCGGGGCTTTCTTTTTGCGTTTCGGGATCGGCGTCGCACCCGATCCCACCCGATGATCACCGGGTAAATGGGGTTTGGGTCGATATGTCGGGGGACTGCATCGGTGGTTCCAACTTTGTAACCTCCTTCATCTGCCTACGAAGAAGGCTACCGCCCCCCTCCCCGGTCATACCAGCCCCTGAAAGTTCCTATTTCTGGCGCATATTAGGAGAAAAGGATCAATATCCACACGGCTGTCGGAGAAACAGCCGCATAGTGGGATATTGCCGACAAAAGGCCAAGCGCCCCCTGCGTGAGGAGGGTCAGGCCACCGCCGCCAGACGCTTCAAGGCCTCGTCGAGGCGCGCGCGGGTCGCCTGGGCTTCGCCCAGCTTTTCGCGCTCACCGTCGACCACTTCGGCCGGGGCGTTGGCGACGAACTTGGCGTTGCCGAGTTTCTTCTCGAACCGGTCGATTTCCGCGTCCTGCTTGGAAATTTCCTTCAAAAGCCGCGCTTTCTCCGCCTCCAGGTCGATGGCGTCAGCGATCGGCAGGATGATCATGGCACCGTCGAGCACGTCCTGCACGGCGCCCTTGGGCACCTCGCCGGTCAGCACGCCGGCATCGGACAGGCCGGCCAGGCGCAGGATCAAGTCGCGATGGGTCACCAGCGCCGCCTGGGCGGCCGCATCCGCATCCTTCAGCAGCAGGGGGATTTTCGCCTTGGGCGGCACGTTCATTTCCGAGCGCACGGCGCGAATCTGCGAGATCAGGCGCACCACCCAATCCATTTCCGCGTTGACCGCGGCATCGACCAGGGCCGCGTCGTACACGGGCCAGGGCGTGGTGATCAGCGGCTGCGCGCGCTCGGCCCGGGTTTGCCACAGCTCCTCCGTGATGAACGGCACGATGGGGTGCAGCAGGGTGATGATCTGGTCCAGCACCCAGGCCGTGGTCGCCCGGGTTTCCGCCTTGGCGGTCTCGTCCGTGCCCATGAACACGGGCTTGGCGAATTCCAGGTACCAATCGCAGAAGGTGTTCCAGGTAAAGGCATAGAGCGCCCCGGCCGCATCGTTGAAGCGATAGGCGCCAAGTGCTGCGGTCATGGCCTTTTCGGCCTCGGAAACCTTGCCGACGATCCAGCGGTTCAGGGTAGAGTTAACTGAATTTGGATTAAAATCAGGGTCGACCCGGCATTCGTTCATGTCGCAGAACCGGGCCGCGTTCCAGATCTTGGTGCAGAAGTTGCGATAGCCCTCGACCCGACTTTCCGACATCTTCACGTCGCGGCCCTGGGCGGCGAAGGCCGTGAGGGTGAAGCGCAGCGCATCGGCGCCGAACTTGTTGATGAGGTCCAGAGGGTCGATGACGTTGCCCTTGGACTTGGACATCTTCTGGCCCTTCTCGTCCCGCACCAGGGCGTGGATATAGACCGTGTGAAACGGCACCTCGTCCATGAAATGCAGGCCCATCATCATCATGCGGGCGACCCAGAAGAAGATGATATCGAACCCGGTGACCAGCACGTCCGTGGGATAGTGGCGCGCCAGTTCCGGCGTCTCGTCCGGCCAGCCCAGGGTTGAGAACGGCCACAGGGCCGAGGAAAACCAGGTATCCAGAACGTCCGGGTCGCGGGTCAGCTCGACCGTCTTGCCGTAATGGGCGTCGGCGGCGGCCTGGGCCGCGTCCGCGCTCATTTCCACGAAGACGGTGCCGTCGGGGCCGAACCAGGCCGGAATCTGATGGCCCCACCACAATTGGCGCGACACGCACCAGGGCTGGATGTTGCGCATCCATTCGAAATAGGTGTTTTCCCAGGTCTTGGGCACGAACCGGGTCTTGCCGCTCTCCACCGCTTCGATGGCGGGCTTGGCCAGGGTCTTGGCGTCGACGAACCATTGATCCATCAGCCAAGGTTCGACCACCACGCCGGACCGGTCGCCGTGGGGCACGGTCATGTCGTTGTCCTCGACCCGATCAAGCAGGCCCAGGTCTTCCATTTCGGCGAGGATGGCGTCGCGCGCCTTGAAGCGCTCCATGCCCTGGTACTTTTCGGGCACGTTTTCGTTCAGATGGGCGTTGGCGTCGAGGATGTTGATGATCTCCAGCCCGGCCCGCTTGCCGACCTCGAAGTCGTTGAAATCATGGCCCGGGGTGATCTTCACCGCCCCCGATCCCTTTTCCGGATCGGCGTAATGGTCGGCGACGATGGGGATCAGGCGGCCGGTGATCGGCAGCACCACGTTCTTGCCCACCAGATCCGTATAGCGCTCGTCGTCCGGGTGCACGGCCACGCCGGTGTCGCCCAGCATGGTTTCCGGGCGGGTCGTGCCGACGGTGATGAACTGCCCGTCCTGGCCATCGATGGGATACTTGAAGTACCACATCTTGCCCTTGGTCTCGCGCTGTTCGACCTCCAGGTCGGAAATCGCCGTGTGCAGCTTGGGGTCCCAGTTGACCAGCCGCTTGTCGCGGTAGATCAGGCCCTGCTTGTGCAGTTCCACGAACACCTTGACCACGGCCTTGGACAGGCCCTCGTCCATGGTGAAGCGTTCCCGCGACCAGTCGCAGGACGCGCCCAGGCGGCGCAGCTGTTTGGTGATGGTACCGCCGGATTCCGCCTTCCAGTCCCACACCCGCTCGACGAACTTGTCGCGGCCCAGGTCCGTGCGCTTCACGCCTTCGGCCTCCAGCATGCGCTCGACCACCATCTGCGTGGCGATGCCCGCGTGGTCGGTTCCCGGCTGCCACAGGGCCTGATCGCCCTTCATGCGGTGGTAACGGATCAGGATGTCCTGCAGCGTGTTGTTCAGCGCATGCCCCATGTGCAGACTGCCGGTCACGTTGGGCGGCGGAATGACGATGGTATAGGGCTGGCCGTTGCCGCCCGCCTCAGGCACCTGGCCGGGCGCGAAGGCGCCGCTTTGTTCCCATTCCTCGTATCGGCGGGTTTCCACCTCTTCGGGGTGGTAGGTCTTGTCCAGTTCGGCCATGGGAACAGATCCTCGGAACGGCTAAAGTCAATCGGTGGGGATTGGCGGGTATACAACGAAAAACCCCGGGGAACAAAGCCCCCCGGGGTTATCATTGTAATTCTTTTTCAGGCTTACCGCCGGGTGGAATTATTGCTTGGCGAAAATCGTCGTCGCGCCCGTTTCCGGGCGCTCGGGATTTTCGACTAACCCCAGTTGTCGAGCCCTTCCGCCCGGTTAACCATGGTGTCGATTTCCTTCTTCACCAGGCGTTCGATCAGGTAGGGCAGATTGCGGTCCAGCCATTCGCGCAGGATCGGCTTCAGCATTTCGCGCACGATGCCTTCCAGCGACGCGTCGCCAGAGGACATGACCGGCAGGTCCCGGCGGTCGAGGATCGCCCGGGCCAGTTCGGCCAGGACGTCCGAGCCATGCAGCGAGGTCGGCCGCGACATGATGGCGTCGGGGGCGACCATATCCGGGGTCAATTCCATGATGTCCGCCATCGGTTCCGGCTCCGGCATGGGGGGCGGTGGCGGGGGCGGAGGCGGCGCAGCGGCGGCCACGGGCTCCGGCTCCGGCTCAAACAGATCTTCCGGCTCAGGCATGGGCTCCGGCTCGGGTTCCGGCTCGTCCATGTCGGTCATTTCGATGTCGGGTTCCGGCTCCGGTTCCGGCTCGGGCTCGGGCGCAGGTGCCGGTTCGGGCTCGGGTTCCGGCGCGGCAGCCTGTTCGGCCGGCGCATCGCCTCCCTCTTCATCCTCTTCCTCCGCCAAAATCTTGCGGATGGAAGAAAGGATGTCTTCCATCGAAGGTTCGCCGCCTTCAGCAGCTTCGGCTTCTTCGCTCATAATCCCGCATGCCCATCAATTCTTGTCGCGGTTCCCGGCTCCCCACTCCCACGCAGGTCCGAGTCACGCCACTTTTCCCAAGATACACCAGCCATTAACTCACGATGATCGTTAATATTTGGTATATCACAGGAACTAATTGCCGGGCGCCGTCATGGGCGCCGCTATGTCCAGCGACGGCAAGGGGCGAAAACCGCCCTACTTGCCTTCTTCGCTGCTCGACCCGCCGACCCACTTGCCGCGCACTTCGTCGTAATGCATGCGCGGATCGTAAACATCGACAGCCAGTTTCAGATCCGTGGCGGTCATCCGGCCGATGGCGGCCGACAGTTCGAACGCGGCGACCCGCTCGTCCCGCTGGGCCTCCGTATGACCGACGCGGGAATCCAGAAGTTCCTGTTCCGCGTCCAAAACATCCAGAACCGTGCGTGAACCCACGGCAGCCTCGCGCTCGACCCCGTCCAGGGCGACCACGTTGGCTTCGATCTGGGCGCTGAACGACACCACGCGGGCGCGGGCCGTCTGCAGGTTCTCCCAGGCGCTGGTCGCGTCCTCGATGGCGTCACGGCGGGCCTGGTCGATGTTGCGGGTCAGTTCGGCAAGGCTTTGCTTGGCTTCGCGCAGGCGCGAATAGACGCTGCCCTGCTGATAAATCGGAATGGTCAGATTGACCCGAACCTCGGCCGAATCGATGCGCCCCGTATCGCTTGACGATTCATAGGATCGGTCGGCACTGGCGGTGACATCGACCTCGGGCAGCAGCTCACCCTTGACCTCACGCACCGTGTTCATGCCCGCCTTGCGGTCGAACTCGGCCGCGATGACGTTGGGATTGGTGGTCGCCGCCATCTTGATGGCATCGTGCCGATCCTTCGGCAGCCCCCCGGGCTCGCCCGGAAGCTCCAGATTCTTCGGCGCCGGCAGACCGACCACGTTTTCGTAGGTGGCGCGCGAGTTTTCCAGATTGGCCTCGGCCCGGATGCGGTCGGCCGTGGCGCCGGCCAGGCGGGCTTCGGCCTGGTGCACGTCGGTGCGCGTGATTTCGCCGACCTCGAAGCGGTCCTTGGTCGCTTCAAGTTGACGCTTGAGGACCTTTTCGTTGTTGATGTTGAGCGCCAGAACGGCCTCGTCGCGGAACACGTTCAGATAAGCCGTCGCGGCGGACAGCAGAATGTCCTGTTCCGTGTCGATCAGGCGCGCGCGCTCGGCACGGACGGCGTTTTCCGCCCCTTCCGTCGCCGCCAGCGTGCGTCCACCGCGGTACAGCGGCTGGGTGATCGACAGGCCGACGGTTGCAGGATTGCGGTTCTGCGTGCGGTCCGTCGTGCGCAGGGTGGAACGGTTGCGCTCGTATCCGGCATCACCGGTGATGGCGACAGACGGCCGCCAGTTGGACAGCGCCTGGGGCACCTGTTCGTCCGTGGCGCGCAGGCGGGCCCGGCGGGCCGCCAGGGTCGGGTTGTTGGAATAGGCGGCAATCAGCGCCTCGGCCAGGGACTGCGCCTGGGCCGGCGCCGGCGCGAAAGCAAGCGCACCGGCAAGCGCCGCGGCACCGACGGCGGCGCGGGAAATTCCGGGAACATACTGAAATGGAGAGAGGATTCGCGTGATCAAGGCCGTTACTCGCCTGTGGTTGTGTCTGGTTAACATACTACCTGCATTCGCCGCGTCCAGATTTCAACAAAATACGTGCAAAAATACAGATAATTCAAAAACTTGCATATACAACCTTCGACCGCCTCATGGTGCCAACCCGCATTGGATTCGGCTGCGTCAGAAGGTAAAGGCTTCCTCCAGCTCGAACCCGGGAAGGTCCGGCGTTCCCGCGTCGAACAGATCGCGGTGGGAGATATGGCCGCCGAAACGCGCCGCCAGGACGGCGCTGCCGACAGCGGAGCCGCGCTTCGAGCAGACCGCCACAAGACGGCCGCCCTCGGCCAACTGCTTTTCGATCTTTTCCGGCACGCTGGGCACGGCGCCGTCGAAGAAGATGACGTCATAAGGGGCCTGTTTCGGATAGCCGTTGGCCATCTTGCCGTCGATCACCGCAACCGTGTCGATGCCCAGCCCGGCCAGGGTTTCCTGGGCCTGCTTGGCCATCGCCTTGTCGCTTTCGACAACCACCACCGTATTCGCCAGCTTGGACAGCAAGGCCGGCGAGTAACCCGTGCCGCAGCCGATGCACAACACCACGTCATCGGCGCCGATGCGCGCGGTCTGCAGCAGGCGCGCGGTGATCATGGGCTCCATCAGATAACGCCCACCGCCCACGGCAAGGGCCTCGTCGACATAAGCGATGGACCGCTTGGTTTCGGGCACGAATGCCTCGCGCGGCGTTTCCGCCATGGCGGCAATGACACGCTCGTCCGTGACCCGGTTGGGCAGGACCTGACAATCGATCATGTTTCGGCGCGCGGCTGCGAAATCCATGTCGCCGGTTCTCCTTCGCGTTGGAACGGACCGCCTGGGGCCCGATTTGGCTGAATTCTGTATAGTCCCAGCCGTCCGCGAACACAATGGCGGCGCGCATTTCAGCGCCCTTTTCCAGGCCATTCCAAGCGCCTGAAAATTCGCCGGAACAGTTGCTTGACCACCGGGGGGTCAGTATGTAATGTCCCGCCCTCTGTGGGCCGAAGCCGGTCAGCCTGGCCCTTGGAAGGGACTCCTGCAATGGGGTCGTTTTCTGGGGGATGAAGCCCCGGCACAGTTTGGTGCCATCTGGGGCGCGGTGGCGGAGTGGCTACGCAGCGGCCTGCAAAGCCGTGTACACCGGTTCGATTCCGGTCCGCGCCTCCACGCCTGATCCGGCGTAGCTCAGTTGGTAGAGCAGTCGGCTGTTAACCGACTTGTCGCAAGTTCGAGTCTTGCCGCCGGAGCCAATTAAAAGGGCCAGTCCTGAGACCAGGACTGGCCCTTTTTCGTTGCCATGGGCGCCATGGATCACTCCGCAAACGTCAGGCACAGCGCCGTCACGTCGTCGGCCGAGGGCCCGGAATGGCCATCAATCAGTCCCGTGAGAGCCTTCGCCACTCCACCATCACTGTTCGCATCCGCCAGCCTGGCAATAAGGCGTTCAAAGGCATGGGCGGCGGTGACATCCCCGTCCATCAAGGCGAACAGGCCGTCCGTGAACAGCACCAGGGACCCGCCTCGGGGTATGTCCAGGCGCCGCAGTTCATAAGGAAAGTTGCCGCTGGCGCCGACGGGCAGGCCCTTGCCCTGACCAAACACGGGATCACCGCCATCGGCAGGAAACGCGACGGGATGGGGCACCCCGGCGGACGCGTAGTCGAACCTTCGAGCCGCGACATCGACGATCCCATACAACATGGCGGCATATTCACCGGTCGGCAGGGCCTGTTTGAGGATTCCGTCGAGCCGGCGCAGTACAGCATCAGGCGGATCTTCACAAACGGTAGCAAGCGCCTGGACCCGCAGCGCATTAACGCCGGCGACCGGGCCGTGGCCGGTCATATCGGCGATGAACAGGGCAAGCCGCCCGTCGGCAAGCATCCGCCCGCCCCAGATGTCCCCGTTGACACCGCTGCAGGCGATCGACCAGGCCGTAAGACACACCCCGCCCCCACCACCAAGCACCGCGGGATCGGGCAGCAGGGATTTCTGGTAGCGGGTCAAAGCCGGGGACAGGCGGGTATCGGCGTCGCTGCCGATCTCCATACTGGCGGGCAGGATGACCGCCCGCGCCGTGGCTTCGACGAGGTCGGGGTCCGCCGGCAGGGCGAGCGGCGGCGTATCGGCATCGCCATGGTGGAGGGTAACCACCCCCGCCCCGGACACCGAGATCGTCAATGCCGTATCAGGCAACGCGGCAGCGGCGTCATTTGTCACCACGCGCCAGTCCCCGACTGCATGCAATCTGTCTGCAACCCCGTCCGGCACCGGCCCCACCACTGCGATGGCAGGGCCCGGCGCCCTGGTTTCAACGGAAACGGGCGCCGGCCCATGCCGCGCCATCACTTCGACGATATTGCCGGCCCCCATATAGGCCATCGCCTCGAACGCCATTTTCCGGGCCATGGCGATGCCGCGCCCGTGGGTATCGAACGCCCGCTCCAAGGTCAGATCGACATAGGAATGCCAATCGAACCCCTTGCCCTCGTCGGTGATTCTGAAACGTGTGTGCGTGGCGGACCGGGTCACCTCCACCGTGACCCGCCGGTCCTTGTAGGGGGCTTCGCGCAGGCGCGCGTCGATGACCGCGTCCCAACGACCCTCGGCCATGAGGGCCGATTTGTTTTTGTAATCCAATTCAAGATTGCCGTGCTCGACGGCGTTTATCATCAATTCCGACAACCCCATGGCGACGACAGTCGAACGCTCGAAACCGCCGGCCAATAGAACGGCCAGGGAATCGGCTTCCTGCGGCGTCATGAAGACAAAGCGGCCCTCGGCCAGCAACCTGATCGCGCCGGATCGTTTGGCCAGTTCCTGCTGCAGGCGCTGTTGGCGGGCAAAATTGTCGGCCGCCCCGCGCACGACGGAAACCAAAACGTCAACGTCATAGGGTTTGGTCAGGTAGTAATAGACCCCCGCCTCGATGCCATCGACGATTTCGGCTTCAAGATCCATGGCCGTCTGCATGATCACCGGAATCGCCTTCAGTCCCGGATCGCCCTTGATCTTGGCGAGCACTTCCATGCCGTCCATTTCAGGCATTTTCCGGTCAAGGAGAATGGCGTCGTATTGCGCTTCTCCGCCGGAGAGCATGGCCCAGGCCTCGGCGCCGTCAGCGGCATCGTCAATCACGAAGCCTTCCGGCTCCAGACAATATCTCAGGGTCTGACGATTGAAGTCCTCGTCATCGACGATCAGGACCCGGACATTCGGCATGCCGGTTTCCCCGCTGGATCAATATGGATCAGGGCTTGAACGTGAACAGGGTATCGAAACAGGCAAGGTCGAGGACTTCCTTGACGCTGCCGGTCATGCCGGTAAGCGTGATTGACCGGCCCTTTTCCTGGGCCGCTTCGCGCAGGATCAAAAGGACGCCCAACCCCGCCGAATCAATGTATTCGACGGCGGAAAGATCGACGACGATTTCAGGCAAATTCCCGCGCGTCAGGGCAAGCGCCAAGCCGGAGACCTCCCCCCGGTCGGAAAACGTCATCTGCCCGGAAATCCGCGCCGTGGCGGTGTTTCCCTTTTCTGAAACTTGGTATTTCACCCTCAGGTCTCCTTTGATTAGGATTCCCCCACTCCCGAAATTCAGTTTATACCGACCCGGACACTGAAATCAGCAGATTCCGCACGCCCCCCGGGCGGACCCGTCGTCAGGCCATGCCCAGCATGGCCCGTGCCTCGGCCGGTGTCGCCGGTTCGCGGCCGAACGCTTCGGCCATCTGCGCGACACGGCGGACCAGTTCGGCGTTTGTCGGCGCACCCAGTTCCGGATAGGGATAGTCGCCGAGGCCGATCGCCACGTGCCCGCCCATTTCCAGCGCCAGCGCAGCCGGGCCATACAGATTGCCGACCTTGTTGTTGACCGACCATTCGTATTTGAAGCCCTGGGGCAGGAATTCCAGATGCGCCATCAGGCCCTTGATGTTGCCCGGGTGGCCGCCGAGATATCCCGAATCCGATAACGCGAACAGCAGGTAGGCCGGCTGATCCACTAGGCCCATTTCCAGGAACGCCTCGAACATGCGGGTGAACGGCACCGTCCAGGATACGATCACCGGCTTGACCCCGATCTCGCGCATGCGCTCGGCGAAATAGGCGCAGGTTTTGGGCGTGTTCACGTAGGCCAGCTCGTCCGTCTTCATGCGCTTGGCCGCCCGGTCGTAGATATCGACGTTGGTGGAGCCGATGTCGATGGGCGCGAAATCAGGCTTCAGGGCCGGGTCCTGCGACGCCCTGACGATGTGCTGCAACCGGGCCTCGTCCGAGGACTTCAGCGTCACCTGGCCCAGGGTCGGATGGATCATGATGTCGCTGGCCGCGCGGATTTTGCGGATCGTCTCGAAGTAGGCGTCGGGATCGTGGTTGGGCGAGCCGTCGGCGTTGCGCGCGTGGTAGTGGCAGATCGACGCCCCCGCCTCGCGGCAGGCGGCGGCCGCCTCGGCGATTTCGTCGGGCGTGAACGGCACGTTCGGATTGACGTCGCGCGCCATGTACTCGTTGACGCGAACCTCGATGATCACCTTTTTGCCGAAGCCCGGCACGGTGGATTGAAACGTCATGGCCTGGATATTCCCTGCGGTATCAGGCCCCCCTTCACATCGTTGGTAGCCCCGGACCGGGACCACGTCAATTCATCCTCGCCGGAATCCTGGACGAGCATGTTTTGCGGTACTATCTCAAACAGGGCGGCGCCGGCCGGTGCCGCGTTATTCGGAGGATTCGCCGCTTGCGGCCCTATCTGGTGCTTCTGCCCCTTGTCCTGATGGTCCTGGCAATCGTTTCGTGGGCGCCCGCACAGGCCGCGGACTGCCGCCTGCCCGGGGTCGAGACGACCACCCGGCTGACGGAAAAGCGCGGCAGCATCCGGTTTTCCAACGGCTTTTCCGGCAAGCAGCTTGAGGCCAAGCGCCGCCGCGCGGGCGGCGCGGCGGTCCAGGCCGACTGGCACCCGGTCGGTCTGATGGGGCGGGACCTGAAGTGGGAATTCCGCGTCAAGGTGCAGGGCCAGCGACTGCAGAGGGGGTTTTGCGTCGGTCTGAAGGATGCAGAATTGACCATCGGCTACGACCGCATCGACGTCTATGTCGACCGCCGCTACCGCCCCGGCAGTTGCCAATACGACGTGATCCTGGAGCACGAAAATCAGCACGTGCGCAACTTCCGGGACACCCTGGCAAGCTATATACCGGACATCCGCGCCCGACTGGCCGACGAAGCCGCAACCGCCTCGCCGCAGGTCACAGGGTCCATGAACTCAGGCGCCCGGTATTTTGTCAATCTGCTGCGCGACCGCCTGACGCCCCTGATCGAGCGCATGCAGCGGGACATGGCCGCCGCCGACGCGCGGCTGGACACCGCCGACAGTTACCGCGCGACCCAGGCCCGCTGCGACGGCTGGTGACCTGCCCCGGCAGGGTCAGAGAGACCTGCCCTTCTTAATTGCATCCGCCCCGAACTTGCCGCGCACGCGGTCCATGGCTTCCTCCACCTTGCGCGGACGGTCGCCCGCCCCGGCCAGAAGATCGCCCGTTTCGGGCCGGCCGGCACCCAGGGGCTCGATCATCTGCACGCCGGTCCCGATCAGGCGAAACCGCGTCCCATCGGCCTCTTTCTCAAGCAACGGCAGGGCCGCACGGTAGATGGCCTCGGCCAGTTGGGTCGGGCGGTCCAGGCGGCGCGAGCGCGTCAGTTGCCTGAACTTATCCGTCTTCAGCTTGAGCACCACGGTCCCGCCGGTCAGGCCCTTGCGCTTGAGCCGCGCCGAGACCTTTTCCGACAACCGCCAGAGTACGGATTTCAAGGCATCGAGATCGCCGATGTCGTCCTCGAAGGTGGTTTCGGCGGACACGCTTTTGGCGGCCCCGCCAGGCGTAACCTGGCGGTCGTCCTGGCCCCGCGCGAAATTGTAAAGCCGGCTGCCCATCGCGCCGTAGCGCAGCATCAGGTCCCGTTCGTCAAAGCGCAGCAGGTCGCCGATGCGCGCCACGCCGTCCTTTTCCAGGCGCCCGCGCAGGCTGGCCCCCACCCCCCAGATCAGGCCCACCGGCCTGTCTTTCAGGAAATCCGCCGCGTCGGCACGGCCGATGGCGGCAAATCCGCGCGGCTTGTCCAGGTCCGACGCGACTTTGGCCAGGAACTTGTTGTAGCTAAGGCCGATGGAGGCGGTGACACCGACCTCGTCCTCGATCCGTTTGACCAGCCGCGCCAGGGTCGCTGCCGGCGGCCCCTTGTGCAGGGCTTGGGTCCCGGCAAGGTCAAGGAACGCCTCGTCAATGCTGATCGGCTCCACCAGCGGTGTCAGATCCTGCATCATCGCGCGGATCTGATGGCCGACGCGTTGGTACTTTTCCATGTCCGGGCGGATGACCACGGCCTTGGGACAACGCTTGAGCGCCTGGAACATGGGCATGGCCGAGCGCACGCCGGAGATTCGCGCGATGTAACAACAGGCCGCAACGACGCCGCGCCGGCCGCCGCCGACGATCACCGGCCGCCCGGCGATGGCCGGATTGTCGCGCTTTTCCACGCTGGCGTAAAAGGCATCGCAATCGATATGGGCCAGGGTCAGGGAAGCTAGTTCGGGATGACCGAAGGTGCGCCGGCCGCCGCATTGCGGACAGCGCCCGGCCGCAGTCCCCAGCGGGGCCTCCCACAAGGTCGCGCAATCCCGGCACACGGCAGTCGTCATCCGGCGGCATCCCGGCATAAGCAATTGAACGACAAGCAATCTTGACGCCCGCCCCAGAAGGGCGCGACTATGTTACGAGCAGTCACGACGATGTTCCATCCGCATGCTAAGATGGCGGTCGGAAGATGCTCAAAAAGTACCGCCACAGGCGGAAAGGTGTTCGAGGATGAGTGATCCGGTCTCACCCGCCACAGAGTCGAATGACTTGCGGGATGCACAGCTTGAGATTCGGCAACTGAAAGAAACCGTCGCCGCGCTCCGCGAGGAACTTGAAAACAAGGTCTTCGACATGCAGCGCGTCGAGCAGGAAGCGCGCGCCGAGGGCATCGACGAGATCAAGCAGCTGAAGGACACGGCCGCCGCCCTGCGCGAGGAAATGGAACAACTGAACTTCGCCCGCCAAAAGGAAGTTCAGGAAGAGCGCGCCGCGGGCAACGACGAGATCACCCAGCTCAAGAACACCATTCAGGCGCTGCGCGACGAGATGGAGACCCTTAAGCTTGAAAAGGAAAAAGAGCTGAACGAAGCCGTTTCCGCCGGGCGCGACGAAATTCAGCAGTTGAAGGCGACCGCCGCCCGTCTGCGCCAAGAGATGGAAGACCTGAACTTCAGGCACCAGGAGACGGTGCAGGAACTCAACCGGACCCGCCGGGACGAAGTCGGCGAACTGCAACAGGCCATCGTCACCTTGCGCCGCACGCTTGAGGTCAAGTCCCAGCGAGGTTCCGAAGCGCGGCAATGAGCGGCAACCTTTCATCACCCGACACGGTGGAACGCGACAGCGCCGGTACGCCTCCTGCCCGGCCCGCCGCCCGTCCGGCCGCCGAGACTGCCGTGACGGACGAGGAAATACACCGCAAACTGCACGAAGCTGACCGCCGCCTGAAACAGGCGGAGATGTTGTTGAACGTGTCGCGCCGGGTGGCCGGCATCGAATCCCTGGACGAGGTTCTGGAAACCCTGGTCGAGGTCATCGTGTTCGAGCTGAACGCCGAACGCGGCACCCTGTTCCTCAACGATCCGGCCACGGGCGAGCTTTATTCCCGTGTCGCCCAGGGCAATTTCCAGCGCGAAATCCGCATCCTCAACAACACCGGCATCGCGGGCGCCGTGTTCACCTCCGGCATCGGCGAGACCATCGACGACGCCTACACCGATAAGCGCTTCAACCGCTCCGTCGACGAACAGACCGGGTTCAAGACCGACACCATCTGCGCCGCGCCGGTGAAGACGGTGAAGGACGAAATCATCGGCGTCGTGCAATGCCTGAACAAGAAGAACGGCGAAGCCTTCAACGACGACGACCTGGCGTTGCTTGAGGCCATCACCACCCAGGCCGCCGTCGCGTTGCAGAGCACGCAATTCGTCGAGAGCATGAAGAAAAGCCGCGAACAGGAAATGAAGTTCCTGGACATGGTCTCGGACGTGACGTCGAACCTGGAACTGGGCTCGTTGCTGTCGCGCGTCATGTCGGAAGCGACACGCATGCTCAACGCCGACCGCTCGACCCTGTTCCTCAACGACGAAAAAACCAAAGAATTGTTTTCCCGCGTCGCCATGGGGGATTCCTTGGGCGAAATCCGCCTGCCCAATCATCTGGGCATCGCCGGGGCCGTGTTCTGTTCCGGCGACACCATCAACATTCCCTATGCCTATGCGGACCTGCGCTTCAACCCGGCCTTCGACAAGAAGACGGGCTATTTCACGCGCTCGATCCTCTGCGTTCCCGTGGTCAATAAGGCGGGCAAGATGATCGGCGTGACCCAGGTCCTGAACAAGCGTGGCGGGCCGTTCACGGAAGAGGACGAAACCCGGCTCAAGGCGTTCACGGCGCAGGTCTCCATCGCCCTGGAAAACGCCAAGCTGTTCGAAGACGTCCAGAACATGAAGAACTACAACGAAAGCATGCTGGAAAGCATGTCCAACGGCGTGGTCACCATCGACGAGGACGGCAAAGTCGTAACCTGCAATGCCGCGGGCCTGCGCATCCTGCAGTGCGAGGACGAAGACGACATCATCGGCAAGGAAGCGCAGGAATTCTTCGCCATCGAGAACCCCTGGATCAATGAGCGCCTGGACCATCTGGAGGAAACCCAGGAACCGGACATCACCATGGACCAGGAACTCAAACAAGGCGGCGAAACCAAATCCGTCAACGTGCACTTCCTGCCGCTCACCACGGAAGAAGGCAAAAGGCTCGGCTCCATGCTGATGCTCGAGGACATTTCCTCGGAAAAACGCATGAAGTCGACCATGTCCCGCTACATGGACCCCGGCTTGGCCGACCAGCTGATGGCCGGCGGCGAGGAATTTCTCGGTGGCAAGAGCACCGAGGCCACGATTCTGTTCTCCGACGTGCGCAGTTTCACGACACTGACCGAATCCCTTGGTGCCCAAGGGACGGTTCAGATGTTGAACGAATACTTCACCATCATGGTCGACATCATCACCCGCGAAGGCGGCATGCTCGACAAGTTCATCGGCGACGCCATCATGGCCGCGTTCGGCATTCCCCTTGCCCATGACGATGATGAAGACCGTGCCGTCCGCGCCACCATCGCCATGATTACCGAGCTTTGGGACTGGAACAAAGTTCGTGAAAAACGCGGAGAAATGGCCATCGATCACGGCATCGGGCTGAACACAGGGATGATCGTTTCGGGCAATATCGGCTCACCCAAGCGGATGGATTACACCATGATCGGCGACGGCGTGAACCTAGCCGCCCGGCTTGAATCGGCCTGCAAGCAATATTCGGCCAGGATTTTGATCAGCGAATTCACCCGCGCCAAGCTCAAGGGCACCTACCGCATGCGCGATGTCGATTTGGTAGTGGTCAAGGGCAAGACCGAGCCGGTCGGTGTCTATGAGGTCCTCGACTACCACAATGACGAGACCTACCCCAATCTCATGGATAACGTGAACTACTTCAATGAAGGCGTGAAACACTATCGGCAGGCGAATTGGGACAAGGGCATTCTTTCCTTCAAAGAAGCCATCAAGGCCAACCCCAACGACAAGCTTGCGCAAACCTATATCGAGCGGTGCGAACACCTCAAGGCCGAGCCGCCCGCCGAGTGGAACGGCGTTTGGGTGATGACCTCGAAATAGCGAGGTCCGGTCCGTTGCCGTCCCTCTCCCGTCATTTCCATTTTGTGATCGCCTTGCAATATTCCGAAGCTACCATCGGCGGCGAACCAATACGCGCGGAAACATGACTGTCAGAAATCTCAGAAAGCTGTTTCGTCCCACCTCCGTCGCCGTGATCGGTGCGTCCGAACGCAAGGGATCCGTCGGCAATCTGGTCATGCACAACCTGCTCGAAGGCGGCTTCGACGGCCCCATCATGCCGGTTAATCCGAAGCGCCGGGCCGTTGCCGGTGTGCTGACTTACCCGGACGTCGCAAGCCTGCCGGTGATCCCCGACCTGGCGGTCGTCTGTACGCCGCCCGCCACCGTACCGAAGATCATTGATGAGATTGGCAAGCACGGCACCCGCGCCGCCATCGTGCTGACGGCCGGGCTCGGCGCCACGCCGGCGTCCGACAGCAGCGGCACGGCACAGACCGAGGTTCTAGCGACGGCGCGAACCTATGGTATGCGCCTGCTGGGGCCCAACTGTCTCGGCCTGCTGGTGCCGGGGATCGGGCTTAACGCCAGCTTCGCCCACCTGCCCGCCCTGCCCGGCAACATCGCCTTCGCCAGCCAGTCGGGCGCCATGTGCACCGCCGTGCTGGATTGGGCGCGGGCCCGCGGCATCGGCTTTTCCCATTTCATCTCCATGGGCGACGCGCTGGATACGGATTTCGGTGACGTGCTCGATTACCTGGGCAGCGATCCGGGCACGCGGGCGATCTTGCTGTATGTGGAATCGATCCAGGAACGGCGCGCCTTCATGTCGGCCGGTCGGGCGGCCTCACGCAACAAGCCCGTCCTGGTCATCAAGGCCGGGCGCAGCGACGCCGGCGCACGGGCCGCGCAATCGCATACCGGCGCCCTGGCCGGAAGCGACGCGGTCTACGACGCCGCCTTCCGCCGCGCCGGCATGTTGCGCGTCGACACCATCGAAGAAATCTTCGCCGCCGTCGAAACCCTGGCCCGGGCGCCGAAGTTCCCCGGCGACCGGCTTGCCATCGTGACCAACGGCGGCGGCATCGGTGTGATGGCGGTCGACCGGCTGGCGAAAATGGGAGGACGGCTGGCCGAATTTTCCGACACCACAATGGCCGCCCTGGACAAGGTGCTGCCGGCATCCTGGTCGCACGGAAACCCCGCCGACATCATCGGCGACGCGCCGCCGGAACGCTATGCCGCCGCCATGCGGACCGTACTGGCGGCGAAGGAAGCGGATGCCGTTCTGGTCATGCACGCGCCGACGGCGACGGCATCCAGCACCGCCGCAGCGCAGGCGGTCATCGATGTAGCGCGGGAAACCAAGGCCCCCGTGCTCGCCAATTGGGTCGGCCAGGAAGCGGTGGCGCCCGCCCGCAAGATGCTGCGCGATGCGGGCGTGCCGACCTATGACACACCGGGCGAGGCCATCGGCGCCTTCATGCATCTGATTACCTACAAACGAAATCAGGAGATGCTGACGGAAACGCCGACCTCCCTGCCCGCCCAGTTCAACCCGGCAACGGCGGTCGCGCGGGTGATGATCGAGAGCCATCTGGCCAGCGGCGATGCCATGATGAGCGAACCGGCCGCCAAATCGGTGCTTGCGGCCTACGGCATCCCGACGGTGGAGACCCATATCGTCACCACACCTGCGGAAGCCGCCGCCAAGGCCCAGGCCATGGGCTTCCCCGTGGCCCTGAAGATCCTGTCACCGGACATCAGCCACAAATCGGATGTCGGCGGCGTTGACCTGTTCCTCGACACGGCCGAAGCGGTCACCGCCTCGGCAGAGCGCATGTTGAAAATCATCGGCGAAAAGTTCCCCGATGCGCATATCGAGGGCTTTACCGTGCAGCGCATGGCCGACCGCGCGAAGGCACACGAACTGATCGTCGGCGTCACCTGCGATGCCATTTTCGGGCCGGTCATCCTGTTCGGCCAGGGCGGCACGGCGGTCGAGGTCATCGCCGACCGGGCGGTGTCGCTGCCGCCGCTCAACATGCACCTGGCGCGCGATCTGGTGACCCGCACCCGCGTCTGGCGCCTGCTGCAGGGCTATCGCGACCGCCCGCCCGTGGACATGGACGCGCTCTGCCTGACCCTGGTCCAGATATCGCAGATGATCGTCGATATCCCCGAAATCATGGAACTGGATATCAATCCGCTGTTGGCCGATGAAAACGGCGTGCTGGCGCTGGACGCCCGCATTCGTGTCGCCCGTCCCACGGGCGACCGGTCGCGCGACCTGGCGATCCGCCCGTACCCGGCCGAGTTGGAAGAACCGTTCACCTTGCACAACGGCCTTGAGGTATTGCTGCGCCCGATCCGGCCCGAAGACGAGCCGGAGCATCGCGAGTTCCTGGGCCGGCTGACGCCCGAGGATATCCGATTCCGCTTCTTCGGTTTGGTCCGCGAATTTCCGCATTCGGAAATCGCCCGCCTGACGCAGATCGACTACGACCGCGAAATGGCCTTCATCGCCTCGGCCCCCAAGGCCGACGGTTCGGGCAGCGAGACCCTGGGGGTCGTGCGCACGGTCACGGACCCCGACAATGAAACCTGCGAATTCGCGATCATCGTGCGCTCTGACCTCAAGGGTCAGGGCCTGGGTTACAAGCTGCTGGAAAAAATGATCGGCTATTGCCGGGCGCGCGGCACCAAGACCATGACCGGCCAAGTCATGGCGGGAAACCACCCCATGCTGGACATGGTGCGGGCACTGGGATTCCGCGTGAAAAGGTTGGAAGACGAGCCGGTGATGGAGACGACCCTGGACCTGGCCTGATTATTTGCTGGTGGCGACGAACACGCCGTTCCAATCGGCCGGCGGCGGGTTGATCATGTATTCGTCGATGCGTTCGTCATAGATATCGCACAGCGGTCCCAGATCGGCCTCGAGGTCCCAACATTTCGGATAGGCCCTGATCTCCGCGACCATGCGTTTCGCGGTCTCGAAATCCATGGACCGATAGGTATCCATCATCTCTTTGATCATGCCCTGCACCTTCCGGAACTCCGGCTTCTGCAGCACATCCGTGTCCCCCAGGAGACCGTAGATATAGGTCCCCTCGGTCTTGCCCTTGACCTGGATGAAGTCGAGATCGATCGTCGCCAGTTCGCCCTTTACCGCTTCGTTGGTTGACGGCCCAAGGACGACGTTCATGCCGTAGGTCTTGCTTTGGCCTTCCAGGCGGGCGGCCAGGTTAACGCAATCGCCCAACACCGAATAGTCGAAGCGCTGATCCGACCCCATGTTGCCGACAACCGCCGGGCCGGAGTTCAAGCCGAGCCCGACCTTAAGCGGAATGTGCTTGCGGCCTTCTTCCTTGGCCTCGATTTCCAGGCGCGCGTTCAAGGGCTCCATCTCGGCCAGCATGGCCAGCGCCGAACGGCAGCCGTCCATGGCGTGGTTCGGGTTGTCCAAGGGCGCGTTCCAGAACGCCATGATGCAGTCGCCCATGTACTTGTCGATGGTGCCCTTGCGCTGCAGGATCGCGTTTGTCAGCGGCGTCAGGAGTTTGTTGATCAGCGCCGTCAGGCCGACGGGATCGAACTGTTCCGAAATCGTCGTGAACCCGCGCACGTCGCAGAACAGCAGGGTCAGTTCACGCATTTCGCCGCCCAGCTTCAGGCTGTCGGGATTGTTGGCCAACTGCTCGACCATGTCCGGTGACAGGTAGTGGGCGAAGGCGCCGCGCACCTGTTTCTTCGACGCTTCTTCGCGGACGTAGTTGAGATAGGTCAGCGTGGAATACAGAAGGAAAATGGCGACCAGGGTGAAAACCGCGTCGATCAGCATCCGGTATTCGGCGAAGGCATGCCAGCTTCCGAACCCGACGCCGGCCGTAGTCACGCCGAACACCATGAAGGTCCAGAGCGCCCCGACCCAAGGCACCAGGACGATCATCGCCAATCCGCCGAACAGAATGACCGACAGCTCCAAGCCTCGGGCAAAATTGGGACGGGTCAGGTAGGCCTTGTTGAGCACGGTTTCGATGATCTGCACATGGACCTCAACCCCCGGAATGTTGCTTTCCGTCGGGATGGACCGAATATCCTTAAGGCCGATGGCGCTGGTGCCGAGGATGGTCAGCTTGCCCTTGATCATGGCCGGGTCGGCGGTGCCGTTCAGCACATCCACGGCCGATACGTACTTGGCCTTGTCCGACTTAGAGAAATAGGGCCACATCCGGCCGTTCTGATCCGTGGGAATTTCCAGCCCCCTGGCGATGCCCAGCGATTTGATGCCCGCCTGATCGACCTTGACCAGGATCGTCGGCCGTCCGGTTGCGAGGCGCAGCATCTCGACACTGAGGGCGGGAAACATGTCCTTGCCCTGCACGAACAGCGACGGAATGCGGCGGATGATGCCGTCCTGTTCGGGAATGATCGAGAAAATACCGTGTCCGCCGAACCGCCCGCCGGCCGCCTGTTCGATGATCGGCACGTTGCGCACCAAAGCCGGGAAACTGGGCAGCAGATCCAGGGGATCGGGCACGTTGGGCCCGTATTTGCGCACGGCGATGGATTTCTTCACCGGCGGCAGCTTGACACCCTCAAGCTCGTTTTCCACGGTCGACTGGCCCAGCACGACGCGCGAGCGTTTGATAGCTTCGGCGAAAATCTCGTCGTTGGATTTGAATTGGCGGATCTTGTTCTTGGTGTCCTCGTCCAGCCCCTTTAGCGCATCCGCGATGGCAGCCGGATTCATTCTGTCAGGTTCAGCGAAGACAATATCGAAGGCCACCACAACGGCGCCCATCTTCATCAGATTGTCGACCAGTTGTGCCAAGATATTGCGCGGCCACGGCCATTGGCCAACCTCGCCCAGGCTTTTTTCGTCGAGATCGATGATGGTGACGGGCTTGCGTTCGGGCGGGGGAATTTCGCGCGGTTTCATCTGCTGATAGAAGTCGAAGCCCTTCAGGCGCATGAACTGAACAGGCTTCGGGTCGGCGATGTAAAGCGCAAGGAACCCGAACAGCAAGACATAGCCGACAACGCGTTCGAGCCGGATGGCGCCCCGGAAGAATCGATAAAACCCACGACCGACGGCGCGCAGCACGCGCATCGCCAAGCCGGGCTTTTTCGGTCCTTTCGGCACCGTCGGCGGGATAACGTCCGCGCGGCCTTCGTCAGGCAATTCTGAGCTCCCCTTTCTCGGCCCTTCCCGGTTTCGTCTTGGACGTTTCCGGGCGGGCTACTCCCGTCCCCTGGCGGCGCCGGCAATTGGTTGTGCCCGGCATTCCGCCTGCAATGTGGGAGTTACCGCCACATTATCACAGGTTCCCGCCCATGCCGCCAGCCCGAAAGCCGACACACGAGGAAATTCAAAGCATCGAAACGCCGTAAATCCGGGCCGTTCGGGCGATGTCATGCGCGCATCCCCTGTTCATCCCGTGTTTACCATCATACATTAGTCTGACGCTGGGATATTAGGAGCAGCGGGAATTCCATGGCGGAACCCAACAATACGGCGTGGCTGAAGCCCTTCGTCAAATCACTCATGCCGACCTTTCGCGAGGTCGTGCTGATGTCGGCCTTCATCAATCTGGTGGCCCTGGCGACGCCTGTGTTTTCCATGCAGGTCTTCGACCGGGTCGTGTTCCACAAGGGCATCTCCACCCTGTGGGGATTGGTCATCGGCATGATCGCCGTGATCATTTTCGACCTCGTGCTCAAACTAGCGCGGTCGCGCGTCATGCAGACCGTGGCGCTGCGCGTCGACGTGCTGGTCGGCCGCCAACTGTTCGACAAATTGATGTCGCTGCCCCTGTCGGAGTTGGAATCCAAGCCCGCCGGCCACTGGCAGGGCCTGTTCCGAGATGTCGACACGGTGCGCAACACGCTGTCCGGCGGCTCGGCCGTGCTGATCACCGATCTGCCCTTCGTCCTGATGTTCCTGTTCCTGATCATCATCATCGCGCCACCCGTGGCGCCGGTGCTGCTGGTGATCCTGCCGCTGTTCATGTTCGTCGCCTGGAAGTCGGGCAACGTCATGGCGTCCGCCAACCAGGAAGAGCGACAGTCCTCGATCTCGCGCGATCAGTTGATCGCCGAAATGATCCAGGGGCGGACCACCATCAAGGCCCTTGCCCTCGACCAAGCCATGCGCCCCCATTGGGAGCAAAGCCACGCCGACAACATCGAAAAGTCGGCGGTGCGCGGCGCCAAGACCGATTTCTATTCGAACCTGGGCGGCTCGCTGACCATGTGCACGACGCTGCTGATGACGACCGTCGGCGCGCTGGCCATCGTCAATCAGGAAATGACCATGGGCTCGCTGATCGCGGCCAACATGCTGTCGGGCCGACTGCTTGGGCCGCTCAACCAACTGGTCAACCAATGGCGAACGTTCAATTCGTTCAAGCAGGCTGCTGAGCGCCTGGGCCAGACTTTCGAGACGACCAGCGAACGCGCGGAGTCCGAGATCGAATTGGAAGCGCCCAAGGGCGAGCTGCGCACGGAGAACGTCGTCTTCAATTACGTCGAAGGCACCAAGCCGATCCTCAGCAACGTCACCATAAGCCTGCCCGCGGGCGGCATTCACGCCCTTGTCGGGCGCAACGGATCCGGCAAGACGACGCTGTTAAAGGTGCTGCAAGGTCTGTACCGGCCGACCAGCGGCCGCGTTTTGTTGGACGGTGCCGACATTGCCCAGTTCACGCGCCACGAATTGGCCGACTGGATGGGCTACGTGCCGCAGGAATGCGTGCTGTTCGCCGGCACCATCCGCGACAACATCGCCCACCGCCATGCCGACGCCTCGGACGAGCAGGTCATCAAGGCGGCGACCCATGCGGGCGTTCACCACTTCATCATCGACATGCCGGATGGCTACGCCACCGATATCGGCGAAGCGGGCTCACGCCTGTCGGGCGGCCAGCGCCAACGTATCGCCGTGGCCCGGGCTCTACTGGGGGATCCCTCCGTCTTGATGATGGACGAGCCGTCGGCCAGCCTGGACCGCCAGGCGGAGCAGGCCCTACGGGATACCTTGCGTGAAATTTCCAAGACCCGATCCGTCATCCTGGTGACCCACAGCCCGATCCTGCTGGCCGCCTGTGACGATCTGATTGCCCTTGACCAGGGCCGCGTGGCGCTGGCCGGGCCGTCGGCGGAAATCCTGCCGCGCCTGTTCGGCCAGCAACCCATGGAACGTCCGCCCGAAGACGCCGTGAAAAGCGACGCGCCGAAACCCGATGCCGGTAAGCCCAAGGTGCCCGAGGCCGCCGCCCCGGCCAAGCCCGCCGCGCCAAGTGCGCCGCCGACCGCCCCCGCAGCCGCCAAGGCGCCCGCCGCGCCCGAAACGCCCGCCCCCGCCAAGCCTGCCTCCGCCAAGCCCACAGGCGCGCCAGCCGCGAAACCGCCCATGCCCGACATGTCCGCCGCCCTGGCCAATGCCGCCCGTCAGGCCGCCCAGGGCGGGAAACCGCCCGCCCCCGGCGGACGCGTCGACCCCGTGCCGCCCAAGCGCCCGGCCCCCGCCATGGCCCCCTCGCCTGCGCCAAAGCCGGCACCGCAACCGGTCGCCGCGCCGGCGCCCCCTGCGAAACCGGCACCGGCGCCCCAGGCCGCGCAACGCCCGGCGCCGGTTGCATCGGCGCCGCGCCCCGCTGCGCCCGCACAACAGGCGGCGAAACCCGCTCCGTCCCAGGCTGCGCCGCAAGCCGTACCGCAGGCCACGCCGCGTCCAACCGCCCCTGCACCTGCCCAACCGGCGGCCGCGGCCAAGCCACGGGCTCAAACGCCCGCGCAGGCCCCTGCCCCGGCCCCTGCCCCGGCACCACCCCCCTCCAAACCGGCGGCCAAGGCATCTACCGCTTCAAGTAACGACCCATACGCTGATATACTGAAAGCCATGGAGCACGAGCGCGGCCCGCGGTAGGCCGGGAACCTTCCCGGATGACCGTGCCGGCGCTGGAGCCGAGACATGCAACACCAAGCGAACCCGCCCATTGCCTCTCCGTTGGATGAGCTGCTGGTCAAACGGCCGATGCCGTCCCTGCGCGTTGCGGCCTGGCCGATCATGATTCTGATCACGGCGGTGCTGACCTGGGCCAACTTCGCCAAACTGGACGAGGTTTCCGTCGCCTTGGGCAAGGTCGTACCGCTGGGCAAGACCAAGGTTGTCCAGCATCTGGAAGGCGGCATTGTTCAGGAAATCTACGTCTCCGAAGGCGATACGGTGTCGATTGGCCAGGATCTTCTGCTGCTCGATCTGGCGTCGGGCGGCACCAACCGCGAGGAACTGCAGGTTCGCCTCGACAGTGAGTTGGCGGCGCGCGCACGCCTGCAGGCCGAGGCCGAGGGCCGCAAGCTCAAATTCCCGCGATCACTGGAAACCCGGCAGCCCGCCCTGGTCGAAGCCCAGCGTCAGGCCCATGATGCCCGCCAGCGCGAATTGAAGGCGTCGATCAGCGTGCTGACGTCGCAGATCAAGCAGCGCGAACTGGACGTCAAGGAAATGCAGGCCAAGAAAAAGGCGACGGAGCGCAACTACTCCCTCGCCCGCGAACGCCTGGCCATGTCGGCGTCGCTGCTGGCCGAGGGCCTGACGGCGCGCATCGAGCACCTGAAGCTGGAGGCCGAGGTCGAAGACCTGGACGGCCAGTTGAAGGGCCTGGTGCCGGCCATCCCGCGCGCCCAGGCAGCGGTCGAGGAAGCCAGGAAACGGGTGTCGGAATCAGAAGAAGGGTTCCGCCGCGAAGCGCGCGAGGAACTGAACAAGGTCGAACAGTCGATCGCCCGCATTCAGGAGCTGATCTCCGAAGCCGAGAAACAAGGGGCCCGGTCGGCGATCAAAAGCCCGATCAACGGGATCGTTCAGAAGATGGTCGTCAACACGGTCGGCGGCGTCGTCAAAGCCGGCGAGCCGATCATGGAAATCGTTCCCACGGGCGACAAGCTGGTCGTCGAGGCGCGCCTGAACCCCACGGAACGCGGCTTCATCGTCGAAGGCCAGCCCGCCGTGGTCAAGATTTCCACTTATGATTTCGTGCGCTACGGCGGCCTGGACGGTCGGGTCATCGCCGTCGCCCCCGACGCCTCGACAGACGAAAACGGCGCGCCCTACTTCCGCGTCGTGGTCCAGACCGACAAAACCTACCTTGGGAAAACCAAGGATCTTCTGCCGATCACGCCCGGCATGGAAGCCACCGTCGATATCCACACGGGTCGCAAGTCGGTCATGGATTATCTGATCAAGCCTGTCCTGAAGTTGAAGGACGAAGCCTTCCGCGAACGCTGACCTCGGCCTTGTCAGCGGCTGCCCGGTCGCGCCCGATTCCCGGCCCCGGACGACGCGGGACATGCTAACTATTTGTTATTTTGTGCCAATCTATTATAAACGATAGTCACTAGGGGAGTTCACCGCACACCGCCCGAGCCATTGTTGGTGAGGTACGGCGCGCGTTGGTAGGGGTCCGGGGAAGACATGTCGTTTACCACACTCGTCGGGTTGCTGGCCGCGTTCGGCCTGTTCATCGGCTCAGTCATGATGAGCACCGACAATTTCCTGATTTTCCTAAGCCTTTCGAGCCTTTTAATGGTTGTCGGCGGCACCCTTTCCGCGACGTTCATCTCTTATGAGCCCCGCTACGTCATGCTGTCGTTGAAGCTGATTTGGCGCATCCTGTTTTCGCCCAAGGTCGGGCGTAACGTGCTGAAATCCGAGGTTGGACGAATCATTCGCTGGGCCTACACGGTTCAAAAAAGCGGCCCACCGGCGCTTGAGGCCGAGGCCAAGAAAGCGGTACGCGGCGACAAGTTCCTGAAATTCGGCGTCGATATGGTGATTTCCGGCTACACCGGCGAGGAAGTCCGCGAAATCCTGACCAATGCCATCGAATCGACCTTCGGGCGCAACACGGTGCAGGTCGATATCCTGCGCAGCATGGGTGGCGCCGCGCCGGCGTTCGGCATGATCGGGACCCTGGTCGGCCTGATCATCATGCTCGACAACCTTGGCGGCGATCCGACGCAGCTGGGCGCCGGCCTTGCGGTCGCGCTCCTGACGACCTTGTACGGCGTCATGTTCGCCCGAATGATCTTCATTCCCGCGGCGACCAAGATCCAGCAGCGCGAGGAAATCGTGCGCTTCCGCAATTACCTGATCGCCGAGGGACTGTCGCTTCTGGCCGACAAGAAAAACCCCCGCTACATTGCGGACCGCATGAACAGCTTCCTCGACCCGGCCATCCACTTCAATATCGACAAGATGAAGAGGTAGCCATGCCACGGCGGGTTTTCGTGCCATTGCCCGCCGACGCAGGCTGACGCCATGGGAGTTCCGGTCAAACCAACCCCGCAAGAAGACAAGGAAGACTGGCTGGTCACCTATGCCGACGCCATCACGCTTCTGATGTGCTTCTTCGTGATGATGCTGACCTTCGCCGAATTCGATATTCCTGCCTTCGAAGAAGCGGCCGCCGCGATCAAGGAAAAGATCGGGTCGTCCGACGATGACGCCTCGCCCACGGAAAAGCTGAAGATCGATCTGGAGGACGTGGTGTTCCAGATGCAGGCGGACCGCGCCGTGCAGGTGACCAAGGACTCCAAGGGCGTGGTCATCGAACTGTCGTCCGGCGCCTTTTACAAGCCCGGCTCGGCCGAATTGCGCGAGGAAGCCGTTCCCTACCTGGAAAAGATCGCCCAGACGATCAGCGCGCCGCGCTACGCCACCTACAACGTTCAAATCGAAGGCCACACCGACGACGAACCCATCTCGACGGAACGCTTCCCGTCAAACTGGGAATTGTCGACATCGCGCGCGGCGACGGTCGTCCGGTTTTTCGCGGACCGGCAATTTGTCGATCCCCTGAAGATGAGCGCCACCGGTTTCGCCGACCAGAAGCCGAAGGTGCCGAACCGCACCGAGGAAGGCGTGCCGATCCCGGAAAATCAGATGACCAACCGGCGCACGTCGATCCGCGTGACCGCCATGTCCCTGAAGGAGCGCGAGGTCTGGTACCAGCACCTGGCTATTATTCGCGCCAAGGCCGAGGCGGAGAAGCGCGCCAAGGAGCAGCAGGGCGAAGGACAGCCGCCGCAGGAAGGCCAAGCCCCGCAGGAAGGCCAAGCCCCGCAGGAAGGCCAAGTCCCGCAGGAAGGCCAAGTCCCCCAAGAAACACAAGCCCCCGCCGCCGAGAGCCAGCCGGCCCCCGCGCAGCAATAAGGGCGTCGCAGCGGGCCGGTGAAGGCCGGCGCGAACAATTCAATCTCAATTGATGAAGCTCGGATACAGCGCTTTCGCGGCGGCCGCGGGCCGGACGATCACTCGATGATCAGTTCCATACCTTCGCGGCAGACGAAGTTGCCTTCCCAGGCCGCCTCGGCCTCAACCGCCAATTTGTCCATGAAGGCATCGTCGTGTTCCGGGTCATGGTGGAAGATCGCCATGCGCTTGACGTTGGCAGCCCGGCACAGGCGCATGCCCTGATTCCAGGTCGAATGGCCCCAGCCGACCTTGGCGGGAAATTCTTCCTCGGTATAGGTGCTGTCATAGATCACCAGATCGGCGCCTTCGATCAGACCCAGGATGTTTTCATCCAACGTCCCCGGTATGTGTTCCGTATCGGTGACGTAGCAGATCGCGGCACCTTCGTGTTCAACCCGATATCCGGTAGCACCGTTGGGGTGATTCAGGGGCGCTGTCTTGACCGTAATGTCCGACGGCAGAGAAAAACTATCGCCCGCGTCGAAGTCCTCGAACCGCAGCTTGGCCTGCATGGCCTCCAGCGGCACCGGGAACATCGGGTTATGCATCTGGGTCGACAGGATGTCCTGAATGCCCTCGTCGCCGCGGCTTTTCAAATGGCCGGCCATGATGTGGATGGCGTACTCGGGATTATAGGCAGGCACGAAGAACGGGAATCCGTTGATATGGTCCCAATGGGTGTGGGTCAGCAGTAAGTGGGAGCATTTCGAGCCGGACTGAAGAAAGGAGTTGCCGTAGGACCGGATGCCGGTACCCGCGTCCATGACGAACCGGTAATCACCTGCTTCAACTTCAATGCAACTGGTGTTGCCGCCATACTTCATATGCTGCGGCGTGGCGCAGGCAATGCTTCCTCTAACTCCCCAAAATTTCAGACGGATGGCCATGATCTCATGCAGACTTTCGCGGTCTGTTCACGCGCGTGAACGAACGCAGCGGTAAACTCCCTTGCGGACAGGCCCTCGGTGGCACACGGCTTTATCAGTACCTTTGCGGTACGGTTAATTCCCTGTATAGGCCATCAAGTAACGGCTGTCACAGATTGATTTCCAACGACACGAACCCCCATTCCGACCGACAATCCCAGGCGCCGGTCCGCCCGCCCTCGATTACAGGCGATTTCGACCAGACCGCTCGAATTCGCATACCAGAACAAGCTGTCCGGCGGAACCGAGGCGAAGGTCTTTTCGCCTTTGATTTCAACATTGTGAACTAAAATTCGGTGGTTTGGCGAGAGATTTTCCGCACGCATGCCGGAAATTACATTGCCATACCCATCGACGTATACAATTCGCTCTAATTCATCCGGCCAATCGGGACGATCGACCTCCTGCAGGGCGATTTGCCGTCCCTTTCGCGCGTCGTCGAAGGTGCCGGCGGCGGCGATCTCCGCCGCCACCGGCGCGAACAGATCACGGCCGTGAAAACTGGCTGAAAGCTTTTCCGGACACCAGGTAATTTCCCATGCCCGCGCCGCTGCCGCCCGGCGAACCGTCAGCGCGAAAAGACCGTTGTCGGGCCCGATAAACCAGCGACCGTCCGCTTCCACGACCAGCGCGCGGCGATCCGTTCCCACCCCCGGGTCGACCACGGCCAGAACAACAGCCCCAGGCGCGAGATCGCCCGCCAACGCAGCCAACAGATAGGCGGAAGACTGAGGATCGAAGGGCGGCGCATCATGCATCAGGTCGACCACCGGGACATCGGGTGCGCCCATGTGCAGGACCGCCTTCATCTGCCCCACGTAGGGACCTTGGAAACCAAAATCGGTATACAGGACAAGCATGACACGAACGCCCTCAAACGCACTCTGACAAACTGTTCGGACCCTAGCAGATACCCCGAACGCAATCACCCGGCGCCGCTTTTCGCGGCGCCGGGTGCGCTATGGGTATTCATGGTACTAAGCGTCTAAGACAGGCTGGTCCCTAGACGGCGCCAACCGTGTCAGCAAGGGCCCGGGCGACGTGCTTCTGGACCTTTTCAAAGGCCCGGTTTTCGAGCTGACGCACCCGTTCCCGGCTGATGCCATACTGGGTGCCCAGATCCTCAAGGGTCGCGGGCTCGTCCGTTAGACGGCGCTCAACGAAGATCTCGCGCTCGCGTTTGGGCAGGGCCGCCATGGCTTCCTGGACCAGGGTCCGGCGGAAGTTGCCTTCTTCCGTGTCGCCGAACATGGCTTCCGGGCTGGGGCGATCGTCGACCAGGGTATCCTGGAATTCGACGGCACCCTCTTCCTGGGTCACCGGGGCGTTCAGGGACATGTCGCGGGCCGCAAGACGCCGGTTCATGTAGGTGATGTCGTCGGTCGATACCCCGACTTCCTCGGAAATGCGCCGGGCGTCTTCCGGATTCAGTTCACCCGAATCCATGATCTTCAGACGGCCCTTCAGGCTGCGCAGGCTAAAGAACAGCTTTTTCTGCGAAGAGACGGTGCCCATCTTGACCAGGGACCAGGACTTCAGGATGTATTCGGTGATCGCCGCCTTGATCCACCACATGGCGTAAGTGGACAAACGGAAACCGCGCTCCGGCTCGAACTTCTTCACGGCCTTCATAAGGCCGATGTTGCCTTCGGAAATCAGGTCCGCGACCGGCAGGCCGTAGCCCCTGTACCCCATGGCGATCTTCGCCACCAGGCGCAGGTGCGAGGTAACCAGCATGTGGGCGGCGTCAACGTCGCCGTGCTCGGTCCAGCGCAGCGCCAGCCTCTGCTCCTCCTCCTTCTCCAAGAGGGGGAATTTCCAGATCTCACGGAAATACTGGCTCAAGCCTCCTTCGGTCGGAACGGCAGGTACTGTCATCGTTGTCATTTTCTCTACTTCCCCTGTTGGGGCGGTGTGGATCCGCCCAAGGACATGATTTGAGTTCTAGATTTCGAATACGGCGGCTCTATGGCAGGTCAGGGGCATGCCAAAGGCATTTCCCGACGCCGGGCGGCGCGCGATAAGCGCTGCGTTCCGCAGAAACGGACGCATATCCAGACACAAGGCCAAATACGGGGCCAAATACGGGGAAGGATGAAATCGTGCGGTCAAAGCACAGGTACGCGTTCATGCCTTATCCTCCTTATGAAGCAATATGGCGTCTTCAGACGATAACGGCCTGTCGGCCGAAACGCCCATCCTGCCCGCCGTTAAGCCGAGCAATTCAGGGTTGGCCCCATACGGGCACCAACCTCGTTACTATAGCGAGACTCGTCTAAAATTTCAAGATTTCAGGGAAAATCCCCAGGTCGCGACCTGTTACTGGACGGTCTGATCCAGCTTCGCGAACGAGGAATCCAGTCCGCCACCGGCGGGCAGTTCGCTGCGGATTTCCGGCGCAAGGTCGGGAATCGGCGGCAGGTCCAGATTCTGGCCATTGGAGATTTCCGCATTGCGCTTCTGACGATAGAGCGAGCGGATCGCCGCATAATAATCGACCGAGGTCTTCTTGATCTGGTCCAGTTCTTCGACCACGTCAGCATATTCCAAAAGGCCGTCGACGACATCAAGGGCCAGATCGACCTCGTCCGCATCGACATTGTCCAGGTAGTAGCCCAGCGGATCGAAATAGCTGTCGATCAACAGACGTCCGATCGCATCGCGCGGATTGGACGGACCCAGGATCGGCAGCACGACATAGAACCCCTCGCCCACGCCCCAAACACCCAGGGTCTGGCCGAAATCCTCGTTGTGCTTCTGAAAGCCCATCTCGGACGCCATATCGACCATGCCGACCATACCGACCGTCGTGTTAAGGAACGTGCGCATGAAAGTTACCAGCGCGCGTTCGAACTCGAACTGCAGCACGTCGTTGACGAAGGTGATCGGCGACGACAGGTTGTCGAACATGTTCTTGAGGGCCTGACGCCCAGTCGCCGGAACCGTTGAATTGTAGGTATTGACGATCGGCCGCAGAAGACCTTCCTGCACCCCTTCGTTGAAGGAGAAGATGGCCCGGTTCATGCTTTCCAGGGGATCGTTGCCGTTGTCGTCAGCCTGCGACAGTTGGATGTCCGACTGAGCGACCAATCCGCCCTGGTACGACAGAACCCGCGCCTGATCATCCGCCTGAGCAGTTCCCAGGAACAAGCCAGCCGCAAAAATCGCGCCGACCGCGAAATTTCGAAACCTACCGGTCAAAACCCAGCCCCATTTCCTCGTCACAACTGCCCTCTACGGCAGCCGGTTGAATCTGCTTGGCAATGTGACATGCCCAGGCATGCCATCTGTTGCCGTGAAGTAATAAGTGAAGTTGCCACCCCCCGCAACCGATTCAAAGTAATTTATTTACCGTTGACCGCTAACTAAATCGTGATTTCAGCGTGTGCCCAGGCCCAACGCCAGGGTGCTTGAACCTCAGAGAAAAATGCATATCCTGACACACCAGGGAGGCGCTCATAATCATGAACCCACTTCGCCGACAGGCCGTCAAGCTCGTGCTGACATGGGTGCTTATCGCCTTTGCCATGACACCTTCGATTGTCCGCGCCGACACACCCGAGGCGGTTGTCGATGCGTTCCACAGCGATCTCCTCGCCGTCATGAAAGACAGCGATAATCTTGGTATTTCAGGTCGTTACACGAAATTTCTCGAGCATCTAGACCGCTATTTCCACATGCCCTTGATGGTCAGCTTCGTATCCGGCACCCATTGGGCCAAGGCTGATCAGGACGCACGTCGCAAATTGAATGATGCCGCACGGCGCCTGAGCGCCGGCGAACTTGCCGTGCTGTTTTCCGGATACAGCGGCGAAACCTTCAAGACGGTCGGCACGCGGCCCATCAAGGATGGTTCGGTCCTGGTTGAAACGGAATTGGAACGAAAGTCGGATTCGAACGTAAAAGTGACTTATCGCCTGCGCAAGTTCGACGAAAAATGGCGAATCATCGATGTTCTTCTGGACGGCACCATTTCGCAGCTCATCAAACGCCGGGGCGAATATCACCGGACCCTTGTAGACAGCGGGGTCGCTGGCCTGACCAACTTGCTGAACGCAAAGGCGGACGAAATTCTCGCATCCGGCCGCACAGCCAAGGCCGGCAAGTAAAATTCCCCATCGTCGGAGGAATCGCCCCTGGCATGGCCGCGAAACCCGGCTTAAATGTTCGCCTATGCGCAATCATTCAATATCCATGTCCGTCACCGCCGCCATCATCGCGATCATGTCGCTGATCGCGGGCACCGCCCCCACTGCGGCTGAGGCGCCACGGACCAATCAAGCCGGTGAGGTGATCAGCGCTTTCCATTCCACCCTGCTCGACGTCATGAAGCGCGCGGATGCGCTTGGCGTTAAGGGCCGCTTCGAGACCCTGGCGCCGGCCGTGGACAAGGCCTTCCACCTTGATTTGACGGCGCGCCAGTCGGCCGGGCGGCGGCCATGGAAAGACGCCACACAGGCGGAACAGGCGGCGCTGCTCGACATCTTTCGCCGCTGGACCATCGGCACCTATGCCAATCAGTTCGACGGCTGGTCCGGTCAATCCTTCGTCGATCACGGCCAAAAGCCGGGCCCGCAGAAAGGCACCGTGCTGGTAGAGACGGAGTTGACCGGCAAGGAGCCGGTCACGCTAACCTATCTTATGGTGCTCAAGGACGGACGCTGGGGCGTTTATGACGTCCTGGTGCGCCGCGGGACGACGTCGATCAGTCAACTCGCCAAGCATATTTCCGAATTCAAGAGCATCGTCAAAAACGGCCTGCCCGCCTTGACCCATGCCCTGCAGGAAAAAACCCAGGTTCTTCTCGGCGGGTAGGCTCAGACCGACGGCTGACCGTTACCTTCACCATCTTCGTTCTCGCTGCCGCGTTCGGCCGATTTCAGCAGACCGCGCAGGGAATAGATCGACCCCAGCGCGAATCCCCAGACCACGAACACGATTTCACGGATGCGCTTGACCGCCGCCAAGGCCACGCCGGTCTCCGGCGACCCCGTTACGGCGCCGGCCAGGACGATCAATGCGCTGTCCTGGGTCCCCAGATTGGCCGGCACGAAGAAGGTCGCGGCGCGCACCATTTGGTTCACGGATTCGATGATGAGGGCTTCGCCCGGCGTTACCGGATGACCGAGAAAATAGAGAATCGCGTAAGTTTCCGCCGCCCCGACCACCCAATTGGCAAGCGCGAGCAACACCGCCGGCACGAATCGCCAAGGGCGTTCCGCATAAAAGTGGTGCAGGCGGTCCTCGACGTCGTGGATATGGCCAAGGGCGGCGTTAATACGCGCGCCCAGACGTGTCCGCCCCAGGCGGTTACCCGTGCGCGATGTCGCACGGAATTTCTGGACCGCGAACAGAACCCCAATCCCGAAGGTCAGGAACAGGAACCCGCCCAGCGCGAAGGAGGCGTATCGCCCGCCGGCCTCGTGCCCGGCCAGCAGGATCAGACCGATCAGCATGAAGATGACCAGGCCGATCAGGTTCACCGTACGCGCCAAGATGATCGAGGCGATGCCCTCGCGGTAACTGACCGCATGATGGCGCTTCAGCAATACCGCCTTGATCGGCTCGCCACCGAATCCGCCGGCCGGCAGCACGGTGTTGAAAGCCTCGCCGACCATGCGGATACGCCACACAATATAGGACCAGCGGAGCGTCAGGGGCAGGCGCAGGATGGCCAAGTGCCAGGACAGACTGTCGATATAGAAGGCCGCGAGATAGATCGCGAAGGCCGCCGCCAATCCCAGCCAGCCCATGCCGAGAATGCTGGCGAGGGCAACCTTGAAATCAACCTCGGCAACCACCCAGGCCAGCAATGCCACGCCCAGCCCGACATAAAGCCAAGTCAGAAACCGCGTCACAGACCGGCCGCCGGTCATCCTCGCCCCCGGCCGCGAACCGCAAGCAACGCCGGCAACAGGACCAAGGTGCAGATCAGGGTCAAGGTGATGGCGATGGTCAACAACACGCCCATGCTGGCCGTGCCGGGATGGCCGGACAGCGCGATGGACCCGAACGAACCGATGGTGGTGAGCGCGCTGAACAGCACCGCCCGAGGGGTCGAGGTCTCGAACGCATCGCCCGCCGCCCTGTCATCGCCCACGCGTTCCTGGCGGTCACGCAGGACCAGATGGATGCCGCTGGCAACGCCGAGCCCGAACAGCAGCGGCAGGACAATGATGTTGGCAAAGTTGAAGGGCACCTGGAACACCACCGAGCATAGCACCGTCAGCACCGCCGCCAGCCCCAGGGGGGCAAAGACGAAGGCGACGTCGCTGGCCCGGCGCAACAACAGGCCGAGCAGGATCAGGATCGCCGTCACCGCGATGGCGCCGGCCTCAACGAAGGCCGACAGCACGGCCCGCCCCGCCTCGTAGATCGTGACCGGTGCGCCCGACGCATCGGGCGTGACCTCGCGCAGCGTCGCGACGAAACGCTCGACCGCGTCGGGATCGCGCAGGTCGTCGGCGGGAATCACCTCGAGCCGTGCCTGCCCGCCCGGCGCAACATAGCGCGCGCTGATATCAGTCGGCAGGTCGGTCAATGTGAACGGCTCAGGGCTCAAACTGTCCCGCAGGCGTTCGACGGCGTCGGGGAACACGGCGAGAAGCCCCTGCCCCAGCCCTGCCAGGCCCGCGTCGTCGAGGGTCTTCAGCAGCACGGCCAAACGCCCGGCCGCACGGGCAAGGTCCGGCCCCGCGTTGGCGGCGTCGAGGTTTGCCAAGGCCGCCCCCAGATTTTCGGCGGCGATGCGGCGACGCGCCGGGTCTCTGTCTCCCGTGCCGCCACCGGGTGCGAGCGACGGCAGCATGAACAGGGCAAGGTCGCGGACGATCTCGGCCTTTTCCTCTTGGTCGCCCGGCACGAAGCTGAGGATCGAGGCGACGCCCTTGACCTCGGGCAGGGCGGTGAGTTGTTCCGCCAGCCCGCGCGCCGCGCCCACATCGGGGGCCAGTACCGTGGCGCTGTAGGTCGACGCCCCCTTCCCCGCCGCCAGTTCATGGACGACGGCGACCGATTCCAGGTTTCGGTCCTGCAGGTTCAGGGGATCGAAGTCGAATCGCGCCTGCGGCACGGCGGCCAGACCGATAACCGCCGCCGCCACGGCACCGATCAGCACCCGGCGGGGATGACCTTGCAAGGCGCGGCGCGCCCGGTCGGACCATCCCGCATGACCGTCACGGCGGCCCGTTGCGGCAGGCATCAAAGTCAACAAGGCAGGCAGCACGGTCAGGTTCGCGGCCAAGGCGATGAACATCCCCGACCCCGCGATCAGGCCCAGTTCGGCCAAGCCCACGTAATCCGTCGGCAGAAAGGAATAAAAGGCGATGGCCGCCGCGACGGCACAGAGCGTCAGCCCGCCACCGCCCGCCGCCGCCGTCGCCTCCAACGCCGCCCCATTGTCATGCCCCCGGGCACGGTGTTCCCGATAACGCAACGCGAAGTGGATGCCGAAGTCGACGCTGAGCCCGATGAACAGCACGGCGAAAGCGACGGAAATCAGGTTGAGAGCGCCAAGCGCCCAGATCGCGAACCCGGCCGTCCAGATCAGCCCCAGGATCAGGGTCGCCAGCACGGCGACGACCATGCGTAGCGACCGTAGGCCGAGGACCAGCAGCACCAGGACCAGGGTAAACGACAACATCCCGGCCAGGCCCATGCCCTGCTCGACGCTTTTCAATTCATCCTGCTGCAAAGCGGCCGATCCGGAGATGCGCAGGCGCACGGCTCCCACTCCGTCCAGCTTCAGTTCCCGGCGCAGATCCTTGAGTGCTGCGATCGGCTTGCCCGCCGGCTGCAACGATGCGAAATCCAATGGCGGCTTAAGCACGATGAACCGCCGGGCCGGCGCATCGTCTTCCCCGGCCAGAAGGCGCTGCCAGGACAGGATCGCATCCTCGCCTTTGGCGCGTTTCTCACCGACATCGGCCAACAGGTTAAGCACTTTGGCCAGGGCCACGGGCGGTGCCTTGCCGTCAAGTTGCTGTTCGATGCCCTGGCGCAGCAGGTCGAGCAGGGTTGCCAGACTGGCATCGCCCCACAGACTGGCCAGGAAGGGCTGCGCTTCGGCAAGCCTCCCGGTCAGGTCTTCCAGTTCCGCCACGTCGAGGAACAACAGGCCGTTCTGCTGGAGGAACGGATCACCTTCCGGGTCGAACAGGCCGCCGAAGGTTTCCGGCTGCGCCGTAAGCCGTGCACGCAGTTCCCGCGCCGCCCGGTCGACCCGTTCGGGCACGGCGCCGTCCAGGACCAGCAGGATGTTGTCGCTCAGCTGCGGAAACAGACGGCTGATCTCGCGGTTGTTCTTACGGAATGGCAGATCAGCGGACAGCATATCCGTGGTGTCCGTATGGATCGCCAGATTGCGCTGCAGATAGAAAAACGTCAGCCCCGCGCCGACGATGGACAACAGCACGACCGCCCAGGCACCGCGCCGGACCAGGCCGACCCAGGCCCGGAACAGATTTCCCGGAAACGCGGCGGTCTCCGTCATCCCTCCTGCTTTCCGCCCTCGGCCAGGGCGCGGCGGCGGGCCCGGTACTTGATCCCCCATTGCACGACAAACAACAGCGCGAAGCCGGGCGCGCCGATGGTAGCGGCGACCAGCAGCGGTTCCTGATAGCCCAGGAACACCAGGATCGGCACCGCCAGAATGGCGTCGTCGGGATCGAAGCCCATGAACGAGCCCAGTTCGGCGCTACGCGCCCCCGCCAGGCTTTCCATGCGCATGACCAGCCATAGGATGAAAGTCACCGAGGCGCCGGCAAGGATGCCCATGGGGATTGCCAGCATCCCCCACTCCCCCCCCCGAAGCCCGATACCCAGGCCGACAAAGATGACGGCATTGCATACGGCATCGGCGATCAGGTCGAACTTATGACCGGCGGCGCTGGTCTGTCCCGACAGGCGGGCATAGTCGCCGTCGCCCCGATCCAGCACCATGGACAGGATGAACAGCCCTGCCCCGACGTCCCACCACGGCAGACCCAGCCAGGAGGACGGACCGAGGGCGAAAGCAACCGCGGCGGCGATGCCTGTGGCCAGGCGCACGACGGTCACTTGGCTCGGCGTGACTTTGGTTCCCATCAGGGGTTTGGTCACGGTCTGACGCGCGACCTTGTGGATCCAGGTATTGTGACTAATGGTCTTGCCTCCGGCTGCGGGCGGGTCTACATGGGGCGATAAGGATAGCCCGGAACATCATGAAAATTGCGGCAAAAGGCAACCGGCATCGGCACCGCCGTTGAAGAAATCATGCTGAATACACCCGTCCTCACCGACGCCCAGATCACACAATTCGCCGACGATGGATACCTTGTCCTGCGCGGTGGGTTTTCTTCCGACGAGATGGCGCGCATCGCCACATGGACCGACGAGGTCCTGGCCCTGCCCGAAGTTTCCGGCCGCCATTGGGTGTTTCACGAGAAAAGCCAGAAGAACCCGGGAGACAATTTGGTCAGCCGGATCGAGCGCATTTCCCCCTTCCACGACGGGTTCGGCGCCCTGGCCGAGGCCCTGCGCGGCCCGGTCGGCCAGCTGCTGGGCGAGGACGCCGCCCTGTTCAAGGAAAAGATCAATTTCAAGATGCCGGGTGGCGACGGTTTCAAGCCGCATCAGGATTCCCAGGCCGGCTGGGACGTCTATACGGATTTCTTCATCTCGGCGCTGGTGTCGATCGATGCGGCGACGGAAGAAAACGGCTGCCTGAAATTGGTTCGCGGTCATCACAAGAAGGGCATGTTCGCTTCGTGGGCACCAATGTCCGACGCCGATATGGCCGACATGGATTTTCAGCCCGTGCCGACCAACCCCGGCGACGTCGTGTTCTTCGATTCGTTCGCGCCCCATTCCTCGGAAGCGAATTTGAGCGACAAGATCCGCCGCATCTATTACGCCACCTACAACCGGGCGTCGGCGGGCCAGTTCATGGACCGTTACTACGAAGACAAGCATAAGAACTACCCGCCGGACATCGACCGCGACCCGGCGAAGCAATACGTGTTCAGAGTCTAATTTGAACTATTCGGCGGCGTCGCCGACACGCTCGGCCATGGGTTTGTAGGCCGCGATCTTGGCGCGGATTTCCGTCGCCGCGCGCTCCCGGTCCTCGGGGAAATCGATTTCAATCCACGGAATACCGGTCACGTCCTCAAAACCGAAAGTACCCGGCGCCGACGCCTTCATGACGTCGCAGAACGCGTCTTCGTAGACGAAGCCCGGCATGTCGCCCTGGGACAGCTCGTCCGCGCGGTCGGCAACGCGCCGCGCGATGTCCGGCGACATGGTCAAGAAGCCCGGCCATTCGCCGACCGTGTCATGGGGCTCAAACACCTTTTTGCCGAAATCGACGATGACGCCGTCACGGACGCAGGTTTTCACGGGCTCGGCGCCCGGCACGAAATCCTGATCCAGGATGATGCAGGTCTCGTGGCGGCTACCGATCAAGGCCTTCAGCAAATCGTCGTGGTAATAGACGTCGGCATCCATGAACAGGATACGTTCGCCCGACCGCAGAACCTCTCCCGCCCGCGCCAGGGACAGGATCGGGCTTTCCTTGAACCGGGGGTTGAACAGAGTGCGCGCGAAGCCCTTGGGCGCCACGCGGGCCAACTCGTCCTCGATCATCTCTTTCTTATGGCCGACGACGACGATCAGTTCCTCAACGCCAAGCTGCGTCAGGACCTCGATATGCCGGGCCAGGAGGGTCCGGTCACCGAATTGCAGAAGCGCCTTGGGAGGATCGTCGTTACCGTCGCCGAAAAGACGCCGACCGACGCCGGCGGCAAGCATGACTGCTTTCATTTGCTCGTAACTTCCCGGTTCCGTTTCGTTGCGCATTAGGTGCGCATGTGACGGTCTATTGTCAATATCGTGAAATTGCGGAGAAACATGCGCTGGGCGCATGGCAACAGTCCCGGCGCATCGTTCGTTAAGCGATATAGCCGTTGGCGCGGAACCAGGCGACGGCGTCGGCCAGGGCGTCGCGCGCCGGACGCGGGGCGTATCCCAGTTCCCGGGCCGCCTTGTCCCAGCGGAAAAACATCTTCTTTTTCGCCATGCGCACCGAATCCGGGGCCACCATCGGTTCCGCCCCACCAGTCATCCGGCACCAGGCTTCGGAGACATGGGCGATCGGCATGATCAGGCCCGTCGGCACCCGGAACAACGGCGGCCGGCCGCCGGTCAACTCGGCAATCACGCCGAGAATCTCGCTCAGCCCCATGTTTTCGCCGCCCAGCACGTAGCGCTCGCCAATGCGTCCCTTGGCGAAGGCCAGCAAATGACCTTCGGCCACGTCGTCGACATGGGCGACGTTCAGGCCCGTGTCGACATAGACCGGCATCTTGCCGTTGGCCGCGTCGACCACGATGCGCCCGGTCGGCGTCGGCTTCACATCACGTGGGCCGATGGGGGTCGACGGGTTGACGATGACCACCGGCCAGCCTTCCTTGGCCGTCAGTTCGCGGATACGCTCCTCGGCCCGGAATTTGGATTGTTTATAAGGGCCGATCATGTCGGCATAGGTGACAGGCGTGTCCTCGTCGCCGACGCCGCCCGGCGGGATCCCCAGAACGGCGACCGACGACGTATAGACGATGCGTTCCGCCCCGGCCTCGGCCGCCGCGCGCACGATGGCGGTCGACCCGTCCACATTGGCGCGGAACATGGCGGCGGGGTCGCGGGTCCAGATGCGGTAATCGGCGGCGACGTGGTACAGGGCCCGGCAGCCCTTGACGGCCGGCCCCAGGGTTTCCGGCGCCAGCAGGTCACCCTCCACCACCTCGACGTCCAGGCCGTCGATATTGCGGCGGTCGCTGCCGGGCCGCATGAGCACGCGCACGGCCTCGCCCGCGTCGAGCAGCCGGCGCACCACGGCGGCGCCGACGAAACCGCTGGCGCCCGTCACCAAATTGGCTGAACCTTTTGTCATGGCGGGGATTTAGGCCTCATAAAAGTCACGATTTCCAGTGGTAAATGGCTGACATTCCGCCCGCCGCCCCTTAACAATAGCGGTGCGCCGCCCCATGTAGCCTAAAATGCCTCTTTGCACTGCAATATCCCAAGGTTTACAAGGGCCCTCCTGAGGATTAAGTGATCACGATGACCAAAAACCTGAAGATCCTGCTCGCCAGCCCCCGCGGTTTCTGCGCCGGGGTGGAGCGCGCCATCGAAATCGTCGAACGGGCCCTGGAAATCCACGGACCGCCCGTCTACGTCCGCCACGAGATCGTGCACAACAAGCACGTCGTCGAATCGCTGCGCGCCAAGGGTGCCGTGTTCGTCGAGGAAGTGTCCGACGTGCCCGACGGCGCCGTCACCATCTTTTCCGCCCACGGTGTTGCGGAAAAGGTCGAGGTAGAAGCCAACGACCGCGGCTTGCCCGTGATCGACGCGACCTGCCCGCTGGTCTCCAAGGTTCACAAGGAAGGCCAGAACCACGCGCAGAAAGGCCGCGAGGTCATTCTGATCGGCCATGCCGGCCATCCCGAGGTCGAAGGCACCCAGGGACGTATTCCCGGTGGTGTTCACTTGGTACAGACTCCGGAAGACGTGGCCCATCTCCAGGTCAAGGATCCGAAGGCGCTGTCTTACGTAACGCAGACGACCCTCAGCGTCGATGAAACCCGCGACACCATCAACGCCCTGAAGAAGCGCTTCCCGGCCATCGTCGGCCCGGACGTGAAAGACATCTGCTACGCCACTCAGAACCGTCAACAGGCGGTGCGCGACCTGTGCACCAAAGTCGACCTGCTGCTTGTGGTCGGGGCCAAGAATTCGTCGAACTCCAACCGCCTGCGCGAAATCGGCGGCGAAATCGGCGTGCCCGCCTATCTGATCGACGACGCCGGCATGCTCGACCCCAAGTGGCTCGACGGCGTGGCCACGGTCGGCATCACCGCAGGTGCTTCGGCGCCCGAGGAACTGGTGCAGGAACTGATCCGCCGCCTTGGCGAATTCGGCAACACCCAGGTCGAAGAACTGAAGGGTGTGCAAGAAAACATCGTTTTCAAACTGCCGCGCGAATTGAACGACGGCACAGGCCCCCACGCCGGGGCCTGAGATACCGGAGAGTTACATGGCAGTCCCCGTCATCCAGCAGGTCCGTGTCGGCGCCTATATCATGGGCAAGAAGCTGCGCGGCGTGGAGAAATACCCCCTCGTCCTGATGTTGGAACCCCTGTTCCGCTGCAACCTGGCCTGCCCGGGCTGCGGCAAGATCGATTACGAAGACGACATCCTTAACAAGCGCCTGTCGGTGGAAGAATGCCTGAAGGCGGTCGATGATTGTGGTGCGCCCATCGTCTCGATCCCCGGCGGCGAGCCCCTGATCCATAAGGAGATCAAGGAAATCGTCGAGGGCATCGTGGCGCGCAAGAAATTCGTCTATCTGTGCACCAACGCCCTGCTTCTGGAAAAGAACCTCAGCAAGTTCAAGCCCACGCCGTATCTGACCTTCTCGGTCCATCTGGACGGCATGGAAGCCCATCACGACAAGGCCGTGGCCCAGCCGGGCACCTTCAAGCGCGCCGTCTCGGCGATCCGCAAGGCCAAGGACATGGGCTTCCGCGTCAACGTCAACTGCACCCTGTTCGATCAGATGTCGGCCACCGAAGCGGCCGAATTCTTCGATTTCTGCACCCACGACCTGGGCGTCGAAGGCATCACCGTGTCGCCGGGCTATGCCTACGAGCGCGCCCCCGATCAGGAACACTTCCTGTCGCGCAAGAAGACCAAGCAGCTGTTCCGCGACGTGTTCAAGCACGAGGGTGCCAAGAAATGGCGGTTCAGCCAGTCGACCCTGTTCCTCGACTTCCTGGCCGGCAACCAGTCCTACAAGTGCACGCCCTGGGGCAACCCGACGCGCAACATCTTCGGCTGGCAGAAGCCCTGTTATCTGCTGAACGAAGGTTACGCCGACACGTTCCAGGAGTTGATGGACAGCGTCGAATGGGACAAGTACGGCACCGGCAATTACGAAAAATGCGCCGACTGCATGGTCCATTGCGGCTATGAGCCGACCGCCGTCACCGATACCGTGGCGCACCCGCTGAAGGCGCTGAAGGTGTTCTTGAAGGGCGTCAACACGGAAGGTGAGATGGCCCCGGAAATCAACCTGGACAACCAGCGCCCGGCCGAATTCGTGTTCGAAGGCCTGGTCAAGACGTTGAGCCAGAAGATGGCGGAAAAGGCCGAAGGCGAAAAGGCGGCCTAAGAACAGGCTAGGTCAGCCGAAGGCAACGCCGGGCCCAAGACGCCTGGCCACATCGCGCAGGACCTTCAACGCCCGCGTGCTGCCGCGCCCCAGCGCCAGAAGTTTCCCGATGTCGCCCGGATGGGTCGCCAGATTCTTCAGCAGGCGCACGCCGTCCGTGCCGCCCGAGGTCGAGACGATTTCATCCGTCCACTCCGGCAACCGCGTATCCGACGTATCGGACACGGCGCGGATGATCGCGAAGGGCCGCCCCGCCTTGCGCGCCGCCCGGCCGACGGCATAGCTTTCCATATCGACCGCATCGGCCTCTGTCGTCGCCCGCAGCACGGATTTGCGCCGGGGCCCGGCGACGATGGTCGGCGAATGGGCCAGGGTGGCCCCTTTGCGCGTCACCATATCGCCCAATGCATCTTCCAGACGCCCCGTCCAATCGGGATCGCAGGTCAGGCTCTTGCTTCCGGCGGCGATGACACGGGTCGGCAGGATCAAATCCCCGGCCTTGAGCGCCGGGTCCAGGCCGCCGCACAGACCGAAACTGAGCATGGCGACCACGCCCTGAGCGAACATCTCGTCCGCCAGTTCGCCAGCACGTTGAGGGTCAGCCCCGGACGCGCGCACGTCCAGGTCATCATTATCGGAAATGTCGGACAGGCAGGCGACCTCGCGTAAAACCCCGGTGATGATGCCGATACGGGCCATCACGCCGGGCCGGTCAAATGCCGTAGGCGGGGCGTTTGGTGTTACTGCGCTTCAGATTACGGTAGCGGGACAGGGTCCACAGTGGGAAATAGGCGCTATAGCCGTGATAGGTGATGTAGAACACCTTGGGAAAACCGACGGCGTTGAACATCGTTTCCTGCCATTTGCCGCCTTCGCGCGGATGGTTCAGCAGGTAGGTGACACCGCTTTCAACCTCGGCACTGTCCAGTTCACCTGCCGCCATCAGGCCCATCAGGGCCCAGGCCGTCTGCGACGGGGTGCTTTCCTTTGCCAGCCCCTTTTGCTCTTCCCAATAGGTCGCGCAATCCTCGCCCCAGCCGCCATTGGCCATCTGGCGGCTTTTCAGCCAATCGACGGCACGGCGGATATAGGGCTGGGACATGTCCTCGCCCACGGCGTTGAGGGCGCTCAGCACCGACCAGGTGCCGTAGATATAGTTGGTTCCCCAGCGCCCGAACCAGGAGCCGTCTTCTTCCTGTTCGTCCTTCAGGAATTGGATCGCGCGGGCGACCACGGCGTCGTCGGCACCATAGCCGAGTTGCGCCAGCGTACCCAGACAACGCGCGCTGACGTCGGACGTCGGCGGGTCGAGCAACGCCCCGTGGTCGGCGAAGGGAATATGGTTCAGGTGATAGGCCTTGTTCTCGGCATCGAAGGCGCCCCAGCCGCCGTTCTCGCTCTGCATGCCGATGACCCATTCAACACCGCGGTCGATGGCATCCTTGTAGCGCACGGGATCGGCACGGTGCAGCGCCATGATGACGACCGCCGTGTCGTCCACGTCGGGATAATGGTCATTCCAGTACTGGAAGGCCCAACCGCCGGGACGCAGGTCGGGGCGCTTCTTGGCCCAGTCGCCCTTGACGTCGGTGATCTGGCGGTCGACCAGCCATTCGGCGGCCTTGTCGAGCACGACGTCGCCCGCCTCCATGCCGCTTTCCTGCATGGCGTGCAGGGCCAGGCCCGTGTCCCACACGGGCGACAGGCAGGGCTGGCAATAGGCTTCGTCGTCGCGTTCCACGACCAGTTTCTCAATGGCGCCGCGCGCCGTAACGAAGTCGGGATGATCGCGGGGATAGCCCAGCACGTCATAGGCCATGACCGCGTTGGCCATGGCGGGGAAGATGCCGCCCAGGCCATCCTCGCCGTTCAGGCGCGTCTTCACGAAGTCCATGCACTTGGTGATGGCCTTCTTTTCCAGCCACCCGGGGATCATCGGCTGAACCAGCCGCGCCGCCTTGTCGATGGCCAGGAACACGTTGCCCAGGACATGGCCTGTGGGATTGTGCAGGAAATCGGTCTGCTTGAACGGGTCTTCGGGGAACAGTTCGCGGATGCCGACGCCGCGCGGATTGCGCGCCTTGGGCCGGGTCGCGGCCAGCACGAACAGCGGAATCATCACCGTGCGCGACCAATAGGCGACCTTGTCGATATGGAACGGCGACCAGGACGGCAGCAGCATGGCTTCCGGGCGGATCACCGGCGCCGCGCGCCAGGGAACCTGTTCGAACAGGGCAAGTGCGATGCGCGTGAAAACGTTCGAGCGCGCAGCACCACCACGCGCCAACACCGCCGCCCGCGCCTTGGCCATGTGGGGGGCGTCCGGGTCGTCGCCGATCAGCTTCAGGGCGTAGTAGGCTTTGACCGTGGCGCTCATGTCGAAGTCGCCGTCATGGAACAGCGGCCAGCCGCCGTGTTTGCCCTGAATGCGGCGCAGATAGTTGCCCATCTTGGCTTCGATGGCATCGCGGGGCTCGCCCAGGTAATGGTTGAGAAGAATGTACTCGGCGGGGATCGTCGCGTCCGCTTCCAACTCAAACGCCCAACTGCCGTCCTTGGCCTGCTGACCGGCCAGCCAGGCGCGGGCTTCGTCGATGGTGGCGTCCAGATCCGCATGTGCGCGGCCATCAAGGGCCGCCTCGCCGGAACCAGCGTTCGGCGTATCGTCCTCTGGCTGCATGGAGATGTCCATCACGTCACCGCTTGAATCTTTTGTTATCAGGCAATTACTCGCCCAGATGTACTCTTCGCAGGCGCAAAATTCAATGCCTGCGGCGATCTGGCCCCTTCTTACAGAAAGGGCCTCTGAAATCAAGAAGATGACAAGGACGTGACAACCATGTCGGCGGCCCGGAAGCCGGACCGGATGGAGCCTTCGATGGTCGCCGGCAGGCCCGTGGCCGTCCAATCGCCGGCCAAGACCAGATTATGCCAGGCCGTTCGCGGTGCGGGACGGCGACGGTCCTCGGCCGGGGTCTGGCTGATGGTCGCCCGCTTTTCCTTGACGATGCGCCAGGGCGGCAGAGGGCTTTCCACCTGTTCCTTGGCGGCCAATCCCAGGGCCGCCCGCACCTCGGGCCAAAGGCGCATTGCGATCACCTCGTTGGCCTCTGCCGCCAGGGCGTCTGCGGCGCTGACCGTGACCGAGGCGACGTCGCCCCGCATAAACACCCATTGCGCCGTACCGCCGACCAGCCCGACCAAGGGAGGGGCCGTCGGCACCGGTCCGGTCAGCCGGAAATGCGCGTTGACGATAGCATGGCTGGCTTGCGGCCCGTTCAGGCCGGGCAGTAGGTCCGCCGCCGCCCAGGCGGGCACCGCCAGGACCACCTGATCCCCGGGATCAAGAACCTTCGTGGCGCCGGCGAAATCGAGGGCGCGGACCTGCCCATCACCGAGGTCGAGGGCCCGCAGGCGGTTGTTGAAGAACACCTCCGCCCCCTTCGCCGCCAGATAGTCGAGCCCCGGGTCGACGAAACTCTCGCTCAACCCCGCCCGCGCCATCAGGGGCTTGCAGGCGGCGCGGCCGCGCCCAAAGGTTTCCTTCACGACCGGCCACAACAGGCGCGCCGAGGCCGTGTCGACAGGCGTATTCAGCACGCCCACGGCCAGCGGTTCCCAGAATTTTTCAAACAGCGTGCCCGGCCCGGCCAGGCAGTCTTGGACCGTGTCCTCCGGCCCCGCGCAGGCAAGGTGCCGTATCCGCAGGTATTCGCTCAGACCGGTCCCCGGCACCCGGCCGGCACCGAACAAGATTGACCAGGGCACCCGCCCCGGATCGGGTGTCACGGTCCAGGTGTCGCCGGTCCGCAAATCGCGGAAGGGAAAGGACGCGTCATCCGGCCCGGTCAAGCTATCCTCCGCCCCCACCGTTTGCAGGTAGTCGCGGATCGCCCAATTGCCGGACAGCATCAAGTGATTGCCGTTGTCGATGCGGCGTTCCAGATGGGCGTCGAAATAAGACCGGCAGCGCCCGCCGGCATGTCCGGCGCTGTCATACAGGACGACCTTGCGGCCGTCCTGGGCCAGGCGTACGGCGGCGGCCAGGCCCGCCACCCCGGCACCGATCACATGGATACGTCCGATTGTCATATCCCGGGCTACAGCAGGCCGTAGCGGAAGGCGACCCAAAGCTTTTCCGCCTTGGACAGTCCCGCCGGCTCCAGCACCCGGTGCCAGCCACGCGCCCGCATGCGGCGGAAGATGCGCTCGTAGGCTTCCATCATCATGGTTGCGGGCTTGACCCGGTCGGCCTCGCACTGGCCAAGCAGCATCCGGGCTTCGGCGAACTTTTCCCCGGCCAGGGTGCCGATCTCTGCCACGGCGGCGGTCAGATTGGCATCGGCCAGAACGCCTTGCGGATCGCGGGCAACAACACCGTGGGTCGCCAGCAGATCATCGGGCAGATACAGCCGGTCGCGCGCCGCATCCTCGTCCAGATCGCGCAGAATGTTGGTCAGTTGCAGGGCAAGGCCAAGCGCGGCCGCCAGCCGGTCCCCGATCTCAACCCCCAGGCCGAAGATGCGGCAGCTCAGCCGCCCCACGGCGCAGGCGACCCGGTCGCAGTACTGCAGCAGGTCCTCGCGGGTGGCGAGGCGCAAAATTTCCGACGCGTCCGTTTCCATGCCGTCGATGACGGCCAGGAAATCGGCCTCGGCCAGGCCGAAATGGGCAACCGGTTCCGCCAGGGCGACGGCAACCGGATCCTTTGGCTGCTCCGAATAAAGGGCGCGGATTTCGTCCCGCCAACGGGCCAGTTCGCGTTTTTTCACGTCGAGCGGATTAGGGTCGTCGGCAATGTCGTCGACGATGCGGCAAAAGGCATAGACCGCGAACATGGCGCGACGCTTTTCGCCGGGCAGAAGCCGCATGGCCCAATAGAAGGTCGTGCCCGAGGCGCGCACGATCTGCTCCACCTGTTCACGGGCACGGCCGACTTCGGCTTCGGAAAGGGTCACCAGGTTGTCCATGGGTGCAATGGATACACTGGGGGGCGCGGCCAAGGCCAGCCCCCAATGACGGGGCGGCCGTCAGCCCCCGGGATCCGGCGCGCCCGACCCGCCGGCATAGGTGCGCCCCTTCCAACCGCCGCCCCTGCCCAGATAGTGACGGCGGGCGGAATCGACGGTCATCAGGGTGTAGAGAAATCCCGCTACGGGCAGCCCCAGCGCCGCCCAGGGCGGGCGCCCGTACAGGCGCAGGGTCGGGAAATAGGCGACGGCCATGGCCAGCCACCCCGCCGCCCCCACAACCAGCATCGGCCAATCCCCGGCGACCAGCCCCCACAGCGCCGCCACCGGCGGCACCAGGTACAGCAACACCATCCCGGCGACGGTGCCCAGCAGCATCAGGGGCGAATGGCCGAGTTGCTCATAGGCCGTGCGCGCGACCATGCGCCACAGTTCCCCCAGCCCGTCGTAACGGCGCAGGCTCACCGTCTCGCGGCTGAGCCCCAGCCAGATCGCCCCCCTGGCCTTAAACAGCGCCGCCAGGGCGCAATCGTCGATCAGCCGGCCCCGGATCGCCTCGATCCCGCCGGCTGCATCCAGGGCGGCCCGCCGCACCAGCATGCAGCCGCCCGCCGCCGCCGCCGTGCGCTTCACCGGATCGTTGACCCAGGGAAAGGGGAACAGCTTTTGAAAGAAGAATACGAAGGCCGGAATCAGCAGACGTTCCCAGGGCGTTTCGCAGTTGAGGCGTACCATGAGGGAGACCAGATCACGGTTCTCCATTTCCGCCTTCTCGACCAGACGGCGCAGGTTGGCGGGGTCATGAGCAATGTCGGCGTCGGTCAGCAGGACGTAGCGGGCATCGGCCGCCGCCGCCCGCGCGGCCTCAAGCCCCTGATGAACGGCCCAGAGCTTGCCCGACCAGCCCTCGGCCAGGGGCCGTCCGGTGACGAGGTGAAATCGACTGCCCCCGTCCGCCGCGTCGGCCGCCCCCCGGGCCAGGGCCGCCGTGCCGTCCGTGGAATTGTCGTCAACCACCACGACATCAAGGCGACCGGGGTAATTCTGGGCAAACAGGGACGCCACGGTGCGGGCGATGCTGTCGGCTTCGTCCCGGGCGGGGATGACGGCGGCGATATCGGGCCAGCCGCCCTTGGGCGGCGTCTTAGCGGCGGGGCTCAGGTGTTGATCGGCGAACCAGAACCGCCCGCGGCAGAACAGGATTCCCGCCCAGACGGCGAGCGCCAGCAGGGCCGCCCCCGTCATTGCCCGGACCTCATCGCCCGTGCAGGCCGACCAGTGCTGCCAAGGCACCCTTGGCGCAGCACCAGGCATAACCGCCCTTGGTCAGCGCCACGCGCCCGGCCAGGGGGTCCCGGCGGCGCAGCAAATCCGTGAGCCGGCGGGCGATTTCCCAAATGGCGGCGGCCTCCATCCCCAGGCGGTGGCTATGCATGCCGGAGGATATGGGACGGGCTTCTTCCAACAGGATTTCGGTCGCATCGAGGCAGCGGTCGATCACGCGGCGCAGTGCCGGGGTACAGGCCGGGCGGTCGAGGTCTTCGACCACCGCCCCCTCCGCGGCCAGCCAGTCACCCGGCAGGTAGACCCGGTCCAGGCTGCGGTAGTCGTCCTGACAGTCCTGCAGATGGTTGATGACCTGGAGCGCGTTGCACAGCGCATCCGACGGGCCGTAGCCCAGGGACGATCCGCCATGCAGGTCGATCAGGTAGCGGCCCACGGGGGCGGCGGACCGGATGCAGTAATGCATCAGGTCGTCCCAATCCTGATACCGGCCCTTGACCGCGTCCTGCTTGAAGACGTCGATCAGGTCCTGGCAATGGCGCGGTGTGATGTCGGTTACCGCCAAACTGTCGCGCATGGCATGGGCGGTGGCGAATTCGGGATCGCCCGGATGCTGGCCCAATAACGCCGCCTCGAACCCGGCCAGGCGGCGGACCTTGGTATCCGCGTCCAATGCGGTGTTGTCGGCAATGTCGTCGATGGCGCGGGCGAAACGGTAGAACCGCGCCACATGCGGGCGCAGGCGGGCCGGCAGCAGGAACGAGCCGACGGGGAAGTTTTCGTAAGCGGCGTCTTTGCCTGACGGCGTTTCCACGCCAGGGCCCGACGGCGTTTCCACGCCAGGGCCCGGCGTCGGTTCAGGAGAATCGGCGGGCTGCCCCATGACCGGAAAATACCTTCACTCGGATCAGCCGGCGCCAGGATCAGCCGGCGGGTTTGGACATTTCCCGCATTTTCTCCAGCAGGCTGTCGACGGAATTTCCGTTGTTCGAAATGACGGAATTGAATTCCTTCTGCTGGGTCAGGGCCATGGACAGGCCGTTCACGATGATGTCGACGATCTTGAAGATATGCTGACCGTCGCGTTCGCCCACGCCGACGCGCCAGCTGACCTCGACCGGCTGGCCGCCGGGGCGCTTCAGCATGGTATGGACGATGAAATCGTTTTCCTGGCGCTTTTCGGCGCGGCTGATTTCCAAAGACTCACCGGAATAATCCTTGAAGCCGTCGACATAGCGTTCCAGCAGCATGTTCTCGAACAGGGTCAGGTATTCCTCGCGCTGTTCCGGCGTGGCGCGGCGCCAGTGGCGGCCGAGCACCCATTTACCGATGGATTTCACGGCGAAGAAGTCGTTCACCAGCGCGCGGAAGCGTTCCTTGCGCACCTCGCGGGCGATGTCCTTCCCGGTCAGGGAACTGATCGCCGACGAAGCCATGGTGTTGACGAAGGTTTTGACTTCGTCCGTCGTCACTTCAGCGCACACGGCCCGCGGCGCGAACGCCATCAGGGCGGTGGCCAGGAAAGCAGTAAGTATATGACGCCTTAGCATTGGAATCGTCTCCTCCAGGCGCGTTGCATACACCGGGCCATGCGGTAAGTTCAAGTGCCGCATGGATCAAAGAAACTTCATCTGATTGACATCAGACCAATATGATAAAATTGATGGAATCCCAGAACAGCATTGCCCCAGGCCCCATTCAGTGGACCAGATTCAGTTTACAGGAACCTGACCATGACGAAAAATCCTCTCTCCGAAGCCCTTGAAACCTATCTTGATTTGGGCCGGCGTCCATACACCGAAGTGGTGTCGCAGCTGGAACACGCGCTGCAATGCGCCTGGCTGGCGGAGCGGGAATCGGGTGATGGCGATCTCATCGCCGCGGCCTTTCTGCACGACATCGGCCATATGATGCAGAAACACGGCCAGGCGGCCGCCGATCGCGGCATCAATGACAAGCACGAGGACATCGCCCGCGGCTGGGCCGACCGCCATTTCAACGCCCGCGTGGCCCAGGCCGTCGGCCTGCATGTGGCGGCCAAACGGTATCTTTGCGCCACCCGGCCGGGCTATTTCGCGACCCTGTCGCCGGCCTCAGTCAAATCCCTGGAACTGCAGGGCGGGCCGATGAGCGCGGACGAGGTCACGGCCTTCGAAGCCCTGCCCTATTACCAGGACGCGGTGAAAGTGCGCGAATGGGACGACCGGGCCAAGACCGCCGGCCTGGACACGCCGGACATCGACCACTTCCGCCCCTACCTGGAACAGGCGTTGGCCGCCTAACCCCGAACGACCTGACGGCGCTTGTTGTTCGCGCAAATCGTCGTCGCGGGCCTGGGGTCGGCCCGCTCGGGATTTGCGGCTAAAACCTGTCCGCCCGGAACGGCGTCAGGTCCACGTTCGGCGCCTCGCCCTTCAGCAGCCGCGCGATCACGCGCCCCGTGGCCGGGCCGCAGGTCAGGCCGACGTGCTGATGGCCGAAGGCATGGAACAGCCCCGGCGCCACCGATGACGGGCCCAGCACCGGCAGGCTGTCCGGCAGGGTCGGGCGGAAGCCCATCCATTGCGTCGAAACTTCCGTCTTCACCCCGGGCAGCAGCTTGGGCAGCAGATCGGTCATGACCTTTACCCGCGCGTAATCGGGCGGCGGCTCCAGCCCCGCCAGTTCGACCGTGCCGGCCAGGCGCAGGCCCATCTCCATGGGGGACGCATAGAAGGCCCGGGCCTTCCAGCCGACGGCGTGGTTCACCTGCACCCCCGGGTCGGCCAGGATGGCGTGGTAGCCGCGTTCGGTCCCCAATGGGATCTTCTCGCCCAGCAGGGCCGCGAGCTTGTGGGAAAAGGCCCCGGCGGCGAGCACGATGCGGTCCGCCTCAAGTGCGCCCTCCGACGTCTCGATCCTGAACCCGCCGTCGGATTTCCGCGCAAGCCCCCGCACCTCCCCCTGTTGCAGGGTGCCGCCGCGCTTCACAAAGGTCTCGGCCAGGACCTTGGTCAGGCGGCCCGGGTTGGTCGTGGTGCCGCCGCCGAGCAGCGCATGGGCCCATTTGAAATCGGGGCCGAGGGCCGGCTCCAGGTCCGTCAGTTCCTTGCGGTCGAGCGCCTGATACTTGATGCCGAAGGTCGCGCGGAACGCCAGATCGGCCTCCGCCTTCTTGAAATCGGTCGCGTTGTCATAGACCTGCAGCACCGGGTCGCGGCGCACCAGTTCGGGCGCCCCGGCCTCCGCCGCCAGGGCCCCATAGGCGTCGGAACAGCCGATGGTCAGATGGCGCATGGCGTCGGCGGCGCGGCGTTGGTGCGAAACGCTGGCGAAGCGCAGCATGCGCATCAGCCAGGGCAGGATATGGGGCAGCCGCGCCCAGCGGATGGTCAAGGGCCCCTTGGGGTCGATCAGATAGCCGGGCACGCTGCGCAGCACTTCCGGCCCGAAGGTCGGCACGAACGACCATTCGGCCAGGATGCCCGCGTTGCCGAAGGAACAGGCCTCCCCCGGTTCGATGCGGTCGATCAGGGTGACGGTGAACCCCTCCTTCACCGCCGCCAGGGCGCAGTTGACGCCGACGATGCCGGCGCCGATGACGCAGACCGTGGTTTCCCCCGGCGTGCCGCCTTGCGGGACGCTTTTGGAATTCTCGGGCTTGGGTTGAGAAATTGTCGCGGTCATGGGCGGGGCTCCGGCTTGTCGTTGGGCGGCCATCGTGGCAAATATGACCGGAAACATCCCCAGTGACCATCGCCTTCAAGGAATACGATCATGGCCGACGGCGCCCATATGCCCCCTCTTCCCGAAACCGTGCGCACCGCGCTGAAAAACGCCGTGGGCGACAAGGGCTGGTACGAGACACCCGCCGACATGGCCCCCTACCTGGCGGAGGAGCGCAATTACTACCACGGCGAAAGCCCGCTGGTGCTGCGCCCCGCCAATACGGAAGAAGTCTCCAAGATCGTCACCATCTGCGCCGAACACGGCGTGACCATCACCCCCCAGGGCGGCAATACGGGCCTGTGCGGCGGGGCGGTCGCCCAGGGCGGCGTGCTGATCAACATGGGCCGCATGAATGCGGTGCGCGAGATCGACCCCGTCAACGCGACCATGACGGTCGAGGCCGGCTGTATCCTCAAGGATATCCAGGACAAGGCCGAGGCCGCCGGGCTCCTGTTCCCGCTGTCGCTCGCCGCCGAGGGGACATGTCAGATCGGCGGGAATCTCTCGACCAACGCCGGCGGCATTCAGGTGCTGCGCTACGGCAACGCCCGCGATCTGGTGCTGGGGCTCGAGGTCGTCACTTCCGACGGCCGGGTGTGGAACGGGCTGCGCGGCATCCGCAAGAACAACACGGGCTATGACCTGAAGCATGTCTTCATGGGCGCGGAAGGCACCCTCGGCATCATCACCGCCGCCGTCCTGAAACTGTTCCCCCGTCCGGCGGAAACCACGACGGCCCTGGTCGCCGCCAACACGCCGGCGGACCTGTCGAACCTGCTCAACCGGCTGAAACGCGCCACGGGCGATCAGGTCACCAGTTTCGAATACATCTGCCGCGCGCCGCTGGATGCCGTGTTCGAACACATCCCCAACACGCAAGACCCCATGCAGCAGACGTACGAGCATTACGCGCTCGTCGAAATGGCCTCGGGGCAGAAGGGCGTGATCCGCGACCTGGCCGAGGAAGCCCTGGGCGAAGCTTTCGAAGCGGAAGAAATCATCGACGCCGTGCTGGCGGAAAGCGGCGATCAGGCGGCCAAGCTTTGGAACCTGCGGGAATCCATCCCCGAAGCGCTCAAGCATTGCGGCCCTTCGGCCAAGCACGACATTTCCGTGCCGGTCTCGAAAATTCCCGAATTCCTGGCGAAGGCCGACCCCCATGTGCAGGCGGCGATCCCCGGCTGCACCATCATGGCCTTCGGCCACATGGGCGACGGCAACCTGCACTACAACCTGGTGATGCCCAAGGACACGACGCCGGAAGACGCCGAACGCCTGCGCCACGAAGTGCCCCCCGGCGTGCACGACATCGCCGACAGCCTCGGCGGCTCCTTCTCCGCCGAACACGGCATCGGGCTGCTCAAGGTGCATGAGATGGAGCGCTACAAGACGGACGTGGAGAAACACATGCTCCGCAGCATCAAAGCCGCGCTCGACCCCAAGGGCATCATGAACCCGGGGAAGGTGGTGCCTTAACAAGCCGCCTCCTCAGATCAGCTAAGCTTCGCCGCCTCCGAAGGCCGCGTTTCCGCCCGTGTTGAGGTTGTTTTGGCTAACATTGGAAGCAGGCTCATCCTTACAGCTACCAAGTTTGATACAAATGCCCGTGTAGAGCTTATCAATCGCCTTAGTAGCCCAATCGAATGCGATCAGAGTTTTCTTAATCACTCCCCAAGAATCAGAATCAAAGAATTCAACAAATTCATCGGGCACTGATTTTTCAAAAAAAACCTTCAGAGATTCGATTTGTTCTTCCGTAAGCAGGTCTACCCCTCCCGCATCGATTGCCGAGAGATTAGGCACACCGAAGGATGCAAGTAGTGCCGTAACAAGAATACGCATTAAGGTTTTACAAAGCGTGCAAGGAAGATCATCCAGAGCTAATTGGATTTGTTTAGCGACATAAGCAACCGACACGCGAATAGACGAGGTCATGGCCGCACGAATTCTCAGTGCAACTTTTTGTCCTCGTCGTAGGTTTTTGACGAAAAAAATTTTTACCGACTTGGACTTCGAAACGTCGACCGCGCCATGATCGTCAACGACTGCATCGACCATACCGTCCAATTGTTCCAGCATCACGATGGTTTGGGCTGCATCAAACTCCGCTCTAATTTCGATCTCGGAGAAACCTTCTTCTAAGATCTCGGAGCCTGTTTGGATAAATACACCATCGGCATGCTCATAAGAAAAATCCATATCCTCCTCCGTCATTGCCAACGGATACGGTCTACCAAAAGGAAGGACAATTATACATTAGGTGTTATTTATATAAAATTCGTATCTTAATGAAAGCCAAGATGCTCAATCGGCCCATCAGCACAATGGTCAACTTAATAGCAATCAAAAGGTATGGAGTTTACCCGCCGCGCGGGCTTCTCGGTCGGCCAGCAGATTATCCGCCACTTCGACACCCTTGGCGCTGACATTGGCGAGTATTGCTGAGCCGCTACGGGGCGACGCGTTCGATGTTCAGGCTTTCGTCTTGGCGCGGTTCTTCGAAGAACTGTGTGACATCGCGGAAGACCTCCGGCGTGTCGAACCTAGCGCGCTCGGGCTGTTCCGTCCCGCGCTTGGCGATCCGTGCGAGGCAAAGGTCGTCGCTTGCCTCCAGATAGATCAGGGTGTGGCCAGCCCCCGCCTCGGCGGCAAGGTCGCGGAACCATTGCCGTTGCCGGGCCGTGTTCGCGGGGAAATCCATGACCACGTCCGCACCAGCCCGGAGGATTTGCAGCACCAGGTCGCGCACCACGGGGCGCAGGCGCTTCGCGCGGTCGAGATAGTCGTCGAACGACATAATCTGATCGGGATAAAGGGCGGCCAGCCATGCGTCCTCCGACAACAGGACGACCCCTTTCTCCTCCGCCAGGCGTGCTGACGTCGTGGATTTTCCGGCGCCCATCTTCCCGCAGAAGAAGGTCAACGAGCCCGGAGTGGTCATTTGCCGGAGGCCCTCGCCTCCAAATCCTCCAGCAGCTTGTCCGCCACCTCCACGCCCTCGGCGTTGGCCTTGGCGCGGTTGGCCCAGCGGTCGACGCCGGGGAGCCAGGCGCCGTCTTGCTCGGTGATGGCCTGGACCAGGGTGCCGATGCGTTCGATGAAGCGGTTGTCGGCGGTTTCCTCGTCCTCATGGGCGAAGGCGGACGGGTCGATGAGGATGAAGAACTGGCCGACCTTGGGCGGCTCGCCGTCGGCGGCGAAGAAGCTGGAGGCTTCGAAGCCGTGGTTGGAGCCCGTGAGCGTCGCCGCCAGGATTTCCACCATCAGCACCAGGGCCGCCCCCTTGGCGTCGCCCATGGGGATCATCAGGCCGCCGTCGAGCGCTTCCTTGGCGTCCGTGGTCGGCTTGCCGTGCTTGTCCGTGGACCAGCCCTCGGGGATCGGCTCGCCCTTGTTGGCGGCCATCATGATCTTGCCGCGGGCGACCTTGGAGAGCGCCAGATCGACCAGGATGGGGTCGCCCCAATCCGTGCCGTCGGCGTTGCGCCGCGGGCAGGCGAAGGCGATGGGGTTGGTGCCGTACAGCGCCCGGTTGCCGTTCCAGGGGGCGATGGCCGCCGGCGCGTTGAGGAAGCCCATGGCGATCAGGCCCTTGCGGGCGGCGGCTTCGACCGGATGCCCGCCGACGCCGCCGTGATGGGAATTGCCGATGGCGAGGCCGACGATGCCCGCTTCCTGGGCCAGGGTGATGGCGCGGCCCAGGCCCAGATGAATGGCCGGATAGGCATAGCCGCCGTTGGCGTCGACGCGGAGTGCGGCCGTCGCCGTCTGTTCCAGACGGGCGATGGCATGGCCGTTGACCTTGCCGCTTTTCGCCTGGTCGGCATAACTCGGCACCCGCGACAGGCCGTGGGACGGCACGCCGTCTGCTTCGGCCTGCACCAGGGCGCGGACCACATGGGCCGCGTTGTTTTCCGACACATTCGAATTCAGGAAAACCTTGAAGGCCAGCTGTTCGAGTTCTTCCAGGGTCTTGATCGCCATCGTGTTTAGTTCCCGTTCAGGCAGTTGAGGACCGCGTCGGCGGTCACGGTGGATACCTTGCCCTCGCCCTCTTCCGTGCGCGGGCCGACATGGGGCGTGCAGTACAGGTTGGGCACGCCTTCGAAGATGTTGGGATGGGTCAGGGGCTCCTCCACGAACACGTCGGTGAAGCCGCCCCAAAGCTTGCCGGATTTCAGCGCGTCGACCAGGGCCTGCTCATCCACGATGCCGCCCCGCGACAGGTTCAGCAGCAGGGCGCGGTCCTTCATCTTGGCGATGGTCTGGGCGTTGAACAGGCCGCGCGTGTCGTCGGTCAGCGGCACGTGGATCGAGACCGCGTCGCATTTCGGCAGCAGGTCGTCCAGGGTTTCCGCGCGCTCGACCTTACAATCGGCCCAGCGCGGATCGTCCTTGGCGACCCAGGGGTCGTAGGCGATGCGGTTCATGCCGTTGCCACGCGCCCGCCAGGCCAGCGCCTGGCCGGTCCAACCCAGGCCGATGATGCCCAGCGTCTTGCCCTGGACCTCGCGGCCCATCAGCTCGATGCGCGGCCATTTCCCGGCGACCACGTCCGGCGTCGCCAGATAGGAGCGGCGGAACATGACATAGATCGCGCCCATGGCCAGTTCGGCCACGGAATCGGAATTGGCGCCGATGGCGGGAAACACCTTCACGCCCTGGGCCTTGCAGGCCTCCATGTCGATATTGTCGAGGCCGACACCGAGCCTGCCGACGCATTCCAGCTTGTCGCCAGCGTCCAGCACGGCGCCCCGCACCTGGGTCGCGTTGCGCACGATCAGGCCGCGCACGCCGGGAATCAGGGCCGGGATCTTGTCCTGTTCGGCCACCAGGTCCGGCAGATAGGACACGTCGTAGCTTTCGGCCAGACGGGCGACCTGGGACTCTTCCATGAACTCGGTGATGAGGATGTCGGCCATGCTGTGAATACTCCGGCGGCTGTGGCGGCCGGGCGGCCGCCAGTGAAAAGCCGGGAGACCTTAACGGTCCCCGAAGGACCCGCCAAGGGCGGGCGCGCGGCGATGGATGCCGACGCGCCCCGCCCCTGGCCGGGAGGACACCGTACGTAAGGAGCCTTTAAGCGTTGGCCGCTTCAAGCGCCTTCATGAAACGGTCGCGGATCACGACCTGGTCCATGGTGATGTTGGGAACCGGGATGTTGCCCGACTCGCACTTGCAGACGATGACCGTCTGTTTCTTCGACGCGATGGCGTCCTTCATGACCTGGGCCGTGTCTTCGGCCTTGCACTCGATCACGTTGTCGCAACCGCAGGCCTCGGCGACCTTGGTCAGCGAGGTCTTCTTGCCGGCATAGGTCGGCTGATCGCCGGTCGAGCCGTAGCTGCCGTTGTCGATGATCAGCAGGATGAAGTTGTCGGCCACGTTGTTGCCGATGGTCGGCAGGGTGCCCAGGTTGGTCAGGACCGAACCGTCGCCGTCGATGGCGATGATGGTCTGCTTCTGCGCCAGCGCCAGGCCCAGGCCGATGGACGACGACAGACCCATGGTGCCGAGCATGTAGAAGTTGGTCGGCTGATCGTCCAGCAGGTGGAGTTCCTGGCTGGGCAGGCCGATGTTGCAGACCACGAACTGATCGGAAATGACCGGGATCAGGCTTTTCAGAACTTCGGAGCGGATCATGGTCATTCCCCTTTCCAGAAGGTGGCGTCGGTCAGAATGGCCACCGGCTTGTTGCACATGAAGGTGTACTTGAGAATCTTGTCGAGCTCGGCCGCGTCTTCCCGCTTGTGGAAGTGGTAGGTCGGGATCAGCATCTGGTTCAACAGGGCCTTGGTGTGCAGGGCCATTTCGACCTGGCAGGCCACCGGCTCGCCCAGTTCGCCGCGGTAGCTGATCAGCATGGGCAGCGGGATGTGGTAGAACTGGATCAACGTCGCCAGGGAGTTGAGCGTCACGCCCAGGGCCGTGTTCTGCATGATGATGGCCGACCGCTTGCCGCCCATGAAGGCGCCGGCACACAGGCCCATGCCTTCGTCTTCCTTGTTGCACGGCACGTGCATGATGCTGGAATGGTTTTCGGCTTCTTCGATCACGCCGCCGAGCTGCTTGCACGGAACAGTGGTGATGAACTCGATATTGTTGTTCACCATGTCCGTGACGATCTGTTTATGAATCGACAAGACTTGTCCTCCGGGTCCAGGTTCCGCGCAAAACGCTGACCCCTGCCGCCGCCGCAGACGGATGCCTGAGACGAGGTCGGGGGGACGGCCTTGCGCCGAACGGTATGGGTTCAGGGTGCGCCCTGGGTTTCCTCAAATGCTTTACGTGCGGGCTGGGATTGACGCTCCCTTTGTTGTTCGCCCGTACCCGCAATAGTCCTTGGCTCTTGCCGCCGTCAAGCAAGTCTTATAACTCTTATAGAAGACTTTGTGTTTTTTTGACCAAAGGGCCGCACATGCCTGAAACCTGGGGGGACCGGCCCCGATCCGGCGACGGGCCGCTGTACCGGCAGGTGCGCGAAGCCCTGCTGCGCGAGATCGCCCAGGGCCGCCATCCGGTGACCGAGCCCCTGCCCTCGGAACAGAAACTGGCCGCCCGCTTCGGCGTCGCCCAGGGCACGGTGCGCCGGGCGCTGGACGAAATGGCGCGGGAGAACCTGGTGATCCGCCATCAAGGGCGCGGCACCTTCGTCCATGCCCATGGGCCGGACCGCGACCGCTTCCACTTCTTCCACCTGCTGGCGGCGGATGGTGAGCGGCGCCTGCCGACCTCGCGGGTATTGTCGATGACGCAGCGCCGGGTGACGCAGACCGAGGCCCTGGCCCTCCGGCTCTCGCCCCAGGCGCGGGTGGTCGAGATCAAGCGCGTGCGCGACCTGATGGCGCGGCGCGCGATCCTGGAACTGATCATCCTGCCCGACGATCTGTTCCCCGGCCTGGGCGACCTCAACAAGACGCAACTGCCCAACACGCTCTATCAGCTTTACCAGGATCGCTTCGCCGTGATCGTCCACCGCGCGGTCGAGAAAATCACCGCCGAGGCCGCCGGCCCCGATGACGTGACCCATCTGGGCCTCGACCGGGGCGCGCCGCTGCTACGTATCGAGCGCATCGCCCAGACCCTCGACGGCACGCCGGTCGAACTGCGCATCTCGCGCTGCGACACCACGCACCTGGCGTATTTCAGTGATCTGTTGTGAGTGCCTGGGCTACGTGCGCCAATTGCTCATGGAGCCATAGGTGTTCAGGCCCCGGCCGTGCTCCAGGACATGGCGCAGGCGCTTCACCGTGACGCCGTAGACCGCCCGCAGCAAGGGGTCCATGGCGGCCGCGCGATCCTCGAATTCCTGTCGCGGCAACACGCTGACCGTCGTGTCTTCCAAGGCGATCACCGATGCGGACCGTGTATGCGCGTCAATCAACGCAAGTTCGCCGACGACATCGCCCTTGCCGAGCACGGCGATGGTCTTTGGCGAACAGGTCCGCATGCCTTTGCGGATTTCAACGCGCCCGCTCAGGATCAAGTAGGCCTCGTCGCCGGAATCGCCTTCGCAGATGATCTCGTCCCCGGCGAAAAAGCTGCGGTGGATTTTTTTGAGGGGCGCGTGGGTGTCGGGCCCGAAGGCTGGCTGAGGGGTCATCATATTCTCTATTTTTACGCGTCGCGCGACGCGCGGGGACGTTTTCAATTTCAGGCCGAAGCCGCTGCGAGCCGGAATAGCGCCGGACAACTCCTCTCGTACAGTGGCCCGGCGGTCGCCACAGTGACAGGTGTCACTTCGCCCCCCAGGCCAAAAGTATGGGATGCGCGCCATGAATCTGGCGATGATCGGCGACCTGGTGTAATCAGCGCGGATGGCAATCTATCGGCTCATCCTCGGCAACAAGAACTATTCGTCCTGGTCGCTGCGCGCCTGGTTGATGCTGAAGTTCGCCGGGGCCGAATTCACGGAAACCACGGTCCTGTTCGGGCGGCCGGACATGAAGGAAAACCTGCGCCGTCTGTCGCCGACGGGGCTGGTGCCCGTTCTCGAACACGGCGACCTGATCATTCCCGATAGCATCGCCATCGCCGAATACCTGGCCGAACGGCACCCGGACGCCAACCTGTGGCCCGCCGACCCGGCGGCCCGCGCCGTAGCCCGGTCGGTTTCGGCGCAGATGCACGCGGGCTTCGTTGCGCTCCGCGAGCAGATGCCCATGAACCTGTCGCATGTCACGGATCGAGTCACGCCGTCGCCCGATACCTCGGCGGACATCGCCCGCATTCAGGACATCTGGCGGACCTGTCGTCGCGACTTCGGCGCGGGTGTGGCCTTCCTGTTCGGACAACCGACCATCGCCGACGCCATGTATGCGCCCGTGGTCGCGCGGTTTCACACGTACGGTGTTGTGGTGGACGCGACGGCCCGCGCCTATATGGACGCCGTCTGGAACCACCCGGCCATGGCCCAGGCCCGGGTCCTTGCCGCAAAAGAGGCGCGTATTCCCGAATACGAACGATAGAACGGAAACGCGGGCCGCGCCCTATTCCGCCGCCTGGAGCTTTTCGTTGTAGGTCTCGAACAAGCCCATGTTGCGGGCCACATCGTAGGGCCGCTCGGTCAGGCTTTCCGCTTCCCATTCGCTGCGGTGGACTTCGAAGAAGTTGCCGCCATAGACGTGCAACGCGCCGGTCAGCTTGTCGACCGGGTTGGTCACGGAATGGACGATGTCCTTGCCCAGCGGCGCCACGTCGCCGGGGCGCATGGCCTTGGCGCCGGCGGCTTCGATGCGGGTATGGCCCGGCTCGCCGTCGACCTTTTTCCAGAACACGTTGTCCTCGGCCCCGGTGTACAGACCGATGACCGCCCACATGTTGTGATTATGCGGAAGCAGGGTCATGTAGGGCCCCCAGACGAGATTTAGGATCGTCAGTTCGTCCGACACGTAAAGCTTGTCGGGGCCGGCCTTGGTCGGCTCGCCCAGCCCGCGCAGCAGGTCGGCCGGGTCGCTGCAGGCGCGCTCGACCAGTTCCTTCACCGCCATGTGGCTATCGGTCTCGCGAATGGCTTCGAGACAATCCTGAGTGAAACGATCACGGTCGAACATGGCGTGGGCTCCTGGCGGTTATGGGATGTTCCTCTGGCGGGCGATTCTCCGCCAATATTGTGTACATTTCAGCTACCATCCCGCCCCCTTCGGGGCAAGCCTGATTGACGAATTAGACCTCACCGATGGCGCGAATCAGCCGAATTTTCACGACGCACGATGTGCGTATTTTTAATCTCTCCCTCGGATTCCCGCCACTAAGGCGCGCGAGATATCCACATTTGCCGCCGATTGCCATTATTCGCCCTTTTTCACCTTCGCGCCGGCCGCACGCGGGATTCCGCCCTTTCCCGCGCTGAAATCCGTTCGGGCCTGTGAAGGAATGTAAAGTCCGCGCGCTCAGCCTCCGCGCTCCCGTGAACTTGCCAAGGAATGTCGCCGACATGTGAAATCAAATAGGTCCGACGGCGGCGGCGGCGGGCGAACCCGCCCTTTTCGCAATGCGAAAGGCGCGGTCAGCAAGGCGTTGGCGGCAACTCAACTCCACGCCATTCCAACGCTTCTTGGCCGACTGGCCGTTTTTCCTGCGGCCGTTCCAGGCCACCCGACATCGCGGAACCGGCCATGGTGCGGCCCCCTCTTCCCGCACGTCTGCCCCCTTCACATCGACGGCAGCGCAATCAGCACTTCCCGCCGCGCCTGACGCCTGCGCCCGGCTCGACAAGCCTGCACCTGGCAAAAAGGCGCAAAACCAACATCTATCCCCAAAGTTATCCACAGCACCGCGCGCTTGACCCATATCAACGCACCCGGGCCGTGCCGCCGCTAAGCTGCCCCATCAGCGAGGTGGAGGGATACATATGTCCGACGTCATCTGGAAACTGCGCGACGACCATAAGAAACTTGCCCGTTTGATGGACCTGATCGCCCGCGAGGTGCGGGTTTTTGACGCCGGTGATCTGCCCGACTACGACCTTGTCAGCAATATCCTGGACTACACCCAGAACTATCCGGACCTCTACCATCATCCGGTCGAAGATCTTGTCCTGGCGAAATTACGGCTGCGCGATCCCGACGCCGCGGCGAGTGTCGGCGAACTGGATAAGGAACATGAGAAATTGGGCGCCCTGACGCGACGCTTTGCGGCCGCCCTGCATAACGTCATGCAGGATGCGGAACTGCCGCGCGACTGGTTCGTCGATGTCGCGGGCGACTATTTGAGCTTCCAGCGCCGTCACATGCAGATGGAGGAAGTGGTGTTCTTCCCACCGGCCCTGCGCGCCCTGACCGACCCGGACTGGCAGGAAATCCGGGACGCCATCACCCTGCCCGGCGACCCCCTGTTCGGCGACGGAGAGGGACAGGCGAAATACGACCGCCTGCACCGGGAAATCTTGAAATGGGGGAAACCCCAGGATGTGACCGCCTTCACCCGGCCGTGACTGCCGCCTAGCGCCCGCCGGCCACGTTCAGCACGGTGCCGGTGACATAACCGGCGGCGTCCGTGCACAACCAGTAGGCCCCTTCGGCAATCTCCCGCACCTCGCCGATGCGGCCCATGGGGATATCCGTTTTCAGGGCGGTGTCGAAACTTGCCGCGATGCCGCCGTCCACCGCCATATCCGTCAGCACATAGCCGGGAGCGACGGCGTTGACGCGGATGCCCTCCGCCGCGACCTCGCGGGCGAGGCCATTAGTAAATACGTCGATCGCCCCCTTGAGCGCCGCATAATCGGCCCATTGCCCGGCCCCACCCTTCTTGGTCGCGGTCGAGGACAGGTTGACGATCACCCCGCCACGACCGCCCGTGGCGGTCGACATGCGCTTGACCGCCTCGCGGCAGAACAGCACCGGGCCGATGAAGTTGATCCGGGTGACCTGTTCCAGGACCTCCCGCGTGACCTCGACCGCGCGGCGGCGCGGCCCGGACACGCCCGCGTTGTTGATCAGCGCGTCGATCACAACACCTTCCCCGTCCAATTGTTCGAACAGGGCAAGAATGTCGTCCTCGCTGCCGGAATCACAGCGGATCGCCCGGGCACCCGCTTCCGTCGCGACCTTATGTGCCGCCGCCGCACTGGATACGAAGGTGAAGATGACCGTCCAGCCCCGTTCGGCGAACAACCGCACCATGGCTTCGCCGATGCCGCGGCTGCCGCCGGTGATGAGGACGGTTTTTCCCATGGGGAAAGACTACCGCATCACGAACGGGTTCGGCACTTCGGTCGCCATGGAAATCCACACGGACTTGGTCTGCAGGTATTCCTCGATGGCCGCCTGGCCGCTTTCCCGGCCCAGGCCCGACTGCTTGTAACCGCCGAACGGCGACATGTAGCTGACGGCCCGGTAGGTATTAACCCAGACCGTGCCGGCCTGCAGCTCCTGCGACATGATAAAGGCCCGGCGGATGCTTTCCGTCCACACCCCGGCGGCAAGGCCGTAAACCACGTCGTTGCCGATGGCGAGCGCCTCTTCCTCGTCCTCGAACGGGATCACCGACAGCACCGGGCCAAACACCTCTTCCTGGGCGATGCGCATCTGGTTGTTGACGCCGGTGAAGATGGTCGGCTCGACGAACCAGCCGTCGCCGCATTCGGGGCGCATCGCCTTGCCGCCGCCCAATACGGCCTCGGCGCCCTCGCCTTTGGCGATGTCCATGTAGCCCAGGATTTTTTCGTACTGGGGCGGCGTGGTGACCGGGCCGACCTGGGTGTCGGGATCCATGGGGTCGCCCATCTTGGCGGTCTTGGCCAGGGCCACCAGCTTGTCGACGAATTCGTTATGGATGGATTTTTGCACCAACAGGCGGGAGCCCGCGATGCAGGTCTGGCCCGTGGCGGCGAAAATGCCCGAGATGACGCCCTTCACCGCGTTCTCCACGTTGCAGTCGTCGAACACGATGTTGGGCGACTTGCCGCCCAGTTCCAGCGACACCTTCTTGAAGGACTGTGCCGCCGTGGAATAGACATGCTTGCCCGTGGCCGAGCCGCCGGTGAAGGCGATCTTGGCGACGTCCGGATGACTGATCAGCGCTTCGCCCGCTTCCTTGCCATAACCCGTGACGATGTTGACCACCCCGTCGGGGAAGCCGGCCTGCTTGACCAGATCCATGAATTCCAGGGCGGAGGCCGAGGTGAATTCCGACGGCTTGAGCACCACCGTGTTCCCGGCCGCCAACGCCGGCGCCAGTTTCCACGCCGTCAGCATGAGCGGCGAATTCCACGGCGTGATCATGCCGATGACGCCGAGCGGCTCCTTGCGCGTGAAATTGAAGGTATCCGGCTTGTCGATGGGGATGACGGCCCCTTCGATCTTGTCGGCCAAGCCGCCGAAGTAATAGTACCACTGCGGCGCGTATTTCAGCTGCAGGCCCATCTCGGCGATCAGCTTGCCGTTGTCGCGGACTTCCGTGGCGGCCAGGCTGTCGGCGTTTTCGGCGATCAGGTCGCCCAGCTTGCGCATCAGATGGCCGCGCTGGGTGGCGATGGTCCGGCGCCAGCCGGGCAACGCATCCTTGGCAGCCTTGACGGCGCGATCGATGTCTTCCGCGTTGCCGCGCGGGATTTCAGCCCAGGCCTTGCCGGTGTAGGGGTTTTCGGTTTCAAACCATTCGCCCGAGGCCGGATCGACCTTCTTGCCGGCGATGGTCATTTGATAGCGTTTGAGGTTCCCCACGGTTGTCTCCTCCATATTGGTCGTGTTGGAGGCGATCCTATCAGGCAAGACCCGGAATCCAATAGGGGCAACGTCGGCCGCACGCCCTGCCATGGAGAGGGGTGTTCAGCAGGCGATTTTGAACGCCTCTGAATCCGCCGCCACGATGCGCGTCGGCGGAATTTCCAAGATGACACGGAAACCATGGCCGGAACCGGATTTGATCGAGAAGTCGCAGTCATGGGCTTCGGCAATTTTCTTGACGATCCAAAGGCCCAGGCCGGCGCTGTCGATATAGGCATCAGGATTGTCGGTCATCCGCGCATAGCGATGTGCGGCCCCCGCCAAGCGGCTGTCGTTCAGCCCGACCCCGTTGTCATAGACCGTCAAATACACGCGATTTCCAGGCCCCGAGCAGAGCACATGAATGCCGACATCAGCATCCCGGCCCGCGTACTTCACCGCGTTCGTCAGAAGATTGATGACGTAGCGGCGGAACAGGGTCCGGTCGAACACAATATCCACCGGCGGAACATTTCCGGAGACGGTGATCGTCTGGCGCCCGCCCTTCCATCCGACAATCAGTTTGCGGCAAAATCGTAGTTCGTCCATCAGGTTGAACCGCTCTTCGCGAATGACAAACCGGTCTTCGGAACTCAGCCGCGAGATATCCAGGATTTGCGAAATCGTCAAATCAAGCATCTGCGACGCCCGATTGATGTCCTCGGCGTATTCGGCATATTTCTCGTGCCCCAGGGGGCCAAAGACCTCCGTCCGCATCAGTTCGGAAAACCCCATGATGCTGTTGACCGGTGTTTTCAGATCGTGGCTCATCGCCGCGAAGAAGCCGTCACGCGCAGCCAGAGCCTCGCGCAGGTCCTCCTCGACCGCCATCAGACGACGATTGTCCGCCTTGGTCCGCTTGATCAGGCTTTGGTTGATGCGCACCTGACCCAACAACAAAATGAATACATAGATCGTCAACATGACGGCCATCATCGGAATTTCATCCAATTCCAGGTCTGCATGTTCGTTCGCGAAGGCGTACCAGCGCTCCATCGGATCAAAATCAGCGATCAGCAAATGTGTCAGAACAGCCATCAATATCCCGCCGATGGCTGCCAGGATCAGATTGGTGGAAATTTTCTGCATGCGACTCGTTGCCCGATGTGATTGACGGTGCGCCTTGAGCCCGCAACGCGCGGCCGGCGGATCACACACAGCAATATGCATGCCATATGGGCCAGAAACCTTGGAATCCTGTACTTAAGTGCTAGACCATTGCCGCGAAAATGTCGTCTTTCGTCGCGAATTCTCGGGTCAGGCAATAGGTCTTGGCGATGATCTTCCACGCGCCATCAATGCGGATGCAGGCCAAAAGGTCCGTGAAGTCGCGCAGGCCGACCAGAACCTCGACCTTCACGTTGGCCGTATCCGGCCCGGCGAAATCGATGGAAACGATGCGTTCCTTGCGAGGATAGCCCGCGGCCTCGGGCGATCCGCGCTCAAGGATCACCTTTTCGAACTCGGCCATGGTCCAATGGATGCGCTCACCGCCCACATCGGCCGCGTTCATACGGGCATCCGGGTGGAACGCGGTCTTGAACAACAGGCCCATGTCGCCCTTGTAGAGGCCGTCGAGATAGGCCTGGATACAAGCCTGTACGCCCGCCAGATCGTTGCCGCTCATGGATGTCTCCTCCTGCTCGAATTGCAGGCACTCTAAAGCAGGCTGTCCGGCCCCAACAGCTTTTCCCGGAACCGGTTCTTCAGATGCACCCCGTCCTTGGTCGGCAGGATGAAGGGCAGCGGTTCGGCCTTGACCTTGATGTCGACGAACACCGGCCCCTTGGTTTCCTTGATGGCCGGCAGGGCGGCTTGAAGCTCGGCCTCGGTCTTGACCTGGATCGACACGGGGAAGCCGCAGGCTTTGGCCACGGCGACCAGGTCCACGGGACCGGCGGTATGGGTCGCCTGCATGCCCGTTTCGCCGTAGCGTTCGTTGTCGAACACGACGATGGCGAGGTTCTCGACGCCCTGGGCAGCGATCGTCGCGAAGCTGCCCATGGCCATGAGCATTTCCCCGTCGCCGGTCATCACCATGACCCGCTTGGTCGGCTGCGCGGTCGCCAGGCCCAGACCCATGGTGGCGGCACCGCCCATGGCACCCCAGAGCGGGAATGTCAGGGGATGGTCCCCGGCATTGGTGGCGTCCCAGTTAGGGGAGCCCAGGCCGGTGACGACCAGGAAGTCATCGGTGCGGTCCTTCAGCAGGGTCTTGGCGACCTCGCGGCGGTGCAGTTCGTAAGTGTCGGCGCGTTGCTTGTCCATGTTCGTTTCCCTGCCTTACTTGCCGAAGGTTTTCACGGGCATGAGCTTCTGATGCAGAAGCACCGCCGCCATGTCCGGCCAGCCGTAGGCCTGTTCGCCGGCCGAGCGCACGGTCTCGCCGACCTGGTCCGGGTCGTCCACTTGCGTGACCTTCACGCCCATGGCTTCCAGGGCCGGGCGCGTGCCCTCACCCATGGGTTTCTGCCAGGGATTGAATTCGCGCCACTGGGCCCGCATGGTGACCAACATCAGCAGCGGGAAGCGGCAGGTATTGGCCAGCGAGACCATGTTGATGCAATTTCCCACGCCCGAAGACTGCAGCAGTATCACCGCCCGCTCGCCCCCCAGCCAAGCGCCCGCGGACAGGCTGATGCCCTCTTCCTCGGTCGTCAGCGGAATGCAGCGCATGGCGTTGTCGGCCTCGCACATCTTGAGAAGGCGGGCATGGCCCGCGTCGGGGACGTAGGCGACTTGGCGCACATCCAGATCCTTAAGGACGTCGTAGATATCCGGCGCCCAGGCGTAATTTTCTGTCATGGTTCTTGGCTGTTCCGTCCGTTGCGGGTGTGATGACTTTAGAAACGATGTCCCCTGCCCGCCAATTGAGATTATCTGGGCACGGGTTGAGATTTTATCAGCCGGGAGCCTTGGCGGCCCTGATCTGCCGCGGCCGCTGGTACAGCACCCAGGCGGCGATGATCAGCACAACCGGCACGCAGGCGATCGCAGCAATAGCGTCATCCGGATATAGCAGCGCGAACAGGGACACCACCATCAGCACGCCACGCGCCGTCAAATTCTTCATTCGGTCCGTGGCGAACCGGGCCTGAAGGGCGAAAACGATGCCCAAGGTCGGCACGAGGATGAGGCCGAGTGCGGCAAGCTGATCCACCCCGGGCTTAATCACCAGTTCCGGGCGGATGAAGACGCCCGCCATCAGGGTGAACAGGGAAACGCAGAGCATCAGCGCGCGCCCCAACGTTCGCATGAACGACGCATCCGCAATCTTCGCCGTGACCGCCGCAACCACCGAAGTGGGCGGCGTCAACTCGCCCCAGACCGCCAGGAAAAAGGCGTAGAAATGGACGACCCAGGGATCGACGCCGGCCTTGATCATGGGCGGCGCGATGACCAGGGCTGTCAGGATATAGGTCGGGGCCGGCGGCAGGCCCGTGCCGACCAGGGCGCCGAACAGGAAGGCAATCACCGCCATGGCGATCAGGTTGATCCCGGCGGCTTCCAGCATCAGCACGCCGACCTTGGTCGGAATGCCGGTAATGACAAACACGCCCGTCATGATGGACAAAGCCGCAAGCAGCAGAGTCAGGTCCGCCGTCATGGACGAGAACGCGTCGATCATACGCCCGATCGGGGTCAGCAACTGGCGGATCGACGGCCTGCCTTCCACCCTGAAACGACGGTAGGCATCAATGCTGAACATGACCGGCGCCACCATCACGAATACGGTCAAGGCGGCGATCATGGCCGCCATATGGGTGACCGCCATCAGCCCGATCAGCCCGAACACGACCATGGCGAACACACCGATGTTGATGGCGTCGCCGACCGTGAAGGTGCCGCCTGGCAGCGTTACCTCGGTGTCCGCGCGGTAGTGGACCGACAGCAGATACACCGACACGATCAGCGCGACGAAGTAGATGACGGCCGGTGCGTAGCCACGGGCGACCACATCGAAATAGCTTTCACCCAGGAAGTCGGCCATCAGAAAAGCGGAAATCCCCATGATCGGCGGCATCAACTGCCCGCCGAGGGACGACGCCGCCTCGATCGCCGCGGCCGTTGCGCGCGGCAACCCCGACTGGATCATCGCCGGAATGGTTGCCGATCCCGTCGCGGCGGCGTTGGCCGCGCCAGAACCACTGACCGTAGCGACACCGAGGGACCCAATAACCGCCGCCTGCGGCAGGGCATAGGGCGATTTCGCCGAGATCAGGCCGGCGCCCAGAAGAATTGATTCGACCCCGCCGAACGCGCGCAGAACGCTGAGGACCAGAATGAACGAGCCGATCAGGGTAAGCGCCAATTGCGGCAGCCGGGAATAGACCCCCGTCGTCATTTCCAGGCTTGAGGCCGTTACGATGCGTTCCCAACTCATGCCCGGGTGATGAAACATGCCGCCGACATGGTTGCCGTAAACGGCATAGAGGACCAGCACGACGTTGAGGACCAGGATCACGAAATACCGCTTGCGCGTATATTCCAGGATCAACAACGACATGATCCCGCCCATGATCATGTCGGTCGTGTTCCAGAACCCGGCGCGGTCGGTACGGATCGCGAAGAATTCCGAGCGAATGTAATAAAGCACGGCCAGCGCCAGGCCGATCTGAACCGCGCCGATGGCGATGTTCGTCATGGGACCAAGGCTGGGGTACAGGTCATTCGTGCGCAGCGCCTGCAGAATAAACAGGACATAGCACACGGGCACCATGGTCACCGCGAGGACCGTCGGGCCACCTTCACCACTGATGAAGTAATTGAATAGATAAACAAAAAAGATAGTCGCCGTAATCATATAGAGGCCGTCAAGAGCGGCCGTCAGACGCTTCGGATAAGGGGAGGCGGACATGCTGATACCTGTCGACATCACGCGGGGCGGGCGCCAAGGGCACCCGCCCCTGATTTTCGTGGTGGCCGCAAAAGCGGCGGTTACTACTTGGCGATGCGGCTATCCCACTTGGCGTCCCAGACGCCCTTTTCCTTCATCCACTTGGCCAGCCCGGGATGGACCGGAACCAGGTCGATCGAGGATTCGACACCGCGGCGCTGCATGCCCTTCATGTCCTTCAATTGGGCAAAGGCCTTGTCGAGCTTGACCAGTTCATCGACGTTCTTTTCGATGATATTCAGCATGCGATAGACGTCCGCTTCCGGAATTTCCATTCCGACATGGAAGCCATAGTAGAACGGCAAAAGCTTGGCCGAGGGGGAGCCGATGTCCCGCTTGAAAGCGGAGGCCGGGACGTCAACAACGGCGAGGCCGGCCTGCTTCAATTTGGCTTCCTCTTCCTTGGTCGGGTTCAAGACGACCCAGTTGGTGGCCAAGCCCGCTTCGGTGATCCAAGGTGCCGTGGTGGCTTCCGCGTTGGTATAGATGATGAACCCGTCAAGTCGCCCGGATTCCATCAACGACCCGGCGGTCGACAGATCGACTTCGATGTATTTGTGTTTGGTGCCCACGGCGGCAAGGCCGCGTTCAAGCTGCGCCCGAGTATCCCAAGGCAAAGGCCCGGAAAATACCTGCTTGTCCGTAAGATCGCTCCAGGACTTGATCTTATCCTTGTCACGCTCATGGATGGCCGCGCCGACCTCGACCGTGAAGGTCCAGAACGACTGCACCGGCTGGCGCTTCATCTGATCCTTGAAGCCCTTGAAGCGGTTGGTCCCGTTAGCCAGTTCGAAGAAGGCAATGTCGGCGCCGTAGTAACCGAGCGTCTTGCCCGCGGCGTAGCTCTTCACCGAAACGATGGCGCCCGGCATGGGCTGCACGGTGACCTGGTAGTCCTTCATTTCCTTGTTCAGGACGGTCGACAAATTGACAAGGGCCCGGTGCCCGGAAGAACCGACCGCCGAGGTTCCCCAAGTGATATCCGTCTGCGCCATGGCAGGGGTCGCCAAGCTGGTCGCGAACATGATCGACAGCGCGGCAATCGAACGATTGAGCTGATGCATATGTGGTTTCCTCCCAAAGAATGCATATAAGCAGCATTGTGCTCGCAATAGCGTACTGCGGGCGTTGGCCGCCCATATGCGTACGATGGCGGAAACGGTAATCCGATGCGACGCCTTCGACAAGTTCAAAGCGATCTGAAATCGCTTGTCCCTTCTACATGGTCTGCTTTGCCGATTAGGGCGTTTCAGACCCTGCTGAGGGCCGCGTTCCATTGTGGGCCGTCAAGCTATTGCGGGCCGCCAGCGAAGGGGATAGGAAAGAGTGCGCATCGGCGCGCACGCCCACCTCCTTCCGAAAGGTTTCCCGAACATGCCCGCGACACAGCCCTTCACAACCCGGCCCGAAATTCTTGGCACCTTCGGCGTGGTCACATCGACCCATTGGCTGGCGACCGCCGTCGGCATGGCGATCCTGGAAAAGGGCGGCAATGCCTTCGACGCGGGCGTGGCGACGGGCTTCGCCCTGCAGGTGGTCGAACCGCACCTGAACGGCCCCGGCGGCGACGTGCCGATCATCACCTATACGGCCAGCGACGAGAAAACGAACGTGATCTGCGGCCAGGGCGTTTCCGCCGCCGCCGCGACGATCGAAAAATACCGCGCCCTGGGCCATAAGATCATGCCGGGCACGGGTCACCTGTCCGCCGTGGTGCCGGGGGCGTTCAGCGCCTGGGCCACCCTGCTTCGCGATTTCGGCACCATGCGCCTGCGCGAGGTGTTGGAACCGGCGATCAACTTTGCATCGGGCGGCTATGCCCTGGTCCCCAACATCTGCAACACCATCGCGACCATCAAGCCGATGTTCGAAGACGAATGGCACACGTCCCGCGACATCTGGCTGAAGAACGGCCAAGTGCCCCAGGCCGGCACCCTGTTCAAGAACGAGGTCATGGCCGACATGTACCGCCGGGTGCTGAAGGAAGCCGAAGCCGCCGGCGGCGGGCGCGAGGCGGAAATCAACGCCGCCCACGACGTCTGGTACAAGGGCTTCGTCGCCGAAGCCATCGACACCTTCATGCGCACGCCGGTCATGGACACCACGGGCGAACGCCATGCCGGGCTGCTGACCGGCGACGATTTGGCCGCGTGGAAAGCCACCATCGAAGCGCCGCTGACGTATGACTATCTGAATTACACTGTGTGCAAGACCGGCCCCTGGGGCCAGGGTCCTGCCCTGCTGCAGCAGCTTGCCTTGCTCAAGGGCTTCGACCTGTCGTCCATGCCCTTCACCGGACCGGACTTCGTGCACATCGTCACCGAATGCGCCAAGCTTGCCTTCGCCGACCGGGAAAAATTCTACGGCGACCCGGACTTCATCGACATCCCCATGGATGTGCTGCTGTCCGATGCCTACAACGACGCGCGCCGGAAGCTCATCACCGACAAGGCGGCGCTGGAACTGCTGCCCGGCGACGTGCCCGGCTTCGGCGCCGACCCGATCCTGCGCATGCCCACGGCGGACGAAATCGGCCAGCCCAGCGCGCTCGGCATCGGCGAGCCGACGGTGGCCCGCTTTGACGACATGGAGGTCGCCCACGACGGCCATACAGCCGGCGACACCTGTCATTTCGACATCATCGACAAGGACGGCAACATGATTTCCGCGACGCCGTCCGGCGGCTGGCTGCAGAGCAATCCGGCCATTCCCGGCCTGGGCTTCTGCCTGACCAACCGGGGCCAGATGTACTGGCTTGATGATAAGAAGCAGGACCGCCTGCAACCCAAGATGCGGCCTCGGACGACGCTCAGCCCCGGCTTCGCGCTGCGCGACGGCAAGGCCTGGATGCCCTTCGGCACACCGGGTGGCGATTCCCAGGATCAATGGGCGCTCGGCTATTTCATCCGCAAGGTCCATTACGGCCTGAACATGCAGGAAGCCATCGACGCACCGGCGTTTCACACCAAACATTTCCCGTCGTCGTTCTACCCGCGCCATTGGGTGCCGGGCCATCTGGTCATCGAAGGCCGCTTCCCGGCCGAGACCCAGAAGGAACTGGTGCGCCGCGGTCACAACCTGGAGGTCGACGACGACTGGTGCATCGGCCGCATGACCGCCGCCTGCAAGGAAGACGGCCTGCTGAAAGCCGCCGCCAATCCGCGCTTCATGCAAGGTTACGCCGCCGGAAGATAATCCCCGTATCGCGGCGCATAGGCCGCGCATACGGATCAAAGAGAACAATATTATATGCAATTTGGCACGGAAGTTGCGTCCAGTTTTCTGTCACGTCGCAGACAGGAAGAAGCGCATTCACATGCCGGAAAAATCAGGCCTTACGGCTCTCTACGAAGAAACGAAGGCGCTGCCTCTCAACGGTCGCATTCAAAATGACGCCGACTTTGAGAACCTGTGTCGCTGGATCGACGGCCGACTGGCGGGCGATGACAAAAGTGTTCTGGAATGGCACGTGGTGCTTGCGGATGACGATGCGTCGAACCGACTGGTTCTCGGCAGCCTGCTAGAATCCTCCGGCATCGCCGTGACCACCGCGGAAAATGGGCGCATGGCGCTCGACATCATCGGCGCAAAGCCTGTGGACCTGTTCTTGCTCGACATCAACATGCCGGAAATGGATGGTTTGCAAACCGCGCGGGCGATCCGCGCCTTGCCCGACGCCAACGCCGATCTTCCATTGATTGCGATCACCAGCGACGTATCACCGAAACGTCTTGCCGAAATGCGGGATGCCGGGTTTGATGTCTGCATGGAAAAGCCCGTGCGCCGAGACACTCTGTTCCGCGTCATCCTGGGTACGCTGTCACGCCGCGTCGCGGTCTGAGCGGCGGATCGATATGCCCCTCTCAAAACCGATCGACCGCCAGGTCCTTGCAGCACTTGAAGCCGACACAAGTCGCGAACTGGTCCCCGAACTGATCCAGGTTTTCATCAAGTCCGCCGACAACCGGATTGCCCAGATCGCCACTCATTTGGCCGCAAAAGATCTCGCGGGCATCACCGCCGAAGCCCACGCCCTTAAAAGCAGTTCCGCAACCTTCGGCGCCGGTGAGGTTCGCCGGTTTTGCGCCGAACTGGAGGCCGCGGGCAAAAGCGGCGATGCCGTTGCCGTCGAACGCCTGGTGGCTGGGCTGACCCTTGCCCTAGATGCTGCGAAGGCGGACCTTACGGTCTATGTGAACGATATCTCCGGCTAGACGAGCCCGGGGCTTCCGCACTGCCGGTTTATTCCTCGATGTCACCGCTCCCGCCCTCGGCCTTTTCCTCGGCCTCACGCAGCCGTCGGTACACCGTCGACGGGCTCAACTCCAGAAGCGCCGCCGCCCGCGACACGTTGCCGTCGCATTGGCTGATCGCCGCATTAATCAGTTCCTGTTCAACTTGCCACAAGGGCCGGATGGCGATGTCGCCCTGCCCGCTTCCCTTGCTTGCCGGTTGAGTCTCGGTCGGTTTCGCCGGTGCCGGCCCGGGCCTGGCCGCTGCGGCTGATCTCGACTGCCCCGCCCTTGTGCCCAGCGGCGGCGGCAACATGTCCGCGGTCACGGTCTCGCCATCGTGCAACACGACGACATTGCGGATCACGTTCTGAAGCTGGCGCACGTTGCCGGGCCAGGAAAAGCCCGCGATGAGGGCGGCCACTTCGTCATCGAATACCTGAAACCCTTTGCCTTCCTCGGCCGCGAATTCGGTCAGGAACTTGCCCGCGATATCCAGGATATCGTCACCCCGGTCACGCAGCGGCGGCAGGTGAATGGGAATGACGTGGAGGCGGAAATACAGGTCCTCGCGGAAATTGCCTTTTTCGACCTCTTCCCAAGGGTCCTTGTTGGTGGCGCAGACAAAGCGGACATCGACCTTTTCCACCGTCGAATTGCCGACCTTCTGAAACCCGCCTGTCTGGATGAAGCGCAGCAGCTTGACCTGCAGCGACAGGTCCATCTCGCAGATTTCATCAAGGAACAGGGTGCCGCCGTCGGCCAGGGTCGCCGCCCCGTCGCGGTTGGCATGGGCCCCGGTGAACGCCCCCTTCACATGGCCGAAAATCTCGCTTTCCATCAGTTCCTGGGGAATGGCACCGCAGTTCAGTGCGATGAACGGCTTGTCCGTGCGCGGACTTTGGCCGTGCACGGCCTCGGCGCAGACTTCCTTACCGGTGCCTGATTCCCCGGTGATGAACACGGTGGCCTTGGATGGCGCCGCCGCATCGACGATGCGGTAGACGGCCTGCATCGGCAGCGATTTGCCGATGAACCCGCAATAGGTATCCCGGTTGAAGTCCTTCTTCAGGATTTGGACGATGCCCTTCAGTTCCTGACGCTCCAGCGCGTTGCGCAGGGTGAAGATCAGGCGTTCGGCATTGAACGGTTTCATCAGGAAGTCGGCCGCTCCCTCGCGCATGGCGTCCACGGCCATGTTGATTGAGCCATGGGCGGTGATAACGACAACCGCCGTGCGGGAATTTTCCTGAGTAACCTTCTTCAGGATGTCCAAGCCGCTCATGTCGGGCAATTGGACATCCAGAACAAGCGCATCAAACGAACCTTCGCCCAACGCTTTCAAGGCCTCCTTGCCGGTCTCGGCATGGATGACCTCGTAGGGCTCCGACTTCAGGTATTCCTGGTAAACACGCGCCAGCGGCGGGTCGTCTTCGACCAGAAGCAGGCGCTGTGTCTTGGAACTGGTCATTGGAACAGAATCCCCATCGGCGACTGATTGTTCTTATTTCGATTATAAGGCGAAGAACGGCGCCGATGCCATAGGTCGCCGCCGATAACCCATTGCTATACAATAAACAATTAATTGGTCGCTGATTTTGCGCGCAACGCCAGCGCCATGTAGATCGCCACGGCAGAGACAAACACGCCCGACGCCACGAAGGGCGCCATATAACTGCCGGTTCCATCGATCAGGACGCCGAAGATCGGCGGCATCACCGTCACGCCACCGAACATGATGAACTGGGCACCGCCGGTAGCATCCCCGATATGGGCCCTCGGGGCGATATCCGCAACCTCCGACAGCCACACCCCGTTCCAACCGTAACTGCAAAGCCCCAACACCAATGATAGGGCGCCGATGGTCCAGCTCGGCCAGGCGGGTGAAATAAATGCGGTCACGCTAAACAGACCGCAGACCAGAATGCTGACGCCGATCAGAACGGCCGTCGGCGAGAACACCTGCTTGGCCACGTAGCCCCAGGCCAGGCGCCCGCCGATGCCGCCGGCCTGCACCAGAGCATAAAAGAATCCGGCGTCGATCAAGGACCAATCCAGGGTATGGATCAGGAACAGGACGTAGAACGACCCCAGGCTGATCTGCGATCCCGCGAGGGCGAAGCCGACCAGGGACAGGGCGCGCAAGGCCGGATCGCCGAGGACCAGTTTCAGCGGTCCCCAAATCTTGATTTTCGGCCGGCCGCCGTCGCGCCGCCGGTCATGGTCGAAGGTTTCGCGCACCGGTTGAATGGCAAGGGCCACCAGAATCGCCGCCACGGCGAACACCCCGAAGGCCCAGCGCCAGCCGAACATCACCGTCAACGCCGGCAAGGACATGCCGACGATGACACCCGCCACGGGCACGCCCGTCTGTTTGACGGAAAAGATCAAGGGCTGCCTGTTGTCCGCGCCCAGGCCACGCAGGATTTTCGAACTCGTCGGGTTCAGCGGGCCGTAGCATGCCCCCATCAGAAGCGCCGCCAGCGGTGCCAGCCAGATCTGCGCGGGAAACAGCATGAGGATTCCCAGGGCCGCGAACAGGCAACTGACCTGCGACATGCGCAGCGCGCCATACCGGTCCATAAAGCCCCCGGACATCAAGCCCGTGACTTGCCCCACAAGATAGGCGGTGGCGACATAGACACCGACCAGTGTCGGATCGACGCCCATTTCCGGCGCGATCACCGGCGCCAGCACGGGCACGCCGAACACCGCCGCCGTGCCCACGACCTGCACCGCCCAGGTCGATGCAAGCCCCCACACGAGACGTTTGCCCGGCGGCATGCTTTCGCCCGCGACAGAATTTTCGCTCATGTGGTACCGTGCTTTCGGATTGAGACCAAGGGAGGATCCAGGATGCTCAGAGTGCTGGGACGTGCCACGTCCGTCAACGTACAAAAAGTCATGTGGCTGATAGACGAGCTTGGCCTGAAGGCCGAACGCGTCGACGTCGGCGGAAAATACGGCGGCAACCAGGACCCGGCCTACCTTGCCAAAAACCCCATGGGGCTGATCCCGGTTCTTGAAGACGGCGACTATGTCGTCTGGGAAAGCCAAGCCATCATGCGCTACATCCTGGAAGCCTACGGCGGCGATCCCTGGCTGCCGGCCGACGTGAAGGTACGCGGTCAGGCCCATCAATGGATGGACTGGTATCTGACCGTCATGCACCCGCCGATGACCGTGATCTATTTCCAGATGATCCGCGCGACCGCCGAAACCAAGAACGAAAAAGCCCTGGCCGAAGCCAAGGAAAAGGCCGGGCAATTATGGTCCGTGCTCGACAAGCACTTGGCCGACCGGCCGTTCCTCACGGGCGACACCCTGAACATGGGCGACATCCCCTGCGGCTGTTCCGCCTATCGCTGGCATACGCTGGTGCCGGAGGGCCCGGATCTGCCGCACCTGAAGGCCTGGTGGGACCGTCTCAACGTGCGCCCGGCCTATAAGAAAAACGTGATGCTTCCCTTCGAATAAGAACGAGGCCCTTCCAGTACCATGACTAAGCAGACCGCCTACCTGGGCATGACCCGGGCCGATCTTGATTTCCAATACAACAACCGTGAACGCGTCCCCAACCATGCGGAAATCTACGCGGGCTGGGCTCCGGCCTGCGTCTCCGTGACCAAGGAGTTCGCTTGCAAGCTCGACGTCGCCTATGGCGACCATGCGCGCGAGAAGCTGGACATCTTCCTGCCCGACCCGAAGCGCCACGGCGACGGCCCCCACCCCATCCGCCTGTTCTTCCACGGCGGCTTCTGGATGAGCCGCGACAAGGAGGATTCCCGCTTCGTCGTGCGCGGCCAGGTCGAGGCCGGCGCCGTCGTGATCTCCGCCGAATACGCATTGATCCCGTCGGTCGACATGACGGAACTTCTGCGCCAGTGCCGGGCCGCCGTGGCCTGGGCCTGGAACAATGCGGATTCTTTCAACGGCGACCGCGACCGGCTGTTCGTGTCCGGCCATTCGGCGGGCGGACATATCGCGGCCATGCTGCAGGCCACCGACTGGACCGAATGGGGCCTGCCGGCGGATGCCATCAAGGGGGCGGCGGCATTGTCGGGCATCTTCGACCTGACGCCCATGCGCCATTGCTACATCGACGACACGCTGCACCTTAGCGAAGACGACGTGCGCCGGTATTCACCGGAACATCTGCCGCCCCTTGGCGGCGGGTCGACCCTGATCGCCGTCGGCGGCGCGGAAACAGCGGAATTTCTGCGCCAGTCGCAGGCCCTGGCCGCCGCCTGGGCCGGCAAGACGTCAGAGGTTGAATTGATCGAAGTGCCGGACGCCAACCATTTCACAATCATGAACCATTACGCGGGACCGGACAGCAACCTGTGCCGCGCCATGGTTCGCCAAATGGGATTGGGAGACGCGTCATGACACATTCCGTCGACGTCTTCTGGTCCTACCGCAGTCCCTATTGCTATCTGACCCTGGACCGTTTCCGCGACTGGCAGGAAACCTATGACCTGACCGTGGAAATCCGTCCGGTCTATCCCATGGCCGTGCGCAACCCGGACTTCTTCGCCCAAGTGAACCGCAAATACCGGACCTATCACACCCCGGATTATCACCGCGTCGGCGAATACCTGGGCATGCCCGTGCGCAAGCCCGTGCCCGACCCCATCGTCATGGACAACGAAAACTACATCATCGCCCCCGACCAACCGCACATCGGTAAGTTCACACGCGTCGGTGCCGCCGCGCAGAAACGCGGCAAGTGCTTCGCCTTCACGGATGCCATGATGCGGATCGTCTGGGACGGCCTAACCGACAACTGGAACACGGACGGCCACTATACCGCCGCCCTGACCAAGGCGGGCCTGGACGCCGCCGAAATCCTGCGCGAGGAAACGGAGGGCCGCGACGGGCTCGAGGCCATCATCGCGGACAATCAAGCCGCCTTCGACGCCTCTGACCATTGGGGCGTGCCTTGCATGGTGTTCAACGGTGAAACCTTCTACGGCCAAGACCGTATGGACATCCTGCTGTGGCGCATGAAGCAGAAAGGCTTAGCCGCGCGCGGCTAGTTCCGCCTCCAACTCACGGATGCGGTCATACAACGGCTGCACGGCGCGGGCGACATCGGCTTCCGTGAAGCGCGGCGTGATGTGCTGCGGGCAGTTCACGTCCCAGGCCGTGATTTCGAACAGCACCGCCCGTTCCGGCGTGCCTTCGGCATAATCGGCATCGGTCAGGCGCCGGATCAATTCCGCGTCGTCCTCGACCATGCGCGCCGTGCCCCAGATCTTGATCCGTCGGCGGTTGGCGTAATCCATCAGGAACAGGAAGGCCTTAGGATTGTCCTCCAGATTGCCCTGGGTAAGGTACTGCCGGTTGCCGGAAAAGTCGGCGAAGGCCAGGGTTTTGTCGTCCAGCACATTGAGAAATCCCGGCTTTCCGCCCCGATGCTGGATATAGGGCTGACCGTCGGCAGTTGCCGTTGCCATGTAGAAGGAATCACGGGCCGCGATGAAGGCCGCCAAGTCGTCCGTTATCCGGTCGGCCCAACCGCCCTTGTCCTCCATCCGCGCGTATCCCTTGCGCGATCCCTTGCGTTCCTGGATCGCCTTCACGGTTTCGGTGAAAGCGACGTCACTGGTGGGCTTGGTCATCTTGACCTCCGAAAGAAACGGGCCGGCGCGAACCTGAAATAGCGCTATAGATAATGGACATGGAAGCCTCCTGTCGGCTTGGGACAGGTGGTTTCTGATCATAAAAATAGACAGATCAGTCTATATTGTCAATTGCCTACGTTGTCCCATGACACTTTAAGAGACCTAGTTTACCAAATTGATTTTAATGAATTTTAATCTGACTAGAAAATAATTGAAAACCAAGACATCAGGATCTCCTTGCGGGAAAACCGACAGTTAAGTACATACATTTAGACAAATCGTTCTATTTAATAGAGGCCCCATGGCATCGGCGAAACGCGACCACCTGATCGACACGGCGCTGCGCCTGTTCGGCCGCGACGGCTATCACGCCGTGGGTATCGACCGGGTGATCGCCGAAGCGGGGGTCGCGCGCATGACCCTCTACAATCACTTCAAGTCGAAGGACGAACTGATCCTGGCGGTCCTGCACCGGCGCGACGAACGGTTCCGCAATTCGTTCATGCGCCAGGTCGAACGCGCCGCCCCCGACCCCAAGGGACGGATCCTCGCCACCTTCGATGCCCTGGACACGTGGTTCGCCTCCGACGATTTCACCGGTTGCATGTTCATCAATGCCGCCGCCGAATATTCCGATAAGAACGACCCGATCCACCGCACCGCCCGCGAACACAAGGATCTGGTCGTGGATTACCTCCGCGACCTGGCTTCCAAGGCCGGAGCCGCCGACCCGGACGGTTTGGCCGCCGGGCTGGCCCTGCTGACCGAAGGCGCCATCGTCTTGGCCCATGTGGCAGGCCATAAGGACGCCGCCCGCAAGGCCAAGAAAGCGGCCGAGGTCTTGATCCGCGACGCCGGGCTTTAGGGCGGCCCCCAGACCCCGGACAACGAACGGATGCCCCGGCGGCACGGGCTTGCTACCATCCCGGATCACCAAAGGGGAAATTCCATGCGCCGTTTCACGTTCCTGTCCGCTCTCTACGTTTCCCTGGCCGCCCTCCTGGCCCTCTCCATATCTTCTGCCCGCGCGGCCGAATTGACCGTGGCCTTCGCCATCGCCAAGCCGCCCTTCGTCTATGCCACGCAGATCGGCCCGGCGCAGGCTGACGACAAAGGCGGGATCGAACTTGATATCATGAAGGCTGCCCTGGCCCCCCGAGGGCATAGCTTCCAGGCCGTCTATTCGACCTATGACGCCTTGACCGCCCTGGTGCTGGACGGCCGCGCCGATGCTGCCGCCACCGTGCGCCCGGAAAATCCCAACCTGTTCTATTCCAACGAATTCGTCAGCTTCCACAATGTCGCGGTCACACGCGCGGACGGCCCCGCCCCCACTGCCGTCGCCGATCTGGCGGGGCTCAGCATGGTTGCCTGGGAAGGTGCCACCAAAGACCTCGGCCCGGCATTCGCCGAAGCGGCCGGCAAGTCCCCGAACTATGCGGAAATCGGTGATCAGAAGGCCCAGGTGAAGGCCTTTCTCGACGGCAGGTTCCAGGCCCTGATCATCGACGGCACCATCTTCCGCTATTGGAAAAAGGTCCTGGGCGGCAAGGCCGCCGATTTCCAGTTTCACTCCCTGTTCGGCGGGCACACGCCCTTCGTCGTCGGCTTCGCGGACGAGACCGTCCGCAATGACTTCAATTCAGGCCTAAAGGAAATCCGCCAAAACGGCGTCTACGACGTTCTGTTCAACCATCACATCGCCGACTAGGGCCGACCGACGTCCCTAGTCCTTGATCGCATTGGGCTCCGAATTGGGGATCGCCAGAACCATCAGGTTGGCGATCAGGATTGTCCCCGCCAGAAGATAGAACACGGCCGTCAGGCCCCAGGTATCGGCGATCAAGCCGCAAAGCGGCGGCAACGCGAAATTGAAGGCCGATTGCGTTCCAAACAACAGGCTCATTGAACTGCCGGACAAATGCGGCGGCGTGATGTCCATCATCCAGCTGTGCATCACCGGCCGCGCGGCATAAAGCGCGAAGCCCAGAATCGACACGCCGACGATCAGCATCATCTGATTGTCCAGCAGGGTGATGACCGCGAGCACGATGGTCGTGCCCGTGAAGCCGGCCATGACCACGGGCCGCCGCCCCGAACGGTCGGACCAGATGCCCGCCAGCGGCGTCGCGATCAGACCGCCGAGCTGCATCGCCATGAGGGTCGCCCCCACCGCCGTCGGCGCCAAATGCATTTCGTCCGCCAGATAGAGCGGCAGGAACATCAGAAGCCCCATGAGCGTCATCGTGCGGAACCCGGACATGACGCAAAGCGCGACCACCCAACGGTTTTTCAACAGCTTCTTGATGCCGTCCAGATAGTCCGTGCCGGTTAACTTCTCCTTGGCTTGCGCCGCGTTGACGGCTTTGTCCCGGGCGTTGAGGGTCAGCAGCAGCAATAGCGCGATGACGAACACGGGGATCGAGGCCACGACCGAGGCGTCACGCCAGCCGAGCCAAACCAGAAGGAAACCGGCGGCCAGGGGGGCGATGGCGTCACCGACGCTGGCCCCCAAAGCATGCAGGGACAAGGCATAGCCCTTCTTGCTCGGAAAGGCCGAAGACAGATAGGAAATCGCCGGCGGGTGCCATAGGTTGTTGGTCGCCCCGATGAAGGCCAGTAACATGAACACGGCCCAAAACCCGTTCGCCCATTTCATGGCGGCCAGCGCCAGGGCGCCGATGACCAAGGCCGTGACCTGCAGGAACACGCGCCGGCCAACCAAATCGACCGCCGCGCCCGATCCGAAATTGGCAATGAAGCTGAACAGGTGGAACGAGGTCAGGATCAGCCCGGCTTCGGTATAGCTGATACCCAGGTCCTGGCGCAGCCAAGGCACCATCAGGTAATAAACCGCGATAATCCAGTGGGTCCCGCCATGGCCCAAACCGATCATCCAGGCCGGCCATTGCTGGCGCAGGGGGATTCCGGTCAGTCTCTCGATTGCAGCACCCAAGGTCTGTTCTCCCTGACGAAACCGCATTCTATCCGAGGCCGGAGGCGGTTAGTGATTGTATACAAAGGCCGGTCAATTTACGCTGTCGCCTCGCGCATTAGCAAGCTGGACCATGGCCCGCAAAGATCGGCTGCCTGGTCCGCCAATGAAAACCAAGAGGACTTAGAGGAACCACCCATGGACGGATTTACGATGGACGGCGTAACGGATCAGTTGGTCGTCGAGAAAAAGGACGGTGTCGGCTACGTCCGATTCGATAACCAGGCCAAAAAGAACGCCATGACGTTCGAAATGTGGCGCGATCTGCCGACCGTTCTGGATGATTTCCTGGCCGACGACGCCGTGCGCGTGGTTGTTGTTTCCGGCGAAGGCGGCGGTGCCTTCTGCGCCGGTGCCGACATCTCCCAGTTCGAAAAGAACCGGTCGTCCGAGGATGGCGTGAAAATCTACAACGCCGCCACGGAAAAGGCGTCGGAGCGCCTGCGCGAATTTCCCAAGCCGACCATCGCCAAGATCGAAGGCCCCTGCGTCGGCGGCGGCGTCGGCCTGGCCACCTGCTGCGACATCCGCATCGCCGAGGAAGACGCCATCTTCGCCGTGCCCGCCGCCAAGCTGGGCCTGGGCTATCGCGTCGATGGGCTGAAGCCCTTCGTCGACCTGATCGGCCCGTCCTACGCCAAGGAAATCTTCTATACTGCCCGCAAGTTCACGGCGGCGGAGATGAAAGAGATCGGCTTCGTCAACCGGATCGTGCCCAAGGCGGAATTGAACGACTATGTCGCCGATTACACCCGCCGCATCGTCGAGAACGCGCCGCTGACTATCAAGGCCGTGAAGGTGGTTGTCGCGGAATGCCTGAAGGATGATACGCTCCGCGATCACGACCTGTGCGCCAGCATCGTCAAGGATTGCTTCGATTCCGACGACTACAAGGAAGGTCGCAGGGCCTTCATGGAAAAGCGCAAGCCTCAGTTCAAAGGCAAGTAAGGCCGGGGGCATACCCCCAAGCGACTAAGACCAAAAAGACAAAGGCAGATTTACTATGCGCATTGCAATCATGGCCGCCGGCGGTGTCGGCGGATATTTCGGCGCCCGTCTGGCCGCCGCCGGACACGATATTCATTTCCTGGCGCGGGGCGCCCATCTGAAGGCGATCCGCGAGGGTGGCCTGCGGGTCTCAAGCGACAAGGGCGACCTTCACCTGAAGGACGTTTCCGTGACCGACGACCCGGCCGACATCGGCCCGGTCGATGCGGTCCTGTTCGCAGTCAAGCTGTGGGATACGGAAGCCAGCGCCGACCAGTGCAAGCCGCTTCTGGGCCCCGATACCCTGGTCGTCCCGTTCCAGAACGGAGTCCGCAGCATGGACGTGCTGTCGGAACGGCTGGGGGCCCAGCATGTCGCGGGCGGCGTTGCCCATATCGCCGCGGTGATTGGGGAGCCGGGCCTGATCAAGCACACGGGAACCATGGCACGCATGACCATCGGTGAGCGTGACGGCACCGTCACCCCGCGCATCGAAGCCCTGAAGAAAGCGTTCGAGGACGGCGGCTTCGACCATGCCGTCTCGCCCGACATCACCCGCTCCATCTGGGAGAAGTTCATCTTCCTGTCCTGCCTGAGCGGCCTGACGTCCCTGTGCCGCCAGCCGGCGGGGCCGATCCGGGAAAATCCGGACGCCCGCGCCCTGTTCGAAGCCGCGATCCATGAGACCGCCGCCGTCGGCCGCGCCGAGGGCGTGCCCCTGCCGGACGGCACTGAAGCCAAGACCATCGGGTTCCTCGACGGCCTGCCCGCCGTCATGAAGGCCTCCATGTTCCACGACCTGGAAGCCGGGCGGCGGCTTGAGCTGCCCTGGCTGAGCGGCGAAGTGGTGCGTCTCGGCCGCAAACACGGCATCCCGACGCCGGTCCATGCCGCCGTCCTGGGTGCGCTGACCTTCTACGCCAACGGCGCCTGAACACGACCAACGAACTCTGGGAGGAGAACCGCCATGTCCACCCTTGAAAACTCGGCCCTGTGGCCGTTTGCGAAATACGCCGCAGACTTGTCCCCGGACGATCTACCGGCGGATGCCCTGCACGCCGCCAAACGCTGCCTGCTCGACTGGTTCGCGGCCGCCCTGCCCGGCACGGTGATCGAACCGGCGACCCTGCTGACGGCGGCGTTCAAGGATTGCATCGGACGCGGCGGGGCCCGGCTCTATCCCTCGGGCGACACGACCGACGCCCGCACGGCGGCCTTCATCAACGGCGCGGCATCCCACACGGTGGAATTCGACGACATCTACCGCAACGCCCTCTACCATCCGGGCGTGCCGGTAATCTCGGCGGCGCTCGCCATCGCCCAGGCGCGGGGTGTCAGCGGCGCCCGGCTCTTGACCGGCATCGTCGCGGGCTACGAGGTCTCCAACCGCCTGGGCGCCGCCGCCAACCCGGCCCATTATGAATTTTGGCACACCACCGGCACGATCGGCACCTTCGGAGCCGCGGCGGCGGCGGCCAATATCCTGGGCCTCAGCGCTGAACAGACCCTGCATGCGCTGGCCAACGCCGGCACCCTGGCGGCAGGCCTGCAACAGGCGTTCCGCGCTGATGCCATGGCGAAGCCCCTGCACGGCGCCCATGCGGCGGAACGTGGCGTTACCGTGGCCTTGGCCGCCGAACAGGGCGTGACCGGTGCGCCGGACATCCTGGAAGGCCCGCGCGGATTCGGCAACGCCATGTGCCTGAACGGTTTGGCAGACACGCAACCCGATTGGGCCCGCGCAGCGGAAACGCTGGGCCGGGACTATCTGATCAAGCAGACCACGACGAAGAACCATTCAGCTTGCGGCCATGTCCATGCCGCCGTCGACAGCGTGCTGCTGCTGGCCCGCGAATACGGCCTGACGGCGGACCAGGTGAAGGAAATCCGCGTCGGCAGCTATCAGAAGGCCGAGGAAATCTGCGGCAACACAAACCCGCAGACGGCGTTCGAGGCGAAGTTCTCCCTAGTTTACTGCTGCGCCGCCGCCCTGTTGTGGGGCAGCGTGCGCATGGCCGCCTTCACCGCGGACCGGTTGCAGGACACGGCGGTGCGGGACCTGATGACCCGCATCAGCCTGACCACGGACCCCGAATGCCAGGGTAATTTCCCGGCTCTGCGCTCCGCCAAGGTCGAGATCGAAACCACCGACGGCCGCGTCGTCAGCCATTACGCCCCGACCCGCAAGGGCGACCCGGACGCGCCCCTGAGCGACATGGAGCTTGAGGACAAGTACCGCGACCTGGCCTCGGCCGTGCTGGGGTCGGACGGGGCGGAAAGCCTGCTCGCCGCCATCTGGTCCATCGACGCCATGGACAGCACCCGTGATCTGGTCGCCGCCCCGGCCCAGGCCGCGCAATAGCATGACCGCCCGCAACACGCCGCGCCTGGGCTTCATCGGCTTCGGCGAGGCCGGGCCGCTGATCGCCAAGGGCCTGTTGGCGGCGGGACTGCCCGCCCCCATCACCGCCCGCGACCTGCGTGAGCGGCCCCCGGTCGACGGCGTCGACATGGCCGCCAGCATCGCCGACCTGGTCGAGCACGCCGACATCATTCTGTCGACGGTGACGGCGACGGAAGCCCTGGAGGTCGCCCAGGAAGCAGCGCAAACCCTGAAGCCCGGGCAGATCTACATGGACCTCAATTCGACCTCGCCCATGGTCAAGCAACGGATCGCCGAGGTCGTCAATCCGACGGGAGCCCGCTTCGTCGAGGTCGCGGTCATGGACGGCGTGCCGGGCAAGAACGAAAAGGTGCCCATGCTGCTGGTCGGCACGGCGGCCAAGGACGTGATCGAGGCCTTCACCCCCTACGGCGTCAACATGCGGGAGTTCGGCACGGAATACGGCCGCGCCGCAGCGACCAAGATGTTCCGCTCCGTCCTGGTCAAGGGAATGGAAGCCTTGTTGCAGGAATGCGTCCTGGGGGCCGAGACCTATGGTGTCGCCGATGAAGTCTTCCAGTCCATGAACCGCAGCTACGCCGGCAAGAACTTCGACGACCTGGCCCACTTCCTGATCGGGCGCACGGCGATCCATGGGGCCCGCCGGGGGCACGAATTGGAAGAAGCCGCCGACACGCTCCGCGCTTTGGGTTATGACGCCTTCATGTGCGACGGCGGGGCCAAGCGCCTGAAGTGGCTATCCGAATTCGGGTTCAAGGAAGACTACGGCGACACGGCACCCGAGGATTACCGCGAGGTGTTCGCCGAATTACAGAAGCGGCGGAAGACCTAGAAAGGATCGGGCGTCCCATGGACCCCATCAGCCTGATGATCGTGATCAGCATCGGCAACGTGGTCGCCTGGCTGGCCGCGATCTACACCAAGAACGGCACCCGCGCCCTGCTACGCAACGTCATCACCTGTTCCGCCGGCGCCATCATCGTCAGCTACCTGGCGTCGTTCCTGATCCCCGACTTCCAGGCGGCCTGGCTGATCCTCAGTGCTTTTGCAGGGGCCGTCGGGGTGCTGTTCATCCGGCGGCGGCCCTCCCCAAAACCCTAAGCGAGCGGGGCCGGAACGGGAATTCCGTATTTCTCCAGCAAGGGCCGCAGGCGGTCCATGATCTCGGGGTGCAGGGCGACGCCCTGGGCGCTTTGCGTCGCGAAGGCGGCGGCGGCGCGGTCACCGGGCACCCGCACGGGACTTGCCGGGTCGCACGGCGTGGCGGCTCGGCACAGGTCGGCCAGCACGCCGGTCTCTTCGGCAAAGGCATCCGCGCCTGCGAAGCCCCGAGGGTCGATCAATTGCAGGTAGACCGCATTGCCGGCGGGCGGCTTGTCAGACGACCGGCCGAGCCCGGCCAGGCCCGAGGTCAGGGCCTCGACCAACAATCCCATCGCAAAGCCCTTGTGCCCGGCTTCGTCGCCGCCGGCGGGCCGGATCGCCCCCGGCGGGTCGGTCTTGAGGACCGCCGGATCGTCGCTGACCTTTCCGTCGGCGCCGACCAAAGCCGGGAACGGCAGCTTTTCCCCCAGGCGCTGGGCGCGTTCGATGGCCCGGTTGGTGACGGCGGCAGCACTGGTGTCGATCAAAATGGGATGATCCCTGCCCGGCATGCCGACGGCGAAGGGGTTGGTGCCGATCACCGGCGACGCACCGCCGAAAGGGGCAACGGCCTTGGTTGTGGGGGCCGAGGCCGCGACGATGGCGAAATAGCCTTTCAGCGCTGCCCGCCGGGCATAGGTCGCGAGGCAGGAAATGTTCGCCGAATTGCGGATCGCGATCCCAACCATGGGCATGTCCTTGGCCCGGGCGATCGCCAGGTCCAGGGCGCGAAGCATGACCCATTGCCCCGGCAGCCCCTTGCCGTCGAGCACCAGGGCCGCGCCGTTGTCGGTTACGATCTCGGGCTCGCCGTCGGGAGTGGTCTTGCCCCCTTCCATGGCCGCCAGATAGGCGGGCACGAACTGCAGACCGTGGGTGCCGTAACCCAACAGATCGGCCTCGACCAGAATATCGGCCATGGCCTGGGCGACGGCGGCCGCCGCCCCCGCCTTTTCGAACAGCATCTTGGCGGCGGTGGTCAGGTCGTGGGCTGCGTAGCGGTCAGTCATCGTGGGTCTCCCTATCAGATTTCTGCCAGGGCCTCGGGGCTGGGCTTGATCTCGCCCGCCTCGATGCGCTTGATGACCGCGACGATTCCTTCGTTGGCGGGCACGGCGATGCCGTGGGCCTTGGCCGTCGCCACGACGAAACCGTTGAGGTAGTCGATCTCCGTCGGCCGGCCCTTGACCATGTCTTGGGCCATGGAGGGACGCTGTTGGTCCGAGCGCTTCGCCCGCCCGTCGAGCAGGGATTTGTCGCAGGCCGCCAGGGCCGCCGCGTCGCCCTGCCCGGCCGCCAGCACCTGCTCCGGCGGCATGCCCAGAAGCTTTTCGAGCGGATGGCCCTCGGCCATGGCCACCTGGACCGCTTCCGCGCCGATGCGAATGCCGAGGCGGCGGATATGGTCGTCCGTGTCGCAAGCATTCGATGCCATGCCGGAGGCGGCGGAAATGGGATTACGCATGCAATTGACGATCAACTTGGACCAGCGTTCGCCCATCAGCGTCGTCGTCACTTTCGAGCTATCCACACTGGCCAGTATCTCGGACACCTTCTCCACCCGCGGCGTCACGCTGCCGTCCAGCTCGCCCGCGCGGAACACGACATGTTCCTTGCCGCCCAGTTTCACATTGCGGCGCACGGCCCCCGGCTCCCACATGGAGACGGAGATCGAGGATGCGATGCAGCCGACGGTACGGTCCCGGCCAACGACCCCGGCGATGGTGCCTTCGTTGATGCCGTTCTGCAGGCTGACCATGAAACCGCCCCCAGCCAAATAGGGCTGCATGCGCTTGGCGGCGGCTTCCGTGTCGAAGGATTTGACGCAGATGAAGATCACGTCGAACGGGCCGATATCGCCCGGCGGCGGCAGATCCCGGTCGAGCACGGCGTTGCATTTGACCGTGAAGTTTTCCGGCTCCGTCAGGCCCGACAGTTGCAGTCCGGGATCGCGCATCAATTTGACGTGCTGTTCCCAGGGATCGATCAGGGTGACGTCCCGCCCGTCCCGGGTCATGTAGCCGCCCACGTAGGCGCCGACAGCGCCGGCCCCGTAGACCGCGATGCGTTCCGTCCCCGCCATGTCTGGCTCCTATTCCTTGTCGAGAGCGGCGAGCACGGCCTTGCCGAAACCCTCCGTCGAGTTTTTGCCGCCCAGGTCGGGCGTATGGCTGGCCGGATCGCCGAGCGCCAGTTCCACGGCCTTGAACATGGAGGCCGAGGCCTGCGCCAGATCGTTGCGCGAAGTGCGGCGGCCCAGTTCTTCCAGCAGCATCGCCGTGGACAGCATCAGCGCCGTCGGATTGGCGATGCCCTTGCCGGCGATGTCGGGGGCCGATCCATGCTGGGCCTGGGCGAACACATGGCCCTTGCCGGCGTTGATGGACCCGGCCAGTCCCAGGCTGCCCGACAGTTCGGAGCATAGGTCCGACAGGATGTCGCCGAAGGCGTTGGTCGTGACGATGACGTCGAAATCCTGCGGCCGCTTGACCAGATGGGCGGTCGCGGCATCGATGATCAACTCCTCGACCTCGACGCTGGGATAACCCTTGGCCACTTCCATCACAGTCTTGAGAAACAGGCCGTCGGTCATGCGCAACACGTTGGCCTTGTGCACGGCGGTCACCTTCTTGCGCCGTTCCATGGCCATCTCAAATGCCTGCTTGGCGATGCGCTCGCAGCCCTGGCGCGTGATCTTGCGTACGGAAAGGGCCACGTCCTCGGTCGGCATGAATTCGCCGGAGCCCATGAACATGTTGCGGTCGGCGTAGAGGCCTTCAGTGTTCTCGCGCACGATGACAAGGTCCATCTGCTTGATCACCGAGGGCACGCCCGGGCGGGTGCGCGCCGGGCGGATGTTGGCGAACAGGTCGAATACCTTGCGGAAGGATTTGGACGGGTTAACGCCGCCTTCGGCCTCCGACGGATATTCGAAGGACGATACCGGCCCCAGGATGACGCCGTCGGCGGCATCGCAGGCGTCATAGACTGCCTGGGGAATGGTCTTGCCCTCGGCCTTCAAGGCCCGCATGCCCGAAACCATGGGCACGAGTTCGATGTTAAGGCCGAAGCGGTCGTCGAGTTTCTGCAACACCGGTAGGGTCGCGGCCATGATTTCCGGCCCGATGCCGTCGTTTTCCAGAACGATGAATTTCATCCGTGATATTTCCTTCGTGTTTTTTTTATGCCCAGCGTTTCACGCTTGGGGAAATTTTTTGAACCGGGTCGTGCCGTCACGGTCCAGCTGATTGACCAGATTGATCTCCCAGCTCAGGTACTGCTTCATGGCACCTTCCTGGGCGTCATCCATGTCATAAGGCCGATACCAGACGTCGTTGGTTTCGTCGGCCATGTTGGTGAAGCCGGTCTGCATCTCCTTGCGGGCCGCTTTCCAAGCTTCCGTGCCGTCGACAAGCACGGCGACATGCCGTCCCATTGCGCGCAGTTCGGACGCTGCCAGTTGCGCCAGCACCCCATCGGGCGAGGTCAGGACGGTGTAGCGGGCATCGGGGATCTTCTTGATGCTGTCCTTCAGGCGCGCGCGCACGGCGAACCAGGCATCCGGGATGTGACCGTCGCGATAGGTCAGACTGTCGGCCAAATCGATGATAACGCAGACCTTGTCGGCGATCATGCGCTCCAGCCCTTCCACCGTGACCGTTTCGGCGGCGGCGGCGTCGAGACCGTAGATTTTCGGCTTATGCGCGCCGCGCACCAAAGGCTGCCCGTCGAGGGCATTCTCCAGCACGTAGACCTCGGGCCAGCCCATCTGGACCAGCCAGCTTGCTGTCATGGTCGCGCGCACGCCGTCGTCACAGACGAGCACGATCCGCGCCCCCAGCACCGCGACGTAACGGTCCCAAGCCTGAACCAACTGCCCGCCGGGCGCATGACGGCTGCCTTCCAGATGCCCGCCGGTGAATTCTTCCGGATTGCGGACGTCGAGAACGTAGGTCGTGCGCCCATTCTCAGCCCGCCAAGCCGCAAGTTGATCGTGGTCGCAGGTCGGCACGCCGAACCGCTTGGCGACCCGCTCCCGCACGGCCTTGGCCTTGGCCTTGCCTTCCTCGGAAAGGTCGGGGAACCGGCGGTCGTTGCCGTATTCCAACTGAAACCCCGCCAGATGCCAGCCCATGGTGCCGTTTTCCAGTGCCACCACCTTGTTGGGAATGCCGGCGTTGATCAGCGACTGCGCGCCGATGATGGAGCGCGTGCGCCCGGCGCAGTTGACGACCACGGTGGTCGCCGGGTCCGGCGCCAGATCGTGAACCCGGTAAGCCAGTTCCGCCCCCGGACAGTCGACGCCCATGGGAATGTTCATCTTGTGGTATTCGGACATGGGACGGGAATCGAGAACCACCATGTTCTCGCCCCGGTCCATCATGGCTTTCACTTCCTCGGGCGGGATGCGCGGCGTGTCGTAGGTATGTTCGACGAATTCACCGAACGCCTTGGACGGCACGTTGACGCCGGAAAACACTTCGAACCCGGCCTGGTCCCAGGCGTCGAGCCCGCCGGCCAGCACGTTCACGTCCGTATAGCCCCAGGCGATCAGGCGTTCCGCGCCCAGATCGACCAGATGCTTGTCGGCCTTACCTTCGGAACACAGCACGACGGGCGTGTCCTTCCTGGGCACGAAATCGTCAATGCGGGTTTCCAGATGGCTCAGCGGACAGCTGATGGCGAACAGCATGTGACCGTCGCCGAACACCCCCCATTCGCGCACATCCAGGATGGCGACTTCCTCACCGGACAAAATGCGGTCGCGGACGTCTTCGGCTTCCAACAAAGTTACTTCGGTCATTCTTACTTAGCTCGCTTTCTTGAATTTCTTTTTCAGGTGCGGCATCAGCCCGCCGTCGGCGACGATCTGCATCAGGTGCGCGGGCACCGTGTCGCATTTGTAGCTTTCGCCCTTGGTCAGGTTGCGGACCTCGCCCTTTTCCATGTCGATTTCCAACTGATCATCGGTCGCAATCTTGTCGGTTTCAGCACAGACCAGGGCCGGCACCGCCAGATTGAAACAGTTGCGGTAGAAGATGCGGGCAAAGGATTTCGCCAGGATGACGCGGATCCCGCAGGACCGCATGTATTGCGGCGCCCATTCGCGGGATGATCCGATGCCCAGGTTCTCGTCGGCGACAAAGACATCGCCTTCCTTGCAATTCGCGGAGAAGGTCGGGTCGACGTCCTTCAGGCATTCGGTATAGGCGTCTTCCGGTTTCGCGCTGGTCAATGCGGAAATGGGGGCCAGCAAGTCGGTGTCGATATTGGCCCCGAATTTCCAGGCCTTGCCTTTATGTATCATCTTGCAGGTCCTTTCGGTCAGAGCATGTCACGGGGATCGGCGATCTGCCCGGCGACGGCCGAGGCCGCCACCGTATAGGGCGATGCCAGATAGAGCTTCGACGACTTGGGCCCGGCCCGGCCGACGAAATTGCGGTTGGTCGACGAAATGCCGACGGCATCCTCGGCCAGCCGCGCGTCACCCAACCCGATGCAGCCGCCGCAGCCCGACGGCAGGATGGTCGCCCCCGCGTCTTCGAGGATTTTCATGGTGCCTTCGGCGGCCGCCAGTTCGCGCATCTTGATGGTCGACGGGGCGACTAGGAACCGTGTCCCGGCGGCAACCTTCTTGCCCTTCAAGACCTGGGCCGCCATACGCAGGTCTTCCAGCTTGGCGCCCGTGCAGGCGCCCAGATAGGCCTGGTCCAGCTTGACGTTCCGGTAGTTGTCGACGTCGTCGGCGTTTTCCGGGCTGGAGGGGGCCGCGACCTGCGGCGCCAGGGTGCTGCCGTCGACGGTGATGCGCTTGACGTAGACCGCATCGGCGTCGGACTGCCAGTCATCCGCATTCACGCCGCTGACACCCCAGGCCTTAAGCAGTTCCAGGGTCTTGGCGTCGGGGGCGATGATGCCGGTCTTGGCGCCGATTTCGGCCGCCATGTTGGTCAGGGTCATGCGGTCCTGGGCGGACATGGCGGCAACACCGTCACCGCAGAATTCCACGACCTGATAGCCGAAGCCCATGATGCCGTGATCGCCGCAGATTTTCAGGATCACGTCCTTGGCGACAACACCCGGCTTCAGCGCGCCGGTCACTTCCATGCGCACGTTTTCCGGCACGCGCACCCAGATGTCGCCCGTCGCCATGACACCGGTGATTTCAGTCGCCCCGACGCCGACCATGAAAGCGCCGAAGGCGCCGGCGGTGGTCGAATGGCTATCGGCGCCGACACAGAACATGCCCGGGCGGATGTGGCCTTCCTGGGGCAGGACGATGTGGCAGATGCCCTGATTGCGGATGAAGTGCTTGACCTTGTGCGCTTCGCACCAGGCATCGCAGATGTCCTGGACGTTCTTGCTTTCCGGCGTATCCAGATTGACGTAGTGGTCGGCGATCACCACCAGCTTGTCCATGTCCCAGACGGGCACCCCCAGCTCATCCAGCTTTTTCCCGGATGTGCGCGGCCCCGACGAATCATGGACCATGGCCAGATCGACATTGCAGGTCACAATATCGCCAGGCTTCACCGTTTCCTTGCCCGAGGCGCGGGCGAGGATCTTTTCACTTATCGTTTGGCCCAAGGTGGCATCCTCCCAATGGCATTTTTATTAAAAGCAATGCCCCCCTTCTGCCGCTAGATTACCCTTGATTTGCGCAGTTGGGCGAGCCGATTCTGATCATAACCCAGGTCGGAGAGGATTTTTTCCGTATCTTCGCCCAGCGGCGAGGCCGGGCGGGCCGGCGTCGGGGTGGCCGAGCGCACGGGCGTGTCGATCATCCGGATCGGGCCGTGGCCCTCCAGTTCCAATTCCTGAATGATGCCCTGTTCGGCGACGAAAGGATTGTCCAGCGCCTGCGCCAGGTCGTAGACCGGCGCCGACGGCACAACGCCGGAAAACGCCTCCAGCCAATCCTCCGTGGTGCGCTCGCTCAACCGTTCGTCCAGCAGTTCCTGAACCAGTTCCCGATTGGCGAGACGTTCCTTGAAGGTCTTGAAGCGGGGATCGGATCCCCAGTCGGGTTCGCCGATGGCCTTGCACAGGGCCGGCCAGAATTTTTCCTTGTTGCACATGATGTAGATCCAGCCGTCCCGCGTTCGGTACAGCTGACACGGCACCAAAGACGCATGGCCGGAGCGCGCCGTGCGCCCCTGGACATGGCCCGAATTCAGATACCAGGTGGACGTATAGACGTTCAGCATATGCGCCATGTGGAACAGGGATGTATCCAAATCCTGGCCCTTGCCCGTGGCACGTGCGCTGACGATCCCGGACGAGACGGCAAAGGCCAGCGCCAGCCCCGTAGCCAGATCGACTACGGACAGGCCCATGCGGGTCGGCGGGCTGCCCGGCTCGCCGGTGACGGAGAAATGGCCGGCCTCGGCCTGCATCAGGAAATCAAATCCCGGCCAGGCGGCGCGCGATCCCGTGCGCCCGTAAGCCGACAGATGGGCGCAGACGATCTTGGGATTGGCCGCCTTCAGATGTTCATAGGTGATGCCCAACCGTTCCGCCACGTCGCCCCGCGAATTGCTGGCCACGGCATCGGCGGTCTTCACCAGATCCAGGAACACGGCCATGCCCTCGGGCTGCTTCAAATCGAGGGTGATGCTTTTCTTGTTGCGGTTGAAGGAATGCCAGAACTGGCTTTCGCCGTTCTCGAAGAAATGCGGGCCCAGGGCGCGGGCGTAATCGCCCTCGCCCGGCGCCTCGATCTTGATGACCTCGGCCCCCTGGTCGGCCAGGAACTGCGTGCCGAAGGGCCCCGCGCCGTACTGCTCGACGGCGAGAATGCGCACCCCGTCAAGCGGCAGGCCGCTCATCATTGCGCCCGTTCCGTCAGTTGCCGGGCGATGATGATGCGCTGCAATTCGTTGGTGCCTTCGCCGATACACAGCAGCGGCGCGTCGCGGAAATAGCGTTCCACGTTGTATTCCTTGGAATAGCCGTAGGCGCCATGGATACGCATGGCTTCGATGGCGTTTTCCAGCGCCGCCTCGGTGGCGAACAGCTTGGCCATGCCGGCTTCCATGTCACAGCGCTGCCCCTTGTCGTAGGCGCGGGCCGCACTGTCGACCAGCAAACGCGCGGCCTCGACCCGGGTCGCCATATCCGCCAGCTTGATCTGGATCGACTGGTGTTCGGCGATGGGCTTGCCGAAGGTCTTGCGGTCCAGGGCGTAGGCGACAGCATCGTTCAGCGCCGCCCGGGCAACGCCGACGCCGCGCGCGGCGACATTGATGCGGCCCAATTCCAGCCCGCCCAGAATCTGCTGCAATCCCCTGCCCTCGTCCGGGCCGATCAGGTTGGTCAGCGGCACGCGGGTGTTGTCGAAAACGACCTCGCCCGTGTCGATGCCCTTGTAACCGAGCTTATGCAGCTTGGACGTTTTGTAGCCGGCGTCCTTTTCGACCAGGATCAGGCTCATGCCCTTGTGCTTAGGCTCCGTCTCCGGGTCGGTCTTGGCCAGCACGGCCAGGAAGTTGCCCTGGATACAGTTGGTGATCCACATCTTGTTGCCGTTGAGGACGTATTCATTGCCGTCCTTCTTGGCCGTCGTGCGCACGGCCTGCAGGTCCGTCCCGCAGTCCGGTTCGGTCAGCGCGATGCCGCCCCGCATTTCGCCCGACGCCATCTTGGGCAGCCAATACCGCTTCTGGTCCTCGGTGCCGAACCGTTCGACCGCCGCGGCGGCGATCAGGTGCGAATTGAAGATGCCCGACACGGACATCCAGCACGACGCCACCTTTTCCACAATCTTGGAATAGGTCGAGGCCGACAGGCCCAGGCCGCCGTATTCCTCGCCGATGGTGGCACCCATCAGGCCCATTTCCGCCAGCTTGTCGGCGATCTCGCGGGGGTATTCGTCCGCCGCTTCCAGCTTGTGGGCATGGGGCCGCACGTCCTGTTCGATGAACTTGTCGACGGAATCGAAGATGATGCGTTCTTCTTCGCTCAGGTCCTGGGCAGATGCCGCGTCGGGGGCCATGGTCATCACTTCCTACTAGTAGTTTGCTTTGTCGTCGACCGCGTGGCCGCGCTTGGGGATCAGCATGGTGCGCTCGAAGCTCATGACGACCTTGCCATCCTGCTTGGTCGCCGTGGTGCGGATGGTGACGATGCCCTGGGTCGGGCGCGACTTGCTTTCGCGGATCGCCAGGACCTCGCTTTCCGCATAGAGCGTGTCGCCGACGAATACGGGGGCCGGCATCTTGATGTCGGTCCAGCCCAGATTGCCGATGGCTTTCTGGCTGACGTCGGACACGCTCATTCCGGCGACGATGGACAGGGTCAGGCAGGAATTGACCAGCGGCTTTCCGAACTCGCTCTTGGCGGCGTATTCGTTGTCGAAATGCAGCGGGTGCTGGTTCATGGTCAGCAGGGTGAACCAGGTATTGTCGCTTTCCGTGATGGAGCGCCCGGGGCGATGTTCGTAAATGTCACCGATCTTGAAGTCCTCAAGATAGCGGCCATAGGACTCGCGGTATCGGTTGGGTCCGACTTGTTTTGCTTCGGCAACCATGGATCAAGCGTCTCCGTGACTGAGGGCGAGGACCGAGCGCAGGCTGTTGGCTTCTTCGAGCGACAGCAACGCGCCGGCGAATTTTTCCATCCCGGCTTCGGACAGATAGGGCGCGCAAAGGCCGTCGAACTTGGCGCGGAATTCCGCCTGGTTCATGAAGTTGGCGGGCTCGCCCTTGGGGATTTCGACGAAGCGCTCATAGACCTCGCCGGATTTCATGCGGATCGTCGCCTTGCCCGCCATGTTGTCGGGGAAGGCGGCCTCGGCATCCGGGTCGATGACCGTGGAAACGCGCTTGGCCAGGGCCAGGGTGTCGGCGTCGGATAAATGGGTCTTGTAGTCGTCCCACACCATGTTGCCCGTGCGCAGGACCACGGCGGCGCAGAACGGCATGGAGAACTGGCCATCGACGATGGATTTCGGGTTCTGCTTTTCCGCGTCCGAATTGCCGACGATCTTCCAACCCGTTTCCGGCACGCCGATGGTGGCGCTGTCCACATCGTCCGCCGCGATGCCGTGTTCATCGGCCAACTGGCGGATGGCGTCCATGGCCGCATGGGTGTAGCGGCAGCTGGGATAGGGTTTCACGCCGAGCGCCATGGTCTCCCAATAGTCGCCCAGGTTCGCCGCCGCCTTGTCCAGGTCGGCCTTGGGCGACAGGGAATGCAGAAAGCCCCATTTGCCCTCGATGGCTTCCTTCGGGCCCTTGAAGCCCTCCGCCGCCAGGGTGGCGCAGGTCAGGCCATTCTGCGCCGCCTGCCCGACGTGAGAACGCTTGGTCCAGGCGCCGTCGGCGAGGAACTGCATGGAGCCGGCCGCTTGGGACAGCGCGATGCCGAGTGCGCTTTCGATGCCGTCGGCATCCAGACCCAGAATCTTGCCCGCCGCTGCCGCTGCCGCCATCACGCCGGTGGTCGCCGTGGGGTGATAGCCGCGGTCGTAATGGGCCGTCGGCACCAGCGCCTTGGCCAGACGGATCTGAATTTCGTAGCCGACGACACAGGCAGTGATGACGTCCTTGCCGGACGCATCGGTCATTTCCGCCGCCGCCAGGACCGCCGGCACGATGGGGGCCGAGGAATGCAGCGAGGCTTCCGCATGGGTGTCGTCGAAATCAAGGGAGTGCGCCAACGACCCGTTGACCAGGGCCGCCGCCATGGGCGTATAGCCGCGCCCGTCGCCGAGCACCGAACAATTGCCCGCAACCTGGCCCAGACGTTCGACCGCACTGACGAGGCTGGCCGTGCTTTCCGCGTCGTGGCGGGCGCGCACCATGATGCCGGCGACATCCAGGATCAGAAGCTTGGTGCGGGCCGCGATTTCTGCCGGCAACTTGTCATAGGTCAGGCCGGCGGCGAATTCAGCCAATTGGCGGGTAGTGCCCGTCATCGTTCGGTTTCCTCCATGCGTTAATACCGCGCCTGTTTCCGGCGCGGTTACCATTTCGAAAGGCGACTACACCACAAGATTTGTGATAGGGCTAATAGCAATATATGCATTATTAATCTGGATAAGAGATCAATCGTCATGCTGCCCATGACCCTGAAACAATTGGAGATTTTCGTCGCCGTGGCGGAGCAGAACGGCTTTCGCCGGGCGTCGGAACGCCTCAACCTGAGCCAGTCCGCCGTAACGGCCCATATCAAGCTGCTGGAATCCCATTTGGGCGTGCCCCTGTTCCACCGCACCACGCGGACCGTCCGCATGACGGAGGCCGGGGAGAACCTGTACCGCCGCGCGGGCCGCGTGCTTGAAGGGCTGGAGGACATCGTCCGCATCTTTCATGACGAGGCCGCCATGGGCCGGGGCCGCGTGTTGCTGACCTCCGCTCCCAGCTTCGCCGCGACACGCCTGCCCGCCATCCTGGCCCGGTTCCAGGGCCGCAATCCCAACATCACGGTCCATGTGCGTGAAGCCTATGCCACGGATATGCTGGACATCCTACGCCGGGGCGACGCCGATTTCGCCATCGGCCCTGTGGAAAAAGTGCCCAGGGAATTCGAATTCCGCCAATTTTTGGCCGACGGCTATTGCGCCGTCGTCACCGCGAGCCACCCGTTGGCCGGGCAGACGGATATTCCCCTGGGGGCCCTCACGGACGAAACGATTCTGGCCCTGCCGTTGCCGTCACGCACCCGCATCCAGGTCGAAAGCGCATTCCAGTCCGTCGGCATGACCCTGGTACCGCATTTCGAAATGCTGCATCACCAGACCCTGATTTCCATGGCGGAACAAGGTCTGGGCGTGGCGATCCTGCCGGAAACGGCCGTTCCGCCTGCCAAGGACGGATCCTATTGGGCGGCCCGCATCAAGCACCCGCAACTAACCCGGCGCATCGGCATCATCACCCTGCGCGGGCAAACCCTGGCGCCGGGAGCCAGTGAGCTTGCCAATCTGATCGCGGGGAAAAAGCCAAAGGCAGAAGCGCCCGCCGGTTAACCCAGGCCGTAGTCCTTGGCCCACTTCAAGGATGCCTTGGTCGCCCCCGGTTTGGTCTTGTTATGGGGGGCGTATTCGCAGCCGAGCCAGCCTTTGAAGCCCAGGCGGTCGCACAGGTCAAACACGAAGGGGTAATTGATTTCGCCCTCGTCCGGCGGGGTGCGGCCCGGATTGCCCGCGATCTGCACATGCAGGATCGACGGCAGGTGCGCCTCGAAGGTGCGCGCCAAGTCGCCTTCCATGATCTGGGCGTTGTGGAAGTCGTACTGAATGCCGATGTTGTTTGAGCCCGTCGCCTTCACCGCGTCGACCACGCGCTGCGCTTCTTTCGTCGTCTGCACCAGATAGCCCGGCCGGGCGATGGTGTTGATGGGCTCGATCAGGGCGCTCAGCCCGGCGTCCGCCAGCACCGGGCAGGCCCATTTCAAATTGTCGATGAACACATCGAAGCCCGCGTTCCGATCCCAATCGCCCGATTGCCATCCGGCCAGGACATGCAGATAGGTCGTGCCCAGGGCCTTGGCGTAATCGACGGCCTTGCCGATGGTGTCCTGGAATTCCCCCTTGCGGCCCGTCAGCCCAGCAATACCGTATTCGCCGTCGTGCTTGCCGGGGGGCGAATTGAACATCAGGAACTCGATCCCCGCCGCCTTGCAGGCATCGGCCATCGCATGGGCGTCGTGGCCGTAGAGCAGCGGGCATTCCACGGCGGTGAAGCCCAGGTCGCGGACCAGCTGGAAACGCTCCAGCATGGGCACTTCCTGGGCCATCCAGCCGATGTTGGCGGCGAAACGGGGCATGGCTGCCCTCCCCGGTCTGGACGCGCCCGGGCGCGCCGGTTTCAGATGTTACAGCGCGTCGTTGTCCTGTTCGCCGGTGCGGATACGCACGGCGCTGTCCAGGTCATAGACGAAGACCTTACCGTCGCCGATCTTGCCGGTATTGGCGGCCCCCTTGATGGCCTCGACCACCTCGGCCGCCTTGTCGTCGGCCACCGCGATCTCGATCTTCACCTTGGGCAGGAAATGGACCTGGTATTCAGCGCCCCGGTAGATTTCCGTCTGTCCGCGCTGCCGGCCATATCCCTTAACTTCCGAGACGGTCATCCCCTCGACACCGGTCGCGGCCAACGCCTCGCGAACGGCGTCCAGCTTGTGCGGTTTGATCACCGCCATGACGAACTTCATGTTGCCTCTCCTAATGTCCTTGAATTTGCCGTTATTCGCGGCTTGCGGGCGGAGCACCGCTGCTCCGCCCTTTATAGCACGTCAGTCGAGCCTGTACGCGGTCTCACCGTGGTTGGTGATGTCCAGGCCTTCCAATTCATCGTCCTCGCGCACGCGGATGCCGCCGGTCAGCCCGGCCGTGATCTTAACCAGGATGAAGGTGGCAATGGCCGACCACGCCACCGTGGCGGCCAAGCCCAACGCCTGTACGCCAAGCGCGTCGAACATGGTCTTGCCGTCGGGCAGGCCCAGGCCGCCGAACATGGGCGCGCATAGGAACGCGACCAAGATGGTGCCGAGCGACCCACCAACGCCGTGGACGGCGAACACGTCGAGGGAGTCATCCAGCTTCCAAGCCGTCTTTACGATCTGCACCATCTTGAAGCAGACAAGCCCGGCGGCGACACCGATGATCAGGGCGCCGACGGGGCCGACGAAGCCCGACGCCGGGGTGATCGTGGCCAACCCCGCGATGGTGCCGGTGACCAAACCGACCAAGGACGGCTTGCCGTACTTCTTCCATTCAATCAGCATCCACACCAGCGACGCCGTGGCGGCGGCGATATGGGTGACGGTCAACGCCATCCCGGCGCCGCCGTTGGCTGCCAAGGCCGAGCCCCCATTGAAGCCGAACCAGCCGACCCACAGCATGCAGGCCCCCATGGCGACCATGCCCGGGTTGTGCGGCGGCGCGACGTCATTCGGGAATCCGTGCCTGGCACCCAGCGCCTTGACGATAACCAGCGATGAAATACCCGCCGTGGCGTGCACGACCAAACCACCGGCGAAATCCATGACGCCCATCTGCGCAAGCCAGCCGCCGCCCCAGACCCAATGGGTCACCGGGGCGTAGACGACGATCAGCCATAACGACGACAGGATCAGCACGGCAGAGAACTTGATGCGCTCCACATAGGCGCCGACCATGAGCGCCGGCGTGATGATCGCGAAGGTCATCTGGAACGAGAAAAACACGTTTTCAGGAATCGTGCCTGACAATGCTTCCGTGCCGACGCCGGCCAGGAACATGCGGGACAAACCACCGATCAGGTCGTTGGCGCCGGCACCATCCGTGAACGACAGGCTGTAGCCGATGATCAGCCACAGCACGCTCATCAAACAGGCGATCGCGACGCAATGCATGAGCACGCTCAGCACGTTGCGTGACCGCACCAGCCCGCCATAGAACAGAGCCAACCCCGGCAGGGTCATGAACAGGACCAGGGCGGTTGCCGTGATGATCCAGGCCGTGTCGCCGGAATTAAGCTGATCGGCGGCAAAGGCCGCATCAGGCGTGAAAATTGTCAGAAGAACGGCCGCGAGCGAAAATGCCGGCACGGCCTGCCGGCGCAAGAACTTGAACATGACACTCCCCGTCGTTGGGTTAGGGTTTGCTTCAATGCAATTTTTTACGCGCCTAACCGGACCGGTGTGGTGAACCTGATGGGAAGGGTTGACCCCTCCTCGCGCCGGTCCCCGGCCTCTCGTTCTTAATCTTAAGACTTTGATGGCTCGATAATGCCCGACGGCCTAGACGATGCAAGGCCTAATTCCTGCCCCGGCACCCTCCCTGGAATGCGAGCAATTCGGGATCGGGGCCATTTTCCGCAGTACGCAGGTCAGCGAGCCTTAAAGGCCGGCTTTTCCTTGGCCAGAAAGGCACGCACGCCTTCCTTGTAATCTTCGGAATCGCACAGCGCATAGCTTGATTTCAGTTCTTCCGGGCCGATCTGCGCGGGCTGCAGCAGGCGACGCAGGATCTTTTTCGAACCGCGCGCGGCCAAGGGCGCCCCCTGGGCGACACGCCAGGCAACGGTTTCCGCCTCGTCGTCCAACTGATCCGCCGGCACGACCCGGGTCAGCAGGCCTTTGGCATAGGCCTCGTCGGTCTCCAAAATCCGGCCTTCCAACAGCAGTTCCATGACCACCGCCGGCGGCACCACGACCAAGGCCGCCGCCATTTCCGGATAGGCGAAGGCATGGCCCAGACGGTTGATGGGGATGCCGAAACGCGACCCTTCGGCGGCCAGGCGCATGTCGCAGCAGCAGGCGATCTCGAACCCGCCGCCGGTGCAGGCGCCGCGGATCACCGCGATCGTCGGATGCTTCAGGTTCGAAAACGCATGCAGCGCGTCAGCGACGACCTTGCCGTAGGTTTCGGCCTGATCAGCACTCATGCGCTTTTCCGGGAATTCGGAGATATCCGCTCCCGCGGCGAAATGATCGCCCATGCCCGTGACCAACACGCAGCGCAGATCGTCGTCAGCTTCCAGTTCCGCCGTGACCTCGACCAGCCGCCGCCAGGCGTCCAGGTTCATGGCATTGCGCTTTTGGGGGTTGTTGATGATCAGGGTCGCGATGGCGCCCTTGCGTTCCAGGCGGATAATATCGTCGTTCATGGCGTGGTCTTCTTGTGTCTTAGTCTTCGGCGTTGAGAACCCGAACCGGCGAACCGGCCATCCAGGATTTGATGCATTCCACGGCTTCCGGGTACATCACTTCGTAATTTTCCCGGATCACGTAGCCCGTGTGGCCGGTCAGCACGGCATTGTCGAGCTTGCGCAAGTCGTGATCGGCGGGCAGCGGTTCGACATCGTAAACGTCGATACCGGCACCTTTGATCTTGTTCGTCTTGAGCGCCGCGATCAGCGCCGCCTCATCAATGATCGGCCCGCGCGAGGTATTGACGATGTAGGCCGAAGATTTCATCAGCGCCAACTCATCCGCCCCGACAAGCCCCTTGGTCCGTTCCGACAGCAGGACATGGATGGTCACCACGTCGGACTGTTTGAACAGATCTTCCTTGGAAACACGCGTGGCGCCGCATTCGGCGGCCCGTTCGTCGGTCAGGTTTTCCGACCAGGCGACAACCTTCATGCCGAGTGCGTTGCCGAGGGCAGCCGACTGCGCGCCCAGCTTGCCCAGGCCGATGACGCCGAGCGTCTTGCCGCGGAGCCCCACCGGGAAACTTTCCTGCCAACCACCGGCCTTCATGCAGCGGTCTTCCTTGGGAATTTCCTTGGTCACGGCGAAGATCAGGGCCCAGGTCTGTTCGAACGCCGGATAGGGCAGGATCGCCGTGCCGCAGACGGTGATGCCCATGGATCGCGCCTTTTTCATGTCCCAGGCCAGGTTGCGCATGCCCGTGGTCACCATCATCTTCAGGTCCGGCAGCTTTTCCAACTGCGACGCCGGAAAGCGGGTGCGCTCGCGCATGCCGACCACGACGTCATACCCGGCAAGCGCCTTGGCGACCCGGTCTTCGTCGGTCTGCAGGAATTCGTTGAAGGACGTGACCTCCACGTCCGGGCCCAGACTGTCCCAGTCGGCAAGTTCCAAAGCCACGTTCTGGTAGTCGTCGAGGATGGCGATGCGGGTCATGTTTCCGTCTCCCTACGTTTCTTGATGCCGGCCCTGCCGGATTCGTTAAGGCCAGGATATGACCCAACCGGGGGCGAGGCGGCAAGCCTTTAAAATCACTCGGCCCAGCGTCAGGTTCACATAAGCTCTGGCATTTATGCTATGCTTGATGCACATATTGCGCCCGGCAAAGGTGCCAAAGACCCATAAAACACCCCACTGGGGCTAGGCCGAGAATACCCATGCGGACCGACACCGGATTTTCCTTCTCCGACATCGTCGCCAAGGCGAACGATGCGGTCATCGTTACAAAGGCCGCGACGGGAAAGTCGACGAAGCCAAAAATTATCTATGTTAATGCGGCCTTCTGCCGCCTGTCCGGCTATTCGGAACAGGAAGCGGTGGGCAAAGCGCCGTGGTTCCTGGATGGCCCCGATACGGATGCGGAAGTCCGGTCCAAGGTCGAGGACGCCGTCAAGGCCGGACGGCACATGCGCACCCGCCTGCTGCAATACGCCAAGGACGGCACGACCTATTGGGTCGACGTCAACATCATGCCGCTGTTCGACAGCGACGGTGAGATCACCCATGTCGCGGCCATCCAGCGCGACGTGACCGAGGACGTAAAGCGGGAAGAAGAGCTTTTGTCCCTCGCAACGACCGACGATCTGACCGGCGCCAAGAACCGCCGCCATTTCATGGAGCGGGCGGAACTTGAAGTCCACCGCCTGCGCCGCCACCGGGTACCGTTTTCCGTGGCCCTGCTGGACCTGGACCATTTCAAACTGGTCAATGACACCCATGGCCATCAGGCCGGCGACGATGTGCTGAAGGAAGCCGTGCGGCGCTGGCAATTGGGCCGCCGTCCGTTCGACACCCTGGGCCGCCTGGGCGGCGAGGAATTCGCCATTCTGCTGCCCGGTGCCGATGCCGAGGCCGCCATGACCGTGGCCGAACGCCTGCGTGCCGTCATCGCCGATGCACCTTTCGACACCATCGCCGGCCCCATCGACGTCACGGTTTCCATCGGCATCGCCGAAGCGGAAGACACGGACCAGACCATCGAAGGCACGCTGGGCCGTGCGGACGCGGCGCTCTACCTGTCCAAGCACGCCGGGCGGAATCGAGTGACCAAGGCGTCGCCGATCCCCATCGCGAAGCGCAAAGCGGCCGGCAAGAAGGGCTGACCGCCCTTCCCGCTTCTTTATCACGACAACATTTCGGGAATCGGGCCGCTGTTTAGGCCGCACGCTCGCTTTTCAAGCGCATGGGTGTGCGAGGGCCCATGTTGTAGCGGTCAGCAAACTTGGGATCGAGCTTGCGCCCACCCCGCGCGTTGAACCAGATACGCAACAGATTGCGCTTACGCGTGCCGTCGGGCCAATCCTCGAACGCTGCGCGGGAATGCAGCGTCACGTAATTGTTGAGGATCTGGATGTCACCCTGCTCGAACGTCATGTCATAGCGGAACCGGTCGCTGACGCAGAGTTCCTGCATGTAATCGAGCGCCTCTCGGGCAAGGTCGGAAATCGGCTCGCCGATGAATTCCTGGCCCTCGATGATCGCCTTGCGCAGGTAACGGCAACTCAGCCGCCCATCGCACCAGCTGTAGACCGGCACCTTGTGACGGGTGACGGGATGGGTTTCCCCGGCCTCGCCCTCGCCCCGCAGGTTGAAGTGAAAACCTTCGTACAGCACCGGCAGGTATTCCGGGCGGGTCATCAGAATTTCATTGTATACCGCCATGCTTGAGGCGATTTGGCTTTCCCCCCCGGACATGGACGGCTGCAGGCAAAGCAGGCTGACCATATCCAGGCCGTCGCAATGGAAATACAATTTCTGACGCGTCTTATAGCCCCGGATCAGCGGATCGTTGTAGTCGAGCCCCTTGTCCGTGACCTCGCCGATCACGTCGCCGTCCGGGTTGTGGTGCATGGGTTGGCCCATCAGAACGGTCAATGCCCAGTACATTGCCTCGATCCGGGGGCGGTCATAACGCGCGACCTCCAGCCCCTTGATCAACACGCAGCCGCGCCCGTGTTCCAGTTCCGCGACCGCCCAATCGGCCAGTGCCGCCAGTTCCGGGGCGTCGATGTCCTCGCGCCCGAACTGCTGCGCGCCCCGGCCCTGGGCCGCAAGGTCGGCGGTTACACTTTCGAGCGCACTCAATTCCTCGGTGCTCAAGCGGCGGACCCAGTTGGAATCGCCGGCCAGTTCTGCGGCTGTCCAGGCGGATTTTTCTGTAACGGGGATCAGGATCGTGTCGGTCACGGGGAGGCTGGGAGTATTTTTCATCATCTGCGAAAATTCATTCCTAACTGCGCGATCGTCAAGCCTTTGCTTCAATCCGACATCGCGTTTTCTCGTGCGGCGAAATCGCGGATGAAGTCGAAATCCAAATTCATGGGCTTCCCCAACCACAACGCATGATCACCGTGATCCGCCTCGGGGTCCCCACTTTCGGGGTGCACCAGGATGCTCAAAGTGCCCCTGTTGAACATCAGGAACGGCACGATACGGGCAAAGGCCGACACGGGAAAAGTGACCAGTAACTGTGGCGTCGGATGCGGGCCGACGGGTGTTTCGCGAACCGTCGTGGGCGACGCCCCAAACATGTCCACCAATTGGTCACGCAGCATGAATGCCGAGGCTCTATCAACGGCGCCGTCGAAATAGATATGCGCGTGGTACTCGTCGATGTGGGGAATATGTGACTGCGGCATGACGACTCCTTATCAGGATAGAATAGATATGTAAGCCTCGATGCCGGAATATCCAATAACAGGAGGAAGGCATTTTTGAGCGTGTTTTCCCTTTAAATGTAGCCGCCAGACCGCTCAAGATTGTATACAGTTTCCTCGATACGATTACCGCAACGGAGGATACCCCCATGACTTGGCTTGAAGGCAACGGACGCGACAAACGCCCTGCGGGCGAACGGCTGCGCGAGCTTTTGGACCGCGACGAAATCCTGCGCGTGCCCGGCGCGCACAACGCCTTTGCCGGCATGATCGCCAAGCAGGCCGGGTTCGAAACGCTGTACATCTCCGGCGGCGCCGTCACGGCGTCCCTAGGTCTTCCCGACCTCGGCATCATGACCCTGGACGAAATGTGCAACGTCGTGCGCAGCGTGTCCCGGACCACGGATCTGCCGCTGATCGTCGACGGCGATACCGGCTACGGCGGCGTGCTGAATGCCATGCGCGTGGTCAAGGAACTGGAACTGTCCGGCGCCGGCGCCGTCCACATCGAAGACCAGCTTCTGCCCAAGAAATGCGGCCACTTGAACGACAAGCGTCTGGTCGAACCGCAAGAAGCCGCCGCCAAGATCGCCGCCGCCAAGGCAGCGTCATCGCATCTGGTCATCATCGCGCGCACGGACGCCGCCGGGGTCGAAGGCCTGGACGCGGCCATCAAGCGCGCCAACCTGTATCGCGAGGCCGGCGCCGACGTAACCTTCCCCGACGGCCTGCCGTCGGCCGAGGATCATATTGAATTCGCGAAGAAAGTGCCTGGAAAGAAGATGGCCAACATGACCGAATACGGCCGCACCCCCTTCTTCACGGGCCAGCAGTTCCAGGACATGGGCTTCGACATCGTGATCTGGCCGGCAACCTCGATCCGCGCGGCGGCCAAGCTGTTCCAGGACCTGTACGGCCATATGCGCGACCATGACGGCACCGAAGGCTTCATGGACAAGGTAATGAGCCGCGCCGAACAGTACGACACGCTGGCCTATTACGATTACGAGGCGCTGGACGCCTCGGTCGCGCGGACGGTTGTCCCTGAATACGGCAAATAAGCCGCGTTCACGGCGTCAATGACGTTTGACGCCGTGAATGTGGACGTCGTGGGCGGAATGTTTGGCCAGGACCGCCTTTGCCCGGTCTTCCTTGTCCTTGGTGGGTGTCAGCACCCATAGCAGCAGGCCGCCGCGTTCCATCTGGTCGCGCAGAAACTTGGCATGGCTTTCCCCGATTCCGGCGGCAAGAAGAACACCGATCATTGCACCGGCACCACCGGCAATGGCCGTCGCCGCAGCGGCGGCCGCCAACGTTCCCCCGGAGGCAACGATGGCCCCTGCGGCCAAGGTTGCGGGAATGTAGGTCAAGATGCCGATCACGCCGCCTTCCGCGTCGCCAAAGCTTTCCGGCGATACATAGGCCGTGCGCGGGGCATCGGGGTCATCTTCGGCGGCAGTTGCGTTTTCGTAGATATGCCCCAGCTTTTCCTGAACCGCGTTTTCTCCCGCAAGGAGACTGATCTCCGCCCGATCGAATCCGGAACTCAACAATTCATCGATCGCAGCTTGCAGTGCGTCCGCTGTTTCGAACACACCTACTGCTTCCCTCGAAAATGCATTTGCATCGCTGTTCGGCATAAAATTACCCCTTTTCAGAAATTCTGGAACTGGGCCCAATATCGCAGGGCACCAGACGATCGACCATGACATTGATCAACCCGGCGACACAGGTTTGAAGATATGCTGACGCCCATGAATACGGGACAAATTCGGTGATGACAGCGCATTTCATGACCGCCTTCGCCGCGAGCGCCCTCGCCGCTGCCGTCACGACATGCGGTATCTTTGTCATACGCCACTTCGAATCCTGGGGACGTCGAAACACCAGCTATTTCGTGAGCTTTGCAGCAGGCTGCCTGATTACGGTGGCGATCCTGCACCTCCTGCCGAAATCTATCGAAATGCAGCCGGATGCGCCGATCATCGCGCTCGCCGGCTACATGACGATGTATGTCTTGAACAAGTATCTTACCGCCTATGTATGTGACCGCCCCGAAACGGCGGATTTGGCAATCGGCTTGGTGCCCATGCTCGGCATTGGGCTCCATTCGTTTATCGACGGCACGATTTACTCCGTGACCTTTAGTGTAAGCATATTCACGGGTGCCGTCGCCGCCATCGGCATGATTCTGCATGAATTCCCGGAGGGGATCGTTACCTACATCCTTCTCCTACGAGCAGGTTTTGGAGAGCGAAAGAGCTTTGCCTTAGCCTTCTTTGCCGCCGCCCTGACAACCCCCGGGGGGATGCTATTGTCATTCCCGTTCATTTCACACCTTGATGAACCTGTCCTTGGTGCCTTGCTTGCCCTTTCAAGCGGTGCACTTCTTTACGTTGGTGCAACTCACCTTCTTCCCCAAGCAGAACGAGACGCTGACCGATATAGCTTTGTCGCAGTTGGCACTGGAATCATTATCGCCCTCGGAATCGTTGGGTTTCATCCGTAGCGCCAAGAGCAGCAAAAATACCCGAGCACCCAGCCCCTCTCCGCTGTGATGCACCATTGTGCCGACATCGCCCCACGCCAACAGGATTGCCGATAACTCGGCTACGTGACGACTGGGTTTTAACGCCTCCCGACACTTAACACCCCATCGCTTCTGCCACACCTACTAGGTCCTTGGTGACGACCTCCCAATCACTTTCCGCCGCCTGATCTGCCTCCTGGTCGGGGCCGTATTCCTTGCGCGGCAGGAAGGCCGTCTTCATGCCATGGCTGCGCGCGGCCGCCAGGTCATAGTTGTGGCAGGCCGTCAGCATGCACTGCTCCGGCGTCGCCTTCATGCCCATCAGTTCGATGGCCGTCAGGTAGGCGCGCGGGTGCGGCTTGTAGACCTGGGCGTTTTCCGCCGTCAGGATCGCGTCGAACGGCAGGTCGCCGTGCTTGGCAATGGCCGTCAGCCAGGCGAAGGACCCGTTGGACAAGGTCACCAGGGTGTATTTCTTGGCCAGCCGGGTCAGCCCCTCGACCGCGTCGGGCCAGGGGTCGATCTTCAGCCACAGGTGCAGGATATCCCGCTTCTGCACCTCCGAAAGCCCGTCCAGGCCGAACTCGCTGATCACCTGGTTCATGCGTTCCAGATACATTTCATCCAAGTTGAAATAGGGTCGTTCCCCCGAGATCACGGCATCCATGGCCGGGCGGTATCCGGCCTTCCAGGCCGCGAGGAATCCGGGCCAGTCGGCGTCGATCCCTTCCCGCTTGCCATAGTCCGCCAACAGGCGCAGCAGGCTGGACCGCCAATCGACGACCGTACCGAACACATCGAAAAAGATCACCTTCACATCGGGAGCGGCCATGGCGGGTTCCTCGTTTCATGGATTTGTCGGGCGACGGTGCCTGGGCTAATCTCGCCACAGACGCCCCGCAACCGCAAGCCGTTTGGATTTCCGCCCATGTCCCAAGACGTCATCGTCCGCGCACCGAGGCGCGAAGATTTCGATGCCTGGTCCCAGCTATGGGCCGGCTACAATGCTTTCTATGAACGCAAGGGCCCGACCGCCGTCCCGGCGGAGATCACGCGCCTGACCTGGGACCGCTTCTTCGACGTCTACGAGCCCATGCATTGCCTGGTCGCCGAACAGGGCAGCCGGCTGGTCGGCCTGGTCCATTACATCTATCACCGCAACACGGTGATGCGCGGGCCGGCCTGCTATCTGCAGGACCTGTTCACGGACGCGGACCTGCGCGGCAAAGGCGTCGGACGGGCGTTGATCGAGGCCGTGTACGAGCGCGCCCGCGCCGCCGGGTCGCCCCGCGTCTACTGGCAGACCCACGAAACCAACACCACGGCCATGACGCTGTATGACAAGGTCGCCAGCAAGTCCGGATTTGTCGTATACCGGCACGACCTTTAAACAACGAAAAACCAGGGAGAATCCCCCCATGATCACCTCGCCCAATGAAACGGTTTTGACGGACGTCCGGGACGGCGTCTGCCGCATCACCTTCAACCGGCCCCAGGCCCTGAACGCCATCACCATCGACGTAATGACGGCCCTGAAGGAGATCACCGGCCAACTGCGCGCAAGCAAGGACGTGCGTGTCGTGATCATGCAGGGCCAGGGCGACCACTTCATGGCCGGGGGCGATGTGAAGGCCTTCAAGACCATGCTGGACGAGGAACCGGACCGCGACAAGACGGCCGAACAGTTCGACGCCCGCCTGTCGCGCGTCCATGCGACCATCGAAAACATGCGCGCCATGCCGCAACCGATCATCGCCTCGGTGCGGGGGGCTGCCGCCGGTGCAGGGGTCAGCCTGATGCTGGCCTGCGACCTCGCCCTGGTATCGGACGACGCATTCTTCACCCTGGCCTACTGCCATATCGGGACCAGCCCGGACGGCGGGTCGACCTATGCCCTGCCGCGCACCGTGGGTCTGAAGAAGGCCATGGAGATCGCGCTGCTGGGCGACCGTTTCACGGCCCAGGACGCGCTCGACTGGGGCATGGTCAACCGGATCGTTCCGGCGGCCGACCTGGAAGCCGAGACGGACAAGCTCGCCGCCCGCCTGGCCAAAGCCGCCGGTCACGCCAACGCCGAGGCCAAGGCGCTGCTGAATGCCTCGTTCCATAACGGCCTCGCCGACCAACTGGACGCGGAAAAAGCCGCCTTCATCCGCAATACGCGGACCGGCGACTTCTACGAAGGCGTCACCGCCTTCGCGGAAAAGCGCAAACCGAGCTTTACCGGGGAATAAGGTTCACCGCTCCCGGCCGGCGGCGGCAACCTCACGGACGATCGCCATGAAATCATTTGTGGCGGCGGTTTGCCGCACGCCGCAGCGTTGCAGCAGGCAGATCGTGCGCTCCGGCAACGGGAACCCAAGATCAAGCGGCACGATCCGCCCCGCCAGTTCCTCCGCGTTGAACTCGATCCTGGAGCGAAAGGAAATCTGCTCGGAATTCAGCAACAGATAGCGGATCACGGCGTTGGAGCTGGTCTCCACCGCTCCTTCGGGCGGGCGCCCCGTGGTCGCGACGAAGACCTGATCCAGCAAGGCCCGGGTGATGCTGCCCAGGGGCGGCAAGATGAACGGATAGCGCCGCAGGTCTTCCGCCGACACCGCCTTGCGGCGGGCCAGGGGGTGATCCGCCGATACGAACAGACCCATGGGGTCGCGCACGATGGGCTCGACCGCAACGCTTTGCAGCAATTCCTTATTCGGTTCGGCGCAGATCAGTACGTCGATTTCGCCTGCGTGCATCCCGGTAATCAGCGAGTCGATTGGCCCCTCCACCGTGCGTACCAGAATCTGCGGATGCTGTGCCCGCACCCGCGTGATGGCTTCGGGCAGCAGCGCGTTCCGCGAATAGGCCAGCCCGCCAACGCAAACCAGGCCCGAGGATTCGCCTTCGAAGGATTCGACGTCGTCTTCCATCTTGCGCAATTCCGACAGCACGCGCTTGAAGCACAGCGCGCTGGACACCCCCGCCGGGGTCGAGATCATGCCCGTGGACGTACGCGAGAACAGGGCCACGCCCAGGTCGTCCTCGAGATGGCGGATGGAGGTCGAAATCGCCGGCTGCGACACGCCAAGGACCTGACAGGCCCGTTTGACGGAACCGAAATCATGCACGGCGACCAGGGCACGAAGGCGCGACATGTCGACATGCATGTGGAACAGGGACGCGTTATCATGCACGCCGACGTCATGGCCCGAAACCAGCATGCCGCGAAGGTCGTTAAATTCCGCCTGAATGATCCCGCAGCGTTCGGCGACCAGGCCGCCCACGGGCGTCGGCGACATGCCGTCCTGGGCCCGGGTCAGCAGCGGCCGGCCGAATTTTTCCTCCAGAATGCCCAGGGACCGGGACACGGCGGACGGGCTGCGGCGCAGATGTTCGCCCGCCGCCGCGATGCGGCCATGGGCCAGCACGGATGCGAACGTGGCCAGATGGCTGAGGGAAAAATTCTTGTCGAACCGATTCTGCACGCATTCATCCTTCAAACCCGCCGCGCCTGCCTTAACGCCCGGGAAGTCGCCCAATATAAACAAATTCGACTGGCATATAGCGAATTTGAAATTGGGGAACGGCCACCCGCTGTGTTTCCTTCTTGGTCAAAATGGGAGGATAACAATGCTGACAAGATTCCTGACACTCGCCAAAACCACATTCTTCGCGGCGGCCTTCGCCATGGCCGCCATGCCGGCGGCCCAGGCCGAATTCCCCGAACAGGCCGTGAAGATCGTCGTCCCCTACAAGGCCGGCGGTAATACGGACGTCATCGCCCGCATCTTCGCGGACCACCTTCAGGAAGCCCTGGGGGGTGCGGTCGTCGTCGAAAACCGCGGCGGCGGCGGCGGCACCATCGGTGCCGCCGTGGTCGCGGGCGCCAAGGCGGACGGCTATACCCTGCTGTTCGCCACCGCCGGGTCCCACTCCATCAACCCCAACCTGCGCAAGATCAAGTACGACCCGATCAAGGACTTCCAGCCGATCAGCGCGGGCGTGGTCTCATCCCTGCTGATGGTCGTCCACCCCTCGGTCCCGGCCAAAACCCTGAAAGAGCTGATCGCCCTGACCTCTTCGGGCAAGGAGCAGTACAATTTCGCCTCGGGCGGGATCGGCACCTTGTCCCATGTCGCGGGCGAGCTGTATAACCAGAAGACCGGATCGAAGCTGACCCACGTGCCCTACAAGGGCGCCGGTCCGGCCCTCAACGATGCCGTCGCGGGCCGCATCCAGGTCTACATGAACAACATCCCGAAGATTCTGCCGCACGTGCAGTCGGGTGCCCTGCGCCCCCTGGCCCTGGGCGCGGCCAAGCGCTCGGCCCTGCTGCCGGACGTTCCGACCACGGCCGAAGCCGGCATGACCGGCATGGAGATGGGGTCCTGGTTCGGCCTGCTGGCCCCCGCCGGCACGCCGAAGGAAGCCGTCGACAAGCTGTTCGCCGCCATGCAGTCGGCCAAGACGTCGGCCAAGGTGCTGGAGCGCCTCAAGGGCATCGGCTCCGAGATCGAGATTTCGGATTCCCCGGAACAGTTCGGCGCCTACATGCAGGATCAGCTCAAGTGGTGGGCCGGCGTTCTCGACAATCCGGTCTTCAAGAAGAAAAAGTAGCCTGATCCCGTCAGCAGGGCGGCCGCGCTTTCCCTGGGCGCGGCCGCCTTGTTGATGCGGCTTCATGTGTGGTGCAATCACGCCGGATCGAAATATCCGCCGGAGCAATAAACATGGCGCGAGACTTTTCCTGGCTGTTCATCGCCGTCCTTGGCGCGGCGGCCTTCTACTTCGCCCTCGACTTCAAGTTCGGGACCCTCGCCAACGTCGGCTCCGCCGTTTATCCGCTCATGCTGTCCGGCGCCATCGTCTTGATTTCACTTTATTCCTTCGTCTTCTCGCCGCGCGAGGAACCGATGCCGACGAACCGGCGCGCGTTCCTCAGCGTCACCGCCTCCGTCGCCGTGTTCATCCTGTTGGTCGAGGTCGCCGGCCTGCTGCCCACGGTGGTGCTGTCCATGGTCATCGCCTACGCGGGACAGTCGGAACGGCGCTATCCCTTCTTCATCGCCTATGCCTGCGTGTTCTCCGTCGGCGTGTGGCTGATCTTTTCCTACGCCCTCAACCTGCCGATTCCTCCCTTCAGGCTGCCCTGACCCATGGAAGATTTTCTGATCGGCCTGTCGACGGCCATGATGACCCAGAACCTGCTGGCCTGTCTGGCCGGGGTGTTCCTGGGCACGGCCATCGGCGTCATTCCCGGCATCGGCGCGCTGGCCGCCATTTCCCTGCTGCTGCCCGTGACCTTCGCCATGGATCCGACCACGGGCATCGTCATGCTGGCCGGCGTGTACTACGGGGCCGAATACGGGGGCTCCACGGCCTCGATCCTGCTCAACCTGCCCGGCACGCCGTCCAACGCCATCACCTGTCTGGACGGCTACCCCATGGCCCAGAAGGGCGAGGCCGGGGTCGCCCTGTTCATGACGACCATCGCGTCCTTCGTCGGCGGCAGCATCGGAATATTGGTGTTGAGCGCCCTGACCCCGGCCATCGTCCGGGTCGGCATGGCGTTCGGCGCGGTCGAGTATTTCGCGATCATCGTGTTCTGTTTCGTCGCCGTCGCCACCATCGGTGGCAGTGATCCGAAAAAGAACTTCGTGATGGTCGCCCTGGGCGCCCTGCTGGGCACGGTCGGGCTGGATATCTATGACGGGGCGGAGCGTTACAGCTTCGGATCCCACAACCTGATCGACGGGCTGAGCCTGGTGCCCGTGGCCATGGGTCTGTTCGGGCTCTCGGAAATCATCATGTCGATCCGGGATGGCGAACAACGCCACATGCGCCACAAGATCAGCTTCAAATCCATGCTGCCGAGTGCCCGGCAGTGGAAGCGGTCGTTCTGGCCCATGCTGCGGGGCGCGGCTTCGGGATGTTTCTTCGGCCCCCTGCCCGGCACCGGCCCCTCGGTCGCGACGATCCTGGCCTATGCCAATGAAAAGAAGCTGTCCCGCCGGCCCGAGGAATTCGGCCACGGCGCCATCGAGGGCGTCGCCGCCCCGGAAAGCGCCAACAACGCCGCCGTACAGACGGCCTTCGTGCCGACCTTGTCGCTCGGCATTCCCGGCACCCCGACCATGGCCATCATGATCGGCGCCCTGATGATCCACGGGATTGTGCCGGGGCCGATGCTGATGAGCAACGAACCGCAGCTGTTCTGGGGCCTGGTCGCCAGTTTCTGGATCGGCAACCTGTTGCTGCTGGTCATCAACATCCCGCTGATCGGGTTGTGGGTGTCGTTCCTCAACGTGCCCTACCGGCTGCTCTATCCGGCGATCATCATCCTGATTTGCGTCGGCTCCTACAGCCTGAAGAACAGCACCTTCGATGTGCTGGTCATGCTGGTCGTCGGCGTCGCCGCCTACGGCCTGCGCCGCCACGGCTTCCTGCCCGCCCCCCTGCTGATCGGATTCGTCCTCAGCCCGATGCTGGAAGAAAACTTCCGCCGCGCCATGATCATGGGCCGGGGCGAGGTGAGTTATCTATTCGACAGCCCCATCAGCATCGTGACCTGGCTTTTGACTTTGGGCATGGTGCTGTCGGTGCTCTATCGTCATCAGCTGAAACGACTCGCCGCCCGGTCCCTGGGCGACACGACCAAAACCGAAAACCGCTAAAACCACGGGAACGTCTCAATGATTATCGATTGCCACGGCCATTACACCACCGCCCCCGCCCAGCACGAAGCCTGGCGCAAGGAACAGATCGACGCCAAGGGTGACCTCAGCAAGATGAGCGCCAAGGAACCGGCTGTTTCCGACGACGAACTGCGCGACAGTGTGGCCAACACGCAGCTGCGCCTGCAACAGGAGCGCGGCACGGACATGACGATCTTTTCGCCCCGCGCCGGCGGCATGGGCCACCATATCGGCGACGAGAAGATGAGCATCCAATGGACGCGCATCTGCAACGACCAGATCAAGCGCATCTGCGACATGTTCCCCAACAACTTCGCCCCCGTGGGCCAGTTGCCGCAATCGCCGGGCTGTTCGCCGTCCAATTCGATTCCCGAACTGGAGCGCCTGGTCAACGACCTGGGCTTCATCGGCGTCAACCTGAACCCGGACCCGTCGGGCGGCCATTGGACCGATCCGCCCCTGACCGACCCCTGGTGGTTCGATCTCTACGCCAAGCTGGAGGAACTGCAGGTGCCGGCGATGATCCACGTCAGCCAGTCCTGCAACCCGAACTTCCACTTCACCGGCGCCCATTACATCAACGCCGACACCGCGGCCTTCATGCAGTTGCTGCAGTCGGACCTGTTCGAACGGTTCCCGAAACTCAAGCTGATCATCCCCCACGGCGGCGGCGCCGTGCCCTATCACTGGGGCCGCTACCGGGGCATCGCCATGGGCATGAACCGGCCCGAGCCCAAGGACATGATGGGCGAGAACCTGTACTTCGACACCTGCGTCTACCATCAGCCGGGCATCAACCTGATGGCCGAGGTCGTGCCCGTGGACAACATCCTGTTCGCCTCCGAACTGCATGGCGCCGTGCGCTGCAAGGACCCGGACACGGGCGAATGGTTCGACGACACCCGCCGCTACATTGACGCGACGGCGAACCTGACGGCGGAAGAAAAGGAAAAAGTGTTCTATAAGAACGCACTCAAGGTGTTCTCGCGGCTCAAGCTGCCCGCCGCCTGACGCCCCCGCCGAACATAAAACCATACGGAGACACATCCATGACCGTCGGATTCCGCATCAAGAAGACCTGGGAGCGCATTTCGCCCGATCTGGTCGATGCCTTCAAACCCCTGCCCGTCGCCAATGTCGGTGATTGCATGTCGCGCATGTTCGCGGGCGGGAATGCGCTTCGCCCCATGCATAAGGACGGCGTGCTGGCCGGCCCTGCCTTCACCGTTCTGACCCGGCCCGGCGACAACCTGATGCTGCACAAGGCAATCGACATCGCACAACCCGGCGACGTCATCGTGGTCGACGGCGGCGGCGACCTGACCAACTCCCTGTTCGGCGAAATGATGCTGATGCAGGCGATCAAGCGCGGCGTCGCCGGATTGGTTCTCAACGGCGCCGTGCGCGACCGCGATGCCTTCCTCGACCACAATCTGCCGGTGTTCGCAGCCGGCGTGTCCCACCGCGGCCCCTACAAGGACGGCCCGGGCGAAATCGGCTTTCCCATCTCGCTCTACGGCATGCGGATCAACCCGGGCGATCTGATCCTGGGCGATTGCGACGGCGTGCTCTGCGTGCCCAAGGAAGAGGCCGAGACGGTTCTTGCCGCCTCCCGGCAGAAGAAGGCCGCCGAGGACAAGCAGATGGCCGCCATCGCCGACGGTTCTATCGACCGCAGCTGGGTCGACAAGGCCCTGACCGACAAAGGCTGCGAATTCATCGACTGAACCAGCCTTCGTCAGGAGACAAAGCCGATCGTCCCCCATAAGATGGCGGGCAATGGAGGGCACTTGCGCCCTCCCATAACCGCAACCCGTCCATATGGGAGAAACTTCAAGAATGTCCAACGGAACACTGGCGGGCAAGACCGCCGTCATCACCGGATCGTCGCGTAACATCGGCAAGGCCACGGCCCTGGCCCTGGCCGCCGACGGCGCCAATATCGTCGTCAACGGCGTGCAGGATCAGGCTGCCGCCGATGCCGTGGTCAAAGAGATCGAGGCCATGGGCGGAAAGGCCGTTGCCAAGCTGGCCGACGTCGCCACCAAGGCCGGGGCCGACGCCCTGGTCCAGGCCGGTGTCGATGCCTTCGGCGGGGTCGACATCATGGTCGTCAACGCCTCGACCCGCGGCCAAAAGGCCTTTCTGGAAATGCCCCACGCCGACTTCCGCCGCGTCGTCGACACCACGATCGACAGCGCCTTTCACCTCTGCCAGGCGGCGATCCCACACATGCTGAAGGCCGGATGGGGGCGGGTCATCACCCTGGGCGGCGTCAGCTGGTACATCGGCATGCCCAACCGCATCCACAACCTGACCGGCAAGTCCGCCATCGTCGGCTTCACCCACGGCATCGCCACGGAATTCGCGACCCAGGGCATCACCGCCAACTGCGTGTCGCCGGGGGCGACGGAAACCGTACGCCCGGCATCGGCCGGGACCGGCAATCCGCGCAACGCCATGAACATCCCGATGGAACGCCAGGGCGACGTGAAGGAAATGGCGGCCACCGTGCGCTTCCTATGCCAGCCCGATGCCGCCTACATCACCGGGCAGACCATCCACGTCAACGGCGGCCTGTTCCTCGGCACCTGACGCCTCGGACGACTGGCGGGGCGTTCAGCGGTTCTGGATGTCCCGCCACTGGTCCAGCGTGCGCCGGGCCTGATCGACGATGGGATAGTCGATGAAGTAGCCGTCCAATTGGATGGAGGCGAGGCCCCGGGCTTCCGCTTCCTCAAAGGCAACCACCACCTTTTCGGCGAAGGCGACCTGTTCTTCGGTCGGCGTGAACACGCCGTTCACGGGGCCGATCTGATCCGGATGGATGCAGAGCTTACCCTGATAGCCCATGTCGCGGACCTTTTCCGCCGACCGAACGAGACCATCCGTATCCTTGATGTGGATCCATACGGAATCGATGGGCGGCTCCAGCCCCTCGGCGCGGGACGCCAGGGCGATCTCGGCCCGGGCATGGTCGATTTCCGTCTCGGCCAGGGTCCAACGAAAGGACATGTCCTTGGTGTAGTCGCCGGCACCGAAGCTGAGGCGCCGCACGCGGGTCGCCGCCGCTGCGATGGCGCGCACATTGGCAACGCCCTTCCCGGTCTCGATGATCGGCACAAGGTCGATGGCGCCGACGTCCATGCCCTTGTCCCGTTCGATGTTCGCCAGGATCCAGTCAACGGCGATGACTTGGGCGGCTTCCTCGACCTTGGGCAGGATCAGGCCCGTCAGCCAGGGGCCGGTCACGGCCAGGATGTCGTTGAAGCAGAATTCCGTATCCCAGGCGTTTACCCGCACGTATCCGCGCTTGCCCGGATTCTGTTTCAGCGTTTCGACGACCAGGGCGCGGGTTGCCGGTTTTTCGGCGACGGCGACGGCGTCTTCCAGGTCCAGAATGACGGCGTCGCAATCAAGGGTGAACGCCTTTTCGGCCCGGCGTGCGTGGTTTCCGGGGGCAAACAGATAGGTACGATGAACGGCCATGAGTCAGATATTCCGTGATGGTGAGTGGAAAGGGTGGGGGTTAGGTTTCACATAGGGTTGGGGAACTGCCGCCGGGCAGGGGTCTCGCCCCCGCCGCGCGGATTGCCCCGGAATGATAGGCATCGTAGTGCGCGCTGTCACCACGCGGGCGGCGTCCAGGTCGTGTCCTGGTCGAGCGGGAACACGGGACGGCACAAATCCCCCCAGGTGAAGTTGGTGAACACGGGCGAGGTCAGGCCCGGGCAATCGACCTCATAGACGTTTTCCGGCGGGAAGAATTCATCGAAACCGGCCCGGAAATGGCCGCGCGATTTGACGATGACCGTGCGCGCCTGGGCGATGTCGACACCGAACATTTCCAGCATGGCCGGATCGGCGCATTGCTTGCGGTGCGTGGCCACGGCGACGCGGATACCGCCGATCTCCAGCAACGCCGCCGGGCCGACGGAAAGGGACCGGCCACGCAGAATGCCGCGGCGCCCGACGAAGGCGCCGTCGGTCAGCTTCAGCACCTTGGCCTTGACCTCATAGGCCTGCTCGAAGGCGGTCTTGGGGGCGCGGTTGAAGCGGGCCGTGATCTCGGCCCCCTCGCCTGCCGCATGGGCATCACCGGCCACGCCGCCGTCGATCACCACGCCCATGACCACATCCTCGGCCCCGGCCTCGACCAGCCCCTTCAGCAGATAGATGGTGCTGCCCGTGCCGCCGCCACCCGGATTGTCGGCGACGTCGGCGATAATCTGTGCCGGCCGCCCGGCGTCACGGCCGTTGGCGACCGCCATGGCGATGGCGTCCGGCAAGGGTGTCAGGGATTTCTGATAACGCTCATGGTCAGCCCATAGGCGGCGCGCGAGTTCGCCCGCCAATTTCTGCGCCGGCGCGATGTCATTCCGTGCGGTGACGATCACCGACATGCCGCATTTGGGACTGTCAGAATAGATAAACCCGGCCGCGACGGAGACGTTGAGGATCGCGCCGTTCGACGCCGCCTGGGCTTCCTGGCCCATATTGATGATATCGGCATAGGGGCCGGTCGCCGTCAGCAGAACCACCGAAGGGGCGGCGATCGGCACCTTCACGAAGGCCGTCTGCGGGCGCATGCCCTGGAACATCTCGTCCATGGTGCGGGCAGCCTCGCCCGCGCGCTCTCGTTGATCCACATGCGGGTTGGTCAGATAGGCGATCAGCACGTCAGCGTGGTCGGCCATGGCCTGCGAGACGTTTGTGTGCAGGTCCAAGGTTGCAATCACCGGCACGTCCGGCCCGACGATGTTCCGCACCCGGCCATACAACAGCCCATCGGGGTCGGTTTCATGTTCCGCCCGCATGGCGCCATGGCTGACGATATAAACCCCGTCGAGGGGCCCTGCCGCCTTCAACCGCGTCTCGGCCTCGGCAACGAACCAGTCAAAGAACTCTTTTTCAACCGGGCCGCCTGGTTCCGCATCGCCGACCAGGATCGGAACCATTTCCCAAGTATCAGGATGCAGTTTTTCCATCTGCTGGCAGAAGGCATTAACCTCCACGGGCAGCCGCGGATTGGGCGCCGCCAGTTCGGCCAGGATGTCTTCGCCGGCAAGCAGGCAGCGCCGTTCGTAATCGGCCCGCGTGGTCACCGGCGCGAAGGCATTGGTTTCAAGAAGGAAGCCGAGGATAGCGATGCGTTTGGTCATGTTCTGTGGTCCTTATGCGGAGTCCCAAAGGAAAGGGCGGCCGAAGCCGCCCTTTCCGTAGACTTAAGATACGTTCCACCCCTTAGCGCGAACGCATTTTCGGGTCCAGAACGTCGCGCACGGAATCCCCGAACAGGTTGAATCCGAACACGCTGAGGGAAATCGCGACACCGGGATAAACGGCAACCCAGGGTGCACCCTCGAAGAACTCTGACGCGTTGCTGAGCATCAGGCCCCAAGCCGGGGTCGGATCCTGAACGCCCAGCCCCAGGAACGACAGGGAGGCTTCCAGCAGAATCGCCTGACCGAGGAACGTGGTCAGCATGATCAGGTAAGGCGCCATGACGTTCGGCACCATGTGCCGCAGGATGATACGGGCATCGCTGAAGCCCAAGGCACGGGCCGCATCCACATAGGGAATTTCGCGGATGGCCAAGGCATTGGACCGCACCACGCGTGCGCATTGCGGCACAAATGGCAGGATGATCGCGATCATCACGTTCTCGATCCCCGGCCCGAGGGTGGCGACGACCGCCAGGGCCAGAATGATCAGCGGGAACGCCATGAACACATCCAGGATGCGCTGGAGGATCAGATCGAACAGACCGCCGAAGTAGGCGCTGGCGACCCCAAGGACGAGACCGCCCGTCGCACCTACGATGGCGCAAACGAAGCCGACCAGAAGAGCCGTACGCGACCCGTAGATGAGCCGGGTCAGGATGTCGCGACCGAATTCATCCGTGCCGAGCAGATATTCTGCGCTCGGCGCTGCCAGCATGGCATCGAAATGTTCCTGGAGAGGATCATTCGGCGCGACGACTTCAGCCAGGATTGCGGCAAGGATCATCACAAAGACGATCGCCAGGCCGAACACGCCGAGGGGTTGCTTGCGGCACAGTTCGAGCGCGACTTGCGACCACGGCTTTTTCGGCGCGACTTCCTCGAACTGGGCTTCGGTTTGTATTTCAGAAACGGTAACCATCGTTATATCCCGTCACGAGTAGCGAATGCGCGGGTCAAGCCACGCATAGGCCAAGTCGGTAATAAGGTTGGTGATGACGAACACGATGACGACGAGCATCACCAGGTTCTGGGTCATCGTGAAGTCATGGTGCTCGACGCCGTCGACCATCAGGTTGCCCAAGCCGTTCAGGTTGAACACCTGTTCAGTCACGACCAACCCACCCATCAGGAACGCGAACTCAAGCGCCAGGATGGTAACCACCGGCAACAACGCGTTTTTCAGCGCGTGGCGGTTGATGACGATCTTCTCGACCATTCCCTTGGCCCGTGCGGTGCGGACATAGTCCTCGCGCAGAACCTCAAGCATGGCAGAACGCGTCATACGGGCAGCGACGGCGGAATATCGGTAGCCGGTCGCAACGGCGGGCCACATCAACTGGGACAGATTGTGTGCAGGATCTTCCCAGATCGATTTGAACATGATTGGAGGCATCCAAGGTTCGCCGAACCAGGCTTGGCTGAACACCAGAAGCCCGAGAATGATCATCAGGCCGAGCCAGAATGATGGAATGGCGATACCGGCAATGGCAAACCCGCGCACGAAGTAATCGATGAGCGTGTTCTGCTTCACGGCCGAGATGATGCCCAGCGGAATGGCGATAATCGTGGCGACGATGGTCGCCATGACAGCCAACTGCAGGGACAATTCGAAACGGATGGCGATTTCATGGGTAACCGGCTGGCCCGTCCACATGGAGGTGCCAAGATCGAAGATGAAATAGCCCCAGACGAAATCAAAGAATTGTGCGATCTGCGGCTTGTCTAGCCCCAGGCTCTCACGGCAGATGTCGATCTGCTCCTGAGCCACCGTGGCGCCGGTACCAAGCAGACGCACCTCACAGATGTCGCCGGGCGCCAAGCGCAGCAGAAAGAAAACCAGAACCGCGGCCCCGAGCAGGGTCGGAATCATCGCGATCAGACGCTTAAGGATATACTTACCCATGTCTTCCTCTATCGGGGTTGATCGCCCGCCACCGATCCGGCGGCGGGCGATCCCCGGTTTTTGTTAAGGCTGCGTCAGGCGCAACTCTACTTGTCGAGCCAGACCTGATCGAGGCTCTGGTTCAGGTAGTGCGACGGCGCGATCTTCCAGCCCTTCACATAGGAACGGTGCGGGTTGATCTTGTACCACCACAGGGTGACACCCATGTGCGCCTGGTCGGACAGAGCCCGCTTTTCCATGACGCGCATCAGCTCACGCTGCTTGGCTTCTTCCGGCGCCTGCAGCATCTGCTCGTAGACTTCTTCGAGCTGCTGGTCCTGGCCCTTCATGTTGGCGTAGTTGTTGCCGGCAGAACCAATGAACTTGGAGGTGTCGACAAGCGGGTTAACGACCGACTGACAGTTGAAGTCCAGCGACACGTCGAAGTTCTTCGTGTTGCGGAGCTCATTGTAGAAGGTCTTGGTCGGCTCGACCCGCTGGGTCACTTCCAGGCCGATCTGACGCCACTGGCCGATCAGCCAGGTGCCGACGATCTTGTAGGGCTGGTCGGTACCGCGGTTCATCAGCTCGAACTTGAGGTCCGACTTGCCGGCTTCGGCAAGCAGCTTCTTGGCTTCTGCACGAGCAGCCTTCAGGTCCGTGCCGTAGCCCTTCAGGGGAACCAGTTCAGCCTTGGTGGCCGACAGGGGGTGCCCCGGGAAGCCAATGCCGCCAACGGTCTTGACGATGGCGATACGGCTCAGGTGCTGGGAGCCGCCCCACCGGTCAACGGCGAGGGTCAAAGCCTGACGGACGCGCGGGTCCTGCATGATCGGACGGCCATGGTTCGGCGTGTAAAGAAGCACGCAGTTCCAGTCGCTTTCCTGGACCGTGATGTCTTTGCCGAGCGCCTTGACAAGGTCGTCACGCTGTTTCGGCGGGAAACCACGGAATTCGATGGCCGCGCGGTCGCCACGGATGGCCTGAACGCGGATGGCCATTTTGCGTGAGATCAGCGCCCGGAAACCATCCAGGTAGGGCTTGCCCTGCATATGGAAGTCGTCGAACCGCACGCCATCGACGTGCGAACCTGCAACGGCTTCCTTGAACTTGAAGGCGCCAGTGCCGTTCACGTTCTTTTCATGCCAGTCGAAGCCGTGCTCCTTGAGGTCCTTGGCGGAATAGATCGGGCTCATGGGGTTGGCCAGAACCGGCAGGAACGAGCCGGTCGCGAATTTCAGCTTAAAGACGACCGTTTCGTCGTCCGGCGCGGTAACGCTGTCGAGCATCTTGAAGAAGGCCTTGCGCACCGAAGCGACACCTTCCGGCGGAAACGCGATCTTATTGTAGGTAGCGACCACGTCGTGGGCCGTCATAACCTGACCGTCGTGGAACTTGACGCCCTTCTTAATCTTGAAGGTGTAGACCGTGCCACCGTCAGTCGGCTTCGGAACTCCGCCGACGCAAAGGTCGCACTGGAAGTCCGTCGGGGACTGCGGGTTCTCCGGGTTAACCCGAATCAGCAGGCTGTAGAACGGCCGGATCGGGTGAACCGCCGCAAAGGTCGATTCCTTATGCAAATCGTAGGACGGTGCTTCAGCAGCGACGATGTAAGAGAGGGTCCCCCCCTTCTTCGGCGTCTCTGCCTTTGCCGGTCCGGTCGCACCCATGGCGAGCCCAGTGCCCACCGCGAGTGCCAACGCGAAACGCGCGTATTTACTCATGTGAAGTCTCCTTACCCATTTATGGTTCGAGGAATGTTCGATCACTCCCCACTCTTTTGTGTCCTCCCTGAAAAGGGGGAGATCACACCTCCGTGCAGGCCACCCAATGGCCAGGTCGCACTTCTCTGAAGTCTGGAATATTTTGGCTACACGAGTCCACAGCTAAAGGACAGCGGGGATGGAAAACGCAGCCCGACGGAGGGTTAATCGGGCTAGGAATTTCTCCCTTGATGATCGTGTGTGCGCGGGTCTTTTCCAGGTCTGGATCGGGAATCGGCACCGCGGCCAATAGCGCCTGCGAATAGGGATGCAGGGGATGGTCGAACAGTTCGTCGCAGTCGGCCAGTTCCACCATGTGGCCCAGGTACATGACAGCGACCCGGTGGCAGATATGGCGAACGACGGAGAGATCATGACTGATGAACAGATAGGTCAGATTGAACTCTTCGCGCAGTTCTTCCAGAAGGTTGATCACCTGGGCCTGAATCGACACGTCGAGCGCCGACACAGCTTCGTCACAGATGATGAACTCCGGCTCCATGGCCAGAGCGCGAGCGATGCCCACGCGCTGACGCTGACCACCCGACATTTCGTGCGGATAACGGTCCGCGAAATCCGGATGCAGGCCGCAACGGCCCAGCAGATAGCCGATACGCTCGCGGCGCTTGGCCTCATCGGGAATGATGCCGTGAACCTTCAGCGGCTCCCCGATGATTTCACCGATCTTCATGCGCGGATTCAACGAGCTGTACGGATCCTGGAAAATGACCTGGATCTTCTTGCGGACGTCGATCAGCTCTTTGTTGTTGAGCTGACAGATGTCCTTGCCGTCGTACAGAATCTCGCCGGCGGTCGGAGTTTCGAGACGCAAAATGCAACGTCCCGTGGTCGTCTTGCCACAGCCGGATTCACCGACGAGCCCCAGGGTTTCACCCTTGCGGATGTAGAAGTCGACGCCGTCGACGGCCTTCACGTCGGCCACCTTGCGGGGAACGATGATGCCTTCCGTGATCGGGAAGTGCATCTTCAGATTTTTCACAGTGATCAGGACTTCATCGGAAACCTGACCGCGGAATTGAGAGCCGTAATCCGCGCCGGCCTGTGTCTGGGCTTCACTCATAGTTCGATCTCCGCCAAACTTTCTTTAGACCGGAAACATGCGCTGTAGTGCTGGTCGCCCATTTCCTCAAGCGGCGGGTACGATTCCTTGCACTTGTCGATGGCGAACTTGCACCGCGGACGGAACGAACAACCGCCGTCCAGGCGGGTGAGATCCGGCGGCTGGCCATCGACGGGATCAAGCTTGGCCTGACGCGGGCGGTCCATGCGCGGCACGGACTTGAGCAACGCAAGGGTGTAGGGATGACGCGGACGGTGATAGATGTCCGATGCATTGCCCGTTTCGACGATGCGCCCCGCATACATGACGTTGACCCGGTCCGCATAACGCGCAACCACACCCAGGTTATGGGTGATGATGATCATCGCCACGTTCATTTCGCGGGTCAGGTTCTTCATCAGTTCCAGGATCTGCGCCTGAATGGTCACGTCGAGAGCTGTCGTCGGCTCATCGGCGATGATCAACTTCGGCTCACACGCCAACGACATGGCGATCATAACGCGTTGACGCATGCCGCCCGACAGATGGTGCGGATACTGTTCGATGCGCCGGCGCGGTTCGTTGATACCGACCAGTTCCAGAAGCTTGACCGCACGCTCCTTGGCCTCGGCCTCGGACATATTCAAATGCGCCATCATGGGCTCGGTCAGCTGCAGGCCGATCGACAGAACCGGGTTCAGCGAGGTCATCGGTTCTTGGAAGATCATGGAGATATCGCGGCCGCGAATTTCCCGAATCTCGTCCTCGGTGCAGAACGCCAGGTTCTTGCCTTGGAAGCGGATTTCACCGCCGACGATCTCGCCGGGCGGCTTCGGGATCAGACGCAGAATGCTGAGCGCGGTAACGGATTTCCCCGAACCGGACTCGCCCACGACGGCGACGGTTTCACCGGCGTTGACGTCGTATGATACGCCGTCAACAGCTTTAACGGTTCCCCCAGACGTAAAGAAATGCGTCTGGAGATTATCAATCTCGAGGAGTGCCCCCACAGAATGTTTCCTTCCCACTGTTTTTGATGCGGGAGTTTCTTATTTTTCTCCCTGGGTTAGGGGGGAAACCTAGAAGCCCCCCATGCCGTTGTCAACGGGTTCACAACTCAATTTTGGTTTTTCACACGAAGATTTTCTGCGGATGTTTTTTGATCGAATCAAAAATTTTGCCTTGCCCGACAGCTGTTCTGGTGTATGCCCCCTCCTCAGGAATGTATACAAAGTGACACTTTCAACACCCGAGGGAGACCATCCAAAATGGCCAATTCAACGAAAATGCATGACATGGGTATGAAATACCGGCGCGAGGTGCTGGGCGACGCTTATGTGGATAAGTCCATGGGCGGCGCCGACGACTTCAACCGCGGCTTCCAGGAGTTCGTGACCGAATACTGTTGGGGCGGCAGCTGGGGCCGGGGCATCCTGTCCAAGCGCGACCGCTCGATCCTCAACCTCGGCATGCTGGCGGCCCTGAATCGGCCCCATGAATTCAAGCTGCATTTCCGGGGCGCCATCACCAACGGCCTGACCGTCGCCGATCTTCGTGAGATCTGCACCCAGGTCGCCATCTATTGCGGCATTCCCGCCGGCATCGAGGCCTTCCGTCTGGCCCGCGAGGTGTTCAATGAACAAGGCATCGACATCTCCAAGATCGACGTCAAAACCGATCTGGAGGACTGACGCATGACCGACCAACGCATCTACGGTTTCATCGGACTGGGCCAGATGGGCGGCCCCATGGCCGACAACATCGCCAAGGCGGGGCTTCCGGTCCACGTTTACGACGCCGCAGGCACCAAGGACCGCGCCCACGAAAAGGCCATCGCCCACGATAGCCTGGCCGGCGTTCTGGCAAATGCGGACACCGTGTTCCTGTCCTTGCCCGACGGCCCGATCTGCACGACGGTCGCCAAGGAAATCGTCCAGGTCAACGACCGCAAGACCTCGGTCGTCATCGACCTCTCGACCATCGGTCTGTCGGCGGCCCAGGACATCGACAAAATCTTCACGGACGCCGAGATCACTTATATTGATGCCCCCGTGTCGGGTGGCCGCAAAGGGGCCATCGCCGGCACCATCGCGATCATGGGCTCGGGCCCCAAGGATGTGTTCGACGCCCATATGGATGTGTTCAAGGCTTTCGCCAAGAATCCTTTCCACGTCGGTGAAACACCGGGCCAAGGTCAGGTCGTGAAGATGCTCAACAACTTCCTGTCGGCCACGGCGACGACGGCAACCACGGAAGCGGTTCTGTTCGGCCTGTCCCAGGGGGTCGAGATGAAGGCGATTCTCGACGTGGTCAACGTGTCCACGGGCATGAACACCGCCAGCCTCGACAAGTTCCCCAATCAGATCATGACGGAGAACTTCAACGCCGGTTTCTTCACCAAGCTGTTGGCCAAGGACGTGCGCCTGTTCCGCGAAAATTCGGACAAGGCCGGCACACCCAACGCCATCGCCACACTGGTCTCGAAGATCTTCGACGGCTGCGAAAAGGACATGCCGGGCTCCGACTTCACCGTCGTCTACAAGTACATCCGCGACGGCGGGGAAAAGAAGATCGGCTGACCCAGCCCCCCTTCCCGCCCCTGCGGTGGAATCAGAAAGGCCGGCCTCAAGATCGAGGCCGGCCTTTTTATTTTCCGATCGAAGCCGGATACGGGCTCAGTAGCCGTCCTCCAGCAACGGAAAGGCCGAGAACTGGTGCGGCGGATAGGCCGGGTATTCCTTGTGCACGTATTCCGGACCCAGTTCGTCGTAGCCGGTAACGCCGGACAGCATCAGCGCGATCTTCACTTCATGCTCCAGAATATCCAGCATGCGGACCAGGGCATCTTCGCCGCCGGCCGCAAGGGCCAGGGCCTGCAGACGGCCGAGGCCGACCATATCGGCGCCAAGCGCCATCGCCTTGACCACGTCCGTGCCGCGCATGAAACCGCCGTCGACCCAAACCTTGGCCTTGCCGGCCACGGCATCGACGCATTCCGGCAGAACGTCGAGCGAGCCGCGCCCGTGGTCGAGCTGCCGCCCGCCATGGTTGGAGACATAGACCACGTCGACTCCATGCTCGACCGCCAGCTTGGAATCCTCCGCTGTGGCGATGCCCTTCAGGATGAACGGGATCTTGCAGATTTTCTTGATCCGATCGACGTCGGACCAATTGAATCGGGCTTGATGGGTCTCACCGACGGCGGACTGACGGCCGGCGGTGACGAAGCGCTTGGACAGATCGCGTTCGCGCCGGGAATAGGCGTCCAGATCAATGGTTACGGCGAAGGCCTTGTAGCCCAGGTCCTGTGCCTGGCGAACCTTATCGTCGACCCAGTCTTCGTCGCCCCGCACATACAACTGAAACACGCGGCAGGCATCGGGCGCCGCCTTGGCAACCTCGTCCATGCCCGGCTCGCACACGCTGGACAGCATGTGGGCGCAGCCGAACCGTCCGGCGGCCTTGGCCGCCGAGGCTCCGCCGCCGGCCGAGATCTGCTGCAGTGAGCCGATGGGCGCCAGACAAACCGGCAGCTTCAAACGCATGCCGAACAAATCCTTGCCTGCGTCCATTTTCGACACGTCGCGCATGACGCGCGGGCGCAGGGTATAGGTCTCGATGGCCATGCGGTTGCGCTTGACCGTGGTTTCGGTTTCGGCGCCGCCGAACACATAATCGAAGATGTTCTTGTTCAGATTGTTCTTCGCTGCCTTGGCGAACTCATGCATCACCTGAAATTTCTCGATGATGTCGTCAGACAGTTCTTTCGATTGGTCAGTCATGTAGTTTCTTCTCCGACACAATGACGCCGTCTTTGTCGGCGTACAGGTATTCTCCGGGACGGATGACGATGCCGCCGAAGTTCAAATCCACGTCGCGCAGGCCGATGCCGTCAACGCGCGGGCGCATGGGGGTCGCGGCAATGGCCTTTACGCCCAGGTCCAAGTCGACGAATTCATGCTGGTCGCGGATGCAGCCGTTGTAGACCAGCCCTTCCCAGCCGTACTGCTCGGCCTCGGCGGCGATGTTGCCGCCGGTCAAGGCGCGACGGCGCGATGCCCTGCCGTCGACCACCAGCACCCGGCCCTTGCCGCCTTCAGCCAGGATCTCGCGGATACCCTGGTTGTCCTCGAAGGTGGAAAAGGTCGTGATCTGGCCGTGGAAATGACTGCGCTTGGCGAAATCAATGAACGTCAACTGACAGACGCGGACGTCCGGATGGTCGTCGCACAGGTCCGCCGTATAGAGCGGCTTGTCGCTCATGCTTGGGTGTCCTCCGGGTGGAATGGTTATTGTTGTTGGTGTGCTTATGTCTTGTGTTACGGCGCGCATATTGGGAAATTGTACACAATCTGTCACCCACAAATGGGCGGTGCCCATCTAATTTAACAAGCAACATCCCAAGGGAGGATCCCCGACATGGCCTCGAAATTTGCCATCATCGTCACCATCAAATGCAAGCCCGGCAAGGGCAAGGAGTTCATGCCGATCATTATGGAGAACGCCGTCGCCGCCATGCGGGACGAGCCCAATTGCCACGAATTCCGGGTCATGACGTCCAAGGACGATCCCGACACCTTCTTTTTTTATGAGGTCTACACCAATGAGGCGGCGCTCGATTCCCATCGCCTGGAACCTCATTACATCAAGTTCCGCGACGCCGGCGCGGACCTGATCGCCGACCGTCACATCGAGATGACGACGGTGCATATCTGACGCCAAGCGATACACAGCCAAGCAAAAGCCCGCCGAAACGGCGGGCTTTTTTTGTGATCCATACGCCCCACCGAAAGAGACCCCATGGTCCGAATCGACATGCGAATTACGCATCTGCAAAATAAATTGTGCAACGCAGCATAATCTCGAATATCCTGTGGCACACTCCCTCGTATCAAACAGGAAATGCAAACGCCCCCCCAAGACCGATCCACCTCGCTTCGCCGTGATCGGCGCCAAAAGAAACCACCGGAGACAATAACATGGCACGTCTAACCAGCCTCACCATCGGCGCAAAACTTGCCTTAATCATCCCCCTGCTCATCGTCGGCTCGGTCGCTTTGTTCGCCTTCAACCTGATCGAGTTCCGTGAAAAGCTCTACGAATCCCGCACTCAAGACATCCAGCACGCTGTCGAATTGGCAAAAGGAATCACACAAAGCTTCGAGGAACGCAGCAGAAAGGGCGACCTGACCGACACAGAGGCCCGGGCCGGCGCCATGGCGGAAATCAAGAAGTTGCGCTACGGCGGCGACGAGTATTTCTGGATCAACGACATGGCCGGCGTGATGCTGATGCATCCCATCAATCCAAAGCTCGACGGCAAGAACCTGATCGACTTCAAGGACCCGAACGGTGTCTCCCTGTTCCGCGAAATGGTCGATGTCGTGACGTCCAAAGACAGCGGCACGGTCCACTATCATTGGCCGAAACCCGGCTTCGAAGAGCCCGTAGCAAAGATATCCTTCGTCACCGGGTTTAAGCCCTGGGGATGGGTCATCGGTTCCGGCGTCTATGTTGACGATGTCGAAGCCGCGTTTCACCAGCAGGTTGTGACCTTGGGACTCGCGGGCGCCGTCGTGATCGCTCTCATGACCGGTCTTATCTTGGTGGTGTCGCGCTCCATCACCCGCCCGATCGGCGCGATGACGGAATTCATGGGTGTATTGGCGGCCGGCGACATGACCAAACCCGTGCCGGCGACTGACCGCGGCGACGAAATCGGCCGCATGGCCATGGCCGTACAGGTGTTCAAGGATGCCATGGTCAAGGCCGACAATTTGGCCGAGGAGCAACGCCGCGAACAGCAGGCGCGAGAAAATCGCACCCAACACGTCGACCAGTTGACCCGCGATTTCGATGCGTCCATTTCGGAAGTCCTGGCCGTCGTCACCAATTCAACGGCCGATATGCAAGATACGGCACAGGCGATGTCGACGACCGCCGAGAACACGGCTCATCAGGCGGGTACCGTCGCCATGGCATCTGAACAGACATCAAATAACGTCACCACCGTCGCCAGCGCGACCGAAGAACTGACCAGTTCAATCCAGGAGATCAGCAGACAGGTCTCGCGGTCGAGCCAAATCACGCGGGAAGCCGTTGACCAAACCCGGGCAACCCGTGAAACGGTCTCCGAGCTTGCGGCCTCGGCGCAGCGGATCGGCGAGGTTCTGGCCCTCATCACCGACATCGCGGAAAAGACCAATCTTTTGGCCTTGAACGCGACGATCGAAGCAGCCCGCGCCGGTGATGCCGGCAAGGGATTTGCCGTGGTCGCCAGTGAGGTCAAGAATTTGGCCAATCAAACCGCGCGGGCAACCGACGAAATCGCCCAACAGATCGGCGGTATCCAGAACTCGACGCAACAGGCGGTCGCCGCAACGGAAGGGATCACATCCGTGATCTCGGAAATCAACGACATTGCCACCGGCATCGCGGCCGCAATCGAGGAACAACAGGCAGCGACCCAGGAAATCGCACGCAATGTCGAAGAGGCCGCCTTGGGCACGCAAGAAATGACATCGACAATCGTGTCGGTTAACGAGGCCGCCAACGATACGGGCCAGGCCTCGGAGAAAGTGCTCGGCGTGTCCCGCGATCTCAGCGAAAAAGCGGCGAACCTCCGCGTCGTCGTGGAGCGGTTCCTGAACGATGTCCGGGCCGCCTAGAACAACACGGTCATCGAATTGGAAAAGGCCCGGGTTTCCGGGCCTTTTCTTTTGTCCACCACATGAAAATTTTACCCCCCGAGCGACGCCAATGACTCAGAATTTGGCATGGTCCTTGCGATGTTTTATTTCAACGTGTCCCAGAATTCGGGGGCCTAAGAAAGAGGTGCGACATTCGAAATCCAACGCCGACTTATAAGCTCGTTCATCATCAACTTGCGGCATCCGAACTGGGCGGCCCTCTGTTTCAGCCGGTTCTGCAGGTTTGGAACGGATTAAAGAAAGATGCATTCGCACCGCCATGGGCCGTTGCCGATATTCTGAAATATCCTGCGGCTGCCGTCCCCTACCTCACCGTCGTCGAAGTCATCGAGAGCCCGCAATATTTCAGGTACCGCTTCTGGGGCACGGGACATGCCGACGTGAAGGGGTTCGATTACACGGGCCGCTCCCCTTTGGATCATTTACCCGAGGAACACGGCCGTGCGATCGACCGGGAATACCGCATGGTCGTCGCGGAACGCCAAGCCATGGCCTTTGTCCATGACCTGCAGCCGCAAACCGACCAGCCGTCGCGGTTTCAGGAATGCCTGCGCCTGCCCATGTCGAACGACGGCGAGACGGTCACCCACGTCATTTCCTATTCTGATTGGCAGACCGAAAACGAAAAATGGAAACGGTTCTTTGAAACGCAGTGACTGTTTCCTGCGGCACAGCGACTTCAGCGCCCATAAATGCGCCGACGCGGCCCCGTTCTTACCAAAACATAGATCACCGCCGTCCCGGCGGCGACACAGCCCGCCGTGACCAACCACCCGCTGGAAAATCCTCCGAAATGATCAACGGCATAGCCGAACACGATCGGTGCCAGCGTCGCACAGCCATGCGTCCACAGCATGTTGTAGCCGACGGCGGAGCCGGCCAAATGCGGATCGACCATTTCCACCTGGATCGCCTGGGCCACGGGCGGGAAGGACGCAATGGTCAGGCCCAGGCATAACGCCAGCCCAAACCCCATGACCATGCCCCAGGATTCGGTCACCAAGGGCATCATGACAAAAAACCCGACAGCCGCCGCGCAGATCACCGTCATGGTCACGATGCGCCGGCCCCCGAAGGCCTTGTCGGAAATCGCCCCCCACCCCATGCGCCCGACGGCGCTCGACGCCTGGGCCACGGCCATAGCCGTGGAGACGGTCTGCTGTCCCATGCGTGCGGCCTCGGCCAGGAACAGAGTCAGGAAGGCGAAGAAATTGGTCTGCCCCATGTTGATGACGCCGCCGCCGATGGCAAAAGCGTTCACCCGCCCGTCCTTGACCACGGCGGCGATGTTCTTGCGCGCCCCCCCGCCCTTGGTTGAAACGGGCACCAAGGTCAGGCAGGCCACGCCGTTCAAGATGATAATCCCGGCCACGCCCAGCATCAGCACCTGCCAGTCGTAACTGGCCGCGAGGAAGCCGCAGGCAGCCCCGACCAGCCCGCCGATGGGCACGCCGACCTGCTTGATCCCCATGGCCGCCCCCCGGCGATGGGCGGGGAACCATTCGAACACGCCCTTGGCGGTCGACGGGTTCAGCATGGAATAGCCGATCCCCATGAAGAAGGCCGCGACCATGCAGATGTCGACCGTCGGCGCCTGACTGATCAACAGCGCTGCCAGCGCCATGATGGCGTGGCCGATGACGAGGCTCCATCCCACGCCCAGGCGGTCGGTCACGCCGCCGGCCGGCACGGAAAAGATCGCCTGTCCCCCGTAATAGCAGGATATGAAAATGCCGAACTGGGTCGCGGTCAGGCCGAACGCGGCCGAGATCACCGGCGCCATCGACAGCACGGCGACACAGTTGGAGGTTCCGACCGCATGGGCGCCGACCAGGATGGGCAGGCGTGTCTTCCACGGGTTGGCGCCGCTTGTATCGGGCGCCGGCGGGGGCGGCGCGCCGCTCAGGTCTGAGGTGTTGGGCATGGGCGGATGGACGATCCCAAGGTCAGGCGGCGGGAGGATGGGCGCAAAGCACATCGTAGGGATAATGCGCCTTGATATGCCCGGCAAACTGAAACACGTCCTGGGCCACCGCCAGCGAGGCTTCGGTGATTTCGACACGCGGCGCCCAGTTGCCGAGCCCTTGATAGGCGGCGATGCATTCGGCCAGGACCGAAGCATGGGTTTCAGGGAAGAATTCCGCCACCTTGCGGGCAACCTCGTCGGCCGGGACCTCGTTGATCCAGACCCGTGTTTTCGTATAGGCGCGGGTGAAAGCCTTGGCCGCGTCGGTCGTCAGCCACGCGGGCATGGCGGCAAGGGACGAAAAGGCACAGGGCCCGATGGGCTTGCCGACCTCGGCCACGGGGTAGCCGACGCCCTCGTACTCCATGTTCTGCGGCGCCGGTCCCTGAAGATGGACATAGGCGCCCGTGCCGGCGCGGAAGGCCTTTTCCATATCGGCCCCGCCGCCCGCGTCGATCACGTTCAGCTTGTCGAAATCGATGCCCGCCTTCATGCAGGCATACTTGAACATCGCCATGGGCTGCAGCCCGTGATCGACCAGCACGTCCGCGCCCTCAAGCTGCGCCCATTGGAAATTGGGATCGACATGGCGGCCGGCAAGGAAGAAGCCGTCCAGTTCGTTGATCTGCGCGAAGTGGCGGGCCGCCGGCTGGTCGCCCCGGGCCAGCTGGATCAGGCTGACTCCGACCGCAGATTGGGCGACGTCGACCGTGCCGTCGGCCAGGTTCTGCAGCGCCGCATCGTTGTTCGCCGCCTTGGACCATTCATAGTCCAGCCCCTCGTCCGTCAGAAAGCCGCCGGCCATGGTCGCGATCAGCGGCGTGTAAAAGGCCGAAAAGCGGGAGAACTGGATGTTGATCTTGGTCATTCGAAAGGTCCTTTGACTCTGCGGTCAGGGCAGCGGCGCCCCGTCCATGTCGGCGTGGTCCCGCCCCAAGTGGCGCAGGATGGTCGGCGCCAGATCAACCGTGCTGGTCGGATCGCCGCTTTCCGTGCCGCCCTGGTAAAGCGGCCCCCGCGCCATGGCGAAGGGACTTTGTTCATAGGCGCCCAGGCCGCCGTGCTGACCGCAGCCCTGATTGTTGGAAATCTTCAGCGTGCCCTGGAACGCGACGGACCCGCCCTTGACCCCGAATTCGTTCGCCGCGTCGGTCACCTTGCCGGTCACGGCGATGCGCGGCACCCCTTCGCCCACGGGCATGCCCAGCTTGGCCAGGTCGGCGCCGTGGACGACGCCGCCGACCGCCGGATGTTCCATCAGGAAGGCGACGATCGCCCCTTCCCGCTCCATCGCTTCGGGCGCCAGATAGATCGTCACCGACGTGCCCTGGGGGGCGATGGCGACCTCGCGGCTGTCCGGCCCGTCCTTCAGGCCGGCCGCGACCAGCACCTCGTCCAGGTCGACGATTTCGGTCGTCGTCTCGTGCCCGTGGTCGGAGCCCACCAGCAGCAGGATGTTTTCCCCGGTCGGGTCCAGTTCCTCGACGCGGTCGGCGATGCGCCCGGCGTTGGCGTCGGCGGCGGCGATGACCGCCAGATGCTCGGGCGATCCCAGGGCGACCGCGTGCTGGGTATGATCAGGTTCGCACTGCCAGATCAGGGCGTATTCCGGCCCGCCGGGGATCAGAACCTCGTCCAGGAACCGGTCGGTCATGACCGTATCTCCGGCCGCCGTATGCTCGATGCCCAACGGGTCCAGCGTCGCGCGGCCGGGGCCTTGCGAGAACGAGCGATGATAAATGAAGCCGTGGCCGTCCGGATCATGGAACATGGCCGCCCCCGGCGAGACGTTGGAATAAACCACCGCCCGGCCGCCGGTACCCGTTACCCGTTCGGCGATGGTCGGCATGGTCAGGGTCCGTCCCCGCGCCTTTTCCAGGCGGTCGCGGAACCCCGGAGGGCCGACGCTCAGCACCTCGAACCGGCCGTCCTCTTCCAGGGCCATGGCGTTGCCTTCCAGGCCGTGACGGGCCGGATAACAGCCGGTGGCAAGCGACGCCGCATTGGTCCGCGTGGTCGAGGGAAAGACGCTGCGGTGATTGGCGAAGGAACGGAAACGCGCCTTCAGCCGCCACAGGTTGGGGGTCCAGTCGGGAGTGATCATGTCGGCCCGCAGGCCGTCGCAGATCACGACAACCGCGCGTTTGGTGATGGTCATCTTAGTCTTAATTCCGTAATGCCCGGGGTTGATCCGAAAGTTTCAAGGGAAGGGAACCACAGAGACGGTGAGGCGGTGAGAAGAAAGCCTGGATTCCCGCTTACGCGGGAATGACAGGATGCGCGGCTAATCAATCCCGTCATCCCCGCGAAGGCGGGGATCCAAAAATCCTCAATGCCCTTCTCACCGCCTCACCGCCTCTGTGGTTCAAATCAAAATCAGTTACCGCGCCGCCGTCACCATGATCTCGACCTTCCAGTCGGGCGAGGCCAGGGCCGCCTGCACGCAGGCGCGCACGGGTGTCGCCTTGGGGTCGACCCAGGCGTCCCATACTTCATTCATTTCGGCGAAACAGGCCATGTCGCTAAGCCAGATCTGGGCCTGCAGAACCCGCGACTTGTCCGTGCCCATCTCGGCCAGATAGGCATCGATATTGCCGAGGATTTCCCGCGTCTGGTCCGCGACGCTGGCGCCCCGGGCGTCGCCCGTCGCGACCTGCCCGGCCAGATAGACCGTATCGGCGGTGGCGGCGATCTGGCTCATGCGGGCACTGGCGTGGCGGCGTTCGATATCGCTCCGTTGAATGGTCATGGGGTGCCTCCCTGCACCTATTGTCCCGATCAGCCTTACCGGCACTTTGTTGCCGCCAAGGATACGCCGATCCGATGACCGTTCAAAGCGAGCTTAGCTAAAGGCAGGCTTAGCGGGATTTGAGCCGCAACAGCGCTTTTACGGCCGGTCCGCTCTTCATATCGAAGTTACCACCGTTTACCAAAAAATCGGAAGTCCCTGCCCAGACCGGCTTCATCCAAGGTCAACTAGAAGGTACGATTTTTCTAAATAATAATATTTTGATATGTAGGGTGGCCTCTATGCTTTGCTATTCATTGGGTGGCTGTGGAAACCGATACATGAGCGATCACATTTTCCTGTCGGAGGAACGCCTCTTCGAATTCGAGGACGACGTCTTCGAGGCGTTTCTTTCACCCTGCTTCAAGAGAATATCGAAGTGGACGTTTCCGATGGTGGCGCTCGACGGTTCAGTCATAAGACAAAGAACTGGATATTGCAGAAACCTCGGCGACATTGATTTGGTGATCAAAGGATCGCCGGAGGATGTCATGGCGAAGGTCGAGTCATTAGCGAAGTTCGGTACGATACATTCGCCGGTCCCCGGATTCATCAGGTTATTGTATCGTTCGACCTCGGTTGAAACCGTGCTTGGAGGCATACCCTTCCTGATCGATTTCCACTGCGGGGGGCTGTTTCATGAAGACGCGGTTGTCCATGTACCAAACAATGAGGTTTTCGCTGCCACAGTTTGGGAGGAAGTAGGTTCAATAAGCAGGAACTTTACCTGCCCATTGCCCCTACCGCTTATCGAAGATGAATTGCAACTTAAGGCCCAGAGGTACATCGGGCATGACGACATCGATATTCTGGCGAGCCTAGTCTCAGAAATCGGCCTGCAGCCATTGATGTCGATCAAAACCGATGAAACGGTGCGCGCAAACCTCTCTCATCTGTACAAGAATCTCGAAGACTCCTGCCAACGGTTCACGGTCTATTTCTACAAACAGCTTGAAGAGGATCAAATTGTCAAGATATCGGAAGATTTGCTCAGCATCACAGAGCAAAATAAAAGAAAAATAAATATAGAAAAAGCAAAAAATAACGCACTAAATGAAATAAATAATACTATATATAATATAGACAATTTATGCAAAGAAAAGAAATATTCTTCGGCATCAAGATTATTAAAAAATATAAACAAAAAATACGAATATTTAGATATTATTTTATTTTATCAATTAAAAATATTATCAGAGATATACAGCGTTCTTTCTACTGTAAAAATAAGCAAAAAAAGACTTAAAAAACTCAGAAAAACGATAGATACAGCTCATGATAAAAGTAAAAAAATAGATGATAGGCTATCTCTTACATTTAAACCACTTAGGGATTACTATAATCTCGTCATAATAATAGAAGATGAAAACTATGATAGGGTGCGCGAAATTTCCGATGAGAATAAGGCCCGATGGTTGTTGGGAAATTGTCCAATTGAAACAGTTATGTATGTCTCTTGTTGTATATCCCTCGTGAAAAGCCTTTTGAGCGCGGACAAGAAGGGTAAAGACAAGAAAGAAATTCTCAGCACGCTGGAAGATATGATGGGAGGGCTCGATGAACTCGAGCCCAGATTTGAAGGCGATGAGTTGACGGACCTAATCAGCATAACGGCAGAATGCTTCGAGCAGATTAAGGAATGCATTGAAGCGGGCACGTGGTTCGAACCGGAATGTGTTAAAAACGTGAACGAGTTTACCAAGCGTTACAGTCACCTAGCCTGCGTCAGCAACTTGATGTCTTCTCTTGTTCAACATTGCCGCAAACTTGAGAAGCGGCGACCTGCCGTCTATCACTGATCGGGCTAATCAAACGCCCAGGGAGTTACAAATGGAATTTCGGGGCAGAGATGGAACCAGGTTAGCACATGAATTCAAAACGGGGGGATGGCTAATAATTTTGACCGTGCCAGCAACATTGCTCATTGCCTATGCCTGCCTCGCGATAGAGGAGTGGCAAGGATGGGCATCCTCGGGGTCAGCGGCTTGCGCCGGACTCGGTGTGCTGACGGTTGCCGGAGATTATTTCCTTCCTCCCGGCCCCGGGGAGGGCATTAAAGCTCCGAACATATGGCGGACGGCGGGAGCCGGAATCATCGGGATCGCTTCAATTGCATTGGGAATTTTTGGTGGAATTCCCAGTACCGCCACGAATTAACATCCGCCGCCCTAACTAAGTCGCCTTTGTTCTCAGCAGCGCGTCGACGGCGACAACGCCCTGCCCCTCGCCCCGAACCATCAAGGGATTAATCTCGGCCTCCAGCACCGGCGTGTCGAGCACGGCCAGATTGGACAGCGCCGCGACGGCCTTGGCCAAAGCCTTCAGGTCTCCCGCCGGCTTGCCCCGGAACCCCCGGATCGGGGCCAGTCCCTTGACCTCCTGGATCATGGCCATGGCCTCGGCCTCGTCGACTGGGGCCGTGCGCACGGCAGCATCGTCATAGACCTCGGCCATCACCCCGCCGGGGCCGACCAGCACGATGGGGCCCGCTTCCTGGTCCAGGCGGTATCCGGCAATGACCTCGCCGATCACGCCCTGGGCCATGGATTGCACCAGAATACCCTCGGCCTCCGGCACCTCGGCCAGCAGTTGTTCCGCCGCGTCCCACACCCCTTCGGGCGTGTCGATGCCGAGGCGCACCAGGCCGCGCTCCGTCTTGTGCTGAATGTCGCGGGCCAGCACCTTGACCGCGACCGGAAACGGCACGGCGACGGGCTCGCCCGGGGACATGATGACCTGGGCCGGGGCGATGGGCAGGCCTAGGGCCTCGAACACCAAGGACGCCTCGCGCTCGTTCAGCAACGCCGCCGGGGCGCGGGACGCCAGGGCGTCGGCGCGGTCCTTGGCATGGCTATCGACCTCGGGCATCGCGCGCGGGGCGCTGCGGTTGAGGAAGGCCATGACCGCATCGGCGCAGGCTTCCGGCGTGCGGAAGTTGGCGATCCCGGCGTCCTGCAACAAAGCCAGCGACCTGTCCGCCTGGGGGGCGATGAAGGCCGCCACGGGCTTGGAGGCCCCCGCCGCATGTTCGACGATGGGGGCCACGGCCAGTTCCGGCTTGAACTGGCCGGAGGAGCCGACGACCGTGACCACCGCGTCGATCTCGTCGGCGGCCAGAAGCTGTTCCAACGCCGCGCCGTACACCCCTTCCCGCGTGCCCGCCATGGTCAGGTCGACCAGGGGGCCGCGGCCGATTTCCAGGCCATGTCCGCGCAGCGCTTCGCGCACGCTGTCCGGTGCCGGCACCAGGGTCGCGCCCAGCAGGCCCAGGCGGTCGGCGACCGAGGCCGCCCCGCCGCCCGTGGTGGTGACCACGGCGACGCGTTTTCCTTTCGCGGGCGGATGGCCCAGGAACAGGGGTGGGGATTCCAAAAGGCCTTCCAGCATTTCGACGCGCGCGATGGCGTGGGCCTTGAAATAGGCATCCGCCGCCTTGGCCGGGCCGACGATGGCCCCGGAATGGCTGAGCGCCAGTTCCCGCCCCGCGTCGGAGCGGCCGAGCTTGTAGGCGATCACCGGCTTGCCGGCCGCAAACGCGCGGCGCGATGCGGCGGCCAGAACGTCCCCGTCGCGCACGGCCTCGATGAACAGCAGGATGGCCTTGGTTTCCGGATCGTCGACCAGCAGGTCGACCAGTTCGCCCACGCCCAGGTCGCTTTCGTTGCCGACGCCGATCATGCGGGCGAAGCCGATGCCCCGCGCGGCGCCGCGCGACAACAAGGTGCCCAGAATGGTGCCGCTCTGGGAAATGAGCGACAGGCCGCCCGGCTTGATCCCTTCCATCTCCAGCACCGCGTTGACGGAAAGCGTCAACGAGGACGCCGGATGAATGACACCCATGGAATTGGGGCCGATCAGGCGCACGCCGGCCTTGCGCGCCGTGGCGACCAGGCGTTCCTGCATCTTGCGGCCTTCGTCGCCCGTTTCGGCGAAGCCGTCGGAATAGATGGTGGCGACCGGCACGCCCTTGGCGCCGCAGTCGCGGATGGCGTCCTCAACATGCTTGGCCGGGACCATGACGAAGGCATGGTCGACCGGGCCCGAAACGTCGGTCACGGACTTGAACGCGGGCACGCCTTGAACCTCGTCCCGGCCCGGGTTGATGGGATAGACGTCGCCGGTATAGCCGTGGGCTTTGAGAAACCGCTGCGGCCGGCCGGAGTTTTTCGTGGGGTCCGCCGAGGCGCCGATCAGGGCCACGGCCCGGGGCGTGAACAGGGCCCGGACCAGGGTCGCGTTGTCGCTCATTTGGCTTTGGTCATTTCGCTTTTGGGGGACGCTGCGAGAACCGGGTGTCGAACACCCCCTCGGCGATGCGGTTCTTGAGGATTTCGATGGACCCGCCGGCGATCATCCAGCCCCGCGTGCGGCGGAAGCAGTATTCGACGATGGAGTCCTGGCTGTATCCCATGCCGCCCATGACCTGCAGGGCCTCCGACGAGATCCAATGCCCGGCCTCGTTACAGAACGCCTTGGCGATGGCCGTTTCCTGGGCCGAGGGGAAGCCGTTGTCGGCGTTCACCGCCGCGCGGTACAGCAGCAGTTGCCCGGCGTCGAGCTTGATCTGCATTTCCGCGAACTTCCATTGCAGGCCCTGGAACTCGGCCAAGGGCCGGCCGAACTGCTTGCGGGTCTTGGCGTGTTCCTTGGCCGTCTCGAAGGCCAAGCGGCCGAGCGCCAGGGAGCGCGCCGTGTTGCCGATGCGCTCCACGTTGAAGCCCGCGATCTGTTTCTTGAAGCCGCCTTCGCGCAGCAGGATGTTTTCCGGCGGTACGTAAAGGTCGGTGAAGAACATCGGCGCCCAGTCGTCGCCGCCCAGGAACGGCGTCGGCTTGCCGAATTCCAGGCCTTCCGCGTCACGCGGGATCAACACCGAGCCGATGCCGCCCACGCCCGGACCGAACCGCACGTAGACCAGGAATACGTCGGCTTCCGGCGAATGGCTGGTGAAGCATTTCTGGCCGTTAATGCGAAGGCCCTCGCCGTCCGGCGTCGCCGTGGTGCGCAGCTCGGTCACGGCGGAGCCGGCATCGGGCTCCGTCATGCCGACGGCGATCAGGGTTTCGCCCGCCAGCAGCGGCTTCAGATAGCGTTCCTTCTGATCCGGCGTGCCATAGGCCGCCAGCACCCGGATCGCGCCGAAGCTGCCGGCCTGGATCACGTCGGCGGAGCGCGGACAATGCATCGCCACTTCTTGAATCGCGATGACGGCGTCCATCAGGCTGCCGCCCTGGCCGCCGTCCTGTTCCGCGATGGTGATGCCCAGAAGGCCGTTTTCAGCCATGAGCTTGGCAACGTCACGCGGGTATTCCCCCGCATGCGCGCGTTCAAGGGCGCCCTCGGCCAGGTGATCCCGGGCAAAGGCGCCGACCGCGTCCTGAAACAGACGCTGTTCTTCGGTGAGTTCGAAATTCATGGCCGATTGTATACAATTCTGGCTTCAGGATTGGAAGGGGAGGTTTGCCCGTGGAAGGCACTTTACCCTGAAATCAGCAGAACCATTCGTCAGGCCCTGAATACATCTGATTATAGCCGGAAACAGCCGTTCTCAGTGCTGGCGGCCCATGTCACGGGGCCGTCATTTGACATTTCCGATAAAATCAGTAGGGTTTGGCCCGATGTTTGAAAACGATTTCAGCACCCACAGTGATTGAGCTTATCGCTAATAATGAGGTTAACGCCCTGCGCAAACAAGCCGCAGTGGTGCCTCAGTGCGTTCGCAGCACCGTTGCTCCAACCTGGGTGTTCATTGGCAAATACGCCATGCCGGATTCCGAACATCTGATCCCCTTCCAAGTCTAGTACCGAACACCAGCCGGCCCTTTGGGCCGGCAACCGAACCGGCGTGCCCACGTTCGTGAGCACGGTTCTTTTTGTACGTTCATATCGCCAGCAAAAATAACAGGAAAAATTCATGCCCGACCAAGCACTGACACCAGAACCCTCGGATCCTTCGACTCGCAACGGCGGGGGCTCCCTTGCGCCATATCAGGCCAAAGTCGCCGCCACTGAAGCCCTACTTGACGTTGATGGTGTCGGCATCCGTGCGCCGTCCTTGGACGAGGGTGCGTTGATGTGGGAACTGGCGCGCGACGCGGACGGCTTGGACCTGAATTCCCCTTACGCATACATGATGGCGGGACGCCACTTCCAAAGCACCTGTGCGATTGCCGAGGTTTATGGAAAACCCGCCGGTTTCGTCATGGCCCACCGCATTCCGTCGCGCCCGGATGTCCTGTTTATCTGGCAGGTGGCCGTGTTGTCGGATTTTCGCGGCCTCGGCATCGCAAAACGGATGTTCGACAATCTGCTCGCGCGCGAAGAAAACGCAGGCGTGCGCACCATGGAGGCCACGGTGACGTCGTCAAACAAAGCCTCCGCCGCGCTGTTCGCGGCTTTCGCCAAAAGCCGTGATGCTGAACTGGACGTTCGCACCGGCTTCACCGCCGCCGATTTCCCCGATGGTCATGGTCACGAGGCGGAAGACCTCTACGTGATTTCCCCCATCTCTGACATTACCTAACGAGGATTACCCGATGAACACCTTCGAAAAACATGAGTCCAATGTCCGTGGCTATATTCGCAGCTTCCCCACGGTTTTCGCCAAGGCCAAGAACGCCAACCTGATTGACAAGGACGGCACGCAGTACATCGACTTTTTCGCCGGTGCCGGCGTGCTGAACTACGGCCATAACAATGCCGAGCTTAAAGAAGCCGTCATGGATTACATGGCCGAAGACGGCATCCTGCACGGCCTTGATATGGGGACCGAGGCCAAGGAAACGTTCCTCAAGACCTTCCACGAGGTAATCTTGAAGCCGCGCGGGATGGACTACAAAATCCAGTTCCCCGGCCCCACCGGCACCAATGCGGTGGAAAGCGCGCTCAAGCTTGCGCGCAAGGTCACAGGCCGCACCAACGTGGTGAGTTTCACCAATGCCTTCCACGGCATGACGGCGGGGGCGCTGGCCTTGACCGGCAACGCGTCCAAGCGCGCGGGCGCCGGCATGCCGCTGAACAACGTCACCACCATGCCCTTTGACGGCTATATGGGCAAAGACGTCGATACGCTCGATTACTTTGAAAAGACGCTGAAGGACGCAGGCAGCGGCATCGACATGCCCGCCGCCGTAATCGTCGAAACGGTCCAGGGCGAGGGCGGCATCAACCTCGCCGGTTGGAAATGGCTGCGCAGGCTGCGCGCCATTTGCACCCAGCACGACATCCTGATGATCGTTGACGACATCCAGATGGGATGCGGGCGGACCGGTCCGTTCTTCAGCTTCGAACCCGCGGCCGTCATGCCGGACCTGATCTGCCTGTCCAAGGCCATCAGCGGATTGGGCCTGCCGATGGCGCTGGTTCTGATCCGTCCGGACCTGGATATCTGGAAGCCCGGCGAACACAACGGGACGTTCCGGGGCAATAACCTGGCCTTCGTATCGGCGGCCAAGGCCCTGGATTACTGGCGTGACGGCGTGCTGGAAGAAGACGTTGCCATCAAAGGGCGGCGCATCCGCGAACGTCTTTCCGAAATCGTCGATGCCCATCCGGAAGCCAACCTGCGCGTTCGCGGACGTGGGATGATCCAGGGGCTGGTCAGCGAAGACGAAGGCCTTGCCGTCGACATTTGCCAGGAAGCGTTTGAAAACGGTCTGGTGATGGAAACAGCCGGCGTTGATGATCAGGTCGCCAAGATCATGCCGCCGCTGACGATCGATGACCTTACCCTTGAAAAAGGGCTGCAAACGCTGGTCGAGGCCGCGGCACGTGTCATCAAAAAGCGTGCTTCTGAAAACGCCACGGACGCCGCCTAAAGAAAGATCAATAAAACATGATTGTGAAGAAACTCGACGACGTGCTCGGCACCGAGCACGAAGTCAAAGGCGGCACTTGGACCAGCCGCCGCCTGATCCTGCGCGACGCCGGCATGGGCTTTTCCATGCACGACACCTTGATCCACGCCGGAACGGAAACGCTGATCTGGTACAAAAACCACCTGGAAGCCGTTTATTGCATTGAAGGCAAAGGCGAGATCGAGGTGCTGCCCGATGGCCCCACATACCCCATCGAGGCAGGTACGCTCTACGCCCTCAACGGCAATGAAAAGCACTTGCTGCGCGCCGAAGAAGAGATGCGCATGATCTGTACCTTCAACCCGCCCTTGACGGGCCTGGAGGTGCATGATGAGGACGGCGTATACCCAGCCCTGACCGAATGACCTCTCCTGCGCCAATGGCGGCGATGGGCCAAAAGCGGCCCTCCCGCCCAGGCGTCAGTTGTTGAAACTGAGCTTCGCCGGCGAGATCAAAACCCCGAACTGTTCGCACCAAATGACCACATGGCCGTAAGCCTTGAGGTCCAGGCCCTTTGGGATGTTGAAGTTCTGGCTGCCCTTGAAGGCGCGGAGTCTCCCTAAGTCCACGAACATGGTCTTATCGATCTCGGTGTCCGGCGTCACCGTATCGAGGGGCACCAGATAGACGTGGTACTTGGGGCCGGGGCCGACCTCGAAATCCGGTTCCAGGCGCACGGCGCGATGGTAGACCGTGACCCCGCCTTTTCCGTAATGGATGGGATCGGACGGGTTGGCGTGAATGAACGTGCCCGTGGCGACCTTGGCAGTGACGGCATCCGCGGGGGCGGCTTCCTGGGCCACGACATCGGCCAGGAAAATATAAGGGTAAGCGAAGATGCCGAGGGCGACCCCGGCGAAAACGCCTAAAAATCCGCCGGTGAAGAAGATGATGATCGCTTTTTTCATGGGGCGCCCTCCGTTCGACTGACCCGGATCAGCCATTGTCCATGCTGTGGTCCTCGATGCCAAGCACTCCCGACGGGCCGACATCGACCAGGCGGAAGGGATGTGGTGCCGAACAGAAAGCCGGCGGCACGGAATAATGCACGCCCGTGTCCGACACCAGATGGCTGCCGGGGTGATAATGGCCGGACAACACCGCGCGCACGCAGCCCGAGGCGTTGATGCGGTCCCGGTACCAATCCGCATCCGTGTAGTGATAGCGCCATTGCGCGAAGGTCGGCGGGTCGATCATGTAATGCTGCACATGGATCTGCGGCGGGCCATCCGCGCCATCTGCCAGCGCCGTTTCGAACAGGGTGCGGTTTTCGGCCCCGCGCACCGGCGCCCGGTCGCCGTTCAGGTCATCGCGAAAGCAGACGAAGCGCAGGCCCGCGACGTCGCGCAGCGGAGTCTGGTCGGCGAAGGCCGTGTCGAACAGGTCCGGCACGTCGTGGTTGCCGGGCACGGCGACGAAGGGCCGCCCGAGGTTTTCCAGCAGATCACGGAACAGGCGATAATCGGCGACCGAGGCCGCCGCCGTTTCCGCCCGCCAGTCCGGGTCCGTATTCGTGCCGTCGATGTATTCGTCGGGAATATCCAGCAGGTCGCCCGAGACCACCACCACGTCGGCAGCCAGGGCGTCGATCCGTCCGGCGAGGCGACCGAGCACGGCGGGCATCTCGCGGGACAGGCGTTCCGGCCGCTTCGCCGTACCCGCCAGAGCGTGACGCAGGTGCAGGTCCGTCAGGTGGAGGATGCGTGTACGGTCCTGCATGGCGCGGACCGGGATGCCTCAGGCCGCGCCGACAAAGGCGTCGTAGCGCGTGCCGATCTCGTCGATAGCGGCGTTGTACAGGGCCTCCCCGGCCTCGATGGTCGCCTTCCTGGGGTCCGACCCGATGCGCCCGTCGGGAAAGCGGCGGCGGTAGTCGTCGCAATCGAAGATCGGGCCGTCACCGGCACGGCCGGGGGTCATCTCGGCCCCCTTCACGCGGGCGGCGTCTTTCTGGAATCCGAAATAGGTCAGCGAGACCTCGCCGCAGGTCGCATGGGCACCGTCGTCGTCGCCGAAGGCTTCGGCCGAAATCTTCACCACACTGTCGCAGTCGAACCAGTTGACCAGGGTGCAGCGCACCGGCGGGCGATTGTCCCCGGCCCGGCCCAGGGAATGCTCGGCATAGATTTCCGAAAACGCGGCGTTCAGGGTCGCGATGTTGCCGCCGTGGCCGTTGAGGAAAAAGAACCGCTCAAACCCGTGCTTGGCCAGCGAATTCACAATGTCCTGCACCATGGCGATCATGGTCGAGGGCCTGAGCGTGACCGAGCCCGCGAAGCCCAGGTGATGCTGCGCCATGCCGATGGACAGCGTCGGGGCGATCATCACGGGGGTGCCCGCCGCCTGCCGCTGTTCCGACAGGCCATAGGCGAGAATCTCCGGGCACAGCGCGTCCGTGCCGATGAAGCCCGTGGGGCCGTGCTGTTCCGTCGAGCCGACGGGGATGATCACGCCCTTGGAGTGGGTCAGATAGGTTTCGACCTCGGGCCAGGTGGAGAGCTGCAGGCGCATGGTCGCGCCCTTACGCCGCGTTCTGCAGCTGCAGACGCATCCATACGTCCTTCAGCGCCGTGACCAGTTCGTCCATCACGTCGTCGTCGTGGAACGGCGACGGCGTGATGCGCAGGCGTTCCGTCCCCACCGGCACGGTCGGATAGTTGATGGGCTGGATATAGACGCCGTATTCGTCAAGCAGCATGTCCGTCGCCTGCTTGCAACGCACGGCATCGCCCACCATCAGCGGCACGATATGAGTGACCGACGGCATGACCGGCAGGCCCGCCGCGGTCAGCAGGTCCTTCAGGCGCTGGGCCCGTTCCTGATGCTGCACGCGCAATTCGTTGGTCGCGCGCACGTGGCGGATCGAGGTGATGGCGCCCGCCACCAGGGGCGGCGGCAGGGTGGTGGTGAAGATGAAGCCGGGCGCGGCGCAGCGCACGGCATCGACCATGGCTTCGGAACCCGCGATATAACCGCCCATCAGCCCGAAGGCCTTGGCCAGGGTGCCTTCGATCACCGTGATGCGGTCGGCCACGCCTTCGCGTTCGGAAATGCCGCCGCCGTTCTCGCCGTACAGGCCCACGGCGTGGACTTCGTCGAGATAGGTCATGGCGCCGTACTTGTCGGCCAGATCACAGATCTGCTTCATGGGCGAAATGTCGCCGTCCATGGAATAGACGCTTTCAAAGGCAATCAGCTTGGGCGAGGCCTTGGGCAGGGATTTGAGGATTTCTTCCAAATGCGCCATGTCGTTGTGGCGGTAGATCTTCTTGGCGCAGCCCGAATGGCGGATGCCGGCGATCATCGACGCATGGTTCAAAGCGTCCGACACGATGATGCAGTCGGGCATCAGCTGCGCGATGGTCGAGATCGCCGCGTCGTTGGACACGTAGCCGGAGGTGAACAGCAGGGCCGCTTCCTTGCCGTGCAGATCGGCCAGCTCCTTTTCCAGTTCGGCATGCAGATAGGTCGTGCCGGCGATGTTGCGCGTACCGCCCGATCCGACGCCCATGCGCGCCCCGGCTTCCGACAAGGCGGCCAGGACGTCCTGGTTCTGGCCCTGCCCCAGGTAATCGTTGGAGCACCAGACGACGACGTCCGAGGTCGTGCCGTCGGGATGGTGGCGGGTCGCGTGGGGGAAGTTACCAGCCTGACGCTCCAGGTGCGCGAAGACGCGGTAGCGACCCTCGCCCTTCACCTTGTCGACGGCGTCCTGGAATACTTTTTCGTAGTTCATCGCGTGTTCTCCTGCGCACCGCCTTGTTGGCGGGCGATTGCAACCCGGCCCGGAATGTCCCCGAATTCGCGCATTTTTAGGCGTATGCGGAGCAAACGTCCTTGACTGATGTCAATATTGTAAGACGCAGGATCGGCAAAGGGAATTCCCGATAACGCAGGATTTTTTTTCAATCGCGGGCCCAATTCGCCCCTGGGGCCGGGCCCCAAGCCGCCGCGAACTCACAAACCGTTCAAGAAAACGTGCGTTTTCCGATGCTTGCCCCTCGGCTAAAGGTGGGGCTTCTTAGACCCGCCGGAGCCCCTTCCCCCATGACGCCCTACCTGATTGCCGCCATCGCCGCGGTCGCCGTCGTCAGTTTTTTGCTGTCGCCCAAGGTCCGAACCGCCGAGGGCTTCTTCCGCGGCGCCAATGACGACGGCAGCGCCCCCGGCCTGCTGACCCTGACCCTGTCCCAGGTCACGACCTGGATTTTCGCGCGCTCCCTGATGAACGCAGCGATCCTGGGGTTTTATTACGGGATCGCGGGGGCCTTGGCCTATGCGGCCTATTACCTCAGCTTTCTGACCGGCGGCATGATCGTCGACCGCATCCGCTTCCACCACGGGGCGGGCAGCGTGCAGGAATTCCTGACCGACCATTACGGCGGCATGGGCCGCTGGACCTACAACCTGGTGGTCGGCGTCCGCCTGTTGAGCGAAGTATTCGCCAACCTGCTGGTCATCGGCATCATCTTCGGCGCGGCGGGGACCACCGGCTACACCCTGGCCATCATCGGCATCGCGTTGCTGACCCTGGGCTATTCCATGATGGGCGGCCTGCGCGCGGCGCTGCGCACGGACGTGATGCAGACGGCTCTGCTTTATGTCGGGCTGGCGGCTCTGATGGCCCTGACCGTGACACGGCCGGAATTCGACCTGCCCGCCATCGTCGGCTCCAGCCCCGATGCGGGCGGCCCCGGCTGGATCCTGCTGGCTGTCGCCTTGCTGCAGATCTGGAGCTACCCGCTCCACGATCCGGTGATGATGGATCGCGGATTCCTGGCCGACCGGGCGACGACACGCAAAAGCTTCCGCCACGCGGCCTGGATTTCCATCGCCGGGATCCTGGTTTTCGGCGTGATCGGTGTCTACGCCGGCCTCAACAAGGGCGAGGACGAGGCCATGGTAGCCACCCTGACCCGATTGCTGGGCGAACCGGCCATGCTGGTGTTCAACCTGGCGCTGGTGGTCTCGGCGGTCTCGACCCTCGATTCAACCTTCGCCAGCGCGTCCAAACTGGTCGCCGCCGACATGCGGGTGATGGCGCCCTCCGTGCGCAATGGGCGCCTGGTCATGGCCGGGTTTCTGTTGGGCGGGCTGGGGTTCCTGTTCCTCGGCAACAAGGACCTGTTCGCCGCCGTCGCCGTGTCCGGCACGGCGTCCATGTTCCTGGCCCCCGTGGTGCTGTTCAACGTCATGGGCGGCATGCGGATCCAAGCATGGGCCTACGGTTTCGCCTTTGCATTGGCGGTTGCCGGGGGTGCCCTTTACATGCTGGAAGCCGGCGGCCATGTGGCGCTGATCGAACCCCTGTTCGGGCTGGCTCACAAATACGCCAAGCTGCTGCTGATCTGCGGCACGGTGCTGGCGGGCGGATGCGGGGCGTTTGCCCTGTCCCTGGCGGTCGCGGGCCGGCAGCGGGCGACGACCTGAGCCCTTAAAATTTCCAGACAGGAAACGCGTTTTGGGATAATAGAGGCGCCATGAGCACCTCCCCATTGAATGCCGTGGGCACATCCGCCGCCAAATCGCGCCGGAAAGCGCCCAAAACGGCCGCGCCCAAGGTCGGCCTGGTCAGCCTGGGTTGCCCCAAGGCGTTGGTCGATTCCGAACGCATCATGACCCGGCTCCGCGCCGAGGGATATGATCTGGTCGACAGCTACGACGGCGCCGATCTGGTGATCGTCAATACCTGCGCGTTCCTGGAAACGGCCCGCGACGAATCCCTGGAAGCCATCGGCGAGGCCATGGCCGAAAACGGCAAGGTCGTGGTGACCGGCTGCCTCGGCGTGCACGAAAACCTGATCCGGGAAATCCATCCGGGCGTGCTCGCCGTGACCGGCCCACATCAGTATGAATCGGTGATGTCCGCCGTCCATCAGGCGCTGCCGCCGGCCCATGATCCTTACGTGGACCTGCTGCCGCCCGAGGGCATCAAGCTGACGCCCCGCCATTATGCCTATCTGAAAATTTCCGAAGGCTGCAACAACAAGTGCACCTTCTGCATCATCCCGAGCCTGCGCGGCCCGCTGACCAGCCGTCCCATCGGCGACGTGCTGAAGGAAGCCGAGGGCTTGGCCGAAGCCGGCGTCAAGGAACTGCTGGTGATCTCCCAGGATACCAGCGCCTACGGCATCGACACCAAGTTCCCCCGCCAGGAATGGCGCGGCAAGGAATACCGCACCCGGTTCCTAGACCTCTGTCAGGGCCTGGCGGACCTGGGCCTGTGGACCCGGCTTCACTATGTCTATCCCTATCCGCACGTTGACGAGGTGATCCCCATGATGGCCGAGGGCAAGATCCTGCCCTATCTGGATATCCCGTTTCAGCACGCCAGCCCCAACGTGCTCAAGGCCATGCGTCGCCCCGCCCATCAGGAACAGACGCTGGAGCGCATCAAGGGCTGGCGCCGCGACTGCCCGGACCTGGTTTTGCGCTCGACCTTCATCGTCGGTTTTCCCGGCGAGACCGAAGACGATTTCGACTTTCTGCTCGACTGGCTGCAGGAGGCCGAACTCGACCGCGTCGGCTGCTTCAAGTACGAAAACGTCGCGGGGGCCCGCGCCCAGGCGCTCGGCGATCATCTGGACGAGGATGAAAAGCAGGACCGTTGGGAACGCCTGATGGAGGTTCAGCAGGACATCAGCGCCAAGCGCCTTGCGCGGCTGATCGGGCGCGATCTGGACGTGCTGATCGACGAAGCCGGCGACGCGGGCGGCCCGGCCGTCGGGCGCTGTTACGCGGATGCGCCGGAAATCGACGGTGCCGCGCGTGTTTCGGGTGGGAAAAACCTGCGCCCGGGCGACATGGTCCAGGTCCGGATCACGGGCGCGGATGAATACGACCTGACCGGCGACGTAACGTCCCGGGGCTGACCGCGCTGCGGACTATCCGTTCGACGCCCGGCGGTGACGCGGGGCGTTGGGATCGTGGGCGTTGCGGGTGTCCATGCGATCCAGGATTTCGCGCATCAGGCCGACGCACTCTTTCAGTTCCTTGATATCCTGGCGCATGGTGCGGATTGCCGTTTCCTGGTCTTCGGCGTTCTGCGACATGATTTGACGCAGGGTCGTCATCCGCTGGTCCTGCTGCTGCAGGGCCACGGCCAGTTTGACTTCGTTATCCGCAAGTTTCTGATTGACCAGGGCCTGGAGGCGCTTGGCGACCTCGGCTGAGGTCAGCAAGGCAACGACGCCGATAATCACCGCGATTCCGGCAGCTATGGTCGCCAAATCGGCGAAAGACGAGGCTTCACCCATTCCATCACCCCGAACATTTATCTTCCACGCCTGATTTTATGACGGCGGGATAGATCGTTACGGACATTCTGGCCCCGAACCCGGCCGTTTAAGAGCCAGGCATGCACGCACGCAGCCCGATGCCGGGACAAGGCAACGGATTAGCGTCTACACATATTAGTCCGCGAAAGGCGATGCTGAAACAAAACTTTCTTTAGGCTTCGCTTTTGCCGTAAATCCGCGTTCCTCGTCCGTCGGAATGACCCGGCGCACGTTGCGCACATCGTCGAGGGTGTCGCTGAAGGCGTTCAAACGTTGGCGCAGGTCGTCCGCACCCGCGGACGTGGCCTTGAACCGCTCCTCCATCTCGCTCAGGGCATCCCCGAGAACACGGCGCTGTCGTTTCAGTTCCTGGTCTTGCTTGTCGAGGCTTTTGAGAAGTTCCAGTTCGGATTGTTCGAATCGGGCGTCGATCAACGCCGTCACCCGTCGGGACATTTCCGTGGAAACCATCAACGCGATGACCCCGAATACGATACCGGCGGCGCCCAGGATTATCCCCAAATAGGCCGTCATGCCGCTCATGTTTCTCACCCTTTCAATATGCAGGCCGCCCAGGGTTGTTGTAGGGTCTGTACCGGCATATGCCTGATTCACCGGTCTGAATTTTATCCGTTTTCGGACCTGGCCGCTGTGATTAGCCTCACTTGTTTAAATTAATTAAATAAATTCAATAGGTTAATATGAGAGCCGCCGTCATTCCCGTCACCCCGTTGCAGCAGAACTGTTCCCTGGTGTGGTGCGAAAACACCCTGAGGGCGGCCTTGGTCGATCCCGGCGGCGAGGTCGATCGCCTGAAGTCCGCCGTGGACGAAGCCGGCGTGACGCTGGAGAAGATTCTGGTCACCCATGGCCATCTCGACCATGCGGGCGCCGTTGCCGATCTGGCCGAGGAATTCGGCCTGCCCATCGAAGGGCCGCACCCGGAAGACAAGTTCTGGATCGACCAATTGCCGACCCAGGGCCGTGAATACGGGTTCGGCGAATTGCGCGCCTTCACGCCCGACCGCTGGCTCGACCAGGGCGACACCTGCACCGTCGGCGAGCAGACCTTCGACGTGCTGCACTGTCCGGGGCACACACCCGGCCACGTCGTATTTTTTCATGCGGGAGAGCGCGTCGCCTTCGTCGGCGACGTGCTGTTCCAAGGCTCCATCGGTCGTTCCGACTTTCCGCGCGGCGATTTCGACACCCTGATCAAGTCCATCCGCGAAAACCTGTTCCCGCTGGGCGACGACGTCACCTTCGTGCCCGGCCACGGGTCGCTGTCGACCTTCGGGCATGAACGGGAAAGCAATCCCTACGTCGCCGACCGCCTGTTCGCGCGGAACACGGGCTGAGCCTGGGAGAGCGGGCCGATATGAAGCACATCCTGCTGCTGGCCGACGCCGACGAACTGCCGGGCCTGACGCGGATATTCTGGGACGCAGCACCTGACGCACACATCCAGGGCGTCAGCAGCCGCGACGAACTGGAACAGGCAACGGCAGCCCCCGCCGCCGACTTGCGCCTGATCGCCTTCTGCACCGACGTGATCGTGCCCGAGGCGGTATTGGGCCGCCTGCCCGGCCCGTCCTACAACGTCCATCCCGGCCCCCCCTGGGTGCGCGGGATCTATCCTTCGGTATTCGCCTTGTATGAAGGGCTGGACCGCTTCGGGGCGACCCTGCACGAACTGACCATGGAGATCGACGCCGGCCCCATCGTCGCCGTCGACGAAGCAGCCATCACCCCTGCAATGGACCGCCTGGCCTTGGAAACCCTGGCCCGCGACCTGGTCACGGGACTACTTAAGCGCATGGCCCCGGACCTGTTGACGGTCGACGGCCCCCTGCCCCATCTCGATGCTCAGTGGTCGGGGCCAGCCTGGTCGAAGAAGGATTTCGACGCCCTCTGCCACCTGCCCGACGGCATCGACGAGGCCGAGTTCCGCCGCCGCCTGCGGGCGGTCGGAGAAGGCCCCAATCATGCGCTCTATTTCGAGACGTTCGGACGCCGCTTCCCGCTGGCCCCGCCGGCCCGGACCGGCCCCGTGGTCAAGGGCGGCAGGCCCGTCGAACCCTGATTTTTCCCCTCAACCCCGCCGGTATCCCATTCAATTGCTGAACTTTTTCCCGGGTTAAGGGTTTCCCTATTGGGTCTCCCCTTGTACCCTTGGGCTGATTCTTCAATTGGTCCGCTCCGGGTACGCGTGGCTTGTCCACCGTCGTCTCGAAGTCTCGTTGCTTGGTGACGTTCTGTTGAAGCCGATGACAACGAAAAGGAAGCGAACAAATGAAGCAAGCAGCGACCGGGGATACCCTGCGTGTCCACTATACGGGAACCCTGGATGACGGCACGACCTTCGACACCTCGAAAGATCGCGCCCCCATGGAAGTCACCTTGGGTGGCGGGCAGATCCTTCCCGGGGTAGAGGCCGCCTTGGCCGGCATGGCTGAGGGCGATACGAAAAAAGTCACCCTGGAGCCCGACGACGCCTTCGGCGACCACAACCCGGACCTGGTCCAAACCGTGGCGCGCGGCACCATTCCGGCGGAAATTCCGTTGGAAGTCGGCGCCGTCCTGGAAGCGACAAACGAGACAGGCAATCCGATGCACTTGGTCGTGCTCGAATTCAACGACGAGGACGTGACGCTGGACGCCAACCATCCCCTGGCGGGCAAAGCGTTGACGTTCGAACTGACCCTGGTCGAATTCGCCTAGTCCAGGTCTGCCGCCTTCGGGAGCCCCCGCGTCAGTCCGCCTTCGGCGGGCCGGCGCGCAGGCGCCCGGGCAGCAATGCCGCGACGGCGATGAAGGCGGCACCCAGGACAAGACCGATCCATTCGCCGGGGACACTGTCCAGCACGGCCGGATAGTCGGTGCCGGAAAGCGGCCCCAGGGTCGCTTTTCCACCCAATACGTGGTCCAGCACACCGGTCGATTTGACCCAGGCGTAGGTCGCCATGTAGGCGCCCGCCCCGGCCAATCCGCCAAGGACGAAAACAACCCCGTCCCACCGGCCCGTGGCGGCGGCGGCAAGGCCGGTGCCGGGGCAATACCCGGACACGGCAAAGCCAAGACCCAGCAGCACGCCGCCGATGAACACACCCCAATAGGCGTCCTTGACGTCAAGATGCCCGGGATCGACGAAACCCAGCATCAACCCGGCATAAAGCAGGACCGAGGCCGTGCCGATGGCCAGGAAGATGGTCTTCATCAGGTGAAGATTGCTCAGCCGCAGCATGCCGATGATGAAATTCGGGTTGGTGGCGCCGATACGGTCCAACACGAAACCGAAGGCACCGCCGATGACGATGGCGAGGATCAGAGTGGTCATGGTTCAACCCTCCTTCCGGTAGGTCAGGATCGCCGCCGGCAAGGCGGCCAGGAACACACCGGCGGTGAAGATGTAGGCCGACATGGCGGTCTGCATCATGCCGCTCATCATATGGCCCGAGGTACATCCGCCGGCCATTCGCGCGCCGTAAAGCACGATGAACCCGGCGGCGAAGACGGCGACCTGACGTTTCCAGGCCGCATCGCCGAAGTTCGCCCGCCAGATGGCCGGCGCCACGCGTTCCTCACGGGACACACCGCCCCGCAGCAGCGCCGACAGCGCCGCCCCACCCATCACGGCGAGCACGAACACGAAACTGTAGTTCCAGGGATTGGCCACGTTCTTGGCGTACTTGCCGCCCGATTTATTCAGATAGGCGTTGGGGCTGGCATAGCCGCTTTTGGCGTCCTTGGACGCGACCACGGCAGTATCATCGACCGCGTCCCACAGGATGCCGTCGAAGATCACGAACTGGGTCGAAACGCCGACAGGCTTGACCAGCAAGACCGCCGCGAAGAACACCGCACCCAGCAGGATGCCGCCGGTTTTCCAGGATAAAATCATCCCGCAATCCTCCGTATTATGGGTAAAAAGGCGCCGCGCCTTATTGCGCCTTTGTTACCGGGCAGGTCGATATCCCGAACAGGGAATAGGCCGGACAGGTCGAAAACAGGCCGGTCGCCAAGGGCACGACGCCGATCAGGGTCCACATGCGCCAGGGCTCTTCCGGAAACAGGAAGAACAGGGCAAGCAGGCCGACACCGACAACGATCCGCAACAGGCGATCAATACCGCCGACATTTTTCTTGAACATGAACGGAACTCCTTCTCGTTCGAATGGCATTAGACCAAGCTTACGCTCCGCACGGAACGCCGCATTGATCACAGTCAATCAGAAACGAGAAAATTCGTCCGTGACTTGGTCACATAGGCCGCGGGCGGCGCTCAGGTGATCAACGCCGCCAGTCCCGTGCGGCTGACTACCTGGATCGTGCCGCGGTCGAGCGAAACCAGCCCCTTCTTGGAAAGGATTTCGAGCCGCCGCGAGATCACCTCCCGCACGGAGCCGATCGCCGTCGCCAGTTCCTGATGGGTCGCGCGAACCAGTCCGCTGTCATCGGCGCGCTCCAACAGGGCGGCGGCCAGGCGTGCTTCGATCCGGATGAAGGCGACCCGCTCCAGCACCTGCATGACCGATTGCAGGCGCTTGGCGAAGGCCTGGAAGACGAAGGTGCGGAAGGCTTCGGACGTTCCCAGAAGGCTCAGGAACAGGGACCTGGGAATCATGACCGCTTCGACGTCCGTTTCGGCGACCGCTTCGGCGGAATAGTCGTCCTCGCCCAACAGGCCCAATGTGCTCTGCACACAGGATTCGCCCGGGGTGATGCTGTACAGCAGGATTTCGCGCCCGGTGGCGCCGGTCAGGTAGACGTCAACCCGGCCGCCGATCAGCACCCCGAAACAGGTCACCTCGTCCCCGGGACGAAACAGCACGTGGCCCTTGGGGATGGTGATCGGGCGGATGGCCTCCAACTGCCGGCGTGTTTCCCCGTCCAAGGTTCCAAGCCCCGGCGCGCGATCAAGCCAATGCGTCGCGGCGATCATGTGCCTTCCCCCGCCGGCTCACCGTCGATGTCGCCGGCGGCGGCCCGATGGATGGCGGCGATGCGTTTGCAGACCCGATCGATCAGATGGGCGGTTTCCTTAAGGTCGTGCAGGGTGTCCAAGGCAATCTCCGTTTGATCGGCGCTCAGATCGCCGCGTGATGCGGCGGCTAGAAACGCAACCTTCAGCCGATTGTAGACCGGAAGGGTCGCGTCTTCGGTGGGCAGACTGCCGGCCCCTGCGCCGAACAGCTGTTCGGCGGCGTCGATCTGGCCCACGATGAGGGTCGCGTAACTGATGATCTGATTTTCCACGTCGTCCGGCAGGGCCGCGATTTCCGCCCGGCGTCCAGCGACGGCCAGCCCCAGGTCGGCAATACCGGACAAATGCATGAGGGCGCGAATCGGATGCGGCAGTGCCTCGGCCACGGCCTGGGCGTTGTTGGCCGCGCTCAGCTTCTGCACATAGGCCACGATGGCATCATTCAGCGCGTCGATGATCCCGCGCCGCCGCCGCAGGCGATCCGCCGATGCCGCGGGGTCAAGAAACGCCGCCCGCGCGATTCCGAAGGCGACCGCCGCGACGCGGCCCAGTTCCAGCACGATGGCATCCAGCGCCAGCGCCGGAAGCGCAAGCCCCGTGTCGTCCAGGTGGCGGGGCCGGGCCTCGTCCTCTTCCGCCGTCACGAACCGGGCCGCCAACCAGGTTTCCAGGCGCGGCGCCAAGGGCCACATCAGCACGACGCCCAGCACGTTGAACACCGTGTGGAACACGGCCAGGGCCGCCGTCGACCCCACCCCCGCCGCCAGGGTCTTTTCCGTGGCGTCGACGATGACCAGAAGCACCGGCAGCAACAAAAGCGCCACGATCCCCGTCAGGACGTTGAACACGACATGGCTGACGGCAACGCGCCGGGCGTTGGATGTGGCACCGAGCACCGCCAGCGCCGCCGTGGTGGTCGTCCCCACATTGGCGCCGATCACCAGTGAGGCCCCCGCCTCCACCGTCAGGATGCCGCCGGCCGCCGCCGTCAGGGCGATGGCGATCACGGCGCTGGACGACTGGACAAGGGTCGTCATGACGATGCCGATCGCCACGAACATGATGTCATTGAGGATGCCGCCGCTTACGAAGGCGCCAAGGTCGACGGCCTGCCCCAGGCCGGCGAAGGTCGTCTTCAGGGTCGCAATCCCAAGAAAGAACACCCCGAACCCGGCCAATGCCTCGCCGAATGCGCCGCGCCTGCTGGACACCCCGGTCAGGGACAGAAACATGCCGATGCCGAGCAGCGGCAGGGCGAAGGCCTCGATCTTTATATCGAACCCGACCAGAGCCACGATCCAGCCGGTCATGGTGGTGCCGACGTTGGACCCGAAGATGACCCACATGGCCTGGCCCAGGGTCAGCACGCCCGCGTTGACGAAACCGATGGAGGCCACGGTGACGGCGCTTGAGGACTGCACGATCCCGGTGATCAGCACGCCCGACCACAGGGCGCGGCCCCGGGTTCGCGTCCACCGCGTCAGCACGTCGCGCAACATGGCGCCCGCGGCCAGTTTCAGGCCGTCGGTCATCAGGCGCATGCCGAGCAAGAAAAGGCCGATGCCCCCGATCGCGCCGCCGATGAGAACCAGGTTCATGGATCCGGACACGAAATGCGTTGCAGGAGGGTTGAGGATAGCGCCCTTCGGCGGGACATCAAGCCGGGTTCGCAGTGTCCTTCTGGTCGCTGTCCGCGTCCTTCAGTCCGTTCACCGTCCGGTCGCCCGGCAGATCGCGGGGCCGCAGGTACAAGAACGCGGCGATGCCCAGCGGCGTGATGATGGCCAGATGCCCGAACGCCAGGACCCAGCCGGTGACCCCGCTCCCGCCCGCAAGGTCGAGCACGATGCCGAACACCAGCGGCCCGAAGAACCCGCCGATGTAGCCGATCGTCGAATGCACGGCGAGGGTGGCGCCCCGGCGGCTCGGCTCGGCGCTGCCCGAGGTGCCGGCCGTCAAGGCCGAGGAATCCGCGTAGACCGCGATGTTGTACATAAGGCAAAGGGCGACCGCGAGGCCGTAGCCCACGGCCGCCGCCCAGCCGATGCCCAGCGCGAAGATCATCGCCACCGCCATCACCGCCATGACCACCCGCTGGCGGCCGAAGCGGATGCACATCTCGTTGCCGCCGACGCTCGACCAGGTGCCGAGCACGCCCATGGCGAAGGCGATGGACGTCGGCGCGAGCAACCCCTCGCCGCCGCCCCAGGCCGCCGCCGTGAAGGTCAGGAACGTCACCCCCCAGGAGCGCAGGGTGAACAACTCCCAGCAATGAACGCCGTAGCCGATGGAATAGGCGAGCGCCGAACGGTTGCGCAGCACCGGGCGGAAATCGAACAGGGCCGGGCGCGCCGGTACGGAGGCCCCGGCAGGGGCCGGTTTCGCCGACTGGCCGGGCACGGCGAAGGCCATGATCAGGAACGCCGCCACGGTGCACAGGCTGGCGCCGCCGAACACCCAGGGCCAGGGCGCGAAGCTGGAGATCGTGCCCGCGAACAGGAACGACAGGGCGCCGCTGAACCCGACCCCGGCGGCATGCCAGGACACGCCCCGCGTCTGGGCCGTGCCCTCCAGCCGGTCGGACAGCACCTTGAGCCCCGGCATGTAACAGCCGGCCCAGGCCATGCCGGCAAGGGCGCGCAGGAACAGCGCCGACCAGAAACCGTCGGCCAGGAAGGCGTAGCCCAGATGGGTCAGCGTCGTCAGGGTAACGCAGACCAGGTAGAGGCGCTTGGGGTCGATACGGTCGGTGAGGCTGACCAGGATCGGCACGGCGCAGACATAGGCCGCCGCCCACATGCCCGTCAGCCAGCCGGCCTCCGTATTGGTCAGGTTCCATTCGGTGATGAAGATGGGCAGCAGCGCCGGCACCGTATAGGCCCCGATCTGCGCCAGAAGCTGCGCCATGAAGACAGCGAAGATAAGCCGGGTCGCCGACATCGCGTGGTCCTTGGTCTCTGCGTCGGGGGCGCCGGGAGGTCGGCCGTGACGGAATTGTAACAGGTAGAATGTCTTTGCCACCGCGTCAAAGCGGTTTCACGAAATTGACGTGACAGGAACACCGGAGTTAAACCGTGTCGCAACAAAAACCTAACAATGGTGGGCCACCTTTCCCACGAAACATCCGTTGCCGCCGCCCGACGGCGCGGATAATCCGGTTTCTATCAGGCCGGGTTTTTCGGGGGAAACGACAGGAGGGACCGCGCCATGCGCCTGAACATCATCAAATCATTCGCCGTCATCGGCCTCGTTTTCGGCATGTCCGCCTGCGCGTCGCAGGACGAGCAGATGAAGCTTCATTCGCTCGAGGAAAAGGTCAATCAGGCCTTAATGAACTCGGCCGCCGCCAAGGTCGACGCGACCACGGCGCTGCACATCGCCCTGCAGAACGAGAAGAAATAACCACCCGGGAATTCCTCCCCGCCTGACCACCAGCGAAGACCCCGCCCGAATCTGCTCGGGCGGGGTCTTCCCTGGGCGCGGTTTTTCAAAGGTGCGGTGTAATTGCCCGTTACGGGACGGCGCCGGGGGCGATAGGATCGCGCCATGCGCTTCTTCACCTCCGACCGCTTTGTCATTCCCCTGCCAGACGGCCACAGCTTTCCGGGGCGGAAGTACATCCTGCTGCGCGAACACTTGGTGCGCGAGGGCATCCTGGCGGCGGACAGCATTCTCCCCTCGCCCCTGGCCGAAGCGGACGACATCGCCCGCGCCCATGATGCCGATTACATGGCGGCGGTGCGCGACGGCCGCCTCGATGCCCAGGCGCAGCGCCGCATCGGCCTGCCGTGGAGCCGCAACCTGGTCGACCGCGTCACCGCGACCATGGGCGGCGCCGTGGCGGCGGCGGAAGCGGCCCTGGAATTCGGCCTGTCCGGCCAGCTTGCCGGCGGCACCCATCACGCCCACCGGGATTTCGGCGCGGGCTATTGCATCTTCAACGATTTCGCGATCGCGGCGCTGAAGATCCTGGCCGAGGGCTGGGCCGCCCGCGTTGCCATCATCGACCTGGACGTCCACCAAGGCGACGGCAACGCCGCCATCCTGACCGGCCATCCGGACGTCTTCGTGTTTTCCATGCAGGGGGAAAAGAACTTCCCCCATCACCGGGTTCCGTCAGACCTGGACGTGGATCTGCCTGACGGCACGGAGGATGCGGCCTATCTGAAAGCTCTCGCCGAACACCTACCGGCCGTGTTCGATTTCCGCCCGGACTTGGTGCTCTATCAGGCCGGCGTCGACCCCTTGGCCGAAGATCGGCTCGGTCGCCTCGCCCTGACGCTCGACGGACTCGCCAAGCGCGACCGCCTGGTGCTTACGGAATGCCGTTCGCGCGGCATTCCCGTGTCCTTAGGCTTGGGCGGCGGCTACGCAAACCCCATCGACCTGTCGGTCCAGGCCTACGCCAATACCTACGCCGTGGCGAAGGATATCTATCGGTTTTAGCTGACCACGAAGTCGCTATCGTCCAGGTTGGCGATGTCCACGTCCTTCAGTTCGATCTCCATGTCCACTTCGGTATCGCCGTCGGCATCGATCTCCAGAATCTTGGTGGCGTTGTTGAACCGCGCTTCCGTATCGCCGTTACCGTTGAAGGTTTCGCTTTCCGCCCCCAGGAAGTCGAAGGTGCCGGAGACAATGGCCGAAATGTCGAGGGTATCCACGGCGGTCGAACCCGTGCCCGCGTCGAAGTCGTTGATGACGTCGCGCAGCAGCGCCCCGATGCCGGAATCGGCGACGGATTGATAGATGAACACGTCCGCCCCGGCACCGCCTTCCATCACGTCCTGTCCCAATCCACCGATCAGGTCGTCGTCGCCATGGCCGGCGCAGAGCATGTCGTCGCCGGCGCCGCCGTCGAGCGTGTCGTCGCCCGCCGTGTAGGGCACCGCGACATAATCGACCTGGGCGATGAAGTAATCGCTGCTGTCGCCCGGCTCCGTATCGCCCTCGGCCTCTTCGTTGACCGTGGGGATGGCCGTGAACTCCAGCCGATCAAACGCCCCGATGCCGGTGATCGACAAGGTGCCGACGTTGTTGGCCGTGGTCACGTCGGCGGGCCCGAAGGTGTCTTCGCCGACCAGATTGCCGACCGCGTCATAGGCCCGCCACAGGCCCCGTTCGCCGCCGTCCTCGTCGCTGAACAGGTTGGTGAAGGTCACCGTGGCCGAGGTCACCGTCGCCGCGAAGTCGACGATCAGGGTCTCCGTGCCGCCCGCTTCCTCGTGGTTGATCTGGCCTGCAGATTGCGTGCCGCCATCGACCCCGACCTTGGTGTAGCCGCCTTCGTTGGCAAAGGTCAGGGCCGCCGGATTGCCGTCCAGCCCCCGGGCGCTCAGGTAGACGCCCGCGGCCTGCCAGGCCGCCACGGTCAGGCCGCTGGCGCTCTTCGACCCGCCCGCCGGATCCGCATGGCAGATGTCGCCTTCCAGGATGTCGTCGCCGTCGCCGCCGGACAGGTCGTCATTACCACCGCCACCGATCAGATGATCGTTGTCATCGCCGCCCGTCAGGGTATCGGCTCCGTCGCCACCTTCCAGCAGGTCGTCGCCGGCCCCGCCGGTCAACACGTCGTCGTCGTCCTGGCCGAACAGCCGGTCGTCGTCCGCCCCGCCGTCCAGCGTATCGTTATCGTCGCCGCCGATCAGGACATCGTCGCCGTCACCGCCGGTCAACGTATCGTCCCCGGCGCCGCCGAAGATGGTATCGCCGTACGCCGTGCCGGTGATCTCGTCCGCGCCCGCGCCGGCCGCCGTGACCAGCACCTCCGCATAGGTCGATACGGATCCGCCGTTGCCGTCCACCACGTCGTAGGTCAGCGTCAACGTGCCGGTGAACCCGGCATCGGGCGTCACCGTGAACGTGCCGTCGCCGTTGTCGGTGATGGTGGCGTCGGCCGAAGCAAGGTTCGCCACGCCCAGCGTGTCGTTCTCGGCATCCGATGCGTTGGCTAACAGTTCCGATGCGCTGATTATGCGCGACGTTTGTTCCGAAGTTTCGAGGGGGGGCGTTACACTATCACTGGTCGCGAACGGTTCATCTGGCACCGTGAAATCCGACGTATATCGTGCAACACCTTTGGTCACCCGGAATTCATCTATATAACCTTCGAAATCGCGGTCCCCGTTGATCGTCCAAGTTCCAACCTCCAGCCGAATCGCATCATGATCCGCGATACTATCCGTCAGGGTACCTTGCTGAACGCCATCGACGAACAAGCGAAACACTCCGGCCGAAGTATCACGGACCAAAGCAACATGCTGCCATTGATTGGCAGAGACCGCGTTGGAGAATGACACAAGTGGCGCGCCATAGCCGACGAACATGCGTGCCGTCCCCGAAGCGTCTTCCTGATCCACCGTGATCTGAGATGTGCCGGAAGAGTTAATCAGCGTGAAATAAGTTTTCGCCAACGCAAGTTGAGATGCATAGAACCAGCCTTCAATGGTGTAATCCCCTGTCCCCATATCGACGACTGCGGAATCTGTTACCTGGGCATAGGTGTTTCCAGCCACACCCGGCATGGCAAGGCTTTCACCGCCAAATTTGGATTGTGTAGAACTGGTCGCCAGGCTGCCGACATTTGTCACCGTGGCACCTAATGGACCGCTGTCAGATAAATCTCCATCAAACTTAAGAAGCAAGGTGACATCATCGAAATAGGCATCGCCTCCCTCGCCTACTAAGGGCCCAGAAACGACCGGAGCATCGTTGACCGGATTAACGATCAGGTCGAAGGTCTCTTGCGCCGTGGCACCCAGCCCATCCGTCGCCGTCACCTTGACCGTCACCGCGCCCACGTCCGGGTCATCCGGCGTGCCCGTGAAGGTCGTGCCGTCGAAGTTCAGCCATTCCGGCAGAGGAGAATCGTCGTCCAGGGTCGCCGTCAGGATGAGGCTGGCATCATCCACATCCGAGAACGCATCCGACGGCACCTCGAAGTTCAACGCCGCTTCCTCGTCCACGTTCTGGTTCCCAATGCCTTGATCAACAACCGGCGCGTCATTATCCGCCGTGACGACGATTTCCGCATAGGTTGACGTTGCAACCTGCCCGTCCGACACGTCATAGGTCACAGTCAGCGTGCCGTTGAAGTCATCATCAGGCGTGACAGTCCAGGTGCCGTTACCATTGTTCTGAATCGTTCCGTTCCCACCGGAGATTGCTAGATTCGTTACGTGCAAGGTGTCGCCGTCTTCATCTCGCGCGTTCTGCAGAAGCTCCTCTTCCGTCAGGACCTTGGCATTGTCTTCAACGGTGGTGAAATACGGAACCACTCCTCCGCCGTAACTGTCGGGAAACGGGCCGTCGGGAACGGTGAAATCGGAGGTGTAGCGTGCGACACCTTTGGTCACGCGGAACTCGTCGATAAAACCTTCGAAATCCCGGATGGTATCGATCGTCCACGTGCCGATTTCCAACCGCACCGCGTCGTGATCGGAGACACTGTCCGTCAGTGTTCCCCGCTGTGTGCCGTCGACGAACAGACGGAACACGCCCGCCGAAGCATCCCGCACCAATGCGACGTGTTGCCACTGATTGGCGACAAACGCGCTGGGCATTGAAACCAGCGGCCCGCCACTACCGACAAACATGCGTGCAGCCCCGCCCGCATTACCCTGGTCCACGGTAATCTGCGTGTAGTAGCCAGTTGAATTGATCAGCGAGAAATAGGTCTTCGCCAGCCCCAGTTCCGTGGCGAAGAACCATCCTTCGATGGTGTAGCTCGCGGTCCCCATATCGACGGTTGCAGTATCCGTCACCTCTGGATAGGCAATGCCAGGGGCGTCCGGCATCGCCAAGCTGGCACTGCCGGAGCGGGCCGCCGCCGAGCTGGTTGTCAAGCCGCCCACGTTCGTCACGGCCACGTTTTGCGGGCTTTTGTCCGTCAGGTCGCCGTCGAAGTCCAGCAACAGTGCGACATTGTTGAAGTAAGGGTCCTGGGACTTTGTCGTGAGGGGGCCACTGACCAACGGCGCATCGTTCACCTGATTGACGGTCAGGTCGAAGGTTTCGTCAACGGTCAGCCCCTGAAGGTCTGTCGCGGTTACCTTGACCGAGATTGTCGACGTGTCCAAACCGGTCGGCGTGCCGGTAAAAGTCGTCCCGTCAAAGCTCAGCCATGATGGCAGCGCGGACCCATCACTCAAAGTTGCGGTCAGATGCAGGGTTGCATCCTCCGCATCCGAAAACGCGTCCATAGGCACCGCGAAACTGAATGCCGCATCTTCGTTTGTGCTCTGGTTGTCGATGCCCTCATCGACCTCCGGGGCATCGTTGACCGGCGTTATCTTGCCTTCCGCGTAGGTCGGGGTTGACCCGCCTTGGCCATCAATAACGTCGTAAGTAAGCGTCAATGTGCCATAGAAATCATCCGCCGGCGTGACAGTCCAGGTGCCATCCAAATTATCGACGATCGACGCGTTGGCCGATGCCAGATTAGCAATGTCCAGCGTCCCGCCATCAATGTCACTGGCATTGGCTAATAGGGCGGTTTTCGTCACATTGAAGGCTGTATCTTCCGTCGCCGAGAAAAGCATCGTTGCATCCGATGCAGTCGGGAACTCCCCAGTCGGAACCGAAAAATTCGACGTGTAGCGCGCGACACCCTTGGTCACGCGGAACTCGTCGATCAGGCCGTTCCATTCGTACCCACCATTCGGATAGGCCCCAAGGGTTACCTCATCGACGAGCGCCATATCCACAGCGTATGCGGTACTACCGATGGAGGTCCCATTAACATAGTAGGTCAACATGCCGCTCTCACGAACTGCAGCAAAGTGGAACCACTGACCTTGCGGCAGCAGTGATTCTGCCAGGCCAAAATTCTTGGCACCGCCGCTGCCGTTTACATAAAGATCGTCACCGAGCGTGTAGAAGAAAGTGTCGAAACTTCCATTCCTCGAAAGACTAAACAGGGTATGCACGGGTCCTTCGACTCCGTTCCAAAGAAACCGGCCTTCCATCGTAAAATCGTCCGTGCCGAACGAAAAATCGGGCGACCTCTCGGTTTCCACAAACTCACTGTTTACAGCCGCTGTGGACTGGAAGCTCTTGGTTCCATACTGCGAACTGCTGACGATCGTCCCATTGCTTTGGGTCAAGGCATGTGATTGATAGCTTTCGTCGATGACGCCGTTTTCAAAGTTCACCAACAGAACGACGTCGTCTAAATAAGGATCGTCGGATTCAATAAGCAACGGCCCCGAGACCATCGGATCATCGTTCACCGAATTGACCGTGACATCGACCATGGCTTCGGACGAAATCCCCCGCTCGTCCGTCACCCGGAAGGTGAAACTGTCCGGCCCGTGGTAATCCTCCGCCGGCTCGAAGGTATAGGCGCCCGTGGCCGCGTTGGTGATCGTGACCACGCCGTGCGCGGTGGTCAGCTGGCTGACCGCGTCGCCGTTGGTGTCGACCAGGGCGTAGGTCAGGTTGATCTCCGTGCCGCCGTCCGGCCCGTCGATGCCGCCCGATCCGGGCAGGACGTCGTTGAGGGTGCCGTCCTCGTCGACCGCGACCGCGTCCGCCGATGCCAACGGCAGGCTGCCGCCGGTCAGGTCGATGTTCAGGTCCGAGAATTCCAGCGTCTCGACGTCCGTCACCACATCCGTGCCGTCGTCGCCATCGACCGTCGGTTCCTTGTCGACCACCGTGAAGGTGCCGGTCAGCGCGTCGTGCAGGATCAGGTAGTCCGCCGCCGCTCCCGAAAACACCGCCTTGTCCGTGCCGTCGCCGCCGTCAATGGTGTCGTTGCCGGCAAAGCCGGTCAGGGTGTCGTCGCCGCTGGTGCCGTTGAGGGTGTCGTTGCCGCTGGTGCCGTCGATGGTTGCCATGGTGTGTTCCTCCTCCGGTAAGGGTTCTCCGAGGAAAGAATGACACCAAAAGTGGTCAACGGTCTATTCTATAAAACGTTGAATTTTTAGTTATAAATTGTCGCCAATGACGATCAATTTTGCGGCCTGTTTGCGCCCGCCTACTTCCCGTCCCGCTTGGCGATGCAGGCGCGGACGGAGCTGGAGCGGCAGGACTGGATGCAACCTTGGCGCTTATTGGCGCTGCCGGACGGCCCCGCGAGGCAACCCCGCGTGCAGTCCTGCAGCAAGTCCTGAAAATGTCCCCCCGAATGATCGCGGCACCAGTTGTAGTCCGCGTCGAAACCGTCGGTGATGCCCTCGTTGAAGCCCTTGGCGATACGCGTGAAGAAACCCTCGCGCTTGCCATCGTCTTCGGATGTTTCGGCAGGCGCCGCGTTGGGAACGGCCCCGGCCTGCGGGGCGGCCGGCTGATCCGGCTCGCCGCCGAAACCGCTGAGCAAGCGGGAGAAGAAACCCGCCCGTTCTGCCGTTTGCGGCGCCGCGGCTTCGGCCGGCGCCGTCGGCACCGCCGCGACGCTTTCGGGGGCGGTGGGTGTTGCAGCCTGCTTGACGGGCACCGCCCGCGTTACGGCCTTGGGGGCCGGGCCCTGGGCCCGCTGGGACAGGCAGGCGTCCACGGCCGTGCCCTTGCAGGTCTGATAACAGCCCCGTTTCTGGGACACCTTCTTGTTGCTGATGCGCGTGCAGTTGGCATCGACGCAGGCGTCGAACGCCCGGTCGTAAACCTTGGGCATATTGTTGAAGCACCAGTCGAAGTCGCCCAGGTCGTAGGCCGCCGCCCGCGATGTGCCGAGAGGCAGGCAGGCCATCAATCCGACGAGCACCAGGAGTATCCGCAAGGTCGTCCGTTCTTCTGAATGTTTCGTCACGATTTGTCACCGCCGATCGCCGCGATGCCCCCGGCCTCGCCCCAGCGGGGCGCCGTGTCCAGATGCACCCCCGCCTGATCCAACAGGCGCATGCAGGTCTGATCCACAAGGTCGCTGATCGCCTGGGGCTTCTGGTAGAATGCCGGCACGGGCGGGAAGATCACTGCCCCCAGGGTCGCCAGCTTGGTCAGGGTTTCCAGATGCCCGGCATGGAGCGGCGTTTCGCGCACGGCCAGCACCAACGTCCGGCGTTCCTTCAGCATCACGTCGGCGGCGCGGGTGATCAGATCGCCCGTATTGCCGTAGGCGATGTTGGACGCCGTCTTCACGGAACAGGGGGCGACGATCATGGCGTCCAGGCGGAACGAACCGGAGGACACGGGTGCGCCCACATTGCCCGCCAAATGCACGACATCGGCCAGGGCCTCGATCTCGGCCGCGTCGCGGTCAAGCTCCGCCGAAATGGTCAGCCGCCCGGCCTTGGAAATCACCAGATGGCTTTCGACATCCGGCGTTTCCGCCAGCATTTCCAACAGGCGCTGGCCATAGATGGCGCCCGAGGCACCGGTAATGGCGATAAGGATGCGTTTTCGGTCATTAGACATGGGGGCAATTTGGGGATTGGTGGCGCATTTGTCCATCGTTTGCGCAAATCCCGATTGACCGCCCGGCCCGGCGCGTTACTTTGTGCGCAGACCGGATTGTATACAGTTCCACCCCCCAGCCGAGGCAGAGACCACCATGACCAACACCACCAGCGCCAACAAAATCTGGGGCCGTTCGGCCTTTCTCGAACTGCTGAAGCAAGAAGGGGTGACCCACATGTTCGGCAATCCGGGGACCACGGAACTGCCGATCATGCATGCCCTGGCCGACCATCCGGACCTGACTTATGTCCTGGGCCTGCAGGAGGCGCTCGTCGTCGCCATGGCCGACGGCTATTCCCGCGCCTCGGGCAAGCTGGTCGCCTGCAACGTTCATGTCGCGCCCGGGTTGGGCAACGCCATGGGCTCGCTGTTCAATGCCAAATTCACCAACACCCCGATGATCCTGACCGCCGGGCAGCAGGAACAGGGCCACGGCCTGACCGAGCCGGTGCTGTACGGCGATCTGGTGTCCATGGCGCGGCCGCTGGTCAAATGGGCGGTCGAGGTGACGCAGTTGGAAGACCTGCCGCGCATCATCCACCGCGCCGCCAAGGTCGCCATGACACCGCCGACGGGGCCCGTGTTCCTGTCCCTGCCGGGCGACATCCTGAACGACGAGGCGGGCCTGGACCTGGGCGCCGCCACCCGCATCGACACCCGCGTGCGCCCGTCCGACGACGTGCTGGAAACCCTGGCCAAGCGCATCCTGGCGGCTGAGAACCCGGTGGTCGTGGTCGGCGACGAGATGGTGAAAAGCGACGCCCTCGCCGAGGCCGCGGCCTTTGCCACAATCCTCGGCGCGCCCGTGTTTCAGTCATCGACGCCTTACGGTGCCCAGTTCCTATCGGAACACCCCTGCTTCATGGGTGCCTTGGAGCGCAGCCAGAAACAGGCGCGCGCGGCGCTCGAACCCCATGACCTGATGATCGCCCTCGGCACCGATCCCCTGACCATGTCGGTCTACAGCCCCATCGACCCCCTGCCCGACGGCATGAAGATCGTGCAGATCGGCCTCAACGAATGGGACATCGCCAAGAACTATCCGGTCGAGGTCGCGGCCTTGGGCGACCTGAAGACCACCCTGCCCGCCCTCGCCGACATGCTGGCCAGGATCGGCGGCGACGCGCATCAGGCGCGCGCCAAGGCCGCCATCGACGCGCTGGCGAAAACCAACTGGTCGGCCCGGCGCGCCCGCCTGATCACGGAGCTGTCCGACGGCGACGGGCCGCAACCCATCGACCCCCGCCACATGGCGAAGATGATCACCGACGTCCTGCCCGACAACGCCATCGTCGTGAACGAGGGCCTGACCTCGGCCCGGCTGCTGGACCAATTGTTCCCGTTCCGCGATCGCTTCGCCTATCACGGCCTGGCGTCGGGGGGCATCGGCTGGGGCCTGCCGGCCGCCGTCGGCGTGCAGATCGCCCAGCCCGACCGCCCCGTGGTCGCGGTGATCGGCGACGGCAGTGCGATGTATTCGATCCAGGCCCTGTGGACGGCGGCGGCCATGAAGCTGCCGCTGACCTACGTGATCGCCAACAACGGCGGCTACCGCATCATCAAGCAGCGCCTGAAATCCTTCCACGGGTCGGAAAACTACATCGCCATGGACTTCGTCGACCCACCCATCGACTTCGTCGCCGTGGCGCAGGGCATGGGCCTGACGGCGGAACGCATCACCGACCCGGCGCGCGTGCGCCCGGCCCTGAACGAAGCCATCGCCAATCCGGGCCCGAACCTGCTGGAAATCGTCGTCGACGGGACGGTCTGACCCGGCCCCGGTCAGTGAAAGGTCAACCCGCCGGTCGGGCTGATGGTCGATCCGGTGAGATAGGCCGAATCCTCCGACGCCAGGAAGGCGGCGACGCCGCCGATGTCGTCCGGGTTGGCAATTCCTAACGGCGCCCGCTGCTGGATGCGGGCGTATTGCGCCCGGTGCAGGTCGGTCATTTCGATCTTGCCCTCGAAGCCGTCCCAGGACGGCGATTCCCCGATCAGGGTCACGGCGATGCAGTTGACCCGCACCTTGTGGCGGGCCATCTCCTTGCCGATCACCTTGGTCGTCATCACCAGCCCGCCGGCATAAAGTGCCACGGTGGTCTGGCCCGCCGTCGGCACCCGCCCGCCTTCCGACGTGACGAACATGCAGCTGCCGCTTTCGCGCGCGATCATATAGGGCAGGACCGCGTGCAGCGGCAGCAGCTTCGCCGCCGTCGCGCGGGACACGACCTCGGTCACGGCGGCGACGTCGATCTCGTTGAAGATGCCGCGAACGCTCGGGTCGTTGGTGTCCTGCGACGGCACGCCGGAGGCACTGGCGACCAGCACGTCGATTTGGCCGTGCGCCCGCACCGCATGGGCCGCCAGGGCGTCCATATCGGCCTTCGACTGCACGTCGGCGGCGACGAAATCGGCGGTCCCGCCGTCCTTGCGCAGGGCTTCGACGACCATCCGGCCTTTTTCTTCCGACCGGCCGGAGACGACGACCGTCGCCCCCTCGGCCGCGAAGCGGCGGGCGACGCCCAGGCCGATGCCGCCGGTCGATCCGGTAATGATCGCGACTTTTCCTTGGAGTTTACCCATCAGTTCCTCGTCTGCTGTGCGTATGCCGGGCGCGCTTAATCCTTGCGGCGGGGCCAGCCCGGCTGCTTCAGGTCGTCCGTATGCTGGCCCAGGGTCGGCGCGGGATGTTTTACCCGGCCCGGCGTGGCGCTCAGCTTCGGCACGATGCCCGGCGTCTTCATGGGTTTGCCGTGGGAGGTCACCGTATCCAGGATCATGTCGCGCGCCTGGTACTGGGGGTCGGCGACGATGTCGGCGATGGTATAGGTCTTGCCGACGGGGACGGAGACGGCGTCGAGTCTCGCGATAACCTCGTCGCAGGTCATGGTTGCCGCCCATTCCTGGATCGCCGCGTCGATCCGCTCCACATGCCGCGCGCGGCCGTCGTTATGCTTCAGTTCCGGATCATCGGCCAGGTCCTGGCGGCCCATCTCGGTCATCAGGCGCTGGAAGATGCTGTCGCCGTTGCCGGCGATCAGGACGTATTGCTCGTCCCTGCAGAGATAGGCGTTGGTCGGCACGATGCCCGGCAGGGCGCTGCCCGTGCGCTCACGCACGACGCCGGCGGAGGTATATTCCGTCAGGGTGCTTTCCATCACGTTGAACACGGATTCATAGAGCGCAACGTCGACCACCTGGCCCTTGCCGCCGTTCACGTTGACATGGTGCAGGGCGAACATCAGGCCCATCACCCCGTGCATGGAGGCCAGAGTGTCGCCGATGGAAATACCGACCCGCACCGGCACCCGGCCCGGCTCGCCGGTGATGTAGCGCAGCCCGCCCATGGATTCGCCCAGAACGCCGAACCCCGGCTTGTCCTTATAGGGGCCCGTCTGGCCGAAGCCGGAGATCCGCAGCATGACCAGCTTGTGATTGATGGCGTGAAGCTGGTCCCAGCCCAGGCCCCATTTCTCCAGGGTGCCCGGCTTGAAGTTCTCGATCACCACGTCGGCTTCCTTGGCCAGCGCCAGAACCACGTCACGGCCTTCCGGCGACTTCAGGTCAAGACAGACCGAACGCTTGTTGCGCGACTGGATCTCCCACCACAGCGAGGTACCGTCCTGCACGATGCGCCATTTTCGCAAGCCGTCGCCGGCCCCGGCCGCCTCGACCTTGATCACGTCGGCGCCGAAATCGGCCAGCGTCTTGGCCGCGAAGGGCCCCGCCACGAACTGGCCCAATTCAATCACTTTCAATCCTTGAAGAGCTTCCATGTCCCGCATTCCGTTTATTGATGGTCTTCACGGCATGACCGTTGCGCATGCCGGAGCGGCAGCATCGACAAGGGGGCACGGAAAAGCAACCCGGACCGCACGGAGGGGAAAAAGAAACGGCCTAGGCGGCGACCCAACCGGCCAGCGGCTCGGCCAGATTGTCCCAGGGCAGGTAGCCGGCGGTGACCAACGTGGCCTGCTTGTCCTCGACCGCCAACAGCGTCGGAAACCCGGTGATGCCGGAGCTTTGCGCGAACCAGAAATCGCCTTGGGTTTCTTCCCGCATGTCGGGCGATGTCAGCAGGGCGAGGAATTCGTCGCGGTCGAAGCCGAACTCGCCAGCGATATCGGCAAGCACGGCTTCCTTCGCCGTGTCGCGGTTATCGACATAGAACGCGCGGTGCAGATGGGCCAGGAACGGCAATACCCGGGATTCGTCGATCTTGCGCGCCGTGACGACGGCGCGGCAGGCCGGTTCCGTGTCGTAGATGAAATTATCCTGATCGAAAAAGGCGAAGTCGAAGGGCTGGCCCGTGGCGTCCTGCACATGATGCCAATGGTCGCGGATGTAGTCCTTGTCCTTGCCGCGCATGGGATGGACCGTGCCGGGGCGCAGGCCGCCGACCATGACCCGCACGGGGGCGGCATCACCGAAGGATTGCGCGACCTTGTCGATGACCGGGGAAAAGCCCCAACACCAGGAACACATGGGGTCGGCGACGTAGAGGAAATGCTTGCTCATCATCCCGAAGTCTAACGCCCCCCGCCGCCCAGGCCAATCGGGCGATCAGCCAAAGTCGGCTCACTTCGCCGTGAGCACCGCCTTCATCAAGCCGGGAAAGCGCTTGTCCAGTTCCTTGCGGCGCAGGGAGTTCATGTGAACGACGCCGTCGTTGCGCGTCCATACCAGACCCGCCTCGCGCAGCACCCGGAAGTGGTGGGACATGCTCGATTTCGGGCGGCCGCCGTCAAGCGCGTTGCAACTTGCCTCGCCCTCATCCGCCAGGCGGCGGACGATGTCCATGCGCACCGGGTCGCTGAGAGCATGCAGCAGATGCTCCAGCGTGACGGCGTCGATGTCCGGGTGTTTGAACGGTCGCATGATGATTTTGTAACACGCAAACTTCGGTATTGCTATTGTTCGAAATTTATCGAACTATAGAACTAACGGCGATACAGCCACCCCCACCCCTTTACGGAGTTTCCCCATGTCGACCCTGTTCGATCCCTTTACCCTGAAAGACGTCACCTTGCGCAACCGCATCGCGGCATCACCCATGTGCCAATATTCCGCCGAGGACGGCATGCCCAACGACTGGCACCGCATCCACGTGCCCGCCCTGGCCCGGGGCGGCGCCGGATTGGTCATCGTCGAGGCCACCGCCGTCTCGCCCGAAGGCCGCATCACCCCCGGCTGCACGGGCCTGTGGAACGACGCCCAGGCCGAGGCCCTGGCCGCCGTCGCCCGCGAGATCGAGGCCGCGGGCGCCGTGCCCGGCATCCAGATCGGCCATGCCGGACGCAAGGCCAGCGCCAACCGCCCGTGGGAAGGCGACGACCACATCGCCCCGGACGATCCGCGCGGCTGGGAAACCATCGCCCCCTCGGCCATCGCCTATGGCGGCGGCCTGCCCAAGGTGCCCCGCGCCATGACCAAGGCCGACATCGACCGCGTGCGGGGGGATTTCGTCGCCGCCGCCGAACGCGCCCGCGACGCCGGGTTCAAATGGCTGGTTCTGCATTTCGCCCATGGCTATCTGGCGCAAAGCTTCTTTTCCGCTCATTCCAATCAGCGCGACGACGAATACGGCGGCAGCGCCGAAAACCGGGGCCGGTTCCTGATCGAAACCCTGGCCGCCGTGCGCGAAGTCTGGCCGGAAAACCTGCCGCTCACGGCCCGGTTCGGGGTCATCGAATTCGATGGCCGGGACGAGGAAACCCTAACCGACTCCATCACCCTGGTGAACCGGTTCAAGGAAGCCGGCCTGGATTTCATCGACGTCAGCGTGGGCTTTTCAACGCCAGAGGCGAACATTCCCTGGGGCCCCGCCTTCCTGGCGCCGGTCGCCGAACGGGTGCGCCGGGAAACCGGCCTGCCCGCCGCGACCAGCTGGTACATCAGCCAGCCGGCCCAGGCGGACCAGATGATCCGCGACGGCCAAGTCGATCTCGTCATGCTGGGGCGGCCGCTGCTGGCCAATCCGCACTGGCCCTACATGGCGGCACAGGAACTGGGCGTGGACAATCCGGCCTGGGCCACCCTGCCCCCGCCCTATGCCCATTGGCTGGCCCGCTACCGGGCGGCCTGACCGGCGGTTAATCGGCTGATGGCCGCGTCTGTTTCTTCCGCCAGCCGCGCCATCAGCTCCGCCGCCGTCTGGCGCCGGGACAACCCCACCCCTTGCCCCGCCCAAAGGGACAGCAGGCCCGCGTCGCCGGCCTTTGCCGCCGCCGTGCGCATGGGCCGGGTCAGGGCGTTCTGCCAGGGGAAGGGCAGCGGCGCTGCCTCGGCCCCGTCGCCTTCCATCATCGCCATGAAGCGGTTTTCGATGCCGCGGGCAAAGCGGCCGGAAAAGGCCTGGGTGATGCGCGTCTGCTCCGGCTGGGCGGACAGCAACGCCGCCTTGTAGCAGTCAGGCGTGCCGGCCTCATCACAGGTCAGGAAGGCCGTGCCCATCTGCACCGCCTGGGCGCCGAGCGCCAGGGCCGCGGCGATGCCGCGCCCGTCCATGATCCCGCCGGAGGCCACCACGGGTACGGAGACGGCGTCCACGACCTGCGGCACCAGAGCCAAGGTGCCGATCATCGCCGCCTCGAACGATCCCACGAAGGTGCCGCGGTGCCCGCCGGCTTCCGCTCCCTGGGCGACCACGGCGTCGACGCCCAACCGTTCCAGGGCGACCGCCTCCGCCGGCGTGGTCACGGTGCCCATGACGAGGGTGCCGCGGGCCTGAAGGGCGCGCACGGCCTCCTCCGGGATCAGACCGAAGGTGAAGCTGAACACCTTGGCGCCGCTGTCGAGCGCCACGGGAAAGGTCTTGTCGAACGGATCCGTCATGGTTTCCGGCAACACCGGTTCCGGTGCGCCCACATCCGCGCCCGCGCGCTGGACGGCGGCGACGGTGGTCTCCGTGTCGTCGGGAAGCGACGGCACCGGCTGCGGCGCGAACAGGTTGACGCCGAAGGACCGGTTGGTCTGACCGCGAACCTTGTCGACGGCCGCCCGGAAGGCATCCGGTGTCAGATAAGTCGCCCCCATGGAGCCCAGGCCGCCCGCCTCGGACACGGCGACCACCAAGTCCGGCGTGTCGCTGCCGCCGGCCATGGGGGCCTGGATCACGGGCAGGGTCATGCCCAGGCGGGTCATCAGGGGGGTCTGGGCGAGCATGGCGGTCCTCCGGCGCTGGATAGGGGTCAGCGAAGGTTACCCCCGCATGCCACCCGGCGGAAAACGGTTTCCCGCGATATCCGCTATCTCGCCGGCAGATACCTATTCGGCGGCGGCGCGGACGGGATACAGATGTTCCATGAATGCCGCCATGGCCGGTGCGCGGTAGCCGTCCTTGCGGCGGATGAACAGGGTCGTCACCCGGCCCTCGCGGGCGGGCAGCGGGTGCAGACGCACGCGGCCTTGATCGGCGGCGCCACGGGCGATGCCGCGCGGCAGCAAGGTCACGCCCAGACCGGCGGCGGCGCAGCCCAGAATGGTTTCGATGGTGCCGAATTCCAGAATGCGCAGGCCCGTCACCCCGCGCGCGGCCAAAATTTCCTCCAGCTTGCGGCGGTAGGAGCATCCGGCGCGCAGGACCACGATCTTGACCTCGCCCTGTGCCGTCAGGTCGCGCAGATCAGCGACCCCCGGGGCGGTGATCGCGACCAGGTCCTCGTGAAACGCCGTCTCAAACGCGATGTCCGGGTGATCGACCGGCCCGCAGACGAAGGCCCCTTCGACCCGGCCTTCCAAGACGTCGTCGATCAGTTCCGCCGTGGTGCCCGTGCGGATCGCCAGGTCGACCCCGGGATGGGCGGCCGCGAAGCCGGTCAGGACCGGCGACAGATGCAGAGCCGCCGTGGTTTCCAAGGACCCGATGACCAGGTCGCCCTGCGGCACGCCGTCGTCGGCGACCGCACGCCGGGCATCGGCCACCAGCCGCGCCGCCGCCTTGGCGAAGGGCAGCAAGCGTTCCCCCGCCGGCGTCAGGCGCACGCCCCGGGAATGGCGTTCGAACAGGGCAGCACCCAGGCCGTCCTCCAACAGGCGCACCCGCGCCGTCACGTTGGACTGCACGGTGTGCAGTTCCGCCGCCGCACGGTTCATGGCGCCGGTGCGGGCGACCGCCTCAAAGATACGGAGATCGGAAAGCTCCATGGCAATGAACTCATAAATTATGATTTCTGAGTAATTTTAATATCTCTATTAGAGATAAGAAGAGAATTCCATCACGCTGCCCTTCGTCGACGGCGTCCGCTGACATCAAGGAGAAAGTTTTCACTTGTGCAACTGATAATCATTTGCATATTGTGTCGTCATTGATCCCTGCGGCAGGGAACGGCGCACACCGGCAAGCCAGCCTTCACGCGCCCCCTGCCCGGCCTACCGGAGACACAGGCACCGATGTGCGACCTTTGCGGCGACGACGATCTCCACCTACACGCCACGGCGCGGCGCAAGCGGCTGTGGGAAATGACCGCCGGATGGCATTGCTCCATCCTGGGCACCTGCCTGACCCTGGCCGACCTGCGCGCCCTGGCCCGCAAGCTGCCCCTGAAGATCCGCCAAGGCTTTCCCGTCGACTATCAGCTCCACGGTTTTTTCGTAAAGGAAGCGGACCAGCCCGGCCGCGCGGCCAAGCTGCTGACCAAGCTGCTGGACCGCAAGCATGCGGCGGCGATCCGCCGCCTGCGCGGGATCAAGGACGCCAAGGGCCTGGAGGACGCCTGGGTCGAGGCCATGGCCGCCGGCGACATCCCCGGACCCTACTGGGCGATCCTCAGCCACCCTGCCGCGACCACGGATCTGTCGGAGCGCATGTTCGCCGATGTTCACATGCTGTCGCATCTGGTCGGCGCCTCCAACCGGGGCGACATCCGCCGCCTGACGGACCTGGAAGAGGAAAACGCCGGCCTGCGCGACAAGCTCGCCAAGCAGCAGAACCATCACCGCCAGCGCCTGGACGAAAAGGAAAAGCAGATCAACGCGCTGCGCGACCAGCTGCATCACGATCCCGAGCGCGCCATCCGCATCGCCGCCCCGCAAACGCTGGACAGTGACGGCGCCTGCGCCTCCGTCCCGGCCCTGCAGGGTGAACTGCGCCATATGGAAATCCGCGCCGCCCAGGCCGACACCACCCTGCGCGGACAGCGCAGCCGCATCGACGAACTGTCGCGCCTGGTCGACAGCCTGCTGGACGAGAACCGATCCCTTGAAACGGCCCTGGTCCGCGAACGCGGCACCGGCCCCGCCGGCGATGACTGCGACACCTCCTGCCCCTTCGATCTCGGCGGGCGCAGCCTGCTGTACGTCGGCGGCCGGCAGCAGACCGTGCATCGCCTGAAATCCCTGGTCGAGGCCTGGAACGGCCATTTCCTGCACCATGACGGCGGCCTGGAGAAATCCATCAACGAATTGGCCGGTGCGGTGGTCAAGGCCGACGCCGTGGTGTTCCCCACGGACTGCGTCAGCCATGACGCGGCATTGCAGGTCAAACGCCTGTGCCGCCAGACCATGAAACCGTTCGTGCCGCTGCGCAGTTCCGGCGTCGCGTCCTTCGTCGCCGGCTTGCGTCACGGATTGGAAAGTTTCGACGCCGCCGGCGCCGACTAAGCCCCATGCGCGCCTTCGCCGCCCCATCCACCTTCATCGAACTGCCGTTCGGCGAGCAACTGATGCTCTGGGCCGTGCGGCTCTGGATGCGCGGTCTTAGGGGTGGCATGCCCGATCAGACGATCCTCCGCACCGGTTTCAAGTTGGCCGGGGTTCCCGCCGCCCATGCCCCTCTCGACGGCCTGATGACCGTCCTGACCACCGCCGCAACCGCCCCCATAGATATCCGCTGTCCCCATTGCGCCGACATCAGCGCGGATGAACACCTGTTGATGGACGTCATCGCCGGCCTGCAGTCCCCGGGCCGCGGCGGCAGCACCCTGTTCGCCTGCCGTCTGCCCCCGGCGGCGCGGCGCAGCGGGATGGAACTGGCGGGACGCCTGGCCATCGTGTTTTCCGGCGCGGGGCTGATGATCCGTCCGCGCGGACTGACCCCCGGCCCCGGAAAATCCACGATTCATTGACCGGTTTTCGTCGCCTCATACGTCTTACTTTATAGCCCCCCCCCTGCGGGATCAGCCGCCATGACGGCCCAAGAACACAAAGCACCTAAGGAGACCCCCATGAACCATTTCACAACCGCCCTTGCCGCCGGCTGCATGCTGGCGGCCACGGCGTTCGGCACGGCGCCCGCCCGCGCCGCGGATCCGGCAAAGGTGCTCGACACCTACGCCGATATCGCCCATGCCATGTATGAGGACGCCCTGATTACCGCGGAAACCCTGCAGGGCGCCGTTGCCCAGCTGGTCGCATCGCCCTCGCGCGCGTCGCTGCTGCGCGCCCGCGCCGCCTGGATCGCCGCGCGTCAGCCCTACCAGCAGACCGAAGGCTACCGTTTCGGCAACGCCGCCGTCGACGACTGGGAAGGCAAGGTCAACGCCTGGCCGCTCGACGAAGGGCTGATCGACTACGTGGACGCGTCCTACGGCAAGGACTCCAAGGACAATCCCTATTACACCGCCAACGTGATCGCCAATCCGTCCCTGCGCCTGGGCGGCAAGACCATCGACGCGTCCAAGATCACGCCTGAGCTGATTTCCGGCACGCTGCACGAGGTCGACGGCGTCGAAGCCAACGTCGCGTCGGGCTATCACGCCATCGAATTCCTGCTGTGGGGCCAGGACCTGAACGGTACGGGCCCGGGTGCGGGCAACCGGCCGCACACCGACTTCGACACCAAGAACTGCACCCACGGCAATTGCGACCGCCGGGCCCAGTACCTGACGGCGGCGACGGAGCTCCTGATTTCGGACCTCAAGGACATCGTCGGCCAATGGGCCCCCGGTGGCGCCGCGCGCGCCGCCGTGACCGCCGACAAGGCCAAGGGCGTCGGCGCCATCATCAAGGGCCTGGGCAGCCTGTCCTACGGCGAACTGGCCGGCGAGCGCATCAAGCTCGGCCTCATGCTCCACGATCCCGAGGAAGAGCATGACTGCTTCGCCGACAACACCCACAACTCTCACTACTTCGACCAGGTCGGCATGATGTCCATCTATGCCGGTCGCTACGCCCGCATCGACGGATCCGTCGTCCAAGGGCCGAGCCTGGCCGACCTGATCAAGACCAAGGACGCCAAACTGGCGGCCAAGATCGACGCGGCCCTGAGCGCCACCCTGACCCGCATGCAGGTGATGAAGGACATGGCCGACCGCCGCGTCATGGCCTATGACCAGATGATCGGCGAAGGCAATGCCGCCGGGAGCAAGATCATCCAGGACGTGGTCGACGGTCTGGTTGCGCAGGCCAAGGCGATCGAGAGCGCGATGGCGCCGCTGGGCCTCTCCGGCGTGTCCTTTGAAGGCTCCGACAGCCTTGACAATCCGTCTGCCGTGTTCAAATAGCAGGGGGAGAACGGGCGGCGGTTTCCGTCCTCCACCGGAAACCGCCGCCCGCCCGACCCGGCCACAGACGGCCACCCGCAGCCTGACCAAGGATACCTGCCCAAGATGTTTCCGGCTGCCCGCTGGACCAGCGTTGCCGCCATGGTGGTCTTAGCCGCCGGCGCCCCCGCTGCGTCCGGCGAAAGAGAACGGGCAGTCGTGAAGCCAGCCACGGACTTCACCAGGGCCGAGACCTACGAAGCCATGCAGGGTGGGGCCGCGACCTCGCAAAAGGCCGCCAACGCCGACGCCTTCTCCCATTCGTCGGCCAATCTACCCTTTTCCCAGGAACTGGATTTCAAGGTCGGCAACGGATTTTTCCGCCGGCTCTGGGTCTCCGCCCCGGCGTCAACCCAATCCGCCGACGGCCTGGGCCCCCTGTTCAACGCCCGGTCCTGCCAGCGCTGCCACCTGAAGGACGGGCGCGGCCATCCACCCCAGGCCAACTGGCCCGACGACAGCGCCGTGTCCATGTTCCTGCGCCTGTCGATCCCGCCGCAGAGCGATGCGCAAAAAAGGCTGCTGGCCGAATTGCGCGCCCCTGTCATCGCCGAGCCGACCTACGGCACGCAGTTGCAGGACTTCGCGGTTCAGGGCATCGACCCGGAAGGCCGCATGCACATCACCTATACGGAACAACCGGTCACCTTGGGCGACGGCACGGTGGTCAGCCTGCGCCGTCCGGCCTACACGGTCACCGACTTGGCCTATGCCCCCCTCCACCCCCAGGCCATGATCTCGCCCCGCGTCGCCACACCGATGATCGGCCTGGGCCTTCTGGAAATGATCGGCGAGGCCGACATCGTCCAGGGCGCCGACCCGGAGGACGCCGACGGCGACGGCATTTCCGGCCGCATTCAACGAGTCTGGGACCGGGAAGCGGGCAAGCCTGCGCTCGGCCGGTTCGGCTGGAAGGCGGGCGACCCGACCGTGCGTCAGCAGTCGGGCCATGCCTTCGCCGCCGACATCGGCATTTCCAACCCGGTCGCCCGCGACCATTGGGGTGACTGCACGCCGGCGCAGACCGCCTGCCGCAACGCCCCCGACGGCGGCACCACGCCCGACGCCGACAATCCCACCGCCGACGGCATGGAAGCCTCGGAAAAGATCCTGGCCCTGGTCACCTTCTATGCCCGCAATCTGGCCGTGCCCAAGCGCCGCGACGTCGACGCCCCCCAGGTTCTGGCCGGCAAGAAAGTGTTCTACGACAGCGGCTGCGCCGCCTGTCACCGGCCCAAGTTCGTGACCCGCACGGACCCCGCGCGGCCCGAACATTCCCATCAGCTGATCTGGCCCTATACGGACATGCTGCTGCACGACATGGGCGACGGCCTGGCCGATCACCGCCCGGAAGGCATGGCCGACGGCCGCGAATGGCGTACGGCGCCGCTGTGGGGCATCGGTCTGACCAAAGTGGTCAGCGGCCATACCTTCTTCCTGCACGACGGCCGCGCCCGCGACCTGCTGGAAGCCATCCTGTGGCACGGCGGCGAAGCCGAGGCCGCCAAGGAAACCGTCCGCAACCTGCCGAAAAAGGAGCGGGAGGCCCTGCTCGCCTTCCTGAATTCGCTATGATCCGTCACCATATTATTCTTCGTCCCGTGGCCGTCCTGACCGCCCTTCTGCTGACCGGCATCCTGGCGTCTACCGCGCGGGCCGCCGCCGACACCATCGACTACGGCGCGATCAACACCGCCATCGTCAAGGATCACCTGCTGCCTCGCTATCATGCCTTCACCGAAAAGACGGCGGCGCTTGTCGATGCCACCGGGAAGCTGTGCCCCGCCCCCGAGCCCAGCGCATTGGCCGCCGCCCGCGACGCCTTCCATGGCGCGCTGGATGCCTGGCAGGAAGTCGAACACCTGCGCCAAGGGCCGGCGGCGGCGGCGGACACCCATATCCGCGTCAAGTTCTGGCCCGACCGGAAAAGCCTGGTCGACAAGCATCTGGCGCGACTGATGGCCAACAAGAACGGCGACATTCTGAAGCCCGACAGCTTCGCCCATGTCTCCATCGCCGTGCAGGGCTTTCCCGCCCTGGAACGCCTGCTGTTCGCCAAGGACGCCCCCGCGTCCCTGAAAACCGGCGACGGGCCGGTGACGCCCTGTGGCGTGGTCCGGGCCATCGCGGTCAATCTGCACGCCATCGCCGCGGACCTGGAAGCGCGCTGGACCAAGGACCCGGCGGCGGGCCGTCCGGCCAAGCGCGTGACCACGGACCTGTTCAATGATCTGGCCACGGGCCTGGGCGCCGCCGCCGAATTGAAGCTGGGCGCCCCCTTGGGGTCCGACGGCAAGCCCCGGCCGCGCCGGGCGGAAAACTGGATGAGCGGCCGCGCCCTGCGCAACGTGGTGCACAATCTGACAGCGCTCCAGGACCTGTACGACGGCCTCGCCACGGCCAAGGGCGCTCATATCGGCAAAGGCGAGGACGGCCTGATCCGCCACCAGTTCGCTCATCTGATCAAGACCACGCGCGACCTGGGTCCCTCCATCACGGCGGTGCTCGAGACCGAGAAAGGGCCGCTGCGCCTCAAGGTGCTGAAAAGCGACATTCAGGACCTGCACGAACTGGTCGTCATCAACGTGTCCGAGGCCCTCGACCTCGTCCTCGGCTTCAATTCCCTGGACGGAGATTGAGCATGAACATTTCGCGACGCACCCTGCTCTCCCTCGGCGTTGGCGGCCTTGCCCTGCTGACTGCTCCCAGCGTCTGGGCCGCTTCCACCGGGCCCCGTTATCTGGGCGTGCGCCGCCTGGGTGACGGGCGGGCCGATCCCTTCCGCTTCGCCGCCTGCGTCGCCGACGCCCATGGCCGCATCCTGCGTCAGGTCGACCTGCCCGCGCGCGGCCATGGCTTCGCCCTGCGTCCCGACGGCACGCTTGCCGTGGCCCTGGCGCGGCGGCCCGGCACCTTCGCCGCCGCCTTCACCGTCGATGGCGACGGACCGACCCGGGTGTTCCACGCCCCCGCCGGGCGGCACTTCCAGGGCCATGCGGTGTTCGAGCCCACGGGCCGCCACCTGTTCGCCACGGAAAACGATTTCGACAACGCGCGGGGCTGCATCGGCGTCTATGACGCCGCCGATGGCTTCAAGCGCGTCGGCGAACTGCCGAGCCATGGCGTCGGCTGCCACGAACTGGTGTTGATGCCGGACAGCCGGACAGCCGCCGTCGCCAACGGCGGCATTCTGACCCATCCGGACAGCGGCCGCGCCAAGCTGAACCTGGGCACCATGCGCCCGAATCTGGCCTATGTGGACCTGGAAAGCGGGAAGCTGGAGGACAGCATCGCCTACCCCAACGACCGCCGCCACATGCTGAGCATCCGCCACCTCGCGGTCTTTGACGACGGGCGCGTGGTGTTCGCCTGCCAGGATCAGGGCCCGGCGACGGACGGTCTGACGCTGGTCGGCCTGCATCGGCCCGGATCAGGACGGATCGAAGACCTGAACGCCCCCGAGGCGACGACCATGAACCTCAACGGTTATTGCGGCTCCGTCGCCGTGGACCGAGGCGGGAAGCTGGCGGCGGTAAGCGCCCCGCGCGGCAACCGGGTCCTGTTCTGGAACACCCTGACGGGCGAACTGGCCGGTAATGTGGCGATCGCCGACGGCTGCGGCTTGGCCCCCGGCCCCGCCGACGGCAGTTTCGTGCTGACCAGCGGGATGGGGGCCTTCCTGGTCAGCGGGCCGGACCTGCTCACCCCCGCCGCATCCGAAGACGGCGCCCCCTGGGACAACCACCTGTTGGCCGTGCCGGACATGCGCGCATAGGGCGGCCGAAAAAGAAATCTCGTCAAACGGCCTTGCCTGTCTTGAAATTCCCGAACGGCATTCCGATATTGACAATCATTCGCAGAACGAATGATACTCATTATCAAGAACAAACCGCCATCGGGAATCACGTCCATGTACGTCTGCAATTGCAACGGAATCACCGAAACGGAAGTCAAGGAAGCGGTGCGTTCCGGCGCCGAAAAGTGGGACGACGTGCATACCTATTTCGATTGCGCGCCCTGCTGCGGCAAATGCGAATGCGAGATTTCCGAGGCCATCTGCCAGGCGCGCCGTGACACCGCCACCGACGACGCCCCGTTGTTCGCGGCACCGGCCGCGTTGGCGACGGCAGGCTGACATGTTTCTCTGGCAGGCCCTCAATCCGAAGGCCGTTGTCGCGGCTTTTGCCGCCCTGTCGAAGGAACCGCGGCACCAACCAAAGAGCGCCACTGCCGTGGAAGACCGCCCGGCCGCGAACGTGCCGACGCTGGGCCTCGTCAATTCTTACGACCCCAACAACCTGACCTAACCTCCCGTAAGCGGCGGGGCGGTCTTCGCTATTTGATTAGCGGTGCCGGCGCACGGGAGGTTGTGTCGATCAACCCGGCGCAGTCTCCGGGCTTGCCGTCCTGGGTGTCGCAGGTCATGACCCCGTTCAACAGAAAACGGCTGATCTTGGCGCATTGCACGCCATCGATATCGAACACCTTGAGTGAGGTCTTGCCGTCGGGGATCGGCCCGCCCTGCACCGCCACGCGGCGGGCGACGATGCCGTCCGTATCGAAGATCACCAGATCCAGCTTGAGGTCGCGGAAGGCCATGCCCGCCTTGTTGGTCAGCACCAGATAGGCGCGGCAGGCGCTGGCCAGCGGTTCCAGCTTGTTCAATTCCACCCCGATGCGCCCGTCCGCCGCCCGGGCCAGGTTCGTGACGGCGATCATGGCGCCAAGGACAAGGATAACGGCGGCGGTCGTCAGGCGGTAGGCGGTCATGGTGGTCTCTCCCCTTCGCGGCGCCTATGCGGCACCTCAGGCAATCATAACCAGCAATTCCACCCTGTCACGGGTGAAGGGGCGGCAAGCGCCGCCCCTCCCCGATCATTCTGCTTAGGATTCGGCGACGATGGGATTGCCGAGAATGCCGATGCCTTCGACCTCGACCTCGACCCGGTCGCCGGCCTTCATCCAGCCCGGCGGTTTCATGGCATGGGCCACGCCCGAGGGCGTGCCCGTGGCGACCACGTCACCCGGCTCCAAGGTCATGAATTCGGACAGGATTTCGACCAGCCGCGCGACGCCGAAGATCAGATCGCCGGTATTGGAATCCTGGCGCGTCTCGCCGTTGACCCGCGACGTGATGCGCAGGCCAGACGCCCCCGCTGGCAACTCATCCGGCGTCACCACGACAGGGCCGAGCGGCCCGGTGCCGTCGAAGTTCTTGCCCTGGGTCCATTGCGGGGTATAGCGCTGCCAGGCACGGACCGAGACGTCGTTGAACAGGGTGTAGCCGAACACGTGATCCAGGCCCTTGTCTTCCGGGATCGCGCGGCCGCCCTTGCCGATGACGAAGGTCAGTTCGGCCTCGTAATCCAGCTGGTCGCAGACCTTGGGCAGGATCACCGGTGCTTCGGCAGCAACCAACGACGACGGCCAACGCACGAAAAGCGACGGATATTTCGGCGGCTCATGCCCGCCTTCACGCGCATGAGCGGCGTAATTCAGGCCGACACAGATGAATTTTCCAGGCTTCTCGATGGGCAACGCCGGTGTGACGTCCTTGAGCGCCAGGGTCGCTTCGGCACCAGCTCCCTTAACGGCGGCGGCAACGCGGGTAAGGGCTTCCGGGCCGGCCTCGATCAGGGCCAGCATCGTTTTCGGCAGCGCCGGATCGGCGGCGGCGACGTCAATCACCTTGTCGCCATCGACCACGCCCAGGCGCGGTCCGCCGGACGCTTCGAACATCATAAGTCTCATGAATGGTTCCTTTTGGTATGGTCTTGTCTGCCTTTGAAAAGGCCTTCTCACAGGGCCGTTTGTCAACATTTCGCTGCATGCGCACCGCCCATAAAGGGCAGACTTAAATCACTTGAATTAATTCAAGTGATTTAATACAGTTGCTTCATGGACCCTGCCGATACCCGCGAAAACCTTATCCTCGCCGCCGAGCGTCTGTTCGCCGAAAAAGGCATCGATAACGTCTCGCTGCGCGAAATCAACCGCGCCGCCGGCCAGAAGAACGTGGCCGCGCTGCATTACCATTTCGGCACCCGCGAGATGCTGCTCGAAGCGATCTTTGAACGCCGCATGGCCGGCATCAACCGGCGCCGCGTCGCCATGCTTGACGCGATGGAAGCCATCGGCCCGATAACGCAGGTGCGCCCCGTCGTCACCGCCATGGTCGCGCCGCTGGCGGAACAACTCGACCCCACCGTGCGCGGCCAACATTACGTGCGCTTTCTGGCGCAGGTGATCAGCGATCCGGGGGTCGATCTGGGCGGTCTGGTGCGCGACAAGTTCGACCACGGCATGGCGCGCACCCGCGACCTGCTGCGCGGCCTGCTTTCGGACCTGCCCGCGACCGTGGTCGAACAGCGCATCCGCCAGGCCGTCGCCCATTTCGTCCACGCCCTGGCCGACAAGGCGCGGCGCGATGCCGGCGGCCGCACCACCGGGCGCAGCGGCGGCACCCAACTATTCGTCGCCAATCTGATCGACAGCATCGCCGGCGCCCTGACGGCGCCCGTATCCGACGAAACCATGGCCCTGCTTACCGAGGTGCCGCGCAAAACAGCCTGAACACGGGAGGCCCACCAGATGACCGCACAACCGCAACCCGATTTTCGCCACATCAGCGTCAGCCCCATCTCGGGCGCCCTCGGCGCGGAGATCGGCGGCGTTGACCTGTCCCAGCCGCTGGCCCCGGAGGTGGTTGCGGAAATCCGGCGCGCCCTGGTCGACAACCTGGTCATCTTTTTTCGCGATCAGGACCTGACGCCCGACCTGCAGAAGGCCTTCGGCCGCCTGTTCGGCGACCTTCACGTCAATTCGTTCTTTCCCCAGGTGCCCGGCCACGAGGAAGTCCAACTCCTGCTCAAGGAACCGCAACACAAGAACAACATCGGCGACCGCTGGCATACGGACGTCAGCTACACCCGGCGCCCCGCCCTCGGCTCCATCCTCTACGCCAAGGAGGTCCCGCCCTACGGCGGCGATACCATGTTCGCCAACATGTATCTGGCCTATGAAACTCTGTCCGACGGCATGAAGGCCATGCTGCGCGGCCTGCGCGCCTTCCACAGCGCGCGGGAGAATTTCGCCAAACGGGCGGCGGAGGCGGAATTGCCCGGGAGCGCATCCGGCGGGTTCCAGCATTCCGACGACGTGGAACAGGAAGCCTCCCATCCGGTGATCCGCACCCATCCGGAATCGGGCCGCGATGCCCTCTACGTCAACAGCGTCTTCACCAAGAATTTCGAAGACATGACGCGCGAGGAAAGCGCGCCGCTGCTGCAATACCTGTTCGCCCACCTCAGCAAGCCGGACTTCGTCTGCCGATTCCGCTGGCAGCCCGGCTCCCTCGCCTTCTGGGACAACCGCTGCACCCAGCATTTCGCCATCAACGACTATCACGGCTTTCGCCGCCACATGAACCGGGTGACGCTGCTGGGGGACGCGCCTTTCCTGACCGAACGGGCGGACGATCCCGCACACGCGGCAGCCTGACACCCACGCCGGATTTCATCAGCGTCCATAAGCCCGGCTCTTTGCCAGGGCGGCGTTCTGTATCTAGCTGCCTTGCCGAGTGTGACGACCCGGCGGATTCCCGTAGCGCGCGGTATAGGCATTGATGAAGTTGGTGACGTGGTTGTAACCAACCCGGTAGGCGATGACCTTCATCGGGGTGGATTCCATCGTCAACGCGATGCGCGCATGTTCAAGGCGGTGGTTTCGCAACACTTCAAAGACTGTCGCACCGAAAGCAATGCGGAATCCGGCATTCAGCCGCTTTTCCGTCAACCCGACCGCGCTGGCCAGTTCCCCCAGACTCGGCGGGTTCCGCATATCCTTAAGCAAGATGTCCCGCGCGGCATGAACGCTGTCGCGCTCACTCCTGGACAACTCGCTCCTCGCCTCCTTGCCGCTGGGTCGCCCTACGGCTTGGACGGCCAGCAACTGCAAAACGGTCCCTTCCATGAACAGGGTACGCAGCGGACCGTTCAAGCCCGGGGCAAACAGGTTTTGCGCCAGATTGCGCAGTTGGCGCGAGCACTTCATGGTGAAGACCTTGCTCTCGCTGATGTCCGGTTCCAGCAGCGGGTGCAGCTCCGACGGCACATCGTCATCGAACAACCGCGCAATACGGTCACCATGCAGGCCATAACCGGCAAGCTTGATCTGTTGCCCGGCCATGAGATGAAAATCGACGGTACGGACGAGTGGCCGGAACAACACCGCGTGGTTCGGGCCGACCTGGAACCGGGGACCGTCCGACAACTCGATATCCAACTGTCCCGAGACCGCGACGTCGCTGCTCAGCCAAACGTCCTTCTCGCTGTCCGAAGGCTGAACCGTCAGATCCTTGCGCACATCCGCGGTGGCCAGAAAGACCCTGAGCCCGGGCCCGATCTCCAGCCGCTCGATCACGGCCTTCCAATGATCGTCATCAATTTCGGTTCGCTCGCTGACCTGAAGGCTGCGATCACCGGTCGCCTCTTGCAGGAGCCATTCCACGTTGTTTGGCATGGGACGAAATCAACACTGTTTCTACAAGTTCGGCATGTGGCCTGATGCGAATGCTCGTGTCTTGAGCTTATCTGAATTCACCTACGATCAGACACACCAATGACTAGCACTGATCATTATTGAACTATTGTTCATAGTGAAGCCTTTTATCATATAACGCGCATCTTGCGCCCTCTCCCCATCGTGGGAAAAGTAATCCCAGCCGCGTAATCACCGCACAAGACGGTGAGGGCATTGTGCGCGCTGTGGCGGTTCTGGCTCGTCTCGGCGGGCATTGAACCCGCGGCAGCTCTCGATGGGACCGTGCGGGTCGAATGACGGGCAGATGCCCGAACGAGGGGGAGAGCATGATGGTTGAAATCGGCTTGGCGATATCGCTGCTGGTTCTTGTGGGTGTGCTCGTAGCTATTGTGGGCCGACAGTACCGCGTGTTGTTTGTTGCACCGCTGTTGCTCATCATCGGCTTCGCGTTGCCCATCACCACAGCGACGCTTGTCGGGGCGCAGAATGTAAAGGTGGGCAAGGATGAGCATCTCAGCCATGGCTGGGATTTCTACACCTCCCACACGGAATGCGGCGGCCTGCGCCGTGACGGCAAGCCGCAGCCGCCCTGCAAATCGAAACACGCCATCTACGAAGGCCCGGCCCTGGGCTCCTGCCCGGCCGGGTCGATCTTCGACATCGGGCTCTGGCAATGCTGGTCCTGCCCAGGCGGCTTTACCAGGACCGCTGCCGCCGTCGATACTGACCGCGCGTGTGCGCGGCAGGCAACCTGGCAGGAATCCAACGTCAAACAACGTTTCAAACCGGCTACAAAGCTGGGGGATTTGTGCCCGGGCCCAACGGCACAATTTGAAAAGGCATTCTATGACAGCATCCGCGGCGGCGAATGCTGGTCCTGCCCTAAAGGATACGTGACCAATGTCCTGCCGCATGTCGATGCCTGGGATAAGTGTACCCGGCCCTCCTCCGAGGAACTCCGCCGCCCAACGCGCATGTTCAACACTCTTTGGCCGCACGATTGCAAACCGGGTCAGTTTCACGATGCCTGGGACGGGGGCGCCTGTTGGCAATGCCCGAGCGGGTTCGTCCGTACCGCGCACCATGTCAATAGTACGAGTGGGTGCAGCAGGGCGATCCCGGAGGCGTCGGCGCGCGCCACGGTGCGCGGCATCGCCAAGTGCGAAGCCGGCACCATCACTGATCCGCGCAACGGTGGCGAATGCTGGAAATGCCCGGAAACCTATGACCGCGTGCTGTTGAACCCCATCACATCACCGCAAGCTTGCGAGACGACGCCGGGTCTGGTGGTTTCAAAGGCCAAATTCGTATCGGCACTGACCTGCCCCGCAGGCCAGCATTTCGACTTCATCAAGGTCGACAACACCTTCTTCAACAACATGAAGACCGCCGGCATCACCAGCCCCAGGGCCAAGCCGGCGCCGGACGGCGGCACCTGCTGGTCCTGTCCGGCCGAACACACGCGGACCTATGCACCGGTTTACAACCATGACGCCTGTCAGGGGCCGACCACGGAATGGTACGCGGCCCCCTTCGGCGAACCGGGCCTGTTCCGGCTGCCCGGCGCCGACGATGTCGTTCTGGAAATCCTGCGGGACGACCGGAAAAAGTTAGACGCCGCGATCCGCGAAATGGTCCGGTCCTGTGCCGAGAACAAGGACGATCTCGACGCGGCCAGGAACTGCAAACAGAACCCGGAAAAGGAAGTTGCCGAAGCCTGGGCGGAAATCGAGGAAACGCCCGGTGTCAGCAGCATTCTCATGAACATGGTGTTCGGGCGGATCGAACTGGCTGCCGCGAACCCGTCGCAAGTCCCATCCGACGCGCGCAAGGTAACCGCCGCCGACAAACGCCTGTTGGCGAGCTTCGCCGACTACGTCAAGAACCGTCGGATATACGTCGCGGAAGAAGCCTTGAAAGCATTCGATGCCTGGAGAACGGCCGAGGCCTACTGGAAGAAATTCGCGGAAAACTCCACGTCGGGCCTATTCACCACGAACGGCAAGAGCGGCGGGCCTGACTTGACCCAGGTGAAACCGGCGGACGAGCCGACGCCGCCCCCCGATTGGCACGAAATCGTCCAGGCCGCGACGATTGCCTCGGTTTCCGGTCTGACCGTCATTGCCGGCGGCACCATGGTTGCCGTCGCCACCAATCCCACCCTCAAGAAACTGGTCAGGCCCAACTACGGCATCCGTCAGGGCATAAAGAAAAAGGTCGTGGAAGGCATCAAAGAAGGTGGCGGGGAACTCGCCAAGAAAACGACCAAGCTATTAACCAAATCGCCTGTCGACGACGTCGCGGGAAAGGTCGCCCTCAAGGGGCTGAACAAGGCTTTGTCGAAGGGGGCCAGTAGCGTCTTCAAATTCCTGAAGGCCGCCGGCCCCGCCTTTGTCATCACCGCCATCATTGAGGTCGTGATCGAGGTCGCGACGAAGATGGACGAATACTCCAAGACCGACCGCGGGCATCTGTTGGCCATGCTCGCCCATGCCAAGCAGACACCGGACCTTACCCGCGACTTCCAGACCGAGGAACGCAGGTCCGTCCTGGAAGGATACTGGTTGCTGGCAATGTCGGGCCTGAGCGATCCGGCCGCCCACGTCATGTCCCGGATCAAATCCTATGCCCAAGGCAAGGAACCGGCGACCCAATTGACGAATGTGACGGCGCCGACGACCGTCATCATGCAGGGTGACCCGGTCGTGACCCCGCTCAATACGGGCAATACGCCGAGCCAGAAGATTCAAGGCCAGACCATCCCCGTGATCAACGAGACGGCGAGCCTGCAGCCGGGCCGTGGCAATGATTGGGAACAGATCCCCGGCCGCGCCCATGACATCGCCCTCGCCACCGACGGGACCGTCTGGGTGATCGGCGACAACAAGGTGCCCGGCGGCTTCGGCATCTACTTTCGGGGCACCACGGCCAAGAACTGGGGAAGCGTTTCCGGCGGCGCGAAGCGCATCGCCGTCGCGGGCACCCGGCCCTGGTTGGTCAACGATGGGGGCCTGGTGTTCGAATTGGCGCCATCGGGCAGCGGCTGGACCGACAGGCCGGTGCTGGCCGGCGGCAAGATCATGAAGGCGGCCGACATCGGCGCCAGCGCCAGGGGCGTGTGGGCGCTTGCGGAGCCCACCAAGCAGGGGAACTTCGCCGTCTACCGCTGGACCGGCAAACAATGGCAGCGCGATCAGTCGGCCTGGGGGACGCGCATCACCGTGGATGCCGACGGCAATCCCTGGCTGACCAACACGGGCAAGCAGATCTTCGCCCTGATCAACGGCAAGTGGCAGCCCTTCAACGGCGCGGCCCAGGACATTGCCGTCGATACCTTCGGCGCCCCGGTGGTGGTCGATGCAAGCGGCAAGGTCATGTTGTTCGACGCCGCCACCAACAAATGGATGACGACGGGCCGCGATGCGACGGCCGTCGCCATCGGCGGCGGAAAGATCTGGCACCTGGGCCCCAAAACCGAGGTGTACCGGCAGAAATAGCGACGCCGCCTACTGCTGCATAATACGCCGGCGGCCCGCCACGGGCCGCCGGCGGTATATGAGCATCATCATCGTGGAATCAGCGCCGGGCAGCCTAGTGAAACTGATAGGTTTCGTTTGATTTGGAAACCCGCCACACCTGACCACCACCAACACCGATGGCGACGGAATCCTTGTCGTCGGAAATTCGGTCCCAGTCGCGCTTTGTGCCGTTGAACACGAACACGCCGCCGCTCGTGCCGACGACGTATGCCGCGCCGCGCGCATCGACCGCCACATCCGTGGCGGCGCCCGGAAGCTTATGCCACTTCAAGTTATTGGTGTGGACGTAGATCTGGCCTACCTTGGTCACGATCCAGGGGCGGCCGTCCTCATCGACGTCAATCCGCTGAGCCTTACCCCCGAAAAGCTTCCAGGTATTGCCGACGCGTTGATAAATCTTTTCGTCGACGCCGATGATCCACACGCCCTTGGCGCTGGCGCCGATATCTTGCGCGGCGGGCCCCGGAACCTTCTTCCAGCCTTTACCCGACTGGACGAAAATCATGCCCTGGTCGTTCACCACCCAAGCCTCGGTGCCGGAAGCCGCAATGCGAGTTGCGGCGCCGGACAACTTGGTCCACCGGTCGGCCGTCTTGGCGCGGCTGAAGATTTCGTATCCGCCGCCCACCTTTTTCACACCGATCGCATAGATTGTGCCGTCGGAGCCGACCGCAACATCATGGGCCGCACCATCAACCTTCTCCCAGCTCGGCGCGCTGCCCGATACCCTGCTCACGACCACGCGGTCGCCTTCCAATGTCACGCTCGGCACCGTGGGAACATCCACGACGATGTTCGTGCCATTCACGTTCACGGTCGCCGTATTGCCCGTCGACGACGGCGTCGGCATCAGCGCGGCCCAGGTGCGGGCGTTCGGCTTCACCGGTTCCTGGGTCATCAGCGCCCAGTTCGCCGCAACCTCGGTCCGCCCGTCATCGGTCAACAGAAGGCGGGCCAAATTAACAGGCTGCTGGGCGGTTTGCAGGGCATCGTTGACGATGGATTCCTGCTTGTTCTGCTGCACAGCAATGTCGGTTGCCATGCTCGCGATAATCGACGCGGCCGTCATGATGATCAACGGAGCGGCAACGGCGCCCGTTACGCCCGCGGTAGAGGCCGCCCCCGTCCTCGCCACGGTCTGTAACGCCGTCGAGATACTTTTTCGGAATGGCAGTATTGTTCTTGCCATGGTCAGCGTGAATTTGGAGACCTCGGGCGATGCAGCCGAAAGTGCATATGCCCCCATAAAGGTCATCGCGATGGCCGCCGGCGGCCCCAGATGCATGACTTGGGCGACCAGGCCCCTCATATCCGGCGGCGCAACGCCCGTATCGTAGGCATTGACCATATTGTTCCCGCGCGACGCGGTCAGCGCCTGCTGGCCACGCACCCAACTGTCCCAGACGTTCTTCATTTCCGACGCGGACAATTGGCGTGATTGCTGAACGTAAACCGCCAGGTAGTCCAACAAATCTCGCTCAGGCTTGGTCTTCGCCCCGTTTTTAACCAGGTTGAAAACATAATCGTAGGTAACGGCCATCAGGATCGGCGAACTCTCAGGTGCCGTCCGGATCAGTTCCCAGGCGTCGGCTGCATACTTTTCACCTTCGGATTTGTTGTATTTGCTTTCCTTGATGAATTTGGCGATGGCGGCGTCGATCCCCTTGCGCTCCAGAATCACCTGGGCCGCGATCTCGTGACCGCCAGGCAGGGCAAACAAGCCGTTCGGCGTACGCTTGGCCGCTTCCCAGCGCATGTTGGTGTACTCGCAGGCCTGATTCGTCTTAACGCCGGAGACCGAACGGACCGAATTCTCAGGGCATGACCAGCACGTTCCCCCATCGATGAAATCAAAGTGCTCACCGGCCTTGCAGGTCAACGCGGCTTCTTTGTTCGCCGCCCTCAACTCTTCATTGCGGAAACAGGCGTTGTGTCCGGTCACCGCGGCGGCGGTGCGGCGGAAACCTGTGGGACAGGTATAGCAGCCGCCGTTGAGGTCGGGGAACGTCCCTTCGGCGCAAACCCGGTCGATGAATTCGGCACGGCGCGCTGTTTCAAAAGCCTTGCCGCAGGCATCCCATGCGTCCACCGCGGACAGGGTGCGGCCGTATCCGGACGGACAGGCCCAGCATTCCCCGCCGTTGCGGTCATCCTTGAATGATCCTGTCGGGCAGGATTTGTGGTTGCCGATCCGTTTTGCGTATTTGTATTCAGCCTTGACCTCTTTGGAACAGGCCTGCGGGGTATCGACCGCGAACCCCGTTCGGTTAAATCCTCTTGGGCAGGTGAAACAGGACCAGGTTCCAATATCGAAGAAAGACCCTTTCGGGCACGACCCGACCGCCTTACCGGTTTTCGTCGCCTTGGCGAAACCGCAGGGCGGCAAGACGTTTCCCGTGCGCAAATCCATCGCGCCGCAAATCGCATGGCCCTGGGAAAAACCTACCTGTGTCTGTTGCGCCGTCGCGTCGGACGGGCTCGCCATGCCCGCGAACGCGACCAGGGCCAGCAACGCCCCCCGCACCAGGATGGGGAAGAGTGCAGACTTGAAAGAGATCCTCATCGACCGTTCCTCGATTCAATAACGCTTATCGTTTCACCATTACCTGCCGACTGCCGCGCATCGGCGAAATTCCGTGCTTCGCCCCCACGAAACAAGGGCCGTCAGAAAATGTCAGCCCACGCCGCACGCCTATCAGAATGAAAGGCATCGTTAGATAAGGGCATCTTATGTATGAAAGACCTTCTGGAAAACGCGCACGGGTCATTCCATCCTTTTATTCGGCGCTTTCCGGATACGGGATACAGTTTATGGATATGGCGGGGAAACTCAGGTCCGCTTTCGGACCGTTTCCGAAGGCAATTCGCCGAATTCGCGGCGGTACATTTCGGCGAATCGTCCCATATGCCCAAACCCCCAGGCCCGGGCGATTTGCGCAATTGTCGCCCCATCCTCACCTTCGGTAAGCAATGCGCCGTGAACCCGTTTCAACCGGACCAGCCGCAAATAGGCCATGGGTGACATGCCATAGGCGTCCTTGAAGGCATTTTGCACGGTTCGATAACCGCATCTGGCCGCCGCGGCAATATCCGCGACGCCAACCACCGTATGGGCATGGGCATGAATGTAATCGCGCGCCCGCTTGACGTGATAGGGCAAGGCCACCTGCGTTGCGCATCCCGCAATTCCGTCGGAATAACTGTTGGGCAGCAACGTCAGGACCTGAGTCAGGAGCAGTTCTTCCATCTGCCGGGTAAGGATCGGATTTTCCATTTCCCGCAGTGGGCCATCCAAGGCGTTCGCGATAAACTGCAACGTATTTCGGAACTGGCGCCCGCCCGGCGTCGTCATATCGATGGTCTGATCGAAGACCACCGGAGCCCCCCCCACGTCGGCACCGATCACCGCCCGGGCATGCTGGCGCAGCTGCTCTTTCAACAACGGCAAGGCGAAAGCCGACAACCCCGACTGTGTCACCGCAATCGGGCGCGATAGATCCCGCACGACGCCTTGCGTTACTGAGAAATCAATGTCCGTATTGCCGCGGCGAAAGCTCCCGCCTCCCCCCGTCACCACATAGAACAACAGCCCGTCGTCCCCTTCCTCGCCGGAGGAAACGTCGATCCGAACATCACCGTAACCGAAATGAAGAAGATTGAGATTCCCGAACGGCGCCACGGCGACATTGGTGGACAGACCGGCACTGTTGCCACGAACATCGAATTCATGCGGCGCGGTCAACCCCGAAAGAAAGTCACGCACTTCGTCCAGATCTTCAGACGCCAGAACCGTATGGTTACTCAAATAGGCCACACAGACTCCTCCATCTTGTCATTTCGGATCGTGCCATGCGACGCTCGAAACGCAAAACGGCTAGCGAATTACTGGTACACCATACCTCCTTCCGTATCAGCCGGAAATGACGGGCATCACTGGCGCCCCGTATCTCTTCCCGCTTATCCACGACAAAAACGCCTTAGCTGGGTTGAGCTAAGGTGTTGAATTTGCTTATTTCGAGGGGCCCGCAACCACCTTTGTTTTCATGCATCTGCCCGTGCAGCGTAGATGCTTTGAAATTTTTAGGCAGACAAAGTGGCGCGTCTAATCATTTTTTCTAGATGTGGATAGCCATGCCATCGTGTGCGATTTCGTAGGGTACTTCGGCCATCCGATCCAACATCTCCTCGCTTAGGTGCGTGAGGATCAGACGTTTGGGGTTGATGGCCGGAAGGTGTTTTTCCAGGGTCGCGAGGTCCAGGTGCAGCTTCACCGGCCTATCACGAAAATAGGCTTCGGCGATAAACAGGTCGGCACCGCGGCCGACCGGAACCAGCGTATCGGTCCATTCCGTATCGCCCGTATAGGCAACCGCCTTTCCGTCCAGTTCGACGCGATAGGCAAAGTACGGCCCGCCTTCCTTGCCATGATTGACCTGCTGCGGCTGCACGATCAGGCCGTTGATGGTTCGAATGTCGTTTGGCTTCAGTTCCAGGATTTCCAAAGGAAATCCGAACCTGGTCTCCGATGACCCAATGAATGAGGTTTCCATGTACTGCATGAGCGCTGTCTCGATCCCACGCGGGCCCGCGATTGTCAGAGGGCTGATCCGCTTGGAGAAAAACCGGGCGTCCAGCAGGAAGAACGGCAACCCGCCGAAGTGGTCTGCATGAAAATGGGTGATCAAGATCGTTCGGATCGCATTTGGATCGATCCGTTGTTGTTTTAACGCGATCAATGACGAGGCGCCGCAATCGATCAGAAATTCTGTGGTGCCGTTTTTGACGTGAAAGCAGGTGTTGAACCGCCCACCGCTTCCGAACGCGTCACCGCAACCAACGAAGGTCACATCAATGCTCATATGGCTTTCCTTTTTCTCTTGATGCATCAAAATCCGCCGCCGACCCGCAAGACGGTACCCGTCACATAAGACGCGGCATCGGACAGCAACCAGATGATCGCTTGCGCGATCTCGTCCGGCTCGGCCAAACGGCGCATCGGAATGCGGGCCTGCACACGCTTCGGCCGGTCCGGTTCACCGGCGGTCGCATGGATGTCCGTCAGGGTGGAGCCGGGTGCGACTGCATTGACACGGATACCCGCATCCGCGACTTCGCGCGCCAGGCCGAGTGTGAAAGCTTCTATTGCCGCCTTTGACGCGGCGTAATGAACGTATTCCCCCGGCGCGCCGGTGGTTGCCGCAACCGAAGACAGATTGACGATGGCGCCTTTCCCCCGCCGGGAAAAGCGGCGGACCGCTTCTTGGGCGCAAATGAAACTGCCGTGCACGTTGATATCGAACACGCGACGCATCATGACCCGATCCGCGTTGGTGAACGCGCCGATCGGCCCCGTGATCCCGGCGTTGTTGACCAACCCGGAAACGTCACCGAATTCGCTCTCCGCGGCATCGAAAAGACGGCCTATGTCTGCCTCTACCGCAATGTCCGCCTGCATGGCGAAGGCGGTGCCGCCGGCAAATCTGATCTCTTCGACGACAGCCTCCGCCGCCTGGTCATCGTGAATGTAGTTGACGCAGACCGGATACCCTTGGCGCGCGGCCAACCTGGCCGTTGCCGCGCCAATGCCTCGGCTGGCGCCGGTGATGATCAATCCAGATGGCATGATGTCGTCTCCTATCGGGTCGCCCGCGACGGTGCCGCGGACTTGTTGAGTCGGGGTAGAAAGAACGCGAATACGGCGGCGAGCAGCCCACCAACGCCCAGGCAAGAAAATGCCGTCGCCCATTCCAACCCTGGTGTCGTGGCATCCCGAACCGCGCCGAAGGCAAGCGGCGCCATCCCGCCGGCACCGAAACCCAGGATCGACCGCAATGCCAAGGCAGACCCCAGAGATGCTGGCGCAACGGTTTCAGAGATTGCTGTGGACAACACCGGCGAGTCGCCGATTACCGCAAATCCGTATAGAGCCACAATCAGCAGTAGAAGGCCCGAGGGCAGATCGCCGAGCCATCCGATAGACATGGAACAAATCGCCCCAAGTGATGCGATCGACAGAAGCACCGTGCGCCGCCCAAACCGATCCGACGCGTGCCCCATGGTGAATGCCGCAATACATCCTGACAGGTGGACAACAACGCCGATCCATATCCCCTGCGCCAACACGCCAAGACCCGACGTCATCGATGAAATGGCGATCGACGACAGCAAAAAGGCCGGCGTCCATGCCCACATGCCCAACAGTTCCCAGCAGTGGGCCGTATACCCCAACGTCAGCAGTGTGGACGACCGCCGATGCGAGACCACGGGAACATTCGGCGCGGGAGGGACATGCCGGGGAATATGGTTGGGCCGGTGCCGTGAGCCGAGCCAAGCGCAAACGGCGGCCAGCATCGGTGCCGCGCCGCAGATAAGAAAAGCCGCTTGGTAATTCGCGAGCTGGCTTACCACCGTCGAGACGGCAATTGACGCGGCGTACCCAAGAGACGCCCCAGCCAACAGAAGACCGATCGCAAACCCGCGCCGCTTGGCGTCAACCCCCTGGGCGACCAGCATGATCGCCGGCGTATAGGTCCCCCCTTGCGACAACCCCAGCAGGGTGAACAACACGGCACCGCTTTCAAACGAGCGCGCAAACAGGGCAACAAGAATGCCGACCACCGCCGTCGCAGCACTTGACCAGAGAAACAGTCGCTTCGCCCCCAGACGGTCCGATAACCAGCCCGTCAGCACCAGGGAGAGGGCGTAACCGGAATTGAACCCTGTCTGGACGAAGCCCGCTTGCGCCGCGGTCATTGACCACGCCTGCAGCAGAAGAGGCAGGGCACCGGCATACATCATGAAACCCACGGACACGATGGCTCTGCTTGCGCAAAGCCACGCAAGCCAATGCCTGTGACCAGTATTTGGCATCCCAGTATCAATTTCCGTTTGGGGTGGATGTGGATTTTGGTCGGAAAAGTCTGCTGGCACGACCTTGTTCGCCTTCGGATAAAATAGGTTGCGGAGTTCCTCATCAAGGAGGCTGGTAATTTACTATTCGCAATGATAAATATGAGTCAATTGAATTTTGTTATGTTACGGAGATCATCCATTCATGTCCCCCCACCCCAAAGTGATCGTGACGGCATGCGTCGATCCCGCCTGTCTGACGGACCTTGCACCCCATGCGGAAATCATCATGAACGACCGTCCCGAGCCCTGGTCCGATGACCAATTGCTCGAGCATTGCAAGGATGCCTACGGGATGATCGCCTTCATGCCGGACCAGGCTGATGAAGCGTTTCTGCGACATTGCCCGTCCCTTCGCATCATCGCCGGCGCCTTGAAAGGGTATGACAATTTCGATGTCAGTGCCTGCACCCGTCATGGGGTTTGGTTGACGGTCGTCCCGGATTTATTAAGTGCGCCGACCGCGGATCTGGCTATCGGGCTGCTGCTTGCCTTGTCCCGCAATCTGGTCGAAGGTGACCGGCTTATCCGCGACGGTAATTTCCGGGCATGGCGGCCAATTCTGTACGGCAAAGGAATAAGTGGCGCGACCGTGGGGATTCTGGGTATCGGCGCCGTCGGGCAGGAAATCGCGCTCCGCCTGACCGGCTTCGGACCAAACATTTTGTATTTCGACACCCAGCACCTTTCCCTCGAAAGAGAACGCGCGCTGGGGGTCCGATATGCCGCCTTTGACGAGGTTGTTGCGTCCAGCGATTTTGTGATCCTCGCCTTGCCGTTGACGGACGGCACCCATCACATCATCGATCACAGTGTCCTGGCTCGCCTGAAGCCCGGGTGCGTTTTGATCAATCCGGCGCGCGGCTCGCTTGTCGATGAGGAGGCCGTCGCGGATGCCCTCGAATCCGGACATTTAGGCGGCTACGCCGCAGACGCCTACGCCTGCGAAGATATTGCCCTGCCCGATCGGCCTGGCGAGATTTCAAATCGTCTTTTGTCAGAGAAAAGTCGAACCGTGTTGACGCCTCACCTTGGATCGGCCGTCGACACCGTTCGGCGAGAGATCGTCGCTGAGGCCGCTCGAAACATCTTAGACTGCCTTGAAGACCGACGCCCGCGAGGTGCGGTGAACCTGCTCACGTCCAGCACGGGATGCCACTGATGACGCTGAACCTCACGCAAGTAAGGGCTTTCATTTCGGTCATTGACGCCGGTGGATTTCAGGAAGCCGCACGCTGGTTGAATTGCTCACAGCCAACGGTGACGCAACTTGTGCGCAAACTCGAAACCCAACTGGCCGTCCAGTTGATCGTTCGCCACCGCGGCGCACCGGTCGCCACCCGTGACGGAGATCTGTTCCTCCCCCATGCCCGGCGCCTGCTGCGAGCCGAGGAGCGCGCGATGGCATCGATCTCGGGTCGGACACTGATGGTCGGGGCGAGCGGCAACATCGGCACCTATCTGCTTCCTCCCTTGCTTCGTTCGTTTCAGGACACTGCCAAGATCGAAACCGATCTTGTGATCGCGCCAAATCCGGAAGTATCCGACAGGATCGAATCGGGCGACATCGATATCGCCATCCTGGAATGGTGGGATGGGCGCGCGGGGTTCACCGCCCACCCTTGGCGTCGGGAGCGCATGGTCGTCATTGTCGCACCGGACCATTCCTGGGCGGCGCAAGATGAAATTCCGCGCGACTGGCTGCTGGACACGCCAATGATCGGCGGCGAGCCCGGCAGCGGAACCGGGCGGTTGTTGCAGGAAGCATATGGCAAGGACGCCGACCGTATCCGCGTTTCCATGAACCTGGGCAGCACCGCAGCAGTCAAGGAGGCTGTGAAAGCAGGCTTGGGCGTATCGATCGTCCTTCTCTCATCTGCCGCCGATGATGTTCGGGCCGGAACCTTGCGGGCCATCGACTTGGCCGGCACAACACTTGAGAAGGAACTCATGATTGTTCTGCCGGAAAACGTGCCAGACAATGCGCCTTCTGCCCGGTTTCTCCACCTTCTGGCACCACTTTCCGAGCAGCTAACGCCCCCACGACCGATTTGAACCGCACACCCGGAAAATGCCGTTCAAGACACACTTGAACATCTTGAGGATTACATTGCGATGGCCGGAAAGCTGCCCCCTCTCAACAGCTTGAGACTTTTCGAAGCCGCCGGGCGGCATCTCAACTTCAAGCAGGCCGCGGAAGAACACCACGTGACGCCAAGCGCGGTCAGTCACGGCATCAGGACTCTTGAGGATTGGTTGGGCACCGAGCTGTTTCACCGCACCCGTGTCGGGCTTGTCCTGACAGATGCCGGCGCAAAATATCTGCCCAGCGTACGTGAGGCATTGACCGGACTGGCACAAGCAACGGCGCGGGTTCCCGGACGCACCGCAAGCGGTGAACTGGCAATCAGCGTGGCACCGACATTCGCGACCCGCTGGCTGATTCCACGGCTGCATCGTTTCACGGAAATCGCGCCCGACGTCGTGGTCACCATCGACACGGCCCAGAATTCGGTCAACCTGCCGTCCGATCACATCGATTTGGCCATTCGGATGTCCGCTGAGCCCCGGCCCGGCGCGACGTGGCTGGAATTGACCCAAATCAGCCTCGTCCCCGTCTGCACCCCGGAGTATCAGGAAAAGGTTTCAGGTAAGAACGGCGAAGTCGACCTGACGGACATTCCGCTCATCCGTGTGACAGCCGGATCTGAGGATTGGGGCACCTGGTTTGACATGACCGGCATTCAACCGCCGAGGTCAAAAGGTGACATCAAGGTCGATACGATCGAACTGGCCATACAGGCGGCCCTGCGTGGCCTGGGCATCACCCTTGGCCGCCGCCCGTTGGTCGATGACGATCTGGAAAGCGGGCGCCTTGTGGAGCTGATGGGTCCCCCACGGCAAAGCCAGATATCCTATTGGCTGGTCGGAACGGACCTGACTCTCGAACGTCCCGAAACAAAGCAGTTCCGGCGCTGGCTGCTTGAGGAACTCAAGAGTACAGAGGTTCATACCGCACCCGATGAGCGCGCCTGGTCGTTGCAGGACATCACACGCAAAGCATCCTGAATTGCCGCAAGACAACCGAAGACATGCGCGACCGGCGCTTGAAACCTTTCCTCTCCTCGTCTCAGGTCACCATCCGATCAGGTTCGGCAGCCAGGTTGCGATTCCCGGAACAAAGAACAACATCACAAGAACCATGAGTTGCATCCCGACATAGGGGAGAACCCCCAGATAAATGTCGCGGATCGTCACTCCCTCGGGCGCCACCCCTTTGAGAAAGAACAGCGACCATCCTACCGGCGGTGTCAAAAAAGAAGTTTGCAGGTTCATACAAACCAGCATGGACAACCAAACATAGTTCACGGATTCCGGAGGAAACACAGGCAGCAGCAACGGCAGGACGATGTAACAGATCTCAATCCAATCAAGGAAAAACCCAAGGACAAAGAGCGTCCCCAACATGAACAGCACTCCACCTGTCACACCACCAGGCAACATGGCGAACAGGTCCGCGATCAGGTCCTCTCCATGTAGGCCGCGGAATGCCAGCGAGAACGCCTGCGAACAGATAAGTATAAAGTAGATCATCGCGCTGATACGCAAAGTGCTGCGAACCGTATCCCGCAGGACGTCCATGGTCAGACGCCGGGACAGAAGGACCAGCAGGATAGAACCGACGGCCCCCATTGATGCGGCTTCCGTCGGCGCGGCAATGCCGCCGATGATCGAGCCGAGAACGGTGGAGATTAATGCAATCGGCGGCGTCACGACCACGGCCAGCTTTTTCGCCAGCTCCCATTTCGACATCGCGTCGCGCTCTTCGACGGGGATTGCCGGCGCCATGTGCGGAAAGACCAGCCCGACCACCAGCATGTAAATGAGGAATATTCCCGCGAGCACAAGACCGGGAACCAAGGCGGCCGCGAACAAGGTCCCGAGCGAAAGGCCCATGATATCCGCAAGTAGAATCAGGACCAGGCTGGGCGGAATGATCTGGCCAAGCGTGCCGGACGCGCAGATCGTCCCGCAGGCAAGCGCCTTCGAATACCCCCGCCGTACAAACACGGGGAGTGTCAACAACCCAAGGGTTACCACCGTCGCCCCGACGATCCCTGTCGATGCCCCCATAAGGACGCCGACCACGATGACCGCCACCCCCATTCCGCCGCGCACCGGACCGGCCGCATGGCCGATCACGTCAAGCAGTTCGGCGGCCAGTTTTGAGCGTTCGAGCATGACCCCCAGGAACACGAATAGCGGGATCGCCATCAACGTGTAGTTCTCCATCAGGCCGAAAATACGGATCGGTAAAAGATCGAACAGACCAGCACCGAAACCGAGGTAACCGAACACCAACCCGGCGGACGTCAAGGCAATGCCGACCGGGAAGCCAAGGAACAGAAGGAAAAAGAAGAACAGCCCCATCAGAACCGCAAGCGTTTCGTGATCCATCATCCGATCTCCCGAAACAACGCCCAGCGACGAAGCGCGATCGCCACGGCCTCGATGGCCAGGAATGCAAAGCCAAGCGGGATGAATGATTTCAGCAGCCAGCGATACGCCAGCCCCCCGGGATCGGGAGAAACCTCACCTTCCGCCCATGACTGCAGCACGAAACCGATAGAAAGCTTAATGATAACCACACAGATCAACACGGTGGCGATGGCTGCGAGGAAATCGACGAAGGCCTTGAATTTCGGGCGATAGCGATCGTACAGAATATCGACGCGAACATGATCGTTATGCCGGAGGGCATAGGACATCCCGATAAGCGCGATGGGCGACATCAGATGCCACTCCAGTTCCTGCATCGACACCGGACCGATTTGGAACAGGTAGCGCAGGACGACATTGACCGCGACGAGCACGGCATGAATCAGGACGACCCATGACGCGGCACGGCCGGCGGCATCTACGACGGCTTCCAATCGATCCGCGCCGGCATGCAGGGCGCGGATCGACAAAGCGCTGTTTTGTACGGAATTCACCTATTTCCCCTTAACACGAATACGCCACCCGGCAGATGCACCATCCACCGGCGAGTGAGAGCAACGGCAGGCGGGAAGGACGCGGCTGCGCCCCTCCCCCGTCACCTGTTATCGGATGCTGTTGAAGAACCCTTCGCTGAGGGTGTTCCACTTGTCGTGCTTTGCCTTGAAGGCCATGAACGAGGCATGCACCTTTCCGACAAGCGGATCCTTCGCCGCCTCCTCTTCCAAGACATCACGGGTCTTGGCGCGGAGCGCGTCGATAACGTCCTTCGGAAACTGGCGCGTCTGAACGCCGAAATTGTCGACAAGGTCCTTCAGGGCGTCGGCGTTGTGCGCCTCAGCCCAGGCATGGCTGGTGATATTCGCCGCCGCCGCAGCGGACCGGACAATTGCTTGAAGGTCCTTTGGAAGCGACTCCCAGGCCTTCTTGTTGATGATGAGTTCGGACGTGGTTGACGGTTCATGCCAGGACGACGTGTAGTAATACTTCGCCGCCTTATGAAGACCGAGGCGCCTGTCGAGGAAGGGACCGACCCATTCCGCCGCATCAATCACGCCACGCTCCAGAGCCGGGAAGATTTCACCCCCACCCAACAGCTTCACATTGACGCCGACGGCCCCATAAACCTTTCCGGCCAGGCCGGGAATGCGCATCTTCAGTCCGCTTAAATCTTCAAGCGATTTGATCTCCTTGCGGAACCACCCTCCCATCTGCACGCCGGTGTTCCCACAGGGCATGGCGACCAGACCAAAGGGCTCGTAAATCTCGTTCCACAACTTGATGCCGCCGCCTTCATAGTACCAGGCGTTCTGGCCCTGAAAGCTCATCCCGAAGGGCACCGTTCCAAAGTACTGCGACGCGAATTGCTTGCCTGCCCAGTAGTAGGATACGCCATGGTTCATCTGGACCGTGCCCTTGGAACAGGCGTCGAACCCACCGTTCCAGGGGATGAGTTCTCCCGCCGCGTAGACCTTGATGTTCAGCCGTCCGTCCGACATCTCGCCGATCTTCTTGGCAATATCCGTCGCCGAACCTGGGCCGGCTTGATAGAACGGCAATTGGGTCGGCCAAGTCGTCGTCATGTTCCATTGGAACTTTGTTGCCGCCTTGGCGACATGCGGTGCGGCCAATGTCGTGGCCGCTGCCGTTGCGGCCACACCGGCCGTCAGAAGTTCCCGACGTTTAAGGTTCATGGCTGTGCTCCTTCGTGATCATTGATGGGCGTTTCCTTGCCGCCGCCGAGCAGGAAGACCAATCGCACTCCACGGTCAGGAGTTGATGCTGCGCCGCCTGCTTAGGGCGCAAGATAGGTGACCCAGCGCCGACGGTGCGGCAAACGCGTAACTTTCATTTCGGGGTGAATATTTTTCGCTTTTTCATGCTGTCCAGCATGAGACTCTTAGCCGTGTATCTTCCCACGACTTGCAAGCGCATCGGTGAGCCCCCCTTGCCGATGCGCTTCTTTTTGCCGTGGGCCAGGAAGAAAATTCACCAGACGATGAGCCTTTCTCGTTTGTCGGCGCAGCCCTCCTGGCGCGACGATTCACCCAACGCATCAAGAGACACATTTTCAGGAGCACGCCCGTGCACAAGGCCACACAGCAGATCGGGGAATGCTGCAATATAGTCGATCAATGGTCGCGCCCGCTAACGATACAGCGTTTAAATTTAGACATCCCTCGGTCCACCCCAGGCAATTGGCTGTCTCAGCATGTTGTCCGCGCCATCCGCCTGGTTCGCACTTGGCGCCAACGCGCCCGAGGCCGGTGTCAATTGGCGCAGATGTCCGAATTTCAACTGAAAGACATCGGAGTTTCCCGCATCGACGCGAAGCGAGAAGCGCGAAAGCCGTTCTGGCGTACGTAGGATTTGCCCCTGCGTATCCGTATCCGCAATCCTGACCTACCGCGCTGATAAAAAAGCGCCGGGTCCCGAGGTGTAGAACCCGAAACCCGGCGAAGAGGGCGATTTCAAGGTCTCTATCGCCCGGTAAGGATGAATTAGGAGCCAGGATATTCCAGAGCGGATGCCGGAGTGCTCAGTCACGATCCGCATCGCGTGACCTGAATACGCAAAGCCTTCGCGATGGCTCAATCAACGCCCTGATCAGCCGACCGGCCAGCTTATGGCAAAACTGGGACCGAAGGATCCTGGCCGTGGCCATGTTCCGCTCTATGTCTTCAATGCTGATCTTTTGACCGCGAGGTAAGTGCCCTACGACACTCGTTGACCTGGACATCAATTGTTTAGGAACACGGTGCTGGCACATTTCCCGAACGCTTTCGTTAAACCTAACAGACGCGAGAATGGCCGCTGTTCCCTTCATTTCCGAGTGAGAAATAATTCTGAAAAGAAGAGAAACTTTCATTCACCTTTCAGATTAGAACAGGGGATAGAGCACTTAGTCGCCACAACTTGTGCCGCAGGAGCAACCCGCTTTATAAGGGGTAATGTGGGCCCTGCGTCGAGCCCCGCAGCGTTCTCTAACCTTGCCCCAGCTTGCAGGATATTGCTTTCACCTGCTTTCCATAGGTTGACCCCTGGGTTTTTGGGGCTGCGCTTTGCGCAAACAAAAACGCCCATAACCTGTTGAGGTTAGGGCGTTTTGTTGTTGGTTGCGGGGGCAGGATTTGAACCTGCGACCTTCAGGTTATGAGTTTGATGACTCATACCCTGCTCCGCATTGTCCGGCATTGCTATTGTTTGTAATATATTGTTTTAAAACATT